>ENA-ORSG01000004-ORSG01000004.1-human-gut-metagenome-genome-assembly--contig:-NODE-4-length-490447-cov-22.528561_pt1 | contig 490447 bp, 361 predicted proteins | sample MGYA00242189_ERZ509156 | MGnify/ENA primary metagenome ERZ509156 (study PRJEB26280, sample SAMEA2338666) | human gut metagenome | biome: human gut; feature: human-associated habitat; material: faeces...
TTCGTGTGGAAGATACCTTTAGTGTTGGTATTGACTTGGAAAAGGCATTGGCTAACCCTGGAAGTACAGCAGATATTGTCTTGCGTGAGGGTGATGTGATTTCCATTCCGAAAAATAATAATACGGTTACAATTAATGGTGCCGTAATGGTCCCGAATACGGTTTCTTATATAGAGGGTGAGAATATAGATTATTACCTGAATCAAGCTGGTGGTTATTCTGAAAATGCGAAGAAGAGTAAGAAATTTATAGTTTATATGAATGGCCAAGTGACTAAAGTAAAAGGTAGTGGCAAGAAGCAAATTGAACCGGGTTGTGAGATAATTGTGCCCAGTAAAGCTAAGAAAAGGACTAATATGGGTAATATCTTAGGTTATGCTACTACATTTAGTACATTGGGAATGATGGTTGCTTCTATTGCTAATTTAATAAAGAAATAACGAATCCTTTTTACGACTACTCTGATGGAACAAAAATCTGAAAAAGAGATGAAACAGCAACAGGATATTCATACGAATGAGGAGCTTGAGATTGATCTGATGGATCTTCTTCGTAAGGTTGTAAGTATTCGTAAGAAGATTTATAAGGCAGCTGGTATCGGACTGATAATTGGTGTTATTGTTGCAATAAGTATTCCTAAACAGTACACGGTTGAAGTGACTCTTTCTCCGGAGATGGGAAGTGCTAAAGGTGGTGGTCTATCTGGTTTGGCAGCTTCTTTCTTGGGAAGTGACGTTACTATGGGTGATGGCAGTGATGCTTTGAATGCTTCTTTATCTGCAGATATTGTATCTTCCACTCCTTTCTTATTGGAACTTTCCACAATGAAAATACCTGTATTGAAAAATGAAATGATGACCTTGAATGCTTATCTGGATGAGGAGTCTTCTCCTTGGTGGAGTTATGTAATCGGACTTCCCGGTATGGCAATTGGTGGAGTAAAATCGTTATTTATCAGCGAAGAGGATGAATTCATGTCTTCCGATAAAGCAAGTCATGGTACAATCGAATTATCTAAGAAAGAGTCTGTGAAGATTGAAACTCTAAAAAGAAAGATTGCTGCCTCTGTAGATAAGAAAACGGCTATGACCACAGTTGCTGTCACCTTTCAAAATCCTAAGGTAGCTGCAATCGTTGCTGATTCTGTTGTAGGAAAGCTACAGGAATATATTATAAATTATCGTACTTCCAAAGCGAAAGAAGATTGTGTCTATTTGGAGAGACTATTTAAAGAACGCCAGCAAGAGTATTATGTTGCGCAGAAGAAATATGCTGATTATCTAGATTCTCATGATAATATTATTTTGCAAAGTGCCCGCGCCGAGCAGGAACGATTGCAGAATGATATGAGTCTGGCTTATCAGGTGTACAGTCAGGTGGCGAGTCAATTGCAGGTCGCCAGAGCTAAAGTTCAGGAAGAGAAACCAGTATTTGCTGTTGTAGAGCCTGCTGTGGTGCCATTGAACCCTTCGGGGACAAGTAAAAAAATATATGTTCTGGCATTTATCTTTCTTTCTGTTTGTATTGTCATATTTTGGAAGTTATTCGGAGAAAATATTCTGAATAAGTTCAAAGAAATACAGGCTTAAAATCAATAGATAAGGTAATAATGGCATCAACTAACCAAATAAATAAAGTAGTAGAGTTGATTGTAGTTTTGGGAGATTTACTCATCCTGAACTTCTGTTTATTCCTGCTTCTTTTCTTTTGGAAAAAAGCATTCAATTCTTTGCCTTTTTCTTGTACTGTTTCTTTGATGATGACCTCGCTAAGTCTTTGTTATTTGGCCTGTTCGGCATCTCGTGGAAGGGCTTGGAATAGTAGAGAAATTCGTGCAGATCAGCTTGTGTTACGTGTGTTGAAGAATATCATAACATTTTCTGTCTTTTGGGCTTGTATCATGGCTTTTAGTGGAATATTTATAATTTCCCCACTCTTTTTTGTTAGTTATTTTTTTATACTCTTTGTTATTTTAAGTATTTATCGCATCATAATTCGTCATTCACTGATTAGCTATTGTGCCAAGGGTAATCATAAACGTTATGCTGTTTTTATTGGCGGAGGTAATAATATGCAGATGTTATATGAAGAAATGGAGAGTTCTCTGGCATCTATTTATGAAGTTGTAGGGTATTTCGATGTTGTTCTAAACGCTACTCTCTCTTCTAAATGTGACTATCTTGGCAATCCAGATAGCTTTGCTGATTTTATGTCAGGAAAAACAGATATAAAGCATGTATTTTGTTCATTATCAATGGAACAGGGACGATATAATGTTTCTATAATGAATTATTGTGAGAATCATTTGCTTTATTTTCATGGTGTTCCTAATGTTTCTAAGGGTTTCCCCCGGCGTATTTGGCATAGTATGGTAGGAAACATGCCAATTTTGAATTTGAGATATGAACCACTTAGCAAAATGGAGAATCGTTTATTGAAGCGAATATTTGATATAGTGCTGTCAGGGATTTTTTTAGTCACTATTTTTCCACTGGTTTATCTTATAGTGGGGAGTATAATAAAACTAACTTCTCCCGGTCCCATATTCTTTACACAAATGCGAACCGGTTTGAACGGTGTTGATTTTAAATGCTATAAATTTCGTTCCATGAAAGTGAATGAAGAGGCAGATTATAAGCAGGCAACAGCTGATGATCCTCGGAAAACTCGATTTGGAGATTTTCTTCGGCGTTCTAATATTGATGAACTTCCGCAATTTATTAATGTTTTCAGAGGTGAAATGTCGATAGTAGGTCCTCGTCCTCATATGTTGGCTCATACAGAGATTTACGCACAACTGATTGATAAGTATATGGTGCGCCATTTCATTAAACCCGGAGTAACGGGTTGGGCGCAAACGAACGGATTCCGTGGTGAAACGAAAGAACTTTCACAGATGGAGGGTCGTGTTAAGGCTGATATTTGGTATATGGAGCATTGGACCTTACTGCTTGATTTATATATCATTTATAAGACCATAGCAAATGTAATTATAGGAGAAAAAAATGCTTATTAAGATATCTTTTCAGGTATATAATGAATGCTTCAAATATATCTTACTAAAAAATAGATCAGCTTATGAATAAAAAAGAAACTCTGAAGAAACAAATTCTTCAGTTATCTCGTGAATATTATGATGAAGTTCATCGGAACTTAAAAGTATTTGAACCGGGAAAAAGTTTTGTAAATTATGGTGGCCGTTTTTTTGATGCTGAAGAACTCGTTAATTTGATTGATTCATCTTTGGACTTTTGGCTTACAGCGGGACCTTGGGCTCATAAATTCGAGAAACGTTTTGCAGACTGGCTGGGGATTAAATATTGCTCCCTGACAAATTCTGGGTCTTCTGCAAATTTATTAGCCTTTATGACATTGACTTCTCCACTATTGGGAGAACGTCGTATAAAAAAGGGAGATGAGGTTATAACAGTGGCTTGTGGATTTCCCACTACAGTCACGCCTATCATTCAGTATGGTGCAATTCCGGTGTTTGTAGATGTAACGATTCCGGAGTATAATATAGATATAACTCAATTGGAAGCTGCTTATTCTGATAAAACCAAAGCTGTCATGATTGCCCATTCATTGGGTAATCCTTTCGACTTACAGTCAGTGAAAGATTATTGTGATCGTCATCATCTTTGGTTGGTTGAAGATAACTGTGATGCATTGGGTTCAGAATATACCATCAATGGTGAGACGAGAAAGACAGGAACTATAGGGCATATTGGTACTAGCAGTTTTTATCCTCCTCATCACATGACAATGGGTGAGGGTGGTGCTGTGTATACAAATGATCCATTGCTCAATAAGATAACTAATTCTTTCCGTGATTGGGGACGTGACTGCTGGTGTGTAGGTGGTGTTGATAATACCTGCAAATATCGTTTCAGTAAACAATTTGGTGAGTTACCTGTAGCTTATGATCATAAATATGTTTATTCTCATTTTGGTTATAATTTGAAATTAACCGATATGCAAGCAGCTATTGGTTGTGCTCAATTAGATAAGTTGGACAGTATCGTATTGGCTCGGAGAAAGAATTTTCAGACTTTACTTGATGGTTTGAAGGATATAGAAGGACTAATACTTCCTGAACCTCAAAAGAACTCTAATCCCAGTTGGTTTGGTTTTCTTATTTCAGTAAAGGAAGATGCAGGCTTCACTCGTAATGAATTGTCTGAATACTTGGAGAGTAAAAAAATACAAACCCGTAATCTTTTTGCGGGAAACCTGTTGAAACATCCGGCTTTTAATGAAATGCGACAAACCGGTGAAGGTTATCGTGTTGTCGGTGATTTGAAAGGTACAGATTTTATATTGAATAATACTTTCTGGATTGGAGTTTACCCGGGTATGACTGAAGAAATGCTCCAATATATGATTTCCACAATCAAGAAATTTATTGCATTCCGTAAAGTGTAAAGAATAATGAAAGCAGTCATTTTCGCAGGAGGTTTTGGAACCCGTTTGAGTGAGGCTACCAATCTTATTCCCAAACCGATGGTTGAAATAGGTGGAAAGCCTATTCTTTGGCATATTATGAAGACTTATAGTCATTATGGAATTAATGAATTTGTTATCTGTTGCGGTTATAAACAATATGTTATAAAAGAATATTTCGCCAATTATTTTCGTCATAATAGCGACCTTACAGTTGATCTGTCCAATAACAGTGTTGAAATACTTGATAATCACTCTGAAAATTGGAAAGTGACTATGGTTGATACCGGCTTGAATACCCAAACGGGAGGGCGTCTGAAACAAGTACAGAAATATATTGGTGATGAACGCTTTGTTCTTACTTATGGCGATGGGGTGGCGGATATAAATATAGCAGAAAGCATTAAGGAACATGAATTATCAGGTTGTGATATCTCATTAACAGCTTACAAGCCCGGAGGTAAATTCGGAGCTTTGCAAATAGATTTGAATAATAATAAGGTACTTTCCTTTCAAGAAAAACCGGATGGTGATCGTAATTGGGTGAATGCAGGCTATTTTGTTTGCGAACCTAAGGTCTTTGAATATATTCCTGCGTGTGATGATACTATTGTTTTTGAGCGTAAGCCTCTTGAAGGTCTGGCAAAGGACGGTAAGATGCATGCTTATCGTCATACAGGGTTTTGGAAACCGATGGATACATTACGTGATAATGTGGAACTCAATGAAATGTGGGATAAGGGGATAGCTCCTTGGAAAGTTTGGTAAATAATGGATATAGATATATTTAAAAATTTTTATAGAGGGAAGCGTGTTCTTGTAACTGGACACACAGGTTTTAAAGGTAGCTGGCTTTCTATCTGGCTTCATGAACTTGGAGCGGAAGTGATTGGGGTTGCTAAAGATCCGATGACAGATAAAGATAATTATGTGCTGTCCGGAATAGGAGGAAAAATAAAAGCTGACCTGCGTGCTGATATTCGTGATAGTCAGCGAATGAAAGATATTTTTCAGGAATATCAACCCGAAATTGTTTTTCACTTGGCTGCCCAACCTCTAGTACGTTTAAGTTATGAAATTCCCGTTGAAACGTACGAAACGAATGTAATAGGGACGATTAACATATTGGAAGCTATACGGATAACGGATAGCGTAAAGGTAGGTGTCATGATAACTACTGATAAATGTTATGAAAACAAAGAGCAACTTTGGGGCTATCGTGAGAATGAACCGATGGGTGGTTATGACCCTTATTCTAGTAGTAAGGGAGCAGCAGAAATAGCAATTGCTTCTTGGAGACGTTCTTTCTTTAATCCAGAGCAATATGAAAAACATGGTAAAAGTATAGCTAGTGTTCGTGCTGGTAATGTGATTGGTGGAGGAGATTGGGCTTTGGATAGAATTATTCCCGATTGTATCAAGGCTATAGAAGTAAACAAACCTATTGAAATTCGTAGTCCGAAAGCCATTCGTCCTTGGCAACATGTATTGGAACCATTAAGTGGTTATATGTTGTTGGCTAGTAAGATGTGGAGTAAACCTACCCAATATTGTGAAAGTTGGAATTTTGGTCCGAGGATGGAAAGTATTACTTCAGTGTGGGAAGTGGCAACGAAGGTTATTGAGAATTATGGTAGGGGGAAGTTGAAAAATCTTTCTGATTCGAACGCTTTACATGAGGCTAAATTATTGATGCTTGATATTAATAAGGCTAAGTTTCAGTTAGGGTGGGAGCCGAGGATGGATATTGACCAATGTATAGAACTTACTGTGGACTGGTATAAAAAGTATAAGCAGAATTGTACTTACAAATTATGTTTGATTGAAATTTCTAAATTTTTAGCCTAAAATGAAGAGAGCTGTTGTTACTGGTGGAACAGGATATATAGGTTCCAATTTGATAAAAACTTTATTGAAAGAGGATTGGTGTATATCTATTATTGCAGATCCAAGGTTTGGTTATTCTAATATAGAAGATATATTGTCTGAAATTGAAATTATAGAATATTCTGGTGATATTACGATTTTATTGGAATGGTTTTCTGTTAATAATCCAGATGTAGTTTTTCATTTAGCTGCAGCAGTAATAACAGATTGTAAACCAAGTCAAATAGCAAACTTAATTCAAAGTAATATTCAATTTGGTTGTGAGGTGATGGAGGCTATGTTGAGGTCTTCATGTCGAAATTTTATTTGTACCGGTTCATATTGGCAAAATTATAATTCAAATTTATATAATCCTGTAGATTTATATGCAGCAACAAAGGAATCGTTTGAAATAATGTGCCAATATTATATTGATCGATATCAATATAACGTGATTTCGTTAAGACTTTTTGATGTGTATGGAGAAAATGATAAACGTCCTAAACTCCTAAATAAATTATGTCAAATTGCAGGAACACAACAGACGCTAGATATATCTCCAGGTGAGCAAATGTTGGATCTTATCCATATAAGTGATGTATGTAGTGCATATTTGAAAACTTATGAATATATGTGTAATCGAAAATTTTCTAGAGTTGGTGTTTTTGGTGTATGCACAGGAAAAAGATATAAGTTGAAAGATATTATATCTCTTTTTGAAAAGATATTAGGGAAAAAAATTAATGTGAATTTAGGAGGTAAATCTTACAAAGAACGCGAAGTTATGTTTCCAATATTATACAATAGTATACCTAACTGGCTTCCTAAAATTGATATTTCAGAAGGGTTAGCGAGATTTAGGAACAAATGTTGATTTATAATGTCTTTTTGTATTGTGCTAAACATGGGAGGAGCTATACTTGTCTTAATATTAATTAATGAAGAAATTAATAAATAAACTTGGTATAGATAAAGCTATTGCTTATTCATCTGCAGCTCGAATAGTTCAAGCTGGTTCTAATATAGTAACAATCTTTTTCTTAGCGAAATACTTAAGCCAAGAAGAACAAGGGTTTTACTATACATTTGGTAGTTTGGTTGCTGTACAAGTATTCTTTGAATTGGGATTGACTAATATTATTACTCAATTTGTTGCTCATGAATATGCATATGTAACAGTTGAAAATGATAAGTCTATATATAAATCACGGTTGTCATCACTATTGCATTTTTGTATTAAATGGTATTTTTATTTGTCTATACTTCTTTTTTTTATATTGATTATTGTTGGATGGATATTTTTTACTCATTATGATACTGAAGGTGATAATGTTTCATGGAAAATTCCATGGTTTTTAATTTCTTTTGGTACATGTTTACGGCTATTTCAATCACCTTTAAATTCATTTTTATTAGGTATGAATAAGGTCGAAGAAATGAGTCTAATTTCATTGTATCAACAACTTATATTGCCAATATCGATGTGGCTAGGATTGTATGGAGGACTAAAATTATACGTTGTTGGTATAAGTCTTGTTTTATCTGCTGTTGTGTGGTATTTATATGTATATTTCTCTAAAATGAAGCAAGTACTAATAGACATATATAAAAATCCTATTATTGAAAGAATAAAATATGTAGATGAAATCTTTCCATTTCAATGGAGAATAGCAATTAGTTGGATAAGTGGATATTTAATATATCAATTATTTACTCCGGTCATATTTGCAACTGGAGGTGCTATTATAGCAGGACAAATTGGCATGACTTTACAAGTGTTAAATGGCATACAGGCTTTATCAATGAGCTGGATAAATACAAAAATTCCTTTATTGTCAAATTGTGTTGCATTAAAAAAATATAGTGAATTGGATCTAATTTTTTCTAGAACATTAAAACAAATGTTGGCTGTAATAATTATTTTATTCTTTGTGTTTATTGGTGGGTTATTTGTTGCAGATAAGATATGTATATCAATTAATGGGGAGTTGCTGACAACTAGGTTTTTGTCATGTAAAAATACATTTTATTTGTTTCTGTCTATTTTGTTGAATGTTTTTGTAGTTTCTTGGGCGTCGTATTTACGTTGTCATAAAAAAGAGCCTTTTTTACTTTACTCGATTTTATGTGGATTAGTATGTTGTATGGTGATATTTTTTACATCTAATATTTGGGGGGTAGAAGGGGTTATATTGGGATATTTATTTATAAATATCTTGTTTTTACCTTATGCATATTTAATATTTGTAACGAAGAAAAAACAATGGCATGGCTAATACACCAATTTTATCAATTTGTATACCGACTTATAATCGTGCAGATATTTTGAATAAAAGTTTGTATATATTAACGAGTAATGAAGCTTTTGATGATCAAACCGAAGTCGTTATTGTTGATAATTGTTCTACGGATCATACTCCATCTGTTATTCAATTTTACTCTAATAAATACAAAAATATTGTTTCTTACAGAAACACGAAAAATATAGGATTTAATAATGGTGAAAGAGTCTTATCTTTAGCAAATGGGAAATATTTGAAATTAATAAATGATTATGTTATCATAAATAATGACTGTTTACATTTTATTCTAAATGAAATTAGAAATCATTTGAAGGATCAAACTCCATTGTTTTTTCTTAACGGTATGGCTTATTCTGACTTGAAAAAGATTTATTGTGATAACTTGAATGATTACATTAATAGAGTTTCAATATTTGTAACATACTGGCCATTTTTTGGTGTATGGAAAGAGCATTGGGATCAATTGACTGAGAAAAAGAAATATGCAGAATCTCTTATTCCTCAAGATTATTGGACATACAAGATTATAGTTAACAATGGAAAATGTTTGATTTATAATAATCGGATATTTAATTTTATTCCGGATGAACAGATAGGAATAAGGAAAGGTTATAACTGGTTTGAGATCTTTTTTGATAACTATTTTAAAATATTGTTGGAGTTTAAGTCGAAAGGGTACATTGATGATAAAACTTTAAAAGCTGATAAAAGAAGAGTCTTTTTACACTTCAGATCTCAGTTAGCTATGGCTTGTTTTATACGATACAATAAATATTGGGGATTTGATACGAAAGGGACTTATAAAAAAATGTGGATTCATTATAAAAAAGAACCAATTTTGTATGTAAGTCTACTTTTAGCTCCGCTAGTATTTGTATTTACAGTTTACAAATATATTATGAATTTAAATAAACAAAAATAAATATATGAGATATATCGTTATCGGTGGTGGAATATCAGGACTTTCTATAGCACAATTGCTTCGGAAAGATAATCAGGAAGTTATCGTTTTAGAAGCAGAAACTAGACCTGGTGGAATGATTAAGTGTGATTTAATTAATGGTTCTTTGTTTCATAGAACAGGGGGGCATGTCTTTAATACTAAAAGGAAAGATGTATGGGATTGGTTTTGGTCATTTTTTGATAAAGAAGGTGATTTTGTAAAATCTAAAAGAAATTCTTCAATTTCTATGAATAATGGACAAATAATTCCATATCCGATTGAAAATTATGTATATATGCTTGATCCTGAAATTTGTAAGAAATTTATTTTAGATTTGATAGATTTGATTAAATATGCAGGGAAAGGTGCTAATAACTTTGAAGAATTTCTACTAGGACGTTTTGGTAAGACGTTATATGAACTTTATTTTCAACCATATAATTATAAAGTATGGAGAAGAGAATTATCAAATGTGCCTCTTTCATGGTTGGAAGGAAAACTACCAATGCCAACGTTAAAAGAGATGATTTATAACAATATGAAGCATATTGAAGAACGAGATTTTGTTCATAGTTCTTTTTATTATCCGCAGACTGGTGGATCACAATTTTTGGCAGATACTTTAGCGAAAAATATAAAAATTCAATATAACACAAAAGTTTCTAATATCTTAAAGAAAGATGGAAAATTGTTTGTAAATGGAATAGAATGTGATAGAGTTATTTTTTGTGCTAATTTGAAGTATATTTTTTCTATGACCGAGACTGATTGTTTTGATATTTTAAGCTTTTATGATCGTATTGAAAAATTGGAATTTCATGGTACAACGTCTGTTTTTTGTGAAATAGATAAGAATCCATATAGCTGGATTTATTTGCCAGACAAAGCTTATGAATCTCATCGGATTATTTGCACTGGTAATTTTTCACTGAATAATAATGCAATGGGAAGGACGACTGGAACTGTTGAATTTACAGATTTTATTTCGGAAGAAAATATATGTAAGAATTTAGAATTAATTCCATTTTCCCCCCAATATTTGACTCATCATTATGAAAAATATACTTATCCTATACAAGATAGTGATACTCGTGATATGATCCAAGCCTTAAAAATAAAATTAGAAAGTGAAGGTGTCTATCTGTTAGGTCGTTTTGCTGAGTGGGAATATTATAATATGGATGCTGCAATGGGAGCGGCAATGGATTTGTACAATTTAAAACTTAATAGATAATGGTTGTAGTATATATTGCTGCTGGATTGGCGAATAAGATGTTTCAGTATGCATTTTCTCGTGGATTAATGAGTCATGGATTAGATGTATTTTTAGATCAAACATCTTTTCAACCGGAGTGGTCTTTTGAGGATATTGCTTTGGAAGAAGTTTTTCCAAATATTGAAATAAAGAATGCTCCTAATAATATGTTTAGTTTAGCTTATAAGAAAGATTTGCTTTCAAGGATATACAGACGTATGTCCGCATTTTTTCCAAACAATAGGTATTTAATGGAACGACCTTTTATTTATGATGAATTGATTTATAAAAAAGCGACTAGTAATTGTATTTTTTGTGGTCTTTGGCAAACTGAATTATATTTTAATTTTTGCGAGAAGGATGTAAGGCGTAATTTTGTTTTTACTCCTTTTCAAGATGACCAAAATATTCAGTTAGCAGAAAAAATGAAAAATGAAAATTCAGTAGCAATTCATATTCGAAAAGGAGCTGACTATCTAAAAAGAAATATTTGGGATGGTACTTGTTCTGTAGAATATTACAATCAAGCTATTAATTATTTAAAAGAACATGTTTCTAATCCTGTTTTTTATCTGTTTACAGATAATCCAAAATGGGTAGAAGAGAATTTGAAAGATATAGATTATAAACTGGTAGATTGGAATCCTGTATCTGGTAAACAAAGCTATCGCGATATGCAATTAATGAGTTATGCTAAACATAATATTATAGCAAATAGTACCTATAGTTGGTGGGGGGCATGGCTTAATAATAATCCTCAAAAGATAGTGGTTGCTCCTAAGATCTGGTTTAATCCCAAAATAGAAAAGGCACCTTATATAATACCTGAGAGATGGATCCGTTTGTAAAAAGTATTAGTATAGTTTGTACATTTGATAACAACTATTCGCAGCATTGTGGAGTACTATTGGCTTCTCTTTTTGAAAACAACAAGAACATATGTTTTGATATTTATATAGTGTCTGATTTTATAGATGATGTAAATAAAAGTAGACTTTTTGCATTAGTTAGTGCCTATAGTCAAAGACTATATTATATACAAATTGATAAAAAAAAATTTGAAGGGTTGCCTTTTGGTGGGAAGTTTTCTCATATTTCATTAGCAACATATTATCGATTAATGTTACCAGAAGTTTTACCAGTAACATTGGATAAGATACTTTATTTAGACTGTGATATTATTGTAAATGGTAGAATAGAATCATTGTGGAATATTGATTTAAAGTATTATACTATTGGTGCTGTAGAAGATAATATTGTAATTTCTTCTGAGGCTCCAAGACGCTTAGGATATCCAGTACAAAGTTCATACTTTAATGCTGGAGTAATGTTGATGAATCTTTCACTTATGAGAGATATTCAATTTACTAAAAATGCATTTGTGTATATTGAACAACATTTAAAAGAGATCGTATATCATGACCAAGATATTTTAAATGTATTATTATATGATCAGAAACTTTTTTTGCCGATAAAATGGAATGTTATGGAGTGTTTCTTATTTCGAAGACCTTTGATTCATTTTAGGTATAAGAAGGAACTAAGAGAAGCACAGATAGCTCCTTCAATTATACATTTTACAGGAAAACTTAAACCATGGATAAAAGAATGTGACCATCCTTATAGGGATTTGTATTATAAATATTTGTATATTACAGAATGGAGAAATTATGTACCGCAAGATAAATATGTTCGTAGGTCTCAAAAAATATTGTTTGATATAAAAAAAATGATACAATATGTTTTGGATAAGATGTTTTTGAAGTCATATTTGTATGATCAAAGTATTAAGCTTGATAATAAGTAGAGAGTAATGACGTTGTTTGGTTTATTTTTTGTTTCTATCTGTTTTATCGGGTGGTTTAAGCCTGTAAAATATTTATTCTCTGTCGTCATTTTCTCTTGTGTATTTCAAGCTGCTGCAGTTTTTAATGTTGGGACTAGTGGTATACCACCTTATATAGTTGCGGATTTTTTTTTTATCACAAAAGTCTTTTTAGGGGGCTCTTTTTTGAAGCAAAATCAACCTCGTTTCTTTAAAATATTGTTGTTCTTTGTTGTATACTCTGTAATCTTATCATTTGTAATGCCTTTTGTTTTTGATGGTGTTGGGGTAATTGTTCCAGGAGAGACAAATGATAATGATTTAGCGCAAGGCGAAATATTAGGGCGGTTGAGCTTTTCAAGCAAAAATATGATTCAAATAGCATATTTAGTTATAAATACTTTAACAATTTGTAGCATTTCGAATATACAGCATAAAATAACAAAAGATCAAATCGTTAGTATTTTTTTGACTACTATAAAAATAGTCTTATTTATTGGATTTTGGGAGTTTATAGCTAAAGTGTCTGGTACCTATTATTTTCCTGATAGTTTTTTTTATAGTAATGAAGGTTATGCTCAATATTGGCTGCAAGGCTTACGTTTAAATGCGACTTTTGCTGAACCATCATATGCTGGTGCTTTCTTGGCATCGTCATCATGGGCACTTATCTACTATGGAAAATTGAAAAAACTTCTTTTTTTTGTTTTATTAGCCTTGGTGTTGAATATGTCAGGAACAGCTATTATGGCTTTTATGATAACAGGAGTGTTTTGTGTCCTATTCAGTTCTAAAATGAGAATTCCATGTCTTTTAGGATGTTTTCTTTTATATTTGTTAGCGTATTTAATGAGCTATGATACTCTTATAGGCGAAATGGTATTGTCTAAAAGTGATTCTATCTCTGGGTTAGCACGAATGGGTGCAGTTACCTATACAATAGGTATGATAACTGATACTTATTTTATAGGTGTTGGATTAGGAAGTCATCGATGTTTTAGCTTTTTGACAAATCTAATGTCTGCTGTAGGATTTATTGGTTTTTTTCTCTTCTTCTACTTTATTTGGGCATTAGTGAAACCAATTCTAGATAAGGATTTTAAAAAATATGCAAGTATTGTAATATTTGGATTAGTTCTGTTTGTGGCTCAATGCGTGGCTATCCCTGATTTTTCTTTTCCTATTATGTGGATGTGGATTTATTTATCAGTAATACTTCATTTTAAATATACATATGATTGTAGTTAATGCACGTTTTCTTACTCAACAGGTAACTGGTGTACAACGCTTTTCTATAGAATTGTCCATTCGGTTAAAGAGAATTTTTGGGAGTGAAATTAGTTTCGTGGCTCCTCAAAATATAATTCAAGAAGACATAGCTGAGGAGTTATCAGTAATAAAGGTTGGAACTCATATAGGGCATTTTTGGGAACAGTGGGATTTGCCTAACTATCTTAATAGAGTAGGTAAACCTCTGCTTATTAATTGGGGTAATACTGGTCCGGTGATGTATAATAATAAGGTGACAACTTTGCATGATATTACTTTTATTCGCTACCCACGGACTTTTTCTTTTAAATTTCGCTTATTGTATAAGTTGTTAATTCCACAAGTTATAAGGACATCAAAACACTTGTTTACGGTTAGTGAGTTTTCAAAAAAAGAAATTGCAGGCTATTACAATCTGCCTTTAAATAAAATATCTGTAATATATAATGCAGTTAGTGATAATTTTCATCCCACTCGTGATGAGAATTTAGTTAGTGATAAATATTTATTGGTAGTGTCTTCTGTAAAAGATAATAAAAATTTTCTTGCAGCGCTGGATTCTTTTTTGCTGCTGTCTGAGAGAGTACCTGAATTAAAAATGTATGTGATTGGTGAAACAAAAAGTAGAAGTTTCAATGATATGGATTTATCTTTGTATAAGAAAGAGAGTCGTATTAAATTTCTAGGACGAGTTTCTGATGTTCAGTTAGTCAAGTTATACAGTAATGCATGCGCTTTTATCTTTCCGTCATTTTATGAGGGATTTGGTATTCCTGTATTAGAGGCCCAAGCCTGTGGTTGCCCGGTTATTTCCTCTAATACAAGTTCGCTACCAGAAGTGTTGTTAGATAGTGCAATCCTATGTGAGCCTACTGACATTCAGGGGATGGCAAAAAGTATGGTTACTTTGGTGAAAGAAGAAAATATGAGAAATGAATATATAAGGAAGGGATTTATAAATGTTGCCCGTTTTGATTGGGAAAGTAGTTGCAAAATGATAAGTGATAAGTTGAAATGCTTTGCAATATCTTAACACTAAGGATAAACACTCAAATTAGGGCTATAAATTAGAAAGCATACCTTCGTTGTAAATCGTAAGCATCCGAAAATGATGTCTTGTCCTGTTTCTATTTGTTCTTTACCTTTGCTGGGCGTACTTAAAAAATAATTTTATGTACAGCAGCAGTGATTTTGAAAAGCTATGGTTCCTCTACAAGACTGAAGGTGAACCCCAAGGAATTTCGATCAATACTTTTTGCTTGATTCACGGTGTTCTTTATCGTTATTTTAATAGTTGGTTTGTGAAGACTCGTAAGAAAATCGTTCCGGTTCAGATTGAAGTTATTCCTTCTTCTGATTCCGCTTTGGAAGCATTCTTGGCTTCAGTTTGTGTTGAGTCGGCTTTGATGCAGTCTAATCTTGAGATAAACTCAGGTAATATCCTGGTCACCATTCAGACTCGTAATGGTCTGAATATCCGTAAAGGCAATTTGGACTACCGTGGTTTGAAGATTTTGGTAGAGAAACTGGAGGCTTATGTTGACGATTTCCGGTTTGAAGAATTTCTATTATCTTCTTAGTTTTCACGATATGCGGTACAAGGCTTCTTGTGTTTCTGAAATCATTCGTTCTCGTCACCACCGTGATCCTCTTCAAGGGGATGTTTATATTTTCATATCAAAAGACCAAAAGAAGGTTAAACAGTCTGTTTTTCTGTAGTACGAAAGGTGCTTTAAGATCGGCAGTTTATGATACCTTTGTTGAGATCTGCAAACAGGCGGGAATCAGCTTTCGATCTTTCTTCTGCAAGTATATGACGGAGATACGGAAGGGACGAACGCATTATAATAACCTGCTTCCCATGAAAATATGTCTAACGAATTAGTGAAACGATTTAAAAATTAAGATTCAAGACAAGGGACGAGTGCCTACTGGCACTCGCCTGAAAGGGGTATACCATGTTTGGGACGCTTACTAAATTGAGTGCTTTATTTATATGTATGTAATATATACATGCGACAATATCTTCGTATAGATTATGGGCATCTAAAAAAAAGAGTTTTATGAATATATTATTTATTGGTGGAGCAGGCTTTATAGGTTCCAGTTTGGTGAAACGTTTTGTTTCTGATAGAAAATATTTGGTTTTCATTCTAGAACCGGAGTTTGCCAATATATCCAGACTGAACGGTTATGACCTAACTGTTTTTAGAAATTCTTTGAGTAATATAAATGAAGTAAAGAATATTCTTTTAGCCAATAACATAGAAGTTGTAGTGCATTTAGTATCAACATTGATTCCAGGAAGTAACTATGATGATTATGTTAATGAATTTAAGAATGTGATATTTCCCTCGATTGAGTTGATGGAGTTTTGTGCTAATGAAAAAATTAAGTTTGTCTATTTTTCTTCAGGAGGGACAATTTATGGTAATAGGACAACTTTTCAACCATTTGTAGAAACTGATAATATGGAGCCTATATCCTATTATGGTTGGTCGAAACAAATGATGGAAAACAGTATTCTTTTTAAAAATAGAACTCAAAATCTAAAATATCTCATTATTAGACCATCTAATCCCTATGGACATGGACAGAATCTGTATGGAAAACAAGGATTGGTGGCAGTGGCTATTGGTAAGATTATAGAGAATAAATCGGTGGAAGTATGGGGAGATGGTTCTGCTATTCGTGACTACATTTATATAGAAGATCTCGCTAGCGTTTTTTACCAATTGATAAATAAGGATATTTGTAATGAGACAATTAATTTAGGAAGTGGTAGAGGGTACTCTGTAAATGATGTGCTTGCTTTCTTGAAAATAATTTCAAAAGTGGATTTTAAGATTGAATATAAAAATGCACGTCCTGTAGATGTTTCTAATATGGTTTTAGATGTAGAGAAAATGAAGCGGACTGTAGATGTGATTTTGACACCAATGTTGGATGGTATTTCTTCATTTTATAACGAATCTATAAAGAAATAATAGTATGCAAAGAATTGCTGTAATAGCTGGCGTATTACACTCTGGTGGTAAACGTAATTTGATTATGGAGTATTATCGTCATATTGATCGTACAAAAGTCCAATTTGACTTTATTTGTGACTCTGATTCTAATGGTATCCCCGAGGAGGAAATTAGGTCTTTGGGAGGACGAGTGTATAAAGTAGCACCTTACAAGGATATTATTCCCCATCTAAAAGAAACATACAAAATACTTAAAAAGAATCAGTATGAAGTGATGCATGCTTTTGATAATACTCTCAATCTTTTTCCTATGTTTTTAGGTTGTGTTGCCAGAGTTAAAGTGAGGATATCCGAAAGTATATCTAAAGGAGATAAGAATGAAAAGAAAACGCTGATTAAATATATCTTACGACCTTTTTCCCATTGGTTTACAAATTGTTATATGGCTAACTCAATTGATTGTGGAATTTGGCAGTTTGGCAAGAAAACTTATGATAGAGGAAAGGTGAATATTTTTAAAACAGTGATTGATGCAAATGCCAATGCTTTTAATGCGAAGCTTAGAGAAGATACCCGAAAAGAGTTTGGATGGGAAAATAAAATAGTATATGGTTTTATTGGTCGATATGTTCCACAGAAGAATCCGCTTTTTCTAATAGATATTTTTAATGAGATTGCAAAGAAACAGGAAAATGCAATTCTTGTTATGATTGGATTTGGAGAATTAGAGAATGAGATGCATGATAGAATTGAGAGTTATGGAGTTACTGACAAGGTTATCGATTTAGGGCGTAGAGATGATATAAAGCAATTTTATAATGCTTTTGACGCTTTCTTGTTGCCTAGTTTATATGAGGGGATGCCTGTTGTTGGAATAGAGGCGCAATGTTCAGGACTTCCTATCTTTTTTTCAAAGAATATAACTGAGGAGACAACAGCATCAGAACTTGCATATTACATTGGGTTAGAAGAAACTCCCAATATATGGGCTAATAAAATAGTAAAGGTGGTTAATGGTCATATACATAAGCGTAGAAGTTATGTTGCAGAAGTAATAAAAAACGGATTTGACTCTTCAAATGAGGCATTGAGGTTACAAAATTTTTATTTAGCTAAAATAAATCAAGTGGATGATATGACTGGAAAAGAAAAATAGATATAAATATAGGTATGGTATAAGAATTGTTAGCTAAAATGAGTATTTATAAAATGAAGAAATGGTATAAAATAAAATGTTGAGATGTAATAAACACGTGAGTGTTTCGTATGTGAGATGAAAAAAATGTAGGTCCCTAGCTTCATGCTGTAAAAGGCATGATTCTCCTACATTGTAAATTGGAAATCGTACGATGGTACATTTCTAATTTACACCCTGACATCGGAGGTTAAAGCCGATGTGAATTTCCCACTATATCAACTGTCTGTGAAGATCGTTGATATTTAAAATGAATCACAAACTATAATTATAAAAGAATATGTAGGTCCCTAGATTCATGATAAACTCATGAAATCCCTACATTTTGCAGGTTAGAAATCGTACAGCGGTATATTTCTAACTTAGCCCTCATATTGGTTTAAAAACTGATATGTATCTATATGTGAAATATACCAACTGTCTGTGAGGATCGTTGGTATATTATTTTTTTAGATGGTTAAAGAATACAAAAAAAAGAGCAAACTCGCATGATTCCTAAATCTTTCCAGAATCTGTATCGTTATTTGCTGTATGAAACGAAAGTATAGTATTAACGCTAAAAGAATAACGATTATGAAGAAAATTCTATTTTTATTTGTGTTGGCTATTGTAGCCGTACAGTTTTCATTTGCAAAAGATGTGATAACCAAAGACATGAATCAGTTACCGCTTCCGGCACGTAATTTTATCAATGGTAATTTTACAAAACCACAGATTGCTCATATCAAGATTGATAAAGATATGATGGAGTCTACCAAGTATGAAGTGGTATTGATGGATGGTACGGAAATTGATTTTGATAGCAAGGGCAACTGGGAAGAGGTAAGTGCAAAGAAAGGACAGGTTGTTCCTGTTAGTATTATTCCGGGATTTGCTGTCAATTATTTGAAGTCTCATAATTTTGTGAACGAAGGAGTGACCAAAGTCGAACGTGACCGCAAAGGATATGAAATAGAATTGTCTACCGGACTTTCTTTCAAATTTGATAAGAAGGGAAAGTTTATCAAGGCTGATGATTAACTAAAGATTTGTGATAAATAGACCTAAACAAGAAGATGGCTATGTGGAGATTTAAGTTTAGCGCTTGGGCAGTGGTATTGATGATGACTGCTCTTTCGTTTGGCGCATGTGATAATGACGATGATGACACTTTTGTTCCGCCCAGTAATATTACAGAAGCTTTAAAACAGGTATATCCGGCTGCCCAGAATGTAGAATGGGAGATGAAAGGTGCCTATTATGTAGCTGACTGTTGGGTAAGTAATGACGAACTAGAGGTTTGGTTTGATGCCAATGCCAATTGGGTGATGACAGAAAATGAACTGAATAGCATAGACCAGCTGGTACCGGCTGTTTATACGGCTTTCATGGATTCCAAGTATAATGCATGGGTAGTGACGGATGTGTATGTGTTGACTTTTCCACAAAATCCGATGGAGTCTGTGATTCAGGTGAAGCAAGGTAGCCAACGCTATGCTCTTTATTTCTTACAGGAAGGCGGATTGCTACATGAAAAAGATATTAGCAATGGAGACGATACAAATTGGCCGCCGACTGAATAGTTTTTAATCATAAAAATCAAAACGGGCTATTTCTATAAAAGGAATAGCCCGTTGTTTTTTATAATTACATTTGTTTATAATCCTTGGCTAATCCTCCTTCACTTGTTTCTTTGTAAAGTGATGGAAGGTCGTGTCCGGTTTGTTTCATTACTTGTACTACTTTGTCGAAAGAGACACGGTGCATACCATCGGTGAAAGCTGAATAAAGATTAGCATCCAGCGCACGTGCAGCGGCGTATGCATTTCGTTCGATGCAGGGAATTTGTACCAATCCGCATACCGGGTCGCAAGTCATTCCCAGATGGTGTTCTAAACCCATTTCTGCTGCATACTCAATTTGTGCAGGACTGCCTCCGAACAATTGATTGGCGGCAGCCGAAGCCATTGCGCAGGCAACGCCTACTTCTCCCTGGCAACCTACTTCTGCTCCGGAAATGGATGCGTTGAATTTGACTATGTTACCAAACAAACCGGCAGTGGCTAGCGCACGTAAAATGCGCATATCGCTAAAGTCACGGCTTTTTTGGAGATGATAAAGGACGGCAGGCATCACTCCGCAGGAACCACAGGTAGGAGCGGTCACAATTTTTCCACCGGAAGCATTTTCTTCACTTACTGCCAAAGCATAAGAGAAGACGAGTCCTCTGGATTGGAGGGATTGTTTATATCCGGTAGCACGTATATAATAGGTGGAGGCTTTTCGTCTAAGATTTAGTGGACCGGGAAGTACTCCTTCCGCTTCCAGTCCACGGTGAATAGCATCTTTCATGGTGCCCCACACTTCAGCCAGATAATCCCATATATCTCCTTCCTCACATTCCTTTACGTATTCCCAATAACTTTTTCCGGTATCTTCACACCATTGGAGTATTTCGGTCATGTTTTCCATACTGTATACATCAGGGCTTTCAATGGTTGGATTATCATTGTTTTCTGCTAGTGCACCGCCTCCGATACTATAAACAGTCCAGTTTTCCAGCACTTTATCATTACTGTCCAGAGCTGCAAATGTCATTCCGTTGGGATGGAACGGTAGAAAGACTTTGGGTTGCCATACAATTTCTACCGGGGCGGTGGGTTGCAAGGTATCTATAATGGCTACATCCGTCATGTGTCCTTTGCCTGTAGCAGCTAAACTGCCGTAAAGGGTTACTTTAAAAGATGCAGCATCCGGATGACGTTCCAGAAACATTTCGGCAGCTTTGCGCGGTCCCATAGTGTGGCTACTGGAAGGTCCTGTGCCTATCCTGTATAGCTCTTTAATCGATTTCATGACTGATGATGTGTTTTTGTTAATACCATTTCTTTTTTCTGAAGTACAAATATACAATAATACCGATAATTGCCATTATAATCCAGGCAAATAAATACCCGTACTGCCATTCCAGTTCCGGCATCCATTTGTAATTCATTCCCCATACTCCGACCAGAAATGTCAAAGGGATAAAGATGGTGGATACGATGGTTAATCTCTTCATGATGTCGTTCATTCGTAAGTCATTGTTGGAGATGTATAGATCGACTAATGAAGAAAGGGTTTCCCGGCAGATTTCGATGGTTTGTAATACAAATTGCAAGTGGTCGTTTACATCATTGAAAAAGGCGCGGTTCACTTTATGGATGAGCAGATTTTCTGCTCGCAATAACTTTATATATTGTTCTTTTAAGGGGAGGATTGCTTTTTTCATTAGCATATATTGGCGTCGTAATGCCTGAATCTGGATACCGATGTCGTCTCCACTGGTGATGGTTAGCAATTCTTCTTCCAAATCTTCGAGTGCGTCATCGATGGAAGAGATGGTTGAAATGTAGTTTCCCATTATGCTGTTGAGTAATACGCTAAGTAGATAATCTGTTTGACGGCTGCGTATCTTCAGAACATCATTACGCAAGGCAGAACTGACATCATCAAAGAAATCAGTTTCTTTTTCGAGGAAAGTCAGTACATAATTATTTCCTATGATAAGGCAGACTTGCTGTTGGAGCAGTTCATCCAGTTCATTTTCTTCTTTATGTTCGTTCGGATAGAATATCTTTAAGATCAGGACAATGTATTTATCATGTTCTTCTATCTTGGTCGGATGATCCGCATTCAATATATCTTGTAAGACAAGGAAGTCTATTTCGAAATGACTGCAAATTTCCCGGATAGTTTCTGTGTTTTTCATTCCGTGTATTTGTAGCCAGTTGATTTGATCGTTGTTCAGCGTACCTTTGATGGCTTGAAAAGTATCACTAGAGCTTTCCTGCATCTCGGTAGCATTGTAAGTACAAAGATGTAAATGGGTAGGAGTAAGACTTTCTCCTGTATAAATAAGCTTTTCGCTTAACAGATTATTCTTCATGCTTTATTCTCGTTTTAGAAAACCACTGTAACAAAGGTAGTGGTTTTCTAAATGAGAACAAGTTCTTTGAACGTTTTGTTTACGTGTTAGTCAAAATCGACTACTGTGATTCCGGCACCGCCAAACTGTACATGTTCGTCGGCATAGTGGCTGACTCCCGGTACGGTGGCCAGATATTGGCGGATAAGTGTACGAAGTATTCCCGTTCCTGTGCCGTGAAGGATACGTACACGATCCATGCCGACTAATATGGCATCATCAATAAAATAGGTGACTGCCTGTAAGGCTTCATCTCCACGCATTCCGCGTACATCAATGTCCTGTTTGAAGCTAAGCTTCTTTTCATACATCTGATCGTGTGTCTGGCTGCTGACAAAGGTGCTTTTTGCAATCCCTTCCGTCTTGGGCGTATGATTGGCACGTTCCAGACGGTCTATTTTTACGGTCGTTTTTATGCTTCCAAAAGCAACAGTCGCATTTTTACCACTGATTTCCATCACTTGGCCGACGCTTGTCTGTCCTTTGATTTTTACATTTTCTCCTACTGCAATCGGCACTATTTTAGGGGCACTTGAGGGAGAAGAGACTGCAGCTTTCGGTTCGCTCTTCTTGTTTTTCTTCCGTTCTTGCTTCTCCTTTAGTTTCTCCATTTTTTGTGCAATCTTCTCTTCATGCTCTTTAGATGCCAGTGCATCCAGAGAAGTACGGAAGTCTGTCAGTTCCTGACGTGCCTGGCGTGTCTTTTCCTTTTCGGCTTGTGCTTCCTTTATCGTACGAATCGTATTTTCAATGCGGGCATTGGATTCCTGAAGCATGCGTTCCGCTTCTTCTTTTGCTTGCCGGATAATCTCTTTCCGGGATTTTTGCAATTCTTCCATCTCTGTCTGGTAACGGGCAATGGTTTCTTCCATGTGCTTTTCTCGTTGACGGATGGTTTGACGTTTCCCTTCCCAGTAACGCTTGTCGCGTACAATGTCCTGAAGGTATTTGTCTGCATTGATATATTCGCTTCCTACGATTTCCGAAGCATCTGCGATGACATCTTCCGGTAGTCCGATTTTTCGTGCAATTTCTACAGCGAACGAACTTCCCGGATTACCGATTTGTAATTGGAAAAGTGCTTGCATGAGATGACGGTCGTAAAGCATGGCTCCGTTCACTACTCCTTCATGATCTTCGGCAAAATGTTTCAGATTCTGGTAGTGGGTAGTGATGACTCCAAATGTTCCTTTGTGGTTGAAACGTTTCAGTACAGCTTCGGCAATAGCACCTCCGATTTGCGGCTCCGTACCTCCACCGAATTCGTCAATCAGGATGAGGCTCCGTTCGTTACAGCTCTTCATCATGATTTTCATATTGGTCAAGTGAGAAGAGTAGGTACTCAAATCATCTTCAATAGATTGCTCATCACCAATATCGATAAAGATGCTACTGAATATACCGGCATGACTACGTTCGTGCAAGGGAATCAGCATGCCGCATTGCAGCATATATTGCAGTAAGCCGACTGTTTTCAAACAGACGGACTTACCTCCGGCATTCGGTCCGGATATAATAAGGATACGTTGTTTTTGATCGAGCTCTATATCCAGTGGTACGACTTTCTTTCCATGTTTGGCTAATGAAAGTTGTAATAAAGGATGCACTGCCATTGTCCAATCTAGTAGTTGCTCATTCTCTACGGCGGGTTTCAGACTATTGGTCTGTATGGCGAAGTAACTTTTCGCACGGATAAAATCTATCTCTGCCAGAAATTCGTATGATTGAAGAATTTCCGGAATAGATGGACGAAGGATATTCGAGAACTCGGTAAGGATGCGAATGATCTCACGTCGTTCATCACCTTCGAGTTCACGGATGCGGTTGTTGGCTTCTACCACTTCCGCCGGTTCTATAAACACAGTTTTTCCGCTGGCGGATTCATCGTGTACGATACCTTTGATTTTTCGCTTGAGTCCGGGGGCAACTGGAATCACCAGACGTCCGTCACGCATGGTGGGAGCTACATCTTTGTCCACGTATCCTTCGGACTGCGCGCTACGCAGGATGCTGTTTAATGAACGGGAAATATTTCCCATCGTACTGGCAAGTTCGCGACGTATGCGGGCTAATTCGGTAGAGGCATTATCCTTGATTTTTCCATATTTGTTAAGGATGCCGTCTATTTTCCCTATCAGTTGCGGGAACACGGCAATATCTCCTGCCAGTCGTTTCAGGCTGGGGTAGGGGGTATTGTTTTCTTCTTCATCTTCATTCCGATGTAGAAAGCGTACAATGTCACGGATGGTTTCTAATGAACGGCGTAGGTCAAATAATTCTTGTTCGTCCAAATACATTCCTTCTATCCGCACACGTTTTAGCGAAGGACGGACATCAAAGAAAAATTGATCGGGAAATCCGTCCTCTTCCTGGATGATGCGGACAAACTCTGTTACTTGGTTTAATTTCTCCTCAACCTCTTCATGTTGCTCGGAAAAGTTCATGTCTGTAACTCTTTCTTCACCTAAAGTACTGAGGCACTTATCTTTTAGTAACTGTCTTATCTGGTCGAATCCTATCTTTTGCTCAAAGTTTTGAGGGTATATCATATTTCTGTTCTTACTAATGAACTGCAAAAATACGATTAATTCGCGAAAAAAATATCAGAATGTTTGCAGATTTAAAAATGATTCGTACCTTTGCACCGCTTTCAACGGAAAGCACTTCTGATAAAGGAGTTTTGGAGAGGTGGCAGAGTGGTCGATTGCGGCGGTCTTGAAAACCGTTGTACTGCGAGGTACCCGGGGTTCGAATCCCTGTCTCTCCGCAATAAAGGTTGTAAATCAAGTAGTTACAAGATTTGCAACCTTTTTTTACACCCCCCAATTTTAAAAGGGTTAAAATAAAATTTATGCTGACTTAAAGATAGTGCAAAACTTTTCTTTGGGTCAGCATGTTTTCGGCTTCTCGGTTATATAGCGCATTTCTTTAATTTTCTAAAAGTGTTGGGCGCGATGTAAATGAGATGAATCAAAGAGAGGGCTGGAATAGTAAACCTGGACTTGGCTTTCAATATGGTCCACCACACTACTGTCACATTAGCCATTTCCGCAAATGCCTAACTCTACTCCGAGAGTAAGATTCTTGTTCATAAAGAGCATCGTCAGTACTCAGTTCTATGTCGATGTGGTGATAGATGAAAAGGTGGATGCCGTGAGAAATGTAAAAGTTGATAGCATTATTTGTATTCTGTGATAAAAAACAGGCAAAAACAGTTCTTATATTGCAATGCTATTTAAAATATTGCATATTATGTATATCTTTGTGCAAAACTATCAATGTGTAGTATGGCAAATGGAAAGAAATCATATCGAAATCGTTTGAGAGTTGTCCTTGCAGAAAAAGAGGTAACTAATCATTGGTTAGCCGAACGACTTGAGGTGTCTGATATTACAATGTCACGTTGGACAATCAATAAGATACAGCCTTCAATGTCTCAATTTGTAACTATCTCCAAAATACTGGATGTTAATATTTCCGATTTGATAGAAGATGGTTTGACTTAAGTATGAAAACAATGAAAGAGAAGACGGCATCAAGATATTTTATGCACAAATATTGGGGAAAGAAGCCTGCAGAGGGTATTTCTCCTCTTATTGACAAATATTCGGAAGTGGGGGATACAGTTATCGACCCATTTTCGGGTTATGGTGTATTATGCTGCGAAGCGTTTCTCAAAAACAGAAACGTCATTGTAAACGACTTGAATCCAGCTGCAAATTTTATCGCAAAGAATCTATTCTCTAAGGATGTAAATATTGCAAAGGTAAAGAAGGAATGGGAGTCGATAAAGAAAGAGTTAAAAGACTTTGTAAATGACTGGTATACTCTGAAAATTGACGGAATTGAGTATTTTGCAATTTCTGTTCTTCGTACAAAATCAGGATTACCAATTCAGTTTACGTACAAGACGGCTTCACGTAAAACAGAGGTTATGGATATTCCAAGATCTATTGCAACAGAATTTTGTGAGAAGGAAGAGAAATATAAAATCTCCGACTGGTATCCAAACGTGAGTATAATCGAAAACTCAAGAATATCAGCTTATCCAAATATGACGGTTGCAGATTTGTTTACCAAACGAACTCTTGCTTGCCATGCGAAATTATATGCATTGATTGACAAATTTAGCGAAGGAGCAGAAAAAGATTTATTTTTGATAGCTTTTACTGCAAACCTTGCGAATTGTTCTCGTTTGGTACCACCAATAAAAAGTAGAGGTGCACTCGCTCAAGGAGCCTGGATGACTGGGTTCTATATCGGAGAGACTTTTATAGAAAACAACGTTCTTCATTATTTTGAGAATCGTCTGAGTAAGGCTATAAAGGGCAAGGAAAACTACCTTTCAGAAGTTGCAGGAGATTTAATGAAACCTGAGGTCTCATCAACATTTCGAATAACAAATGATGATGCAAAATCATTGAATCTTCCTGATAATTCAGTAGATTATGTATTTACTGACCCACCTTATGGGGATAGTGTACCTTACTTTGAGCAGAGTGTTATTTGGAATGCGTGGTTAAGATTAGAACCTAAGTATACGGATGAAATTGTAATTTCTGATAGCAACAAGAGATCAAAGGGTATTAATGAGTTTGAGAATGATATTAACAAATCTTTCTCTGAGATTAGAAGAGTTCTTAAGGATAATAAGTTTTTTTCACTTACGTTTCATTCATTATCTGGAATGGAATGGAAGGCGATTAGTAATGCTTGTGTATTCAACAATTTTATAGTTGTTGATTATGAGTGGCTTGAACAAAAGACATATCCTCCACGACAACTCAATCGGCTGAAATCAATAAAAGGAGATGTGTTGGTTACATTTCAAAAGAAACCAGAAGCTGTTTTCTTGAAAGTTTGTGATGATTTACAGCTGATAGAATTAGTCAAAGATTTCATAACTAAGCAGATTCAGTTAGGCATTGTTGATACCAATGGAATAATGATGGCTATTATGGAATGGGTGCTAAGAGAAATGATTATGATTGGCGACGTTGATGTTTTCAAGGTATTAAATGAGAATTATCACATTGGTGAAGATGGAAACTGGTCATTAAATAATTAAGATATGGGTGATTTTAAACAATGGGAAACCAAATTTGACAAACAGGACTTAGTTGATTTTACATTCAACAGAGAAGCCCTTTTGTGGTTAAAGTTGAAATCTATCAGTAAAAAGGAGCCTCAAAACGACTTCCTTCAGTTCTCGGGAATTTCACCACAGACAACTGGTGTTAAGAAGATATGGTGTGAACTTTTTGACACAATGAAAAATGATATTGAAGGCTCTATTCGTCTTCTTGATGATTTTTCTGAGGCTGAAAATCAAAAGCAACTCAACGTTCTTGATATCGAGACTCTGTCAAATGATTTGTATAAAGTTCAGTCATTTAAATGGGGAGGTGACCATACAAACTCTTTAGATAAGTATTTGGTTACTAGATATGTTAAAGCTATAATCTCTTATGACGAACTTCAGTCGAAGGTTCCTGAGATTGGTGATGCTGCTTATGGCTATGTCATGAGTAGTTGGTACAATCATTGGTCATCAATTCTTATTGAGCATGTTTTTAAGTCTCATGTCTCTGTTATTCCAACAGTAGGTCAGGTAAAGGGTGTTGACTTCTTTGTTGATGGTATCCCATTCGATTTGAAAGTTACTCACCTCCCTAAAGGGTTTATTGATCAGATTCTCAAAGCGAAGAATTATAAGCCTGAACTTACATATTTAAAGTCTCAGGCAAAAGCATTGGGTATTACATTTGATAAGGATGCAAGTGATGATGTTATTAATTATCAGATTATTGCAAAACTTAAAGATGTGAATACTCAAGCTGCCAATGATGTGCTTGACACAACTAAAAATAGAAGACAAGAAATACTCTCGTATGCACTTGACAATCCAAAGGAATTATCAAAATGGTTGTATGAGAACCAAGGAGATATGAGATTTGGTGCAGAAAACCGTTTGTTTCTTGTTCTGATTGATAATGATAACTGGGACAATTCTTGGTCACTTAAGCGTAATATTAATCTTCTTCGCCCAAAAATTATGGGCTATCTTGATTCTTTTAGTAGTGAAAACATTGAAGATATGAAGATTGAATTCACATTTAAATCACATTTGTACACTACATACGCAGATATTTTGTTCATTATCAAGGACTAAAGAAAAGTGAAGTGAGCATCCTCTTATATTTTTCAAGAATGGCTTTGCTATGGTCGTTTAATTCAATGATAAGGCTGTCCGCTGTTTTGACGGTGGTCACTTCGATATGGTCAGGCTTGATGTCATTTCCTTTTCTCGCTTTGGGGTGGAACCTAGATTGTGTGATTTGACAGACATTGGAGCAGTAGAGAAAGTAGTAGACGGTAATACCTGCTGTATTTATATAGAGATTATCACCAATCCGCAGATGGAAGTGGTGGATTTACAGGCGCTCTCACGGATAGTTCATGAAAGGGGAATTCCTCTCATCGTTGATACTACGCTTATTCCTTTCACGGAATTCGATTCACATAGCTTAGGGGTAGATATTGAAGTGGTTTCCAGTATCAAATATTTATCGAGGGGAGCCACTTCCATTGGTGGTTTAGTAATTGATTATGGTACATGTCCGAGACTCGGTAAATGTATGCGTACAGGGATGTTACTCAATCTGGGAGCTTATATGACTCCTCATGTGGCCTATATGCATACATTACGATAGACCTGGAAAGTAAAGAGGCATGCTTTGCTTTCATCAACCGACTGAAATTGATACGTCGCGCTACTAACTTGTTTGACAATAAGACGCTTGCTATTCATCCTGCAAGTACTATTTTTGGACCGTTTACTGATAAACAGCGACAGGACATGGATGTGTTGGATACGACTATCCGTTTCTCAATTGGTTTGGAGGATGTGGATGATCTGTTTGACGATGTCAGACAGGCTTTGAATAATAAAAAGGATTAGAAGCAAAAATCTGAAAGTCATACACGCAACTGTAAATATACCGCAAATATGGTATATAAAATGCCATTCATACGGGATTTATCAGCTTGTATATATCTAATACCTTTGCCCCATCATTTTAACAGTAAACAATAATGGGTAAAAGGATTCATTTATTTTTGCTTGCTCTTGCAATAGGAGTGATACAAGGGGCAGCACAGGTGACAACAGTGCGGGGCATCGTCACCACAGAAGAAGATGGGGAGCCGGTTATCGGTGCCTCAGTTATAGTGAAAGGAACTTCATTGGGTACCGTAACTGATGTCAACGGGAGATTTGAACTGAGTGGATTCCCGCCATCAGCCACCCGGCTGCTAATCTCTTACATTAGTCTGATGGCAAAAGAGGTGGCTATTGCACCACAGGTATCGGTAACACTGAAGAGTGATACGCATCTGCTGGATGAGGTAGTAGTAACGGCTTTGGGTATTTCACGCGAGAAAAAGGCATTGGGCTATACGGCACAGGAAGTAAAACAGGATGCTTTGGTGCAAGGGAAAGATAATAATCTGTTAAATTCGTTGAGTGGTAAGATAGCTGGTGTGCGTATTACCAATACACAAGGAGATGTTGGTTCCAGTCGCATCGTTATTCGTGGTGAAACTTCTATTGCAGGTGAGAATCAACCGCTTTTTATTGTGGATGGAATCCCAGTGGATAATTCGCAGCTTAATGCACGTTCCAGCGGACGTGATTTTAAAAATGCAATAGCAGACCTGAATCCGGAAGACATAAAAACACTTACTGTATTGAAAGGTCCGAATGCCGCTGCCCTTTATGGTGCGCGTGCTGCTCACGGTGCTATTGTCATCACTACTAAGGGAGGAGACAAAAGGCAGAAAGGGATAGGGATTACATTACATTCTTCCACGCAAGTCTCTTTTGTTGCTACCTTGCCGGAGTTTCAAAATCTTTTTGGACAAGGGGCGGGGGGACGGTTCAGTTATGTAGATGGCAAGGGTGCAGGTGTGAATGACGGGGTAGACGAAAGCTGGGGGCCACGTCTTGATATTGGTTTGTTGATTCCTCAGTTCGATAGCCCATTGGACGCTGACGGTAATCGTGTGGCTACTCCCTGGGTATCCCATCCCAACAATGTACGCGATTATTTTCGCATGGGTATTTCTACAAACAACGGTATTTCTGTTGCCCGTGGAGACGACAAATACCAGTTCCGTGTAGGATATAACTACGAAAAACAAGTCAGTATCGTTCCTGATGCTGGAACTAATAAGACGAATATCAGCCTAAATACGGATTACCATCTGGCAAAATGGATTGTGGTGGGAGCTACAGCCAATTACATCGTTTATACAGCTCCCAGTTTGCCGGGGTCAGCTACTCCCTCGGGCAGTAACGTACGTTCTAACAGTCCTATGCTTCAGTTCTTGTGGTTCGGACGTCAAGTGGATACGAACTCATTGAAGGCGGACTATACTCGCAACTGGAATTCAAGCTATTACGACAATCCTTTTTGGAGTGCTTCTTATAATACACAGAGTCAGGAACGTCATCGTCTGATAGGTGATCTGCATGCCGAATTCCGTCTGACAGATGGGTTGAATGTGCGTTTTCGTACTAGTACCGACTGGTATAATGACCGGAGGAAATCCAAAGTAAAATGGGGGAGTGCAGGTGCCGGTTCGCCTTACGGCAGTTATGCTGAAGATGCCTATACGGTGAAAGAGAATAACACAGAAGTATTGGCGACTTATATCAAACAGTTGAATAAAAATTGGGGAATTGACGCTCTTCTGGGTTTTAATGTACGTAACAAACAATATGAGAATAATTATCAGGCTGCTCCCCGTTTGGCGGTTGCTGATCTTTATACATTGACTAACTCGCGTGATCCGCTCACTTCGTCCAATGATTTCTACCGTTTACGGCAATATGGTCTTTACGGTTCCATACAACTGGATTACCGTCGTTGGGCTTTCTTGAATATAACAGGACGGAACGATTGGTCGTCTACACTACCTGTGGACAACAATTCTTATTTCTATCCTTCGGTGACGGCTAGTGTGTTGCTTTCTGAAGCTTTCGGGTGGAGAAGTAAAGCTGTTAACTACCTAAAAATACGTGGAGGATGGTCTCAAGTGGGAGCAGATGCCAATCCTTATCAATTGGCAACGGTCTTTACTTCAGAAACAGCTTTCAATGGGAATCCACTTCAAAGTTCTTCTACCATTGGTATGAATCCGAATCTAAAACCGGAGAATACGTCATCTATAGAAGCTGGTTTCGAGGCGGCTTTTTGGGACAATCGCCTATACTTGGATTTCACTTACTATAAGACCGATAGTCGTAATCAAATATTGAAACTAGCTACTACTGCTGCCAGTGGGTACACGTCGCAGGTGCGTAATGCCGGACATATCCGTAATCGTGGCTATGAAATACAATTGGGCGCTGTTCCTATACAAACATCGAAAGGGTTTCGTTGGAATCTGGATTTGAATTATGGTGCCAACAGCAGCAAGGTTGTCAAATTGGATGATGAAGGTTTGATTACGAGTTACCAGCTCTACTCGTCTGGTATTCAGATACTGGCTTCAGTGGGCGAAGCTTATGGAACCCTGTTCGGCACTTCATACGTGCGTGATGCTAATGGAAACGTTGTGGTGGATGCTAACGGTCTGCCTAAGATTTCGACCACTAATAAAACGTTGGGGAAGTTTACGCCCGACTGGACAGGCGGTATCAGTAACACTTTCAGTTATCGTTCGTTAAGTCTTTCTTTTCTGATAGATGCAAGTGTAGGTGGTTCTATTTTTTCCAACACTAATAAAACTGGAAAATATACCGGTGTATTAGCTAACACATTATCGGGCCGGGATGCCGAGCACGGTGGCTTGTGGTATTATACTGACGCCATGGGTAACAATGTACGATTACCAGAATCTCTTTCTTATTCCGTATCCTCTGATGGACTTTACTATGCCCAGGTCAATGGGCAATCCACCCGTGTGTATCAGGATGGCATTATGGTAGAAGGAGTGACGGAAAGTGGTTCTAAGAACGAAGAGGTTGTATCTGCCGAGAAATACTACCATCGTATTTACAGTATTGCTGAAGCTAATGTATATGATGCTTCTTACGTGAAACTACGAGAAGTCGCTTTGAGTTACCGTCTACCTCGCTTGTGGACGCAGAAACTGCATTTGCAAGAAGCTTCCGTTACACTGACGGGACGTAACTTGTGGACTATTTATAAGAGCGTCCCTAATATAGATCCGGAATCGGCTTTGACTACTGGAAACGCACAAGGAGTAGAAGCCTATTCATTGCCTACAACACGTTCCTTTGGTGTGAACCTTTCCGTGAAATTCTAAATGTGAACTTTTAAATAATAGGATAAGATGAAAAGAAGAATATATTTTTTATATATAATATGGGTACAAGTGGTTGCCATTTCTCTATCATCGTGTGATGATGAATTGACTGATATCAACCGCAACCCCAATGCCACTGAAAATCCACAGCCGGCTTATTTACTTGCCGCTGCACAGTATCATGCCGCCAATCTTTATTGGGGAAGTAGTACGAACTATAATTCTACTCTGTTGTGGGTGCAACATTGGGCTAAAATACAATATACAGAGCCAGATTGCTATAATGTGGATAATGGCAGCTTTACCACTACGTGGGACACCGGCTATGCAACGCTAATAACTGACTTGAATGCTATTATCAGTTCGGAACTCGGAAATGATAATTATCGAGGGATAGCTACAGTGTGGCGTTCGTGGGTTTACCTGTTGCTGACCAATCTGTATGGAAATATACCATACAGTGAATATGCACAAAGTGTAACACCCGCTTATGATTCACAAGAGACTGTTTTGCGCGGGCTTTTGGAGGAGTTGATCGCTGCTGACCAATTGCTTTCTACCACAGGAGGAACGGTAGAAGGGGATTTGATTTACGGAAATGATATTACCCGCTGGAAACAATTGGCCCACTCCCTACGGCTACGTATCGCCCTTGAATTAGCTGACCGGGATGAGAATACAGCGCGTCGGGTTATTGCTTCCCTTTGGGATAATCGTAACAGTGTAATAGATAGCAATGATGCTATAGCCCGTTTTGTTTTTACTTCTTCACCACAATGGAATCCATGGGCATCTGCTTTCAATTCACGTGATGATCAGCGGGTATCAAAAACGTTGATTGATAAACTGAATGAATGGAATGATCCGAGAATTGGAATTTTAGCCCAGCTACCTCAAGACGAAAGTGTGAAAAACTATGTAGGAGCTGCCAATTCCTTATCTGCTGATGCCGCTAATAATCAGGGATTTAATAAAGTTTCCCGTCCCGGTACTTATTTTTTGAAAGATAGCTCTCCGGCTGTATTTTATACGTATGCCGAGGTCTTATTTATCTTTGCAGAATCCGCTGCACGCGGCTGGATAACGGCTGATGCGGAAACGCTCTACCGCGAAGCTATTACTGCTTCATTGAATCAGTTTGGCATTATAGACAATCGTATAATCGATTCCTATTTACAGCAGGAGGCGATTCGGTTCGACGCCGCACATTGGTATGAATCTATCGGCTGGCAGAAGTGGATCGCTTATTATGGACAGGGACCCGATGCTTTCACTGACTGGCGCAGGCTCGGTTATCCCCAGCTTATCCCTGGTCCCGATTCCGTTTTGGGTTCCGGAGAGTTACCTCGTCGCTTTTTTTATCCCGTAACGGAACAATCACTGAATGGTAAGCAGTATCAGATTGCCATATCCCATCAGGGAGCAGATGAGATTACTACCCGTTTGTGGTTTGATGTAGCTAATAAAGAACGATGATACCTCCGTGTCTCCGGGCTGCAATATGCGTTTGAAAAATATCCGTTGAATTTAAAAAAACAGAATAACAATGAACACTGACATTACATTTATCATAGCAGATAATCAGGATATAACCAGAATGGGAATGCATGGATATATTTCCGCTATATTCAGTGGATGTCGCATGATAGATGTGACAGACAAGAAAGAGCTCATGCTTGCATTGGTAGAATGTAATGACAGTGTCGTTATACTTGACTATACACTGTTTGACATCAATGGTATAGAGGAGTTTCTTATTATAGAAAAACGTTTTCCGAGAGTTCGTTGGATATTGTTTTCCAATGAATTGAGCGAAGACTTTATTCGTAGGATGAGTATAGAAAGGAATATTGGTATGATTTTGAAAGAGAACTCCGGTGAGGAAATTCATTCTGCATTGATGTGTACAGCACACGGGGAGCGATTTCTTTGTCATCAGATAACCAATTTATTGATAATCGGTTCCGACAAACCGGAAATTCATTCTGTTTTGACTGTTACGGAGATTGACATTCTTAAATTGATAGCACATGGGAAATCTGTGAAAGAAATAGCATTGGAAAGAACCTCAAGCATTCATACTATTATCACCCACAAAAAGAATATTTTCCGGAAGTTGGGTGTGAATAATGTATATGAAGCAACTAAGTATACTTTACGCGCCGGGCTGATTGAAATGGTAGAATATTATATATGATATTCAGAAGAGTGTTAGGATAAGAGTTAAGAAGAATTTGTAGGCAGGAAAATTCTCTGTATCTTTGCCCGCATGGCAAAAAAAGGTGAGTTACATATAAGAAATAAGCACAATGGTCAGTATGATTTTCCATTGTTGATGGAAAATTATCCTCCATTAAAGAGATTCGTATCGCTCAATCCCCTCGGAATACAAACTATAAACTTTTTTAATCCGCAAGCGGTGAAGGCTTTGAACAAAGCATTATTGGTAACTTATTATGGCATCCGGTATTGGGACATACCGAAGCAATATTTGTGTCCGCCTATTCCCGGAAGGGCGGATTACATTCATTATATTGCCGATCTTATCCAGCCGAACGGAACAACACCGGATTTACCGGCAGGAGATGCTAATGGACAGAAGTCTAAATGTAGATGTCTGGATATTGGGGTAGGTGCAAATTGCATTTATCCGATCATAGGACACACTGAATATGGATGGACCTTCGTTGGTACTGATATTGATCCGGTTTCGATAGAAAATGCACGAAAGATAGTGACTTGCAACCCTGTGTTGGCTCATAAGATTGACTTGCGACTTCAGAAAGATAGTAAGAAGATTTTCGATGGAATTATTATGCCTGATGAGTATTTTGATGTGACAATATGCAATCCTCCGTTTCATAGTTCGCGTGAAGAGGCGGAAGACGGAACGTTACGCAAATTAAGCAGTCTGAAAGGTACGAAGATAAATAAAGTGCAGCTAAATTTCGGCGGGAGTGCGAATGAACTTTGGTGCGAGGGCGGAGAAGTTCGTTTCTTATTGAATATGATTTCCGAGAGCCAAAAATATCAGAAGAACTGCGGATGGTTTACGAGTTTGGTTTCTAAAGAAAAAAATCTGGAAAAGTTATATACCAAATTAAAATCGGTGAATGTGTCCGAATATAAAGTTATTCGAATGCAGCAGGGAACTAAAAGTAGCAGGATATTAGCTTGGCGATTTGCTACCAACTCATAACAATGAGTGAATATCGAACTGTTATTTGTTTAACCTATTAATTAAATAGAATATGATGGAAACCAATTACATCACTTTGACAAAGGAGAATATTGCAAACGAACATATATGTTGTGCTTTTTCGGATAAGAAATGCAAGGATAGTTATGAACTCAAAAAAGAATGGCTGAAGAAAGAGCTCGATAACGACTATGTGTTCAGACGTATTGATGAACGGGCAAAAGTGTTTATCGAATACGGTCCTGCTGAAAAAGCATGGGTTCCGGTGAATGCTCCTAATTATCTGATGATAAACTGTTTCTGGGTGTCAGGTAAATATAAAGGTTGCGGACATGGTAAGGCATTATTGCAGTCTGCCATTGATGATGCAAAATTGCAGGGGAAAGATGGGCTTGTCACAGTGGTGGGCACTTCTAAATTTCATTTTATGAGTGACACGAAATGGCTGTTGCGACAAGGTTTCCAAACAATAGAAAAACTCCCTTACGGATTCAGCCTTTTAAGTTTGAAACTAAACCCGGCTGCTCCTGATCCTTCTTTTAATGATTGCGTGTTGAGCGGTGAGTGTCCGGATAAGGATGGAATAGTCGTTTATTATACCCATCGCTGCCCGTTTACGGAGTTTCACGTTCGCGGTTCTTTGGTCAGTGCTGCTAAGAGCAAAGACATTCCATTGAGAATAATTGAATTGGAAAGTATGGAACAGGCGCAAAATGCACCTACTCCGGCTACCATATTTACTCTTTTTTATAATGGCAAGTTTGTAACGACTGACTTAAGTGTATGCCTTGAAGGGCGATTGAGCAAAGCATTGGGCTGTGATTCAGGAGAATAGCTGACTTGGAACCATGTTACGTCTCTGATATGTTTAGCTAATGTTTCTTATTTTTATTTTGCAAATTTAAATTGTGTCTGCACATTTTTTGGAAAATACATACCTTTGGATAATTAATGATTAAACACGATTAAGAGTTTTATGCGTTTTTGGGTATGTATTTTTGTGCTTCTATTTGTACACAATCAATTTTCAAGGGCTGATAAAATTATAAATAATGACTCTTTGTATACAGAAAAATATATCAGAGATATTTATATTTCCAACCCCAAACGTGCTTTACAGTTGTTGGATGAGGCCGAAACCAGAAAAGCCTTCCCTCTGCGTCTGATTAATGAATTGCGCAGTTTGTCATATCGTAATATGTATATGAATAAACTAGCTTTTATGTATGCAAGGAAGTCGTACTTGCTTGATTCCATCTCTCAAAGAGAACCTAAGCACATGTTGAAGATGACGGTTTATTTAGCTGAACTTTCATCCATAATGAGTAAATATAATGAGAGCATGCATTATGCTCTTAGTGGAATTATGCAGGCTCAAAAACTGAAGGACAGAGAGGCGGAAGCTAGATTGCTTTTTTGCATAGGAGAGAATAATTGGAGGCTGTCATTGAAAGATGAGGCGTATAATTATTTTGGTCGTACGATTGAATTACTGCGTGGGTCAAAGGATATGAGAGAAATGATGCTGCTTTCCTATTATTATGGAGCAGAGATGGGATTTTTAATGACAGATTCCCGTATTGATGAAGCTTTGGCTCTTGCTTATGAACGTGAAAAACTTCTTAAAAAATTAGAGAAAGTACCGGAGGTTCCCGAAGGCTACATTGATGGTCAATATAGCTATTTATATGCAAAATTGGCCTATATTTCTTATTTAGAAAAGAAATATGCGCAAGCAGAAGGATATTATCAAAAATATCTGGCAATAAAAGAATCTCATACTCCGGATGGCAAGATGTATTCGATTCCTTATTTGATTCTTTCCAAACAATATGAGACAGTAATAGACAACTGTAAGGACTTTAAAGAATTGTTGAGAACACAGCGGGATACCTTGAACGCTCAATATTTAACTATACTTAATAAGGAAGTCCAGGCATATCTGGGGCTGAATCGTTATAAAGAAGCCGCAGAAATACGTGAAACCATCATTGCAATAACAGATAGCATTAACAGTACCGACAGGAAAAATGCTGCATTAGAATTGAACGCGATGTACGGTGCTTCCGAAAAAGAAGAATACATCGCCGAGCAAGCCTCACAGCTAAAAATAAGGAATGTTTCACTCTGCTTTTTGGCGTGTATTGTAGTGCTGACCCTGTTTATACTTTGGCGTTTGTGGCGTTTCAACCATATAATCGAGTATAAAAACAGGATGCTTGCCAAACTGATAAACGAGAAATTTGCCAATAAAAAAGATGGTAATCAGTTATTGGAAGTGTACGAGGAACAGGAGGTTTCATCAGAATTGGAACCGGAATTGATTTCTCCTGAAGAACAGGATGAACTTTTGGACGAAACAGACAAAGAAAGTGGGGAAGAAGAAGAGAACAAGAAAATATTCCAGGAATTAAATCATACAGTCGTTCAAAAACAGCTATATCTTTCTCCAGAGCTCTCAAGAGAAGATTTGGCGCAGATTGTACATCTGAATAATGCACGCTTTGCCCGGATGATAAGAGAATGCACCGGAACTAATTTCAATGGGTACATCAACGGACTGCGCATTAATTATGCGATCAAGCTAATGAAAAAATATCCTAACTATACCATACGTGCCATCGCTGATGAATCCGGATTTAATAGTGCCCCGATATTATATAACCTTTTTAAGAAAAAGACGGGAATGACTCCTTATGAATTTAAAAAAGCGCAGGACACATTGAGGAATTAAATAGTTCTACTAAACAATTTTCGTTTTTCCCGGTTTATCTATTGATAACTAAATATTAATGGAAATGATACAGGTAAGGATAAAGAGGGTTTACGAAGATTTTTCAGAAACAGATGGATACCGGGTGTTGGTAGATAAATTATGGCCACGCGGAATGAAGAAAGAATGGTTGAAATACGATTATTGGGCAAAAGACATAACACCATCCCCTACATTACGTAAATGGTTTCATGAAGATATTCCCGGACATTGGGGAGATTTTGTCACGCAGTATCAAAAAGAGCTGGATGCTTCTCCATCAATGGCTGATTTTCTGACTCTTATCAAACCACATCCGGTGATAACACTACTTTATGCTTCAAAAGAACCGGTGTATAATCACGCCCGAATTCTTCGCGATTATCTGGAAATGCGTTTGAGAGAGTGAAATTAAAGTAATTTTATCTGTTTACGCTTTCTGTCGTTCACTCAATTTCCTACCTTTGTAATCTAAATCAAAATCGTGTAATCATGAAGTATAAATTATTGGTTCTTGATGTAGACGGAACACTCCTCAATGATGCGAAAGAAATTAGTAAGCGTACATTGGCTGCCCTGTTGAAGGTTCAGCAAATGGGAGTGCGTATTGTGCTGGCATCCGGCAGACCGACTTATGGCCTGATGCCGCTGGCCAAGATGCTCGAACTTGGAAACTATGGAGGTTTTATCCTTTCCTATAATGGCTGTCAGATTATCAACGCACAAAACGGGGAAATTCTGTTTGAACGTCGGATTAATCCCGAAATGTTGCCGTATCTGGAAAAGAAAGCCCGTAAAAACGGTTTTGCCTTATTCACTTATCATGATGATACGATCATAACGGATTCTCCTGAAAATGAACATATCCAAAATGAAGCCCGGTTGAATGACCTGCAAATAATCAAAGAAGAAGAATTTTCTGCTGCCGTTGATTTTGCTCCTTGTAAGTGTATGCTGGTGAGCGATGACGAAGAAGCATTGCTTGGTTTGGAAGATCACTGGAAGAGACGACTGAATGGGGCGTTGGACGTATTCCGTTCGGAGCCCTATTTTCTGGAAGTAGTTCCCTGCGCCATCGACAAAGCCAATTCTTTGGGTGCTTTGCTGGAGGTGCTAGGTATGAAGCGTGAGGAAGTGATTGCTGTGGGCGACGGTGTGTGTGACGTAACAATGATTCAATTGGCGGGGCTGGGCATAGCTATGGGACATTCACAAGACTCGGTGAAAGCCTGTGCCGATTATGTGACTGCTTCGAATGAGGAAGACGGAGTGGCCGTTGCAGTGGAGAAGGCTATCATATCCGAAGTGCGTGCAGCCGAAATTCCCCTTGACCAACTGAATGCGCAGGCACGCCACGCATTGATGGGAAACTTGGGAATTCAATATACCTATGCCGACGAAGACCGTGTGGAAGCAACAATGCCGGTAGACCATCGTACCCGTCAGCCTTTTGGCATTTTGCATGGCGGGGCTACTCTTGCATTGGCGGAAACAGTTGCCGGACTCGGTTCAATGATTCTTTGTCAGCCGGACGAGATTGTAGTAGGAATGCAGGTCAGTGGAAACCACATATCTTCTGCACATGAAGGAGATACAGTGCGTGCAGTAGGAACAGTTGTACATAAGGGACGTTCCTCCCATGTATGGAATGTAGACGTGTTTACTTCAACAAACAAACTAGTGTCTTCCATACGGGTAGTCAACAGTGTGATGAAAAAGAGATGACCGACGAAGAAATAAGTAATTTGACAACTATTGATGCATTTATTCAGCGGAAGCAGCCGTTTGCTGTTTACCGTATTCCCGGGGAGAAAGTTCCCCGTCTGTTGACACAGGCGGAAGGAGCGGTACGTCTGATATACGACCTGAAAGAACTGAATGGACAGAGAGGATTTGTCATCGCTCCGTTTCAGGTGAGTGAGACGTGTCCTGTCGTATTGATTCAACCCGATCAGTGGGGGCAACCTTTGCCGATTGACAATGATACGGCAGAAGAACGGGAAGTCGCTTTGCGGATGCAAGGACAAGAATCGTTCCTGACTTCTTCTACGGAGGAATATGCCTCCTGCTTTCATACCTTTATAAATGCTTTGCGTGATAATACTTTTGATAAATTAGTACTTTCACGTCATCTTACTATTGATAAAGTATCCGGTTTTTCTCCTTTGTCTATATTTCGTGCAGCGTGCAGGCGTTATATTCATTCATATATATACTTGTGCTACACTCCGCAAACTGGTATCTGGCTGGGAAGCACTCCTGAAATCATTTTATCGGGTGAAAAAGATGAATGGAATACGGTAGCGTTGGCCGGGACACAGCCTTTGCAAGATGGTAAACTGCCCCAAATATGGGATGAAAAGAATCGAAAAGAGCAGGATTATGTCGCTTCTTACATTCGTCGCCAACTCCTTTCGTTGGGCATTCATTCTACGGAGAACGGGCCTTATCCGGCTTATGCAGGTGCTTTGTCACATTTGAAAACAGATTTCCGGTTTTCTTTGAAAGATAACAAAGGTTTGGGAGATCTCTTGAAAGTGTTGCACCCGACACCTGCCGTATGCGGTTTACCGAAAGAAGAAGCCTATCGGTTTATATTGCAGAACGAAGGTTACGACCGCCGCTATTATTCCGGCTTTATCGGCTGGCTGGACCCGGAAGGGCGAACTGACATCTATGTGAATCTGCGCTGTATGCATATTGAAGATGAACAACTGACTCTTTATGCCGGCGGTGGACTACTGGCTTCTTCGGAATTGAATGACGAATGGCTGGAAACGGAAAAGAAGTTGCAAACCATCAAACGGCTTATTGCAACGCCTCCTTTAAAATCATAAACTACTAATAATTATCATCATGTATACAGACAAGAAGAACATACTCCAGTTGGTTGCGTTGCTCGAGGCGCACGGGATTACTAAGGTTGTGTTGTGTCCGGGTAGTCGTAATACGCCCATCGTACATACTTTGTCTAATCATCCGAACTTCATCTGTTATGCAGTGACGGATGAACGGAGTGCCGGTTATTTTGCCATTGGTCTTGCGTTGAATGGTGGTAAGCCTGCTGCTGTGTGCTGCACTTCCGGTACTGCATTATTAAATCTTCATCCGGCTGTAGCCGAAGCATTTTATCAGAATGTTCCTTTAGTTGTCATTTCAGCAGACCGTCCCGCTGCCTGGATCGGACAGATGGATGGACAGACAGTGCCGCAATCGGGTGTGTTTCAAACGCTGGTAAAGAAGTCGGTCAATCTTCCGGAGATTCATACGGAAGAAGATGAATGGTATTGCAATCGCCTGGTGAATGAAGCCTTGCTGGAGACGAATCATCATGGAAAAGGGCCGGTGCATATCAATGTTCCTATTTCCGAACCACTGTTTCAGTTCACGGTAGATACGCTCCCGGAAGTGCGTGTGATAACTCGTTATCAGGGATTGAACGTCTATGACCGTGATTATAATGATCTGGTCGACCGGATGAATAAATATCAGAAGCGTATGATTATCATCGGTCAGATGAACCTTATCTATCTGTTTGAAAAAAGATATATCAAGTTATTATATAAACATTTTGCCTGGTTGACGGAACATATCGGCAATCAGACAGTTCCCGGTATTCCGGTAAAGAATTTCGATGCGGCACTTTATGCCATGCCCGAAGAGAAGATAGACCAGATGGTGCCCGAATTGCTGATTACTTATGGAGGACATGTGGTTTCCAAACGATTGAAGAAGTTTCTCCGTCAGCATCCGCCTAAAGAGCATTGGCACGTATCGCCGGAGGGTGAGATTGTCGATCTATACGGCTCATTGACTACAGTGATCGAGATGGACCCGTTTGAATTTCTGGAGAAGATCGCCAGTCTGCTGGATAACCGGACTCCTGACTATCCCCGTGTATGGGAGAATTATTGTAAGATTATCCCCGAACCGGATTTTGCCTATTCGGAGATGTTGGCTGTCGGTACATTATTGAAAGCCTTGCCGGAGTCCTGTGCATTGCATCTGGCAAACAGTTCGGTAGTTCGTTATGCACAACTATATTCGATTCCTTCCACGATTGAAGTTTGTTGCAATCGGGGAACAAGTGGTATTGAAGGATCGTTGTCTACCGCTGTCGGTTATGCGGCAGCTTCCGACAAACTGAATTTCATAGCTATCGGAGACCTAAGTTTCTTCTATGATATGAATGCATTGTGGAATATCAACGTCCGTTCCAACCTGCGTATCCTTTTATTAAATAATGGAGGAGGAGAGATTTTCCATACTTTACCGGGATTGGATATGTCGGGCACCTCACATAAATTTATTGCAGCAGTTCATAAAACGTCAGCCAAAGGCTGGGCAGAGGAACGTGGCTTCCTTTATCTACAAGCGCAAAATGATGAAGAGCTGGCTGAAGCAATGAAGACTTTTACCCAGCCGGAAACTATGGAACAACCTGTGCTCCTGGAAGTGTTTACCAACAAAAACAAGGATGCACGTATGTTGAAGAATTATTATCATCAATTAAAACAAAAATAAATTATGCCAACACAAAGAGAGTGGACAACCATCAGAGAATACGACGATATTCTTTTTGATTATTATAATGGAATTGCCCGTATCACAATCAACCGTGAACGTTATCGGAATGCATTTACTCCGACTACCACTGCCGAAATGAGTGATGCATTGCGCATTTGCCGTGAAGAAGCGGATATTGATGTGATTGTAATTACTGGAGCCGGTGATAAGGCATTCTGTTCGGGAGGCGACCAGAATGTGAAAGGACGTGGCGGATATATCGGGAAAGACGGTGTGCCTCGTTTGAGCGTATTGGATGTACAAAAGCAAATCCGTAGTATTCCGAAACCTGTGATTGCTGCCGTGAACGGCTTTGCCATTGGTGGCGGACACGTGCTCCACGTGGTATGCGATTTATCCATTGCTTCGGAAAATGCTATTTTCGGTCAGACAGGTCCTCGCGTGGGTAGCTTTGATGCCGGATTCGGTGCATCTTATCTGGCACGTGTGGTAGGACAGAAGAAAGCACGTGAAATTTGGTTCCTTTGCCGGAAGTATAATGCACAGGAAGCATTGGATATGGGATTAGTGAATAAGGTAGTACCTTTGGAACAGCTGGAAGATGAATACGTGCAATGGGCGGAAGAAATGATGTTACTTAGTCCGTTGGCTTTGCGCATGATTAAAGCGGGATTGAATGCCGAATTGGACGGTCAGGCAGGTATTCAGGAGTTGGCAGGTGACGCAACATTACTTTATTACCTGACGGATGAAGCACAGGAAGGAAAGAATGCATTTCTGGAGAAACGTAAACCGAACTTCAAACAATATCCGAAATTCCCTTAAAATAATAGGCTAATGAAGGACTGATTGTGCAGTAATTAGCAGATTGAAAAGATATTCATTATGGATTGTAAGATAGATATTATTCCCCGGTTGCTTCATTTCAAGCAACCCGCGGGAACTTCCCGGGGAACATATACTACACGAAAAGTCTGGTATCTTCACTTTACTTCTCCTGATTTTCCGGGTAGAGTGGGAATTGGAGAGTGCGCGCCTTTGCCTGCATTAAGTTGTGATGATCTCCCTGATTATGAGGATATATTAATAAGAACTTGCCGGCAAGTAGAGGAAGAACAGGGAAAATTGGATAAGGATGGTCTATGCAAGTATCCTTCCATCTTATTTGGCTTGGAAACGGCTATCTGGCATTTCTTTGCAGGGAGTTGGGCTTTGTCCGATACGGCTTTTTCACGTGGAGAGGTAGGGATTCCAATCAACGGCCTGATCTGGATGGGAGATTTTGAAAACATGTTATCCCAGATCGAGAAAAAGATGGAAGCCGGATTCCGTTGCGTCAAACTAAAGATTGGTGCTATCGACTTTGAAAAAGAATTGGCGTTGTTACGTCATATTCGTACTCATTTCTCTTCTAAAGAAATAGAGTTGCGTGTAGATGCAAACGGTGCTTTCTCTCCGGGTGATGCAATGGAAAAACTGAAACGTCTGTCGGAATTTGATTTACATTCTATCGAACAGCCGATCCGTGCCGGACAATGGGAAGAAATGGCCCGGCTCACTTCTGAATCTCCGTTGCCGATAGCATTGGATGAAGAGCTGATAGGATGCAACACGCTGGAAGAAAAAAAGAAACTGCTGGCAACCATCCGTCCGCAATATATCATCATTAAACCATCCCTTCACGGAGGAATATGTGGAGGGGATGAATGGATTATGGAAGCGGAAAAGCAACATATCGGCTGGTGGATCACTTCCGCTTTGGAGTCCAACATTGGTTTGAACGCTATCGCCCATTGGTGTGCAACATTCAATAATCCACTACCACAAGGACTGGGAACGGGTATGCTCTTTACGGACAATATAGAAGTACCTCTTGAAATCAGAAAAGATTGCCTGTGGTTTTGTAAATGATGGTATTTAGTGGTATTTAAAGGATATTCTGATGATATTCGATCGACAACAACAGCGCTTGCTACTGGAAGGAAAAGAATACACTTTTGAAGATATAAGCCAACTGATAGCAGGAGGAGCAGAAGCTCATTCTCCTGCTTATTGGGATTTATATCTTTTCCTGAACGAATGGTTTAATGACTCTCCTGTCATCACGGTTCATACATCGGGTTCCACGGGTACACCTAAAGAACTGATGGTACGCAAGGATCAAATGATGCAAAGTGCGCGTCTGACTTGTGAATTTCTGAATTTGAAGAAAGGTGAGTCGGCATTATTATGTATGAATCTTCGTTATATCGGTGCAATGATGGTGGTTGTACGTTCATTGGTTGCAGGTTTGAATCTGATTGTTCGTCCTGCTTCCGGTCATCCGTTGGCGGATATAAAAGAATCTTTGAGATTTGTGGCAATGGTCCCATTGCAAGTTTATAACACGTTGCAGGTTCCCGAAGAAAAAGAGCGATTAAAACAAACGGATATTCTGATTATAGGAGGCGGAGCCGTTGATGAGGCTCTGGAAACTGAGATAAACCATCTTCCGACTGCCGTTTACTCCACTTATGGCATGACTGAAACCTTGTCGCATATTGCCCTTCGTCGTCTGAACGGAGTATCTGCTTCAGAACATTATTATCCATTTCCTTCAGTAAAATTGTCTTTATCCGCAGAGAATACATTAATCATTGATGCCCCTTTGGTATGTGACGAAACATTGCAGACCAATGACATTGCACGTATCTATCCCGATGGAAGTTTTATGATTCTAGGCCGGAAAGACAATGTGATTAACAGTGGAGGAATTAAGATTCAAGCAGAAGAGATGGAGAAGTTACTTCGCCCGTTTATTCCTGTGTCCTTTGTCATTACTTCAGTTCCGGATCAGCGTTTAGGGCAGGCTGTAACCTTATTGATAGTGGGACAATTGGACACAAGGGAGATAGAAAATAAGTTGCAGGCAACATTGGAACCATATTATCGTCCCAAACATATTTTTATTACAGAATTTATTCCACAGACGGAAAACGGCAAAATTGATCGTGTCGGATGTCGCGCTTTGGCAGCATCATACCTTTCCCATTCGCATCAGTTCCCATCCATAGAACTACATGATGATGCAATAATGTAGTTGAGGTTTCCGGTAAAACTAGTGAACTTGTAAAACAAGGAGGTGTCGCATTTACAACTTGAATTCAGCCTCCCATAAGCGATTTGGCAATTCTATTTCTCATATTCTCATGAATATAAGTCAACCTGTTGAAACATAATGTAATAGAATATGAGAAATACTTTTAAAAGTTGGCATTTCTCATACTCATTCTCGTTATTTCTCATAGCAGTTGTATAACAATCTACTGCTATTTTACGCCTAAATCATTAATAGCAAAGTTATTCTTCATTATAGATAAACTTGTTTGGGGTTAATAGTAAACTTGTTTTTCACCTATTATAAGCTATAATTGCAAGCTTTGATTATATAATTGCAAGTTTCATTTTTATAAATGCAACCTTTGATTATAAAAACGAAGCTTGCATTTATAGTTTATGATTAGTCGAAAGCAGCTTTATATATAAAGGATTGGAAGTTTGCTATTAGGCAATAGCAACTTTATTATTAATACTTTCCGGACGGACAAGTAATAGTTTGTATGTGTTGATTAGGAGTGGCTGTTATGCGTGATGGAATAACAAAAGTAACAATGGCAGATAGTCTTTCAGTTCATTACGTAATAGTTCCATTGTCTTTTGCTTGTAACGGTTGATAGATTTCACACTAAGATTCATCTCTTCTGCAATTTCTACATGCGTTTTGCCTTCAAAGAAGCTTTTTATAAAGACGGTTCGATAGTTTTCGGGAAGTTTGTTTAATGTCTCATACAACATTCTGTATAGCTCATCAAGAGTATATATACTATCCGGTTCTGTTTCATAGACAGGAGCTTTCTTCTGTATATTTTCCGCATAGCTCCATTCATATTCCTGATGTTTCAGGAAATTCAGGCAGCTATTTTTTACACATATTTTGATGTAAGCTAATGCAGTGTTCGATTGAAGATCAAAAGAATCAGTATCCAGTTTATCCCATAATGAGGTGAATACATCCGAAACGATGTCTTCACGTGTTTCTTTATCATCAACAAACCTTTTTGCATACAAACAAAATGGGGCATAATACTCCTCATAAAGTTGTTTGAAAGCCCGTTCTTTAGTCTGTTTAGAAAAAGATATTTTCATTATTTTGAGGTTCTGTAGTTTTTCATTTCGTTGCAAATATATAATAAGATAATTATCAAAGCCTCATTTTCGATTCTTTTTTTTGCTTTCACCCCTAATGAATAGAAAATAATCAGATAAGACTGTCCTTTTGTATATAGGTTGATTGTATTATATATAAACAGGATTAAAATATGAAAAACAAGTTTTTTTTATTGGCTATAACCTTTTGTTTGCCAATGCATTCTCAAGAAGTTTCCAAGTCTTTTATTCCGATGGTTGAAATACCTGCCGGAAGTTTTTATATGGGAAGTGACGGATTAGGCGAAGATTTTGATGAGGCTCCTATCCATCAGGTAGTAATTTCTCGCCCGTTTCGTATGGGAATTACTGAAATAACGAATGCACAATATGAATCATTCCGTCCGGAACATCGGGCATTACGAGGAAAAAACGGTGTTTCGCTGGAAGATGATGAAGCAGTCGTCAATGTAAGTTATTCCGATGCTGTTGCCTTTTGTGAATGGCTTAGCCGGAAAGAAGGCAGAAACTATCGTTTGCCAACAGAAGCGGAATGGGAATATGCTTGTCGGGCAGGCACATACACACTATTTTCTACAGGAGACGGGTTACCTGCAGTTTATCATCGGAATCAAAAAGTGGTTCGTGACTTTGATCCGGTATCTTTAAAAGTAGCCCAGACTCCTCCTAATACATTCGGGCTTTATGATATGCATGGAAATGTGGAAGAATGGTGCTTGGATTGGTATGCTCCTTATTCCGCAGAAAAGCAGAAAGACCCGGCAGGACCATTGACAGGAGAGTTTCGGGTCACTCGAGGAGGGAGTCATCACACCCCGGAGAAATACTTGCGAAGTGCCAATCGACTGGCTATGCTCCCGGAAGATAAACATTCCCAAACCGGATTTAGAATTGTGGAAGCCGATACTTGTTTGAATGTATCGGGAACATCTGCGCCTATCCCGTTCAATCAGAAGTCTGTAGAAAATACATCTATAAAATGGAAGAAAGTATCTGCTATCACACCGATGTTTTTGCCTCCGATACCATTTGTGGTACGTCCGGCATGTGATTCGAATACCCCATTTTATCTACATAATCATCAGCCTGCAGTTACGTGGTGTGATAATGGAGATTTGCTGGCAATATGGTTTTCTGCAAATGAAGAGAATGGGAGAGGGATGGTAGTACTCGGTTCCCGCTTGCGTGCCGGGCATACTGATTGGGATGTGGCTTCTTTATTCTTTAAGGTTCCGGATCGGAATATGACAGGAAGCGCTTTGCTCAATGACGGGAAAGGAAAATTGTATCATATCAATGGAGTAGAAGCATCGGGTGACTGGCAGAATCTCGCAATGGTACTACGTACCAGTACAGATAACGGTGCTTCATGGAGCACTCCTAAACTGATAGCTCCCGAACATACCAAACGTCATCAGGTAATAGCTGGTACGATTCGCACACGTGAGGGATGGCTGGTTCAAGCCTGTGATGCGGGTCCTGGCAGTCATGATGGGGCAGCTGTTCAAATCAGTAAAGATGGAGGAAAAACATGGTGCGATCCTTGGGATGGCGCTCCTTTGCCGGATTTCAAAGAAGGAGGAACGGGAAGTACAATCGCAGGTATCCATGCGGGAATTGTACAATTAGGAAATGGAAGTTTGATGGCTATGGGGCGTGGTAATAGCATACGGAATAAAGAAGGAAAGCTCCGAATGCCAATGAGTATATCAGATGATATGGGAAAGACCTGGAAATATGTAGCAAGCGAACTCCCTCCTATTGACGGAGGTCAGCGTCTTGTTTTAATGAGACTGAATGAAGGACCTTTGCTATTGGTTTCTTTTACAGACCATCCGCAACGTACGCCTTTGGAAGAACGTGGTCTGGAATTTAAGGATAAAAATGGAAATGTGAAGAAAGGATATGGCATGTATGCGGCTCTTTCCTATGATGAGGGAAAAACATGGCCGGTAAGAAAACTACTGACGGACGGTGAATATCGCTTTTTAAACGGTGGAGCATGGACGGGATATTTCGAAATGGATGAAAATCATGCTGAACCACGTGGTTATCTTGCAGGAACACAAACTCCTGATAATGTGGTTCATATCCTTAGTAGCCGATTGCATTATCGCTTCAATTTGGCATGGCTCAAAAAATAAAATAAAAAAAGTTTGTTTTTGCTGTCCTTTTCCAATTGCTTCAGTTGTATTATAAGTGTAATTACAATTAAAAGATAAGATTTTGAAAGAAAATATGGAAAATATGAGTCCGGAATCATTGCTCCGTAAAGCACAAGCATTGGGAGATGATATTAAAGAAATGGAATCCATTGATGTATTGGGTGCCTATTATCAAGCACAAGCCAAACTAAAAACTAATAGAAGAAAGAACATGTATAATCAACTGATGCGTTATGCGGCATTTCTGACTATACCTTTATTTCTCTCTTCTCTGGTTTTGGGATATTTATATTTTAGTGGAACAGAAACCGACGAAAAATATGCAGAGGTGGTAACCGCTACCGGTTCTGTCATACGTTATGAACTTCCGGATCATTCTGTAGTATGGTTGAATGCAGGTAGTACATTGCGTTATCCTACCACTTTCAAGAAAGACAACCGGTTGGTAGAGTTGAAGGGTGAAGCATATTTCGAAGTGCAGGCAGACAAAGATCGTCCTTTCTATGTAAATACTCCGAATGGCTTGAGCGTATATGTTTATGGTACCAAATTTAATGTAGCTGCTTATGAGGATGATAATTATATAGAAACAGTATTGGAAAAGGGTAAGGTAAATGTGATAACCCCCGATCAGGAAACAATTGTATTGGCTCCTGGAGAACAGTTGCTTTACGACAAACAGAGTCAAAAGTCGAAAAAAAATAAAGTGGATGTCTATGGAAAGATAGCTTGGAAAGATGGAAAACTAATTTTCAGAAATGCTTCATTGGAAGAAATCCTGAAGCGTCTGGAACGACATTTTAATGTAGAAATTCAGTTTAACAATAGGTCTGGAAAAGAATATAAGTACCGGGCTACTTTCCGGACTGAAACTCTGTCGCAGATATTGGATTATCTGGCCAGGTCTGCCGATTTAAAATGGAAAATTGAAGAACCGCAACAACAGGCAGATGATACATTATCAAAGACTAAAATTAGAGTAGATTTATATTAGAGTAGTAACCCTTAAAATAAAAGCCCATGGAATAACACAAGAGAATAAAAGAAAAAAAGGAAGAAAGCTGCTACCAACAGCTGTCTTCCTCCGAATTTTCCAGATTCACGGTACAAGGTCTCGCAAACACTAGCCGGAATCAAAACATAGTTCATTTAGTAATAAACTTTAGTTAGCCACAAATGTATGAAAAAAAATCATTCATTTACAGCATTATGTCCTAAATATGCTTTAAATCTAAAACTTCCTTTAGTTATGAGGATTAGTCTAGCACTACTTTTCGCAGTAGTATTACAACTTTCTGCCGAAGATGGCTATGCCCAGCGAACGCGGGTTGCCATTTCAATGAACAATGTATCTGTAGAACAGGTACTGAATAAAATAGAGGAGACGTCCGACTATGTTTTCCTTTATAATGATAAAACAATTCAGAAGAACCGTATTGTTTCTGTGAGAAACAATTCAGGTAAGATACTGGATATTCTTGATGAGGTGTTTAAAGGAACCAACATTACTTATACAGTGGTTGATAAGCAGATTATCTTGTCTACCAATAAATTGAATGTAACAGAGCAAGATCCGACTATCCAGGTAAAAGGTACAGTGAAAGATACAAAAGGAGAACCTTTGATCGGAGTGAATGTGAAAGTAAAAGGAACAACTACCGGTGCTATTACAGACTTCGACGGAAACTTTCAGATTCAAGCTAAAAAGGGAGCGGTATTGGAGATCTCTTATATTGGATATGCTTCTCAAGAGGTGAAGGTTGCAGATAATAAATCGCTTTCCATTGTGATGACGGAAGATACCAAAGTCTTGAATGAGGTTGTTGTAACGGCTTTGGGCATTAAACGAGAAACTAAGTCTTTGACATACAATGTGCAGCAGATTGGCGGAGACGAAGTGGCAAAGGCGAAAGATATGAATGTGATGAGCAGTCTTGCCGGTAAGGTAGCGGGTGTGAATATCAATGCAAGTTCATCCGGTATTGGAGGTGGTGCCCGTGTGGTAATGCGTGGTACGAAGTCTATATCCGGTAATAACAACGCTCTATATGTAGTAGATGGAGTTCCTTTGGCTAATATATCAGGTGAACAACCTGACGATCAGTATACGGGTGCCGGACAATCCGGTGACGGATTGGCTAACTTCAACGCTGATGATATAGAATCAATTTCAGTACTTAGCGGATCGGCCGCCGCTGCACTATACGGTTCGGCTGCTGCCAATGGTGTGGTACTTATCACAACGAAGAAAGGGGCTGTAGATAAAACCAGATTGACTTACAGTAATAATTCAACCTTCTATTCACCATTCCGATTGCCGGAATTCCAGAATACGTATGGTTCGGAAACTGGAGAGTGGTATAGTTGGGCATCTAAATTGTCATCTCCTACCGATTATGAAGTTAAAGATTTTTTCCAGACAGGTTATAATGTAGCAAACACTGTAAGTCTGACTACAGGGACACAAAAAAATCAAACTTATGTATCCGTAGGTGCTGTGAATGCCCGGGGTATCATTCAGAATAATGACTTGGACAGATATAATTTCTCTGTTCGTAACACGACCTCTATGCTGAATGATAAACTGACGATGGATTTAAGTTTTATGTATTCTAATGTAAAGGAACAGAATATGTTGTCGCAAGGAGAGTATGCCAATCCATTGGTTCCCGTTTATTTATTTCCGCGCGGTGATGATTTCTCGAAATATCAGTATTATGAACGATATGATGTAGACCGTAACATAAAAACACAGTTCTGGCCATTGAAAGAAAATGGATTATCCATGCAGAATCCTTACTGGATTACGAACCGGAATATGTATACCAACAAGAAAGACCGTTTTCTGGCAAGCGGTTCACTAAAATATACGATAACAGATTGGTTGAATGTTTCCGGACGCGTGAAACTGGATAAGGAAACTATCAACTCGGAAAAGAAAATGTATGCTTCCACTTTGAATGTGATTGCTGAAAACTCGGATAAAGGAGCATACGTGCAATCGAACAAGAATACCAGTCAGATATATGCGGATGCCATGTTGAATATCAATAAATATTTTTATCACGACACATGGAATTTGACAGCATCTTTAGGTGCCAGTTTATTGGATTTGGATTATAAGGAGCTTAATTTTGGAGGAGGATTACTGACCATTCCTAATCTGTTTACTTCTAACAATGCGAACGTTTCCGGTAAATTAACCTATAAAAATACGAACTATCACGACCGTACCAATTCTTTATTCGGAACATTCTCATTAGGATATAAGGGCATGGTTTATGTAGACGGTTCGTTACGTAATGACTGGATATCTGCTTTGGCAGGAACAAACCATTCTTCCATATTATATCCTTCTATCGGTGCTTCAGCAATTCTGACTAATATGTTTACAATGAAATCTAACATTCTTTCTTATGCAAAGGTTCGCCTTTCATATAGTGAGGTGGGTAATGCACCGGAAAGATTCAGGGCTATCACTACTTACGCAGTGTTGGGAGGATTGAATACCACTTCTTATTTCCCGATAAAAGACCTTAAACCGGAGAGAACTCATTCATGGGAAGGAGGATTTAATTTAGGTCTGTTTGATAATAAACTGACACTGGACGTGACAGCTTATAAGACATATACAGAGAATCAGCTCTTCAGTCCGGAAATTTCTACAATAACCGGATATTCTAAACTATATGTAAATGCAGGTAAAGTAACGAATAAAGGTATTGAGTTAGCTCTTGGCTTTAAACAGAATATAGGGCCTGTAGATTGGAAAACCACTTTACTATGGTCGCTCAACAGAAACCGCATTGACCAATTACTCCCTGAATATACAAATGAAGAGTTGGGAGTGACAGTACATCTCGACGAAATGGATGTCTATTCGTTAGGCGGTGCCAAACAACGGCTAACAGTAGGGGGCTCTATGGGAGATGTATATGTGAATACAATGAGAACTGATGAGCATGGACATATCTGGATGAATTCAATGACAGGTGCATTGGAAACAGATAAGAATAATTATGTCTATGCCGGTAATACCAATCCGAAATATACTCTTAGCTGGAGAAATGAATTTAATTGGAAAGGAATCAGTCTCGGATTTATGTTGAATGCCCGTGTAGGTGGTATCGGAGTTTCTGCCACTCAAGCTGTAATGGACTATTATGGAGTGTCTAAGACATCCGCAGAAGCGCGGGATAATGGTGGCGTGAAAGTAAACGGTCAGATGATTGATGCCCAGACATGGTATCAGACTATCGGGGCTAATGGTACAGGTTATGTAGGTTCTATGTATGTATATAGTATGACGAATGTTCGTTTGGGAGAATTGACATTGGGATATGATATTCCGATCAATAAATGGTGTAAATGGATTTCTGGATTGAATGTGTCCTTTGTAGGACGTAATTTATGGATGCTATATTGTAAGGCTCCATTTGACCCGGAATCTACCGCAAGTACAGGTACTTATAACCAGGGTATGGACTATTTCATGCAACCGAGTTTGAGATCAATGGGATTTTCTGCAAAGATTTCTTTCTAATTGGATAACCTTTAAAAAAAATAATGATGAACATACGTAAGTTTTTTAAAGTAAGGAACTACTACTTACTCCTTGGAGTAATCATGATAAATGTAGGTTGTACGAAGAATTTTCTGGAGTACAATACCAATCCTAATGAAGCAACCGATGAGATGACGGATTGGGATAATGTGAGAACTGGTTCTCTTCTTTTACAGATGGAGCAGAACGTACTGGTGGTAGCACAACCGGGACTTAATATCGGTTCGGACAGATATCAGACTGTGGAAGTGATGGGTGGAGATGGTTATGTCGGCTATTTTGGTTTTCCTGCTCCCAGTATCAATTCTGCCGGTCGTTACAATTGGGATAAAAGAAGTTGGTATGGTGATATGTTCACTACCAATTACCTGACGACTATGAATGCCTGGCGTGAAATAAGAAAAGCGATTAACAATGACGAAGATCCCCGGTTTTCTATGGCACAAATTCTGAAAGTAGCGGCAATGCATCGTGTGACAGATACCTATGGCCCTATTCCTTATTTGAATTTTGGAGTTTCAAAAGAAGTGCCTTATGATTCGCAAAAGGATGTTTATTACAGATTCTTTGAAGAATTGGATGGAGCTATCAATAACTTGGATAGTTATGCTGCATCCGGAAGTAAAGTTTTGTCATCATGGGATTGTGTGTTCAACGGTGATGTTACATCTTGGATAAAGTTTGCCAATTCACTTCGTTTGCGTCTTGCATTGCATCTTGCCTATGTGGATGAAACAAAGGCAAAAAGTGAAGCCCAACTGGCTATTGGCAATAGTTATGGATTGATGAATGTGAAGTCTGATTTAGCAGAACTTCAGCATATTACTCCGATAGCGACTTATGAAAGTCCTCTGTATATTCTGAAAGGATGGGATGATATTTGTATGGGAGCGACGCTGGATTCATACATGAATGGTTATCAGGATCCACGACTTTCTGCTTACTTCGAGGCAGGTACGGGTGGAAAATATCGGGGTATAAGAGCCGGAATGTCAAAGGACGTAAGTAAGGATAAATATATAACAGGAATCTTTGCCGAACCACAGGCAACTGCTATTTCCAATGTAGTGTGGATGCGTTCATCCGAATCATATTTCTTGTTGGCGGAATATGCTTTGCGTTGGGGAACGAATGCTGATGCTAAAAAGTATTATGAAGATGGAATAAGAATGTCTTTTGATGAACATGGTGCATCAGGAGCTGACGCGTATCTGACAAGAACTGCGGCGGGTGGATATGTGCCTGCCAATTATGAGGATCCCGTGACATCATCTCATTCCATGGATGCTTTGGGGACTGTTTCTATCGCTTGGGATGAATCGGGAGATTTTAAAACAAATCTGGAACAAATCATTACTCAAAAGTACATTGCTCTTTATCCGGTGGGACAAGAGGCATGGACAGAGTTCCGCCGTACCGGTTACCCGAAAGTATTTCCGGTTGTTGTGAACGAAAGTTCCGGAGGTTCTGTAGACACAAATATACAAATCCGCAGATTACCTTATCCGGAATCGGAATATAATACGAATAGAACAGAGTTGGATAAAGGCATCACACTTTTAGGTGGCGTAGATAACCCGGGTGTCAGATTGTGGTGGGATGTGCCTAATAAATAATTGGTTACTTAAATAATGCAGAATATGAAAAGAAATTATGTATATTTTTTGTTCACCTATCTCTTGACATTTGTTGTGAGTGGTTGTGATACGGATATTGAACCGGAAGTTATACAGGCAGCTAATACTTATAATGAAGAATATTATCAGAACCTGCGTGAATATAAGAAAACAGATCATGCTATTTGTTTCGGCTGGTATGCCGGTTATACTTCAGAAGCATCTCCTTCGCAGGGGCTTCATTTCACTGGTCTGCCGGATAGTCTGGACATTGTCAGTCTGTGGTCAGGTATTCCTTCCAACAATCCGGCTTATGTAGAAACGAGTTATTATAACGAGCGTTATTTGCCGACTGCTTATGAGGAAATGAATTATATCCGTACAGTAAAGGGGACTCGCGTTGTGATGTGTACGATTTGCCGTATTGGAAGTACGGAGTTTCCTAAAACCGACGCAGGTATCGAGGCTTATGCTTTGCATCTTGCGAGATGTGTGTTGCGTAATGATCTGGATGGTTTGGACTTGGACTACGAACCGGAAGGCGACTGGTTGCAAAATGATAACTTTACAAAGTTTATAAAGGTATTGGGAAATTATTTCGGTCCTCAATCGGGTACAGGCAAATTATTAATTGTTGACTTCTATAATCAGCTGCCTCCTAAGGAAACAGAACCTTATGTCGATTATTTTGTACGACAATGTTACACCACCGGTAGTGCTCAAAGTTTGCAATCTAAATTTGACCAGCTTAGCAGCTGGTGTCCTCCTGAAAAATTCGTTGCTACGGAACAAATGGGATGGTACTGGCAGAATGGTGGAGTCGAATTTACGGAAGCCGATGGAAATAAAGTAGATTCATGGGGCAATCCAATCTATTCTGTAATAGGTATGGCACGCTGGAATCCTACACAAGGACGAAAAGGCGGATTCGGTGGATATTATTTTGAATATGAATACAATACCACTCGTCCTGCTAATCAGGCTATAGGTGATAAAGAGAAAGCCGCTATTCCTTATTATAGCCTTCGGCGTGGTATTCAGGAACAAAATCCTGCCGGAAAGCCTGTACAACAGTCTACTAAACAAGAAACGGAAGAAGAAAATGGATGAATTTTAAATTTGTATGCAAGGTATGAAAACATTGAATAATATAAAAAAGATATGGGGAGCTGCTTTGATAGGAATAGCTTCTTTTATGCTGCTGGGATGCCAGGAAGCCGCTCAAAAAGGTGACGGGTTGTTAATGACCGGAACATCTTCGGATAGATTGGTAAAGTTCGCCATTGATGGATTTCCATCTGCGTATGCTGTTTCTGTGACTTCAACTTCTCGCGTTGAATCGGATATTCAGGTGAATCTGGCTGTTGATGCAAGTCTGGTTGATACTTATAATGAGGAAATGGGAACCAATTATTATCCCATTCCGGATAAATCATATACATTTGAAAATCCGGAGGTTACTATTTCAGCAGGACAGGCAATTTCTTCTGCTGCCTCTCTTTCAATTGCCGATGATTCGGAATTTGTTCCGGGACGTGTTTATTTGATACCGGTTACCATAAAAAGTGCGACGGGAGATTTGGATATTATAGAAGCAGGGCGTACTATTTTCCTGAAAGTATCTCGAACATTGCGTTTCCATGCTCCGTATGTAGGACAGGCTTCTATGGCTTATCAATTTTTGCTTCCGGATCCTATTCCTTCTTTGCCTACTTATACATGGGAAGTGAAGATTTACGCCACTAAATTCCGTTCTTCCGGAGCTTCCGGTACTACCCGTGTTTGCTCATTTGGAGGTAGTGAAGCATCTGTAGAAGGGGGAGCGATTGATGATGGAGGCTTTAAATGTGACCAGAACCTGCTTCGTTTTGGTGAAGGAACGGATGAACCGAACCAGTTGCATGTAACAACTAAACAGGGTAAAATGTCATCGAATACTCGCTTTGCTTTAAATACCTGGTATGCTGTTGCCTTGGTAAATGACGGCAGTACGTTGACATTGTATATCAATGGAGAGAAAGATAACTCAATGACAGTTGCTCCGTATGAATATGCGCTTTATGGAGTACAGATCGGTATGCCTTCAAAAGGTTATCAATCTTCACAATTGTTTTATGGTCGTTTGAGTGAGATGCGTCTTTGGACTCGTCCTTTGTCTGCTCGTGAAATTAAAGCAAATGTATGTGGGGTAGACCCTTCTACCAATGGGCTTGTGTCTTATTGGAGAATGAATGAAGGAGAAGGAACTACTTTCTATGATTTATCTCCGTCAAAGCGTGATATCAGTTATAAGAATGGAATCACGATTGACTGGACTTATGATGATACGAATAAATGTCTTGAATAAGGTAATAATAAATGAATAGACTGTATGATAATGAAAAACAATATAAATAGATTAACTCTCCTTTTGCTTGTTTTATTGGGAGGAGTAGGATTCACATCTTGTTCGGATGATGACAATGATTTTATTGAATTGCCGACAATAGAGATGCCACAGTCGGAGGCAGGACCTGTTTCTATTGATTATAGGGAGATACTGGATGCAGGAAGCTATGTTTATGATTATACTATCAAACTGGATAAACCTGCTGCTACTACTTTATTGTGTGACATTGCCGTGGACGAAAGTATGGTAGAGGCTTATAACGCTGCAAATAACACGTCTTATAAGATGATGCCCGCTTTTGTCTATGAGTTGCAAGCTAAAAATGCGATAGTGAAGGCAGGACAGCAAGAATCCAATTCCTTATCAGTTAAGTTTTCATCATTGTTCGGTTTGGTGGAAGGTGAAGAATATTTGCTTCCTATTGTTGCAACAATAGATGAAACGTGTGTAGGACAATTTGTAACGGACACTCGTTCTGTTTCTTATTTTACGATTAGCATTGATGGGGAATTGGATTATATACCGGGATTGAATATGAGTTCTTATTCAACGGATATGTATCGTACGTTAAGTTTCGCAAATGATGAAGTAGTTACGATTGAAGATAATACACATACGTTTGAAATGCTTGTATATCCATATAATTGGCACAGTGGAACTAATTATATAGGTACATGGCGTGGTAAGGATACCAACAATAATAATGAGGTTTTTAGTGGTTGTGAACTACGTGTAACTGGTGCAACGGGAGCGTCTAATATTGGTAATCGTCAATGTGACTTGACATTGGCTAATCAAAATATAACGTTGCCGGCTAATCAATGGGTTAGGTTGACTATTACTTGTGACGGAACGAAAACGGGCCAGAATACTGAGGTTGCTTATCGTTTATATATTAACGGTGAGGAAGTTGCTTCTGCAAAACCTACTAAACGTTGGGGACCATCCTCTTCTCAAAGATTCAAGGTGGGATATACGTTGACTGGTATTCAGTTTGGTAATACAAGTTCAAGTATGTATTTTGATGGTCTGATTTCTGATATTCGTATGTGGAAGAAGTGTCTGACAGCGGAAGAAGTAAAAGCTAACTTGCGTACAATAGCTTCTCCATCTTCTTCGGACTTATATGGCTATTGGAAATTGGATGAAGGAGAAGGAAATACATTGAAGGACAGTTCGGGCAATGGGCGTGATTTAACTTTCCCGGCTTCGGCAAATATCATTTGGAATGCAGAATTCAATGATTTGCCTCAAGATAATTAAAATGTGATTTTATATTGGGAGTTATTGTGTTTTTACGTAGCTCCCAATATTAACTTAAAGAAATGATGATGAAACGTTTTATGTCAGCTTTGATCGTTTTACTGTGCTCTATTGTTGGCGTATGTGCGCAACAACAGGGAAGAGCTGTATTGCGTTTTGATACTACTACTTGGAATTTTGGTAATATTCAGGAAGTAGGAGGCAAAGTGAGTCATACTTTTCATTTTACTAATATGCATACTTCTCCGGTTGTGATTGAAGAAGTGATTTCAACTTGTGGGTGTGCCATTTCTGTTTATAGTAAACAACCTGTAAAACCAGGGCATACAGGCACTATTACCGTAACTTTCGATCCTAAAGGGCGAACAAACTTTTTCTCTAAGAGTATAAGGGTTGTTTCTAATTCAGGGCAAAGTGTCAATACTCTTTGGGTAAAAGGCACGATAAATACAATGAATCGTATAGAGGATGAATATCCTTATTCTTTATCATCAGATATTTTGGCAGACCGAATGACTCTATCTTATGATCTGTTACAACATAATGGGAGGCCAAAACAATTGGAAATTAGAATCTATAACCGATCGGATAAAATGGTCAGGTTGTCATACTCGCTGTTGGATAAGAGCGGATGTTTGTCGATTTCTATGCCATCATCTCTTCAAGGTCGATCTTATGCGACTATAAAAATAACAGCTTCTCCTTTAAAAGGCTTTTACGGTACATTTAAAGATAAGATTATTATTAGTGCCAATTCCGTACACAGTTCTCCTATACAAATCTTTGGTACAGTGATTGATGATATGAGAAAAGTAAGCACGGCAACTGCTCCCCGGATGAAATGTTCACAATCTTATTTTAATTTGGGGAATATCTCATTAAAAAAGCATATTCAGCGAAAAGTAAAAGTTACTAATGAAGGGGCGAATCCTCTTATTATCCGCAAGATAGAATGTCCGGAATTTGTTTCTACTAATATCCGGGGTGAAAAGGTTTTGAAGCAAAATGAGTGTCTGGAGGTTCTGTTTGAATTAAATGTATCATCTTCAAACCATCTATTGGATGCAAAGGTCAAGTTGATAACAAATGATGCTCATCAACCTGTACATACAGTTATATTTGAAGGAGAAATAGGTAAGTAGGATTGAATATCTCTATTTGAAAGATTAGAAATACACTATAAATTAATTGAGTCATTTTACTGCATATAACATTATGATAAAACGATTGTATATCTTGGTGATAGTACAGATGGTATGTACTTTGGGGTTTACTCAATCCTCTCCCTCGTTACCTGCTTACAAAGATCGCTGTTTGTCGATAGATATAAGACTTTCAGATTTACTTTCCCGCATGACTTTAGAAGAAAAGGTCGGTCAGTTACTTTGTCCTTTAGGTTGGGAAATGTATGAAATCCATGGTAGTGAAGTTCATCCTTCCGAAAAGTTCAAGCAATTAATCAAAGAAAGGAATGTAGGAATGCTTTGGGCAACTTATCGTGCCGATCCTTGGACAAAGAAAACTATAGCAAATGGACTTAATCCGGAACTGGCAGCAAAGGCAGGAAATGCATTACAAAAGTATGTGATGGAGAATACCCGTCTGGGAATTCCGATGTTTTTAGCAGAAGAAGCCCCTCATGGGCACATGGCAATTGGTGCTACTGTTTTTCCTACGGGTATCGGAATGGCAGCTACCTGGTCACCGGAGTTAGTAAAAGAAGTTGGTCAAGTTATCGCTAAAGAAATTCGTTCCCAAGGTGGGCATATTAGTTACGGTCCCGTACTTGATCTGACCCGTGATCCCCGTTGGTCCCGCGTGGAAGAAACATTTGGGGAAGATCCGGTATTAAGCGGTATTTTAGGGGCGTCTATGGTTGACGGTTTAGGTGGAGGTAATCTATCACAAAAATACGCTACCATAGCTACCTTGAAACATTTTCTGGCATACGCTGTGCCGGAGGGTGGACAGAATGGTAATTATGCTTCAGTGGGTATTCGTGATTTGCATCAGAATTTTCTTCCTCCTTTTCGTAAGGCAATAGATGCAGGGGCATTGTCTGTAATGACTTCATACAATTCGATAGATGGGATACCTTGTACGTCGAACCATTATTTGCTGACTAAACTTTTGCGTAATGAGTGGAAGTTTCGCGGCTTTGTAGTTTCCGATTTATATAGTATTGAAGGGATTCACGAAAGCCACTTTGTTGCTCCAACCAAAGAGAATGCAGCCATACAATCTGTAATGGCTGGCGTTGATGTTGACTTGGGTGGGGATGCTTATACCAACCTTTGTCATGCAGTTCAATCCGGACAAATGGATAAGACTGTGATTGATACGGCTGTCTGCCGGGTGTTACGGATGAAGTTTGAGATGGGCTTGTTTGAGCATCCTTATGTGGATCCGAAAATTGCTGCTAAAACAGTACGCCGTAAAGAACATATCGAACTGGCACGTAAAATCGCACAGTCTTCCATAACACTTCTCAAAAATGAGAATTCAATTCTTCCTTTAAGCAAGATGATAAATAAGGTGGCGGTAATTGGCCCTAATGCTGACAATCGATATAATATGTTAGGGGACTATACAGCTCCGCAGGAAGATAGTAACGTGAAAACTGTTCTTGATGGAATTATAACAAAATTATCTCCTTCTCGTGTGGAATATGTACGAGGCTGTGCTATTCGTGATACTACAGTGAATGAGATAGAACAAGCAATTGAAGCTGCCCGTCGCTCCGAAGTTGTAATTGTGGTTGTGGGTGGTTCCAGTGCCCGTGATTTTAAAACGAGCTATAAAGAAACAGGTGCGGCTGTAGCTGAAGAGGGTAGTGTAAGTGATATGGAGTGTGGAGAAGGATTTGACCGTGCCAGTTTATCCTTACTTGGTAGACAACAAGAACTATTGGAATCTTTGCAAAAGACAGGTAAGCCTTTGATTGTCGTTTATATTGAAGGTCGTCCTTTAGAAAAGAATTGGGCTTCGGAATATGCTGATGCACTACTGACTGCTTACTATCCGGGGCAGGAGGGTGGAAATGCCATAGCGGATGTTCTCTTTGGAGATTATAATCCTTCTGGACGTTTGCCAATCTCCGTTCCGCGTTCTGTAGGCCAGATTCCGGTTTATTATAATAAGAAAGCTCCTCGAAATCATGATTATGTGGAAGTGTCATCTTCTCCGTTATATAGCTTTGGTTATGGGATGAGTTATACCACTTTTGAATATTCTGATTTGCAGGTAGTGCAGAAATCTGCTCGTTGTTTTGAAGTATCATTTAAAGTAAAGAATACAGGGAAGTATGATGGTGAAGAAGTAGCACAACTTTATATGAGAGATGAATATGCATCAGTTGTTCAGCCGATGAAACAGTTGAAACATTTTGAGCGTTTCCATTTGAAAAAAGGAGAAGAGAAAAAAGTTACTTTTGTTTTGACAGAGGAGGACTTTTTCTTGGTTAACTATACTTTGAAGAAAGTAGTAGAGTCTGGAAATTTCCATCTTATGATTGGTGCCGCTTCTAATGATATTAGGTTGCAGAATGTTATTTTAGTGGAGTAATTTTTATTAATATCTATATTAAGAGATTTCCTGTTTCGTTTTCTCTTAATAAAAAAGAGAGAATATTCCTTTTGCGGAAATATCCTCTCTTTCTCACCTAAAACCTAAACCTTTTATTTTAATTACTTGCTATTATAAGCAACCAACATCCAAACCAATTTTTCCTGTTCTTTCAGATAATCGCTCATCATCGAAACGGTTACTTCGTCTCCGGCTTGAGAAGCGATAGATAAGATCTTACGTTCTTCACCAATCAGATAGCTGATAGACTGAAGGATATTATTCAATGCTTCGTCTCCGTTGCTTACCTTATCCACTTCATTCACATTTGCTACTTTTAGATAATCGCTGAATTTATTGGCAGGAGTACCACCCAGCATCAAGATACGTTCTGCGATTTCATCCACCTTTTCAGCCGTGTCATCATACATCTTTTCGAATTGACTGTGGAGTACAAAGAAATTATGTCCCTTGATATTCCAGTGGAAACCGCGAAGATTGGTGTAATACACTTGGAAGTCTGCTAATAGTTGTTGCAAAGATGCTACTACGTTGTTTGCTCCCGATTCGTTCAATTTGATAAATTCTAAAGTTTTCATATTCTTCTATTTTTAATGATTTATACTTATTTTCTTTTTTTCTGTACTGCAAAGATAAGGCGTAAAATGCTTGCTGTCAAACTGAAAATTTCTATCTTTGCATAGATGAAATCTATAACTTAATAAGATTTGATAGATGACGATACAACAATTAGAGTATATACTGGCTGTAGACCAGTTCAGGCATTTCGCACGGGCAGCTGAATATTGTCGTGTGACGCAGCCTACTTTGAGTGCAATGATTCAGAAACTGGAAGATGAACTGGGAGTAAAGTTGTTCGATAGGACAGTGCAACCCGTTTGTCCGACACCCATCGGGCAGAAAGTGATAGACCAGGCTCGCGTGATTCTGGCGCAGGCAGCTCAAGTGAAAGAAATAATCAGTGAAGATAAACAGTCATTGTCAGGCGTATTCCGCTTGGGAGTATTGCCCACTATCGCTCCCTATCTACTTCCTCGCTTTTTTCCTCAACTAATGGAAAAATATCCCGAACTGGATATTCGTGTCACGGAAATGAAGACACAGGATATTCAGCAGGCTTTGCATGCCGGAGATTTGGATGCGGGAATTATTGCCAGCAAACTGGAAGATACGTTCTTGACAGAAGAAACTCTTTTCTATGAGCAATTTTACGCTTATGTGTCACGAAAAGAATCCTCTTTCAAGCATGATATGATCCGTACTTCTGATATAACAGGCGAACATCTTTGGCTTTTGGACGAAGGACACTGTTTTCGCGATCAACTCGTCCGTTTCTGTCAGATGGAGGCTGTGAAGGTTAATCAGATGGCCTATCATTTGGGGAGTATGGAAACCTTTATGCGAATGGTAGAAAGTGGAAAAGGAATCACTTTTATTCCCGAATTGGCAGTGATGCAATTGACGGAAGAACAGCGGCAGTTGGTACGTCCGTTTGCCATTCCCCGACCTACACGGCAAGTGGTACTGGTAACAAATAAAGATTTTATTCGCCACAGTCTCTTATGCGTCCTGAAAGAGGAAATAAAGGCGGCGGTTCCCAAGGAAATGCTTTCTTTACAGTCCATACAATGTTTGTTATAGCACATTAGGGAATCCCTTTTTCCATCGAGAACAATCTCTTTCTGTAAAAAATGTAGCAAAGTTGCGTTATAATAATACGGATATGTTTTGATTTTTAGTCTGAATTGCTTATTTTTGGAAAGTAAACAAAAACAATATTAATTACTATGAAAAAGTACATTGCAGAAATGATTGGAACGATGGTGCTCGTTCTTATGGGATGTGGTAGCGCCGTCTTTGCTGGTGGTTTGGCTGATACAGTAGGTGCTGGTGTGGGAACAATCGGCGTAGCTTTAGCCTTTGGTTTATCCGTAGTAGCGATGGCGTATGCTATCGGAGGTATTTCGGGATGTCACATTAATCCTGCTATTACATTAGGAGTGTTTTTGACTGGTCGTATGAATGGAAAAGATGCAGGTATGTATATGATTTTCCAGGTAATCGGAGCTATTATCGGTTCGGCTATTCTTTTTGCTTTAGTTTCTACCGGTGCTCATGACGGGCCTACAGCGACAGGTTCGAATGGTTTTGGTGATGGAGAAATGTTGCAGGCATTTATTGCGGAAGCAGTATTTACTTTCATATTTGTATTGGTAGTGCTCGGCTCTACCGATCCGAAGAAGGGAGCAGGCAATCTGGCAGGACTTGCCATCGGTTTGACTCTTGTATTGGTACATATTGTATGTATTCCTATCACAGGGACTTCTGTAAACCCGGCACGTAGTATTGCTCCGGCATTATTCCAAGGAGGAGAAGCATTGTTGCAGTTGTGGCTGTTCATCATTGCTCCATTTGTAGGAGCTGCATTGAGTGCAGTTGTTTGGAATTATCTGGGAGATAAGAAATAACTCTTTTAGAAGAAAGAATATAAAGAAGAAAGTAAAAGGGCGGCAGTTTCACAACTACCGCCCTCTTTTGCGTAATTAATATATTATATTAAAAAAGAGTGTGTTTCGCATGTTCACATTAGATTAGTCGTCTAAGTCTAAGGAAATTTCACTTCATAAGTTTTCGGCCCGCCATAAATGGTGTTGACACGAATTCTTAGTCCCTTTTTCCCCTCCATCCGGTCTTTAATCTTATCCAGTTTGAAAGACACATATCCTTCACCCAAACGTTGAGGATCATCTCCTTCACTGTTATGACGGAATTCCAGATTGATATATTCGTCCTCCGCATTGCCTTCGTCAGCAGTGGGAGCAGTCTCTTCTTTGTCATTAATCACCAGATTCAGGAAATGTTTTTTATCTTCACTATGTGTTCCGTAATATTGGAATTCAATCGTCAGATATTTATTATCCTTATTGATCCACATATAAGTCGTGTTGATCTTATCATCTCCGATTTTCTCTTCGTCGTTGTCATCTTCACCCATTGTGACGATGTCTTTGGTTAAGATTGGATTGATACCTTTCACCTGAATATTAAGGTCGTATCCATTTACAGGCTCTTCCAGCTCGTTGAATATCACAAAAGCTCGTTGTCCTTCCACCCAATCTTCATTGTTCCATCCTTGTGAGTTGCTGGGATACATCTTTTTCCCGTCATCCAAAGTGAAATAAAATTCCTTGCTATCCTGGCTAATCATATTGATGGTGCTGATAGCCAGAAGATCGGACGAATTATCATCGTCGTCCAAGCATGACTGGAGAATCGGCATGGTAGTCATAATAGCAAAGATAAAGGCAATGAATTTAAATTTCTTCATATACTTACTAGGTTTTAGATTTTATAATATTTATATTTTCTGTAGTGAAAATGCAAGAGGATAGAAAATATTGCATTCGGATCTGTTAAAGAAACAAAAGTGATAAAAGAGTTGTTCTCTCTATGCAGTATTTCTATCTTTGCTGCATTTATAAGGTAAACACGTGTATAAGAGAATGGAAGAAATAGAGTTGTCGGAACAATGTAGGCTGGGTAATAACCGGGCCCGCAAGGAACTGTATGAACAGTATGCGGGGCGTATGCTTGGCATCTGTCTACGCTATACCGGCGACCGGGATACAGCCCAGGATCTGCTTCACGACGGTTTTTTAAAGATATTCGATTCGTTCGATAAGTTCACCTGGAGGGGTGAAGGCTCTTTGCGAGCCTGGATGGAACGGGTGATGGTCAACACAGCTTTACAGTATCTTCGGAAAAATGATGTGATTAATCAGTCGACACCTTTGGAAGAGTTGCCCGAAGAATATGAAGAGCCGAATGCTTCCGATGTAGAAGCGATACCACAAAATGTGTTGATGCAGTTTATTGAAGAATTACCCGCCGGCTATCGTACTGTGTTCAATCTTTATACATTTGAAGACAAATCGCATAAAGAAATCGCACAGGTATTAGGTATCAATGAAAAATCTTCAGCTTCGCAACTGTTTCGTGCGAAGAGTGTATTAGCAAAAAGAGTAAAAGAATGGATAATGCATAATGGATAGATAGAGATGGAAGAGAAAGAATTGTGGATGAATAAGTTGAAGGAGAAGCTTGCGGATTATTCCGAACCGGCGCCTGCTTCCGGTTGGGAACAACTGGAGAAAGAACTTATGCCTCCTGTGGAGAAGAAAATATATCCTTATCGAAAATGGATGATGGCTGCTGCAGCTATTATAATATTAGCTGTCGTTTCGTCAGTAAGTCTGTATTTTCTAGGGACACCCGCTGCGGATGAAATACGTCATATACAAACTCCGGCATTGGCTTCCACGCCCGATGCATTGCCGGGTGTGCAACAACCGGATATGCAGGGAACTGCTGTGGAACCTGTCTTACGGCCGGTAACTCGCGAAGATCGTTTGGCGAAAGTCGACAGGAATCATACGGAGCAGAAAACAGGTGTAGATCCATTAGGGATCGGTAATGAAAATAAACTTTCAACAGGAAATGGAGAAGACTCTTTGAGTGAGGAAGATAAGAATGTAAAAGGAAATGGAGAAACTGAAAATGTAAAAGATGAACCGAAGCAGGCAGAAAATACAGATGTCAGTCAGGGACAGTCACAGGATACAGAGCGATCGAATAACAGACCGCGTCGTCCTTCCGGTAAAGACAAACTTCATATTCCGACAGAAAAAAGATCTTCTCAAAAGGGAACATGGTCAATGGGACTTTCGGTAGGAAATTCAGGAGGTGCTTCAACAGAAGTAGGTGCCGGATCTCATGCTTATATGTCACGTGTGAGTATGCTTTCAGTTTCCAACGGTCTGATGGAGACGATTCCTAATGACCAAACATTGGTTTTCGAAGATGGAGTACCTTACCTGCGTCAGGCAAAACAGGTGGTTGACATTAAACATCATCAGCCTATTTCTTTCGGATTGTCCGTTCGTAAAGGTTTAGCTAAAGGATTCTCTCTTGAGACAGGACTGACTTATACGCTGCTTTCTTCGGATGCAAAACTGGCAGGTGAAGAACAACAGATAGAGCAGAAACTGCATTATATCGGTATTCCGTTGCGTGCCAACTGGAACTTCCTGGATAAGAAACTCGTCACTCTTTATGTTTCCGGTGGAGGTATGGTTGAGAAATGTGTTTATGGAAAGCTAGGATCTGAAAAAGAAACAGTGAAGCCTTTGCAGTTCTCGGTATCCGGTGGTGTAGGTGCGCAGATCAATGCAACGAAACGTTTGGGTATTTACGTGGAACCGGGTGTTGCTTATTATTTCAATGATGGCTCCGATATACAGACTATACGTAAAGAGAATCCGTTTAACTTCAACATACAAGCAGGTGTTCGTCTGACTTATTAGTACGAACTACCTCACTAAATATAGTAACGCCATCCGGTTCGGATACCGTCACTATCCTGATTGGATAGCGTCATTATCCTGACCGGATGGCGTTACTATTTGCTATTTACTATCTTTTTCTTCAGAAAAGTCGGATAATTGAGAAAATATTAATAATATTGTCACCTGTTTATGACCTATGGCTGCATACCTTTGTTGCAAAATTCTAAGATATGGTAGATTCTACAGATGAAAAACATTTATTAATCGACTTAAAAGGCGGTTCCTTTCAGGCATTCGAAAGATTGTATAATATGTATAGTGGCAAACTGTACAATTTCATTATGCGACTCTCTTCCGGCAATCAATATATGGCCGAAGAAGTGGTGCAAGCCACTTTCATTCGTATATGGGAAGTGCATGAAAAAGTAGACCCGGCTTCCTCGTTTATCTCTTTTCTCTGTACGATTGCCAAAAACTTATTGATGAATATGTATCAGCGTCAGACCGTAGAGTATGTTTACAATGAATATCTCATGAAAAGTAGCGTAGACCGTGATTCACAGACAGAAGAGAATATTGATCTGCGCTTTTTGAATAAGTATATCGATTCTCTTGCCGAAGAACTGCCTGCGCAACGGAAGAAAATATTCATTTTGAGCAAAAGGCAGAATTACACAAATAAAGAAATAGCCGAAATCATGGGAATTTCCGAAAGTACGGTTGCTACCCAATTATCTTTGGCTGTGAAATTTATGCGTGAACAGTTGATGAAGCATTATGATAAGGTAATTACCCTTTTGTTGGCCTTTTTTGTTAATGAAATGTAATAGTAATACTTGTTTTTGGATGGGAAGTAGGATGAAAATGTATACTTGTAAATAAGTGGAAAGATGGATAAGACACATTATAAAGAGCTAATTGAAAAATATTTCGAAGAAACGATCACGGATGTCGAGATAAAAGAACTGTCAGACTGGATAAAGAATGACCGTCAGTTGCACGACTGGTGGGAACAAGAGTTTGAGAGAACGGATTCCTCCATGAATCCAGTGTTGCGTGATAAACTTTTTGCCCGGATCAAAGAAGAGACTTTGGGCAAGGAAGTGCGCCCCCTCCGTATCATCCCTTGGAAATGGGTTGCTGCCATTTTATTACCTGTCTGTGTCGCTTTCTTCACTTACTATCTTTTAGATTCTTCTCCAACGGCAGAAACACCCTTTATTGTGAAAGCGGGCAAAGGAGATAAAGCAACCATTGAATTGCCGGACGGAACAAATGTTGTTCTCAATTCAGCTTCCCAATTAAGTTACCTGAATAACTTCGGAGAAAAAGTTCGTCGCGTGCAACTGAATGGTGAAGCCTATTTTAAAGTAGCCCATGATGAGAAACACGCCTTCATTGTGCAAATCGGTGATTTGGAAGTGAAAGTACTCGGTACTTCTTTTAATGTATCTGCCTATGAAGATGCCAAAGACGTGACAGTCGTTCTTTTGGAAGGAAAAGTAGGGGTCTATGCGCAGAAAATATCGCATATCATGAAGCCCGGCGACAAAATAGAATATAATAAAGCCACTCATAAGATAACAGCCACTCAAGTGCATCCGACTGACTATATTGAGTGGACGAAAGGAAATATGTACTTTGAGAAAGAATCTTTGGAAAATATCATGAAAACTCTTTCACGTATTTATGACGTAGAGATTCGTTTCGACTCCAATAAACTACCTAATGAATATTTCACCGGAACCATTCCGGGAGGCGGCATACAGAATGCCCTGAATATTCTGATGCTAACTTCACCTTTCTATTATGAAATGGACGGTTCGGTGATAGTTTTGAAAGAGAAATTGTAGAAAAAATAATGAATAGAGCCATTCCGAAGCCCACTACTTAGGAATGGCTTTTTTGTTCTCTGAATTGAATAAGTTAACGAGAGTTAAAGTCTGATAGGCGATTGGACGAGTGAGTATAGTAGTCTGTATACCTATCAAACAACTTAAAAGTTTTGATATATGAAGCACAAAACAACCTTTGAAAAACTCCCTCAAACAAACGTGGGGAGAAGTAAGAACTGGAAAACACTGCGGGCTATTTGTCTGCTTTTGTTTTTAAGCGTCTCTTTTACCGCTTATTCTCAAATAACGGTGAATGTGAAAGACATCTCTTTGAGAGCCTCTTTAAAGAAAATCGAGCAAGTAAGCAATTACAAATTCTTCTACAATGAGAGCCTTCCGGAGTTAAACCAAAAAGTTTCGTTAAATGTGAAAGATGCAACGATTGAACAAACCATGCAACAACTTTTGGGTAAAATGGAGTTAACCTACAAGAAAGAGCAAGAGAATGTCATTGTATTGATTCGTAAACCACAAGAAAAGCAGCGTAATATAAAGGTTTCGGGAACCGTAGTTGATTCGCATGGAGAGCCTATTATCGGTGCTAGTGTTGTGGTCAAGGGTACATCTAATGGAACAATAACCGATTTAGATGGTAATTTTTCCATCAATGATGTCTCTGAAACATCTCAACTAACAGTTTCCTACATCGGATATAAACCCGTTCAACTTCGTGCTACCGATAAAAATATGGCGAAAGTTGTTCTGCAGGAAGATAGTAAGATGATTGAAGAAGTCGTAGTCGTTGGCTATACTCCTATGCGTAAGAGTGATTTTACAGGTTCTTTGGCAAGTGTTAAGGCTAGTGAATTATCTCTTTCAGCAGCAACTGCCGGACAAGCTTTAGTAGGTAAAGTCGCTGGTGTACAGGTGATGCAGACAAGTGGTGCGCCGGGAGAAGGAGTGAAGATTAAAGTTCGTGGAACGAACTCTCTTTCAGCTAGTACAACACCTCTCTATGTGATTGATGGATATCCGGCTTCAGAAGATGTATATATCAATCCCGAGGATATCGAAACTATTGACGTATTGAAAGACGCAGCTTCGGCAGCCATTTATGGTTCTCGCGGTGCCAGTGGCGTGGTACTTATCACCACAAAGAGGGGGAATTCAGGAAAAGTCCGTATTGATTATGACTATCAGTTTAGTATGCAACAAGTAGAGCGTAAGATTAAGTTGCTGGATGCCTATCAATACAGGGATTTGGTGATTGAAGCCCGTAATAATTCTTATCGTGATAAAGCAGAAGCTGCTGGAAAATCATGGAACCCATTGGATGATAATGCAATAAGAGCTTCAAAAGGTTTTAACTTGAATGAAGTGGGCATTTCTGATTTGTTTTTTGATTTCACAACCGGAAAACCGGTCGATCCTACTTACAATACAGATTGGCAGGACGCCATCTATGGGAATGCTCCGATGCATCGTCATAATCTATCTGTTACAGGAGGACAGGATTTCTTGAAATATCGTTTTAGTTTGGGTTATCTGGATCAGGATGGAATTATAGCTCCTTCCGGACATAAGCGTTTGAATGTTCGTGCCAATGTAGATGCAGAAGTCACGAAACGCTTGAAAGTTGGAGTAAACTTTTCTTTTGTTGATGTTTCGGAACGACAGGTTCAAGCAGACGGTCGTTATATAAATGATGGTGTCGTACAAAGTGCTCTATTAATGTTTCCTCAATTCCCTGTATATAATTCGGATGGAACTTATGCAGTCGGAAATCAGATTGCGATGAAAGCTGATGGCTATCAGATGGTCGAGAATCCCGTGGCACTTGCCCATGAAATTGATATCCGCAACAAGTCAAGCCGAATGAATTTCAATGCTAATATCACTTATGATATATTGAAACAGCTTCAGTTTAAAGCCAATTTGGGAACTCAATATTATACTTCCCGTTATAATTACTATCGTCCGCGTACTGTAGGACAAGATGGTGATATGCCCAATTCGGATGCTGTTCAGGCACGTGTGAAAGCTCGTGACATAACAAATCGTGATATTGACCGTTTGGGAGAGTTTACGTTAAATTATAATGGTGAATTCGGGAAACATCGCCTGAATGCTTTAGTGGGCTACACCTTACAGAAAAAAACTTATGACCGCGTAGCCGTTGAAGCAACAGGTTTTCCCGACGACCGTATTCATGAAGTGACAGCGCATGGTCCGAATGCTTCCGATATAGGCTTGTATAGTAGCGATACCCGAAAGGCTGCATGGACAATGATGTCTTATCTGGCACGTGTAAACTATTCATTCGATAATCGCTATGTAGTGACGGGTACAGTAAGAACTGACGGATCTTCACGTTTTGGAAAAGAAAACCGTTGGGGTTGGTTTCCTTCTATTTCTTTAGGTTGGACTATATCGAATGAAAAGTTTTATCAGGATTTGTTAGGTAATAATTCATCCTTAAAACTTCGTGCCAGTTGGGGATTGAGTGGAAACAACAATATTGGTAACTACGAGCATACAGCTACTATGTCTCAAGGTGGTTACGTATATGGTAATACTGTCGAAACAGCCTATTGGCAAGGAACTTTCAAAGATGCGGCTATCGGATGGGAAAAAACATCCCAATACAATGTAGGGTTTGATTTGGGATTATTCAATGGTCGTGTCAACTTGATAGGTAACTATTATAATAGTCTTTCGTATGATTTGTTGTACGACCAGCCTATATCATCCATATCGGGCTCTTCCAGTGTAAAAACAAACTTGAAAAATGCAAAAGTACGTAATAGCGGAGTTGATTTCCAAATAGACGGGCGTATTTTGACAGGAGATTTTAAATGGAATGTAAGTGCTAATATATCAGTAAATCGAAATAAAGTTGTCGATTTGGGTGGTATTAATGATTTGTATTTAGTTAGTGAGCGCAATGTGGTAAGCCATGTGACCCGTTCCGGGCTTCCTATCGGCTCTTTCTATGGCTACATTGCTGATGGTATTATTTCCGAGAAGGATTACACCAATATAATGATTGATAAAAGCAATCTGGTTAATGGCAAATTTCCTGACGGATATCAGTTGATAGGACCGGCAGTTCCTAATTATAATAACATACATCCGGGAGATGTGAAATGGCGGGATGTTGATAAGAATGGTTTGATTACAGAAAACGACCGTGAAATTCTAGGCAATGCTTACCCGGATTTTACATACGGTATCAGTACCGATTTCTCTTATAAGAACTTTGATTTGAGAGCGACATTTACCGGTTCTCAAGGAGCTGAAGTAATAAACTTCCAGAAATATTATCTGTACAATATGGAAGGTTCCGGCAATCAGTTGGCATCTGTTTTGAACCGTTGGCATTCTGACGAAAATCCGGGTTCCGGCGGAGTGTTTCGTGCAGCGCGTAGTTCCACTCCTAATACCAGTCAGCGGCTTAGTTCTTATATGGTGGATGATGCTTCCTATTTCCGTTGTGCAAATATCACATTGGGGTATAATTTTCCGGTGAAGTGGATGCAGAAAGTGAGCGTTCAGGCGTTGAGGCTATATGTCAGTGTAGACAATCTATTTACTTTGACTGATTATGAAGGATATAATCCTGAAGTGGATTATAAAGGAGACAACCTGTTACCCGGCTTCGATTGGGGAGTTTATCCTTTGGCGCGTACATATAGTATAGGAGCAAAAATAACTTTTTAAATAAATAAAGAATCAGATTATGAAAAAATACATAACATTTGTCGCAGTAAGTTCACTATTGTTTTGCAGTAGTTGTACGAGTTTTCTGGAAGAAACCAATCCTAATAAGATTCCAGCCAGTAACTTCTATCAGACCGAAGATGACATTGCAATGGCTGCGAATGGTGCGTATGCAGCTTTGAGAGGAAACGGGTATTATAAGAATATGTATTTATACACAGATGTTCGTTCGGAAAACACCACGTTGCAGGACCCGGGAGCAGGAAATGGGGTTAATTATCAATTTTATAACTATACATTGACAACAGATAATGCACAAGTGAAAACTCATTGGGCAGATTTGTATAAATGCGTGACAAGAGCTAATATTATATTAGATCAGATAGATGATATTCCTTTTAAGGATGAAGTTGTGAAAAACAAGAAAAAGGCAGAGATGTATTTTTTGCGTGGATTGACTTATTTTCATCTTGTAATGCAGTTTGGAGATGTCCCTATTGTAACCAAAGAGCTAAAGACAAAAGATGAAATTCAGAAATATACAGCCCGCCAGCCAAAGAGCGAAGTCTATAATTTGATTATTTCCGATTTGACACAGGTTATTAATAGTGAATTGCCGGATATTCAAACGGGTAATGGAGTAGGCCGTGCTTCAAAAGCTGCTGCGTATGCTTTATTAGGCAAAGTTTACTTGACAATGGCTGCTGATTCTGATTTTCAGTCGGAAAGAACTTCAAATTTGCAATCTGCGAAAACAAATTTAGTTGCAGCATGGAATATGAAACCTTTTACAAGTCTGAAAGATATCCCTTATGCTGATGTTTTTGATAAGGAAGCTCAAACATTCTGTCAAGAGAATATTTTTCAGGTGATGTATAAAGGAGGCAACTCCAGTTTAGCCTCAAATTACGCCTATATATTTCAACCCACTTCCCAGACGGGGCTTACTTCGCAGAAAACTGGAACTGGAAATAATATACCGACTGTTGATATGATGAATGCCTATGAATCGGGAGATACGCGTAAGGCTATCTCGTGTGGTACGTCACAGAACGTTAATTATGTGAAGAAGTACACAGATCTTGATGACATAAATGGCTATGGGGCGAATAACTGGATTGTGCTTCGTTATGCCGATGTCGCATTAATGCTGGCAGAAGTGAAAATGCATTTGAGCGAGAATGATGCGGTAAGCTATTTGAACATGGTACGCGAACGTGCTGGTCTGGATGATTATTCCGGCAGTAGTTTGCGCGATGCGATCCTTCGTGAGAGAAGAGTCGAGTTTGCTTTTGAAGGACAGTATTGGTATGATTTGTTACGTCTTTATTCTCGTCAGGAACTGTTGGAGCACATGAAAGCGAAGAATCCAAATTTCTCTGCGAAAGATTTTTTGTTGCCTATCCCGTATGATGAACATAAACTGGATCCGACAAGAATGTATCAAAATGAAGGATATAACTAAAAATAAAATAGTATGATAAGAAAAATCTCAAATATCATTTATATATCAGTATTAGCAGTCGTTTTATTTGCTTGTGGGGATGATAGTACGATTGAAGAACAGGGGAGTGGAACGATTACTGCTAGAGTTATGGCAAGTAATGCCTATCCGGCATTAGAAGAGAAAGTTGTTCTGAAGGTAGCTCTTAATGATGGGCAAGACATCCAATCTGTGGTTTGGACGATGGAAGGGCAGACATTGGGTGAAGAACCTGAATTGGAATATACGTTTACGAAAGAAGGAAGTTATAATATTTCGGTTAGGGTGACAGATAAGACTGGCAATGTAGCGGCGGCTCTGCAGAAATTACAAGTATCCGGCAAGAGTTTACGTTATGCTTTGCAACACTTTGACCCTGCAAAAGTTTGGATAATGGGGCATCGTGGCAATTCTTCCAACCCGAATATTCCCGAAAATTCGATAGCTGGAATTGAAAGTTGTATAGAATTAGGGGGAGCTGTAGATATTGTAGAAGTAGATCCTCGCATGACAAAGGATGGAGTAATTGTGTTGATGCATGATGAAACCATAGACAGGACAACTACAGGGAAGGGGAAAGTGAAAGATTTGACTTATGAGCAGCTCCAGTCTTATCGTCTGAAGCTGGCAGACGGCACAGTAACCAATCACACGGTCCCCTCTTTGTATGACGCATTGGTTGCAGGGCGGGGAAAGATCTTTTTTGATTTGGACTTCTTGAATAAAGTGTCTCCTAAAGAACTGTATGATGTTGTGAAAAGCTGTGGGATGTTAGACCGTGTGTTCTTTTATACATCTAATAATCGGGATGTCTTGCAGAATATTTTGGATTATTCGCCGGCTCCTATACCTTATCCGCAGTGTGAAAACGAGGAGCATGCAGATTTCCTTTCACAGCAACCAGGAGTGATGTTTGCCCAGATATCTTTGTCGAAAACATTAAATGGCGGGCTCTCGACAGCCATATCTTCAAAAGGGCTGTTTGTCTCGACTAATATGTTAGATATGAATGGTTATACCTATGATACACAGATGACACAAGGAAACTATACAGGAGTGGACTTGATTTTGTCGAAGGGGATTAATCTGATACAGACAGACCATCCCCAGTTGCTGGATACCTATCTGAAACAGAGAGGTAAAAGATAATTGGTTTTAATCTTAAATAATGAATAGAATGATTATGAAGAAATATATATTCCTGATAGTGACAGTCGTTTGTCTATTTGCATGTAAGGACGGCGATGAAGTGCGGCAGACAACCTCCCCGGAGGCTTCTTTTTCTATAGATAAAGAAGAATATACGGTCGGTGATATCGTTTATCTGACTGATGAATCAGTAAAGACGGAAGGAGAGATAGTAGAGTACTTCTGGCATTTTGGATTTGAGGGGGAAGGGAATAGGGCTACTACTAAAGATGCGTCCGTTTTGTATAAGAAAGCTGGAACCTATGTTATTAAATTAACCGTGACAGATGAATTCGGAGGATATGCAACTGCATCCCATACTGTTGTGATTCGTCCGACGAATATGCCTCCGGTTACAGACTTCAGCTATAGCCCTGCCATTTGTAAAGTGAATGAGAAAGTTCAATTTACCGATAAGTCTGTGGATGAGGATGGAGAAGTAGTTGCTTACGAGTGGGACTTTGGCAATGGACAGACCTCTCAAGAAAAAGACCCGGAAATAACTTTCACGACAACTGGATTTGTAACAGTAAAGCTGACAACTACTGATGATCGTGGAGCTACTAATACAAAACAAGCTACTCTGTACGTTCGTGACACCTCCATATCCGGAGTGACGATTCTTTGGGACAAGACGTTTGAGACATCTTCTTCTTTACGATCCATATCCCCTGCTGTAGGTGACAACGGGGATGTATATGTGTCATCCAATGCACTCCACCTTTTTGCTTATTCGCCGTCTGGAGAGCAAAAATGGATGTTTGATTTAAGTAAGGACGGAGGAGCTGGAGATCAAGGTTCGTCTCCTATGGTAGGTGCGGACGGAACTATTTATATGGGTGCGAGTACAACAGACAAAAACATAAGCAGCAGTCTGTATGCTATTCATCCGGATGGGACACAGAAGTGGAGATACGAACTAGGTATTGGTACTAATATTCCCTATATTTCTCCTGCTTTGTCTCGTGATGGTAATATCTTGATTGGAAATAGAGGGACGGATGGTTCTGTACATATGGTTGACCGTAGTTCCGGCAGACAACTTTGGAGACGCAAATCTCCCAATGGTGGTGCTAATGGTGGTATATCGGTTGGACAGAATGGAGTTATCTATTCAGCCTTGTCGGGAGCGAACGGATTTGCCCGTACTACGCAAGATGGTGTGAACTTGTCTCCTAATCTAGGGAAAGGAAATACGGCTGCTGCTGTATATCCTGCTATTGATGCGCAAGGAAATGTATATGTGGCATTTTCAGAGGGAGTGGTTGCTGCTTATGATAACCAGGGTAATGAGCTATGGAGATATCCGGCGAGTGGTACTATGGGCAAGATTGACCAGGGAGGACCGGCTATCGGTGCTGACGGAACCATCTATGTGGGTACAAAGAATCCGAATGCCCAAGTTGTTGCCCTGACTAAAGGAGGAGCAAAAAAATGGAGTTATTCCTCTGTCGCTGAAATAGGAACAACACCGGCTATAGACAGTGACGGAAATATTCACATCTGTGATGATGGCGGTAACTATATAATATTGAATGCTGATGGTACGGAGAAATATAAGAGACAATTAGGTTCTAAAATTTGGTCGTCACCAGTCATTGCTGACTATGGTATTGTGTATGTCACGTATGAGGATAATGGTGCCTGCAAATTGATAGCTATTGATTGTGGTATTGAAGGGCCTGCAAATTCACCATGGGCACAGCGCGGACAGAATGCAAAAAGAAATGCTTTACAAAAATAAAAAGATATGCTTAGAAAGATAAATATATTAATAGCTTTAACCCTTCTGATAATAGGAGGGTTAGAGGCACAGAATCATTCGGATAAAATAATTGCGAATCTACAGAAGCCTGCAAGTAATTCAGTTTTAGTTGTTTCTCATCGAGCTGACTGGCGTAATGCTCCGGAGAACTCCCTGCAGGCTATCCAGAATTGTATTGATATGGGGGTAGATGTAATTGAAATCGATCTGAAGAAAACCAAGGATGGACATCTGATTTTGATGCATGACAAGAAAATTGATCGTACTACAACAGGAAAAGGTTATCCGGCAGACTATACATTGGAAGAATTACGTCAGTTCCGTTTGAAAAGTGGTACAGGGCATAAAACAGCTCATTTGATACCGACATTGGAAGAAGTAATGTCATTATGTAAAGGTAAGATCCTTGTTAATATTGATAAAGGCTATGATTACTTCAAAGATGTATATGCTGTTTTGAAAGAAACAGGAACTGTTCAGCAATGTATTATTAAAGCCGGACTTCCTTATGAACAAGTCAAGGCTGAAAACGGTGATGTATTGGATAAGGTAATCTTCATGCCTATTGTACAACTTCATAAAGACGGGGCGGAAGCTGTCATTGATAGTTATCAGACACATATGAAACCTGCTGCTTATGAATTAGTGTTTGATAGTGACAGTCCGGAGATTCTTAATTTGATAAAGAAAGTACGTAATACAGGCTCTAATCTTTTTATAAATTCGCTTTGGCCCGAACTATGTGGCGGGCATGACGACGACCGTGCAGTAGAACTTCATCAGCCGGATGAAAGTTGGGGGTGGATAATTGGCCAGGGAGCCAAGCTAATTCAAACAGACCGCCCAGCTCTATTATTAGAGTATCTACGCGAAAAGAAACTTCACGACTAAACGCACTTTCTTCATGTTGAAACAACTAATCAATTTTTACAAGGTCTCTTCGCCGAGACCTTGTAACGGAGAAGCTTTGTCTTCATCCGATGCTCGCCGTCTGAAGTTTCTGAAATGGTCTACTTTCCTTTCAGCTACTTTCGGTTATGGTATGTATTATGTGTGCCGTCTTAGTCTGAATGTCGTAAAGAAACCTATTGTAGATGAAGGCATTTTTTCGGAAACAGAGTTAGGCATCATAGGTTCCGTATTGTTTTTCACCTATGCGATCGGGAAATTCACGAACGGTTTCCTTGCCGACCGCAGCAATATCAACCGTTTTATGACTACCGGTTTATTGATAACTGCTTTGGTTAATCTTTGTCTCGGTTTTACTAATTCTTTTATCCTGTTCGCTATCCTTTGGGGGATTAGCGGCTGGTTTCAATCTATGGGGGCAGCATCCTGTGTAGTAGGGCTTTCCCGTTGGTTCACGGACAAAGAACGCGGTTCATACTATGGCTTTTGGTCTGCGAGCCATAATATCGGCGAAGCGTTGACTTTTCTGATAATAGCCTCAATTGTCAGTGTGTTGGGCTGGCGGTATGGTTTCTTCGGAGCCGGTATAGTGGGATTGATAGGAGCGTTGATCGTCTGGAAGTTCTTCCATGATACTCCCGAAAGCATGGGGTTCCCTTCGGTGAATGTTCCCAAACAGAAAAAGGAAATGAGTGAGACAGAAACGGCTGATTTTAATAAAGCACAGCGTCAGGTATTGCTGATGCCTGCCATTTGGATACTGGCTCTTTCGAGTGCTTTTATGTATATCAGTCGTTATGCTATCAATAGTTGGGGCGTTTTTTATTTGGAAGCTCAAAAGGGTTACTCCACCTTGGATGCCAGTTTTATCATTTCTATTTGTCCGGTCTGTGGTATAATCGGTACTATGTTTTCAGGTGTTATTTCTGATAAGTTATTTGGTGGACGTCGCAATGTTCCTGCGTTAATTTTCGGATTGATGAATGTGTTTGCTCTTTGTTTGTTTCTCTTAGTTCCGGGAGCTCATTTTTGGATAGACGTGTTGGCAATGGTTCTTTTCGGTTTAGGTATCGGAGTTTTGATCTGTTTTCTGGGTGGTTTGATGGCAGTGGATATTGCTCCCCGTAATGCTTCGGGTGCTGCATTGGGAGTAGTCGGTATTGCCAGTTATATCGGTGCCGGATTGCAGGACGTGATGAGCGGTATTCTGATAGAAGGGCAAAAAACGGTTCAGAATGGCGTTGATGTTTATGACTTTACTTATATCAATTGGTTTTGGATTGGTGCTGCTTTGCTTTCGGTGTTGTTTGCTTTGCTGGTATGGAATGCAAAATCAAAAGAAGTGGATTAAAGTGAGTACATTAGGTTAGAATATAAGTCTTTATTTTCGAGGTATTAGACACCATTCCGGGAAGTAAGTAATGATTGCTTATCTTTCTGGAATGGCTTTTTTATAATCAATTAAATAGAAAGTTTTATGGAAAATTCATTGAATGATGAATTATTGTGTTCATTGAAAGATGAACTTCGTGAAGTAACCGCACAAATCAATGTGCATAGTGAAAAATTAATGGATCTGCTCGACCAAAAAAAAGAATCGTCGGTCAACTGACTCGAGAGATGTCGCATCTCCCGCCTGTCATCATCGAGTATCGGGGAAATCCGAAGCAATATGTCTCTGTTGTGCTCGATGCCATCAATCAGGGTAGGTTGACGTATGACGGAATAGCAAATTGCGAACAGACTTTTCGTGCGTTAGCAAGCGTTGTAGATGTGATAAGCCCTAAGAATGGGAAAACGCTTAGTGTAGAGACGCTGGTGTCTTATGAGAAGAAAAAGCGTGCTGGAGAATTTGAGGAAAAATAATATAAAATAAAAAGACGATTGTTGTATAGTTGAACAACAATTCGTATATTTGCAGTATGGAAAAGAAACGTAAGATCCGTACATACGGAGGTTACTTTGAGGCTTTCATGGAGACTTTAACCGAAAAGGAACAAGATAAAATCCAGTATGGACTACTCTTGTTGAAAACACAAGAAAGACTCTCCACTAAATTTGTAAAATTTGTTCAGGACGGAGTTTTTGAACTTCGTACAGAATATAATGGTAATATATACCGGGTATTTTTCATTTTTGATGATGGAAATATTGTAGTGTTGTTTAATGGCTTTCAAAAGAAGTCGCAAAAAACACCGGGTAGTGAAATAGATAAAGCATTAAAAATAAAGGAGGAATATTATGCAGATAAACAATCATCAAATAGTAGATTATGACGCTGTTCTTGATGCGAAATTTGGAGCAGAAGGTACTCCCGAACGTGCGGAAGCAGAAGAAAAAGCGTATGCTTTCTACACCGGGCAAATTATCGAAGACGCAAGGAAAAAGGCTAAGATTACTCAAGCAGAATTAGCCCGGCGTATCGGTTCCGATCGTTCTTATATTTCAAGAGTGGAAAGTGGTCAGACAGAACCTAAGGTTTCTACTTTCTATCGCATCATGAATGCGTTAGGTTGTAGGATCGAATTTTCGATGTCTTTATAAGAAGCGAATCTTTTTTATCCATAATTGCGAATATCGGAATATAATTTTGAAAATTGGAATTATATTCTTATTTTTGTTGCATGATAAGTGAGTAACTAATGAGAATATTTACAGAACAAGCGTTAAGAGAATATGCAGAGGAGCATCCCGATTCAAAAGTTGCTTTGCAAGAATGGGTTACTATAGTAAAGAAAAGTGAATGGGCTTGTTTCGCTGATATAAAGAAGACCTTTAATAGTGCCGACAGTGTAGGTAACCAGCATTATGTTTTCAATGTTAAAGGGAATAATTATCGCTTGGTAGTAGTGGTGAAGTTCACTGTAAAGTTTGTATATATTCGCTTTATTGGTACTCATAAAGAATATGATAAAATAGATTGTGCTAATATTTGAAAATATGACAAAGATAGAAAACCAAAACCAGTATGAATGGGCTGTAAAGAGAGTGGAGGATCTTCTTCCGTTAGTGAAGGATGATACTCCTTTGAATGATCCTAACAGCATCGAGTTGGAACTTCTTTCTAATCTTGTTGCCGATTATTCAGAGGAACACTTTTCTTTGGGAGAACCTTCGCTTGTGGATGTTCTGAAGCTTCGTATGTACGAAATGGGGCTCAATCAGAAATCACTGTCACAACTGATAGGAGTTAGTCCTTCGCGTCTTAGTGACTACATTTCCGGAAAATGTGAGCCGACATTGAAAGTGGCTCGTGAAATAAGTAAAAAGCTGAATATTGATGCTAGTATTGTGCTAGGAGTATAACTTCGATTCAGATTAAAAAAAACATGGTGGGAAATTTGAAAAAGATAACTGTCTTTTTCAAATTTCCCACCGTTTTTTTGAGGAAGAAAGAGGAAGAAAAAGGAAAAAGGTGAGGGTAGGTGAGGGTAAATTTCTAACATTCGTATTTTTTTTTTTAGAAGAAAATAGAAGAATAGAAATAAGAAATATAAAAATGAAAAGTTGCAAAAGTACCCTCACCAACCCTCACCTTTTTGCGTGCGAAGGAGATGAAATCTTATTCATATAGCCTGTTTGATTTCACCTGTTCCGCATCAATAATGAATACAGCGTATCTTCTCCCGTTTTTTCCCTTATGAAATTCGAAGCCGTGTTTGGACATCACTTTTCCCAGTTGGGCTTTGGTTCCGTGAGAATATTGATATCCCGTTCGTTCGCGAATCAATTCCGCAATTTCAGTGACCGTCAGATAATGCACCTTTTCGAAACGTTCCGGTTTGCGGATATGTGTCAACACCAGTTCTTCTTCCGGTGAGTGGAAAATGAAATCCTCGTTGTTCTCTTCAATCCGTGAGTTTTCCGATTGGGTGAACCAATACTGATACCCCGGCTTGTTGAGCAGATACTTGATTTGTGCATACAACTGCGCGTAGTTTATTTTGATAAACTCCATCGAGTCGACATGAAAGCAGAGAAAACGGCGGTTACCTGTGGTGTCGTGAAGCACTTCCTGGTAATTGCATGTGCCGGCAAAAGAAGCCGTATGAGGAAAGTTCTGCGAACGCCGCGCGTATGGCAGGCGGATGCTGATTACTTTGCGGGTGACTAAATCCTTGAAGATATTCAGTTCCCGTCCGCTCATCCCTTCAAACTCATCCAGATTGATAAGCATCGCCTGCGCTATTTTAGCCAGATCATCCTTGTTGCTCGGGTTGATAAGACCGGTAGAAAGATAGGCGCGCAATTCGGGCGGCAGCAGGTTGTTGATAAACGTAGTCTTTCCGATGTTCTGTATTTCGCTGCAAAGCAACAAAACAGTGTGGTTCACCACATCGTCTTGTGTGGCGGCAGCGCACATTCCCACCAGATAACGTTCCAGACATTCTACCCAAAATTTCTGGTGACTAGTATGCACGCTGTTGGCAAGGATATCGATATAATCCGTTCCGTCCCATTCAGGCAGCGAGTCTAAATACTCGCGAATAGGATGGTAGGTGATGCTGAAGTCGGAGTAGATCAGATTCTGAATCGTCTTGACGGTGCACGAATAGCCCAGTTCGTTCATCTCCATCCAAATGCTGTTTTCCATCATTTCGTCGAGAATATGGAAAGGTTCCGGTTGCTCCGTGTCCGTTTTCCTTCTGCGATATTCCATGATATGAAGCACTTCGTTGTAGCGTGTATCGTAATTTTCTTTGATATGTTGCTCAATCTGTAACATTCGCTTCTGCGTACTATTCAGCTTGCGGGTGTCGAATTCCTCGTTGTGTCCGTAAGCACTCCCGATCAATGCGTCCATTTCATCCGCGGGAAGATCGGTGAACTGGCTCTTGATAAAAGCTGCCGCCTCTTCCTGGGGGACGCCGTAGCGATTGTACATACAAGCCAGGCAATGCAGGTAGTTGTTCCGGTTGCCGGTGACGTACTTTTCGGATTTATTGTGATAATAGTTCAGAGTCACCATTAAGGAAGCGTGCGAGGAATGGTAGTTGAGGGCCACTTGTTCGGTGAGGGGATTGTTGTCTGGTGCTGTCGTCTTTTTCTTTTTGCCGGATGCCCTTTTCTTCTTTTGAGACTTGAAGAACATCGGTGGCTGTTCCACGATGACAGCTGTGGCGTCGGGATTGAAATAAATATCCGGATCGTAAGAGAACAGGCAAGTGCGGCTAACATCCTGTCCGGAAGTGTCGACCTCAACTCCGCAGAGCTGGGCATAAAAGGAAGCGATTTTGTGATAAGCGGCATGATGGAAATCTTCAATTTCCTGAATCGTTTCGGGCAATGTCCCGTCTGTCCGGCATACACGTACCACGATTTTTAGTCCCATTCCTTTGGGGCTGATGAAAGCGATGCGGGTGTGGGCACACTTTTTTGCCAGTGCGAGGATGCGTGCCAATGCTTCCTGTGTCTGATGGTCGATGTCTACTACGATGTATCCCAGATACTTGACGAGAGTTGCGTTTGAACGTCCTCCCCGGTAGTTGGCTGAAAAGGTGATTTCCGGTAGTTCTATTTTCTTTTCGTTGGCTGCTTTCTCGCCTTGTTCCGCGAAGATTCGGCGCACGTCCTCCACCGTTTCCCGGTATGTGCCGTTGCTGATGGCCGATACGATTTCTTCTTCTGTCATTTCGGCTATGACGCGGTAAAAGTCTTGAAAGATGGTAAAATGATCCATGTTGGTTTGTTCTTTTTAATTTGCGGTTGCAAAGAAATTTGTTTGTAAAATAATAGAATGGAACTTTTCGTTTTTTTGATTAAGTTCTTAGGGTTCTCCCAAATAGCGTATGATCGTTGCCACCTGCCGGGGAGAGAGAAGGCGGTTGCGGGCACGATAGCCTTCTTGTTCGAGTTCTTGCAGGAGCGGAAGGTTGTAGACAATCCAACGACGTAGTATTTGTAAGGCTACTTTAAGGCATACGTTGGGGTTGTAAAGATGAGCTAGTTCCGACTTTTTATAAGTGCGGATAAGAAACGGCTGGTCCGGATAATACATGATGAATGATGTTTGGTTTATGCTATAAAGTTACTGAAAATTAATGGTTTATTAAAAGAATAACGTCATTATTATTCATAGAGTATCAGGAAACTTCGTTGGGGAATCCGGAGGATGGAAAATGTGTTATCTTTATGTCGTTAACAAATAAGGAACGCGTTCGAAATGTGTGAAATCTTAAAATTATTTTATTATGGCAATGACAGTAACTTATTCAGTAGTGCCGCGCAAGAATCCTGCCAAAAAGGATGAGTCGGCAAAGTATTACGCGCAGGCACAGGCTTCGGGAGAGTTGGATTTTGAAGAGTTGTGCGAAGGAATCACCAGTCGGTCTACCTGTACGGAGACAGATGTGCGTGCCGCCATTTCGGGTATTCTTTATGAGGCGAAGCGTGCGTTGAAAGCGGGAAGAATAGTCCGGTTGGGTGATTTGGGCAGTTTGCAGATCGGGTTGAACAGTGAAGGAGCTGTGTCGGTCAAGGAGTTTTCAAGTTCGCTGATTACGGCTGCCCATATTATTTTTCGTCCCGGAAAGACGTTGGCGGACATCACGAAGATTCTTAGCTACCAGCAGGTAACGACGCGTGCGGTGGCTCAAACGGGCGGTAGCGGCAATGAAGGAGAAGACGATGACAAAGGTTCCGGTGGTGGTTCAGACGGTGGTGGAAGCGGAGAAGCTCCGGACCCGGCAGCATGATAACTTTAATATTGGATCAAATGAAAGAAATTGTAACTAAGATTTTGGATGTAATCATGTTCCTTGTGCCTTTCTTCGGAAAAAGAAAGCGGAACAGAATTGTGAGAGAGGTGCGCTTCAATGCTACCCATAAGGAAGTGTGTAATGTGAAAACAACGGAAAGGGAGAAGGACGATGAGAAAGATTAGTCTGATTGTGATTCACTGTTCTGCTACCCGTGCTGATCGCGACTTCACGGCGAAGGATGTGGACACTGCCCATCGCTTTCGGGGCTTTTCGTGTTGGGGGTATCATTACTACATTCGCAAGTCGGGACAGATAGAGCCGATGAGGGATGAAGATACGGTGGGTGCTCATGCACGCGGTTTTAATGCGATTAGTTTAGGGGTGTGCTATGAAGGCGGACTGGATGAGGACGGAAAGGCAGCGGATACGCGTACTTCCCGCCAGAAAGAATCTTTGCATCGCCTGGTGCGCGAACTGTTGCAGCGTTATCCGGATGCAAAGGTGGTCGGTCATCGGGACTTGAGTCCTGACACCAATTATAATGGAATTGTTGACCCTTGGGAGCGGATCAAAGAGTGTCCCTGTTTCGAGGTGATTGAAGAATTTGAGAGTTGAGAATGGAGAGTTGAGAGTTGCCTGCGCACTGTTATACTGCATAGTTAACTCTCAATTTTCAACTTTTTCAACTAATTGACCACCACAGTAGTGAAATACTCTTTAAATACCTCCGCGGCTTTTTCAAGTTGTTCGGGGGTATTTTCTTTTACGTCTTTCAGCTTGTATTCCTGCTCCATCGCTTCATACTTATGTACGCCTAATGTATGATAAGGCAGGATTTCCACTCGTTGCACCATCTTATATTTTCCCAGAGCTTCTCCTAAACGGCGGATGTCTTCCTCGAAATCGCTGTATCCGGGCACTAATACATAACGCAGCCAGAAAGGTTTTTCGTTTTCTTCCAGCCATGCTGCCGTGCGGATGGTTTGCTCGTTACTTCTTCCGGTCAGTGCTTGATGGCGTGCCGGATTGAACTCTTTAATATCCAGCAATACAAGATCCGTCAGTTTGAAAAGTTCTTCTACTTCTTCGTTCCAGATACCGCCGTTGCTGTCTATGCATACATGTATTCCCTTTTCTTTCAGTTCACGTACTAGAGGAACCAGTGCTTTGGCCTGAAACGTAGGTTCTCCTCCGGAGAAAGTGACTCCTCCGCGTTTCCCGAAAAAAGGACGTTGGCTCATAGCCATGCGGACGATTTCTTCCGGTGGGGTAGGTGTGCCTCCTTTTCCGGCTATTGTGTCGGGGTTGGCGCAATATAGGCAGCGGAAATTGCATCCTTGAAGAAAAACGACGAGCCGTAAGCCCGGCCCGTCGAATGTTCCCATACTTTCGTATGAATGTACGTTTATCGTCATATTGAGTAGATCTGATTACATACGTTCGTGGAAGCTACGGCTGATTACTTCCAATTGATGTTCGCGGCTCAACTTCACGAAGTTTACGGCATAACCGGAAACACGGATGGTGAGTTGCGGATATTTTTCCGGATGTTCCATGGCATCGTAAAGCATTTCACGGTTCAGTACGTTCACGTTCAGGTGGTGAGCGCCTTTGGTGAAATAGCCATCCATCATTGTCACCAGATTTTCTACGCGATCCTCTTCAGTAGCTCCCAGTGATTTGGGGACGATGGAGAAAGTGTTGCTGATACCGTCCTGTGAGTCGCGGTAACGTAATTTCGCTACGGAACTCAAAGAGGCGATGGCACCGTTCTTGTCACGTCCGTGCATAGGGTTGGCTCCCGGAGCAAAAGCGACACCTTTGGCGCGTCCGTCGGGAGTAGCACCTGTCTTCTTGCCATACATCACGTTGGAAGTGATGGTGAGCAAAGATAAAGTAGGACGGGCATTTTTGTAAACCGGAAGTTTCTTCAATTCTTCGCTGAAGAAATAGACCAGGTCAACACCCAGGTGGTCTACCTTGTCGTTGTCATTGCCGAAGCAAGGGAATTCGCCTTGAATGTCGAAGCCTTCTGTCAGACCGATGTCGTTGCGGCGTGCGGTCACTTTGGCATATTTGATGGCCGACAGTGAATCGAGGGCGATAGAAAGTCCGGCTACACCGTAAGCAAGGTTGATGCGTGGGTTGGTATCTACAAGAGCCATTTGGGCTTTTTCGTAGTAATACTTATCATGCATATAATGGATGATGTTCATCGCTTCGTTGTAAACACGGGCGATTTCTGTCAATACCTTCTTGTAGTTGCTCATTACTTCTTCGAAGTTCAGTGTGTCGCTGGTTAGTACGGGGATATTTTTCACCATTACCGTACCGGTGTTTTCGCAACGTCCGCCGTTGATGGCAAGCAACAGGGCTTTTGCCAGGTTGCAACGTGCGCCGAAGAATTGGATTTGTTTTCCGATTTCCTGATAAGATACGCAGCATGCGATTCCGTAATCGTCAGACTGGCGCACTTCACGCATCAGGTCGTCGTTTTCATATTGGATGGAAGAAGTGTCGATAGATACTTTTGCGCAGAATTCTTTGAATCCTTCCGGCAGTTCCGGGCTCCACAATACAGTCAGGTTCGGTTCCGGTGAAGGGCCGAGGTTGTAGAGTGTTTGCAGGAAGCGGAAAGAAGTCTTTGTCACCTTGGTACGTCCGTCGTTGAGGCGTCCACCCAGGGATTCGGTTACCCATGTCGGGTCGCCGGCAAAGATGTCGTTGTAAGATTGCATACGCAGGTGACGCACCATACGCAGTTTGATGACAAACTGGTCGATCAGCTCCTGTGCGAAAGATTCTGTGATGGTTCCTTTGCTCAATTCATATTCCATATAAATGTCGAGGAACGAAGAGACGTTACCCAGTGACATGGCAGCACCGTCTTGTTCTTTTACGGCAGCAAGGTAAGCCATGTATACCCATTGTACTGCTTCTTGTGCGGTGTAGGCAGGACGGCTCAAGTCGAGTCCGTAGTATTCGCCCATTACTTTCATGTCCTTCAATGCCTTGATTTGCTCTGCCACTTCTTCGCGCAGGCGGATGCGGGCTTCGGTCATCGGACCGGTAAGGTTACGCAAATCTTCTTTTTTTGCCTCAATCAGTCGGTCGATACCATAGAGAGCCATACGGCGGTAGTCGCCGATGATACGTCCGCGGGCATAGTTGTCAGGAAGTCCGGTGAGGAATCCCAGAGAACGGAACGAGCGGATTTCTTCGGTATATACGTCAAATACTCCGTCATTGTGCGTCTTGCGGTAGTGAGTGAAGATATCTTTTACACGGTCGTCCACTTCCACGCCGTTTTCGTGGCAGGCTTTGCTTACCACATTGATACCTCCGAAAGGCTTGATGGCACGTTTCAGAAGTTCGTCTGTCTGCAGACCGACGATCAGTTCGTTTTCTTTGTCGATATATCCGGCTTTATGAGAAGTGATGGTTGAGACGGTGACATTATCCAGTGAGCGTACTCCGTTATTGGCCCTTTCTTCTGCCAGTGCTTCGAGGCAGCGGTTCCATACAGCTTTTGTGCGTTCGGTAGGTCCTTCGAGGAAAGAAGCATCTCCGTAATACGGAGTGATGTTATGACTTACGAAATCTCTGACATTGATTTCAGTGCTCCAAAGACCGTCTTTAAAGATCTTATTTAATTCCATAAATGATAAAATTAGAGGTTGTAGTTATCCTTTTCTTTAGAGCGCACAAAGTTACAACGTTTTTTCATATAATCAGCATAAATATGCTCTATTTTATGCTTTTCAACATAAAATACCTAGATATTGCTATTCTTTGGAAATGATGTTCGTGATTTTTTTTTTGTGAAAACTCTTGTAAGTTTAAAATATATTCGTACCTTTGCACCGCTTTTAACGAAAAGCACTTCTGATAAAGAAGTTTTGGAGAGGTGGCAGAGTGGTCGATTGCGGCGGTCTTGAAAACCGTTGTACTGCGAGGTACCCGGGGTTCGAATCCCTGTCTCTCCGCTAGAAAGCAGCTTTTTGCTGCTTTCTGTTTTTATGGAGAGTTTTTTCTCTAGTTGGTAATTGTAAGGAGAGGTGCTCGAGTGGTTGAAGAGGCACGCCTGGAAAGCGTGTATACGCCAAAAGTGTATCACGAGTTCGAATCTCGTTCTCTCCGCATCATTTTTTTACATTTTAATATTAATGAACGGCTGTTTTGACTTATCAAGGCAGCCGTTTGTTTTATATTGTTTTCGGGAATTCGGTTATTCCAATTCTTCAATAATCTTCTTTACATCTACCGGTTGTAATCGACCATATACCTTCTCGCCGATCATCACTACCGGAGCCAGTCCGCAGGCGCCTACACAACGCAGACAGTCTAATGAGAACTTTCCGTCCGGGGTAGTGTCACCGACTTCGATACCTAATACACGTTTGAACTCTTCCAGCAGTTTTTCTGAACCACGTACATAACAAGCTGTACCCATGCAAACAGAGATGGGATGTTTTCCTTTGGGAGTCATGGTAAAGAAAGTATAGAAAGTGACGACACCATACACTTTCGATACGGGAATTCCAAGTTTGGAAGCGATAATCCGTTGCGTTTCCTCGGGTAGATACCCTTGCAAATGCTGTGCCTCATGCAAAATATTGATAAGTTCGCCCGGTTTGTTTCCATGCTTGTCGCAGATCGTTTTGATTTGCTCTGCCATGTCACAGGCTAGTTTGATATCTGACATAATACTCTTCATTTAAAAGTTAATCAATCGCTTTGTTGAAATAATGCGTATGCAGGAGAGTTTCCGATTTCTCACCTAGCGGTTTGCCGAGATAATCCTCGTATAATGTCTTGATATACGGATTCTCGTGCGATTTGCGCAAAGGTTTGTTGGCGTCTTCACGGTAAAGTGCGTTGGCGCGTGCATAGAGTATTTCCGAGTTGCCGTGATGCAAAGGCTGCCCGCCGCCACCGATACAGCCTCCGGGGCAAGCCATAATTTCGATTACATGATATTCGTTATGTCCGTTCCGTATATCTTCCAGTAGATGACGAGCGTTGCCTAGTCCGTGTGCGATGCCTACTTTTAATTCAAATCCGTTTAGGTTAATGGTAGCACGACGGACGCCATTTAGTCCGCGTACCTGTTCGAAATTTACATTTTTCAAAGGTTCTCCGGTATAGATTTCATAGACAGAACGGAGGGCGGCTTCCATTACACCACCTGTTGTTCCGAAAATGACACCGGCACCTGTCGATTCACCCATCGGGTTGTCGAATGGGCTGTCCAGTACGAGAGGGAACCCGATATTGGCACGTTTAATTAGTCGTGCCAGTTCACGGGTAGAGATAGAATAATCCACATCGGGGATACCGTTCACTTTGAATTCATCACGTGCACATTCGTACTTTTTAGCCAGACAAGGCATGATAGATACGACAACCAGTTTTTCTCTGGGTATGCCCATTTTCTCCGCCCAATAGGATTTGGCAATGGAACCGAACATCTGTTGTGGGGAGCGGGCGGTGGACGGAATGTCCAGCATGTCCGGGAAATGATGTTCGAAGAAGTTGACCCATGCCGGACAGCAGGAAGTCAGGATAGGTAATCGTACGGATTTATCTCCGTTGAGATAGCGCGTCAGACGGTTTAGTATTTCCGATCCTTCTTCCATGATGGTGAGGTCGGCGGCAAAGTCAGTATCGAATACATAGTCGAATCCCAGTTCACGCAGTGCATAAACCATTTTTCCGGTTACCAGAGTGCCGGGAGGAAATCCGAATTCTTCACCTAGGGCCGCCCGTACGGCAGGTGCGGTCTGCACAATCACTACTTTGTCCGGATTAGCCAGATCGTCGAGCAGACGGTTGGTGTAGTCACGTTCTGTTAATGCGCCTACGGGACAGACAGCCACGCACTGACCGCAGTAAGTACATTCACTTTCCGTCATCATTCGGTCAAAGGCAGGAGCGATGGTTGTATTGAATCCGCGACGGATGGCACCCAATGCTCCGACCGTCTGTACATCATTGCAAACACTTTCACAACGGCGACAGAAAATGCATTTATCCATATTACGGACGATAGAAGCGGTAATTTCCCGTTTGCGGGGGGACAGCTCACCGCCATTGAAAGGCATTTCGCGAATGTTGAAACGCAGTGCTAACGTTTGGAGCTCGCAGTTGCCGCATTTAGGGCAAGTGAGGCAGTCATTGGGGTGATCCGAAAGGATCAGTTCAGCCACCACTTTGCGAGCGTTCATTACGCGCAGGGTACTGGTTTTTACTACCATGCCCTCCGTGCAACGGGTAGCGCAGGCAGGAGCCAGGTTGCGCCGTCCCATCACTTCAACCACACAAATACGGCAGGAAGCCGGATTATTTTTTATACAGGTTCCTTTCAGGTCGATATGACACAGCGTAGGTATATTGATACCGATTTTGATAGCGGCTTCAAGAATAGTGCTTCCCTCGGGCACAGTGATGAAATGACCGTCTATCTGGAGAGTAATTTGTTTTTCTTCCATAGTAAATAAGATTTTAGCAGACAAGAATAGCGTTGAATTTGCAGCGTGCCATACACATGCCGCATTTGATACATTTATCGGGAGCAATGACATGTGGCTTACGCACCAGTCCGCTGATAGCATCCGCCGGACAGTTTTTGGCGCATAGATGACAACCAATGCAACGTTCCGGACTGATGGTATATGTTAATAGTGATTTACATTGCTTGGCGCGACAAGTCTTATCCCGCACGTGCTCCATATATTCATCGTAGAAGTTATCCAATGTGGATAAAACGGGATTCGGAGAGGTTTGTCCCAGTCCGCAGAGGGCCGTATCTTTGATGACTTGTCCCAAAGTGGCAAGTGTGTCCAGGTCTTTTTCTGTGCCTTTTCCTTCTGTAATCTTGTTCAGTAGTTCCAACAGACGTTTGTTTCCAATGCGGCAAGGTGTGCATTTCCCGCAGGACTCTTCCACTGTAAAATCCAGATAAAAGCGGGCTACGGATACCATGCAGTCGTCCTCATCCATGACAATCATCCCTCCTGAACCCATCATGGAACCGGCCGAGAGAAGGTTGTCAAAGTCAATGGGAGTGTCCAGATGTTTTTCTGTCAGACAGCCGCCTGACGGTCCTCCTGTTTGTACAGCTTTGAACTTCTTTCCGCCTTTGATGCCTCCTCCGATTTCGTAGATTACTTCCCGAAGAGTAGTTCCCATCGGCACTTCGATCAGTCCGACATTATTAATCTTTCCGGCAAGAGCAAACACTTTGGTTCCTTTGGAACGTTCTGTGCCAATCGTTGCAAACCAGTCGGCTCCTTTGGTTAGAATAATGGGAATATTGGCAAGCGTTTCCACATTATTTACATTGGTTGGTTTTCCCAGATAACCGGATTCGGCAGGGAAGGGAGGTTTCAGAGTCGGCTCTCCCCGTTTTCCTTCCATCGAATGAATAAGGGCAGTTTCTTCTCCGCATACAAAAGCTCCGGCTCCGTATCGTATTTCTATGTCGAAACTGAAATCTGTTCCTAAGATATGATCTCCTAGTAATCCGTATTCGCGTGCCTGATTGATAGCTGTTTTCAGTCGGTTGATAGCTAACGGATATTCGGCACGGATATATACTAATCCTTTGGTGGAACCAATGGAATAACCGCAGACACACATCGCTTCTACAATCGAATGTGGGTCGCCCTCCATTATGGAACGGTCCATGAATGCACCGGGATCTCCTTCGTCGGCGTTACAAACCACGTATTTGACATCTGACTGTTGCTTGTTGGCAAATTCCCATTTCAGTCCCGTCGGGAAACCGCCACCACCACGTCCGCGAAGTCCCGAACGTTTGATAATATCAATAACGTCCGTCGGCTGTTTGTTAAGCAGGCAATCGGCCAATGCAAAGTATCCTTCACGGGCGATATACTCTTCAATATTTTCGGGATCGATAAAACCACAGTTACGCAATGCGATGCGGAGTTGTTTCCGGTAGAAATCCATGTGCTTGGAGTCGCTGACGGTATGTTCCGTTTTGGGATCTACATACAGCAACCGTTCGATTCTTCGTCCTCCGATGATATGCTCGTTGATGATTTCTTCCGCATCTTCGGGAGTGACTTGGGTGTAAAAGGTATTATCGGGGATAATTTTCACGATAGGACCTTTTTCACAGAAGCCGAAACAGCCTACGGTGATGACTTCTACTTTATCGGTGATTTCGTTCTTTTTGATGGTTTTTAGAAGATTGTCTGTAATACCCTGGCTGGAAGATGCCTTACAGCCTGTACCACCGCAGATCAGAATCTGAAGATGTTGCGCACCGGATGCCAGTCCGTAACACTTTTCAGTCACCTTTTCATTACTTTCTTCGCGCAATGAAAGATTGTGCTCTGCTCTCTTCCTGATTGTTGCCAAATCATGGATAGATAAAATTTTCATAAGTATCAGAATTGTTAGTCGGTTTTTTGCAAATATAATTCTTTGTTTGAAATAACAGCGTAGTCTCGTACAAATAAAATTGTTCTTTGACGGAGGATTTAGGTAAATAAATCTCTATCTTCGTATTTAATAGGTATCAAACCTAAAAAAAGAAAATTGAAGTATGAGACGAATTTTACTTGGACTATGTTTTCTATCCTTTCTGAACAGCGCATCCGGACAAGAGATTCCTTTGCCGGAAAAGATGCCGCAGACACATCCGCGGGTACTGACTACTCCGGCGGGAAAGCAGGAAACATGGAAGCTGATTAAAAAAGAAGAATGGGCGAAAGATGTTTTCAATAAATTGAAGGAACGGACGGAAGTATATACGAACCTGACGGATGCTCAACCGGCGTGGTTGCTGTCTCGTTTGGCAATGTACTGGAAGTCTCATGCCACGGAAGTATATGTGAAAGGTGAAACGTTCGACCATGCAGGTGGTGAAAAAGCTCCTTATCCCACTGTGCGTTACACAGGAACCCGTGGCACAGCTGCTACCCACGGTCGTCCCAAATTGGCGGATGTCGTTCCTTATAATGATGAGGACGGGAATGTCACTTTCTGCAATAATGCACTTCCCGACCGTCCTATGGAGAGTGTACACCCATCCAAAACAGGCCGGAATATTGAAAGCCTGAACTGCGAAATCCTGGGAATTGCCCGTGATGCCGCTTTCCTTTATTGGATGACGGATGAAGAGAAATTCGCTAAACTTGCCGCAGGGGTCTTTGATACATATATGACAGGTATTTATTATAGAAACGTGCCCATCGACCTGAATCACGGCCATCAGCAAACATTGGTAGGATTGACTTCTTTCGAAGTCATCCATGAAGACGCACTCCATATCGCTGTCCCTTTATACGATTTTCTATATAATTATCTAAAGGCCAATTACCCGGATAAAATGGAAATCTACGCCGGAGCTTTTAAGAAATGGGCGGATAATATCATAGCGAACGGTGTACCTCATAACAACTGGAATTTGCTACAGGCACGGTTTATTATGAATGTCGGATTGGTATTGGAAGACAATAAAGAATATGCCGACGGAAAAGGACGTGAATATTATATCGACTATGTGATGAACCGTTCCAGCATCCGCCAGTGGAGTCTGACGCGATTGGCAGATTATGGTTTCGATATAAATACGGGAATTTGGGCAGAATGTCCGGGATATAGCAGTGTGGTAATCAATGATTATGCCAATTTCGTGAATCAGTTTGATACGAATCTGCAATATGATTTGGTGAAAGCAATGCCTGTATTGTCGAAAGCGGTAGCAACCACTCCCCAATATCTGTTTCCCAACCGTATGATTTGTGGCTTTGGAGATACGCATCCGGGATATTTGAGTACGAACTTCTTTATCCGTATGATACAGAATGCACAGGCGAACGGGAAGAAAGAACAGGAAAATTATTTCACGGCTTTGCTGAAATGCCTGAACCCGGATTTGGGAAATGATAAAACAGAAAAGAAGAATGTGCGTGTATCTGTCAATTCTTTCTTTGAAGATAAACCGCTGACGCTAAATCCCAAAGTGCAGCCGGGAAAGATAGAAGATTATGTTTCTCCTTTGTTTTATGCTCCCAATGTGTCATGGCTGGTACAGCGTAACGGTATGCATCCGCGCAACAGTTTGATGATTTCGTTGAATGGCAGTGAAGGGAACCACATGCATGCTAACGGCATTTCGATGGAACTTTATGGAAAAGGATACGTATTGGGTCCGGATGCAGGTATCGGGCTTTTCCTGTATAGCGGACTGGATTATGCGGAATATTATTCTCAATTCCCCAGTCATAATACAGTTTGTGTGGATGGAATATCGAGCTATCCGGTGATGAAAAGTAATCATTCTTTTGATTTGCTTTCCTGTTTCCCGGCATCAGCGGAACCGGGCAAAGCATTTACGTCCGTTACTTACAGTAACCTTTATTTTCGTGAACCGGAAAGCAGGGCGGATCAGACCCGTATGATGAGTATTGTCACTACCGGGGCGGAGACGGGGTATTATGTCGATGTATTCCGCAGCCGGAAAGAGAAAGGAGGCGATAAGATGCACGATTACTTCTATCACAACCTTGGGCAGACTTTGACATTGACGGCAGCAGATGGCAGCGACCTGAATCTCCAGCCTACGGAAGAACTCGCCTTTGCAGGCGCACATCTTTACGCTTATTCCTATTTATATGATAAGAAAGTGGCTGCGACCAATAAGGATGTCAAGGCAACTTTCACCATAGATATGAAAGATAAGGACGGCGATGATATATACATGAATCTTTGGATGAAAGGCGAACCGGATCGTGAAATCTTTACGGCTTTGGCGCCAATGACCGAAGGGCTAAGCCGTACACCGAATATGCCCTATAATATAAAGGAGCAGCCGACGCTGACATTTGTTGCCCGTCAGCATGGAGAAGCTTGGAATCGTCCTTTTGTTTCGATATATGAACCGAGTACAAAAAAGGAACCGTCTGCTATTCAGTCTGTTTCTTATTTTGATGCAGAAGGAGCAGGTTTGGAAGATTTTGCCGGAATCTGTGTGAAAAGCAAAAACGGACGTATAGATCATATCTTCTCTCTATCTGATGCTGCACAAACCGCTACTTATCAAGGAATGAAAGTGAAAGCGGATTATGCTGTTATCAGCAATGAATATGCAGGAAACCGGACGTTGTTTTTAGGGAATGGAACCCAATTGGTTGCACCCGGGGTAATGATTCAGACCGACAATGCCGCTAATGTATTGCTCGAAAAGAAAGAAGAGAAATGGTATATTATTTCTTCTGCTCCCTGTACGGTTGTTATCGGCGATAAGAAGATAAAATCCGATGCTGCGTCGGAGCCTATGTTGTTGCGTATCTGATGTTTCATTGGTAATAAAGAAAAATTGTATATCTTATCCGTAGTATGGTATATTATGGCCTAAGATGGAAATTGTTGCAATAAAAAACAAAAAAAGCGTGTTTAAACGTTTTTAATACTATATTTTTTCTAATTTTGTGGCTTTCTGTCCAAGTAGTATATAAAATGGACAGTAAGCCCTTTTTTTGTGGGTAAATATTTAGTGGGAAATATTTAGTGGGAAATAAATGATGGTATATGTGATGAGAAATGGTCGCAGGGTAATAGCTGCGTTATCATTTCTGTTATTATGTTGTGGTGTACATGTGCACGCACAACGGGTGGCTGTAAAGACAAATGCATTGGGTTGGCTGACCGCCAGTCCGAATGTAGAAGCAGAATTTGTATTGGGTAGTCATGTCTCCTTGAACATGGGGATTGCTGCGAACCCAATCAGTACAGACAACTTTAAAACGACTTTCACGCATTTTCAGCCTGAAGTTCGTTACTGGCTAAATCGTCCGATGGTGAGTCATTTTCTTGGAATCACCGCTTTCGTGAATAATTTTGATATGATGGTAAAAGATGTGCATCACAAAGGTGATGCATACGCCGCTGGTTTGACCTATGGATACGCATGGGTGCTGGGCGATCATTGGAACATCGAAGCAACTGCCGGAGTGGGTGTGTTGCGCTACCGTCAGTTTAAGTATGATAAGGGTACTCCGAAACCGGGTGCGGTCAACGATAGTAAGACTACCATTGCACCTGTCAAACTGGGGGTATCCTTTGTTTATATTATTCGATAACGAACATTAGCTAGTCAGAAAAGAGAATGAAAATCAATTTGAAACGTGATAGATTAACAGGTATACTTCTCGTGGCGATGATGTTCGTCGGTATGAATGTATCCGCCCAACGGATCCGCGTGCAGGGGCATATCACAAACCCGCAGGGAAAAAGTGTTCCGAATGTAAATGTGTTGAATCCGGTCAATGACGAACGTATAGAAATGTCCGACGAGGATGGTCGTTACAGTGTCTTGGTTGAGAAAAACGGCTCGTTGAAGTTTACATGTGTCGGTTATGAAGACAAAACAGTGAAGGTGGCAGGAAAGCAGATTCTGAATGTAGTATTGAAAGATGCCGTCATCGAACTGGACGAAGTTACAATTACTTCCAAAGTGAAGGACAAAGTGATTCCGGAACCTACAGACATCGAAATCAAAGGCAATTATTTCCATCTGAAAACCCGTGTCCCGGTGCCTAAGGAGATGTTTAACTCACATCGCCGCTTGGTATTGCAGCCTTCCATTTATGATGTGACACTGAAAAAGCGTCTGTTGATGCGTCCTGTTGTATTCGACGGGGATACTTATAATACAACGCAAAATCGAATGTACGATTATGATATGGATAAAGATCCTTTGCACGATTACATCCGTGTGAAAACTACTTCTTCACGCAAGGGGGATATTATTGCTTACCATGATTCTATCTATATAGAATATCTGCAACATGACTACCGTGCAGATGTGCATCTGGCGATGGAAAATTACCGGAATATCATTTATCGTGACTCTTTCTCCATTGCACGCGGAACGGTCAACCCGCTTCGCTTCTTGGAGTATAAATTCTCCGCTTTCAGCCTGACGGACGAGAAATATCTTCCGAAACCCGTGATGCAGTTGCGGGATACGAAAGGTGAGGTAAACTTAACCTTCCTGGTAGGTAAAGCTGACCTAGATGATAAGAATCCACAGAATCAGGTGGAACTGAACCGGTTGAATCAGGAATTACGTGCTATTGAGACGAACCCGGATGCCTCTTTGAAGAGTTTTCATATTACGGGGGTGGCTTCGCCGGACGGTTCTTACGCGACGAATCTTCGTCTGGCAAAATTGCGTACGGATAAAGCCCTGGAACGTATACTGGCACAACTGGACCCGGAAACACGTAAACTGTTGGAGGTGAAATCGGATGCATCGGTTGCCTCCTGGAAGGAGGTAGCTGAATTGCTGAAAAAAAACTCCAAGCCGGAACTGGCTAAAGAAGTAGAGGACTTAATCAAACAATATGCAGCTACTCCTTACCGGTTGAATGGGGTCTTGAAATCGAAACCTTTCTACAAGGAACTTGCGGCTACTTATCTGCCTAAATTGAGAAAGGTGCAATATACGTATGGTTATTCAATCTTCCGTTCTTTGACGGACGACGAGATTAGAGAACTTTACAGAAAGAATCCGAAGGAACTGACCCGTTTCGAATATTACCGTATGATTACGACAGCAAAAACTCCCGACGAAAGAGAAAAGTATTGCAGGGAAGCTCTTGAACTTTATGATAACTTTACGTATGCAGCCAATGAACTGGCAGTGGCAACGATACAGAAAGATACTCCGGATTCACGTATTCTCGAACCGTTTGTCAGTAAATCGGCACCGGTGGAGTTATTGTCCAATCAGGCTATTGCCTTGTTGCACGAAGGGAAATATACAAAAGCAGATTCAGTCTTGACCTTGGTTCCCGAAGAAGCGGTTTCTGAAGATTTGCAGGCCATTGTTCAGGCATTGGCCGGTTATTATAATGATGCTTTCGAAAAGGTGGCGGCTACCAGCCCTTTCAATGAGGTGGTGATGCTGCTGGCAATGAAGAAGAATCAGGAAGCATGGGATAAGATTTCTACCATAGATGTAGAGACCGCCCGCGAATATTATATAAAAGCGATTGCCGCCAACCGCCTGGAGAAAATAGGTGATGCGATTATGAGCATTGAGAAGGCCCTTGAACTTGATCCTTCCTTATTGGAAGTAGCGAAGGTGGACGGTGATATTATTGACTTGCTGCCGGAAGAGCAGAAAATTAAATAATGATATATACAACAAGAGTAAACGATGAATATCTTCAGAATCAACAATAAATATGTAGCAGTGGCAATCTTCCTGATGCTTGCTGTTACCTTACAGGCACAGGATTATGGTGCATTGCAATATATGTTACAGAAACGGCCTGCAAATGAAAAGTTCGAGAGCAATAAATTCAATGAACATCTCTTTTTCTCTGCCGGAATAGGGCCATACAGCTTGTTAACAAGTGGAGATAGTCAGGATGGAATGGGAATGACCGCCCATCTCTTTATGGGAAAGTGGATAACTCCGGTTCATGGACTTCGGATAGGGGTGAATTTAGGTTATCTGCCGTCGAGTATCTACGATTCTAAAATAAAAATGGGTGGCGGCAGCCTGGACTATCTGTTGAATATGTCCTCCCTGGCATACGGATACAATGCAAACCGTTGTTTTGAGTTAGTAGGGATTGCAGGTATAGAAGCCGGTTATTCTAAGGTGGGCGACAATAGCGATCGTTCCGAAAAGTATCCGGATTTGAAAGGCGGCGGTCAGCTTTATTACGGCGCTCATCTCGGTTTACAGGGAAATGTACGTCTTTCTTCTACATTGGATTTGTTTGTAGAACCGCGGATCGGATGGTATAATGACGGTTTTGCGTATACGGAAAGTTGGAGAAACTATAAAATGGCTGGTTCGGTTCTGGTAGGTCTGACCTATATGCCTGCTGCTCCGATGGGAACTAAGATTCATTTCGATGATTTCGATAAAAGTTCCTTCCTGAATCATATGTTTATCTCTTTATCCGGTGGTATCAGTACACTGAAAGTTCCGGGAATCAAGAATACGATTAAAGGATTAGGTCCCCAGTTCTCTGCCGGAATCGGTAAATGGTTCAGTCCTTCTTCCGGTCTGCGTTTGTCCGGGACGGTTGGACTTTCAGACACCCCTTCGGGCAGTGCAAGCGGCTACTTTAAACATGTCGATCTGCATGCGGACTATCTGTTGAATATCAATAATGTTCTTTGGGGATATGATGAAGACAGAATATTTAGTCTGATCGGTATTGCCGGAGTTAACCTGGCAGGTACGAAAGGAGTGGATAAAACCGCCAAGTATGCTCCGGGAATAGGAGTCGGTGTGCAAGGAAGTTTCCGTATCAACCGTTCTGTGGATTTATTTATAGAACCTCGCTTCAATGTGTATAATAAGAAATATGCAGGAGGTTGCGGAGTAGGTGGCAATACGGATCAGCTCGGAGAGTTGAATTTTGGTTTGACTTATCATACGATTGACCGTGCGGCACGTCCGAAGAACGGATTCTCAAGCAATCACATCGCAGACAATCTGTTTATGACTTCGGGAATCGGTGTGCAAATGTTCCTGAATAAGACGAATCTTGAAAACCTTGGTTCTTTAGGTCCGCAGGCTTCTGTCTCTATCGGTAAGTGGTTGAGCCCTTATTCCGGTTTGCGCCTGGTGGGTACGGGTGGATTCTTTACGAACTATGTAGTTCCGGGAAGTGTTAAAGCGGGCAAACTTAGACATGCCAGCGTCAGTGGTGGTCTTGATTACTTGTGGAACATAACGTCTACCATGAGTGGATATAATCCCGATCGTATCTTTGATTTAATAGGTTCGGTAGGTGTCAACCTTGCTTATACTTCCAAATCAGACCATAAGTTCCAACCGGGTATTAATGCAGGCATACAGGGATTATGGCATGTGAATGATTTTCTCGGTTTGTACATTGAACCGCAGATTCGCTTGTATGGAGATAAGTTCATTGAAGGTAATCTGGGCTTTATGCAGAAAGACGTAATGGTAGGAGTCAATGCAGGTTTCCACTATCGCTTTGTTCCTTATTCAAAAGCAGCCAATCGTAGCGTGTTTGGTCAGGATGACAAGCGTTACTTCATCTCCGGTGCACTTGGATTGGGTAGCTTGCTCGTAGCCAACAAAGATTTGGTGAAGAATGCAGGTGTAGAAGCAAAAGGAAGCATAGGTAAATGGTACACTCCGTTATCTGCATGGCGGGTAAATGGAACAATTATGTACAAGGCCAAAACGTCGTCGAAGATGAATCTTCATTATGCCGGTTTGGGTATGGATTATATGATGAGTCTGGCCACATTGGCAAAAGGATACAGCCCCGATCATGTGATAGATGTTGTTCCTTTTGTGGGAGTTACGGCCGGACTGGTACGCCGTTACGGTAAGTTCCGAGCAGTGCCGGGAATGGATGCCGGTGTGCAGGTAAAGCTGAAAGTGGCTTCTTCTTTGTATCTGTATGCCGAACCTAAAGTCGGTATCCGTACTGATACATACGATGGCTCCGAACAGGGAAGACCTGACCGCGTAGCTTCCATGGTAGGTGGATTATTGTACAGATTCAAGATGCCTACTTTCCAATAAAAGTAGATAAAAAAAATATAGGTGAGGTTGCGCAATCATTGAATCAGTATTGTGCAACCTTTTTGTATTCTATGGCTCCGGGTGGATAAACAACTCTGCTTAAATAAAGTTAAAACAAAAAACAGGAAGGGGTATTTTGTACTAGCTTTACGTAGATGATTAAAAAAATAAGTTTGTCATCCAACTGGTTATTTGTATGAAAGCACCTCATATCCTGCTTGTTCTTCTGTTTTCTGTCTTGTGTTCGGTGAAACTGAATGCGGAACAATCTCCCTATATCTTTCGTCATATCGGAGTGACGGACGGGTTGCCCGATAATTACGTGAAAAGTGTGTTTGAAATCCCTGACGGACGGTTGGGGGTAAGAACTACAGTCTTGTTAAGTTTATATGACGGCAATCAGTTTACTAGCTTTCCTTATAATTCGCGAAGCAGGTATCCGATAGCTTACCATCATGCTGTTCCCGAACAATATATTGATGTGCATAACCGCTTATGGATGAAAGAACGTGGCGGACTTCATGTTTTTGACTTAACGACCGAACGATATATTGCCAATGTCGATTCCTTGTTGCAGGACTTTGGATTGACAGCCAAAGTATCCGATATGTTTATTGATTCGGGACAACATTACTGGTTTGTTACTCCACAGTCTTCTGTCTATATGTATGACGAAAAAAAGAGAAAGTTGGAGCTGATTTGCGCCAGGGATGAGTTTATTGAATATTACGGAACATTGCAGAATGTAGAAAGTAAGGGGAACTGTGTGTGGATGATTCATGAAAAAGGTGTCATACGGTGTTATGATACAGAATTAGGACGATTCATCCGTCAGGAGGATTTTCTGATAGGAAAAATGAATCCGGGTGACCGTGCTGTCATAAAGATGCTGGATAATGGCGATTACTGGTTAATGTGGGACTGGGGGATAGGATATTACAGCAGTCAGGGAAAGAGATGGCAGGAAGTCTTTACCACTCCGCGGGGCAATTATACCATATTGACTTCCATTTGTGTGGACAAGGAAGGCAATGCTTGTGTCGGCGGCGTTTCCCAAGGTATGTATAGGATTATGCGCCATAATCTGTCCGTTACCCGGATAAAGGATATCCCGTTACGTACAGGTGGATCGATACACAACGATATTCACAGCCTGTTTTTTGACTCCAGAAGCGGAGCTTTATGGCTGGGACTTTTCAGTCAGGGGATATGTTATTATCATCCGAGTATGGATAACTTCCCTCTTTATAACCGGACGAACACTTATGGAAAATGGAAGAATGAAGATGTGTGTGCCTTTGCGGAAGATGAACAGGGAAATATTCTGTTAGGCACTCTTGATGGGCTTCATTTATATGCTCCTTCTACACAGAGAGTGACTGTTCCCTACAAGGAATTAGACCATCAGATTTGTTGGGTACTTTACAAGGATAGTAAACAGCGTATTTGGGTGGGAACTTATCAGGAAAATCTGTATTGTATTGACAAAGGTAAAGTAAGGCTGTACTCATATCCGAGCGGAGGTTATCAGCAAGATCCGGACTTTAGGAATATCCGTGCTATTATTGAAGATAAGAAAGGGCGCATGTGGATCAGTGTTTATGGTGGTGTAGGAAGTCTGGACGTGAATACTGGCAAAATAACCTTGCTGGTCGAAAAACATCCTGAACTGAAAGAATATAAAACGGCTGATGCACTGGCACTGGACAATAGTGGCAGACTGATAGTAGGAGCATATAATGGTTTATATATCTATGATCAGGAGACGGATCAAGTCTGGATTCCCGAACGGGACGAACCATCCAACAAACTGTTTATCCATGACAGCAACAAATATAATTGTATCCTGAATGACAGTCGCGGCCTGCTGTGGTTCGGCACTCAATATGCGTTGAATATTGTAACTCCTGACAAGCAATTATATACGCTTCAGGAAGGGGACGGACTCCCCAATGCTACCATACAAGGTATACAGGAAGACAATAACCATGATATATGGATTTCTACAATAAACTCTATCTGCAAAATAAAGGTTGACAAACAAGGCGCGGATTATGTTTTCCACGTCGTATCATTTCCTACCGAAGCAGGTTCGCAACAAGATGATTTGTTTGATTTCCATTCTTTGAAAGCGAGAGACGGGAAAATCTATTTCGGCAGGACAAACGGCTTTAATGCCTTTAATCCGGAGAATGTGTTCTACGATAAATTTGTGAATCATCCGGTTTTCACCTCATTGAAGCTGTTCAATACATCCGTTACTCCCGGCATGTACTACAATGGGCGTGTTTTGCTCGATAAAGCGGTAAATTACGCTCGCGGTATCGTATTGGAGCATGATGAGAATTTCATAACACTGGATTTCTCCGGTGTAAACTTCTCTAATCCTTCTCATACTTTCTTCCGTTACCAATTGCAGGGATCCGATAAGGAGTGGATAGAAGTTCTTTCCGATAACGGGCAAGGACGGGCTGTTTATAACAATCTCTCTCCGGGTGAATATGTGTTTAGGGTATCAGCAGCCGGAAATGATAAACTCTGGGGGCCGGAGTCTTCATTTTCCATTGTTATCCATCCCCCGTTTTGGGAGACATTGATGGCGCGTATCATCTATTTCGTACTTTTTTGCGCCTTATTATATGGTCTTGTCATATATATGAATAAGAGGAACCACCGGAAGTTGGTGGCTATGCAACATGAAGAAGCCCAGCGGCAAAAAGAAGAATTGAACCAGATGAAGTTCCGATTCTTTACGAATATCAGCCATGAGTTGCGTACCCCGCTGACACTGATTATTACACCTTTGGAAATCTTGAAACGCAAGATTGCGGACGAGTCGGTCAACAGGCAACTGAACACCATTTACCGGAATGCACAGGAACTTCTGACTTTGGTAAATCAGTTGCTCGACTTCCGCAAACTGGAGATGAAAGGCGAGAAATTGCTTCTGATGAATGGAGATTTGGAAGAGTTTGTCACCTCTGTTTATAATAGCTTCTGTCCGGTCGCGGTAGAAAAGAAGTTGGATTTTACATGCCGGATTCCCCATCAATCACTCTATATGTATTTTGATAGGGATAAAGTACATAAGATTATTAATAATCTTCTCTCCAACGCGTTTAAGTTTACTCCGGAAAACGGAAAAGTCACCTTGTCGCTTTCCGTAGAGGAAAAGGGAGGCAGACAATATGCAATGATAAGCGTATCGGATACGGGTGTCGGGATACCGGAAACTGAATTGCCTTATATCTTTGACCGTTTTTATCAAGTGAGAAATTGGGAGGAGGAAAAGCCGGGCAGTGGTATCGGACTTCATCTTGTCAGGGAGTATGCAGTACTGCATGGCGGGAAAGTAACAGTTGAAAGTCATCCGGGACAAGGCTCTACATTTACTGTGTATCTGCCGGTAGATTTAAAACCGGAAGGGGAACAGCTTGAAACAGTGGAATCGAATCCTGCGGAAAGTGAAAGAACGGACGAGACACAGCAAGAAGCCGCTTTCCCGTCACAGGAGAACAGTGATGACCGGAAAAGGCTGTTGATTGTGGAAGACAACAAGGAATTCCGCACCTTCCTGAAAGAACAATTGGAGGAATTCTATCAGGTGCTGGAGGCAGGTGATGGTGAAGAAGCGGAACAGTGTGCGATTGACAAGAATCCGGATTTGATAATCAGTGACATCATGATGCCTAAAGTCGATGGTATCGAACTGTGCAGGAGAGTCAAGACCAACGTGCAGACATCGCACATCCCTGTTATCCTGTTGACTGCACGAACAGCCGATGATATAAAGATTAATAGTTATGAAGTAGGGGCTGATTCTTATATGTCCAAGCCGTTCAACTTCGATATGTTGATGGTGCGCATTGAAAAACTGATAGAGCAACAGGAAAAGAGGAAGCAGGAATTCAGTAAAAACATAGAAGTCAATCCAAGCTTGATTACCATCACTTCTGTTGACGAGAAACTTATTCAGCGTGCTTTGGAATATATCGAGAAGAATATGGATAATACAGAATATGCAGTGGAAGAGTTAAGTCGTGATTTAGGCATGACCCGCATGAATTTATACCGGAAGTTACAATCCATCACCGGAAACACCCCTTCCGACTTTATAAAAAGCATTCGTCTGAAACGGGCGGCGCAGCTTCTTCAGGGAAGTCGGTTGACGATGGCCGAAGTTGCAGACCGTGTCGGATTCAGCTCGGCAAGTTACTTCACAAAATGTTTCAAGGAAATGTTCGGGGTGACGCCCACCCAATATGCAGAGATGCATTCCGGAGACGAAAAGCAGGAATATAAATAGAAGACGGAAATATATTTGAGTAAATCTCCTTTATTGTTCGTAGTGGGCAATAAAGGAGATTTTTTTTGTGCATTTGTTACCAGTTTACCAGCTTCTGTTACCAGTTTACCAACCTTGTGGGCATGAAAGGCGTAGCTTTGCAATTGTCTTCAATGAATAAAATAGATTAAAATATTAAATAGTTTAGTGAAATGAATATGACAGGATTTCTATCAGGTAAAAGAAAATGTTTATTGGCGATAGCTGTTGCGTTTTCAACATTCGGGAATGCCCAATTGGCGACTTATCCGGCAGGATTAGACACCGGCATGCCGCATAATGACGATTATACCGTCAAAGTGCGTCAAGTAGGTGGGGAGTGGAAAGATGTATTCGAATATGAAGTTCATGTGGATATGGATAAAGTACAGTCTGCTTCGATGGTACAGTTTGATATGGGTGAGCCGGTGGAAGTGATGGTGAAAAAGAACAATGGCTTGATTCAGGATGCGAAAATCCGTCCGTTGGCAACAGGAATACAGCATACGGTAAATTCCAACGTTATATATTTCACACTGACAAAACCTCAATATCTCTCCATTGAATTCAACGGTGACCGTTTGCACAACCTGCATTTATTTGCCAATCCTTTGGAAACGGAAACCTACACCGAAAGTCGGGACAATGTGATGTACTTCGGCCCTGGCATTCATCTGCCTAAGGATCTGCCGAATACGGAAATACGGATTCCTTCCAACACCACGGTTTATCTGGCTCCCGGAGCCGTCGTGAAAGCCAAGCTCCTGGTTGACAAAGCGGAAAATGTGCGCATCATCGGACGTGGTATTCTCTATCATTCCATTCGTGGAATAGAAGTCACTCATTCTAAAAATGTATTGATTGATGGCATTACGGTAGTGAATCCCGACCATTATACGGTATTCGGCGGGGAGGCTACCGGACTGACCATTAAGAATCTGAAGTCTTTCAGTTGTAAAGGCTGGAGTGACGGTATAGATTTGATGTGTTGTAATGACGTATGGATAGATAATGTTTTTATGCGGAACAGCGATGACTGCATTGCTATTTACGCCCATCGTTGGAATTATTATGGTGGAAGCCGCAATGTAACTTTACAGAACTCCATCCTTTGGGCGGATATCGCCCATCCTATAAATATTGGCGGGCATGGAAACCCGAATGATGCCATAGGTGAAATAGTAGAAAATATAACTGTCCGCAATGTCGATATTCTGGAACAGGATGAGGACGACCTGCCATATCAGGGGTGCATGGCGGTAGATTGTGGCGACAAGAATCTTGTCCGTAAAATCCTGTTTGAAGATATACGTGTGGAAAATATCCAGGAAGGAAGATTGTTTCATATTAATGTCCGTTTCAATCCCACGTATGACAAACAGCCCGGACGTGGCATTGAAGATGTCACTTTCCGCAATATCACTTATAACGGATTGGGTGAAAATCCTTCTTTGATAAAAGGGTTCGATAAAGAGCGTGTCGTAAAGAATGTGACTTTCGATAACGTGATAATCAATGGAGTGAAGATGAAGAATACCGATGGCTTTATCACGAATGAACATATAAAGAATATCAAAGTACGATAGACTGCTGTCTGTCATGCAGAGTATTAACAGATAAGTTCCCCGGCATTAAAGGTAAACTTCCTTTCTTCCGATACCAAACTTTCTTTAGCTTAAGTATAAACTATAAACGCAAGTTTCGTTTATAAAATCAAAGCTTGCAATTATATAAATGAAACTTGCGTTTTTATAATCAAAGCTTGCAATTATAGTTTTCTCTTCGATGGGAACAACTTTGGAGTTAAGGGAAAGGAAGTTTGTCATAAGGAGCTAATAACTTTTCTGTTAATAGATAAGATGATAGATAAGGGTACTCTTTAGTTTGGTTAATGCCCTATGTTACCCCTTTTACAGGTTTTGTTACTACGTTGCTATCCTAAAATACACTTCAAGCATACTTTTGTGGTATCGTGAAACGGATAAAATGAGTGCTATGAATAATACTACAATTACATTAGAAAATTTCTTCTCGGAATGTTATCTCCAATACTATGACATTATCAAGAGATACATTACTTTTCGTATTGACAACTCTTATGAGGCGGAAGATTTGGTGCAAGATGCTTTTGTACGTTTATGGGAACATAGGGCATTTGTGAATAAGGAAACAGTTCGTCCGTTGCTTTTTACTATTGCACGGAATTTGGTGACAGACAAAGTTCGCCGCTATTATAAAAAAGCGGAACTTCTCTCTTATATATATAAGGTACAAGAGGCAAGCCGGAATACGACGGAAGAAACAGTCTGTTCCAATGAACTTCAACTATTGCATGGCCGGGCAGTGAACAGGCTTCCCGGCAAACGCCGTCAAATCTATGAACTTAGCTTTCGTGGAATGCCTTCTCCTGTTATTGCTGACACACTTTCTTTGTCCGTCCGCACTGTTGAAGGACAGTTGCTGCTTGCCCGCAAGTCGGTACGGAATGTGTTAAAACAGCAATTGGCCGGCTGATTTTAAATGAAAATATACTAACTTCAATTATTAAATTAATATTATGAGAATTAAACCCAGTTTCTTATCTAGTAAAAGAGCCGTCATAGTTTTAGCTATGTTGGTAGGCGGTTCATCCGGTACGTTGCTTCTGGCAAATGCCGGTGTAGAAGAAAACTTGATTGTTGCTCAAACGGGGAGAACAGTCAAAGGAGTTGTTACAGACCAGAACGGTGAGCCGTTAATTGGTTGTAATGTCGTTGTCGTAGGTTCGCAAGAAGGAGTGATAACAGATCTTGATGGAAAATTCAGCTTGAAAGTGTCCGATGGGGCAAAACAGTTGAAGGTTACCTATATCGGATATGTAGATCAGGTTGTAACTATCGGCAATAGCCCGGAAATAAGGATAATGTTGAAAGAAGACAATAATGCGTTGGAAGAAGTGGTTGTTGTAGGTTACGGAACGCAGAAGAAAGCTACACTGACCGGTTCTATCGAGCAAGTGAGCGGCAAGGCATTGGAAAGTCGTGCGGTGACCAATGTCGGTCTGGCTTTGCAGGGACAGACACCGGGCCTGGCAGTGACGCGTTCGTCCGCCCGTCCGGGAAATGAAGACTTGAAGTTCCAGATTCGTGGTGCTACCTCTGTGAATGGGGGCGAACCATTAGTAATTATCGACGGTGTTCCTGCTCTGAACGGACAATCCTTTCAGAATATGAACTCGGATGATATTGAAAGCATCAGTGTCTTGAAAGACGGTGCCGCCTCTATCTATGGCGCGAAGGCTGCTAATGGAGTTATCCTGGTTACTACTAAGAAAGGTAAAGGGAAAGTGAGTGTTGATTACAACTTCAATATGCGTTTCAATACCAATGGCATCACGGGATTCTCACCTTCCATGTCGGAATATGCCCAGATGTGGCTGGCTGCCAATAAAGAAGAAAAAGTGCCCAACTGGTGGGCATGGGTTTCACAGGCAAACATGGAGAGAATGGCTCAAGGGATTGAAGGAATTTATCCTACCCAGTATTATGGAGATATATTTATTGGCAATGCCAACCGTCTGGACGAGATGTTTGCCACTCGTTTCTCCTATCAGCATAACCTAAGCATTTCCGGTGCTACGGATAAATCCGATTTCCGTATTTCGGCTGCTTATGCCGACAATCAGGCCAATCTGGCTACAGCGTACGACGGACAGAAACAGATAAACTTACGTCTGAATTATGGCTATCAATTAGCCAAATGGATACGTCTGGAGACAGGGGCGAGTCTGGTAAATACAGATACGGAGTCTCCTTCGGTAGGATTGGATAATACGTTGTATGGTAATGATATGCCTTTTTTCCCTGCAAAGAATCCTTACGGACAGTGGTACGCCAATTTTGGTAATGTAGGAGACCGGCAGGCGGTTGCAGCAACGAGCGACGGCGGACGTGACATTAAGAAATCATTGACGACTCGCATAGACATGAAGGCAATCGTTGATATCTGGAACGGAATCAGTTTTGAAGGTATGGCATCTTTCCAAAATGAAGAATTCAGACGTGAACGTTGGGTAACTCCGGTGCAGACTTATGACTGGTTCGGGAATCCGGCGCAACAACTGGTCAATGCTACCGTAACGGGATTGAATACTACAGATCCTTCGAATCTGGCTCATAATAATCCGGGATATCTGACCGTTGCCGAGAATTATTTTTATCAATATTATTCCGCTTTGTTGAAATACAACAAAACATTTGCTGACGTGCATAATATATCCGTGCTGGCGGGTATCAATGCGGAGAAGAAACAAGTGAAGAAATTGGCAGCCGGACGCAAGGACTTTGAGAATGACGGAGTGTATGACTTGAATCTGGCAGATGGTACACTGCAGGGTAATAGTGGCGGAAAGTTCCAGAATGGCACTTATTCGTATATTGCCAAAGTGAACTATGACTATGCGGAAAAGTATTTGATTGAGTTTATGGGACGTCGTGACGGTAATTCCAAATTTGCCGACGGCTACCGGTTCCAGAATTACGGCTCCTTCTCTTTGGGATGGGTGTTTACACAAGAGAATTTTATAAAACCTATATCTTCTTTTATCGGCCTGGACTTTGGTAAAGTACGTTTGAGCTATGGTAGCTCCGGAAATGATGCCGGACTGGGCAATTATGATTATGTGTCAACCATTAACCAGGGGACTACTATATTGGGCTCGCCTGCCGGAACCCAGATTTCTACTTCATTGAACAATTCCGGTTTGATTAGCCTGACAAGAACATGGGAGCGTGTAGAGCAGAAAAATATCGGTGTTGACCTGAATTTCCTGAATAACCGCCTGGTCTTCAACTGGGACTATTTTATCAAGGATAATAAAGGTATGTTGTCCGAGGTTTCATACCCTGCCCTTTTGGGAGGCCGGGCGCCTAAAACGAACAGCGGCCATCTGCGTGTAAGAGGATGGGAAGTTTCCTTGACCTGGCGTGATCGTATCAAAGATTTCTCCTATTATGTTACGGCGAACGTAAGTGATACACGCAGCAAGTTGATGGAACTGGAAGGAGCAAATACGATCAAAGCCGGAAAGAACAGTACATTGAATGGTTATCCGCTGAATGCTTACTTCTTGTATAAGACGGACGGTTATTTCCAGTCGCAGGAAGAGGTGAACGCTTATTATGCGAAATATGGCAGTACGGGGGCATTGGCAGCCTTACCGGCCGGCGGTAGCACGGAACTTCGTCCGGGGGATATCAAACGTCTGGATTTAAGTGGAGACCGTTCCATTTCTGCTGACGGCGGTGCTTCCAGTGACTTGATTTATATGGGAGATGGAAATGCCCATTATCTGTTTGGTATTACCCTTGGCGGTTCGTGGAAAGGGTTTGACTTTAACGCTTTGTTTCAGGGAGTTGGAAAGCAACTTATCATGAGACAGGGTTGGATGGCTTATCCGTTTGCTACTTTGTATACCAATCAGAATTCAAAATTCATGGGAAAGACCTGGACGGAAGATAATCCGAATGCAGAGTTTCCACGTCTGACTGTTTATACGGAACGTTCAAAATGGAATTACGAGAACAATGACTTCATGTTGCAAAACAACCGGTATATCCGTTTGAAATCATTGGTTGTCGGCTACACTTTGCCGCAAGTATGGACGAGAAAGGCGAAACTGGAAAAAGTCCGTGTCTATTTCTCCGGCAATGACTTGTGGGAGGCAACAAGTATCAAGGACGGATTTGACCCTGAAATGGGAGAGATGTCACAGAACACCGGTTATCCGTTCTCCAGAACTTGGTCGTTCGGTATAAATGTTGGTTTCTGATTGTGTAACTTTTATAAATTTGATGGATATGAGAAAATTATATATAACAATTCTTTCCGGTTTATTACTTGGCTTGTCAAGTTGTGCGGATATGTTTCTGGATTTGGAACCGCAGGATCAGCGGACTGACGTGGTCTATTTCAAAAAGCCGGCGGACTTTAAAGAATACGCCACCGGCTTTTATAATCAACTCCTGGGATGGCGCACACCGTATGGCAAATACTCTATTTATGAGTTTATGGATTCCTCTTCGGATCTGGCTGCCAATTTTGTGACTTCGTCCGATGTAGGTCGTGGAACTATCTCTGTCTCATCTTCCGATGAACGTTGGGACAAATGTTACAGTTACATACGCACTGTGAATATCTTATTCGAGAAAGCTAAAGATTATCCGGGCAACCCGTCGGAGATAGCACCCTATCTGGCGGAGGCTTATTTCTTTCGCGCTTACAATTACTTTACGCTGCTGAAAGCTTTTGGCGGTGTACCTGTGGTTACTTCCGTGATGGATACGGATTCCCCGGAACTGCGTTCTTCCAGAAACAGCCGTTATGAGGTAGTCGACCTGATTCTTTCGGATCTGACGAATGCGATAGCCGCTCTTCCTATTGAACAGAATATTTCAGAAGCGGACAAAGGACGTGTCAGCAAATGGGCTGCGGAGGCCTTTAAGGCACGTGTACTGCTTTACGAAGCTACCTGGAGAAAATATAACGGAACATCTACCGACTTTGAAGGTTCTGCAGGCCCGGCCAGAGATCAAGTGAACGAATTCTTGGAGGAAGCTATCTCTTTGTGCGACGATGTAATGAAGAGAGGCGGATATCAAATCTGGAATTATAACAGCAATGAGAAGATAAAGAATCAAAGCAACTTATATCTGTTTAACCTTGAAGATGCGGGAAGTAATCCGGCAGGGCTGACAAAAAGCAGTAATAAAGAATTTATTCTCTATGGTGTTTACGATATTAATCTAAGAACGGGCGGCGTTAATTTGAGTCATACTGTGATGCTGATGATTCCGAGCCGCAAGCTGATTGACATGTTCCTTTGCACGGACGGTAAGCCTATTGACAAATCCGACCTGTTTCAGGGATACCATAAAACCGGTGATGAATTTAAGAACCGTGATTATCGTCTGATGAATTATATCAATGGCGGAGTAGACCCTACCCCGGGATCGGTGACATTGGACAAAGGTCTGGCCGGTTATGATTGTGCTAAATTCAAGGCTTACAATTATCCGACCTACCGTAAGGCAAATGACGAATCGGCCAATTATCCGGTATTGCGTCTGGCAGAAGTTTATCTGAATTATGCGGAAGCTTGTTATGAACGTTATGGAAAAGTCACTGATGCACAGTTGTCCGGAATCAATGAATTGCGTGCCCGTGCGGGTGTGGCCGCTTTGACCAACAAACTGGTTGAAGATAATGGACTGGATATGTTGGAAGAGATCCGTCGTGAACGTGCCATAGAGTTATATATGGAGGGTACCCGTTTCGACGATTTGAAACGTTGGGGAATTGCGGAAAATGCACTGAATACTTCACGTTGTGGCATGGTTGTCGGCGGTGACGGTTATGAAACTGATTTTAAATCGGCGGACGGTACTCCTACAGGCCGTTATGCGGCAAATTCTTTTGTCTGGGGAGAGGAAAAAGTACAGACAGGAGACGGAGTCTTGAATTGTGTGGTAATCAGTAGTGCCGCCAACCATTCTTTCAGGAAGAAACATTATTTGTGGCCTATACCTCAAACACAGATTGATTTGAATCCGAATTTGAAACAGAATCCGGGATATTGATTAATTATTTAAATGGATAAGATTATGAAGCGTTTATTTATAAAAACCATAAGTTACTGCCTGTTGGCTTTGGGGACAATAGTCTTTACTAATTGCGAAAAGGACAGTAATATCAAACAGTATGTATATCCTGCTCCCGAAGTGTCGGGCTATTCGCCTGCGGCAGGTTATGTAAAATCCCGTGTGGCGATATTGGGACATAATTTCGGTGACCGTACGGAAGCGGTAAAAGTCTCTTTCGGAGGAATACTTGCGGATAAAGTCTTGTCATGCAATAATAATTGTGTGGTAGTGGAAGTGCCTGAAGAAGCCATGAGTGGTGACATTACCTTGCAGGTATGGACTAATTCGGTAACAGTGGGAAGTTATGAGATATGGCCGTCGCCTATTGTTTCCGAAATGCTGACGGAGAGTGGCTCTACTATTATCAGGCCGGGAGAAACGGTGACAATCAAAGGTACAGGTTTCGGTACGGCAAAAGAAGATGTTGCCGTGAAATTTGGTGGTGTTAATGCGGTAGTGACTAACTGGTCTGAAACAGAAGTCCATGTAGTCGCACCAGAAGAGTTTCCTACCGGAGAGGTGGTTATCGTTGTGAATGGTTTTGAAGTGGTAGCCGGAACAGCGTTGAATCCGTTAGCCAAAGGAGATGTTTCGATTGCTTATTTGAAGAATTACAGGCAGCCGTTCAAGATTGACCCTAATATGACGGATGCGCAACTGGGTACTTCTCCCGGAACTTACCTTCCGGCCGACTGGACAGTGAACGATGCTGCACGCAGTATGCAGAATGGGGGAGCTTCAGAGAAAGTGGCCGGGTTGAACAGTGATAATCTGCTTTTGCAGGCCGGATGGGGAGCCAACAACTTTACGAATGGTAAACTTTATCAGACAACGACGTTACCAAAAGGAAAGTATCGCCTGACAGTAAACCTGAAAGAGTATGGAGTGACGACCAGTACGCTTTATGTGGTTGTGGCTGAAGGAAATGACTTGCCTGATGTTACTGATATTAATGATAATGAACAGGTGAAAGGATACTATTTATTTGCGGGAGAGAATAGAACGGCCTCTTCTGTACAGTTCGAGTTTGAATTGACAGAGGAAAGTACGGATGTTGCCCTTGGCTTTGTGTGTTCTATGACTGCAAACGGCTGGTTCAGGGCGACAGAATTGAAATTAGAGTTATTATAAACAGATTCTAAAAACAAAGAAACAGATGAAAAAGATATATTTAATATTACCGCTATTGTTCTCATTGCTGGTTATTTCTTGTGATGACGATGCAGAAATAGTACGGCTGACCAATGAAGATCCTGCTCTGTCGGTTTCCAATATTTCACCCCAACGTGGCTATGCCGGAGCGGAAGTTACTATTGAAGGGACTAACTTTGGTGCTGCCAAAGAGTTGGTAAAAGTATTTTTTGCAGGGATGGAAGAATCTGCGGAACTGCTTACTTGTGAAGATACCAAATTGGTAGTGAAGGTTCCGGAAAATGCAACCAGTGGCGCATTAACTATCGAAGCGAACAAGATGAAGATTGTAACGTCCGACTGGCTATTCACAGTTATTCCCGATCCTGAAATGACGGAAATATCGCCGGCAAGGGTGATTGGCAATGCGGAAGTTACGATTACCGGTAAAAATTTTGGTACGGTGAAAGAAGATGTGCAGCTGTATTGTACGATAGACGGGGAAGATGTGTCTTTCACAGTTACGTCATGTACGGAGGAAGAAATAAAGGCTGTTGTTCCCGAAACTACCGTATTTGGAGAATTTGACCTTAAAGTGCGGATTCAGGGAAAAGCTGCAAAGAATACGCTGAAGATTACCTTATTGGAGAAACCGACCGTTACTGCTGTGAAGTCGGATAATGTATTAAGTGAAAGCTTTGCGTTTGCAGGAGATAAAGTAACAATTCAGGGTACAGGCTTCGGCACTGATGCCAACGCTGTTGCCGTGAAATTCGGTAATCTGGATGCCGCTTCCATTGAATCTTGCAAGAACAGTGAGATAGTAGCGGTGGTTCCGGATGGTTTTACCGGTGGTACGGTTACCGTGACGAAAGACGGACTTTCTTCCACCTCTACGGATGAACTGAAAATATTGGAAGATAATACGGATATCTCAAACTATGTTTTGAAGAACTATAAAGAGCCTTTTACTCCGGATGAATTTAAAGCAGGACAAGGTGGTAATGAAAATTCCTGGGCTGTACCTGCTGGCTGGACTGTGAATGGGGCTGCACAGAATATGTTTAACAAACAAAATGGGCAGTACTGTTCAGTGCCTGTCGGGGGATTGAATATGGATGCGCAAGTATTAACTATGCAGGCGGGTTGGAATAATGACGCTGTTGAGGCTGCTAAAACAATAAAGAATGGTAAGATGTATCAGAACATTGTTTTACCGAAAGGTTTTTATAGACTGGAAGTAACTTATGGGCAAGTAATTGTGAAAGGTGGTCATCCTTACGTGGCGATTTGCAAGAATAAGGCCGAATTGCCGAATTACGAAGATTTGTCAGAAGCGGATGGTGATGTGTTCTGGTTGTTTGAAGACCATGGAGCTAATCCTCTTGCAACTAAAAGCCTACCTTTCGAATTGTCGGAAACGACGGACGTTTGCCTTGGCTTTACGGCAAGTATGCCTCAAAACTCTTGCTTTAAGGTTAAAGAACTCAAACTGGTTTATATAAGTGATGGTGTGCAATAGTTCTAATTTATAAAAAGAATAGGTATGAAAAAAATATATTATTTGATGTTCACAAGCTTGCTGTCATTGTCGGCAGCTTGTGGTGATGATATTGACCCGATAGAAAGAGATTGGGTAACAGATAACGGTGAAGAGGATATTCCTCACAACATTGTAATCAAAGATGAAAGTGAACCGATGCTTCATCCGGGAGGATTGCATAGTGCGGAAGACCTTGCACGTGTGAAAGCCAAGGTGACAAGTGGCACGTCTCCCTGGATTGAGGGATGGAATAAACTGTTTGACAACGACCATTTTGCAACATCGTCTTCACCCGTATCGGTTGCCGATGAATCTACTCATCCTGATGTTGCGGTAACTCCCAATCCTACAGCGAAGATAGTCAGAGGAGGAAACACGATTTGGGAAGCAGAACCGGATAATTATAACAATGCCGCCAATCAGGCTCATGCCGCTTATCATTATGCTTTGGCCTGGAAGATTACAGGCAATGTGAAATATGCGCAGGCATCTGTCAATATTCTGAATGCGTGGACTGCTACTTGCAAATCTATCAATGGAGATTCCAATATGTCATTGGCAGCGGGACTGTATGGTTATCAGTTTGCTAATGCCGGAGAACTGATGCGCGACTATTCCGGTTGGGCTTCTGATGAGTTCAAGGCATTCCAGCAGTGGCTGATAGATGTCTTTTATGTGGCCAATCATGATTTCATTGTCAGGCATCATGGCACTCATACGTTGAACTATTGGGCAAACTGGCCGCTGTGTAATTTGGCTTCTATGCTGTCTATCGGTATCGTTTCGGATCGTCGGGATATTTACAACGAAGCCGTCGAGCATTTATTGAACGGTGATAGCAATGGCTGTCTGAAAAAGACGATTGTTCATGTATTTGACGGAGAAAATGCCAGTCTGGCGCAGATTCAGGAGAGCGGGCGCGATCAGGGACATGCCACATTGGTAATCGGCCTGTTGGGAATGATTGCCCAGATGACATACAATCAGGGAGACGATTTCTACGGTTACAATAATAATGTCATTTTAAAGGCTGCGGAATATGTAGCCAAATACAACGTGGCTATGCTGGATGTTCCTTTCGTGCAATATAACGGATATAATGTAGTACATACGGAAATCAGCGCGGATGCCCGGGGAACATCGCGTCCGATGCATGAAGTGCTCTATTGGCATTATGCAAGAGTCAAGAACCTGGAACCGCAATGGATGCAATATACATTGATGGGCGTAAATCAGATGCGTCCCGAATGGGGAGCGCAGTCCCGTGACGGCGGAGGTGCGTATGACTTGTTGGGATGTGGTACATTGATGTATCCGAGAGATTAATTATTGATAAATACAGGCTGGATTCTTTGGAATATCAGCCTGTATACTTTATTTTCACAGGAATTTAAATGGAATATATTGTAAAAGATGGTATGATGAAGAGATTTGGGATTTTATTATTGGTAGTACTAACCAGCGTATCTCTTTTTTCAAAAGAGTCTTTAATGACTTATCCCGCTCCTTCGGGGGCTGCATTGAATGATGATTTTACCGTCCGGGTTCGTCAGCAAGGAGGGGAATGGAGAGCATTGTCCACTTATTTGGTCAAGGTTGATGAAGTGAAGAATACAAAACATCATGTAGAAAATGCTTCAATGGCGACTTTTGATTTTTCCGGTACGGTAGAAGTTGCTGTTACTTACAACAAGGGAAAGGTGAATACGGCAAGAATCCGTCCTCTTTCGCATAACATATCTTCTCAAATAGAGGATCAAACAGTTGTTTTTTCATTGAGCCGTCCTTGCAACTTGTCAGTAGAAGTGAATGGGGATATTTTCCATAACCTGCATTTGTTTGCCAATCCTTTCGAAGAATCAGTGCCGGATAAGAATGACCCGGATGTACTTTATTACGCTCCGGGCATACATACTTTTGAGAACGGAGAATTGAGAGTCCCTTCAGGAAAAACTGTCTATCTGGCAGGTGGAGCTCTTTTGATGGGGCGTGTAGTGATTGAGAATGTACATGACGTCAAGCTGACTGGCAGAGGAATTATTGACCACACGGTGAAAGGAGGCATTAAGATTGCAAATTCACAGAATGTATACGTAGAAGGTATCGCTACTACGCAGTGTTCGACCGGTGGGTCGGATAATGTGACCATCCGTAATGTGAAAAGCATAAGCTATTATTCATGGGGCGACGGTATGAATGTGTTTGCCAGTAACAATGTGCTGTTCGACGGTGTGTTCTGTCGTAATTCAGACGACTGTACTACGGTTTACGGAACCCGTCTCGGTTTCGTGGGAGGATGCAAAAACATAACGATGCGGAATTCTACCCTTTGGGCTGACGTGGCTCATCCCATTTTTATAGGCATCCACGGGAATACAAAAGAACCCGAAGTACTTGAAAATTTGAATTATATCAATATTGACATATTAGACCATAAGGAAAAGCAGGTGGATTATCAAGGTTGCCTTGCTATCAATGCGGGTGATAACAACCTGATTCGTAAAGTGCGTTTTGAGAATATCCGGATTGAGAATTTCAGAGAAGGACAGATTGTCAATTTGCGTATCTTTTATAATGAGAAATATTGTACGGCTCCCGGTAGAGGAATTGAAGATGTATTATTTAAGAACGTGTCATATACGGGAGAGAATGCCGGATTGTCCATAATAGAAGGATATAATGAGGAACGTCAAGTGAAAAATATCCGTTTTGAGAATCTCTCTATTAATGGAGAGTTGATTTATGATGAAATGCCGGATAAACCGAAGTGGTATAAAACAGCGGATATGGCTTGTTTTTATATTGGGCCGCATGCAAAAGGTATAACTTTTACAAAAACAGATATAAGATGAGAAAGAATTTGTTACTGTTGATCGGACTGTACGTTTTCATTGCCGGCATGAATGCGCAAGTCATGGAACGCGAGCGACCGAAGGAATGGCAATCTTTGATTAAAGGAGGGCGTTTTATGGACCGTTTCTTGCCAATGCAGGGGAACATTACTTCAAAAGACGTATGGGGAGCCGACAGCGTGCGTCTCCGGTACGTGGACAATGGTATCGAACTTCCGGCAACTTCTTTCTGGGGTGGAAATATAGTGCAGACGCCTGATAGTTGTTATCATTTATTCGTTTGCGGATGGCCTGAAAACTCTTCCAAGGGTCATATGTTCTGGCCGAATTCGACTGTTTATCATGCTACCGGTAAACATTTGCATGGACCATTCACTGTGCAAAATTCCATTGGCAAAGGGCACAATCCTGAAGCTTTTGTCTTGAAAGACGGGCGTATTGTGGTTTACGTAATTGATGGTTATTATATTTCGGACAGCATGGATGGCCCTTGGACGTATGGCAAATTTGATTTTGATGCCCGTGACCGGAAAGTCATAGAGGGATTGTCTAATCTGACTTTTGCCCGTCGTCAGGATGATTCTTATCTGATGATCTGTCGTGGTGGTGGCGTGTGGGTTAGCCGTGACGGGCTTTCTACTTACAACCAGTTGACGGATAAAAGGATATATCCGGATGTGGACGGGCGATTTGAGGATCCTGTCGTATGGCGGGATTCCCTTCAATACCATTTAATTGTAAATGATTGGCTGGGACGAATCGCCTATTACCAACGTTCAAAAGACGGGGTACACTGGGTGACCGAGCAGGGAGAAGCATACGTGCCCGGTATATCGTTTCATGAGGATGGATATGTAGAACACTGGTTCAAATATGAACGTCCGAAAGTCTTTCAGGATAGGCAAGGGCGTGCTGTACAGATGAATTTTGCCGTTATTGATACCATCAAGTGGGAGGATCTTCCTAATGACAATCATAGTTCGAAGAATATTTGTATCCCGCTGAACAAGGGACTGTTACTTTCTGTCCTGAATCAGGAACCGATAAAACCGACAACACGTACCATTGAAGTCAAGATAGCGGCAGAGGAGGGTTTTAATCCGCAGACAGAAGTTGATATCGAGTCTTTGCGCTTTGGTTCGTATACGGAAGTGAATTTCGGACGAGGCTGTAAGCCTCTCCGGACACGGAAATCCGGTAAAGACCTGATTGTCGTTTTTAACGGGAAGGGCAGTGGCATTACAGAAGAAGAGTTTGCTCCCAAGATGATAGGAAAGGATAAGAAGGGTAATTTGATATACGGATATGCCCGTTTGCCTTATGTTTGTTATACGCCGCCATTACTTTCAGCACGTCGTCCTGTTGTGGATGATGCCGGGACAGAACTTGCAGTTGAGATACAGAACTTTGGCCTGTCCGCTTCTCAAAGGACGGGAGTAAAAGTATTCTGCGACGGCAAACTTCTGACGCAGGGGATGGTTGAATCGTTGAAACCTTATGAACAGGTGGTGTTGACCTTGAAAATAGAAAATAAGGTTGTCTCCGGACAGCCCTCTTATGAAGTAGTCTTTTTTTAATTATAAATAATAGATTGAACAATGAAAGATTTTAAGTATATAATAGCCTTGTCGGTTCTGACGCTGGCAGGCAGTATGTCATGTTATTCAGAAGAATCCCGTGGTGTATCTTCTCCGGATGGAAAACTTCATCTGATAGTTCCGCCAACCGGAGAGAATGACGGAAAGGCTTGTTTCACGGTAGAATACAATAACCGTTGCATACTTTCACAGGCGCGTTTGGGAATGAATACAGACCAGCAAAGTTTTGCGGGAGATTTAAAGTTGAAGTCTGTATCGGAGGCAAAGTCGGTAAAGGATGATTATGAAATGCTGACGGGGAAAAGAAGCCATTGTACAAACGAGGCTTTTGAAAGGACTTATAATTTCGCTAATTCCCGGGGGCAGGAACTGGCGGTTACTTTCAGAGTCTACAATGACGGAATTGCTTTTAAATATGGGATAAAAGCAGTTTCTGCTGATGAACGTCTCCTTAATGAACTTACTACTTACCCCATACCCGCAGGGAATAAGAGATGGTTTCAGCAATATAGCAAAGATTATGAAGGTTTTTATCCTTTAGCCGTGGACGGGACATCAACTGTAGAAAAAAAGAGAACATATTGTTGGGGATATCCGGCTCTTGTTGAGTTCTGGGATTCAGTATTTATGTTGATTACCGAAGCCGATATACTGCGTGGACATTGTGCTTCTTTTTTATATAATGGGATCGACCCGGATGAATATCAAGTACGTCCGGCTACCGATAATCTGCCTTTGAAAGAGACATGGGAGTCTCCCTGGCGTCTGCTTGTTATCGGTTCTTTGGCTGATATTGTAGAATCTACGTTAGTTACCGATGTGTCCGAACCTTGTAAGTTGGCAGATACGGACTGGATAAAACCGGGAGCTGTATCATGGGGGTATTGGGCGTATAATAACGGCTCCAAAGACTTTAAAATTGTGAAGGATTATATTGATTTGGCTGTGAAGATGCAATGGCCGTATAGTCTGATCGATTGGAAATGGAATGAAATGGAGAATGGCGGAGACGTGCATGATGCATTGCAATATGCGTTGAAGAAAGGAATAAAACCTCTTTTATGGTATAATTCGTGTACTGCGTGGGTTGGAAACGGAGCTCCGGGGCCTATGGACAGGTTAAACAAGAAAGAAAATAGGGAAAAAGAATATCAATGGCTTGCGGAGCAAGGGGTAGCCGGTGTTAAAATCGACTTCTTTGCCGGTGACAAGGTGGAAACAATGGATTATTATCTGGATTTGCTGGAAGATGCGGCTAAATATAAATTGATGGTGAATCTGCATGGAGCCACCATTCCCCGTGGATGGCAACGGACGTATCCGCATTTGATGACGCTGGAAGCAGTGTATGGGGCGGAGTGGTATAATAATACTCCGAGATTGACCTCGCTGGCGGCGAGACATAATGCCACATTACCTTTTACGAGAAACGTGGTCGGTTCGATGGATTATACGCCCGGAACTTTTTCCGATTCCCAGCATCCTCATATTACATCGCATGGTCATGAATTGGCATTACCGGTTATCTTCGAGTCAGGATGGCAACATATGCCGGACCGGCCTTCCGTTTACGAAGCATTGCCGAAGGAAGCCGGAAAGTTGCTTTCCCAATTACCGGCAGCTTGGGATGACACAAAGCTTTTGAGTGGATATCCCGGAGAATCGGTGGTTTTGGCCCGTCGTAAAGGCAACGTCTGGTATATTGGGGGCATTAACGGAACCGATGATAAACAGACATTGACTTTTACTTTGGATGCTTTGCCTGGTTTGGGAAAGAAAATAGCCATATTCAAAGACGGCAGTGAGGAAAGGCAATTAGATATAAAACGCTCCCGGTTGTCAAAAGGTCGGACATTGATGAGTATAGATTGCCTTCCCAGAGGTGGTTTTGTTGCTGTAATTGAATAGCATTTTCCTTCATTTGCAAGGAAAGACAGTATATAGTAGTTCATTCTCATATAGGGAATGAACTATTTTATTATTCAGGGGTATCTTGATTTTATCTGCTAAATGCTATCTTTGCTTATTATTTGGAATCTACAGAAATTAAGTCAGACTATGATTGACAGGATTATTTGCTTTATTATTCTTGTATGGATAGGGAATGGCCATATTCCGGTGCAGGCACAAAGAAGCTTTGTTCATCCGGGCATCACTTATACCCAAGGTGATCTTGACCGGATGAAAGCAATGGTCGCAGCAAGGCAGGAACCTTATTATTCAACATTTCTGAAATTGAAAGAATCTCCTTATTCTTCATTAACGGCTGTGGCAGCTAGTCGGGGAAGCCAAATCAGGGAGGGGCGTTTTAATGCTACTATCGGAGTAGATGGCAGGCGGGCGCATGACTTAGCTTTGCTTTGGCATCTGACGGGCGATGAGGCTTATGCCCGTAAAGCTGTGGAGTATTTGAATGCTAATTCTTATTATACGAATACCAGTGCCCGTGGAACGGGGCCATTGGATAACGGAAAGATTTATCTGCTGATAGATGCTGCAGAACTGATGCGGGATTATCCGGGATGGGAGGAAGCGGATCAGCAGAGATTCAAAGATATGCTGGTTTATCCGGGATACAGTTCGATGGAGGATTTCTGTGCCAAATATGCGGATTATTGGGATGATTCTAAAAATGGAATAACTTTCTACTGGAATATCTATAATTTCGACGCGGCGCGTTTTGGAAATCAGGGATTGTTTGCAGCCCGCAGTATGATGGCTATGGGGATTTATCTGGATAATGAGAAAATATACGAACGCGCCTACCGTTACTTGTTGGGGATGAAGCATCGTGAAGATGATTTGCCTTATCCGCCCGGTCCGCCGATTGCGAGTGAAGAACCGATTCGGAAAACGCCGACAATTATTGATTATAAGTTGGTGGGAAGAGAAAACAAAATTCCTGATTATGGTTATGATGAGCAACTGCAATACTATATCTATCCGAACGGGCAATGTCAGGAATCCAGTCGCGATCAGGGACATGTGTTGGCGGGAGTCCATAATTATGTAGCAATAGCGGAAATGGCATGGAATCAGGGAGATTCTTTGTATAGCTGTCTGAATAATCGTCTTTTGACCGGACTGGAATGGAACTACCGTTATAACCTGTCGAAAGTCTGTTCTTATGAAGAGCAGAAAGAGCCTTGGGAACCGTCAGGATGTAGCAGCAATCCGAATGAAGTCACCTTTGAGAACGGGAAGTTCCTGCAAATAAGGAGTCGTAGCGGACGTTGGGAATCCATAGCCGTATCTCCTCACGGACGTGGAGACGTAGCAGGTAGTGGCGGAACCCGTGAAATGGCATTGGCGCATTATGCAGTACGTGCCGGATTGCCGGAGAACAACTATACCTGGTTGAAACGTTACCGTGATTATATGATAGAACATCACGGTTGCGAAAACTGGGGGATAGCACCCAACTGGTTTTATGAATGGACTGGCTGGGGAACATTGACCAAGCGACTGACTCCCTGGATGGCAGGTGATCCCGTTTCCTTTTCTGCAGGAAAGCGCGTATCGGGAATCCATTCGTTACCTTGTGAGATATTGGCTGCCGATTATGATTATTATTGTCTTGCGGAAGATCCCGAAGGGCATACCTATCACAATGTAGGAAAGAAACGTGGCAACGAATACAGACCTGACGGAGCAGTAGAGCTACGAAAAGAAGAAGATAACTACGTCGTTACCCAAATAGAAGATGGAGAATGGATGAATTATACTGTAAGTATTCCTACCGATGGAGATTATACCGTTTATCTTGTTTATCAATCAAAAGGAAATTCTTTATTGTCCGTAGCTTCTGATTCGGAAGTAAAGACAGAACCCATGCAATTACCCAGCTCCGTACAATGGACGGAAAGAGAAATAGGTAAACTCACTCTTCCCGCAGGAGCTTGTGTACTTCGTTTACAGATAGAGCAAGCCGGAGATAAACTCGAAATTCAGAAAATAATAGTAAAGTAGGATAAGGGGATTTGATTCTTCGTTCGTACTTAATAATAGTACTACAAAAAAAGATGGCCATGAAAATTCGAATATGTTTGTTAATCATACTAATGGGATTATTGTATCCGGGTTATATTAGCTCGCAAGAATCCCCTTATGTATTCCGCCAGATCGGAGTTGTCGAAGGATTACCGGATAACTATGTAAAAAGCGTTTTCCCCATTCCCGACGGACGTATCGGTGTGCGAAGTACTGTGTTATTAAGCCTGTATGATGGTGCGAACTATTCAAATTTTCCTTTCAATATTCATGGCGAATATTCGATAGCATATAATCATATTATTCCCGAACAATATATTGATGCCGACAAACGTTTGTGGATGAAAGAACGCAAGAGCCTGCGTGTCTTCGATTTGACTACCGAACAGTATATCTATAACGTAGATTCCTTATTTCAACAATTCGGCTTAAAGGATAAAGTGGCGGACCTGATTATTGATTCAGAGAAACATTGTTGGTTTCTGACGCCAGGTTCCTCTGTCTATATGTACGATGCAGAGACAAAGGCGATAGAGCAGGTTTGCAGGAATGATGAGTTTATGGAATACTATGGAGGATTACTCGGAGTAGAAAGTCATGGAAAATACAGTTGGATGGTTCATCAGAAAGGGGCTATCCGTTGCTACGATTTGGAAAAGAAACGTTTCGTGCATCAACTTGATTTCCTGAAAGACCAACTGAAACCGGATGACCGTGTGGTTTTGAAGATACTCGATAATGGTGACTTTTGGTTGATGTGGGATCGTGGAGTAGGCTATTATGATGTCTATAATAAAAAATGGAACCAAATTTCAGGTATCCAACTCGGACACTATTCATGGTTTACTTCTATGGACGTGGATAAAGGCGGAAATGCATGGGTAGGAACCGTTATCGATGGATTCTATGTCATTGATATGCACAATTTCTCTGTAACCCGGACACTGGATATTCCTTTATTATCAGGTAATACAGTACGAAACGGTATTCAAAGCATCTATTGCGACCGGGAAAATAATTCCGTTTGGATAGGACTTTATAATCAGGGAATGTGTTATTATCATCCCAGCATGAATAAAATAGTGCTGTACAATAAGAAGATGATAAATGGCGACTGGAAAGGAGAGGAAATCCGCTGTATGCTCGAAACATCTAAAGGAGAAATTCTGATGGGTACTACGCAGGGTGTCTATCGCTATGAACCGGAGACTAAAAGCATGAACAGATTCTATCATGAATTCAGTCAGAAGAATTGCCGTGTACTTTATGAGGATAGCAAGAAGCGTGTTTGGGTCGGAACATACCACGATGGGCTCTACTGCATAGATCATGGAAAGGTACAATCTTACGATTATCCCGATACGGATTATCAGAATGAATTGGATTTCAGTAATATCCGTGTCATGGTCGAAGATTCTTCCGGTCGATTGTGGGTAAGTATATATGGGGGTGTAGGACTATTCAATCCTGAAAACGGGCAAATAAACTTATTGTCCGAACAGTTTCCCGAACTCAAAAAATATAAAGTAGCGAATGCATTGGCCATAGATAATCAATCCCGGTTGGTCGTAGGCAGTGATAACGGACTCTACATTTACGATCCTGCAACGAATAAAATATGGATACCGGAGGAAGACGGCCAGGCTAATTCAATCTTCAATCAGGGAAGTATCAAGTATAATCAGATACTCAAAGACCATGAGGGAACTTTATGGTTTGCTACACAATATGGCTTGAGCGTTTTGACTTACAATGGGCAAAGCTACACATTAGGGAAAGAAGAAGGTCTGTCTAAAGCTATCCTGAACGTAGTGGAAGATAAGAACCATGATATATGGATTTCGACAGTCACTTCTATTTATAAGATAAAAGTAGACAGAAGAGCAGATAAATACAGCTTTCATGTAATCAGCTGTCTGTCGGAAGATGAAATCCGTCAGGATGATTTATATAGTTTCCCTTCGTTAATGACCAGGGACAATCAGCTTTTCCTGGGGCTGATGAACGGCTTTATTGCTTTCTCACCAGAAAACATGATAGATAATCAGTGCCTCAATCGTCCTCTGTTTACTTCATTCCGCTTGTTTAATGTTCCGGTTGTTTCGGGCGAAGCATATAACGGACGTGTCTTATTTGATAAAGCATTAAGTTATTCGGACGAAGTACAATTAAAATATGATGAGAACTATATCACACTTGAGTTTTCTGGTCTGAACTTCCCTAATCCTTCTCAAACCTCTTTCCGTTACCAACTGGAAGGATTTGACAAAGAATGGACGGAAACCCTTTTTGAGAATGGACAAGGACGTGTTGTCTATAATAATCTCCCTTCGGGCGAATACATCTTCCGTGTGTCCGCTGCCGGAAACGACCGGATATGGGGACCGGAGTCTGCATTCAAAATTGTAATTCATCCCCCATTCTGGGATACACTGGCCGCTCGTATTTTCTATGCAATTTTAGTTATTCTCTTAATCTTCGGGCTGATCTACGTAATAAACCGCCGCAACCGGCAGAAGATGATTCGTATGCAAGAAGAGGAAGCGTTGAAGCAGAAAGAAGAACTGGATCAGATGAAATTCCGTTTCTTCACAAATATAAGCCATGAACTCCGTACTCCGCTGACGCTGATTATCACACCATTGGATATGATGATACGTCGATTGACAGACGATGCGATGAAAAAACAACTGAATACCATCTATAAGAATGCTCAAAACCTATTGTCATTGGTGAATCAGCTACTCGATTTCCGCAAACTGGAAATGAAAGGAGAGAGGTTGCATCTGATGAACGGCGATATGGAGGAATTTATTGTTTCGGCCTATAACAACTTCATGCCAATGGCAGTAGAGAAGCACCTTAACTTTGTGAACCAATCTGAACATAGAGCGCTTTATATGTTCTTCGACCGGGATAAGGTACATAAGATTGTGAATAATCTCTTGTCCAACGCCTTCAAATATACACCGCAGGGAGGCACAGTGAACTTACAGCTCGCGACAGAAGAGATAGAAGAAAGAAACTACGTGAGAATATCCGTATCTGATACTGGAATCGGAATATCCGAATCAGACCTTCCTTATATCTTTGACCGTTTCTATCAGGTAGGAAATGAAGGGGACGAAAAAATAGGCAGTGGCATCGGACTTCATTTGGTAAGGGAATATGTAAATATACATGGTGGCCGTATTAAAGTGGACAGTCAGATAGATCGTGGATCAGTATTCACCGTTTGGTTGCCGATGGACCTGAAACCGGAACCGAACGAACTGCCGGAAGAAATCATCGGAACGGAAACACCAGACATTAAAGAGAAAGAAACCACTACATCTACAGTCGATGATAACCTGAAGAAACTGTTGTTAGTGGAGGACAATCAGGAATTCCGTACTTTCCTGAAAGAACAGTTAGAAGATTTTTATCAAATCATTGAAGCGGCAGACGGCGAGGAAGGAGAGCGAAAAGCGATAGAGGAAAATCCGAACCTGATTATCAGCGATATTATGATGCCGAAAGTAGACGGTATCGAACTTTGCCGTCGGATCAAGACGAACGTGCAGACTTCCCATATACCTGTGATATTATTGACAGCCCGTACTGCCGATGATATCAAGATTAACAGCTATGAAGTAGGAGCAGACTCTTATATGTCGAAACCTTTCAACTTTGATATGCTGATGGTACGCATTGAAAAGCTGATAGAGCAGCAGGAAAAGAGAAAACAAGAATTCCGTAAGAACATAGAAGTAAATCCGAGTGCTATCACCATCACTTCAGTAGACGAACAGCTCATACAGAAGTGTCTGGAATACATAGAGAAGAACATGGATAATCCGGAATATGGCGTAGAAGAGTTGAGCGGTGATCTGGGGATGGTGCGTATGAGCCTTTACCGCAAGCTGCAATCCATCACCGGACACACACCGACAGACTTTATTCGCAGCATCCGTTTGAAACGGGCGGCACAATTATTACAAGGAAGTCAGTTGCCGATTGTTGAAATAGCGAACCGGGTAGGATTCAGTTCACCCAGCTATTTCTCGAAGTGTTTTAGAGAAATGTTCGGTATGCTTCCCAAGCAATATGCCGAGGAATCGGGAAGAAAAGAATGACATTGTGTTTGTGTTTGTAGTTTAATTATTACATTTGCGCTGAATAAGTGAGATCATTGTAAGATCTTGTTCACATTGGAGCAGAAAAAGTTTTATTTTATAATATATGTTGATATGAAAGTATTAGTTTTAATTTCATTGGTAGGAGGTTTGATGTTATCTTCTTGCGGAGGTAGCAGTTCAAAAAATAATGCAAATGTTAAGGAGGTAAATCCTGCAGATACCATCTATTTGGGAGACTTACGTGAAAAATTTGCAAATGATAGTGTTTTCTTTAAAATAGTGGCACCGGATTTGATGTTGATGGATTATCAGTATCTTTGGGCAGTAACAGAATCGGAAGCAGTAGAGAAAGGACTGACAAAAGAATACTATAAACGTGTGAAGAAAGAAATCACCGATACGAATGAAGCGATCAAAAGAGGTGTGATGAAAGGTGCGAACGTAAAACGTATACCGGATTTCCAGGCATCACAGGAAAATAAATAATGAATCCTTCCGGATGAAAGCTTTCATCCATGCAAATATAAGAACAGGGGAGTCGTCAAATGTAACGACATCCCCTTTTTTATTGGTGTGACGGTTAGATTTATCCCGATGAAATGGGAAGTTTTTGCAAAAATACACGCTTGTTACGATAGTTTTGTTATCTGTTACTTTTGTGATATTTGAATTTGAAACTTGCTCCTACTTTTGTATCATCGTTAAACGGATAAATTTAATGCCATGAATAAACAGCAAGCTACATTTGACGACTTCTTCTCTGAATGCTATCTTAAATATAAGGAGTATATCAAGAACTATATCGCTATCCGCATTTGCCATCCGCATGAAGCGGAAGATTTGGCACAGGATGTCTTTGTCCGCTTATGGGAACACAGGGCATTCGTGAACAAAGATACAGTCTGGTCTTTGCTTTTTACCATCGCTCGCAATATAGTAACCGATAAAATCCGTCGTTATTATAAACAGGAAGATTTCGTCGCCTACGTATATAATAGGATGGAAGACACCAGTCGGAATACCACAGAAGATACCATTCATTTTCGTGAACTAAAGAAGATGCACGATCAGGTAATGGAAACTCTTCCTGTCAAACGCCGTCAGATTTATGAACTTAGTTTCAATCATGAACTCTCTTGTCCTGCCATTGCAGGAAAGCTGTCCTTATCTCCCCGTACAGTAGAATGTCAACTATTACTGGCTCGTAAGACTGTTCGCACCTATTTGAAAAATGAATTCTCCAAAGTCGGTTAAATACCAGATTCGGAAAAACACATATTAACTTTAACAATTTAATAGTATTATGGAAATTAAATCCAAATTCTTATGTTCAAAAGGAGTCGCATTGGCTTTCGCCATGCTGCTGGGTGGTTCGCCCGGTGTATTGCTCTATGCAAATGATTCTGTAGAAGAGAGTTTGATGGTAGTCCAGACGGGCCGCACCATCAAAGGACTTGTGACAGATGCGAATGGTGAACCACTGATTGGTTGTAATGTAGTGGTCATAGGAAGCAATGCAGGAGTAATTACCGATATTGACGGTCGGTTTACGCTGAATATTCCTGCTGATGCCAAACAGATAAAAGTTAGCTATATCGGATATGTAGATCAGATTATTAACCTTCATGACCGCTCTGATTTTAAAGTGGTATTAAAGGAGGATAATAATGCACTGGACGAGGTTGTTGTAGTGGGTTATGGCACGCAGAAAAAAGCGACGTTGACAGGGGCGGTAGAACAAATTGGTAGCCAGGTATTGGAAAGTCGTGCCATTACCAATGTCGGTGCTGCTCTGCAAGGAGCCACTCCGGGTTTGGTAGTCACTCGTTCTTCCTCACGTCCGGGTAATGAAGGTTTAAATTTCCAGATTCGTGGTTTGACATCTGTCAATGGCGGTAGTCCGTTGATTATTGTGGATGGAGTACCCGTATTGAATTCAGAGTCATTCCAAAATCTAAACTCGGATGATATTGAGAATATTAGTGTATTGAAAGACGGTTCAGCTTCCATTTATGGGGCGAAAGCAGCTAATGGCGTTATCTTGGTAACTACCAAAAAAGGTAAAGGCAAGACAACGGTTGATTATGGCTTCAATATGCGTTTCACTACCAATGGTATTATGGCTTTCTCTCCCAGTATGCAGGAATATGCTTCCATGTGGCTGGAAGCCAATAAAGAAATGCCGGAACATGACTGGTGGGGCTGGGGAGAAGAAAACCTGAAGAAGATGGCTCAAGGCATTGAAGGTATTTATGAGTCGACTGTAGCCGATTGGGGTACGATGTTCGTTGGTAATGCCAATCGCCTGGATGAATTGTTTGCCCGCCGTTATTCTTACCAGCATAACTTGAGTGTAGCAGGTTCTACGGATAAATCCGATTACCGCATTTCATTAGCTTATGCTGATAACCAGGCTAATCTGGCTACAGCCTATGACGGACAGAAACAGTTGAACTTGCGCTTGAACTACGGAATCAAATTGACTGATTGGTTCAAACTGGAGACTTCAGCCAGTATGATTAAAACAAATACCGAAACACCCACACATGGTATCGACCGTACACTTTACGGAAACGATGCTCCGTTTTTCCCGGCGAAAAATCCCTATGGACAATGGTACGCTAACTTCGGTAATGTAGGTGATCGCAATGCGGCAGCAGCTACAACGGATGGTGGACGTGACGAGAGAGAGAAGTTGACTACTCGTGTCGATTTTAAAGCATTGGTGGATATTTGGAAAGGAATCACTTTCGAGGGTACTGCTTCATTTCAAAATGAGGAATATCGCAGAGAACGCTATTCGCTTCCGGTACAGTGTTACAATTGGTTCGGCGAGCAGACGGCGAAGTTAGTATATGAAACAACACAAACCCTTAGTACTCCGCAAGATGTGCTGAATTTTAAAGATTCCCATCAGCCGGGATATTTGGTGCAGGCAAATAATGCCCGGTATCAGTACTATTCAGGGTTATTGAAATATAAGCGTACATTTGCCGAAGTACATAATATAGATGCTATGTTCGGCATCAATGCCGAGAAATGGGTGACTAAGAAAGTTGTTACCGCCCGTGAGAAGTTTGAGGATGCCGGAATTTACGATTTGAATTTGGCTACGGGTACACAGGGTAACGGTGGAGGAAAGACTCATAATGGTACCTATTCATATATTGCCCGTTTGAATTATAACTATGCGGAAAAATATATGGTTGAATTGATGGGGCGTCGTGACGGAAACTCCAAGTTTGCTCCCGGTTATCGTTTTAAGAGCTTCGGTTCCGTTTCTTTGGGCTGGGCGTTCTCGGAAGAACAATTTGTAGAATTTTTAAAACCTGTTCTTTCTTTTGGTAAGTTGCGTTTAAGTTACGGTAGTTCGGGTAATGATGTCGGGCTGGGTGATTACGATTATGTGTCTACTGTCTCTCTTGGAACAGCCGGTTTTGGAACTATACCTGCCAATCAGGTATCTTCAGGTTTTGGCGGTTTAATTTCTTATGACCGTACTTGGGAGAAAGTTTCACAGAAAAACTTTGGTATCGATCTTAACTTTTTCGATAATCGTTTGAAAGCTACATTCGATTATTTTATAAAAGATAATACCGGTATGTTGGTAAATGTCACATATCCGGGTGTATTAGGAGGTAAAGCTCCTAAAACGAATAGTGGTCATTTGAATGTAAAAGGTTGGGAATTCACTATTGGATGGCGCGATCAGATTAAAGACTTTTCTTACTATGCCAACTTTAATATTGGTGATACAAAGAGTCTGTTGAAAGAGATGGAAGGAGCAGATTCTTATGGGGCTGGTTGGAATGCAGCCGTGAATGGGTATCCGTTGAATTCGTACTTCCTTTATCGCACAGATGGTTACTTTAAAGATCAGGCAGAAGTAGACCGCTATTATGCACTCTATGGAGAGGGTAAAGAAGATTTGACTGGTGTAGGAGCAGGAAGTGCAAGCCGGTTGCGTCCAGGTGATACCAAACGTTTGGATTTGAATGGTGATTATAAGATTTCCGGTGCAGGGAATGAGAATAGCGATTTGCAATATCTCGGTGACTCCAATCCACATTTTGTTTTCGGTTTCACACTGGGAGGATCATGGAAAGGTATTGATGTGAACGCAATGTTCCAAGGTGTTGGCAAGCAGTATGTTATCCGTAATGACTGGATGGCTTATCCTTTTCAAACACGTACTGCCAATCAGAACCCGACATATTTGGGAAAGACATGGACAGAGAGCAATCCGAATGCTGAATTCCCTCGCTTGACTACCAATGCGAATCTCGCACGCTGGAATTATCAGAATAACGACTTTATGATGCAGAATAACCGCTATATCCGTTTGAAAACATTAATAGTCGGCTACACATTGCCGCAGATATGGACTCGCAAGGTGAAACTGGAAAAAGTGCGTGTTTACTTCTCTGGTAATGATTTATGGGAAGCTACCAGTATTCGAGACGGTTTCGACCCGGAAATGGGAGCAGCCTCCAACAACAGTGGATACCCGTTTGCACGTACTTGGTCGTTCGGTCTGAACATCACTTTATAGTAGCTATGGAAAATTAAATACAGAATAGAAGATATGAAAAAGATAACGAACTATATATTAATTTGCACCTGCGCATTGGGATTTTCTTCATGCGTGAATACGTTCCTTGACTTGGAACCACTGGATGCCAAGACAGATGTGATTTATTTCAAAACTCCGGAGCATTTCCGTGAATATGCTAACGGGCTTTACGGGCAATTATTAGGATGGCAATCTTCTTATGGAAGTATATTCGATCACATGGATGCAGCATCCGATCTTTCCACTTGTTTCAGATATTCGTATGGTGTAGGAACCGGTGTGATGGGAGTTCCTAATGACGATAGTCGTTGGGGTAATTGCTATGGTAATATTCGTGCCACTAATCACATGTTTGAAAGAGCAGTTTCTTCCTATACAGGTAATTTAGCGGATATTAAAAAAGAATTAGCCGAAGGTCATTTTTTCCGTGCCTATAACTATTTTTACTTATTGAAGTTTTTTGGTGGAGTGCCTGTCGTTACGAAAGTTCTCGACGTGACTTCACCGGAGTTATATGGAAAACGTAACAGCCGTTATGAGGTTGTCAACTTGATTCTCTCCGATTTGGATGAGGCTATCGCAGGGTTGCCGTTGGAACAGAATATAACCTCTGCCGACAAAGGTAAAATCAGCAAACAGGCTGCACAGGCATTTAAGGCTCGCGTGTTACTTTATGAAGCTACCTGGCGTAAGTACAATGGTACTTCTACTGATTTTGAAGGTTCTGCCGGTCCGGCTTCCGATCAGGTAAATGCTTTTCTGGAAGAATCCGTTCAATTATCCGAAACAGTGATGGGAGATGCTGCTTATTCCCTTTGGAATTATAACAATGTAGCAGCTATGAGAAATATGAGCAATCGTTACCTGTTTAATATTGAAGAAGAAGCCAGTAATCCTGCCGGTGCCGGAAGAGCGACGAACAAGGAATTTATCATCGCTTCTGTATATAGTCAGGAAACGCGTAAAGGACAGGTAGATTTGAATCAGGTGATTTATACGGATATGCGTCCCAGCCGGAAATTGATTGATATGTTTTTATGCACTGACGGGCTTCCGGTCAGCATGTCTGATAAGTTCCAGGGATATAAGAATCCGGGGGACGAATTTCAGAATCGGGATTTCCGTTTGACTTCTTATGTAGGTTCATATGCTACGAGCCTGACAGTTGAGAACTGTGGGTATGGTGTTTCCAAGTTTGCTATTACCGATATTCAACGGCAAAGTAAAGATGAATCGGCCAATTATCCGGTACTTCGGTTGGCAGAAGTATATTTGAACTATGCTGAAGCTGTGATGGAACGCTATGGTGAAATATCAGATGACCAGTTGAATAAGTCGATAAATAAAATCCGTGTCCGTGCGGGAATTGCCAACCTAACAAATGCATTGGCAAAGCGAATTCAGGAAGGAGTGCCGGCAAATGCGAGTAAGACAGTCAATCAGGTAATGCTGGATGAGATCCGCCGTGAACGTGCTTTGGAACTCTATATGGAAGGTTTCCGTTGTGACGATCTGAAACGTTGGGGTATTGCGGAGAAGAATCTGAATGAGTCTCGTTGCGGTGCGGTAGTAGGTAATGCCAGCTATCCGACGGCATTTATAGACGAAAACGGGAACGCTACCAGTGCTTTCAATCCGGCTATCTTTACGAAGGGGACGGAAGAAGTGGAAACAGGTAAAGGCAAATTACCTTGTGTAGTGCTCCTCAAATCATCCGACTGCGCATTTACTAAGGGAGATTATTTGTGGGCGATTCCAAGAAATCAAATCAACCTGAATTCAAATCTGGTACAAAATCCGGGATATTAATCATTCAATCGTTTAACGTATAATACCATAGATTATATGAAGTTTTTATTCAAATATACATTTCACTTGGCAATACTTGCTTGTGTTTCCGCACTTTTCTCCGGTTGTGAGCAAGACCCCAAGTATAGAGTTTATGATTATCCTGTGCCAGTAGTGGAGAGCATTTATCCTACGGACGGATATGTCACTACACAGGTAGTTATTACGGGAACCAATTTTGGTGACCGTGCTGAAGCAGTGAAAGTTTTCTTCGGTGAAGCCCAATCCAATAAAGTACTCGATTGCAAAAATAACCGTTTGGTAGTGGAAGTGCCGGAAACTGCAGTAACAGGCAATCTGTCTTTACAGATTTATAATAAAAAGGTGGAGAATATCGGTCATTATACAGTACTGCCTACGCCACGTGTCATTACAGTGACTTCTGATAGTGAAGACGGTGAAGGGGTAGCCGATACGGGAGACAAGGTCACTATAACAGGTGAAAACTTTGGTACGGATCCATCCGATATTTCTGTTAGTTTCAATGGAACGCCGGCCGAATTTGAGCTGGTGGATGAGTCTACTATTGTTGCGACAACTCCTGCTGATTATCAGACAGGTAGTGTGACTGTGACTATTCACGGATATACAATGACAGGTGGTGCAATGTTCAATCCTAACTCGAAGGGTGATGTGACAGTGCTTTATCTTCAAAACTATAAGCAGCCGTTTGCCAAGGCAAATGATGAAAGTTGGAAGAACGGTGAATGGTGGACTCCGGCAGTGTGGAATCAAAATGCAGCATCGTTCAATGCAAAAGGCAATACGACTGTTTCCGGAATGCAATATAAATCAGAAGAAGGCTTAACGTTAGCATTCCAGAATGGATGGGATAAAGAAGCTTATACGAATGGGAAAATGTGGCAGGTTGCTACGCTCCGTCCTGGTAAATACAGACTGGAAGTCACTTATGCATATACATTGGTAGTTACTGATGCGGGGAACTTTATTTCCGTATTGATAGCTAAAGGAGATAGTGAAAGTGATATACCGAATGTCGCTGATCTTGAGCAACTAAATGGAGTTTATGTGGCCTATGATAAAATGGGAACAGCGAATGATTCGGGTACGTTGGTTACACCTTCATTTGAAGTGACGGAGACAACGGATGTTGTCATTGGATTCCTGACTTCTCTGGCTAAAGGTAATTCATACTTTAAGGTGACAGAATTGAAATTGATTCTTGAATGATGTGGAAAAAGAAAAAAGAGTAATTCATCGTGATAATATAATTAAGATTATGAAGAAAATATATAACTATCTGTTTCCCGTTTTTCTCTCGCTTTTCGCATTAGCTGCTTGTGACGAGGATAATGAAGAAATTGTTCCAATGAGTTACACTGATCCTGTGGCGACTGTAACAAAGATAGATCCCGTAGAAGGATATGTTGGGAATGAGTTTACCGTTAGTGGCAGTGATTTTGGTATCATAACAGAAGATGTGAAAGTATTTATCGGTTCCCAGGAGGCAGTAGTAGTCTCTTGCGCCGATGATGCTATCCTTGCGAAAGTGCCGGAATCGGCAACAAACGGAAAGATAACCGTTGAGGTTTTCGGGCAACGTGTGGAGACTGATCTAGTTTATCGTGTACTTGGTAAGCCGGGTGTCAGCGTAGTGAAACCTTCTTATGGTTTTCCGGGTGCCAGTATCGTTTTCGAAGGACAAGAATTTGTTTCTTCTAAAACACTGTATACTTTGACTTTCGGGACTTCCACAGACAAGGCAGAGATTGTGGGTACACCTACTGATACCGAATTTACGGCCAAAATTCCCGAGACAGCTGTCAGTGGAGTTATGACACTTATTATGGCAGAACAAACGATTGATTTGGCTTCTTATCCTTTCACTGTGTTGAAGCATGCAACGCTTGATACTCCTAAGGAAGACGAACCGGTTCCATCAGGTTTTGCTGGCAGTAAATTTGCAATAACAGGAACCAATCTTGTGCAAGAATTGCTGGATAAGTCTGTTGAAGGGTTGGAGCCTTTGAAAGTAACTTTCTCTAAAGCTGGCGGAGAACCTGTAGAAGCTGCAATAGATACAGATAATTTGACGGATAAGAGTATTCCACTCACTGTACCTGCTTCGTTGGAAGCCGGAGATTATACAATTACTGTCATTACTCCGTTTGAAACTATCGGGACACAGTTGAAATATACGGTATTACCGATGCCTACAGTAACAGGCATTTCAACGAAAGCCGGATATATTAATGCGGAAGTAACGATCATTGGTCAGAACTTTGGTACGAAAGCTGAAAATATTCAGGTCTTTTTCGGAGAAACAGTTTGTGATAAAGTGACACTGAATGATACAGGTAATATCGTAGTGAATGTTCCCAAAGGAGTTTCATCTGAAGCTCCGGTGAAGATTAAACTGATCATTCAGGGTAAGGAAATAGAGATGGGCGAATCAGGCACATTTGAGGTTTGGGCAACTCCGGAAATCACTTCTGTTGAAACACCGTATATTTATCCTTATGGTACATTAGTAAAAGCCGGACAGGAAATAGCATTTACAGGAAAAGGTTTTGGAACGGATAAGAATTCTGTTACAGTTACTTTTGAGGGAATATCCGTACCCGTTACGGTTAAAGAGATTACTACGACTTCTATTACTGTAACGGTTCCGCAAGGTTTCAATGGTGGAAAAGTAACAATGGTGTTTGAAGGTATTGCACAACCCGTAGAGAGTGATATATTGCGACCTCTGCCGACGGATGGAGATATTTCTCAATATGTACTCATGAACTATAAACAGCCTTTTGAATATGTAAAAGAAGGTGGAGATAAAGGATTCCATAAAAAAGGAGAGTGGGCAAAAGCTGCTTATTGGATAGTTCAGAACTCTAACTTGACTGCTGGTGAAGGAGGTGCTGCTGTTGATTTGGCATTTAAAACGAAATATGGTGATGGAAGTGATGCAGGTTTGGCTTTACAAACAGATTGGGGATTTGACAATCCTAAAAATGATGGTAAGGTATATCAGACTTCTCATCTTCAAAAAGGAAAATATAAGTTGACGGCACACGTTTATGAATATGATGGCAGAGGTTTTACCGGTTATGTTGCGGTTTGTAAAGGTAATGAGATGGCAAATACGAGTGATATACCAAGTAAGAGTTTGGCAAACGCTTCTATTTCGGGTACGGGTGATGTAGTAGTTGATATTTCTGTTGAAGAGCCTACCGATGTTGTCATTGGTTTTGTATGTACGATTACAGTAAAACAAGGACGGGCTAAGATAGATAATTTCAAATTAGAGTTAGTAGAGCAATAAACTATAATTGGGTGCACCGTAATCAATGGTAGATGCGGTGTACCATTAAACCAAAAAAATGATGAAAAAGATATATTATATAGCCGTGGTATTCGCTATTCTGTTTTTGGCAGGATGTGGTGACGGCATTGACCTTCCGAGTGTCAATGTGGAAACTGATTTGAATAAAATTCCTCTTCCTGATAATAATGTAAATTTGGAACAGGTTGAACTTAAACCGTCAACGGAACCCATGCTGCATGAAGGGTTGCATACAGAGGAAGACTTCCAGCGTATCCGGGATAAAAAAGCTGCCGGAGAAGAGCCTTGGGTAAGTGCTTATCAATTATTAGTAGAAAGTCAGTTTTCGCAGAAGACGGCAGATACTTATCCTACAGAATGGATTAAACGTGGAGTTTCCGGTGATGAAAATTATATGAATGCAGCCAGAGGAGCCACTATTGTATATCAGCAAGCGCTTCGTTGGAAAATTGAACAAGATGATGAATATGCGGCAAAAGCGGTGGAGAATCTGAATAAGTGGGTACAGACTTGTGTAGGTGTAACAGGTAATACGAATTTATCGCTTGCTGCAGGACTTTATGGTTATGAATTTGCTATTGCCGGTGAATTATTGAGGGATTATGGAGGATGGGATCGTGCGGACTTCGCAGCGTTCCAGAATTGGTTGCTTAAAGTGTTTTATCCTGCTAATGATGATTTCCTGAAACGTCATCACGATACGAATGCGTTACATTATTGGGCTAACTGGTGTCTTTGTAATATAGCGGCTAAAATGGCTATCGGCATTGTAACCGATCGTCGTGATATTTATAATGAAGGTATCGCCCATTTGCAGACAGGTGATACAAACGGACGTTTACGTCGTGCTATCTATCACGATTATGCACCGGACTATAACTTTGCTCAATGGCAGGAAAGTGGACGTGACCAAGGACACACGTTGATGTGTGTCGGATTGATGGGAATTATTTGTCAGTTGGCATGGAGCCAGGGAGACGATTTCTTTGCTTATGATGATAATCTCTTCCTACGGGCCTGCGAATATGCCGCTTGCTGTAATTATACCAATGAGACTGTACCATATACTACTTATATATGGCAAAAACAGAGTCAATGGGGATATCCGATTCCGGAAGAACAAACAACACTTGGTGGCGGTAAATGGATCAAACGTGCAATATGGGCATTGCCTTATTATCATTACAAAGGGATAAAAGACATCTCGGATGATAATCTCAAATATACTAAGATTGCTACCGAATATGTAGGAATAGAAGGCGGCGGCGGTTATTATGATGCTAACTCTGGTGGGTATGATGTACTTGGACTCGGTACATTGATGTATGCACAATAAATGAATAATTCAAAATGAATAGATTGATACGAATAGCGCTTACATTTTTACTTGTAATGACTTCAGGAGTTATACAGGCAGAAATTGTCATCTATCCGGTGCCACAAGGCATCTACTATGCCCGCCACAATGACGATTATACAGTAAAAGTACGGCAAGTGGGTGAAAAAGATTGGGTAGACCTTTATGAATATAATGTAAAGGTGGATATGGATACCAAGTCGGATGCAACCATGGTACAGTTTGATTTTTCCGGTAAAGTGGAAGTGCTGGTGCAAAAGAATAACGGGGAACTCCGTTCAGCAGTAGTGCGTCCACTATCTAAAGGCATTCAGCCGGAGATAGACGGAAATTTTCTGCTGTTCACATTGGATAAACCACAAAAGCTCTCTGTAGAGTTCAACGGTGACCGTTTGAATAATCTGCATGTGTTTGCCAATCCGATCATTGAGAATGTGCCTGATAAGAATGATCCGAATGTGATGTATTTTGAGTCCGGTATACACGAACCCACAGATGTGGCAGGCAAATGCTTCCGTATTCCTTCCAACACGACTGTCTATCTGGAAGGTGGAGCGGTGCTGAAAGGTTGCCTGACTTGCGACAGTGTAGAGAATGTAAAGATTCTCGGACACGGTATGTTGCTTGAACCGCAGCAGGGAATATCGGTGGCATACTCCAAGAATGTACTGATTGATGGAATTACAGTTGTCAACTCCCGTCACTATACAGTTTCCGGTGGACAATCACAGGGAATTACTATCAAGAATTTGAAATCATTCAGTTATCAGGGTTGGAGTGATGGATTGGATTTTATGTCTTGCTCGGATGTAGTGATTGATGATGTTTTTCTTCGTAATTCAGACGACTGTATAGCCATCTATACGCATCGTTGGAATTATTATGGAGATTCTCGTAATATCCGTGTACTTAATTCTACACTATGGGCGGATATTGCTCACCCTATCAATATCGGTACGCATGGAAATACGAAAACAGGAGATGAGGTTTTAGAAGATATATTGTTCAAGAATATCGATATCTTGGAACATGATGAGGACGATCGTGATTACCAAGGCTGCATGACTATTAATGTAGGAGATCACAATCTGGCACAAAACATCACTTTTGAGGATATTCGTGTGGAACATATCCAGGAAGGACAGTTATTTCATCTTCGGGTGATGTATAACCAAAAATATAACACAGGTCCCGGCAGAGGTGTCAGAAACATAACGTTCCGTAATATTTCATGTACCGGAAAATATATCAATCCTTCTTTGATGGAAGGTTATGATAAGAATAGGAAGGTTGAGAATATTTTGTTTGAGAACATAATGTTGAACGGCAAACGGATCGCCTCTTTGGAAGAACTGAATATAGATAAAAAAGATTTTGTAGGGAAGATACAGATAAAGTAGCTAACAAATAAAAGATTGTGTTGATTTTACCCTCACACTCTCACCCGGCTCTCAATCCCTTTATCCATCGTACTTTCGTGGGTGAGGGTAAAGGTGAGGGTAGTGTGAGGGTAAAACTTACTCTCACACTGTCGACGCTTACCAAATGATATAAGTATGCATTGGCATTGAAAGGTTTAGCTATTGAGAGAACAGTCCGTTGTATTTATTGTATCGGAATTATATGATTATAACTAAAAGCCTAGAGACAGAATGGTTGTTTCTTGTCTTTGAGACAGAATCTTCCTGCTCTAGAAACTATAGTTTCCCGCCTTTGGAACTGGAGTTTCGAGCCTTTGGAACTAAAGTTTCAAGACGGGAAACCATCAGTTTCAACGCTTGAAACAAAATGTTTCCCGCCTTGAAACAAATAACGAGGTTATTGCTCTGACGAAGCTCTGACTATATCAGTACTGTAATGATTATAATATTATCTGTCGTCTTTTCTCATCATCTACTACAGCCATCATTCCCTCTACTTGTGCAAGAGCCAGCATACGTCCGTGGAAGGAATATCCCGGATTATAACCTTTATCTTCATCTCCCAGCATCATTCGTCCGTGGTCTACACGCATTGGTAATCCCGGATTCTCATTTTCGAAGATACGGATAAGATCAATCAGATGTCCTCTTCCCGTAAGATGGGAGCTTTCAATGAAGTTTCCACCTTGCATGGCAGCTGTGCTGCGCAGATGTACGAAATGAGTTCTTTTTGCAAATTTCTTAGCCAACTCACGTGTATCGTTATGTTCGCCTGCACTCAAAGAGCCTGCACAGAAAGTCAATCCATTATGAGGATTATCTACGGCATTCAGGAACCATTCAATATCATTTTCATTGGTAACGATACGTGGTAAACCTAATACCTGGAATGGAGGGTCATCCGGATGTACGCACATATTAACTCCATATTCTTCGCATACAGGCATGATTGCAGATAAGAAATAACGCATATTTTCACGCAAAGCATCCCGGTTTATATCTTTGTACAAAGCAAGTAACCGCTTGAAGATGGAAACCGGATTTTTATCTCCTTCTTTGATATTGCCATTAACAAAACCTTGAGTCTTGACAATGATCGTATCAATCAAAGCGTCTTTTTCTGCTTCTGTGATAACCTTATCCAACTCGGCAACTTTCTGAAGTTCTTCTTCAGTGTAATCTTTTTCAGCTCCTTCACGTTCCAAGATTCGGATATCGAAATAAGCAAAGCGAATACGGTCGTAATAAAGTGAACTGGTTCCGTCCGGCCAGGGGTGTTGCAAGTCTGTACGTATCCAGTCGATAACGGGCATGAAATTATAACACACTGTCTTTATGCCGCATTTACCCAAATTGGCAAGGCTTACTTTGTAGTTCTCAATCAACTGTTCACGTTCCGCTCCTGCGTATTTGATTGCTTCACATACAGGAAGACTTTCCACTACCGACCAACGTAAACCATAAGATTCGATATATGATTTCAAATCGTTAATAGCTTCCATTGTCCATATTTCACCATTCGGTACATCATGCAGGGCAGTGACAATCCCTTCTACCCCTATTTGTCGGAGCATCGGCAAGGTTATCTTATCCTTTTTGCCGAACCATCTCCAAGTCTTTTCCATCATAGTCTTTCTCTTTATAACAGGCTATTATTTATTGCTTAAACTCCGCTGAATGCACTGAAACCACCATCAATAGGTAACATTGCTCCGGTTACGAAGCTAGCGGCTTCACTACACAGGAAATGCACTGCACCATTCAACTCTTTGATGTCACCGAAACGTTTCATTGGAGTTTTAGCCAATACTTTCTTGCTTCTATCTGTCAATGAACCATCTGGGTTGATGAGTACACGACGGTTTTGGTCGCCGATGAAGAAGCCCGGTGCAATAGCGTTTACACGGATACCATCACCGTATTTAAGTGCCATTTCGCTTGCCAGCCATTGAGTGAAATTGGCTACGGCAGTTTTTGCAGCCGAATATCCTGGTACACGGGTGATAGCGCTGTATGCTGCCATTGAGGATACATTAATGATACATCCTTTGCCTTGTTTTGCCATTACTTTACCGAATATCATAGACGGATAAACCGTTCCGTTCATATTCAGATTAGTCACTTTCTCCCAACAGGAAATATCCATGTCATAAAAATGTTGTTCCGGTTCAAGAGTAGCTCCCGGCATATTGCCACCGGCAATGTTCAATAGAATATCAATCTGTCCCCATTTGGCTACGATTTTTTCGGCTACTTTTTCCAGGCTGGCAATGTCAAGGACATTACCGATGATACCGATTACATCGTCACCATATTGTTTGAGTTCAGCTATACGATTGTCCAGTTGCTCCTGACGAATGTCAATAGCTACTACTTTTGCTCCTTGCTGTACAAAGTGTTGGGCAATATTTCCACCCAGTACACCACCTGCTCCGGTAATAACAGCGACTTTACCGGCAATACTAAATAATTCGTTCATGGTTCTATCAAATGTTTTTATGATGGATGCAAAAATAGCGGGTTTTTACACATGCTATGATGCGTATCTTTGCAAGATATTTACTTATCTTTGCAAAAGTAGTTTAGAAAGGAGATTTATGAGGAAGATAATGAATGAGAAGTTGACTATTACGACTTCTAATCCCGTCCGTGCCCGCTTTTATGAATATCCGCGTTTCACGTATCCGTGGCATTTTCATAGTGAGTATGAAATTATTTATGTGGAGAAGGGAGAAGGGGATTGTCTGGTGGGTGACAGCATTATCTCCTATTCAAAAGGTGATTTGATTCTTTTCGGTTCCGAACTGCCTCATAGTATGCAAAGTCCACCGGACGACGGGGAAGAATCTGATAACGAAGAAAAATCCGAACTGAAAGTAAGAGGAGTCAATATTCAGTTTGAAAAAGACTTTATGCATTATTCTATATCTCAATACTCCCAGTTTATTCCTATCAGGAATTTATTGGAGGATGCTTGCAGAGGAATTAAATTCACAATTACCCGTTCGGGGAAAATCATTAAGTTATTGGAACAAATTCCTTCTGCCAAAGGAGCAGATCAAATCATCCTGTTGCTTTCACTTTTACAGATGATGGCTATCAGCAATCACAGGAAGTATCTGACTACTTCTCATTATACTCCGTCTCCTTCGATTATGCGTAATGAAAGAATGGAAAAAGTGATTGCCTATTTGAATAAACATTATACCGAGTCTATCGGTCTGGATGAAATTGCTTCTTATACAGCGATGAACCCTACTGCTTTCTGCCGATACTTTAAAGAAAACACAGGAAAAACATTCAAAGAGTATGTACTTGATATGCGTATCGGATATGCTTGTAAACTATTGAATAGTAGTATGATGAATATATCTCAAATCAGTGCTACTTGCGGATTTGAATCACTTGTACATTTTAACCGCATTTTTAAAAGGGTGACAGGAATGACACCTACTTTATATAGAGAGCAGATGGAATAAGCTTTTCAGGCAATAAACATTTGAGTATAATTTCTTCCTCGTTCGTATATAATAGAAAAGATGAATAAACATGAGCGTAAATAGAATGAAGAAAAGAATTTTGCTTTTGTTGTTGGTGATACCGGCATTGATAAAAGCGCAAGATGTGATGACAGAAACCCGTCAGGAACTGACGTCTCCCGACGGAGCTTATCGTTTTACCTTTTATCAGCGTGCGGTAGGAGAGGATAATACACAAATGTATTATACCTTGACTTATAAGAATCGTCCGGTGATTGAAGAAAGTAAACTGGGTGTTCTGATTGAAAATCAGTTATTTGAATCAGCGTTGGGTATACCGAATGATACTTGTCATTTTTGGTGTGAGAATTTGAAGTTGACAGGGACTGAACATCAAAAAACGGACGAAATATGGAAACCTGTATATGGCGAGCGTGCGGAGGTTCGTGATTGCTATAATGAGATGACTTTGAAGTTCAAGAAAGGGGAAGGAAAAGGCAATCAGGACGGTGGTTATGATAAGCGTAAGAACTACTTTATGAATATCATAGTTCGCGCCTATAATGAAGGAGTTGCTTTCCGCTATCATTTTCCGGAAATGACAAACGGGCTTTTCTTGCATATCGTCGGTGAGCAGACTAGCTTCACAATGCCTGAAGGAACGATGGCGTATTATGAACGTTGGGCGCAAGGACCTTATGAACTTCGTCCATTGAAAGGATGGGGCAAAGAGGAGAGTGAGCGTCCATTGACATTGAAACTTCCTGATGGATTATCAGTAGCTTTGTTGGAAGCAGAAATGGTGGATTATGTTCGTGGTAAATTCCGTTTATCGGCAGAGAAACCTTCCACTTTGGAGACAAGCCTGTATAGTAGCGTCGATATTATTTCTCCTTACAGTACTCCGTGGCGTGTAATCATGGTTGGCGAACGTCCGGTCGATTTAATTAATAATAATGATCTTGTCTTGAATCTGAATCCGGCTTGCAAACTGGCTGATACTTCTTGGATCAAACCCGGGAAAGTATTCCGTTCGGGCGACTTGAAACAAGATAGAGTAAAAGCAGCCATTGACTTTGCGGCAGAACGTGGTATTCAGTATGTGCACATGGATGCAGGATGGTACGGACCGGAAATGAAAATGAGTTCGGACGCTACTACTGTTTCTCCTGATAAAGACCTTGATATACCCGCTTTGTGTAAATATGCCGAATCGAAAGGAATCGGACTTATGGTGTATGTCAATCAGCGCGCATTAGTGCAGCAGTTGGATACTTTATTGCCATTGTATAAGAAATGGGGGCTGAAAGGTGTCAAGTTCGGTTTTGTGCAGATAGGTAATCAGCGTTGGAGTACCTGGCTGCATGATGCAGTTCGTCAATGTGGAGAATATGATCTGATGGTAGATATTCATGACGAATATCGTCCGACAGGTTTCAGCCGTACTTATCCTAACCTGATGACGCAGGAAGGTATTCGTGGAAATGAAGAAATGCCGGATGCCACACACAATACGACTCTTCCTTTTACCCGCTATCTGGCAGGTGCAGGAGACTATACGCTTTGCTATTTCAATAATCGGGTGAAGAATACGAAAGCACATCAGTTGGCGATGGCAGCTGTGTATTACAGTCCTTTGCAATTTATGTTTTGGTATGACAGACCGGAATTCTACCAGGGAGAAGAAGAACTGGAATTTTGGAAAGCAATTCCGAGTGTATGGGATGACAGCCGCGCGTTAGATGGAGAGATTGGTGAATATATCGTTCAGGCACGTCGTTCGGGGAATGACTGGTTTGTAGGAGCAATGACGAATACGGAAGCCCGCACAATTACATTGACTACGGATTTTCTGGAACCGGGTAAGAAGTATATGCTTCACCTGTACGAAGATGGTGACAAGCTGAATACACGAACGAAAGTGCGCAGTACTCATAAGAAGATAAAGGCCGGGGATAAGCTTGTTTTGAAGCTAAAAGCGAGTGGCGGAGCCGCATTGCATTTTACTCCGCTGGAAAAATGACTCAAATTATTTTGATGGTCATTGAGTATGTGAAAATGACAAGTAAATGATAATTTATTTTTAGACAGAAGAACATAAGAACAAAAAATAAAACAGCAGTTCAACAAGCAACAGAAATAATTTTCTAAGCGCAGCCTTTATGTTCTTTTGTTCTTCTGTCTGAATTCAATTCCCATTTGTAGTCTTTATTGGGATTTACTACTTACCACTATTTACCATAATTAATCAACCACTTCACCATCTCCGGATCATTGTGGGAGAAAAAGAGTGTTTTAGCTGTATCAAGCGCAGCGATGGCCGCCATGTCATCCGGTGCTAATGAAAAATCAAATACATTGAAATTCTCCATCATACGTTCTTTATGAGTCGATTTAGGAATCACGATGATATTGCGTTGAATCAGATAACGCAGTGCGACCTGTGCCACTGATTTGCCATATTCTTTACCGATTTCCTGGAGAGTCGGGTTGGTAAAGAAGTCGTTTCGTCCTTCAGCAAACGGTCCCCATGACATAATTTTAGTACCATATTCTTTCATTACTTCCTGCAACTTTATCTGTTGGTTGAAAACGTGTGTCTCTACCTGATTGACGGCAGGAGTAATTTCACAGAATTCTGCCAAGTCTATAAAGCGGTCAGGATAGAAGTTGCTGACACCGATTGCACGGAGTTTACCAGCCTTATATGCTTCCTCCATAGCCCGGTAAGTTCCATAATAATCACCGAATGGCTGATGAATGAGCAGTAAGTCTATATAATCACTTTTTAATTTGTGAAGTGATTCATCAATAGAAGCTTTAGCTTTTTCGTAACCGGCATTTGAAATCCATACTTTTGTAGTGATGAACAGTTCCCCACGTGGTACGCCGCATTTGCTGATTGCATTTCCAACACCTTCTTCGTTATGATAGGCTTGTGCCGTATCAATAGAACGATAGCCCACACTGATTGCATCCGACACGCAACGTTCACACTCTTCAGGCGTAACCTGATAAACACCGTAACCTAAAATAGGCATTTCAATGCCATTGTTCAATTTTACTTTTTCCATAATCGAGTATATTATTAAAATAAAACCGTATTCAAACGTTTTTATTATCTTTATTTCCTGTATGCAAAGTTAGTCTGTAAAAGGTAATCTGTTTTTATATAGATTACGGGTTTTGCTACCATTTTTACGGATAACGCTATCTTTGCATTTAATATCTACTATTATATATAGTCGTTTTTTGAGTATTTTGTTCTTCATATTCGTAGTATAGGAAGTTAAATCAATTAAAAGAAGCATTATGAATAAATATTTTCTTGTTGTATTGTTGTCATTATTCATGCAGGTTGCTAAGGTGGCAGCAGCCCCCTGGCAATGGTCAGTGGAAATAAAAGAGCTGATTTCAGAAGAGACAAACGCCCACCCTTCTGCCTATCTATGGATACCGGAAAACTGTAAACAAGTCCGTGCCGTCATCATCGGGCAACACAATATGACCGAAGAAACAATTTTCGAGCATCCTGAATTTCGGAAGAATATGGGCAAACTGGGAATTGCAGAGATATGGATCACTCCCGGAATAGACCAACGCTGGGACGTGACAAAAGGTACCCAACAAATCTTTGAAACAATGATGAAGAACTTGTCTGAAATAAGCGGATATACAGAACTGGAGTTTGCCCCGGTTATACCCATCGGACACTCGGCAATGGCTACTTATCCGTGGAACTTTGCCGCCTGGAATCCTGAACGTACATTGGCCGTACTCTCTATTCACGGTGATTCTCCCAGAACTCATTTGACGGGTTACGGGCGTGCGAATTTGGATTGGGGAACCCGTACGATTGAAGGTATCCCCTCATTAATGGTAATGGGAGAGGACGAATGGTGGGAAGACCGGTTGATAACCTCTTTCGATTATCGTCGTGAATATCCGAATGCTCCCCTTTCATTTCTTGCTGATGCAGGACACGGACATTTCGACATATCCGATGAATTGATTGATTATCTTTCCCTCTTTCTGAAAAAGACAGTGGAATATCGGTTGCCGGAGCATTCGTCATTGGATGCTCCGATTCAGTTAATTCCGGTAGAAGCAAAGAATGGCTGGCTGGCAGACCGTTGGCGAAAGAATGAAAAGCCTACAGCCGAAGCCGCTTCCTATGATAAGTATAAAGGAGACAAGAACCATGCGTTTTGGTATTTTGATAAGGAAATGGCAGATGCCACAGAAAAATATTACGCCAATGAGCGTGGAAAGACAGAGCAGTATATCGGTTTTGAGCAAAAAGGAAAACTGATCACTTTCAATCCGAAATCCCATGTACGTATGTCTCCTTCTTTTCAACCCGAAGCGGACGGAGTCACTTTCCACCTGAAAGCAGTGTACACAGATACGTTAAGGAACGAATATTCAAAAGAACACAGTACGCATCCCATTCGAATGTCGAGAATTTGCGGTCCGGTGGAAGTGGTGAATGATACAACTTTTACTGTTCGTTTCTATCGGATGGGATTGGATAATCCTAAACGTACAGGAGGCATCTGTCTGATGGCTTCCGTAAAACAGGATCATAAATACCGGAGTGCCGTTCAGCAGGTAGAGATTCGTATTCCTTACCGGAATAAGGAAGGGATATCCCAACGTATAATTTTCCCGAAACTATCCGATGTAAAAGCTTCAGTGAAAAAAATAAGTTTAAATGGAACTGCTGACTCCGGTCTTCCGGTTTACTATTATGTAAAAGAAGGTCCGGCAGAGATAAAGGGAGATAAACTGGTATTGACTAAAATTCCCCCACGTGCAAAATTTCCGGTAAAGGTGACAGTGGTAGCCTGGCAATATGGGCGTAGCGGAGAACCTAAAGTGCAGACTGCTGAAGCAGTAGAACAGAGCTTTTATATTACTGCCCGTTAGTTTGACAAAGAGATTGTCCAAGGAATCAGAGTACTAATTCCTTGAACAATCTTTCCAAAGTCTTATCTAAATCAGTAGAAAATCCCGGATGTGGGCGAGATACTTGTATGCAGGAACTTTTTACTGCAGTCAGCCAACGAAATCTGTCAGGAATATCCATATTGGCTATGGCTCCTCCCTCTTTATTTCCCATGCATATCTTGTCAAAGACCTGTAACCCTTCTTTCAGGCAATTCATATCCAGTTCGGAAGAAAACAGTTTTAGTTTGTTCTCATCTATCGTATAGAGGGATTTCAGGTATTTGGCTTGTTTGGAAAACAACACAATCCCCATATTGATAAACTCCTCCCGTTCTACTTTAGGAACGAAACGGATGACTGCGTATTCATATAAGTGCCTTTCTTGCATTTTGCGCTTCATTTACAAATGTTTCGGAATGTTTCATCCTTTCTTCTAAGAATCGAATATAAATGTCTCTCAAATCCTGTGGAGTTTCTGTGCCTTCTGTCCAGTTCAACCAGTCGTCGGGAATAGCATTGACTATCTCACGGATTTTATCCGAAGTCAATATCTGTCTGAATTCGATATCTACCTCTTCCAGTTTATCGGCAAACGGCAATAATACATGGTCTTTTATTTGTACAAAAGGAACCAGTGCCTGTTTTTGCCAGTTAGTCCAGGAATGGTGGAAATAAAGGGACGCCCCATGATCTATCAGCCATAGTTCTTTGTGCCATATCAACATATTGGTATTTTTAATGGTACGGTCTACGTTAGTCAGCAAGGCATCCAGCCATACTACTTGCGAAGCCGTTTTTCCATCTACTTGATGTACTATCGGATCAAAAGTCAACGAACCGGAAAGGAAATGCAATCCCATATTCAGTCCTCGACTCCATTGAAGTAAATCCTGTATCTCTTCGTCTGCTTCCGTTCGTCCGAAGGCCTCGTCCAGATTAAGAAAAACTATTTCGGGGACTCTGAAACCCAGTGCACGGGCTATCTCCCCACCAATCAGTTCGGCAATCAGCGCTTTTGTTCCGTGTCCTGCCCCCCTGAATTTGACTACATACTTAAATTCATCGTCAGCTTCGGCTAAAGCAGGCAATGAGCCTCCCTCACGCAGGGGAAGAATATATCTTGTAACATTTGCCGTACGTAAATCCATGTAGCTCCTTTCTTTAATTTGGGGAATAAAGATAGGACGTTTCAGATGAATTTTATAAGAAAGTGGGCTTTAAATTAAAGAATTGTAGCTTAATTAAATAATTTTGTGGCTTTGAGTGTTTAAGGCACCTTGTTCGTATCTTATAGATAAAAGATAGAAATAATATGAATAAGAAAGTTTTAGTTACGGCAATCTTGTTTGGTTCATTGACAATATCGGGTATAATGTCAGCTCAATCTGTATATCCCGGACAACATCAGGGAAAGTTGAAAAAGGAAACAGTGGCTCCCCTTCAGGCGGAAAGTTTTGATTTGAAAGATGTTCGCCTGTTGCCAAGTCGTTTCCGTGATAATATGCTTCGGGATTCTGCTTGGATGACGTCAATAGATGTGAATCGTCTGCTACATAGCTTCCGTACCAATGCCGGTGTATTTGCCGGACGTGAGGGCGGATATATGACAGTGAAGAAACTGGGTGGTTGGGAATCTTTGGATTGCGAACTTCGCGGACATACTACCGGACACATGCTCTCGGCACTTGGTTTGATGTACGCAGCTACCGGCAGTGAGATATTCAAACTGAAAGGCGATAGCTTGGTTAACGGATTGGAAGAAGTGCAGAATGCACTGAAAAACGGATATTTGAGTGCCTGGCCCGAGGAACTGATAAACCGGAATATTCAGGGAAAAGGTGTATGGGCTCCCTGGTATACTCTGCACAAACTTTTCTCCGGGCTGATAGATCAGTATCTGTATGCGGATAATAAGAAAGCATTGATTATCGTCACCCGAATGGGGGATTGGGCATACAATAAATTGAAACCCCTTAGTGAAGAAACACGTAAGCTTATGATCCGCAATGAATTTGGTGGTATCGATGAGTCATTCTATAATTTATATTCAATAACGGGAGATGAACGTTATCGCTGGCTGGCGAAATATTTCTACCACAATGACGTAATCGACCCATTGAAAGAACTTCGTGATGACTTGGGAACGAAGCATACCAATACTTTCATCCCGAAAGTGATAGCCGAAGCCCGCAACTACGAATTAACCCGCAACGAGACAAGCAGGAAACTATCGGAATTCTTCTGGCACACCATGATTGACCATCATACTTTTGCTCCGGGATGTAGCAGTGACAAAGAACACTACTTTGATCCGAAGAAGTTATCCCAACATCTGACTGGCTATACCGGAGAAACTTGTTGTACCTATAATATGCTCAAACTTAGCCGCCATCTTTTTTGCTGGACGGGCGATTCATCTATTGCGGATTATTATGAAAGGGCATTGTATAATCACATCTTGGGACAACAAGACCCTGAAACAGGTATGGTAGCTTATTTTCTGCCTTTGCTTTCCGGGGCTCATAAACTGTATAGCACAAAAGAGAACTCTTTTTGGTGTTGTGTCGGCAGCGGATTCGAGAATCATGCCAAATATGGAGAAGCTATTTACTATCACAACGACCGGGGAATATATGTAAATCTGTTTATTCCTTCCCAAGTCACTTGGAAAGAAAAAGGGTTAACGCTCCGTCAGGAAACGGAATTCCCACAGGAAGAAACAACGCGTTTTACTCTTCAGGCAGAAAATCCTGTCCGCACGACTATTTATCTGCGCTATCCTTCGTGGAGCAAGGATGTAAAAGTTTCGGTGAATGGTAAGAAAATATCTGTAAAACAGAAACCGGGCTCTTATATTGCTGTTACCCGTGAATGGAAAGATGGTGACCAAATCTCGGCTACTTATCCGATGCAAATCAAACTGGAAACTACTCCGGATAACCCGGATAAGGCAGCCCTGTTATATGGCCCGTTGGTATTGGCGGGAGAACGGGGAACTGAAGGTATGCAAGCACCTGCTCCTTTCTCAAATCCGGCTCTTTATAATGATTATTATACCTATAATTTTCATGTTCCTGCACATCTGCGCACTTCTTTGAAACTGGATAAGAAACACCCTGAACGTGCTTTGCAACGTGTAGGAAGTGATTTGAAGTTTACGACAGAACAAGGAGATGTGATTCGTCCGCTATACGATTTGCATCGCCAGCGCTATGTCGTATATTGGGATTTACAATCAGAAAAATAGATAGTAAACAACGAAATGAAGAATCGTTTATTAATTGCCGCTTTTGTAAGTATCTGCTTTTTGTCCGGTTCTTGCAAAATATCATCCGGTCAGGGAAGTCGGTATGACTTCTCTTCTTTGGATTCTGTTATCCAAGGATGGGTAGACAAGGGATATTACCCCGGAGCATCCATTTGTGTAGTGAAGAATGATACCGTCATTTTTCAGAAGAACTATCGGGATTATACACCCGATACAAAAGTATATGTCGCTTCTGCCGGAAAATGGGTAGCGGCTGCTGTCATAGGCGCGGTGGTAGACCGTACTGATTTGGGATGGGATGATCCGGTAGAAAAATGGTTGCCGGAATTTAAAGACGATGCTAAAGGTAAGATTCTTCTCCGGCAATTATTATCCCATACATCAGGAGTACGTCCATATCTTCCCGAGCCTCGTGTAGATAACTATAATCATTTGGATTCGGCAGTCACTGAAATTCTTCCTTTGGATACAGTCTTTACTCCCGGCACTCGTTTTGAATATGGTGGACTTGCCATGCAAATTGCCGGAAGAATGGCAGAAGTGGCGATGGGAGAGGAGTTTGAGACTCTTTTTCAAGAACTGCTGGCGCAACCTTTGGAAATGAAAAACTCTCATTTTACCCCAATCAACACGGACGGCGGACATGCACCTATGTTAGGGGGCGGACTGTGTACTACAATGAATGATTATCTTCACTTCCTGTCCATGATTTATCACGATGGAATGTATAATGGCAAGCAAATTATATCAGCAGAAACTGTGAAAGAAATGCAGGCCGACCAAGTGAAAGGCGCCATAATCCCTTCGAAGAACTCGGATAATTATGTAGCGAAAGGACTGGGACAATCCCACAATGGAGTCTACGGATTAGGAGAATGGCGTGAATTAATAGATAAAAAGACAGGTGAAGCTTATCAGATTAGTTCACCGGGATGGGCCGGTGCTTATCCGTGGATAAATAAACACGATAAAGTTTACGGATTCTTCATCTCCCATGTAACAGGTTCTTCTGCTAAAGAAGACGGTTTCTCTTCTTTCTTTGGCAGCCCTGTCATTTCACGGACTGTTTCAGAAATACTGAAAGGCAAGCCATTGGTTGTCAAACAAGGGCGTATCAATGTAGGAAACGGCTCTCTATACTATGAAGAAGCCGGTCAGGGTGAACCGATAATTTTTGTTCACGGTCATTCGCTCGACCATCGTATGTGGGATGAACAATTTTCTGTGTTTGCGAAAAAGTATCATGTCATTCGCTATGATTTAAGAGGATACGGCATTTCTTCTTCCCAAACAGAAGATTATCAATTTATGCATGTTGAAGATCTGGTTACTTTAATGGACTCTTTGCACATCAAGAAAGCGCATATTGTCGGGCTTTCTTTGGGCGGGTTCATTACTGCTGATATGTTGGCGTATTTCCCTGATCGGATGTTATCGGCTTTTCTAGCCAGTGGAAACATCCGGAAATCGAAGGGTCCCAGTGAGCCGATGACTAAAGAAGAAGCAAAGGTGCGTGATGAAGAAATAGCTGCCCTGAAAAAGAAAGGAGTGGAGGTGATGAAGAAAGAGTGGTTTGAAGGATTAATGAAATCCGGTGGAAGTCAACGTGAGCGGATGCGTGCTCCTTTGTGGCAGATGATTGACGAATGGGATGCATGGCAACCGCTGCACAAAGAAGTACGGGTAGTAGCAGGGCTGGATGCTATTGAAGAATTGAAGAAGAGTCATCCTGCTGTACCTGCTTTAATTGTAGAAGGTCATTCTTCTGATAACAAATTTTCAAAAAATCCTCCCATATTGGAATATCTACCTAATGGAAAGCTGAAAATCATAGAGGATTGCGGGCACATGATGAATATGGAGCGACCGGAGGAATTCAATACAGCTTTAGAAGAATTTTTAATCAATATTGAACAGTAAAATGAAAAAGCAATAAGTATCATGAAACAAATAGTTCTATGTCTGATCGGAATATTATTAGCATCGTTTGTATCTGCACAAAAGATAAATCATCCTTCACTTTTGTATACCCCTCAACGCATTCAGCAGGTAAAACAACGTATGCAGAATGAACCGAAATTGCGGGAAGCCTGGGAGGATATTCAGAAAACCGCCGATGAAGCCTTACAAAAGAAAGATTTCAATCGGTTGGATTATTTGTCGTTGGCCTATCTGATGACGGATAATAAAGAGTATGCAAATATAATCAAAGAGATTCTTTTGAAAGCTGTGGAAGCCGAATCCTGGGGAGATATGGAAATGATGGCACGTATTCCAGTCTGGCGTTCGCAACTGGGCATGGCACATAAGAGCTTCCTTTCTGCCATAGGATATGATGCGGCTTATAACATAATGTCTTCTTCGGAAAGAAAAAAGATTGCCGAAGGCTTGAAACGATTGGCTGTAGAGCCTGCCTTGGGCGACTGGCTGTTGGAACCTGCCCGAATCCATTCTTTGAACTCTATGGGACACAACTGGTGGACTTCCTGCGTATGCCAGGGTGGAATATTAGCATTAAGCCTACAGAATGAACTTCCCGAAGTAAAAGATTGGGTGGAGCAACTTCATGAATCACTTCCCGAATGGTTTGACTTTGCCGGCGATGCCTTGCAACAGAAAGCAAAGAGTTTTGATGAGGCCGGAGGAATGTATGAAAGTTTGAATTATGCAAACTTTGGTATTCAGGAAGCCCTATTGTTTCGAATCGCTTGGATAAACACTCATCCGGGACAAAATCCCGGCAATATACCCCAATTGGCAAAACTTCCGAACTACTTTTCTCAAGTATGCTATCCTCGTACAGGTATGCTGTATAGTTTGAATTTTGGTGATAGTCATAAGAATGTATCAGCAGAATCCAGTATGATGTTATTGTATGCATTGGGACTGAAAGACCCGACTATTCTGTGGTATATAACCCAAGTAGAGCAAGGACAGCATCGCGATGGATTTTTCCTGAATCGTCCGATGGGCTTTCTCTATACCCCTGATTTGAGTAAAGCTCCCGTAACTCCCGATTTGAAAACCTCACAGCTATTCTCGGATTTCGGTTGGGCCACCATGCGTACTTCTTGGGAGAAGGATGCTACGATGCTTGCTGTGAAAAGCGGTCATACGTGGAATCATTCCCATGCGGATGCCAACTCCTTTATTGTTTTTCATAAAGGCGTTGATATTATCAAGGATGGAGGAAACTGCTGGTATCCCAATCCTGCCTATCGCAACTATTTTTTTCAAAGCCAGGCACATAATGTAGTCCTGTTCAACGGGGAGGGACAACCTCGTGAACAACAGTATAGCGGCTCTACTTTGCGAGGAAATCTTTATCATCTCTTGGATGCGGGCAATGTGAAATATGTTTTGGCCAATGGAACAGGTCCTGTCTCTAATAATTTCAGCCGTAACTTCCGTCATTTCCTGTGGATGGATAATGTGATTTATATGATTGATGATTTGAAGACACATAAGGTAGGACAGTTCGAATGGTTATGGCATACCAATGGAACTTATAAGAAATCGGGCATTGACGTGAATGTGACAAACGGAAATTCTTCAGTAGTCATCCGTCCTTTATATCCCCGCATGCTGGCTAAGTCCGATTTTGTGCACGACTATCCCGAAGATTTATATTGGGAAGAAATAGAAGCTCCTACGGAAGATTTGAAAGGAACCGAAAAATATTATTCATTCCATTTACCAGCCGAGGTGAACCGTGTGAAAGGACTTACAGCTATTATTCTGAAAGACGCTCCCGATGAAAAAGACCTGCCTCAAATGGAAAGACGTGAAGGGCAGGACTGGATAGGGCTTCGTATCCGTCATAAAGGTAAAATTACCGATTTATATATCAACCAACTGGCGGACGGAAGATTAATGCACAGTAATTCATGGATTATGCCCGACGGCTGGATGACAGATGCTTATATGTTTGCAGTTTCTTACCCAGAAGGTACTGAAGCAAAGAACGCTAAGGACTTCTTTATTGCTTATGGAAGTGCATTGAGACGGGGTAATGAAACTTACTTTTCATCATTGGCTAAGCTGTTCGTTATTCAGAAAGCAGAAGATAAGAAACTTGATCTTTGGATAAACGGACAGCCGAAGATAAATACCACCTTTAGAAGCACAAAGAAGCCTGTGTCTGTAGAAGTGAATGATAAGAAAATCCCGGTAGTTTATCAGAAATCGCAGGTGAAAGTGAAATTATAAATTCTACAACATCGTTCTTGTATATATGCTGTTATCTTTTTCTAAGGTAGTAAATTCTTTATTTTTGTTACTCAAATATTTTTCAAATAACATTGAGTAAATAATTTAATCCCTTCGTATTTGTTTATGTGCATATAGAGAATACGAAGGGATGACTTTTTTAATTATAAGTACTTCCTTTTGGAGATTTTTATGTATGTTTGTCACATGTTTAATATGAAAGGAAGCAGTTGTAAGTGAAAGACACGATTAAATATCTGATTCTTATATTAATATATTTGGCTTGTGGTGTGGAACTACAAGCTAAAGACTATATATTCCGTAATATTGTCATGTCCGATGGGCTGTCAGGACTGTTGGTCAATGCTATTTATAAAGATTCCGAAGGTTTTGTGTGGTTAGGGACAGATAATTGTCTCGACCGTTTTGATGGAGTAAAAGTACGCCATTTTGAATTCCGGGGTATTGAATCAGGAAGAAAGAAACGGGTAAACAGCGTTACAGAAACAGCCAACAAACAACTGTGGGTGGGAAATGGAATCGGACTTTGGCGTTTGAACCGTGCGAACAGTCAGTTGGAAAGAATTGTCCCCGAAAAGATTGATTTTGCCGTAAATACTTTGTTGGCTAATGAGGATGGTCTTTATATCGGCACAGAGAAAGGCTTATTCATTCATAAAGACGGTCAATTACTACAGGTCTTGACAGACCGGAATATGCTTGCTGCCTGTAACAGAATCATGGATATTTGTCTGAATGAAGACAAAACTGTATTATGGCTGGCTACGGTGCAGGGGCTGTTCTCTTATTCACTGAAAGACGGAAAGATTGATTCCTGGCATTTTCAGGAGAATGTGCCCGAAGCCGATTATTTCCGTTGCCTGACCCGTATTGGAGAAACGCTTTATCTAGGCACAATGAGCCAAGGTGTAGTACGTTTTGATATAAAAAAGGAAACATTCTCTCATACAGTATCTTTAGGCTGCGATGTCATTTCTGATATATCCAGCGATGGGAAAGAGACTGTTTATATAGCTACTGACGGTAATGGCGTCCACTTCCTTTCACACAAAGACCAACAAGTGACACGTCGTTTTTACCATGATGTCAATGATAAGGAAGGAATTCGCAGTAATTCTATTTATTCCTTACTTGTAGATGATAGAGGTGCCGTCTGGGTGGGGCATTTTCAGGCAGGGCTGGATTATTCACTCTATCAGAACGGCCTTTTCCGTACGTATACCTATCCACCTTTATTCAATTCGGCAAATCTTTCCATTCGTTCTTTCGTAAACAGAGGACAAGAGAAAGTTATCGGTTCACGTGACGGTTTGTTTTATATAAACGAAGCCACCGGAGTAGTGAAAAGTTTTGTAAAGCCCGTTTTGACTTCAGATCTGATACTGACAATCAGCTTCTATCAAGGAGAATATTATATCGGTACGTATGGTGGCGGTATGATGGTACTGAATCCGGGAACATTATCTCTGAAATATTTTGCACAGGGCGATACGGAGCTTTTTCAAAAGGGACATATATTCTGTGTGAAACCGGATGCAAAAGGAAATCTTTGGATAGGGACTTCACAAGGACTCTTCTGTTATAACGGACAGACCAAACAGATCAAACACTTTACTAGTGCTAACTCCCAACTGCCGGAGGGCAATGTGTATGAAGTAAGTTTTGATTCTACAGGCAAAGGATGGATTGCCACCGAAACCGGTATGTGTATTTATGACCCGGCTTCTCAAAGTTTACGCTCTAATGTGTTTCCGGAGGGATTCGTTCATCGGGATAAAGTGCGTACTATCTACGAAGATGCTGGACACAATCTCTATTTTATCCGTGAGAAAGGGAGCTTGTTTACATCTACTTTAACGATGGATCGTTTCCAGAACCGCTCTATCTTTTCTACTCTTCCGGACAATTCGCTAATGTCTGTTATAGAAGATAACCAAGGCTGGTTGTGGGTGGCTTGCAATGACGGGCTATTGCGTATCAAAGAAGAGGGAGAGGAATATGATGCTTTCACTTTCAATGATGGAGTGCCGGGACCTACTTTTACGAATGGAGCTGCTTATAAAGATGAAAAAGGACTATTGTGGTTTGGTAACACCAAAGGACTGATTTATGTCGATCCGAAACGTGTGGACGAAGTGCGTGGCAAGGTCCGTCCGATCGTATTTACTGACATATTAGCTAATGGTGTCCCTTTTACCAGCTCCTCTTTGAAATACAATCAGAATAATTTGACTTTCTGTTTCACAGACTTTGCTTATGGTCTCCCATCTGCCTTACTATATGAATATCGACTGGAAGGAGTGGACAAGGACTGGAAATTATTGGCAGCACAGAACGAAGTTTCTTATTACGGACTTTCTTCCGGGACTTATACTTTCCGTGTACGTCTTCCGGGAAATGAGCAATCCGAAGCTAGCTGTCAAGTGACAGTATGCCCTATGATACCTTGGTGGGGATGGACACTTTCCATTTTATTAATCGTAGGAATTATAGCCTTTATACGGTATTATGTTTGGAAACGTATGCGTCGTTTGCTTGTTTCCTCTGCTTCGTCGATTTCGACATCAACGGAGGAGGAAATACAACAGAGAGAACAAACAGTAGAACATTCGAAAGTAATTTCAGAGCAACAATCTTCCACTGTTGAAGAGAAATATAAGACCAATAGACTGACCGAAGAGGAGTGTAAAGAACTTCATAAGAAACTGGTGGCTTATGTAGAGAAAGAAAAGCCATATATCAATCCCGACTTAAAAATGGGTGACTTGGCTTCTGCATTGGATACTTCTTCACATTCATTATCGTATCTTTTGAACCAGTATCTTAATCAGTCTTACTATGACTTCATCAATGATTACCGTGTTACCCAATTCAAAAAGATGGTAGCGGATAGCCAATATTCCCGCTATACTTTGACTGCACTGGCAGAACTTTGTGGTTTTAGTTCGCGTGCTTCTTTCTTCCGTTCATTTAAAAAGAGTACGGGAGTTACTCCGAATGAATACATCCGTAGTATAGGCGGAACAGCCAAAGAAGAGTAACTTTTCGACTTATTATCCCTGAAATCTATTTTGCATCCATATTCCCTTCACCCTTCACTTCTCCCTGTTCATCGGGGTTAGAGGGTGAACCCTGCCCTTTCACTTGGTGAACCCCTTCTCTTTTATTCTTTTCCTATCTCCAATCTGTTATTAGATAAGTTCTTCTTCTCCCCATCTAAACTTCCTTTTCCTTAATTGCAAAGTTGTTTTTTATAGGAAGCAAACTTTAAATGCAAGTTTTGTTTTTATAATCAAAGCTTGCATTTATAAAAACAAAGCTTACAATTATATAATCAGAACTTTCATTTATAGTTTATCATTAACCAAAAGCAACTTTGCAACAAGGGCCAAACAAGTTTATCATTAATGAAAAGGAACTTATCTCTTAATGTCCTGCATCATCATTAGCCTGAATGTAAGATGAAGGGAAGGCCAAAATGGTGAAGAAAGGGACTAAAGAGGTGAAGGGGGTGAAAGCAAATGGGTATAAGGAGAGCGAAAATACATTGTTTTTTAGTAAACAGAGTATCAGATTATAAAATGAGACTCTGTTTGCTGTGAGTGTAACTAGCTGATATTTAGTGAAATATATGCGAATAAGTCTATCTGGATTCTCAGAGATTACTCCGCCCTATTTTCAAGCTGTTATATCCGAAATCCCCTCTATATTTGCATCGTGATCAAAACCGAAAAAGATAGTATTATGGAGACAATAGCTAACACTTACGACGACATTATCACCCGTTCTTATGAAGAATATTATCAGGTGATTCTTACCTATATTACTTATCGTATCACTCATCGCTACGAAGCGGAGGATCTAACCCAAGATGTATTTGTACGTCTGCTGGACTACAAACAAATGCTCCGTCCGGACACTGTGAAATATTTCCTGTTCACTATTGCCCGCAATATTGTAATCGACTATATCCGTCGTTATTATAAGAAGCAGGAAATAGATAGCTACATCTATGATACTATGTCTATTTCTACCAATGAAACAGAAGAAAAAATTATCGGTGATGATTTAATGACAATGGAACGGACTCGTCTGGCTGCCATGCCCGAACAACGTCGGTTAATTTATACATTAAACCGTTTCGAAAATAAAACTTCTCCGGAAATCGCTAATGAATTGAATCTAAGTTGTAGGACGGTAGAAAATCACTTATTCCTTGGACGCCGTGAAATGCGCGAGTTTTTCCGAAATTGTATATAATCTTATTCATTAATAAATAACCCTTTGTGCTTATGGAAAAGGAGTCAGTATTTACAAAGAGACATCTATATGCCTCACTTTATTTTAGAGAACAAAAATTTAATACTATTTTTAAACCTCAAATTTAATTTTATGAAACGAAGAGGATTAATTTTTAATTCGCAACCTAACAAGACAGTCGTGTTTGCGTTAGGATTAATGCTGGGACTATGTCCTGCTACACAGATCTGGGCTTTTGATAATGCGGATGAGAATCAAGTTGTACTACAATCTCATAAACAAGTAAAAGGACAAATTGTAGATGCAATGGGAGAGCCGATTATTGGTGCAAGTATACTTGAAAAAGGAACTACAAATGGGGTAATTTCTGATATTGATGGAAATTTCTCTTTGAATGTAAGTGCACCAAACGCTATTATTGTGATTTCATATATAGGCTTTAAATCACTAGAACTTCCTGCCTCTGATCCGAATTTGAAGAGAATCGTGATGAAAGAAGACACAGAAGTGTTGGATGAAGTTGTTGTAGTTGGTTATGGTACTCAAAAGAAGGAGTCTTTGACTGGTGCGGTGACTGTTGTAGGAGCTAAACAATTGGAAAATAAGGGAACAATGTCAAGTCCTTTGCAAGCTATGCAAGGAACAGTTCCGGGAGTTATTATCACGCGTAATTCTGGAGCACCAGGAGATGAAAGCTGGGGTATGAAACTCCGTGGTGCATCTTCTTCTAATTCTACAGATCCACTTATAATTGTGGATGGAGTGGAATACAGTGATGGTATTAATGGTATGCGCAATCTGAATCCGGATGATATTGAATCTATAAATTTCTTGAAAGATGCTTCTGCTGCAATATATGGTTCGAAAGCGGCCGGTGGTGTCGTTCTGATTACAACTAAAAAGGCAAAAGCCGGAAAAACCGTTGTTCAGTATAATGGTTCCTTTACAGGAAAAGTTGTTGGATTACAACCGGAACTGATGTCCTTAGATCAATGGGCAGATGCTGTAATCACTGCACAGACTAATGATGGTTATTCAGATTCTAACTGGATTCGTTATGCAAAACTGGCCAAGCTTTATAAAAATCAATATATTGACTTAAATCATAGTACTCATCCTATTCCGGAAGGTTTTAAAGACGTTGAAGATTTTGTATTTATGGATAATGATTGGCAGGATATATTGTGGGGAAACTCATGGTCTACCCAGCACGATCTAAGTGTCTCCGGAGGTACCGAGAGGAATTTATTTCGTTTATCATTGGGATATATGTATGACAACAGTACTTTGAAATGGGGAAATAATAATAACCAACGTTACAATATGCGTTTGAATAATCAGTTCAAATTATCGGATAATGTAATGTTGACATCCAGTATTGGCTATAATCGTCAAGATCAGGTGTCTCCCAGTATGATTGGCAAGGTCCTTTCCCAGTCTTCCCCTCAACCGGGTTTACCTGCTTCGACAATAGATGGACGCCCGTATGGCTGGGGTACTTGGCGTGCATTGAATTGGTGGGCTGAAGAAGGTGGCGATAACAAACTGAAGGTTTCGGCCATTAATATTAGTGAGTCATTGAATTGGAAAATATATTCAGATCTTGATATGGTTGTGAATGTGGGATATAACACGTCTACAGCAACACGTGAGAAAGTGGAAAAATCAATAGATTGGTATAATTACGCTGGTACAACATTGTTGGCAACAGAACCTACACAGGAAAATAGTAAATATTCTGATTCTTTCTCAAGGACTGATTATTATATGGCATCCGGTTATTTAAACTGGCATAAGACATTGGCAGAGGTGCATAACTTGAGTGCTATGGCTGGCGCACAGTATAACTATACACAATATAAATATACTTTTGTATCAGTAAAAGACATAAATCCATCTTTGGAAATTCCTAATGGTGCTGGAGAAGTTTTGATTAAAGACGGGGATAGCAAACCGGCGAAATGGCATGAAGCTATGATGTCTTATTTCGGACGTTTGAATTACGATTATAAACAACGTTATTTGTTGGAAGGTAATCTTCGTTATGATGGTTCTTCAAAATTCCGTCCTGAAAATCGTTGGCAATTCTTTTGGGGAGTATCCGGTGGCTGGCGCTTGAGCGAAGAGAGCTTCATGCACTCATTGTCTTCCGTAGTTAACAATCTGAAATTGAGACTTTCATACGGTGTGCTAGGTAATCAAAGTGGAGTAGACCGTTATGATGGAACACAGCTATATAATTTTGCTTCTTCCAACGGAGCATATATTGGTAGCGGAAAAGTTTCCACTATTGATACGAACGGAAAGATAGTGACTACAGACCGTACTTGGGAACGTATTCATAGTTATAACTTGGGAGTGGACTTTGCTTTTCTCAATAACCGGTTGACTGGTACTTTCGAACTTTTCATGAAGAAAAATAATAATATGTTGATTGATGCCCAGTATCCGGGTGTGTTGGGAGACAATGCTCCTACAATGAATCTAGGGAAGTTTGAGGCCAAAGGTTGGGAAGGAAACATTACATGGTCGGATAAAATCGGACCAGTTCAATATCATATTGGTGGAACTATAACTTATACCACTAATAAATTGATTGATTTGGGTGCAACTTCTGTTTTGAAATCAGGTTTTGTAGATAAGCAACAGGGATATCCTTTGAATTCTTATTTTGGTTTACGCTATATTGGAAAGATTCAGACACAGGAAGAATTGGAAAAATATAAATATTATTATTTGGATGGAAATGGGATAGGAATGCAGGATAATATTCGTTTAGGTGATAATATGTTTGAGGACGTAAATGGCGATGGTGTTTTGGATCAAAATGATTATGTATATTTGGGAACAGATGATCCGAAATTGTCTTATTCATTTAATGTTGGATTAGAATGGAAAGGCTTTGATTTTTCAGCTATTTTCCAAGGAGTCGGTCGCAGAACTGTTTATCGTGGTGGTGAAGGTAACGAAACTTGGCGAGTACCTATGAGTGCCATTTATTTGAATACAACTACTCAATCTATTGGCAACACATGGAGTCCTGAAAACAGAAATGCTTATTATCCTACCTATACCAGTGTAGGATCTATTAACAATTATAATTACCAGTGTTCTTCCTGGTCAGTAGAGAATGGATCTTATCTTCGATTGAAGAACCTGACTTTGGGATATACCTTACCTGTCTCGTGGTTGGCAAAAACAAATGTGATAAGTAAGTTACGTATTTACTTTACCGGAGCAGATCTTTGGGAACATAGTAAATTAAAAGACGGATGGGACCCGGAGGCTTCACGCAAAACCAAAGATCTGGGACGTTATCCTTTTAACAGAACTTTTACTGTGGGTGTTAATGCAACTTTTTAAATAGAATATTATGAAACGATCAAAAATAACATTTTTCCTTACTATAGTGTTAGGAATAACTTTGCACTCTTGTCTGGACATGGAACCTCAAGATCAGTTGGGGGGTAAAAACATGTGGACTTCAGTCAATGATTATAAACAGTTTGCCAATACTTTTTATAGTTGGACACGTGACTTCTCTTCTGTTGTATATGATGGAACACATAGTGATAAGCGTTCGGACTTGATTACTTACCAGAGCTATAATGAATTTAGCCGCGGAATAAACTCGATCCCTTCTTCAGATGCTAACTATACGGATAATTATAAACATATTCGTCGTACAAACTTATTGATAGAAAATGCTGAAACTTATTCCAAACCGGAAGATATAAAACAATATTTAGGGGAAGCTTATTTTTTCCGTGCATATAGTTATTTTGACTTACTTCAATTGTATGGTGATGTTATTATAACGAAGAAACCGTTGGATATTACAGATCCGGAGATGAAGGTAAAACGGAACGACCGTAGTGAAGTGGTTGATCTTATTATTGATGATCTCGGACATGCTATTGACAACTTGCCGGCTTTTAAGGAGCTTAGTACTGAAGAAGAGGGACGTATTTCTAAAGAAGGTGCGCAGGCTTTCCTTTCCAGAGTTGCTCTTTATGAAGGAACATGGCAGAAATCACGTAATAATAACCAGAATACGGAACGTACCAAGAATTTACTGGATATAGCTGCCAAGGCAGCACGCACGGTGATGGATGCTAAATATGGATATAGTTTCCGCTTATTTGGAACAGATAGTGAAACAAAAGTCTTGGGTGACAGTGCACAGAAGTATATGTTTATTTTGGAGAATGAGAAATCTAATCCGGCTGGCATCAAGAAATCTGCTAATCATGAATATATTTTTGCTCGTCGCCATGACCAGATTTTAGCTTCAATCGGAAAGAATATAACTCAAGAGTGTCTGGCAAATGTACAATGGATTACTCGTAAGTTTGCCAATCTTTATCTATGTGATGACGGATTGCCCATTGATAAATCAGATCGTTTTCAGAAATATGATGAGAAAGTTTCTGAATTTCTGAACCGTGACAATCGTATGCGTTATACTTTACTAAAGCCGGGAACTCGTTATTGGGGAAATAAGTTCGGACGGACTTCTTGGCAATGGGATGAGGTAGATCTGAAGACCTCAAAGCTATATGATCCTGCGTCCGGTACTTGTTATGGTAATCAAAAATGGAGCGCTGAACGTGTCGTTCCGGATACACAAGAAGGATATGACTTTCCACTTATCCGTTATGCCGAAGTTTTGTTGAATTATGCAGAAGCTGTGTATGAAAGGGATGATAAGATAGAAAATGAAGACTTGAATATATCTTTGAACCAGGTTCGTCAGCGGGTGAATGGCAGTATGCCGGCTTTGACCAAGGAATTTGCGCAGACCCACGGACTGGATATGAGGACAGAAATACGTAGAGAACGTACTGTTGAGCTGTTTAACGAAGGTTTTCGTATTGATGACTTGAAGCGTTGGAAAACTGCAGAAAATGAGATGCCGCAAGCAATGTTAGGTATTAAATGGAAAGGTACTCAATATGAGTCATGGAATACGCCATTCAGTTTGAATGATGATGGATGTATTGTTGTAGAAACAGGTCGCCAGTGGGCAGATAAGAACTATTTGTATCCATTGCCTTCCGATCAGTTACAGTTGAATCCGAATTTGGGACAGAATCCCGGTTGGAAATAACGGAGTATGAATAAAAACAGAGAATCAATATGAAATATATAACTTTTTTATCAGCGAAATGTGTATCGGTGAGCCTTGCTATATTAGGCTTGTTATTGTCAGCAATTGCATGTGACGATAAAGAATATGGTGATGCGATGAGTGAAGGGCAATTGATGAATGATATTGAGATGAATATAGAATCATCCATAGCGTTAGCTGTAGGAATGGATATACAGGTTATTTGCAAACCTGTTCCAGAGAATGTTACTTATCCGGAGATGTCTTGGAAATCATCAGATGAGAATATAGTATCTGTGTCACAAGAAGGTAAAATTACTGCAAAAGCAGTAGGAAAGGCAAAAGTGAATATTTCCCAGAAAGCGGCCTTTGAAACACTTAAAACGATAGATGTGGAAGTAAAACCGGTAGCTACTGCGATTGAGATGGATGACTTTGAACTGTTTGAAGGTACGACTAAAAAAGCCTCTGTAAAAATTACACCTTCTAACGGATATAATGTCTTTCATTGGAAAAGTAGCAATGAGGAAATAGTAAAGGTGGATGCAGATGGTACTGTGACTGGAATTATCCCGGGAGAAGCTGTTGTTACAGCTATTGCCACTGATGGAACTTCTTTGACAGTTTCTGCTAAAGTGACTGTTCGGAAGGTAATCCCGGTAGAATCAATACAATTAGATCCGGTTGATGACATAATGATTGGACAGACTGTTGTTATTGGCTGTCATTTAGTTCCTGAAGAGGCCACTTCCGGTTTGTTAAGTTGGGTAAGTAGTGATGAAAAAGTGGCTGTTGTGGATGCCGATGGTGCTGTAACGGGAGTGGGTTATGGAACTGTGACGATTACCGCAACCGATCCTATGTCAAATATTTCGGCTACCACTAGTGTTACTGTAGGAGCTTTATTGGATTATCAGTTCCAATCTACTTTGAAACCATGTGATTTAAAACCTAATCAAGGTGGTACGGTTACATTTGATAATGGATATGCTCATGTCATAATGAAAGGTCCTGACGGTAATGGAAATTGGCGCCAAGATATTAATATAGTTAATGATGCATATCAAAAGAAACTGGAGTATGCTCCTCAAACTTATAAATATTTAGCTATTAAATTAAGGAGACCGCAACAAAGTGCAACTGCGAATGCAGGTGTGTTGAAGTTTGATATAGGAGATGGAGTGACTGCAGGTAATTATTGCAATTCAGCAGATTACTATGTGTTTGATAAAGAAACTCTCACCATCGTAAAAAAAGGTACAGGAGTAGAAAAATATGGTGAACCTAATATCTATGTATATGATATGTCTGTAGATAATGCTATAAAAGGAAGTAGCCCAATATCAACCAATGAGGCCGGTGTTGCTACTATGACATTGTTATCTTTGTGGATTGCGGATGTTAAAGAAGCCGCAATCGATAAAACGTATGATATGTATTGGATAAAAACCTTCAAAACATTAGAAGATTTGAAAGCTTACATAGAAAAAGAAAATAACAAATAAATCTGAAGTATGAAAACGAAATATATAAATGTGTTATTTAGTTTTGTTATAGCATCTTTTATGATGTCATGCAGTAGTGAAATTCCTACTGGGGACGCAAATAAGTTTAGTGATATGAAAAGTCCGGAGGAGGATATGGTAAAGAGAGATTATTTGCCATTGAACCATCCTTGTATGCTCCATACGCAGGCTGATATTAATAGGGTAAAGAGCAATTTGAACCGATCCCCTTGGGCGGAAGCTTATGCCCAATTGGAAGCAAGCCAATATGCGCAAAGTTCTTATACTGAAAACACAAGAGCTTTGCTTGACGGATATTTGAAAAGAATGGATAAGAATAATTGGTCAGGTAAATATTCGGATTATTCAAATTACACAGCATGTATGTATGATGCTGCGGCTGCTTATCAATTGGCACTTCGTTATCAGTTATCAGGAAATACATCATTTGCGGATGCTGCTGTGAAACTTTTCAATGCATGGGCTACTAATTGTAAGGGAATATTAAGAATGGAAGGTTATACCAATAATATTCCAGATCCTAATCTATATCTAATTCCTATTCAGGCACATCAGTGGGCAAATGCAGCAGAATTACTTAGAGACTATAATGGCTGGGATAGGGATGATTTTGAAAAGTTTAAAACTTGGATGAAAGATACATTTTATAGTGTTTCCGATATGTTTCTTAAAAATCATAATGGTGGACAAGGTAATATGCACTATTGGTTGAACTGGGATTTGGCCCAGATGACGTCTATTCTTTCAATTGGTATTTTATGTGATGATAACGTGATGATTAATCAGGCTATTGTATATTTCAAGAATGAAGAAGGAAGATATAAAGAGGCGGGAAATATAAAGAATGCAGTTCCTTATTTGCATCAAGACCCGGATTCGGATGAAATACTTGGGCAATGTGAGGAGTCCGGACGTGACCAGGGGCATGCTACTTTATGTGTTTCTTTGATGGGAGCATTTTGTCAAATGGCTTATAGTATTGGTGAGGACTTGTTTGCTTATGATAATTATAGGGCAGTGGCTATGGCAGAATATGTAGGAAAGTATAATCTTATCAAGGATGAGTCTTTTAACAAAGGAACATTGGTAGGGGATGATTTCATCTATGATTCTAATTCTTTCCCTTATACTTCTTATTCTAATCCCTCGTATACAAACGCAACCATATCTACAGAGCAACGTGGCACTAAACGGCCTTCGTGGGAATTGTTTTATGGATATTGTAAGGAGAAAGGAATTTCTTCTCTCTATAGCGAAAAATGGGCCGACCAGATGCGTCCTGACGGAGGAGGTGGAAACTACGGACCGAACAGTGGAGGATTTGACCAGTTAGGTTTTGGTACGTTGATGCATTATAGAGAATGATAATATTCATTTTTGAATATTTTTTGCAAGGGGATTAGGTATTTACCTAATCCCCTTCGTATATATAAGCAAATAGGTTAGTAAATAGATTGTTTGAAATCAGAGATTGGATTCAGTTTTTTAAGTGATTAGTTTTTGTAAAGGTAGAAAGAACCTGTTTTTAGGAATAACGAATCTTATTTTGAATGAAATTGATTATTAAGGTATATGCGTAAAAAGATTCTGTTTTTAGCAGGAATGATGGCTTGCTGTTCATTGGCAGGTGCACAAGAAATTTCTAAGACCTGGGTGGCTGATAAGGGGAATGGAACTTATCAGAACCCGGTTCTTCATGCAGACTATTCGGATCCGGATGTATGTGCAGCCGGAGATGATTTCTATATGACAGCATCCAGTTTTAATTGTATTCCCGGAATTCCTATTCTTCATTCCAATGACTTGGTGAATTGGTCGCTGGTAAACTATGCTTTACCGATTCAGGAGCCGGAAGAATACTTCGATAAGGCACAGCATGGTAAAGGCGTATGGGCACCGGCTATTCGTTTTCATAACGGAGAGTTCTACATTTACTGGGGTGATCCGGATTATGGAATCTATATGATTAAAACCAAAGACCCGAAAGGAAAATGGAGCAAGCCTGTGTTGGTGATAGCCGGGAAAGGGATGATTGACCCGACACCACTTTGGGATGAAGATGGAAAAGTTTATCTTGTACATGCATACGCTGGTAGCCGTAGCGGAGTGAATAGCATCGTAGTTATTTGCGAACTGAATGCTGAGGGAACAGAAGTAATTTCCGATCCGGTGATGGTATTTGATGGAAATGATGGAAAGAACCATACGGTAGAAGGACCGAAGCTCTACAAACGCAACGGATACTACTATATTTTTGCTCCGGCAGGTGGAGTAGCAACCGGTTGGCAATTAGTACTTCGCTCGAAGAACATTTACGGCCCTTACGAATCGAAGATCGTAATGGCACAAGGAAAGACAAATATCAACGGGCCTCATCAAGGTGGCTGGGTAGACACCAACACAGGAGAATCCTGGTTCGTTCATTTTCAAGATAAAGGAGCTTACGGACGCGTGATTCATCTGAATCCGATGACTTGGGTAAATGATTGGCCTATAATCGGAGTAGATAAGGATAAAGATGGTTGCGGTGAACCGGTAACGACTTATAAGAAACCGAATGTAGGAAAGACATATCCGATAGCCACTCCGCCGGAGAGTGATGAATTCAATACCCGGCATTTGGGATTACAATGGCAATGGCATGCCAATAAAAAAGACACTTACGGGTTCACGACCGACTTGGGATATATCCGTCTTTATGCAGGCAGTCTCTCGAAAGAATTTGTGAACTTCTGGGAAGTTCCTAACTTGTTGATGCAAAAGTTTCCGGCTGAAGAGTTTACGGCTACGACCAAATTGACATTTACTGCCAAGCAGGATGGGGAACAAACCGGAATCATTGTAATGGGATGGGATTATAGCTATCTCTCCATTCGTAAGGCGGGAGATCAGTTTATTCTGCAACAAGCAGTCTGCAAGGATGCGGAACAGCAAAATCCCGAACAGATAAAAGAATTGGCAAACATTCCGGTGGAACATCTGAAGATGCCGGGAGTAGCAGATAATGAGTGGCAAACAGTTTATTTGCAAGTAAAGGTTCGTAAAGGAGCCGTTTGTACATTCGCTTATAGTCTGGAAGGAAAGAAATACACGACAGTGGGAGAGCCTTTCACAGCCCGACAAGGCAAATGGATTGGAGCCAAAGTTGGAGTATTTTGCGTAACTCCGAATGAGGGCAATCGTGGATGGGCAGATGTAGACTGGTTCCGGATGACTAAGTAACTGATGGAGTGACTAAGTAACTGACCGCTCAAGTAACTGACAAAGAGAAATAAAGATTAAGAATTAACGCGAATATATTTGAACTAAGATGAAAAAGATTGTAGTAGGTCTGGCTGTGATGTTAGGTTTTTGTATGTGCACTCACAAGCCTTCCGGTACATTGGATGTGAATAGGGCATTAGACTACTGTGCAGAGCAGACACAACGTACGCTTACGGAACTGAAAACAGATTCCGGCATTGACTATACGATGATGCCACGTAACATTATGGCTGACGAACACCACTGGAACTGTCGTAAGGCAACGAAAGAAGAATGGTGTGCCGGTTTCTGGCCGGGTGTGCTCTGGTATGATTACGAATATACACAGGATAAGCATATTCTGGAAGAAGCGAAGAAGTTTACGAACTCATTGGAATTCCTTTCTCGAATACCAGCTTATGACCATGATTTGGGATTTCTCGTATTCTGCAGTTATGGAAACGGCTATCGCTTGACGAAAGATCCTGCTTATAAGAAAGTGATTCTGGATACGGCCGATTCGCTGGCTACTTTATTCAATCCGGTTGTAGGAACAATGCTTTCGTGGCCTCGTGAAGTGGAACCACGCAACTGGCCTCACAACACAATCATGGATAACATGATTAATCTCGAAATGCTTTTCTGGGCAGCAAAGAATGGTGGAAATCCTTATTTGTATGATGTTGCCGTTTCTCATGCTGATAAAACAATGAAATGTCAGTTCCGTCCCGATTATACATCCTACCATGTAGCAGTCTATGATACCATCACTGGTAATCTGATAAAAGGAGTAACCCATCAGGGCTATGCAGACAGTACCATGTGGGCGCGTGGTCAAGCATGGGCAATCTACGGATATACTGTAGTCTATCGGGAGACGAAAGATCCTAAATATCTTGATTTCGCACAGAAAGTGACAGATGTTTATCTCGAACGTCTGCCGGAAGATAAGGTTCCTTATTGGGATTTCAGTGCCCCGGGAATACCGGATGCTCCGCGTGACGCTTCGGCTGCGGCAGTAGTGGCCTCTGCTTTGCTTGAACTATCTACTTACCTCCCGAATGGAACCGGAAAACGTTATAAAGATGCAGCTATTGAAATGCTGGCAAGCCTGAACTCTGACAGTTATCAGAGTGGCAAGAGCAAACCGTCCTTCCTGCTTCATAGTGTAGGACATTGGCCGGCTCATTCAGAGATAGATGCCTCTATTATTTATGCAGATTATTACTACATTGAAGCATTGCTTCGGTTGAAACGTCTGCAAGAAGGAAAGAATGTAATTAAATAAAGAAGATTTATATAGAATAAAACACTATCTTTATCACAGTTATTTAACAATAAATCTATGTTGTATGAAACAGTGCATTAAAACAAATGGAGTTTTATTCTTTTTTTGTTTGATATCATTAATCATTACTGCACAGGAGCAATCAGTGCAGTCTAATATCAAATGCTTGAATTATCCTAGTTCGTTTGAGTTATTGCTTCGGCATTTTAAAGGAAAAATTGTATATATTGATGTAATGGCATCTTGGTGTAAACCCTGTCTGGCAGAACTCAAAGAATATGAAAAAACAGATGATTTTTTCAAAAAGAATGATATTGTAAGACTTTTTATTTCAATAGATGAACCCAAGGATTGGAATGCCTGTTTGAAAAGATTGGATGAAAGATTATTAAATGGGTATTTTGTCACCTATCATCGACCAGAGAATAGTGTTGAGAATAATAAATTTTCTGTTGAAGTGGAGAAGTTGTTTGTCACTTATGATGAGAAAGGTAATTTCGCCGGGCTTTCAGTTCCTCAGTTTATTATTGTTAATAGGGAGGGAACTATTGTAGAATATAAGGCACAAAGACCAAGCAATCCGGAGGAATTGAAGAATCAGTTGAAACAATACTTGGAATAATATGAGGAAAGACTCCCAAAAACGAAAAGCTCTGCAAGAACGGACCGTTCCGTGCAGAGCTTTTTTTACTGGTTAGGGTTAGGTTTATTTTATTGTTTTACCTTGATGATGTCATAATTCAGATCGCTGACAGCTTCTTGCAAGCTATCGTTCACCAGGCGAAGAGTGGTGTCATTTACAATCACGAAATACATCGGAGCTTCACCATCTTTCGGAGTTAACTTAACAGCAGTCACAGGTTTTTTGTTCACTACCTTGTGTACAGTCTGCTGTTTTCCTTTTGAAGTGAAAGTCTTGTTTTGTCCTTGACCTTCAGCATCGAGGTAAGTCATATCCAGTGTATACGCAGTATCTACACCGTCAGTTGCAGCGTTCAAGGTTAGTACATAGTCAATACCCGGACCGTCGGCAGCAGGAAGAGTACCTTCATAAACTTCAGTTAGTTCGGTAATCGGAGTCATAGCAAGAGCTAGACTGTCTGCTTGAGCCTCTGCGGCTTTGTTTGCTTTTGATTGGCATGATGCCAAAGCAGCTACGACTGCTGCTAACATAATTACTTTTTTCATCGTTAAGTGCTTTAAGTTAATATAAATATAGTGAGCTATTGCTCGTTTTTTGCTATCCTATTCCTGCTCTTCGTCCCGTTTGATGACAAGCAGTTTGTCTACTCGTCCGCGGTCCATGTCCACCACTTCGAATTGCAGATTCTTGTAGGTGAAGATGTCTCCCGCTTTCGGGATACGGCCAATCAGGAACATGGCTAATCCCCCCAGAGTGGTGAAGTCTTCCGATTCCAGATCTTCATAGGATAAAATACCCATTTCCTCCATGAAGTCGTCGATGTTCATTGAAGCTTCCACCAGCATCGAACCATCCTGCCTTGTGACGATTTCTTCTTCTTCCGTTTCATCCTCTTCAAGGATGTCTCCGAAGATACTTTCGGTCAGGTCGTGCAGTGTGATAATGCCTTCTGTGCTGCCATACTCGTTAACAACAACTCCGAACTTGTTTTTGTTCTTCTTAAATAGCTCTAAAACTTTATTTGCATATAAACTTTCCGGAATAAAGAGGGGAGGACGGGCTATTTCGCGTAAGTTAAACAGCTTTTTACTGCCTATCATCAGGATAATATCCTTTACGGAAACTACACCGATAATCTCATCTTTCCGTTCGTCCACCAACAGATATTTGCTATAATGTTCTTCTTCGATTGTCTTCATCACCTTTTCCTGCGTATCATCAGGGTGAAGGATAATGAGATCTCTGCGATGCGTCATCAGTTCGTTAGCCCGTTTGTCGGAGAAGCGGAACACATCACGTATCATTTCCGTTTCCTCTTTGTCAATCACACCCTGTTCCGAACTTTGATGGAGAATCATTTTGATTTCCTCCTGCGTCATGGGGCGTTCTTCGCTTTTCAAACCGATGAGTTTATTCAGTAGCCGGGTAGAGACACTCAGCAACCATACAAAAGGATAAGAAACCTTTGTCAGGAGAATCATGACCGGGCTGAACAAAGTGGCGTATCGCTCCGGATTACTAAGAGCGATAGATTTGGGTACTAGCTCTCCGATAATCAGAGAAAGATAGGTAATGATTGCTACGGTAGTAATCATTGCCAGGTTGCGTGCATAAGCTTCTGCGCCCGGAATGAGGGAAAAGAAAGGAACGAGGTCGTCGGCAATAGCCACACCACCATACGCACCGGATACGATACCGATCAGCGTAATACCGATCTGAATGGTAGATAAGAACTTTTCCGGTTCTTCCAATTGTTTTAAAACTCCACGGGCTGATTTGTTACCTTTTGCGACAAGTGTTTCAAGACGTGCTTTGCTGGATGATACCAGCGCAATTTCATACATGGCAAAAATGCCATTCAGTACAAGTAAGAGAAGTATGATAAGAAATTCCATAAATGGATTAAAATGGTTATAGGGTCGAAATTACAAGAAATCAGGGCACTATGCAAATCTATGTTATAGATTAATGATTTTTTAATAATAGTGTGTCCTTTTTTATCAAAAACAGAGGAGGAGATACTGCGGTTGACAAACCGCAGTATCTCCTCCTCTGTTTTTGATTTAGGAACGATGTCCGTTATTATTTAGCGTAGGTTGCTGCTTTTGCTTTTGCACGTTCGATACGTTTCATGGTATCCGGGTGTGACGAGAACATCTTTTGCAGGTAAGAAGCTTGTGGAGCATCTTTCGACAGTTCGGACAACTTAGTCAGTGAGTTAGCCATTGCATACGGGTCGATACCGTTCTTTACACAGAACTCTACTCCGTAATCATCCGCTTCGCTTTCCTGCTTCTGTGAATATTGTGCGCCTGCCAGAGCTTCAGCCATAGCTCCCAGCTCGGAGTCGGTCAGTTTGGCTACTTTATCGCTGCTGGCACCTGCTGCATTCTTCACGGCTGAACGGAGATAAGCATTCTTCATGGCATCTTTAGAATCTGTGTGAACTACGTGGCCAATCTCATGTCCTACCACTGCCATCACTTCTTCATCCGTCATCACATCCATCAGACCGGCGCAAATACGTACACTACCGTCGCCACAAGCGAAAGCATTTACGTCTACCACTTCATATACACCAAAGTTAAGTTTCAGTCCATCCACTTCTTTGATATGTCCCGTCAATTTCTCCAGACGTTTGCCATATTCAGTATCAGGTTTGGTCAATGGATTATGAGCATCCATCCATACCATATACTCCTTACTCATGTTGGCGATGTCCGCATCAGATAAAGTAACGGCTGATACTACGTCTTTACCGGCTTGTAACGCTTTGCCCAAATTAATCTTCTTGCCGAATTGTGCAGAAGCTGTCATACCCATGCCTAACAATACGAAGGCAATCATAGCGATTTCTCTTTTCATACTCTTTTCTAGTTTACAGTTTTATGCATAAATTAATACTCAAATGTTATTCCTAATGTGGGGAGCAATGTCCCGCTCGATTGTTTGAGGCGTTTCATTTTATAGTGTTGGCTGTCGGCAGGAGCTTCCGGATTTTCGATGATACCGGTGCTCATCAGTACATCTTGCTGTTTCAGTTTGCTTACCGTGATATTTTGCAAATCAAGATAGAATCCCAGCATACAATGTTTCAGATAAAATGTCTTGTCGATACGGAGGTCTACCTGTGCAAAAGCCGGAAGACGTTCTTTATTATATTTAGAATAGTCGTAATATGCTTTACCTTGTGCATCCCAGGCAGATACCAGAGATGACTTTTCTTCATCATAAGGCGTATAAGGAGCACCGCCGATGCAACTGACTTTCATCCCAACACTCCATTGGCGCGGCAGATTGTAGGTTCCCCGTAAGTTGAAGATATACCGGTTGTCCCATGCGGATGCAATGTATTCACTCTCTTTGTCGTTGCGGTATTCGCTTTTAAATAAGGTAAAGGAAGAAGCCAGATTCAGTTTCTTGGCGATCAGCCATTTCACCAAAATCTCCGCACCATACGAACGTCCCTGGGCGGTGGAGGTCAGCAATTCGTTGCCAATCACCCCGTAGTCATTCCCTTTGCAGGTAAGAGGAATGCCATCTACAACGGAGAGCGGAATTTTATCATAATCTTTGTAGAATCCTTCCACGGAAACTTCGAAAGTATCTCCTTTGCGCCAACTGATACCCAAGCTTTCCTGGCTGACTTTCATATAGCGGAGATTGTATTTGTTGACATACGTTCCGTTATTATCCTTAAAACCGAGAGCCGTGTAAGGAGGCAACTGGTAATAAAGTCCTGCATTTCCACTTAAAAACCAGTGATCGGCAAGTTGATAGGAAAGCGATATGCGCGGTGAAAGCTGGTCGGAGAGTGATTTCATCGCCGATGAATAATTGTTGGCATCCGCTCTCAATCCCAAAGAAGCAGTGAAGCGTTCGTCCATCGAAGAGTAGCTGATAGTGCCGAAAAGTCCCCAGCGCATCATCCCCAAATAAGTATGGTAATCAAACGTTTGTGCCTGATTGGTATATGCCTTTTGAAAGGTGGTGTTGGTATATTGGCTGTAATCCAGGTTCAATCCGAGGTTGACCTTCCAGTTGCGGAAAGAAGAATTGTTTTCGAAACGGAACTTTGTCTCTTGTTCGGTAGAACGGAGGCGGAGCATCAGATTCTCCGGAATACTTTCATCATTCTGACGGTATTTGGTGTTGCGGTTGTTCAGATAGCTGTGACTGACTACCACTGACTGCACATGTGCGCCTGCATAATGACGATAAACGGCTCCCAATGTAAATGTCTCCTGCTTGATTTTCGGCAGGTAACTAAGAATATATTCGTTGTCTTCGCTATCCGCTTTCGTGTTCAATCGCATATTGTCGATTCCTCCGAGTCCCAGCACTGTCAACTCGTTCTGTTCGTTAAACCGGGTTTTCAATTTGAACTGCGCATCGGTGAAAGTCGGCAGGAAAGGGAGGTCGAGCATATCAAACAGGAATTGCAGATAAGATTGACGTATAGATACCAGATAAGAGGTCTTTTTCCCGATATGCCCGTTGGAGGCGAGCGAGACTTCGGATGCTCCGAGGGTAGCCTTTACAGAGTTGTGCTCCATATCTCCGTCGCGCAACTTGAAATCAAGAACGGAACTAAGTGCGTTTCCTCTATCAGTGGGGAAAGCACCGGTGTAGAAATTGACTTCACGTATCAGGTCGGCATTGAGGATTCCCACCGGACCACCGGAGGCTCCTTGCGTACTGAAGTGATTGATATTGGGAATTTCCACTCCATCCAGGTAGAAACGGTTTTCAGAAGGAGAACCACCGCGCACAATCAAGTCGTTGCGGTATCCAATTGGTGAGAAGGCAACTCCCGGATAAGACTGTACAATGCGTGAAATGTCCCGATTGGCTCCCGGACTTTTTTCTATTTCCTGCAATCCGATAATGCGCAGGCTGACGGGGCTTTCCAAATCACGTCGGAAAGGAGAAGCGGTGACGGTTACTCCTGCGAGTTCGGTCAGGTTCTCTTCCATCTCTATTGAGATGTTCAAATCTTTGGTAGATACAATATATTCGGGAGTGGTGACACTTTTGTAGCCGATGGCAGTTGCTTGCAGGCGGTAGATGCCGGGAGGCACTTGTTCGATGGTGAAATGGCCTTCTGCATTGGTGACGCCACCTTTGTTCAGTCCGAGAACCATTACGTTAATGAACTCTAATGGCTGACGGCTGTTTTTCTCAATAACCGTTCCCCTGATTTGATGTACAGGTTGTGCCTGTAGCAGGGAAAGTAGAAGGTTTGAAAATAGTAGCAGAGTCAACAGTCTTTTCATGTGATTGCGAATTATTGCTGCGAAAGTACGAAAAAAGTATTAAAGAATGATACCTTCCGTGAATAAAAACAGAATATGTCTTATATTTGTAGGACATATTAAAAACAGATTCCTTATGAAGACTGTAAAACTGATAACTTGTAATGATGCGATGAAGGCACATATCCTTCAAGGGGCATTGGAGAATGAAGGTATCGAGTCTATTCTGCACAATGAGAACTTCTCTACTTTGTATAAAAGCTGTGTGAGCAGTATAGCGGGGGTGGATATACTGGTGGCAGATGAAGACTATGATAAGGCTGTTCAAGTATTGAGAGATAACGATAGTTGGCCGGAAGAGTTGACGCTTTGTCCGTATTGCGGCTCGTCGGATATCCGGTTGGTTTTGAGGAAGGGAAAGCGATGGCGTGCGATGGGTGCTGCCGTACTTTCGGCATTGATGGTCATTCCTCCGGGAGACAACCACTGGAATTATATTTGTAAGCAATGTCATAAAACCTTTGAAATGCCGGTTTCTAAATTTGATCCTTCCGCAGTAGCAGAGGAATAACTATATCTAACTATATAACACACAATGAAAAAGAAAAAACTTCTATTAATTGCTCTTCTTTTAGTATGGGTGGCTCCTTCGTTTGCTGCCAAAGTAGATACTTTATTAATTAAAAGTCCTTCCATGAATAAGGATGTGCAAGTGGTGGTGGTAACGCCGGATGCTGCGCTGGGGAAGAAAGCAGTAGTTTGTCCCGCCATTTATTTGTTGCACGGTTACGGTGGAAATGCTAAAACATGGATTGGAATTAAACCGAATCTTCCTCAAATTGCGGACGAAAAAGGAATTATATTCGTTTGTCCGGACGGAAAGAATAGCTGGTACTGGGATAGTCCGCTCAATCCGTCTTATCGTTATGAAACTTTTATTTCATCGGAACTGGTGAAGTATATCGACGAACATTACAAGACGATTGCCGACAGAAAAGGACGTGCCATCACCGGATTAAGTATGGGTGGACACGGAGCGATGTGGAATGCGATCCGTCATAAAGATACGTTTGGTGCCAGTGGAAGTACAAGCGGAGGGATGGATATTCGCCCGTTCCCGAAAAACTGGGACATGTCCAAGCAGTTGGGAGAATATGAATCTAACAAGGAAGTATGGGATAATCATACCGTTATCAATCAGATTGATAAGATAGAGAATGGCGATTTGGCTATCATTGTCGATTGTGGAGAAGGAGATTTCTTCTTGAATGTGAACAAGGATTTGCATAACCGCCTGTTAGAAAAAAAGATCGATCATGATTTTATTACCCGTCCGGGAGGACATACAGGGCAGTATTGGAATAACTCCATTGATTATCAGATTCTGTTCTTTGATAAGTTTTTCAAGAAATAAAACCGGGAATACTTGACTTTGGCTTTTCAATGTTGTATCTTTGGTACAGAATCATAAAATAGATTGAGGTTAAACTACGATAGAAGGAGGGAGCGGAAGCTTTCTCCTTTTTTGTTGTATACTTGGGAGGCGTGAGCTTTATCCCGGCTTATAAAAGGGATGAAACCAGAGATTAACGTGTTTTATACCGCAGCTTTATAAAAATTAGACGGTGCGTTACGACTCATTAAACGCTGCGTTAGGAGAAGTTGAAGCCTTTGTTAGGTAAAATCAGAGCCTTTGTTTCGGAATAAACAAAGTTGAGGTATGAAAAGGGGCTTTATAGGTTAAGAATCTATAATTCTGCTCTTGACAGAAATAGAGTGATTGTGCTACTTTAAAAGAGAATTCGATGTTCGGAATGAAAGATTATTCGAAAGAAACCGAAATGTTGCGTGTGTATGGATAATAGCTGGCCTGTCCTCCGGCATAGGTCGTTTGACAAATCATCCTGGATGGATTCCCTTTTTTATCAAACTCATACGAATAGATTGTCTTTTCATCGTTACTTCCTGCAGGACAACTGCGTATGGTGAAATGGCGCGGGTCCTTACCCAATAACCCAGCGTAAAGAGCTTCAATATGGAATGTCAGAGGGTGTATTTCTAATAAACCGAGGCAGGGCAAATGGTATGTCGAACTTTCTTCTCCCGGTTCATAAATGAACTTGTTTTCAAGGCCGTTCATCTTGGAACTGATAGAGGTTATATCTCCGTTCTCGTATGTAAGTGATGTTGATGAGTATTCTGTATTGTCAATATTCTCGACAATTCCGGTTAAGTATCCTTCTGCAGAGTAAGAAAATTGATAAATACGATTTTGTGAAGACAAACTGTATACACATTGACTGGCATAGCCTTCGCTATTTAATGTATATACTAAAGTGGGATAGTCAGTGGTAACTGTTACCTGATTATCAGAGTAGCTCAAGTTTACTTCGTTGCTGATTTCTTCTTCGAAATAACGTTGTTTTATAATATGTTGAATCAGGCGCTCACCATCGAACATAAATTTCTCTGTCTTATCTACAGGGTTTGAATCGTTCTTGACGGATTCATTGAAAATCATAGCCAATTGCCCTTTATTCTCTACTGTGCCCTTTTCGTCATCATCCGAACAACTGAATATCAGTATTGCCAGCAATAAAATAGCTATTTTTTTCATCCTTTCTTATTTTAATCGTAATCCGTTACTACTAAAACGTCTACTTGCCGGACTTATTACGCTTTTCTCTATTTTGAATTGCGCTTTTGTGGTCTCTTCGGTTTCTTCATCCTTTGGTGGATAACTTCCGTCAATAACACCGATGGCTACTTTTAACATTCTTTCGTTAGGATCACCGAATGGTAAAAATTCACTATAATTAGTAACTCCATCAATAGTAGTTTCACTGATTTTAAGATCTGTTGCAGGGGAGATAGCTCCTCCGGCATCGTGGTTGGAATCATAGACAGTGCATACTACCGGGTTGATTGACCACAGAAATTCTTCATTAATGAATTGTTCTGTTGCTACATTTTGTCCTTTAGTGACACCACCGATGGTTACGACAGGATAACTGTCTTTCAGTGAAAGACTCCTAATTAACATTTCCGGTGCTCCGGCTGTTGTACTGCTTGTAATAGCAAACAGAGCGGGCAGGTCTAAATTAACACCGCTCTTTAATATCTCACTATCAAAGTTGATGGTAGCATCCTTGTCTCTGTTTTTATTATTATATTCCAGATAGGCCATCGGCTTATTTAATCGTGCCTCTGAAGTCAGAATTGTACCTAATAACTGAACACAATCCAATGAACCACCGGTGTTGTAACGTAGGTCAAGTATAACATATTTCACGCCAGCTGTCTTGAACTCTTGTGAGATTTGTCGCAGTTCGTTATTGTATTTGTCCGGATCACTATTGGTTCCGGCTGTGAAGCTATTGTACATGAGATACCCTACTTTAATATCTCTATTGTTTTCTTTTACCGTAAGTATTTTGGTCTTATGCACTGGATTATCCTCAACGGATCGTGCCGCAGGTAGTTTTAATGTTATGTCATTAGGTACTACCTTGTATACAAATTCTTCTTCTCCTTCTTCCCCTTCTTCCGGCTCAACAGGAACTTCTTTCCATACTCCCATCACCAAATCCCGGGCTTGGGTTCCTTGCAGTAATTGAGTCTCGTATTTCTTGCTGATGTAAGAAGTATCGACTTTCATAATCCAGTTTCCACGTTCCAGTCCGGCTGCTTCTGCCGGTGAACCGGGGATGACGTAAGTAATTAATGCATTATATGCTGTATCGATATCTGCACTTCGAACCAGTGAATAATCAAATCCATAGGTAGGCAGCGGAGTCTCCATCACAGAGTCCACAAACGAATAGCTGTCGTTTTTTGATTTTACTTTAGATAAAAACGAGGCAGGTTCCAGAAACAGATTCACATCATCGTAGGAAGGTAGATCTTGATACCACAGATAGTTCTGCTGCATGATGTCGTACATCCATGTATCCAGTGCGGTCTGATGGGCATACTCCGGCCAGCGGTCGACACCACAGGAGAAAAAGCCACTGATAAATACGATGCTCAGGGCAGGTATGAGGATTATCTTTCTTAATTTCGTCATCATAAAAAGCTTTTTACTGTGCAAATGTAGGAAATACTTTGCTTATCTACCACATTTATGGTATAAAAATGCCTTCAATATGTGATTGGCTGTTAGAGATTCTTGCCTTATCTTTGTAGCATAGAATTTTTTAATAGGTATTAGCTTACATATAGAACGTTATTAATAGACGAATCATTATTCATGGATATAGCTGCATTATTATCAGGAGGTGTCGACAGTTCGGTTGTTGTACATCTCCTTTGTGAGCAAGGATATAAGCCCACTCTTTTTTATATTAAGATAGGCATGGACGGAGCGGAATATATGGACTGTTCGGCAGAGGAAGATATTGAATTATCTACTGCTACGGCACGTAAGTACGGTCTGTCTTTGGAGGTAGTGGATTTGCATCAGGAGTATTGGGAGAATGTAGCGGCCTATGCCATTGATAAAATCCGGCAGGGACTGACGCCTAATCCGGATGTGATGTGTAATAAGCTTATCAAATTCGGTTGCTTTGAACAGCGTGTAGGGAAAGACTTCGACTTTACGGCAACCGGTCATTATGCCACCACCTTGCAACGCAACGGTAAAACTTGGTTGGGCACAGCGAAAGACCCTGTGAAAGACCAGACGGACTTTCTCGCACAGATTGATTACCTGCAAGTTTCCAAACTCATGTTTCCCATTGGAGGTTTGATGAAACAGGAAGTGCGTGAGATTGCCAATAAAGCCGGATTGCCGAGTGCCAGAAGGAAAGATAGTCAGGGTATCTGTTTTCTTGGGAAGATAAACTACAATGATTTTGTTCGTCGTTTTTTAGGAGAAAAGGAAGGGGCGATTATTGAATTGGAAACCGGAAAGAAATTGGGTACACATCGCGGTTATTGGTTTCATACAATCGGCCAGCGCAAAGGGCTTGGATTGAGTGGTGGACCCTGGTTCGTAGTCAAGAAGGATATTGAAGAAAATACAATTTATGTGTCCCGCGGTTACGGTGTGGAAACACAGTACGGCAATGAATTCCGGATGCATGATTTCCATTTCATTACTGATAATCCCTGGAAAGGACAGGAGAAGGAGATAGACATCACTTTCAAGATTCGTCACACTCCCGACTTTACCAAAGGAAAACTGATACAGGAAGGGGAGAAGCAATTCCACATTTTGTCCTCTGAAAAGCTGCAAGGCATTGCTCCGGGACAGTTTGGGGTGATTTATGATGAAGAGACGAAAGTTTGCGTGGGAAGCGGAGAAATCATCTGTTAAATAGTTCCCTTAGAGGGGTAGAGGTTAGTGAATAGCGGTGTCAGATATAGTATTCGGCTAAATCCACAATCCCTGCCCTCATCGCATATTTAGTAGCCTCGTGCACATTATTCACCCCCAATTTGCGAAAGATATTCTTACGATGGCTGTTGATCGTATGGAAACTAAGATTTTTCTCTGCGGCAATCTCTTTCGTTGTTTTCCCTAATGCAATTTCTTTTAGGATATTCTTTTCTGTCTGCGTCAGCAAATGGTCGTCCATGCTTGACGCTGCCAGCGGAGAAGAAGTTCCCGAAAGCAGCAGATTGCTGACATGATTGCAAATATACCTTTGTTTGCGGGTGGCGCATTGAATGGCAGTCATGATTTCTTCTTTTGAGTTATCTTTCATCACTACCCCGAAAGCCATGCTGCTAAATAATACCTGACGGAGAAAGTTCAGGCTTAGTTCGTCAGAGAATAGAATCCAGTCGGCTTCCTTGAATCTTTCCTGCAGGACAATCAATTCATCTGCCCCCGCAAAATTGAACAAGGTGTAATCCAGGATAATCACTGCTTGCGGATACAATCGTAGCTGCTGAATCAGTTCAGCCTTGTTGTCAGCTTCTAAAAGGAGGGATACCTCCTTTTGTTTACTCAACAGGAACATCATTCCTGCCTTACTGATATCCTGATTGTCTGCAATGATAAATTCTCTCATAAGCCATACTGAATAAAAAAACTCCGCTACAAATGTACGCATTTTGCGCGATTTGTAGCGGAGTTATGATAAGATTCTTGTATCCGGATTACCAGGAACGTCCCTTGAAGATATTTGACTGGTCAAGCGGAACGATATTTCCGTTCAATGTCAGGTTGTTGTTGCTGAAGTTCGGGCTGATACTAACCGAAGCTGTATTGTTTCCACTGCTCATATTAATAAATACTTGAGCGGAGATGCCGATACCCTGAACACTGAATGAACAGTTCACATTTCCTTTTTTGTCGATATTCATCTTCATATCCGAAGAATTACCATCTACTGTAACACCACCGATTCCGTTAGGACCTGGGTAAGGAGTGTTGAAAGCAGTCTGTACGGTAGCTCTGTTGCCGTTCATCAGGACGAAGTTGGTGTTTGAAGTAACAAAAGCACTCATACCGTTGCGGAAGACAACCTGATTAGCTTCCAATACAAATTGCTTGTTTTTCAAAGCCTGTACAGCTTGTTGATAGGCTGCCATGTCCTGCACCTCTTCTTCGGCACGGAGTTTCGCTCTCTCTGCGTCTCTTTGAGCTTTTCTTTCTGCGCGGCGTGCTGCTGCGTTACTTTCTTGTGCATACATCATTGTGCTTGCACTCACTAATACTAATGCTACTAATGCAATAAACTTTTTCATAACTTTTTTTTGTTTAGGTTTAATATGTTGTTCGTTTATTGCAAAAACAAAGTGTATGCCAGATTGTTCACGAACGTCGTGCAATTTTATATCCGATGGCTGCCACGGTGATACTCATTAAAGGACTGATAATGTTGAAAAAACAATAAGGGAGATACACAAGTGTGGGTACACTCAAGATAGTGGCTTGAGTCATTCCACAGCTGTTCCACGGGATCAATACGGATGTAACGGTTACTGCATCTTCCGTGGTACGGCTTAGTAAGCAACTTTCATACCCTTTCTTGGCATAAATATCGCGAAACATATTTCCCGTCAGAATAATACTGATATATTGATCGGCAGTGGTCAGATTAAGAAACAGACCGGAACAAACCGTCGCACTGACCACGCTGACTGTTTTCTTCATAAAGCGCACAAAGATGGAAGTGATACTTCCCACCATGCCGCTTGCTGTCATTGCTCCGCCGAAACACATGGCACATAGTATCAGCCAAATCGTATTCATCATTCCTGACATGCCGCGTGTGGCAATTAAATCTGTCAGAACGGCATTATCCGTGTGCAAATTTGTCTCTCCGTAGATAGTCATCATCAGTCCTTTAAACAGTGAATCGAATCCGGAAGCGGCAATTCCTGAAATTTCTTCCAACAAATCCGGCTGAAAGATTAAAGCAAAAACAGCAGCCAGCAGGGTGGACAGGAACAGCGTAACGATAGACGGCACTTTCTTCGCTATCAATATGCCGGTTGCTACGGGAACTATCAACAGCCATGGAGTGATATGAAACTTTTCATTCAGAGCTGTTGCCACTTCTGCGATGTGTTGTGTATTGTTGGCATCATGAGAGAATCCTGCTACGGTGAAAATAATTAGCGTAATGACAAGAGATGGAACCGTAGTAATCATCATGTAACGGATGTGACGAAACAGGGGAGTGTCTGTGATGGAAGAAGCCAGGATGGTGGTTTCGGATAAAGGAGATATTTTATCTCCGAAGTATGCTCCTGAAATAATGGCTCCGGCAATCCAGCCGTCTTCAAAACCTTGCGCCTTTCCGATACCCATCAGGGCGATACCGATGGTAGCAATGGTAGTCCACGAACTTCCGGTCATAACGGAAATCAATGCGCAGATGATGCAGGTAGATGCCAGGAAGAAACTGGGATGGATAATTTGCATCCCGTAGTAGATTAGCGTAGGCACTACTCCACTAATCATCCAGATCCCGCTCAACGCACCGATTATCAATAGAATAATAATGGCTGTTGCCACTCCGGCAATATTGTTGGTGATGGCGAGCTCATAATCTTTCCAGGGAATTTTATAGAACACCATACCGATAAGGATACAAATAGCTGTAGTGGTGAGTAGTGACACTTGGCTTCCGCCGCTTAGGGCATCACTGCCAAATGTGCGGATAGTGGCAAACAATAATAACACCAGTACAATGATCGGTATCAATGATACAATGGGAGAGGGGGCTTTCTTCATGTTGATTCTTATAACCTTTTATTTGTTTTCCGGCTACTGTTTTGTTTATAGCCGCGCAAAGATACAACAAAAAAGAATGAAATCTTTTGCTTCAAAACGTCAGGCAATAAAAATTATTATAAGTTTGTATTTGATTGGAATATGTATAAGACCGGCTCAATTAGCGAAAGTCTTACGCCTTATCCACCAGTAACGGATGAAAAGTACCCCTGTCAGGATGAGGGCAATGGATAATCCGGTATAGAAAACAGAAATGAACGTTTCGGGCAGAAGATGGAAGCTACGTATGGTAATTCCCAGAGAAATCATGAAGATCATTGTAATCCAACTTTTCACATCGAAAAAGGAGAACGGGCAATTTCTGTGTTCTTTCTTTTGTTCGATTCGCTGGGTATGTTTATAATAAAGCCTTCTGAACACCAGAACGAAGAATAACAAGAAAACGACGGTAGCTTCTCCTATTTTGAACATCCAATCTTGGGAGGTGTTTAACCAGGTTACAATTCCTATTCGCAGAATATTGGCACCGGCTATAATCCAGACGGTGCCGGCTGTGATAAGTAAGATTTGTCTGTTAACTCCGTATTTCATTGGCTTTTTTATTGTAATAAACGGTTTGACCGTCTGTTTTGTTGACTCACTTCTTGTAGAAAGTCGTAATTAATAAAGAAATTCCGGTTAAAACGACTCCGGTACCGATAACTCCGTGCCAACCATACAGTTGCCAAAAGCTGCCCGCCAGAAATGTTCCCATTGAACCGCCAATAAAGTAAGTAGTCATGAAAACTGTATTGATACGGTTCGAAGCGCGCGGGTCTAGTTCGAAGATACTTGTTTGGTTGCTAAGTTGGATGCATTGCATCCCTATGTCAATGATGATGATTCCGGCAATGATACCAATAAAAGTGTTTTCACCGATGAAGAACAGTAACCAGGCAAAGAGAATCAATCCGCAACCGATAAAGTTAAAGCGGCGTACACCTACTTGCTTTACGTATCTTCCTACGAAAGAAGCAGTCAATGCTCCGGCCACTCCGCAAAGTCCTAGCATACCGATTACGTCGCTGTTGGCGAAGAACGGGGCTTGTCCCATTTTAAAAGCCAGACAGGACCACATGGCGAGGAGGGAACCGAAATTCAGTGCCGCCCGGATCGAATAAATGCGCAGTTGCGGGTATTCTTTCACTAAGGCTAACAGAGATTTCATCAGGCCGCTATACTTTCCCTGAAAGTTGGTCTGAATGTCAGGAAGGACTTTTAATACAACGATTGCGCAGATAAACATCATGCCTGCAGCGATGTGATACATTTCCCGCCAGCCAATCAGTTCACCGATAAATCCGCTGACGACACGTGAAGCCAGAATGCCGGTCAATAGTCCTGATAAGACAATCCCTACATTCCTGCCTTTATTTTCCGGACGGGAGAACTGGGCGGCTATCGGAATGAATATTTGTGGAATCATCGAACAAACTCCCGTGAGGAATGAAGCGATAAGTATCAAATGAAAATTGTGCGTCAGGGCGATAGTCAATAGGGAGAATATCAGAACGGTGAAGTTGACCAGGATGATTTTCTTACGCTGATATAAATCTCCCAGAGGGGTGATAAACAACAATCCTGCCGCATAGCCTATTTGCGTGACCATGGCAATCAGGTTAGTTCTGAACTCTGATATGCCAAGTTCATGGCGTATCATATTTAATAGGGGTTGAATATAATAGATGTTGGCTACCGAGACACCGGCCACAATAGCAAGTGTCCAGAGGATAGATGCCGGTAGTCCCCCGTTTTCTTTTAATGGCTGTTTCATGCGGCAAAGATAATAAAATAAGATGTTTATTCGATGAAGAAAGTGGTGGAAACTGTGTTGCCTTCTCCGTCTACTGCCGTCAGGGAATGTTTGCCGGGAGCAGGTTGCAGGGAAATTTTGTGGAAATCCTGTGTCTGTGTCTGATAGGTGTCGTCGAGATGCCAGAAGATAGTGGCATTGGGATTGCTGTGTGCCAGTTCCACCGTGATAAAGCCTTTGCTGCCATCCAGTTGCTTGGGCAGCTTGATGTGGGCGTTCATCGGAGGATAGATGAACTGCATGGGTTGGAAAGAATCTTCTCCGCAGCCGGCTTTGAAAGGTGGCAGCGGTTTATATTCCGGATGGTGTTGTTTATAGTACCATTCCCATACGGGCGGCAGGGCAAACCATGATTTCTGAATGGTAGGTTCCGTATTTGCACAGTTTTCATAGATGCGGTGGCTTTCGTCGGCGGATAGTGTGACGAGATGATGGTAAGGACAAGCCTCCGTCCGTAATCCGACGGGAAGGATCAGTACAGTGTCGGTTTCTTCACAGAAACGTCCTTTCAGATGACCGGATTGACGGCATATTTCTGCATCAACGAAAATTCCTGTGGGACGTTCGAACCAGGGTGAAGATGGGAGATAATTGAATATATCGAATAATACGGGACCGGCTGTCTGTGCACCGACCAATCCGGGTTTTCCTTCTCCGGTTGCATTTCCTACCCATACGCCTACTGCATAACGGGGAGTCACGCCAACGGCCCAGGCGTCACGGAATCCGTAACTCGTTCCGGTCTTCCATGCGATAGTCTGCATCGAGGGGATTGATTTCCAGTCAATTTCTTCAGGGCGGTTGACTTCTGTTAAGGCGGAAAGGGTGAGCCAGGCCGCTCCTGCCGAAATGACTCCTTCTGAAATAACTCCTTCTGATATATCCTTTCTCGAAGTTGTTTTTCTTGAAATGATCTTTCCTGAAGTAACTTTTCTTGAACCATCTCTTTCCGAAACAGTCTTTTCTTCTGTTCCCAGTAGTATCTGCACTTCCTTTTCTTGGGGAAGGTCGTTGGAATGACTGTTGGAGAGGCTTCGTCCCATTTGTGCATAAGCATTCGTCACATCCCATAAAGTAGCTTCGGCACCTCCTAAAATGAGTGATAATCCATAATGGGAGGCTGATCGGTTGATAGTCTTGAACCCCATTTGTTGCAGCATGTGATGAAATTTGGGTACTCCATATCTTTGTAACATGGTGACAGCCGGGATATTCAATGAGCGGGCAAGAGCTTCGGAAGCGGGGACGGCTCCTTCAAACTGCAGGCTGAAGTTTTGTGGAGTAAAGCCATTGATATTAACGGGTACGTCCGGTAACAGCATTTGCGGTAATAGACTTCCCTCCTGTAGCATGGCACCATAGAGAAAGGGTTTTAAAATACTGCCTGTACTTCTGGGAGCTTGAATTACGTCTACTTGATTCCCCCCTTGCTTACGGTCGAAATGTACATTTCCGCAGTATGCTACCACTTGATTGGTGGGAATGTCTATAATTAGGATAGCCAGGTTACGGATATCACTTCGATTAAATTCATTGCTCCACCGTTCCGCCAAACTCTCTATATGGGTTTGTATTCCTTTATCGATGGTTGAGCGGGTATATAATCCGTTTCTTTCTTGATAAAAGCGGGTAACCAGGTGGGGGGCTATTTGAGGAAGAGGATGTGGTTCGTCGGGTAACGGTTCGCTGATAGCCAATTCATAGGTGGACGCATCAATAATCTCTTCTTCAAAAAGTTGTTTTAATAAACGGTTGCGTTTGGAAAGTAGTGTTTTTCGTCCTTTGGATAGATGAATCATGGCGGGGGCATTGGGTAGGACGGCCAGCATGGCTGATTCCGCCCATGATAAATCTTCGGCAGAATGACCGAAGTAGCGCCAGGCAGCAGCATCCAGTCCTACTACATTTCCTCCGAATGGTGCATGAGAGACATACATGGATAAGATTTCCTCTTTGGAAGTCCGAAACTCCAAACGGGTAGCCCAGATCATTTCGATGACTTTCTCTCCGATAGTTCTGGGTTTGTTCCGGGCGAGACGGATGGTCTGCATGGTAAGGGTACTGCCTCCGCTTACAACACGTTTATTCTTTAAATTCTGGTAGAGTGCTCTTCCGGTAGATAGCGGATTAACTCCCCAATGGTGGTAAAAGTGTTTATCTTCAAAGGTAATAAGGCATTGCTTGATTTTTTCAGGTGTTGTCTTTCGGGGAGGAAACCGCCATTGACCATCCGAAGCGATACGTGCTCCCAGTAATTCTTCGTTTCGATCAGTCACAACGGTGGAGTAGGGTACATGAAACAGTTGCCGGGGAAGGCAAAAGATGTATCCTATCATCAAAAGAGCAATGCTTATTGTCATTACTTTCTTAGTAACAGATAATCGTTTGAAGAATTTATATATAGGATTCATTTAAATGTTAAGAGCTAAGAGACATATCTTTGTGACAAATAATTAGGCACGGATTACACGGATTACGCATTTTTGGTTAACGAGTAGAACCGTGTAATCCGTGCCTGAAATTTATCGACTGACAGTTGTTCTTCCCGCTTTGCTGCGTGCCTGTACGTTTACATCATACATTGCTTCACATTGAACGGCAGGAAGAATAAAGTTACCTGCATAAGTCGCTTGCAGTCTGACAGTGAATACTTTTGTTTCACCACGACGCAAATTGAAATAAGTTAATACCCTGTCATCGCGTATATCCAGATAATTATATTTGCTGACGGATTTACCGGAACCGTCGGCTGCTCCGCTTTCCGTTTCGGGGGCAACCATTCTTTCGTTATATATTTCCCAGCCGGACGGTATGATATGCGTCAGTGCCAGATTGGTGTAATCGGAAGTTCCGCTAATATTGGATATGGAGGTGATAGCCATAAAGTCAGTTCCCTGTATAATATCATTGACAGAGATCGGTGTACCGTTCAGGTTGGCATATCTTATATCCATGCGAAGATTGTCGCTGATGGCCGGTAATGTATCGTTCAACAACTGTGTGCGTGTGATAAGGTCTACGCTAAGCGCTCCTTTTCCTTGATTCTTCACAGCAATCATACCGGATTTGGGAGTGGTGGCGATTTCCTTTTCAAACACAGCTTTAGCCGATTTCACGGCAGGTTGTTGTTTGTCGTTCCATGTCCATACGAAATCCAATGTGCCTGACAGCTTTTCAGCCAGACGTCCCATTGCCATAAGAGCAAAAGCGGTGGATTGTGTACTGAACCACTCCTCTTGTGACAGATTCTTTGAAACGACTTTTGCCTGCTGTAAAGCATCCCGTTCCCGGTTCATCAGGATCAGTGTTTCCAGAATCATAGCTTCATCACGGTCGGAGGAACCGTAAATCTGATTCATGGAAGAGTAGGGGCTTACTGTTGTTTCCGCATTATACACCAGTTCTTCAGCCGGTTTCATCTTTCCGGTCAGTGCATAGGTTGCTGCCAGTCTCCATTTAGCCTGAATGGATAATCCTGCCTGTTCTTTCATCCGGTTCATGGCCCCATATTCCGGTGCTCCTGCCAATGCAAGCGTATATAAACGGAAAGCCTGTTGCAATTCCGACTGCCATTGTTGCCAGCCGCTTGCATCCTGCGGCATCCGCCAGTTCTGTGCGGCAGCACGTTGGAAACGCTTCCACTTGTTCAATACGTTCGAATGAACGGCGTATCCTTTTTCTTGTGCCAGTGTCAGGAACATTCCTGCATAAGAACTGATCCATTCGTCGGCAACAGCATTTCCCGGCCAATATACAAATCCGCCATTGGGGAGTTGACGACCATAAATCTGCCGGATAGCCTCCTGTACATTTGTCTTTATCTTTTCGGCTTCTATCTTATCTATTGTTTTGAATTGGCCGACAAACAGAAGAGGCAAAGCCTTGGAAGTCAACTGTTCCGTACAATGATGCTGATAGTTGTATAAGAAGTCGAACCGGCGGCTGATGTCAACCGAGGGTATGCGTGATACTTCCAGCTTTATCTGATTATTTGCAGAAGAACTGCTTAGATTGTATGAAAGTTCTTTGCTTTGTCCGGCTTCTACCCATTGACTGTTGCGCAGGGTTACTATCGGATTCGGGTTGCGTACTTCTATTTCAATGGTTTCTTTAGTTTGTTGTCCGCCACCATTGGCTGTCAGATGGATGGTAGCCTTTCCTGTTTTACTACCTGTTTTTAAGGTAAAGAACACGAGCAGGTCACCCGGTTGGCTAAATTTGAGCGACTGTTGGTTGGCCCCTACAATCTGTACTCCTCCACCGGATGCCTGAAGTGATACGGTTACATTCTTCACTTGATTTTCCATCGCAAAGATATTTACCGGAACGGTGATTTCTTCCTGAATACTAAGCACACGGGGCAAGGTGGACAACATCATTAACGGAGTCCGCACGAAAGCCGTTTTTTCCGCATTGCCGTACGCTCCCTCTTGTCCGGCAACCACCATGGCACGTACCGAACCTACATACATCGGAAGTTTCAGCGTATGCGTCTGGCTCTTACCTTTTCCCAGATAGAAAGGACCTATAAACTTGACTACCGGTTTGAAGCGGTTTGCTTTTGCATCGGCAGGTTTTAATGTGGCGTCTCCACCCGTACTGAAAAGTGAACTGTAACTTCCGGCGGAAGCTCCCAATACATTATCATACATATCCCATGTCCGGATGCCGAGTGCTTCGCGTGAATAGAAATCATTCCATGGGTCCGGGGTTTTGAAATTGGTAAGATCCAGCAAACCGTCGTCTACAATAGCTAATGTATAAGTCATCGGTTTTCCGGTCTTTTCGCTGACGGTCACATTGAAGTTGGTTTCCGGGCGTAACACTTCCGGCATCTGTATCTGCGGTTGCAACACCGTCTGACTGTTAGTCACGAATACCGGAACGACGCCATACATACGGATAGGCAGGTCATTGACTGTTTGCGCGTGAGGCTGTAACAGACTGATATGCAGATATACATTCGGAGTCATCTCCGGTGTAATCTTGAATGTATATTTCGTATCTCCTCCGTTGGAAACCTCTATCCATTCTTGTCGTAATACGGTAGAACCGTTTTCTATGGATACCAGTGCACGTCCTCCCGCTGCTGCAGGAATGATTGCTGTGGCTGTTTCTCCTATTTCATAAGAATCTTTGTTCAGCGAGAAAGCAAGCATTTTGATACCGCTGGGATCAGTCTTGCTCGAACGTCCCCGCCATTCCGGCCAGTCAACATAAACTGTACCTCCGGTGGCATGTCCACTCTCTTTATCTTTCACGTAAACCAGGTAGCGTCCCCATGACGGATAATCGATACGGAATTTGAAAGATGCTTTTCCGCCTCTTGTCTGTAAATTGCCGCTGGCAACAGGAGTGATGGAACTGTTGTTGATATACGTTCCGAAAGATTCACCACTGTTTTCCCACCACCAACTCCAGCCGATGCGGTATATTTTGTATTCCAGATTAGAACTGTTCACTAACTGTCCCTGCGTGTTTACAGTTACAATATCGAATACATGATCTTTGTCAGTTTCAATATATTTGCCTTTTGGCTGGTTCAGATTGATACCGACATAAGAGGTGAATGGTGAGAATGGAATTGTTTGAGTGTAGATGCTGGCATCTCCTCCCGGTTCGAACACGCGGGTGGTGAAAGTGGCGTTCAGCATACCCGGCGCTTCCGTTGCGGTCGGAACTTTCAGCATGACATTTGCTTTTCCTTCTGCATCCAGTGTGCCGTCAAATATATCTGTTTTGATAGTCGTGAAATCCGTAGCCGGATTGTTAAAGATATATTGTCCGTAATTCTTAAACTGTGTATTCACTTTCGATAAAGACATTTCTACTTTGGCTTTCAGTTTGGAGGCAGTTGCTCCTGTCAGCCAGGTTGAAGTGAGTGGGGCATAGAAATTCTTGTCCGTGGCTTGAAGCACCTTCGGCAATGCCAGATTTATTTTCAAGCGGTTGGGCTTTATGGTTTCGATACGCAGACCTTTGTGGAAGGTGGTTCCTCCCACCTTAATATACGCATTCCAAAGTCCGGTCGGGTCTGTTGCCTGTGTCGGAACGTCGAATGTATAGAATCCGTTCATTCCTTGTGTTGAAATCATTTTTGTGTAGAACTGTCCTCTCGGATTGTAAATCTCCAGTGCTACGGGATGCTTGTCGGGGATTCTCTTTTCGCGGTCTTCCAATATAAAGGAAATGTGCAGCGTGTCTCCCGGGCGCCATACCCCTCTTTCGCCATATATAAATCCTTTCAGTCCCTTTTGAATATCTTTTCCTCCCACGTCGAATCTGCTGACGGACTGTTCTTCACCGTCCACAACGCGGACGTACGCTTTTTGCTTGTCCGATTCTGCCACGATAATGAAAGGCACACCGTTCGGAGTGATTTCAACGAATCCTTCTCCATTGGTTTCTCCTTTCCCTATGGGTTGTAACTGGAAGTTATACGCTGTTACCTGTGCTTTCCCTATCGGTTTTGTATCCAAAATATTACTAACGGCAATCCACAGTTTATTCAGTGAGTTCCGTTTTACAATCATTCCCAGGTTGGAAGCAAAAACGTTGCAGGCAGCTGCCCGGTCTGAATCCATATAATAAGACGGATGGCAGGGGTTGTCGCGTTCCGTCCATCGGTACACACTCCAGTCCATTGTTCCGCCATTGTAATAATAGTAGGCTTCGGGGGTATTCCAGATTGCTTCATCTTCTTCGGACAAAACACTTCCACTTACTTTGGTCAGCCCGTCGGAGGTGCTGCTGTCGGCGAATTTCATATCCTGATTCTCGCCTCCTCCACAAGGATAAGCGGAGTATTCCTGACGAAATGAAAGTATGACACGATAGATGGCACCCGGTTCCTGGTGGATTAATCCGGCAAGGTCTATCGAGTAATCTCCCCAATGATGAATGTCTTTGGAAGCATCTTTGGCAAGCCATAATGTTTTCTTGTAAACCAGTCTTCCAGAACGGCGTAGCTCATTGGCCGAGGCCAGTGAATTGGTTTGCATAAACATCAATACATTGTTCTCGAAAATGCGGATCACGCTCAAATCCACAGCGTATAGGTTGACAGCCCTGAAAGGAATAATCAGACTTTTCGAATCGGGCAGGATAGCGGCGGTAGTAGACATTTCCACTTGTGGCTTCAGACTTACTTCACTGAATGAGATCGTATGAGAAGTTCCCAATGCTTTACCTTGACTGTCTTTGACTCCTTCATGGATATTCAGCGTCAGTTTGTTCTGTGTGTTTGCTTCGAAATAGATAAAAACTCTGTTCTCACTGATTTGGAAGATCGATGAGGAGATTTCCGGGATCTCAATCAGTCCTTTTAAATCTTGAGTAGTGGATAAGGGAGCGGAGAAAACAATCTCGATTCCATTTTCCGGTTGGTCGATGCGTTCGGCAGACATGAAACGGAAACAATCTTTCGCCGGTATCAGTACTTCTTCGGTTTGTTTACGGTCGATGCCGGCCGGGTTGCCGTTGGCTGTGATAGTCAAGGGGTAATCATCAGCTTCTCTGGGGATTTGTCTGATACTAAACAAATACCGGGTATGATTGTCGGTTGCGGTGACTTCCACCGGATAACTCTTTTTCCCGTCACTGGCAGTCAGCATCTTTTCTACCTCTTCCTTTTTCACTACGTCGCTGAAACGTATCTCTCCTTTCATATTTATTTCATTCGGTTGGGTAGCTGTAATCGGTAATGATTCCAGTTGCAGGGTGAAGTTACGTTCTTGTACGCGGAATGAGAAGTTGAACTCTTTCAGCTTTTTGTCCACTTCGATGAAGTCTCCGAGCCGGAAAGTTCCTTCGTAAAGTGTTCCCGGTTTCAGCGCTCCTTCTTCGGGCACAAATTCAATGGTATTGTTGCTAACCCAATATGCTTTTCCCTTTAATGAAGGTGAGAAACTGAACGGGTTGCTTTTTAACTCATTGTTCAGATCCACCATGGGTTGGTCGTGGGTCAGTTCTATACGTATGGTCGAATTTTGCGAGATGACTCCTCCCGTATACGCGTTTACATACGGTGCATAATCGGCAGAAGGAATGATGTCTTTTTGAGTGCGTGTGCATGAATATAGGCCCACAGTTATCATGATGAGCAAAAATAGTCCGGTAGCACTGATGCTACGTGTAGTCTTTGTTTGTCCCATAGCGAGGAGTTTTTTTATAGTTCAACGAACAAATATACAGTTTTTATGCTAAATCCTTTGTTATTCTGATTATTTTTGCAAGTTCTTAATCAATTTATTTATGGGGAAAAAGAAAGAATACAAAGAGGCCAATCGGCGATTTTTGAAAAAACTATCTTTTCAGGAAGGTGTTTGCGCGTTGCCGTGTGGAATCTATTACAAAGTTTTGGAAACTGGCGAAAGTACAATTTCTCCGGGTGCGCGGAGTATTGTTACCGTGCATTACAAAGGAAGTCTGATTGATGGTCGGGTGTTTGATAATTCTTATGAGCGTACTTGTCCCGATGCCTTACGTCTTAGTGATGTAATAGAAGGGTGGCAGGTGGCACTTCAGAAAATGCATGTTGGTGATAAATGGATTATTTATATTCCTTATGCAATGGGATACGGTATCAAATCTTTTGATTCTATTCCTGCTTACTCGACATTGATCTTCGAAGTGGAACTGCTTGGCGTTGCATAGAACATAAAGATGATCTATATACAATCAGATACATGGATATTTTTCTTTTAGCTTTTTCATAAAAGACTTGCTTACTTGTAAAAGTTCCATCTCATTAAATGGAGGAAGCAATATGCAATTGTTGTCTTCAATCGAAACCAGATAGCTTATATTGATAATGTGTGACTGGCTAATCTGGATAAGGTAGGGATGCAGACTCAATATCTTTTGTGAGTTTGTATTTCTTTTGAGTGCCAGGGTATGATTATTATTTAATACAGCTTCCCATAGTTTACTCTTGGAGTTATACCGGAAATAGCCAATCTGTTCTAAATGGATTAGTTGCAAGTTTCCAGTAATGGTAGTATATAAAAAGATCTTTTCTTCTTGATGTTTTTCTGTGTCGGTGTGATTACAATTGTCAATATTCATATTCTATTTATCTTAGTATTCGATTAATCTGTTGATGATGCCAACGTCGTAGTTTTATTTTGCATCAAAAGTAACGGATTGCTTTTAGCTATAAAAATAAAAAGTGTCTCATTCCTGAAATGAGACACTTTTTACTATTAAGAATTGTGCTTTTAAAAAAAGAAATTATTGTTCTACTCTTTGATTCTCAATGAATTTACTGGGTGATACACCATACTTTTCTGAAAAGTTACGATAGAAAGTTGCCCGGGAGGTGAAACCGCATGCAAACATCAGTTCTTTTACATTACTCTTTGGATTTTCGGCGGCTAACTGTCTGAAATATTCCAGTCGAAGATAATTAATGTATTCCCGGAAACCTGTAAAGCCCTGACTTTTGATTGCTGCTGAAATATCATGTTCCTGTTTATTCAGGGACTTGGCTAAAAGTTCTATATTATACCGTTGATCGGTATAGGGATGCTGTTCCTGAAGATAGGCTTCAATCGTTGAGAAGAGCGGGAGAGTAGGAGATGGCTTTCCAGCTTGTAGCATTATAGTGCTTTCCGTATTCTTTGCATTATGAATCATGTTTATATGGTTCGAAAACGGATTCTCATAACGTAAATATTGTATGGAGAATAAGACCGTAAAAACGATTGCCATAATGCCGAACAGATTGAAAACAAATTCATTGATATTTAGAGTGAACAAAATGTATATCCCTAAAAATACGAATAGAAAACCGATGAATAGATACATGTTATTATTTATCCTGCGGTAGGTCTTGTTATTCATCATCGGATAAATAAGAAGAACGAGTGGGGTAAAAACGGATAACAGGAATATGCAAACCCTAAGCTTGACATCTATTTGATGGATATTCGGAATAATTTCATCTATGGAGTGGATGGGAGTGATATTCCCATTGAAACCTAAATAACTGATTCCTACAGTTATCGTAATGATGGGTAATAATAGAAAAGTAAATATTCTGAAATGGTTCAGATAGCCCGGTGATAAAGAAGCGATAGGGAACAGGGCTACAATATTTGCTAAAGCATACCATTTGAGCATTTTCTCAATGTTGAGCAATTCTGTGAAGTTGTATTCCGGAGTGTCTGTGACAATTGTCAGCCATCCGATATTTTCCCATGAAAACATAATACCGATGCCGGTTGCTATAATTCCCCAATATAATTTCGGATAATTGTCTTTAGCACGTATAATAAGGATGATTCCTATAATTAACGCAATCAGATCAAGTGTAAGCTCAATAGATAGATGTGTAATTCCCATTTTTTTTGACGTGTTTCTATTTTTGAAGTATATACATAAGTATTTCCCTTTGCAAAGGTAGCTAAAAATAGATATATCTGATAATAAAAAACACGTGACTCTGGAGGAACTTGCTATGTTGCCCTGTCTTATATCTTCTTGGAAGAATCGTCTTCAGCCAATTCTTTAATCTCTTTATTCAAAAATACGGAAAGGACAGTTCTTACCACAACTACTCCACCCAAGATCGCTAGTTCATCTAAAGTAGGGTCAACTACAGTTTTCAGTATGTCGGAAGCGATTAAAAATTCCAATCCCAGTAAAAGGTAGCTACCGAAGTCTGCTCTAAGTTGCCGGATATTATTGACGGTATAAGTACCGTTGAACCGTTTGATTTCATTGCGCAGGAAGGCTACGAAGCCAACGAGTACTCCATAAGTTACAATCAGCAAACTGATAACACTGATGATAGTAGCCAGCGTATTTAAGAATGTAAGTAGCATTGTTGTATAATGTTTTTGGTATCTGTCATATAAACAAATGAAGCTGTATAATAGTTCTTAGACAAATAATAATAAAAGGGGGTGGTCAATTATGTTCACTAACTTAAAAAAGTATATATCGCAATGAGATGATACATCTTCTTCTTAGTTTTCACTCTTTATTACTATCTACCTTCCTTTTTACTTTTAGCATATTGTTTTGGCGTAGTACCATATTCTTTTTTGAAACAACGTCCAAAGTAACGTTGTTCGGCATAACCTACCATCTCGCTGATTTCGGCAACAGTTTTGTCTGTTAATTCTAATAGGCTTGCGGCGCGTTTCATACGTATGTTTCTTATCATATCAATAGGAGTCATATTAATCGTTTCCAATGTTCTGCGATATAAAGTAGAACGACTTATATTCAGTTTGGCTGCAAGAATGTCAACATTAAATTCTGTATTGGCAATATTGTCTTCAATGATTTTAGTAATGCCAACTATAAATTTCTCATCATCAGAAGTAATTAGAACTTCTTTTGGGTTGACAATCAACTCTTTTCTTACATGTTCTTTGATTGCATCTTGCATATTTTGTAATTGTTTGATACGTGTTTCGAGTGTAGAAATATCAAAGGGCTTGGTCATAAATATATCAGCACCCGCCTCATATGCCTTATGCTCAATAACAGTTGTGGATAATGATGATATGAATATGACTGGAGTAACTGATAATTCTTGATGCGTTTTGATTTGACGGCATATATCAAATTTGAAATCTTCTTCTTTTGTAATGTCGCATATAACGATGAATGGATGCTTATCCAATATTGGTTTTATTCCTGATGATTCTGGGATAATTTGTACATCAAATTGTTGAGTAAATACACTTTTGATGAATAAATCAATCTCCGAGTCTCCTTCGAACAGATATATAATGGGGAGAACTTTGTTTGCAGATGTTAATGACGCATTTACAAGACTTCTTCGGGAACCGCTGGTAGGTAGTAGTGAGACGGCCTTATTACTATCCAATGACTTTATTTCTTTTATTGAATAATGTGAACTACCCAATGATATTTCAAATGTATAGTTAAGAACCTTTCCGTTCTGTTCACTATTAATTAGTAGCTCGTTATGGTGAAGTTTTATATAGTCGTATGCGATGGAGAAACGTGTATTCAAATTGCTAGTTTTTGTTTCGAGTTGTCTATCTCTAGTAGATATTATTTCTATTTTCAATCTATAGTCTTCGGAATCGAGCGTACACAAAATTTCAATGCACCCATTATCTGATGCATGTGCAATGGCATCTTCCATAATATTATATAAAGCTATCTCTATCTTGGTTACATCTATGTATACCATCACTGCATCAATATTCGAATCAAATGAACTGGTTATTTGCTTTCCGTTTATTTCATCTAGGAACAAATTGTATATGCCTTTTATTACTGGTAGTGCATCAACTTTAGAGAGTTGGAGATCGGTCTGCCCCAAAGAAACTTTCTTGAAATCAATCAAGTGTGACACTTGTTCCGATAACTTGGAAACACTACGTGCCATAGTGTATAACATTTGTTTTCTATCTGCTTCCGGCAACTTTTCGAAGTTCTTAAGTAGATATTGCAGTGGGGCGTATATAAGGGTTAGTGGTACCTTTAATCCATAAGAAAGATTGGTATAGTAGTTCACTTTCCACTTATTAAGAGCATCTCTTCGCCTAAGCATAAAACTGAGATTATAGATTCTTGCAATCAGAGCCAAGATTCCTAATATGATGCAGGTATATATCATATAAGCCCACCAACTCTTCCATGGTGCGGTCTCTACTATAATAGGTAAAGTTTTAACATTGTCCAGCCACATTCCAGAAGCGTTGGTAGATCTTACTTTAAATGTATAATGTCCGGCTTCCAGGTTGGAATAAGATGCAAAATGTCTTGAGGCATCGGTTATAATCCATTCGTTATCGTAGCCTTCGAGCATATAAGCATATTCAATTTTCATAGGCTCTTTATAGTACATGGAACTGAACATAAGAGAAAATTGATGATCTTTATACGAGAGGTATAATGCTTCCGAACAATTAATTTCCTTTGTCGTATGTTTTGAATCAGTCAGAATCCGTGTATTCATGATTTCTACATCTGAGATATTGATGTGATGCTGATAGGTGTCGAACTCTAATCTGGTGGGATTGAAAAAGTTTAATCCATTAACTCCTCCAATAAAGATTTCTCCAGTTTGATTTACGCCAATCCCTAGAATATACCATGTTTTAATAATGTTTTCGGTCACATTTAGTTCATAATAATAAGTGTTATCGTTAAGACTGATTTTATAGATGCCATGCATGCCTACTGCCCATATATTCTCAAGATGATCCTGAATAATGCCTCCTATATAAGTGTCCTTCCGTGAATAGGGGAATTCTACTTTTTGGAATGTACTTTTGCCGGCTTTATATTGATAGAGTCCGTTTGAAGTACCGACCCATATTCTATTGTGCTGATCTATAAATAAAGCATTGATCCAGGTGTCTCCAAATAATTCTTTGGGATAAAGGATGATATCCGTAATCTGGAATTTATCATTTAGTTTCAGGCAGTATAAGCCAAAATCATCAGAAGAAATCCATAAATTACCTCTTGCGTCACGGCTAATGGCTCTATGCCGTGCAATGATGCTTGAGGGGAAATCGATCCGGGTAAACTTGTTATTACTTGGATTAATGACGCCGACACTTTCTGAAAAAGCCAGCCAGATATTGTTGTTTTGATCTCTGAATGTAGAACGTACATACCGCATTCCGTATGCATTTAGGGTATCATTCAGTGTTTTGTTATCATAGTATAGTTTCCTTTGGGTATCAAAAAACTTAATGGTGTTCTTGGTGCTAACTAACAATGTATCTCCTTTATATTGAGTAATACATTGTATTTTGTTATTCGCCATCAAATCATTGGGACTTCTAGTGTCCATGTATTGATGAAAGGTGTAGTTTTGTTCGTTCACCCATTCGAGTTGATTGATTCCATTCGAAGTGGCTAGCCATAACCTATTGTTACGATCACAATAAATAGAAGAAATGATATTGCTGGATGGTACATTTTGTTTATGCTTGTTGAATTTTACGGTATGAAAATTACGTTTATCCTCTCCATCATATAGAAAGAGTCCGTCTAATGTACATATCCAAATGTTATCATAACTATCTTTATATATGTCAAAGATCGTATTTTTCAGGTCACTTTCCCGGAATTCATCCATCAATAGATTATTCTTTAGAGTGAATATGCCATTCTCATTTACTTCACAAACGGATATGCCGGAACCTCTTGTTCCAATCCATACTTGGTCCTCATATTCAAAAATGGACAATACTTCATGATTAAAAGCTATATGATGCATATTGCCGATTCCTTGTGTGGAGACTTCATCATAATTGCCATATAATATTTCTTCTCCACGACAGATCCAGATATTGTTGTGTGTATCGAAGAATATCTTTGCAATTCGTTTACCTGAATATAGTTCTTCAACTTTCATTTTTCCATTGAGTCCGATGCTGATAGTTGATAATCCGGATTCTGTACCTATCCATATTTTTTGGTTGGCGTCAATGACCATGCAAATAATATGATTATCCAATATGCCTTGATGTATGACTGATCTGTTGATAAATTTCCATGAATGGTCGAATAGAAAAACATCTTTGCTGGTGGCCACTATTTCATAATTCTCGTTTGAACAGTAGGAGATGATATCTTTGTCTGCAAGGAATTCAGTACATATTTGGCATTTATTGTATATATAGTCATAATTGAAAAGACCATTGTTTGAGCCGATATACAGTTTACCATTCAAATGTTTGGTGAAATTAATGTATAGATCATTTCGTGTGGTCAGTTCGTAGGGTAGGGCTGAATATCCATCGAAACGACATATTCCTTGATTGGTCCCTAACCACATGAAACCGAGGGAATCTTGTGCAATGGAAGTGACGATATAATTAGAGAGCACTACTTTGAAGTCTGCTGACTGCCTGTCTTGTGAGTATCCATGTAACGGGTACAATAGAATGACAAGAATGAGTAACAAAGACTGTTTGATAGTGATATCTTTCATGATTAATAACAGGATTTCTTGTTTTAATTTTATATTCAAGATATGCATACATATAAGATTACGCTGCTAATCGCTAATACCAGACCAATGGCCGTTTCATAAGTGATAAGTTTCAAGCGTTCTTTGACATCCATGCCAACTGCACCTCCTGTAGCATGGAAAAAAGAGCCGTGCGGCAGATGATCTAATACGGTAGAACCGGCATTGATCATTGCAGCACCCCATACAGCTGCTACACCTGCACCGAGAATGGACTGCGCAAATGAGGCAGATGCGATTGTAGCTCCGGCTGTGGTGGATGCCGTAGCGGCGCACATTAATGTACCTGAAAGGGAGGCCATAATGGTGCCGCCATTACTCCAGCCTGCAAGCAGATTTATTAGTATGTCTTTTATTGTCGAAGCCTTTATAACACCAGCTAAAGCTCCTGTACCGATTAGAAGTATGGCGATGGTGGACATCTTGCCTAATCCATAAGAAAGACAGTCATTGGTCTTGTGCCAATTACGCGTAGCTACGATCCCGATAATACCGCCTGCTGATAGAGCAACAAGTGGGTCAATGATGATGCCGAACAAGGGGCGGAGAGTTAATAATACAATAGTTACTATAGGGGCAATGACACTACTTCGCAGAGAAGGTAGACGCATATTATCTTCTATCTGTTCAGTGGGTTGTAATATGGTGCCCTTAGGCAATAGAGGAACAATGATATATATAGTAAAAAGTAGTCCGATTATTGCAGGAATGATATTAGCAGCCATAACAGACGGTAACGGAGCATTGAAATTTTCGGCTGCAATGATACTGTTTGGATTGGGAGAGATGATATTACCGCATTTACCGCCACCAATCATGGCTATCAACAATTTGGCTCTGGATAGTCTGAGCTGACTTCCTGCTATGAGCGCTATGGGAGCAATGGTGATGACGGCTACATCGATAAATACTCCTATTGCTGTAAGTAGCATGGCAGATAGTGCTAAAGCCAGATAAATCTGTTTGGCTCCGAGCTTTTTTATAATAGCTTGCGAAATAGAAGATGCAGCTCCTGTTTTCACCAGCATGCCTGTTAGTACTCCGGCAGCCAAAATACGAATAATTGCCGGAGTGATATCTTTTATTCCTGATATCATTTCAGTTACGGTATTTTCAAGTCCCCAACCGGCTAGTAAGCCTCCGGTTAGTGCACCTAAAATGAGGCTATAGACAGGAGAAACCTTTTTGATTATCAGAATGATAGATAATATGAGTCCGATTGTTGCTGCTAATGCGCTATTCATGTCGCGTATTTTGTTATAAGATGAATATATAATAGATTGTAGATTACTCGTGCTATCTGAAATGTTTAATAGTAGTCAGCACTTGCTCTATTGTACGACTAATATTAGCATTGGCAAAATCCTTTTGCATAGCTTTCTCCAAGCTTACCGGGGTGTTAATGATGGGGTAAATACCTGCAAATCCCATATTTTTGAGTGCAGGACACATTTCTACCGAACCACCAATGACAATAGTTGGGATACCAGCCTTTTTAGTATGTTCCAACACTCCTGCTGCTGTTTTGCCCTTTGCTGTCTGAAAATCGACTCGGCCTTCACCTGTAATGACGAGATCAGCATCTCGAATTATGGAATCGAAAGAAATAACATTAAGAACCATTTCAATCCCTTTTGTGAGATGGGCATTAAGGAAGACTTTGAATGTTCCTCCAAGACCACCGGCAGCACCAGCTCCGTCGATAGGAATTATGTTGGTATTGAATGTTGCTGCGATTCTCTTAGCAAAAGAGAACATGCCTCTATCAAGGATATCTACCATTTGAGGGGTTGCACCTTTTTGAGGGGCAAAAACATGAGCCGCTCCTTCAGGGCCGCAGAATGGAGTATCCACATCGCAGGCAACAATAAATTCTGATGCTTTTACTTCCGGTAAGAGAGAAGATACATCAATTTTAGCAATATATTCTAAATCGCTGCCAGACCCTTTCAGTAATTTCCCTGAACTATCGAAGAACTTCACACCCAATGCAGAGAGCATACCAGTGCCGGCATCATTGGTAGCACTACCGCCTATTCCGATAAGAAATTTGCGACATCCTTGGGTGAGAGCATGCAAAATCAATAGCCCAGTGCCGTATGTGGAGGTAATCAAGGGATTGCGTTCTTCTGGAAGTAAATGAGGTAGACCACTGGCTGCTGACATTTCTATGACTGCTGTCTTTACTCCTTTCTGTTCAACAATTCCGTAGGTGGCATTAATGGGGCGTCCCAGCGGATCAGTAACTGTAGCGGTATGTATGTTACCACCTAAAGCTTTTACAATAACTTCTACTGTGCCTTCACCACCATCGGCTACATTTACTTTAATAACATTACATTGTGGAAATACATTCCGAATTCCTATTTCTGCAGCATCGGAAACTTCCATTGAGGTTAAGGAACCTTTAAATGAATCAGATGCAATAACAATGTTTTTCATATTTCTTCATTTTAGATGTCGGAAAGCGAATATACAGAAAGTTTTTCTGTTTTATGTCTCTTTTGTGGAAAATAAGGTCTCTTTCAGTTCAATCTCAATGATACGGAGTTCAAAATTTACTTGCTCTCCATTTTCTGCCTTAAATAAATCAAGTTCACCGGCTACCGGTTCTACAAGTTCCACGATTGCTCCAAATGCATCTTTATCGACATTTGAGCCTTTAAGACGAACTGTTATTTCTCGGGCCATGATTGGTTTTACTTGTAAATGTACATATCCTAAACTGCGTTCTGTTTCTCCACTCCAGATTAATTCATCGCCGGCGTAAATTTCCAATGGATAACTGCGTTGACGCCAACCTGTAAGTTTGATGCATATTTCATCTATTTGTGCCATACGTTGCAATTGGTAGGTAATCCATGCGGTTGAGAGCTTGCCATCATTTTTCCATTCACTCAACTCATTGTCGTCAAAACTATTCATGACTTTATCTACATTGGCTCCGGCAACTGCAGAAAGAATAGGTACATCGATTTTCGTATCTTGATAAGAAGGAGTCTGCGGAGTTTCTCCGCGGTTTAAGTTACCTTGTAATTCATCGCCGGGAATAAAGGTGGTTAATCCTCCTTTTGTCTCAAAAGGTAATGATTTAAAAGTAATTTCAGCTTCTTTCAATCCTTCAGCTTTAGCTTTTAAAGTTACAGTTCCGGCAGTAGTGGTTGAACGTATCAACACACGATTGATTCCGCATTCAATGGGAAGGTCTTTACTAAGAATATAATTATCAGTACCTTGAGCGATACCGCCCCTCCATTCTGCCGGTCCTTCCACAGAAAAGTGTATCATATTATTGGCTAATGGACAACGACGGCCTTGAGTATCTACAGCCTCAACCTGTGCCAATAACAAATCTGCGCCATCAGCTTTCCAGCCTTTGGGATTTTCTATCGTTGTTAACTTCAAAGCTACAGGCTTGCCTGCAGTTTCTAATTTATAACGGGTGACCTCCTTACCCTGATTATAGCCGACGGCCTCCAATGTTCCCGGTTGGAAAACGACATCAGGATAGGTAAAGAGAAACTGATAATCTTGCTTGCCATTAAGTATGGGAGTACCATTCAAAAAGAGTGCAACACTATCTGTATTAGCAACTATGTAGACAGGTTTTACTACATCTTTTTCATAATTCCAATGGCCTACAATATAGATATGTGGTACCTCTATATCTACCCAACCATCCCACATCACTTGATGAGCAAAGTAAGGATCTTTGAATATTCGCATAGGATCGGTTACGCCACTACGACGATAATTTTCTTCACCGCGGAAATGCGTATTGGTATCAGAAAAAATAATCTTAGTACCACCGGCACTAACGCGCTTACCTGTTCCTGGGCGTTCACGGTAAAACTCATACCAGCGATGTACATTTTCTACTGTAAACTCATCCTGATTATGATTGTATGCTTCCGGTCGTGATACCTTTTTCCTCAAAGAAGCGTAGTAAGCTTCATTGACTACACCTTCTTTGTGGAATGGGTAGGAATAATCATCCCAATATTTTCTAAGTCCTTCATCACGACAATATTCCATCGCCCACATGGGATGATGAGAACTTTTATTGATGTAAAACATTTCGCCACCATATTCAGCTTCGCGAATATCCAGCATCTCACGACTCCCGATAGCCCGTCCGCCAAAGAAGTCATACTGATCGCGTATCTGTTTCATTTCTATCATGTGTTCACGACTGATAGACTTGTTGCCGCATTCGTAGAATAAAATACTCGGATTATTGCGATTGTATATGATAGCATCCCGCATCAGCATGGTTCGCTGCTCCCAGTTCCTTCCTTCACAATCTTTTTCGGCATCACCTGCAGGCATCGCTTGGAGTAAACCGACACGATCGCAGGATTCTATGTCTTGTTTCCATGGAGTGATGTGCATCCAACGTACGAGGTTAGCATTACACTCTACCATTAAACCGTTGCTGTAGTCGCTTAGCCATGCCGGAACAGACATTCCTACACCGGGCCATTCATTACTGGTTCTCTGTGCGAATCCCTTTAGCTGTAATACTCTATCGTTCAACCACACCTTACCATCTCCAAAACGAGTTTTACGGAATCCTGTGCGGGTGGACACTTCATCTATGATTTTCCCATTTATAGTTAAAATAGTCTTTACCGTATATAAATATCCATATCCCCAACTCCAAAAGTGTAAACCTGAAACTTCGGCTTCTGCAGATAATGTAGTGGTTTCTCCAGACTGAATCAGTTTACTCTCGCCATCGAAAGTTTGTAGTAAAGTTCCGTCACGGTCGAGTAATTTTACTTGATAGCCTACTGTCATTATCTTGTCCGTTTCATTTTTGACTTCAGATTCTGCATGGACAATTGCTTTGCGTGATTTTATACGAATATCTTTAGCATAAATATATATACCTGTAGTTTTCAGATTACTGTATAGTGGAAGAGTTTGGTATAATTTGCCTGTAACATGCAGCCATACATTTTTTGGTAATCCACCGTAATTGGTATTAAAACCGCGATGCCCCCACTGATATGCTATTCCGGTAGCCCGTTCTTTATATTCCCAGTTGTTATCCACTCTTACTGCAATAACATTAGGGCCGACTTTTACAAAGTCCGTCAAATCGAAACCGAAAGCCATGACTCCATTTTCATGCAGACCTACATATTTACCATTTACATAAAGGTCTACTCCCTGTCGGGCTCCTTCAAACTCTATGAATACTTTCTGTCCTTTAGTTGAGGCTGGGAGTATAAAGTGTTTGCGATACCACATAATAGTATCTGTTAACTCACGTATATCCAGTTTAAAAGCTTCGTCTTCATTGAAGGCATGAGGTAGTGTGACCGCTTTCCAATCTGTCTCCGTACAATTCGTTTTTTTAGCATCTGCAACATCACCTACTTTCAGCAGCCAATCTGAATTGAAATTATACTTCTGGCGAATACCAGCTTGCGGCATAGTAGACATCATTAGTAAAATAACTGTGAGAATATATCTAATTCTATTCATTGTTATTTATGTTTATGAGTTTTCCATTTATTCTTGTACGAAGCAGTTTGACATTTTGGGCATTATTCATGATGATTTCTTTAGGAGTGTTGTCAAGGGTGAAACGATCAATGGTTACGTTGTGAATAGGCAACAATGCAGACCCGGATATGTCAATACCACTTTCCGATGCTTCTCCGGCCGATATCTTTTGAATAGTAAAGTTCTCAAAATGGGTCGGATAAGTTTGCGAGCTTTTCTTATAGTCAGATTCGAACTTAATGATGGCTTTTAGCGCTTTCTCAACTCTGATATTACGGACAAAAATATCACAAATATAACTTCCACGATCCAGGTTGGATTTGAAATAGATAGCATCGTTACAAGAGGTTATGATGACGTTTTCTACAAAAACATTGCGAATGCCGCCGGATATTTCACTGCCCACACATATACCATTTGCTTTTGAATCCATTGTGCAGTTGCGTATAATTATATTTTCTGCGGGGCGTCCTACTTTCCAACCATCCTGATCACGTCCGGACTTGATAGCAATGGCGTCATCCCCCGTATGAAACCTACAGTTTTCTATTAAAACATTGGTACATGACTCAGGATCACAACCGTCATTATTATAATTATAGCTATTTACTGTTACGTCACGAACAATTACATTAGAGGAGTATACAGGATGTATTACCCAAAAAGGAGAGTCTATTAGTGTGATACCCTCTATCAATACATTATCGCATCCTACTGGTTCAACAAAAGTGGGACGCAGGTAGCAGCCTTTTCCAAACATACGTTCCCAAACAGGAACACCGTTTGTACCCATTACACGCAAACGCTGTTGATCAGGCTTTTGTCTCTTTTTCCAATTACAGAAGTTTTTTGAGCCCTGACCATTCAAAATTCCTTTGCCTGTTATGGCTATATTCGAAGCATGACTAGCATATATCAGAGGGGAATAATTATAAACGTCTGTGCCTTCCCATCTTGTTAAAACTACAGGCAGGTAATCATTTTCGTCAGAACTAAAAAGTAGTTCGCAGCCTTCGGAAATATAGAGGTTGACATTGCTTTTCAAGACAATAGGCCCTTTACTGAACAGCTTTCCTTTAGGCAGGATTACTCTTCCACCTCCCTCTTTGGAACATAAATCGATGACTTGCTGGATAACAGGTCTTGCATTTGTATCTTCGTCTGTGATATTTCCCAAGTCTGTGACCTGATAATCCACTGGACGAAATATCGGAACATGTATCCTTTTTTCTATGGATTTAGCTTTCTTCCAATTATTCTCGGCAGATATTATGGTTGGAAAACATAGGAGAAACACTATTGCTAAGTATTTATTCATAGGTTTATCTTTGTGGTTTCAGTGATATATTAAACTGGCCGGTATAAATACGGTTTGTCCTTAATTCAGGAAAACTGTTATCTGCATGGCGTTGCTTTTCCGGGCGTGCATATACATTTGTCAATATGGATATCTTATTAGATACCGAGTTTTGTAACTCAACATAGCTGTTATTAGTTATGCGTAAATAAGTGTTATTAATCTTACACTCAACCCATCGTGTACTTTTGGTTCCGGAGTCTCCGTTCCATGTCCACATTCCGAAAATCGGTGCTGCCTGTTTATTGGGATACGCATCATACGGACCTAAACCTAACCAATGCATTTGATCGAAATTGCTTGCCATATTAATATTCATGCCAACAACAGGGAGCCAGGCTATTTCTACTTTTGGCTCTAATTGATAATGAACATCCATTTCTCCATTGGACTTGATGATATATTCATACCGGACTATAAAGCTATTATCTTTATCTATCTTGTACTCAACATCCGAATTGATAATAACTTTGTCTTTGTGTTTATTTGAAACATTCCATTTTATCACCTTTTGCCGGTATTGACTGTAATCAACAGCCTTTTCTAATTCTTCTTTACCTATGGAATATTTTTCACAAGGATCTAGCTCATGCCAAATGACAGGGGTTATTCCATCAATCATTTTTAAGTTATCCAATTGAGCGGAAACAAGTTGCCCTAAATTTGGATCAAAACTGTATTTCGTTGCGCCTGCAGATATAGTTACAGATTTATCTTCTTTAATAGTCAATTCAGTATAACAAATATCTGATGATTCTTTATCAAATAGAGGACACAATTCCACTGCACATCGTGTAATCTCGGAACCGTCCGGACGTGAGAAAATAAACCATGAATAATAGGTCTTATCTGTACTGGCAGTTGTTATTTTTTTAAGAGGAAGTTTTATAAGAGTTGTAGAATGAGGTGCTCCAGCTGAAGAGGAGGAACCTTTATCTACTATAGCTCCATCTTCATATATCTGCCATTGTATTGTTATGTCGGATAAATTGGTGAAGTCATATTCATTACATACAGGTATTTGAACGGAATCCTGTCCAATGATAAAATGAACCTTTTGGGTATTTATACGGATAGGTGCATATACAGCTTTGGTTTCCCAATAATCTCGGGTCGGGTTTCGATAAGAATCAACAATTCCATCCCATCCATTCTCAACTATACGTAAGTATTTATCATTTTGGTTAAATTGTGGATCTATTTTAGTTTTTGGGGGTATAGGAGTTTTAATTCCTTGATCGGCCCACATCCAAATAGCTGCACCTGCACCGGCCGGATGTTTAGCAATAGCATTCCAACGTGCTTCAAGCCCTCCCATACCATGTTCACCATAAGCATGTGTATATTCTGTTGCAATAACTGGACGTTTAGAATTTCCCGCCCACTCGTCATAGGCTTTGGGTTGCCAATAATGGGCAGAAAGGATATCTATATCTTCCGGAAGCCATTCTTCGTGACGCCATGGAATCAGTACCGGACGAGTTGTATCTAATGCTTTAACCAATTTTATAGCAGCCAGTCCCATTGTGCTTAACTCATCCTCATTACCCATAGACCAATATATAATGGAAGGATTATTAATGTCCCGTGTGATGGTCTCATAGGCTCGCGATAGAGCTGCCGATGTGAATGACGGATCAAACTTGAGATTTTTAGCACCACCAATACTTACCTCATTTCCTACATATATACCTAAAGAATCGCACAATTCGATAAATCCTTTTGATGGTGTGTAGTGAGAACATCGGATATAATTAATATTGGCAGCTTTCATCAATAAGAGATCCTGTAGCCAATGTTTGTGGGTTGTGGCACGACCAACATCCGGATGTTCATCATGCCGGTTAACACCACGTAGCTTTATTGCTTGTCCATTAACTTTTAGTATTCCTCCTGAAGTTGTTATTTGTCGGAAACCAATCTTCTCAGACCAGGTTTGAACTGTTTTTCCTTCTTCTAATAGCTCAACTTTTAATTTATATAAGTATGGAGTTTCAGCTGTCCATTGATGGGGAGATGTTATATTCATATCCAGCTGAACTTCACGGCCGGTTGCAAGATGTGCGGGTATTGTAAGAGTTCTTTGTGCAATTTCTTTTTCATTGGTAGAGAAGAGAGAAAACCTAAGTTCGTAAGGAGTCTCCTTAATAGAGTATTTGCCGGGCTTTTTGGGATTTCTACGGTCACAAATCATAGTATGGATATTTAGATTGGCATCTACATATCTGTCGTCAAATGTAGTTTGGACTTTTACATAATCTATCCAGCGCATGGCCGGCATAGTGACAAGACTTACACTTCTATATATACCGCCTAAAGTCCAGTCATCGTAAACATCAAATCTATATTCTCTACTGATTTGGCTGACTTTAACAGCTAAAAGATTTGGTTTTTGTCCATCAAGTTTCTCTGTGACCTCAAAAGAAAATGGAGTATAGCCACAAGTATGTTTTCCCAGATATTGTCCGTTTAACCAGACATCGGCGGCAGACCATACTCCATCGAATTGAAGGAGAACACGCTTTCCTTCCAACTGTTCAGAACTGATAGAAAACTCCTTCAAATAATAGCCTGTGCCAGGTATGTCATCTTTAAAACCACTATATACCGGTTCTTCATATCCTAAGACTGCCCAATTGGAAGGCACCGGAATAGAGTGGAATTGTTTGTTGGAATATCCCGGAGTATAAAAGTTATCCAAAGATTTAATAGCCTTTTCATTTTTTGCCAAAGCAAATTGCCACAAACCATTAAGGCTGATATTTTCTTGTGCATTAGAACTTATACAAAAGAAAAATAGTGTAATAATATTAAATAACCGAATTCTCATATTTGCAATTTGTTTAAAATCATATCTGAAAAAGAGGTGGAAGGAACTTGTTACTTCAATAGATCTCTATAAAAACGTTCTACATCCACCCATTTGTAAAATGGAAATGTATTCGTTTGAATAGGGATACGAGCTTCGCTTTCATTGTGTAGAAACTTTACGAGAATATCTGTCGGATCCTTTTTGTTGCGGAAAAAGATCATCTGCAAGTTAGTTGCCATAGATACTACTTTGTAATTGCGCCAATGCTTATGTACTTCGTTGAAATCACTAATTGAGACTGCAAAGTCATTAATATGCATAAGTGCAAACAGGGGGGAAATATTGCCATCATGGCCAAAACGTAGGTCTGCAACTTTTCCTCCATTCTTAATTACATCGTCAGCACAGTCGAGTATATTTGTAAGCAGTCTTTTCTCTGCGGCAGGAATGACTCCATTTCCACCGGCATAGTTTGCACGTTGAATGTAGCATTTTAAATTGTCCACCTTCCACATTTCATAAAGTTCATCAGAGGTAAATAAATCGTAAAAAGATACATTGGTTGCTACGTCTTGCATATCAGATGCTATTGAATAGAGACCGGACATTAAATTGATGGGATTTACATTTTGTGATACGAAGTCGGAATTATTGAATAATGTTTCAATCAAGCGGTTAGGATGGTAATGTGCTTCCTTGAATTTGCTGAATTCCTCTACCCATGGTCCGGTTTCAGTATCCTTAAAAAGTTTTCCTTCAGGAGACATATAATTCATGTAGGTCATGAATTTAGCTCCCGTATCATAATCCATCTGCAGATTGGGATTTAGTGATTTTAGTTTATCACCGAAAGCGATCATACTCATGTTGCATCGTAACGCAACAGTGGAACGTAGGCAAACTGATTGATTGCCTTTAAATACATCTGGAAATGATTTAAACATGCGCTCTGCTATATCACGGTGTTGTTGTTTGCCTATCGGTGATAAGTCACCGGCACGAAGATCTGCTTCTTTCATCACTTCTTGTAGACGTTTGTAGGTTTCTTCACCTAAGGCGGTCAGTGCATGTTGATTATGTGCTAAAGTAAAAATATCTATGATGCGCGTATAATGAATATCTTTTGTAAGATAACGCGAACCATGTCGGCCATAATGGCTGATATAAAAGGCTTTGTATCCTTTAGGAGGTTGAGTTTGTGGGGTAAAGTTCGTAGTATAGGCTAGATAACTTCCACCAGATCTATTGATATCTGCCACAATCTCTTCTTTGGCAGTTTGCCCCTGTACTAGACAGAGGGCAAATAACAAGAATGAAATGAAAAAACTTATTCTCTTCATTGTATAAGTCTTATATATTAATGCTTATTATAATAATCTCTAATGACATACCAAGCCTTCTTTCTGTATCCTCCATCAGAGATAAGACCTTTTTTATTCCAACAACCTTGATTTACCGGATGTAGGCGTCGTGGTGAACGGAAATCAAATAATATCCAAGGTGAAATACCTGCTAAATTCGGTACTTGACTGAACATTGCCAGATTGTCCTTGTATAGCTGTTCCTGATAATCTTCACTCCATGACCCCGGTATGGAGGGATCACCAGATTGTCCATATTGTGCTTCACAACCAAACTCGGAAAAAACTAAAGGTTTGTCTGTTGCTACATTCCAATGTACTTTTGCAGGTTGAGTCGGCCAAGGCATATACCATCCCATATACTTATTGATAGATACAAAATCCAGATAAGCAGGCAGCGGGTCTATCAGTTCAAAGGTGTTTGTTTCTGCATTGAATTTCATATTATCAAAAGCAGCTGTAATCAGCCGGGTAGTATCCATTGATTTGCAATGCTCGATAATACGTTTCAAGAATCCGTTTCTGACATCTGATACTGCAGTTTCGTTAGCTATGCCCCAAAAAGACAAGGCACATCGGTTACGGTCTCTCATCACCATTTCAGCATACATGTTTTTTGCTTTCTCAAATGTTTGTTCATTGGTAAAATCAATGCCTTGCCAAATGGGGATTTCTTCCCAAAGTAGAATACCCATTTTCTCTGCCTGCCGAATGATGTATTCGTTCTGTGGATAGTGTGCCAGACGGATTACATTTACTCCCAGCTCTTTTGCTTCTGTAAGTAAAAGTAATGCATCTTCCAGCGAATAGGCACGCCCTTTGCGTGAAGCGATTTCTTCATGAAAGCTGATACCTTTGTAAAAGAATGGTTCGCCATTAAGCATGATTTGAGTTCCTTTTACCTGAATATTGCGGAAACCTATTTGTTCTTCGACGGAGTCTTCACCGGAAGAAACCCTGACTTGATAAAGTTTGGGATTCTTCGGACTCCAACGAATCAACTTTTTCGCTTTAAATGTAGCTATCGCTTTACCATTAGCATCGGTAAGAAGCTGCTCTTTTAAACGTAATTCTGGTATTTCTACCGTAATAGACTTTCCCGCCAACTTTTCAGATAGTTTCACTTCCGCGCGTATCAGGTCGCTTTGTTTTTTGTCCAATTGAATAAAATAATTATCAATAAAAACTTTGGGTGTTCGTATTAACATTACGTCACGGGTGATTCCTCCATAATTCCACCAATCATAATGTAAGGCGGGAATAGCATCAGCAGAACGTGTATTACTGGCTTCTACAACCAAGAAATTGTCGCCAGCAGAAACTTTGTCTGTAATATCAATTTGGAAAGGAGTAAATCCTCCTTCGTGTGAACCAACTGCCACACCATTCAGATAGACTGTGCAACGATAATTGACAGCTCCAAAATGAAGGAACAAGTTTCCTTTAAATTCTTTGTCAACATTAAAATGACGTGCATACCATATAGTGCCTTCGTAATAATTCAATTCTGCTTGTTGTGAATTCCAGTCACCGGGGACATTTAAGCGTAAACCACCTTCCCATGCATATTCCTTAAAGTCGGTTTTACCTTTTAATGGCCTGTCATTATAGATCAGTATTTTATGTCCGTGTTTATACGGATCGATCACAGCATTCCATTTCCCATTTAACAAGATGTGATCTCTACCATAAACATTAGTCATGGCATATTGTGCGGCACAGGGTAACGTGTTACTTATTAAACCGATAAGTATGGCTATTGCGACAGTGCAAGTATTCTTCATAATATATAATTTAATTAGTTAAAGGACAAAGGACTACAGATTCTACATAGTACGGTTGAATCCCGTAGTCCTATGCCTGAAAAAATAAGATTACTGATTCAAGTGTTTGTATCGTAACAGTGCTTCTACATAATAGTAATCTGCATAAGTCAGAGGCACATCCACTTCTCTGTTTTCATTCATATTACCAACGGAGTGTTTAAGAATAAAGCCGCCATTTGAGCCGGGGGAGGCTAAATACTCATCTGAAGTCAAGGTGCAGAGTTGTGTTCGTGCTATAGCTAAATACTCATCGGCTAATCCTTTATCTACGTATTGACTTAATTCGATGAATGCAGATGCCATGATAGCAGCAGCCGAAGCATCTCTATATGTATTGGGAATATCAGGAGCATCAAAGTCCCAATATGGTATCTTGTCTTTCGGTAAATTGGGATGATTAATGATAAATTTAGCTATGTGTTTGGCTTGTTCCAGATAAATCGGATTTTTGGTCTCCCTATACATCATAGTATATCCATAGAGTCCCCACGCTTGTCCACGGGCCCACGCCGAAGTACTCGAATAACCTTGATGGGTATCTATTTTCTCTACTTTGTTATTTATAGTATCATAGTCCAATACATGACATGAACTGTAATCGGGACGAAAATGGTTTGTCATTGTTACCATTGCGTGGCTGTTTGCAATTTTATCATATAGAGTGTCGTTTGTCAGTTTGTAGGCTTCTTCAAGCATTTCAAGGTTCATCATATTGTCAATGATAACCGGATACTCCCATTTGGGCTTATCATCCCAAGATTTAATAACTCCTACTTTAGGATTAAAGCGACTAGCCAAAGATTTGGAACTCTGCAATATTACATCTTTATATTTATCATCACCGGTGATCCGGTATGCATGGCCATAACTACAATACATCATGAAACCGAGGTCGTGGGTATCAAGAGAATATTGTTCTTTCTTTATACGTGCTGTATAATTCTCTGCATATTCTTTTAATAGTTCGTCTCCTGTATTTTCGTAAAGCTGCCATAATACTCCGCTGAAAAAGCCGCTACACCACCAATGTGAATCAGAAGTGACAAGAGTACCATCTGCCAAGACATATCTAGGTAATTGTTCCGGTTCTTCAATCAGACTTGTTGCCAGGAACTTGGATTGTTCTACACTTCTTTCCAATCCTTTTTCGATAACAGCATTCATGTCACAGCTTTTATTTACCCCACAGGATGTACATAAGGTTCCGACAAGAATACTCACAACTAATATTTTCTTATTCATATCGTATAATTTTAAATGTTTTTCCAAAGTTTCAACGGTTGAATTTTTTTATAAGTGTTTTTACTGTTTTCCGGTATTAATTTTACCTGTAGAGTCTCTTTCATTCCAGGTCTTAGTTCGGCTTCGAACCCGACAAAGATTGTGTTAGGGTTCGCAGCATCATAACTATTTGGTGATGTCGTACTCCAGGTCTTCATTAATATCGGAGCTGATGATTCTACTTGAAGCAATAGCTTTTTTCCCTGCATGGAAAGTTGTATGGTGTGATCATCCAAAATTTCAGGAGTGGCACCAGTCAGCATATTCCAGCGCACAGTTGTTGGTTTGTTCAAGACTTTGATTTCATCTCTTACTACAAAATACTGTTCATTTACAAGTGCTATACCACGCTTTGCTTCAACAATCTGATTTACATAAACTGGAGTCATGTCGACGATGGCATACATGAAATCTGTTTTATCACCATATTCCGTGATAAGCGAATGACCTTCTACGTTTTGGTGCTGATTATTGAAGGTAAGAGTGTTGTGTGCCTGGTTATTATATCTGAAAACATCCCAGCGTTGTGACTCTTGATTACGCCCCCACAAGTCAATACCCAACTTTTCCAGCATATTATATTCCTGCGGACCAAAATCCATGGCCCACCGTATATTATGATCGGTGATAATAAACGCCCCTACATCTAAATGTGTATGACCAGCTTGTGCCGTTCCACCTTTGATCGCTGCTGACAGTCCTTTCTTAAATTCCCAATTTGTACGCATCACAGCTACAGGTTGTTGACTTTTGGCAGATACCCACATTTTATGGCTTGGGGCAACGATATGGTTCAGTTTCATTCGAGCTCCCCATAAAATGGCATATAATCCATAGCGGTAATCTATCAGTTGTTTTTTGGATGCTTTGTCAAGCAAATATTTTTCCGTCCAAAGCAGACTTGTGTCATGATTTTGCTGTGCGAGCCAGAACATGGGGGGAAACATACGTCCCGAATGGTTACAGTCACCATAGTTGAACGATTTGCCATCACCAAGTATCATGTTTTGAATAAATTTGCCTGTCTTCAAAAAACCGGGCATCTGGGATAGTCCGAAATCTGTTCCTTTAACAGCTTTCAAGGCTTCGATTAACAATACATTGTAAGTTGTACCATACGCCCAATAACTATAACCTTCAGAGTAGGCACCATCAGGAGCATAGATGCTCATCGGTAGTTTTATTTTTTCTACAGCACGATTCACGATTGTATCTGCCAGCTCCGGAATATGATCATAAATAGCTAAGGCACCCAAACTCATACCTGTGTGGCAAACCTGATTCCAATTATTGTGATTGTCCAACCAGTGATTGTTATAATCTTCTTTGAATGAAGGCCTTATTCCTTTAGTCTCAATTGCTTTTTCTACTCGTCGTTTGGTTTCGATACTTATATAGTTGAACAACCAATCATACCCGATAGCCATTGCGGTAGTCATTTCTGCCACATCTAAGAAATGCGAAGGATTCCAGTCTACAAATAGAGAAACATTATTCATCTCGAGTTCCGCACGCCGGGCATATTCCTCCTTTTCTGTCATTCTGTATGCATACCCCAGAAGTAGCATTCGGCGTAGGCATTCACGAGACACATCTAATAATCTCCTGCCTTCCACAATTCTCTCCAGCAAAGGTGCTGAAAGAATAGAATCAGCACCCTCGATCATTAGTTTGTGATAGTCCTCCCATATTGGTTCTGATGCAATAGCTTTACGGATATTCTGTTCTGTTTCCATATTCATGATTAAATATGGATGTACTAACGCTTGCGCTTTAGCATAAATGCAGGATACACATATGGTGGCTAAAAAGATGATAACATATTTTTTCATACAATTTATTCTGAAAGTTGTGCACCGATAGGTCCTCCGGTAGTAGACGCTATCGCGGATGTAGTATTGGCAGGATAATTGAAGGTGAAAGTTTCTCCAAAAACAATACCTTCTATACCATCTTCATCCACTGCGAACGGCAAACCAGTAGCATCTCCCATTGAGGGTAAACCACCCTTTTCAAAGAAAAGTTTCCAATATTCTGTTGGCAAAGGAGGTGCGTAATCAAAGCTAAGAACTTCTGAAAAATTATTTTCTTCGATAAACCGACCTTCCTCTTTCATCTTTTTAGCATCATCAGAGAGTTCGGTACGATGTTTGAAGCTAGGGAATTGTTTTAATATGTCATCGAGTACAGAATCAAAGTAGAAATTATTATTACGAATCGTAACTTTAGCATCTTTCACACGAGGATCATTTTCTGCTTTTGCAAACTTAATGTCCCATAATATTCCTGGGCTATCTGCTAATTTCCATCCATAATTGGCAAAGATGTTGTTTTCAATAAGCAGGTCAATCACATAATTGAGTTCCAAGTGTTTTCCTACATTGTAGAAAGTGTTGTGGGTTAATGCACAATATGCAGTACCGGAATCGGCTAACCGGACAATTCGGTCAGTCTGACAATAAATATAGCAATTATTGATAATGATACTTTCTTGATTATTACCTCGTGTATCGACTATGCGTCCATTATCCGGACTAGTTGGATTCGCAGTGTTTCTGATAGTAGAGTTGTCGATAAGAACTTTATTATTTGCTGTGTTCAGGCGGAAAAGAGTTTGTTTACAGTTGTCGACAAAACAATTTTTCAAAGTCAGCGTTAAGCCCGGGGCGTCCACCACTAAAACACGATCGGGCACTTTGCCGGTAGCAGCATCAATGGCATTGATATATACATTTTCTAAAGTAATATTTCCCTCAATATTGATCATGTTGTTACCTACTGCTCCGTTAGCATCGGCTATCGGTTGAATTTGAGGTAAATTCCCTTCTTCGGCTTCTTCAGATTTAATGATTACATTATTCTGGATAGCATTTTTTCCTTCGAAATAATAAAGGCCGCCCCGACGTAGAATATAAGTTCCGTCACCGTGTTCTTTGATAGCATTGGTAAGTGAATTCACTCGGTCTATACCATTGTCCGGTTCCACTATAAATTCATTCTCGGGGTCATTTCCTTCATTACCTTTGATTTCTGGAAAGTCCTCAAGGGTGAGTATTTCTTCTTGTTCACAACCTGTCGGAATAAATAACAAGCTTAGTAGGCCAATCATTGCCGGGTATATTTTAATTAATCTCATAATGTTACATTTAAAAATTAGACCATTATTTAAAAATATCATACTTAAATCCGATATAAGCCGTCGCTCCATAGTATTCAACCGAAGACGGGTAATTTGTGATATCACGGCGCTTTCTGTCGGAAGATAAAGTGAAATTAGATACTGTTCCAAAAATGGAGAAGTTTTTGGTGATATTGTATTTCAATTGTGCGTCCCACTTCATAAATGAGCGTGTAGATTCAACATCTGCCCCGTCCGGACGGTGCTGTTCAGTTACAAGTACACCATCTTGATAGTTGCATGATATACGTCCCGAAAATTTCTTGTAGTCATATCCTAGTGATATATTAAAAAGTAAAGACGGTTGGTTCAATAGTCTGTCCGTATAGACGATTTCTGAATTGGTCGGGATGAATGGTTTTTCGGTTCCTCCCATAGTATAGTTGGGATTGGCTTCTCTTCCTTTCAATGTCTCGAAGTAATTCATTTTTGAATCCATTAATGATAAGTTTGCACTAAGTACAACACCTTTCAAGAAATTATTCAATTTGCGGAACTGTAATTGAAGGTCAAACTCAATTCCTTTGATTGTGGCATCATTAGGACTATTCAGAGGATAGTTGATGTTATAACCTGCAAGTTCAGGGTAAAGACTATCAAAGTTCTTTGGATCTGTTGCCGTACCATTCAGCAAGTATGCTGAACGTGTATAAATAAAGTTTTTAATCTTTTTATAAAAACCGCTGACGGTAAACAAACCATAATCCGGTTGATAAAATGAAAAAATGATATCATAGTTAGTAGCAATTGCCGGTTTCAGATTTGTTCTGCTCCAGGTTACGTCACTTGATGACGGTTTGATAATCGTTCTAGGTGCAATTAAGTTATAGTCCGGTCTTGATAACGTTTGGGTATAAGCTAATCTGACATCCAGCCACTGAATAGGCTTCACACGCAAATGAATTTGTGGCAACCAGTAACCAAATTTTTCAGAGTCGGTTGTCCGCTCAAAATCCGGTTCAAAATGGCTTGTTTCGCTATCCGGAACATTTTGTCCGCTAAAAGCTTTATAGCGTAGATATGAATGGTCGTAGCGCACTCCCGGAATGAAAGTAATGTAATTGCCAAAATTGATTTCACTCATAATATAACCGGCATACATTCTTTCATGTCCATCATAATCATTCTCTAATGTAGAAGATGGGGTTGGTTGGTATACGCTTTTATTTACGTTGTAGAAGTTTCTCATGGCATCATGATCTAAGGCAAAGTCGAAATTCAGGTTATCATATTTATTATTTAAAAACTTGTGAGAGCTGAAGTCCGAATCAATGAAACTCTGAATGCCAATCAGGTTCTTAAATGAAGACCTTTCTAAGTCAGGCATATTTGCAAGTATCGGATCATAGCCGTCTTTAAGGTCCATGCGACCATAATCACGGCTCGTTTCTAACGATCTGTCTTTTTGACGAAATTTTCCACCGAATTTGATATAGCCACTAATCTTTTCACTGATACTAAATGGCTTTTTCCAGTCCAGCCAAGCACTGTATTCAGTCTCTTTAGCTGATTCCGTATTAAAATATCCTTCGTATAGATAATATTTGGACGGGTCGCTTTCATTTACGAAATCAGAACTTACAGCTAAGTAAGGAGGAAGGTAAGACAACGAACTCAAAGGCACAGTGTACGGTGCATTTATTCTGAATTGCAAATCATGGCTATATGGAGTTTTGGAGATAGAACTGCTGCGGCCTACTCCCAGATTTAGAGTAGAACTCCCTAAAGCAAATTCACCTTGTAGTATATTTGTGATATTATTGGTGTGAAATTCGACATCGGTCTGATTGAATCTTATGTAGTTGCCTCCAAAGTCATATCTCTTCTCACGAATATCACGATCGCGATTCATTCTACTAAATAAATTAGACATCTTGATTTTTGAACCGTTACCCAATTCCCAATCCATGTTCAGGTTGGCGTTAAAACGCTGACGTTTCTCAAGATTGGATTGTAATCTGCTCACAGTTAACCAAGGCATTGTATAATCTAAACCCTCTGTTGGAGTATTACCGCTTACGGTGTAGTTTGCTTTAAATGTATCATTGCTCCGGTCTGTCTGGTCTGCACTTGCCGATAAGATTATGCCAAATTTATCATCAAAAAAACGATTACTAGCAAAAATACTGCCTTTAAAGTGACCTACATTATTAATTTGAGAGTGGTAACCGGTTTCTCCCGCTACACTTAATTTTACTCCTCTGGAGGCATCCTTCATAATGAGGTTTACTGTACCGCCCAAACCGTCTGCATCTTTATCGGCAGTGTTGGCTTTCAATACCTCTGCGCCTGCAATCATTTCAGGCGAAATCATATTTAAATCTGTACTGCGATCTGTACTACTGGTGGATGGTGCATTCATACCATTGATGGCTACAGTATTATATTTGGGATCCAGGCCACGAATAATGATTTTTTGCCCCTCACCACCATCACGCTGAATCATCAAGCCGGGTAGCCTTCCTATTGCATCAGCCACATTTGCGTCTGGTAATTCACGCAACTTTTCTTCTGATACAACATTTATGATTCCCGAAGCATTTACCTGCTTTTTAATAGCAGCAGTTTGTCCTTTGGCTTGGGCACTGATAAGTACTTCATTTAAGATGTTGGCATCCGGTTTGAGTATGAGATTTAAAGTTTTGACTTCATTCGCTTTCAAGTTAACTTCAAAATCTTGTGTTTGATAACCAACAAAAGAAAATTGGATGACTTGTTTACCTGTCGGAATAAATAGGGTGTATTTTCCGTTAGCATCCGTAATAGTTCCTTTGGTAGTTCCTTTAATAACGACCGTTGTACCCGCTAGATAGTCTTTTGTTTCACTGTCTGTGATAACTCCGGTAATTGTCGCATTCTGTGCAGCTAAATTGGCCGCCATCAAAAATAGAAATGGTAATAATAATTTTGGTTTCATAAGGTATTAGAATTTAGAAATACTGTCGCAAATGTAACCTCTTGTTTTTATAAACTATGATCAAAAAATGCTCAAAAAATGAATTAAAACTCTTTTTGATGTATGAAAATGGGCTAAATCTATTCAAAAATGGATATTTTTCGGTCATATTCGTTTGTCTTTCTCATTGATGCGTAATATAAAAAAGTTCTTTTCGGTTTTATATGCATTTGCTGGAACTGACAGCGATTTTAATTGTTATTTGCTTTTTTACAGAAACGGATTGGTGATGAGTCGGTAGATAGAAGGGGAAGAGAAACTATTATTTATGTATATCAATTTATGGATAAAATAAAATCCCCATAACCTTTCGGCTACAGGGATTTAGTATATAGCAATTTATTAAATTACTTGCTTAAAGCCTGAGCTACATCAACCGCACAAGCTACTGTACAACCTACCATCGGGTTGTTACCAATTCCCAGGAATCCCATCATTTCTACGTGAGCAGGAACTGATGAAGAACCAGCGAACTGTGCATCAGAGTGCATACGGCCCATAGTGTCAGTCATACCATAAGAAGCAGGACCGGCAGCCATGTTATCTGGGTGAAGAGTACGACCTGTACCACCACCAGAAGCAACTGAGAAATAAGGTTTGCCAGCAAGAACACGTTCTTTCTTGTAAGTACCAGCAACTGGGTGTTGGAAACGAGTCGGGTTAGTAGAGTTACCTGTGATAGATACGTCTACACCTTCTTTCCACATGATAGCTACACCTTCGCGAACGTCGTCAGCACCATAACATTTTACTTTTGCACGAGGGCCGTCAGAGTAAGCGATTTCGCGAACAACTTTCAGTTCACCTGTGAAATAATCGAATTGAGTCTGAACATAAGTAAAGCCGTTGATACGAGAGATGATCTGAGCAGCGTCTTTTCCAAGACCGTTCAGGATGCAACGCAACGGTTCTTTACGCACTTTGTCTGCTTTTGCAGCGATTTTGATAGCACCTTCAGCAGCAGCGAAAGATTCGTGACCTGCCAGGAAAGCGAAACATTTAGTTTCTTCGCGCAGCAACATAGCAGCCAGGTTACCATGACCGATACCAACCTTACGGTCGTCAGCTACAGAACCCGGGATACAGAATGCTTGCAAACCGATACCGATAGCTTCAGCAGCTTCAGCAGCGTTTGTGCAGTTCTTCTTAAGAGCGATAGCAGTACCTACTACATAAGCCCATTTTGCGTTTTCAAAACAGATAGGCTGAGTTTCTTCACACGTTTTATAAGGATCAAGTCCGGCAGCTTCGCAGATAGCGTTAGCTTCTTCGATGTCTTTGATGCCGTTAGCGTTCAAGGCTTCAATGATACCTTTGATACGACGGTCTTGGCTTTCGAATTTTACTTCTCTAATCATAGTTTTCTTTCCTCCTTATATTATTCGTGACGTGGATCAATAGATTTAACTGCTCCCTGTTCTGCTGTTACGCGTCCATAAGTACCTGTAACTTTCTTCAAAGCTTCGTTAGCATCAGTACCTTTCTTGATTTCGTCCATGAACTTACCCATGTGTACGAATTCGTATCCGCAGATTTCGTCGTTCTTGTCCAAGAAGATTTGTTTGATATAACCTTCTGCCATTTCAAGGTAACGAGGACCTTTAGCCAAAGTACCATAAAGAGTACCTACCTGGCTACGCAGACCTTTACCCAAGTCTTCCAAACCTGCACCGATAATCAAGCCACCTTCAGAGAAAGCTGATTGAGTACGTCCGTATACGATTTGCAAGAAAAGTTCGCGCATTGCAGTGTTGATAGCGTCGCAAACAAGGTCAGTGTTTAATGCTTCAAGAACTGTTTTACCCGGAAGGATTTCAGAAGCCATAGCAGCTGAGTGAGTCATACCAGAGCAACCGATTGTTTCGATCAAGGCTTCCTGGATGATACCTTCTTTAACGTTCAGTGTCAGTTTACAAGCACCTTGTTGAGGAGCGCACCAACCGATACCGTGTGTCAAACCAGAAATATCAACGATTTCTTTAGATTTTACCCATTTGCCTTCTTCGGGTATGGGAGCCGGTCCATGGTTAGGACCCTTCTTTACAACACACATGTGTTCCACTTCGTGTGAATAAGTCATAATTAGCTCTTTTTTTAAGTGATATAATTAAAAATACGTAGTCACGATTCTCTAAATCGCCCACAAAGGTAGTCGATTTATTTGTTTCTGCAAATCGCCTTTTATTACTTTTTTGTGAAAAGTGACAAATCTGTTTACGTTTTTTTGTCGTTTGTAAAGTCGGGATTGCATTTGTGAAAGATTGAGACCGGGAGAACTATCTATTCTTTGCTTTGTTGTTATTAGAAAAAGAAAATTTATGGAACTGAATCAAGTAGATATACATTATTTAATAGCGGCAATTTGCGTTATTTCATCTGCACTTATTTTTTATACGATAGGTGTTTGGGGAGAACGTCTTCAAAGGAAATTAAAGTTTTGGCATCTCATTTTCTTTCTTCTCGGGTTGTTGGCTGATACGGTGGGTACAAGCCTGATGGAGCATATTGCCGAACTGACTCATCTGCATGACGAAATGCATACGGTGACAGGGGCAATTGCTATTCTTCTGATGTTTGTACATGCGTTATGGGCGATATGGACCTATGTGAAGGGAACGCCTATAGAAAAGAGACATTTTAATCGTTTCAGCATTGTAGTTTGGTGCATTTGGCTTATACCTTATTTAATAGGGGTTTATTTGGGGATGCGATTACACGTATAGGATTAGGCAGCAGATAAATAGGGGGAGAGGGATTATTCCGCTAAAAGCTTACGTTATTTAGTTCAAAAGGATACAAAAATGAGGGTGTTCGGAGAGGGGTGTACAAAGCGCTGAAACGCCCACCAGTAAAGGGGGAAAAGCCAATGAAAACCAGTAGAGTAGAGAAGAGTAAAGAAGAGTAAGTAAAAGTATTATTTCTGTTATAAACAACAGCAATAATACTGGGCAGAGAAGATGGCTTTGGATGCTGCCGTTGTCGGTTCGGATCACTTCGTCGGTGCCGTTTCTGTTCCCGTGTCCCTCATGAACTGTTCGTCCGGCAGATGACCGACTTTTGTCTGGTAGGTTGTTGATGCTCGCCCGGTAGGTAACGGACATTCACACGGTAGATAACCTACGTTTGTACGTTAGGTAAATTCTATATTATTTCACGGGCTACCGTTTCAATACTTGTTTGCTAAAGTATCATTTGCTTCAAAACCGTACCGGAAGGAATGAAACGGATTGATAATTGTTTTTAGTAAGATTGTAGGCGTATCATTATTAGATATGGGATTAAAGTTGTAACTTTGTTGCTTCAAATATTAAATGAAGATATGATCGAAGTTTTAGAGTCTGCTTTACAAAAGGCTGCGGGTGAAGGAATGGATGAATTTATCCAAGCGTTTACAGATAAATATAAAGAGATTATCGGTGGCGAACTAACTGCCGAAACAATGCCTCTGCTGACAGGAGAACAACATTCTTTGCTGGCATATCAGATTTTTCGTGATGAGGTGATGGTAGGGGGATTCTGCCAATTGATTCAGAATGGCTATGGTGGCTATATCTTTGATAATCCGTTTGCGAAAGTGATGCGTTTGTGGGGAGCGGAAGAATTCTCTAAATTAGTTTATAAGGCTAAGAAAATCTTTGATTCCAACCGGAAAGATTTGGAAAAGGAACGGACGGATGATGAATTTATGGCTATGTACGAGCAATATGAAGCTTTTGATGAGTTGGAAGAAGCTTATTTAGAGATGGAAGAACAAGTCACAGCATTGATTGCAAGCTACGTAGATGATCATTTGGAACTTTTTGCAAAAATAATAAAGTAACGGATGCAGTATTTTTTAAGTACTTGCATTTATTAATTATGAATTAGAATTTATATCTTTGCAAAATCTAAAAAATATGTTTATGAAACAAGTGAAATTTTTCTTGGTGGCTTTGATGGCTGTGGTTATGGGTATGTCAGTTACTTCTTGTATGAAAGGAGAAAATAATACAGTAGTACCTGTATATGGTGTGATTACTTTAGTAAATACATTCCCATACCAGTTTCAAGTAGAAGGTAGTAACGTAATATTTGAGGCTAGTTCAATGTCAATCCCTGGTTTATCTAGTGATGCATATAGTGGGGATATTGTTCTGCTGAATGCACAATATGATACGGAAACGCAACCTGTTGATCAGAACACAAAAAAGATCATTGTGGAAGCTGCTGGAGCTGAAAAGTTGAATGTTAACTCATACGTTTCTTCAGATGATGTAACGTATAATCGTTCTATAATTTCTCTGAGTAGATATGGCTCTAGTGTTTCACCTTATCTTTACAGTGCAAAATGGATAATATTTCCTATGCCTTTCTGTGTCGAAAAAGAAGAGAATGTGTCTAGTCATACTTTTTATTTAGTGTATGATAAGGAGAATACTGCAAATGATGATAATACTATGGTATTACGTTTACGCCATACTTCTACTGAAGATGCCGATAAAGAAAAGACTGTAGTGACTCGTTATAGGGCTTTTAATATAGCTAATGTTGTAAGTCGTTTTGAAGGTACTAAACTCAAAACTATTAAAATTATAGTACCAGAACAAACGGGTGATTCACCTAAAATTGAAGAAGGTTCAAATAATGGGTATAAGGATGCAACTTATACTATTAATGATTATGATAAATACGTAACTAACAATTGAACTACAAAGAACTATTTAACATAGCAATGAAATTGATTTCCTCTCCGGCCAAGGCTTGGGAGGAAATTTCTATGGAAGAGGATAGGCGAAAAGTATTTATGGCTTTTGTCTATCCTATGATTGGTTTATGCGGTCTGTCCGTATTCATCGGTTCGTTATTGACGAATGGGTGGGGAGGTCCGCAAAGTTTCCAGATAGCTATGACCAATTGTTGCGCCGTAGCTGTAGCCCTGTTCGGTGGCTATTTTCTGGCAGCTTATGCCATCAATGAAATGGGAACAAGGATGTTTGGTCTGCATAGCAATATGCCGTTGACACAACAGTTTGCAGGATATGCATTGGTTGTGTCTTTCCTGCTTCAGATAGTAACCGGACTATTACCTGATTTTAGAATTATTGCTTGGTTGCTGCAGTTCTACATCGTCTATGTGGTATGGGAGGGAGTTCCTATACTGATGGGAGTAGAAGAAAAACAACGATTAAAATACACCCTTTTGTCGTCTGTATTGTTAATACTATGTCCGGCGGTGATACAGATCGTGTTTAATAGACTGACGGCTATACTTAATTAATGAGTAAAGATGAAACAACCTCCTGTAAATATAAAGAATAAACGGGCTACGTTTGATTACGAGCTGATAGATACCTACACAGCAGGTATTGTATTGACCGGTACGGAAATAAAATCCATTCGTTTGGGAAAAGCCAGTCTGGTAGATACGTTTTGCTATTTTACGAAAGGCGAATTGTGGGTGAAGAATATGCACATCGCCGAATATTTCTATGGATCGTACAATAACCATACGGCACGTAGAGAGAGGAAGTTGTTGCTTAATAAAAAAGAATTGGAAAAACTTCAGCGGGAGATGAAAAATCCCGGCTTTACGATTGTTCCTGTACGCTTGTTTATCAATGAAAAAGGTTTGGCGAAACTGGTAGTCGCTTTGGCGAAAGGTAAGAAAGAATATGATAAACGGGAATCTATAAAGGAGAAAGACGACCGTAGAGATATGGCAAGAATGTTCAAGCGGTAACTAAAAACCGCTATAAGATAAACGCCGGACTGCGAAGAGTCTGGCAGATGATGGCAGAGTAGGTAATTAGGAATTAATGTGATAGGGTAATGAAAAAGACAATTTCTCAAGTCGTATCCGAGCGCATCCTTATTCTGGATGGGGCAATGGGTACAATGATTCAACAATATAACCTCAAGGAAGAAGATTTTCGTGGTGAACGATTTGCGCATATCCCCGGACAGTTGAAAGGGAATAACGACTTATTGTGTCTCACACGTCCCGACGTGATTCAAGATATTCATCGTAAATACCTGGAAGCAGGTGCGGATATCATCGAGACCAATACATTCAGTTCAACCACAGTTTCTATGGCTGATTATCACGTAGAAGAATACGTGCGTGAGATGAATCTTGCAGCCGTAAAACTGGCTCGTGACCTTGCTGACGAGTATACAGCCAAGAATCCCGATAAACCACGTTTTGTGGCCGGCTCCGTAGGACCTACCAATAAAACCTGTTCTATGAGCCCGGACGTGAACAACCCGGCTTATCGTGCTTTGAGTTACGACGAACTGGCTGCATCCTATCAGCAACAAATGGAAGCAATGCTCGAAGGTGGGGTTGACGCCATTCTGATTGAAACAATCTTTGATACTCTAAATGCCAAAGCTGCAATTTTTGCTGCCGAACAAGCCATGAAAATGACAGGCGTAGAAGTGCCGATCATGTTATCTGTAACAGTGTCTGATATTGGCGGACGAACATTGTCCGGACAAACATTGGATGCATTTCTGGCTTCTGTGCAACATGCCAATATATTTTCAGTCGGTTTGAATTGCTCATTCGGTGCCCGTCAGTTGAAGCCGTTCCTGGAACAGCTGGCATCCCGTGCACCTTATTATATTAGTGCCTATCCGAATGCCGGGTTACCGAATAGTCTGGGTAAGTATGACCAGACACCTGCGGATATGGCTCATGAAGTGAGAGAATATATTGAAGAAGGATTAATCAATATTATTGGTGGCTGTTGTGGTACGACAGATGCTTATATTGCTGAATATCCCGCCCTTGTAGAAGGAGCTAAACCACACGTTCCTGCCTCTGCGCCGGATTGTATGTGGCTCTCCGGACTTGAACTGTTGGAGGTGAAGCCGGAAATAAACTTTGTGAATGTCGGCGAACGTTGCAACGTAGCCGGTTCGCGCAAGTTCCTTCGTCTCATCAATGAAAAAAAATACGATGAGGCTCTTTCTATCGCCCGCCAACAAGTGGAGGACGGTGCTTTAGTGGTCGATGTCAATATGGATGACGGATTGCTGGATGCAAAGACAGAGATGACTATTTTCCTGAATCTTATCATGTCCGAACCGGAAATAGCCCGTGTTCCGATTATGATCGATTCTTCCAAATGGGAAGTTATTGAAGCCGGACTGAAGTGTCTTCAGGGCAAATCAATCGTCAATTCTATTTCTTTGAAAGAGGGAGAGGACGTTTTCCTTGAACATGCCCGAATCATCCGGCAATATGGAGCCGCTGCTGTGGTCATGGCGTTCGACGAGAAAGGACAGGCAGATACAGCCGCCCGTAAAATCGAAGTTTGCCAACGGGCTTACCGTCTTTTGGTTGACAAAATTGGTTTTAATCCTCACGATATTATTTTTGACCCCAATGTGCTTGCTGTAGCTACGGGGATTGAAGAACATAATAACTATGCTGTAGATTTTATTGAAGCTACCGCTTGGATAAAGAAAAATCTCCCTGGTGCACACATCAGCGGAGGAGTCAGCAACCTCTCTTTCTCTTTCCGTGGCAACAATTATATCCGTGAGGCCATGCATGCAGTGTTCCTTTATCACGCCATCCAACAAGGAATGGACATGGGAATTGTGAATCCGGGAACTTCCGTATTGTACACTGATATTCCGGCTGATGTCTTGGAAAAGATAGAAGATGTTGTCTTAAACCGTCGTCCGGATGCGTCGGAACGGCTTATCGAATTAGCGGAATCTCTGAAAGCAAACATGAGCGAAACTGCCGGACAACCGGCTGTCAAGCAAGATGCCTGGAGAGAAGGAACTGTTCAGGAACGTTTGAAGTATGCCTTGATGAAAGGAATTGGAGATTTTCTGGAACAGGACTTGGCAGAGGCATTGCCTCTTTATGATAAAGCTGTCGATGTAATTGAAGGACCGCTGATGGATGGAATGAACCATGTTGGTGAACTGTTTGGTGCCGGTAAGATGTTTCTTCCCCAGGTTGTGAAGACTGCCCGCACCATGAAGAAAGCCGTAGCTATCTTGCAACCGATCATTGAATCGGAAAAAGTGGAAGGAAGTGCTTCGGCAGGTAAAGTGCTACTGGCAACTGTAAAGGGGGATGTGCACGACATCGGAAAAAACATTGTAGCTGTAGTGATGGCCTGCAATGGTTATGATATTGTAGATTTAGGAGTAATGGTTCCTGCAGAAACCATCGTTCAGCGTGCTATTGAAGAAAAGGTAGATATGATCGGGTTGAGTGGACTGATTACTCCATCTTTGGAAGAAATGGCTCACGTGGCTGTTGAACTTGAAAAAGCAGGTTTGGATATTCCTCTTTTGATTGGTGGAGCCACTACATCGAAGATGCATACGGCATTAAAGATTGCTCCTGTTTATCATGCTCCGGTAGTACACCTGAAAGATGCTTCCCAAAATGCAAGTGTCGCTTCCAAATTGCTCAACCCGCAGGCAAAAGCCGAGCTGGTGAATGAATTGGAAACAGAATATGAAGCACTCCGTGAAAAGAGTGGGCTGATGAAGCGTGAAACTGTTTCGTTGGAAGAAGCACAGAAAAATAAGTTGAACCTGTTTTAAACATTGTCACAATGAAAAAGATTTTCTCTTTCTTATGTCTGATTGTAGCAGTCACTGCTATGACCTCCTGTTCTTCTGCAAAAGAAGAAAAAGGAACATCCGGAACCGGAAATGCTGTGTTGGATAATATTTTCGAGCGCAAAAGTGTGCGTGCTTATCTGAATAAAGGAGTAGAGAAAGAGAAAATCGACTTGATGCTTCGTGCCGGAATGGCTGCTCCTACGGGTAGGGATATCCGTCCATGGGAATTTGTGGTAGTATCTGATCGTGCCAAACTAGATTCAATGGCAGCAGCACTTCCTTATGCCAAAATGCTGACGCAGGCCCGTAACGCCATCATCGTCTGTGGAGATTCAGTACGCTCGTCATATTGGTATTTAGATTGTTCTGCAGCAGCACAGAATATTTTGTTGGCTGCTGAAAGTCTGGGATTGGGTGCTGTATGGACAGCGGCCTATCCTTATGAAGACCGTATGCAAGTAGTGCGTAAATATACTAACCTGCCCGATAATATTCTTCCGCTTTGTGTCATTCCTTTTGGCTATCCGGCTACAAAAGAGAACCCGAAACAGAAATTTGACGAGAAAAAGATACATTATAATCAGTATTAGTAAACAAAAATTTTGTCTTTTCAATAATTTCCTTACATTTGCGTCTAAATTGATTAAAATCTGATACGCAAATGTTTGGAATAGACGACCCTTTTATTATTCTGCCTTACCTGCTTTCGGTGGTATGTGTGATTTTTGCTGCCTGGTTTGGGCTGAAATATTGGAATAAGGACGACGAAAAAGACGAAACCCGATGAATACATTTACTCTTGGACTAATTGTGGTAGCTTATCTGCTGTCACTGGCCTACCTCGGCTTTTTGGGATATAAGAAAACAACGAATACCAGTGACTATTTGGTAGGCGGACGTCAGATGAATCCTATCGTAATGGCACTTTCTTATGGTGCTACGTTTATTTCCGCATCTGCTATTGTAGGTTTTGGAGGAGTGGCGGCTGCTTTTGGAATGGGTATTCAGTGGCTCTGTTTCCTCAATATGTTTGTTGGGGTGGTTATAGCTTTTATCTTTTTCGGTTTGCGTACCCGGCGTATGGGGGCGAAGTTGAATGTGAGTACTTTCCCTCAATTATTAGGCCGTCATTTCCGTTCCCGTAATATACAGGTATTTATTGCTGCTGTTATTTTCATCGGAATGCCGCTTTATGCAGCGGTTGTAATGAAAGGTGGAGCCGTATTCATCGAACAAATCTTTCAGATTGATTTCAATGTTTCCTTATTGATATTTACCTTGGTTATTGCTGCTTATGTCATAGCAGGGGGAATGAAAGGAGTAATGTATACAGATGCTTTGCAAGGAGTTATCATGTTTGGCTGTATGTTATTTCTGTTGTTTTCTTTGTATCAGGTGCTTGATATGAACTTTATCGAAGCTAATAAAGAATTGACTGCCATTGCTCCGCTAGTTCCGGAAAAGTTTAAAGCGCTAGGACATCAAGGATGGACTGCAATGCCCATCACAGGTTCTCCACAATGGTATTCGCTGGTAACTTCTCTCATTTTAGGAGTAGGAATCGGCTGTCTTGCACAGCCGCAGTTAGTGGTTCGCTTTATGACCGTGGAGAGTAGCAAGCAGTTGAACCGCGGTGTATTTATCGGTTGTTTCTTTCTGATTATAACAGTAGGGGCTATCTATCATGCTGGAGCCTTGAGTAATCTTTTCTTCCTGAAAACAGAAGGAGCGGTTGCTACCGAAGTTGTGCAGGATATTGATAAGATAATTCCATATTTTATTAATAAAGCGATGCCCGACTGGTTTGCCGCACTCTTTATGTTGTGCATCCTTTCAGCCAGTATGTCTACGTTAAGTTCGCAGTTCCATACGATGGGTGCTTCGGTAGGCTCTGATATTTACGGAACTTATAAACCACGTTCACGGAATAAACTTACCAATGTGATCCGTCTGGGCGTATTATTCTCTATCCTGGTCAGCTATATTATTTGTTATATGTTGCCTCATGATATTATAGCCCGCGGAACTTCTATCTTTATGGGAATTTGTGCAGCCGCTTTTCTTCCGGCCTATTTCTGTGCTTTATATTGGAAGAAAGCTACTAAACAAGGTGTCATGGCAAGTCTTTGGGTGGGAACAATCGGCAGTCTGTTTGCTCTTGTGTTTCTTCATCAGAAAGAATCTGAAGCATTAGGTATCTGTAAAGCGTTATTCGGACGGGATGTGTTGATTACCACTTATCCTTTCCCTGTGATTGACCCGATATTATTTGCCTTACCATTATCTGTATTGGCTATTGTCGTAATCAGTCTGATGACCTATAGGAAATAAGTATTAGGTATTACACCTAATACTTAATACTTTATCTCATGCTTTTATTTTCTTTTTGTAGGATTCGTAGCGCGACATAATATCTCGAACGAAATTGTAAGTCTCGATGCCACGGAAATATCCGTTTTTGCAGACAGGATCGTTGAAGTATTCTTGATTGCTTTTAAGCAAGATGAAGTTTTCTACATTATCTTTCCATACTAATTTGTTTTTCCCGTATTTTTCGGCTAGTGCCATTGCGTCATATATATGTCCCAAACCGGCATTGTAAGATGCCAGGATAAAATTGAGCCGTTCCTGCTTATCGGGAATCATGCTGAAACTCCGGTCGGTGGCAGTAATATATTTGATAGCCGCTTTCACACTTTCCTCCGGATTCTGCTCTTTGCCGGGAGGTACTCCCATTGCACGTGCTGTGGCAGGCATTAACTGCATGAGTCCTTTGGCACCTGCCCAAGATACAGCGGTAGTGTCAAAATTGGATTCTGTATACGCTAATGATGCAAGCATACGCCAGTCCCAACCGATGTCTTTGGAATACTTTTTGAATAAATGGTCATAATGAGATATCTTTCCTTCTTTTAAGGAGAGGATAGGAGAGTGCGGCATCATTTTACTATTCTCAAAATAACGTTTCATACTGGCTGTGTAAGCAGGAGAAGTCATGTTTTCCTGATGCCATTGGGTAGCGGCGGCTGCCAGCTCGGGGCTGTCTTTTCGTACCGCCCACGAAGAACGTTGATCGAAACTGATGGACAGGCCGATATTTAAATTGGGATAATAGGTCTTATTAAGTCTGGCTAAATCATTGTCGGCCACCGTATACAGAATTTTTCCTTGCGCTACTTGCGTAATCAAGTCCTCAATAGTGATACTGTCATTGGTGACTTCATGAATCCGGATACCTCCTCCTAATTCACTATTCAGATTGACGAGGCGGTCATAATATTTCCCTGGTTTTACGTATATATCTTTTCCGACCAGTTCGGTTACATCTTTCAACGGCTTCTGTTTTCCTCTTCCTTGCTGAACAATTACCTGGTGAGTAATTACATCTTCGCCACAATAAAGAAGACTGTCTTTCCACTCTTTGGTGATTGGCAGATTATAGGCAATCATGTCTCCTTCACCTGCCAATAATTTTTGGATCATTTCGTCGACGCTGTTGGCTACTTCAATCCTAAGTTTTAGTCCCAGGCTTTTGGCAAACTGTTCACTAAGTTCATATTGGAACCCCATTTCTTGTCCCCGGTAAATGAAATAGGAAGTAGAGCTATATAATGTCAATACAACGAGTTCGCCACTATCTTTTATTTGTGGAAGATCACGCGCTGTCTCATCCATCTTGTTATGATGCTTATTCCGGCATCCGAGCATACAACAAAATAGAATAAGAAATAAAGGAATACTCAGTGTCTTGACATTCATTTCTTAATTTTTAATTTTCAATTTTTAATTCTTAAGGTGCTTCTTGATGTACATAGTCAGTATATCAATAGCTACCCTATTACTGCCTCCTTCCGGTACAATAAGGTCGGCATATCGTTTGCAAGGTTCGATAAATTGCAGGTGCATAGGTTTTAAAACCCGTGTATAGCGTTCCATTACAGCTTCGGCAGTACGTCCGCGCTCAATGACATCTCTCTGAATGACACGAATCAGGCGTTCGTCGGGATCGGCATCAACAAATATTTTGAGGTCCATCATATTGCGCAGCTTTTTATCACATAAGGCAAGGATTCCTTCAATGATAACCACCTCACGAGGTTCGATATGAATGGTTTCGGGCTGGCGCGTGCATGTGAGATAAGAATAGGTGGGCTGTTCGATACTCTTCCCTTCTTTCAGCGTCATGACATGCTTGGATAGCAGACTCCATTCAAAAGCATCCGGATGGTCAAAATTGATATTCTGGCGTTCTTCAACCGGGACATGACTACTGTCTTTGTAGTATGAATCCTGTGGTAAGAGTACTACTTCTCCTGCGGGGAGGCTTTCTATAATTTTCCGTACGACGGTGGTCTTTCCGGAGCCCGTTCCGCCTGCTATTCCTATAATTAACATCTCTTTAAATGTATATTTGAACCAAATAGAGTATTTTTGCATTACTATTAATGTGGTAAACGCATTAACAAGACAAATATAGAAACAATTCATTAAAATAACAACGTAATGGTAAAACACATTGTATTATTTAAGTTAAAAGACGAAGTTCCTGCTGAAGAGAAACTGGAAGTCATGACTAAATTCAAGGAAGCGATAGAAGCTCTTCCTGCTAAAATTTCTGTAATTCGCAAAGTGGAGGTCGGATTGAATATGAATCCTGGTGAAACATGGAATATTGCGCTTTACAGTGAGTTTGATACACTAGAAGATGTTAAATTCTACGCAACACATCCCGACCACGTAGCTGCCGGAAAGATTCTGGCTGAAACGAAGGAGAGCCGTGCGTGCGTAGACTATGAATTATAAACCCCAAAAATAAAGATGAGAAAAATAATTTCTTTCCTGCTTTTAAGCTTTGTTGTATATGCATTGCAAGCGCAGATCAAAGATCCGGTAAAGTTTAAAACAGAGCTGACAGCTCTCTCCGATACGGAGGCAGAGGTGGTGTTTACAGCTACCATGGATAAAGGTTGGCATGTTTATTCTACCGATCTGGGAAATGGCGGCCCTATTTCCGCAACATTCAATGTTGATAATAAATCGGGTGTCGAGCTTGTAGGCAAACTGAAGCCTGTAGGCAAAGAAGTATCTACTTTCGATAAATTGTTCGAAATGAAGGTACGCTATTTCGAGAATACAGCAAAGTTTGTGCAGAAAGTAAAATTCACGGGTGGAGCTTACGCAATCGAAGGTTATCTGGAATATGGAGCTTGTGATGACGAGAGTTGTCTGCCTCCTACTCAGGTGCCGTTCAAGTATTCCGGAGTAGCAAAAGCCGGAAATGCTGTAACGAAAACAGAGCAACCGGAACAAAAGGTAGTGGATAAGCAAAAAGAAGAACCCGTTCCTGCTGCTACGAAAGATTCTTCTGCGATGATGGAACTGGTGCCTGCAACTACAACCGAAGCTGCTACGGATATTCAGCCTGCTGTTGCATCGGGTGATCTTTGGAAACCGGTAATCAGTGATTTACAAGCTTTAGGAGAAGAACATGGTCAGGAAGACATGTTCTGGATATATATATTCATAACAGGTTTTCTGGGTGGATTATTGGCATTGTTTACCCCTTGTGTATGGCCGATTATTCCGATGACAGTCAGTTTCTTCTTAAAACGTAGTAAAGACAAAAAGAAAGGAATTCGTGATGCGTGGACATACGGTGCATCTATCGTAGTGATTTATGTGGCATTGGGCTTGGCTATTACTTTGATTTTCGGAGCCAGTGCATTAAACGCTTTATCTACCAATGCTATTTTCAACATTCTCTTCTTCCTGATGCTGGTGATTTTTGCTGCTTCATTCTTTGGAGCGTTTGAAATCAGGCTGCCGTCGAAGTGGGGAAATGCAGTAGATAGCAAAGCTGAATCTACGACCGGATTGCTAAGTATTTTCCTGATGGCTTTCACGCTTTCATTGGTATCTTTCTCTTGTACAGGTCCGATTATCGGCTTCTTGCTGGTACAGGTATCTACAACAGGAAGCGTAGTTGCTCCGGCAATCGGTATGTTAGGATTTGCCATCGCTTTGGCATTGCCGTTTACACTCTTCGCCCTGTTCCCGTCTTGGCTGAAATCGATGCCAAAGTCCGGCGGATGGATGAATGTTATCAAGGTTACGCTGGGTTTCCTCGAATTAGCATTTGCACTTAAATTCTTGTCAGTTGCTGATTTGGCTTATGGTTGGAGATTGCTTGACCGCGAAACATTCCTGGCTTTATGGATTGTCATCTTTGCTTTGCTTGGATTCTACCTGTTGGGCAAGATCAAATTCCCGCACGATGACGATGATAATAAGGTGGGAGTAACCCGCTTCTTTATGGCGTTAATCTCTTTAGCATTTGCCGTATATATGGTTCCCGGTTTGTGGGGAGCACCATTGAAAGCCGTATCTGCATTTGCTCCGCCTATGCAGACGCAAGATTTCAATCTGCATAAGAATGATGTACACGCGAAATTCGATGACTATGATTTAGGAATGGAATATGCCCGTCTGAACGGAAAACCGGTTATGCTCGACTTTACCGGATATGGTTGCGTAAACTGCCGTAAGATGGAAGCAGCGGTATGGACTGACCCGAAAGTGAGTGATTTGATTAATAACGACTACGTATTGATTACACTTTATGTAGATAATAAAACTCCGTTGACTGAACCTGTGAAGATTATCGAAAACGGTACAGAACGTATTTTGCGTACTGTCGGCGATAAATGGAGCTATCTGCAACGTGTGAAATTCGGAGCTAATGCCCAGCCTTTCTATGTATTGCTGGACAATCAGGGTAAACCGTTGAATAAGTCGTATGCTTATAACGAAGATATTCCTAAGTATATTGAATTCTTACAGACCGGATTGGAGAATTATAAGAAAGGAAAATAATGATTTCTCCGATAATGACCAATCTTGGATAATGAATAAAAAAGCGGTCTCATCTTTTCGATGAGGCCGCTTTTTGAATAGAATAAATTGAAATTTTAGCGAAAATTACATGGGTACTTCTATTAATAGAAGTTGGGTTCCTTTTAATATATGTATCGGGAATTCTTTTGTATCCCAAACACCGATACCATCACGTTTGGACAGCCGTTCTTCCGCCACTGTGATTTCTCCTTCAAGTACGAAGATATATACCCCGTTACCTTCCTGATGCATCTTATATTCGATTGTTTTTTCCGTATCGAAACTTCCCATAGAGAACCATGCATCTTGTTTGATAGAAGCTGGAGTCTTCCCGTTCGGAGACAGGATTAGCGCCAGTTCATTTGGTTTCAGGAGCGGACGAATATCGAAGTTGTTATACTCCGGTTTGGTGTTTTCAACTCGTGGAAATACCCATATCTGCAGGAATTCCAGTTGTTCTTTATCACTGCCATTGTATTCACTGTGATAAATGCCGCTGCCTGTACTCATAACCTGAATATCACCTGGAGTGATGGTTTTAGTGTTTTGTACACTGTCACCATGTTTCAGGTATCCTTTTAGGGGGATGGAAATCACTTCCATATTTTTATGCGGATGTGTATCGAATCCCATAGACGGGTCTACACTGTCATCGTTCAGCACTCGTAATGCTCCGAAATGAATTCTTTCCGGATTATAATAGTTGGCAAAACTGAATGTGTGATGGGTCTTGAGCCAGCCGTGATTGAAATAGCCTCTTGATGAAGCTCTGTCGATTACTTTTTTCATAATCTTCCTTTCTTTTTTAATAGAACTTTGGTGTGCGTCTTATTTGCACTTTACTATTACTAATAACAATGGAAAGGTAGATAAAGTTCTTAACGGGAGATTTAATAAGAAGGGAGCTTTATTTTTTTATTTCAGAAAAAATACATACGTTTGTAACATCATAACAATACCTTTGTGGCCAAAAATAAAGAAAGTATGTACGCAACAGACACTCTAATGGATGAACGGGAAGTGGTTCTCCGTCTGATAGACGGAGATGAAGAGGCCTTTTGCGAACTTTATGCCGCTTATAAGAATCGTTTGCTCTACTTCGCCCTGAAATTCGTCAAGTCGCATGAATTTGCGGAGGATATATTTCAGGATGCGTTTACGGTAGTTTGGCAAACCCGTCGTTTCATCAATCCCGAAGCCTCTTTTTCTTCCTATCTTTATACTATTGTGCGTAATCGTATTTTGAATCAGTTGCGGGATATGGCTAATGAAGATCAGCTGAAAGAGCAGATTCTTTCTCAAGCGATCGATTCAACGAACGAAACGAATAATCATATTCTGCTCAATGATTTGAAAGAGATTATTGCCCGTGCATTGGAGCAATTAACGCCCCGCCAGCGTGAGGTATTTAAAATGAGCCGTGAACTACAGATGTCTCATAAAGAAATAGCCGAAGCATTGGGCGTTTCAGTTCATACAGTGCAAGAACATATTTCTCTTTCTCTAAAAGTGATTCGTTCCTATTTGACTAAATATTCAAGTACATCAGCCGATGTACTTTTGGTTCTATTGTGCTTGAATTTATAATAAATGTTAATCACACCCTAGCTCTTTCTTACTTTTGTGTATTACTTATACAAAGGGAAGGAAATTAATATCCTTATATTGAATATATGATGAAAGATACTAAAACAGAAAAAGATAAATTGCATCGCTATCTGGATGATCTTTATACCCGGGATGATGCTTCACAGTTGTTGCAAAGTATTAAGGATTCAGAAAACCAAGATATATTGGACGAACTGGCAGCAGAGGTTTGGGAAGAATCCGGGAACCTGCAACCTGGTAATGATTTGGAGCGGGAAAAATATAAGAGAGAGGCACGCCAATTACTGAAGCGTATTGAACACAAAAAACGTACATGGTTCCGCCGGGCTTCTGTGGTGGCAGTCAGTACAGCGGCTGTAATAGCCATTATCATAGGGAGTGTCAACTTTTTCCGGTATATGAATGAACAACAGGTCACATTGGCTGAAATTACCACTTCCTTTGGTGAGAAAAGACAAGTGACTTTGCCGGACGGGACTCTTTTGGTTCTGAACTCTTGTTCGCAAGTGCGTTATCCGGATCGTTTTGTTGGAGATTTCCGTGAAGTGGAACTTGAAGGAGAGGGATATTTCCGTGTTGCCCGTAATGAAAAGATGCCATTTGTTGTGAGGACGAAGCGACTGGATGTTCAGGTGTTAGGTACCCGGTTTGATGTAAAATCCTATTCAACAGATGAAATAGTGTCTGTGAGTGTGGAGAGTGGTAAGGTGCAGGTCGATTTGCCGGAAGCGATGATGAGGTTGACTGCTAAAGAACAGGTGCTTATCAATACTGTTTCCGGAGAATATAGTAAGAAAACAGAGGATAGGGGAGTGGCTGTCTGGATGAAAGGTGGGTTACGCTTTTACAGTACACCTATCCGCGATGTGGCAAAAGAACTGGAACGGGTATATAATTGCCGGATTACTTTTGCTCCCGGTCAGGATTTCAACAACTTGATTACCGGCGAACATGATAACAAGAGTCTGGAAGCGGTACTTAAATCCATTGAATTTATCAGCGGTGATATCAAATATAAGAAAGAGGGCATCAATGTACTTCTTTATAAAGAATGAGATGAATAATAGATAATGTTCAACCTTTTAAAAAATAATAGATGAAAACAGCTCCTTCATGAACCTCCCCAAAATGATAGAAGCACTCCAAAGGAATGCCTCTATCCGCAATCCGGACGGATATTCATAAGCTTCGACCCAAATGAATAACGTATCGCGCATTGCTTGTTTTTAATAACTTTAGTCAATTACTAAAACGCACAAATTTATGAATAATCTTCTTATTTGTAAAGGGATAAGTAAAAATAGCTGTTCGTTTTTAGCTTTTTTACTATTCACCTTCATTTTAATAGCTCCGGCTGCTGCTCAGACATTGAAAGAGCATGATATTACGCTTCGTGTGCAAAACGAGCCGGTAGAGAGTGTTTTCAATAAAATCAGCAAACAGACTAATTTTAAGTTTCTCTATGATCAGGAGACGGTGAACAAGGCTCCGAGAGTTTCTTTCGACATTAAAAATGCTTCATTAAAACAGATTCTGGGAGAAATTACTTCCCAGGCCAAGCTTTATTTCAATAGGACCGATCATACAATTGCTGTCAGCAAACAGCCGCTTAAGAAAGAAGAAACTGCTCAACGTGCACGCACTATCCAGGGAATAGTTGCAGATGATAAAGGAGAGCCGGTGATTGGTGCCAGTGTGCAGATTAAGGGAGAAGGCAGTGGTACGATTACCGATATTGACGGACGTTATTCATTAATGAATGTACCGGAGTCTGCAACATTGACTATTTCCTATATTGGATATAAAACGGTAAATATCTCTGCAAAGGATAAAAATACGGCGAAAATCACGTTGGTAGAAGATAGTAAGATGATTGATGAGGTAGTAGTGGTGGGATATGGAGTTCAGAGAAAAAGAGACGTCTCTACTTCTATTTCTTCCGTGAAAGCTGAACAAATTGCAGATGTTTCTGCTTCAGACTTTCGTCAGGCGTTGGCGGGTAAGATGCCGGGGGTACAGGTTACACAGCCAAGTGGTGATCCGGAGGGAAGTGTAAGTATCCGTGTTCGTGGTATCAGTACGGTTAATGCCGGTAGTGATCCTCTTTATATTATTGATGGTGTGCCGGTGGAACGTGGATTTGCCAATCTGAATAATAATGATGTCGAATCTGTGGAAGTTTTGAAAGATGCTTCGTCGGCAGCTATTTATGGTAGTCGCGGTTCCAACGGTGTAATTATTATCACGACCAAGCAGGGACAGTCGGAAAAGATGAAAGTGCAGTATGATGGATATTATGGTACCCAGAGTGTTTCGAAGAAACTTTCAATGATGAATGCATATCAGTTTGCCGAATTTGCAAAGGATGGTCATGACAACGCTTATCTGGATGCTAATCCCGGAGGTTCACCGGATGACCCGAATGGAATGCGCCCGAATTCATGGGAACGTATTCCTACCGAACTCTTTCCCTATCTGAATGGTGATAAGGGGTTGACGGATACGGATTGGCAAGATGCTATTTTTCGTACTGCTGCTACTACCAGCCACAATGTTTCTATTTCCGGCAGAGGAAAGACAGTCGGCTATTTCATTTCAGCCAACTATTATGATAAAGAAGGTATTATAATTAATTCCGACTTTAAGAAATATAGTATGCGTATGAATTTGGACGGGAAATATAAAAGACTGAAATTCGGTTTGAATTTTTCTCCTTCCTATTCTACTTCCAATCGGGTAGATGCTTCCGGATCTAATGGTATTGTGCAATCGGCATTGATGATGCCTCCGGTATGGCCGGTGTATAATGCGGATGGCAGCTATAATTATCAGGGAAACGGCTATTGGAGAATTGGGAATGACTATCAGCATAATGCCGTATTGAACCCGGTAGCCATGGCAAACTTACAATCGGATGTCGTAGACCGTATGGCGATTGTCGGAAAAGTTTTTGCTGAATTGGAGTTGTATAAGGGGCTTACTTATAACATTTCTTTTGGTGGCGATTATTATGGTTCGCATAATGACCAATATCGTTCTTCGGAACTTCCTTTATTGGGACAGAAGTATTATGATGTAAAGTCAAATCCGACAGCCTACAGTTCATCAGGTTTTTATTTCAACTGGTTGGTGGAGAATAAAATCAATTATAACACAACGATTAAAGATGCTCATTCTATCAATGTGGTCTTAGTACAGTCGGCTCAAAAAGAGACATATAAAGGAGATAATGTGACGGCGACCGATTTCCCGAACGACTATATACAAACAATTTCCGGAGGTACGGTGACGAAAGGTGCATCTGATAAAACCCAATGGACGATTGCTTCTTATCTGGCGCGTATGCAGTATAGCTATAAAGGTAAATATATGGCTTCGGCAGCTATTCGTGCAGACGGTTCTTCCCGTTTTGGCAAGAATAACCGGTGGGGATATTTTCCTTCAGCTTCTTTGGCGTGGAGAATAAGCGGAGAAGACTTCTTTATGAAGGCTAAGTGTCTGTCGTTTGTTGATGATTTGAAGTTAAGAGCGAGTTATGGAGTGACCGGTAACTTCCAGATTGGCAATTATGATCATTTGTCTCTGATGGCTTTGGATAATTATGTGCTTGGCACAGGTAACGGACAATTGGTGAATGGTTATAAGCCAAGTACCATAAAGAATGAAGATTTGAGTTGGGAAAAGAATGCGATGGTGAATGTGGGTGTTGATTTGCAGATGTTCAAAGGATTGCTGGGACTGACTGTGGATTATTATAATACCAATACCTCTAATATGTTGTTGAATGTACCAGTTCCCCACCTGACCGGATATAGCACTGCATTGATGAATATCGGTAAAGTGAATAATAGGGGATGGGAAGTTGCTTTGACCTCACAGAAGAATATAACTAAAGATTTCGGTTATTCGTTTAATGCTAATTATGCCACTAATACGAACGAAGTGAAGGCACTCGGTCCGGGTAATGCTCCTATCATATCTACCGGTAGCGTAGATCATGCTTATTACATAACGAAAGTCGGTGAACCCATCGGATGTTATTATCTGTTGGTGCAGGATGGAATTTTCTCCAATGAAGAAGAATTAAAAAAGTATCCTCATTTCAGCAATACCCAGCCGGGAGATTTCCGCTTTGTGGATGTAGACGGGGATGGAGTGATGGATTTGGATAAAGATCGTACAATCGTGGGTAACTATATGCCCGATTTTACCTATGGGTTTGGTGCTAAAGTCTGGTTTAAGGGATTTGACCTTGATTTTAATTTTCAAGGAGTATATGGCAATGAGATTCTGAATCTGAATCGTCGTTACATTGATAATCTGGAAGGTAATACCAATGGCACCACTATAGCCTTGAATCGTTGGAAAAGTCCGGAAGATCCGGGAAACGGTCAGGTGAACCGTGCCAACCGTAAGTCAAAGGGGTATAATGGTCGTACTTCAACCTGGCATCTGGAAGATGGTTCTTATCTGCGACTGCAGAATGTGACACTAGGATATACCTTGCCGAAGAACCTGACTCAACGCTTTTTCGTGGAAAAATTAAGAGTTTACGTTTCCGGACAAAATTTATGGACTTCGACTAATTATAGCGGATATAATCCGGAAGTAAATGCACGTCCGAGTAATTCTCTTTCACCGGGTGAGGATTATGGAACTTATCCATTAGCTAAAACATTCTTGTTTGGGCTAAACATAACACTTTAATCATCCTTTAAAATACACGTTATATGAAAAAATATAAACTAATACTATTCCTATCAACTGCCTTGTTATCAGTTGCTTGTACAGATAGTTTCTTCGATTTGGAACCGAGTAGCAGTGTGCCTACCGACAAGGTATATAAGACAGCGGAAGATTTTAATGTAGCTGTGATAGGATGTTACTCCAAATTGCAGACACAAGTTTCCTATTTTACAGAGTGTTGCGAATATCGGAGTGATAATTTGACATTGAGTGCGCCCACTGCCGGAACACAAGACCGTTATGATATCGATCAGTTTGCAGATAAAGCCTCTAACGGAATTTTGGAAGATGCCTGGGCGAACTTTAATAATGGAGTCTATCGTTGCAATCTTGTATTAGATAGAATTGATGAGGCCAACTTCGACGCAACTCTGAAAAAACAATATAAGGGCGAAGCTCTTTTTATCCGTGCCCTTACTTATTTTAATATGTATCGTTTATGGGGAGGGATACCGATGACTAATAAAGTGGTGACGGTGGCTGAAGCTCTTAAAATCGGGCGCAGTTCCGATCAACAGGTTTATGATTTTCTTGTCGGTGATTTGAATCAGGTTATTAATGAAAATATGTTGCCGTCTTCTTATACAAGTGCCGATATGGGACGAGTGACTTCCGGTGCTGCAATGGCATTGCTCGGCAAGATTTACCTGACTTTCCATAAATGGACGGAGGCTCGCAATGTGCTATCTCAACTAGTGGGTCGGTATTCTTTAATGACTACTCCCGAACAAGTGTTTGACGTGAACAATAAAATGAATGATGAGATTATTTTTGCTGTTCGCTTTAATAAAGATGTTGAAGGAGAAGGACATGGATATTGGTTCTCTATTATTAATCTGACTGATGATACCAATCAGACAAAGTCTCTGAAAGAGTGCTACAAAGATGGGGATAAGCGCAAGAATCTGATTACCTATGTAAAGGTGGAAGATAAAGTATGCGTGATGAATAAATTTAAAGATGTCAAAAGTGCGACCTATAATACAGTCGGTAATGACCAGATTATTCTCCGTTATGCCGATGTGCTGTTAATGTACGCCGAAGCTTTGAATGAAATCAGTTATAGTAATTTGCAGAATTCAGAAGCTATGGTTGCTTTGAATGCTGTGCATACTCGTGCCGGATTGTCTCCGCTTCAGATAACAGAGCTTCCCGATCAGGATAGCTTCCGTAAAGCGATTATGTTGGAACGTCAGCAGGAGTTTCCTTATGAGGGACAGCGTTGGTTCGATTTGGTACGTATGGGAGGTGCTAAGGAGGCTATGAAAGCAGAAGGACATATTATTCAGGACTATCAATACCTGTATCCTATTCCAAAAACGGAGTTGGAAAGAATAAACAATACAGAACTGTTGTGGCAGAATACGGGATATTAATAGGATTAAACTAAAAGAAATCAAACGATGAAAAAAATACTATATAGCTTGTTGTTTATTTTCACGGTAGTCTTTACTGCTTGTGAAGAAGATCTGCCAAAGGCAAGTTTCGATTTATATGAACTGAAGTCACTAACGGCAACAGCCGGAGATATGAATGTGACTCTTTCCTGGGAAGCATACGAGAATGCCCGTCCGAATGAATATTTGATTCTTTGGACTTCCGGATCATCAGAAGCGGAAGGAGGCGAGATGACTGTGGATGCAAAAACAATGACTGCCACTATCAATAATCTGGTGAACGATGTTGCTTACACTTTTTCTGTGCAACCTCGTTATGCGGGAGGATTGGCCAGTAAAACTACTGCTGCCTGTACACCGAAGAATGCAAGATATCCGATTTCTGATCTGACGGCAGCAGCCGGCAATGAAAGAGTGCGTTTGAGATGGACGAAACCTGCAAGTGAACGTTTCACTCGCTATCAGGTTACCGTGAATCCCGGTAATCAGATTATCAATCTGGATGATACTTCATTGGAAGAATACATCGTTGATGGTTTGACTAACGATCAGGAATATACATTCAATGTAGTCTGTGTTTATCCTACAGGCAATTCTATTGCGGTGGAAACTTCTGCTACTCCCGGATTGATCTATCCTATTCTCGCTAGTACGGAACTGGTTGTGTGGGAGCCTTCTACCTTTGCTTATAACGATATGTATTTCATGGCTGGTGAAGTGAAATCGGTAAGTTGGGATTTTGGTGATGGTACGACATCGGGAGAAAACAATCCGGTGCATGCTTTTACTACTACCGGTACTTATACAGTGGCCGTAACGGTGACTTATGTAAATAATACCACCGAGTCGGGCAGTCTGACTGTCACGGTCGGCAATTATAAATGGAATTCTGTCGATTTGAACTTCGGTGGACTTACCGGATATGTAAAGACCTCCAATCCGGTGTTCTCTCCGGATGGAAAAACAATGTATATCCCGACATCTACTCCTGCGGGTCATTTATTTGCTATTGACGTAGTGAGCGGTGAATTCAAGTGGGTGTTTGCTATCAGTCAGATAACTTATGGCGGAGGTGCGTTGGTGGCTCCTGATGGTACAATCTATCAGTGTGTAAGAAATGCCACTATTAATAATGTATATGCTATTAATCCGAACGGAACTCAAAAGTGGGCAATAAAATTGGATGCTGCGATAGGAGCTTTCCCTGCATTGTCGGCCGATGGTGTTCTTTACTGTCTCACCAATAAGAGTACGTTGTATGCGCTGGATGCATCCAGTGGTGCTATTAAATGGCAACAATCGCTTGACGGAGCAACCGGTAGTGCTGTGGCTATTGATAAAGCCGGAAATGTTTATGCAGGTACAAGTGCAGCCATTTATTCTTTTAAACCGAATAAAGAGCAGAATTGGAAATTGGAAGAAGTGAATGTGACAGAACAGGCTACGTTTGCTTTGAAGGATCAGGTACTTTATGCGACTTTGAAAAACGGAGGACTCGTTGCTGTTGATATGACAAACGGAACAAAGAAATGGACGTATCCGACTACAAAAGGAGATGCTTATTTCCCGATTGCTGATAAAAATGGCAATGTCTATTTTACTGAAAAAGGATCGCAGACTGTTCATGCAGTAAATGCCAGCGGATCTAAAATCTGGGAGAAAAATGTGGGTAACAATTTGAACTACAGTGGAGGTGCTTTGAGTACGGATGGTATTCTTTATATAGGTACCCAATCGAATAACAAAGTGCTGGGACTTGACATCACTAATGGAAACATTGTTTTTGAAGAGACTGTGGGACAACAGGTCATGGCAGCTGTTAGCATTGGCCCGGACAGACGGCTTTATTGCGGAACGATCGGATCTAATAATATCGGTTCGATAAAGGCTTTTGCTGTCAATAAGACATTAGCAACAGACTCCTGGAGTATTCGTGGTGGTGATATTCAAGGTACAAACCGTCAAAGGTAAGCGATAATGAGAGTTCCTGTTTTTATCTTATTTATGGCGATGACAATGGGTTTATATGCACAGAAATATAAAGTAGGTACGACTACAGCTTTGTGGAAAGTACCTGCTTCCACAGACTTTTCTCAAGCTCGGTCTGTGGGGGTAGAGTATGTGGAAGTAGCATTTAACCAGTGTTATAGAGGAGTTCCGGCAGATGAAGTTGTTCCTCGTATCCGGGATATGAAAGCAAAAATTGATAGTGCCGGTATCAAGGTCTGGTCTATACATCTTCCTTTCTCACGCACGTTGGATATATCGGTGCTGGATGAAAAGAAAAGGAAAGAAAATGTAGATTTTATGGCGGAGATGATTGGACAGTGCGCTCTGTTTCAGCCGAAATGTTTGGTACTGCATCCTAGTTCCGAGCCTATTGCTGACAGTATTCGGGCACAAAGAATAACTAACGCTTCCAGGTCTATCGCTTATCTGAAAAAATATGCGGATCAAATAGGAGCACAGTTGTGCATCGAAAATCTGCCGAGAACTTGCCTAGGTAATACTCCTGAAGAGCTTTTGGAGATAATCAAAGATATTCCGGGTGTGAAGGTTTGTTTTGATACCAATCATTATACTAAAGGGACGACAGGGCATTTTGTAGAAACTGTTGGTGAGCGTATAGGTACTATACACGCTTCGGACTTTGACTTTGTCAACGAGTGTCATTGGCTTCCTACACAAGGTGACATTCAATGGGGAAAGTTAATGCATGCACTCGAAGGAATCGGCTATGAAGGGGTTTTCATGTATGAAGCTACCAAAAACCATGAAAACGACAATACGCGTCCGACACCGGAACGGGTGGTTGAGACTTTCAATAAAATAATTAATGACTATAAAAATCAGAAATAAGATGGATATAATAAGAAAAATACAATATTTACTGTTTTGTCTTTTGGCAATAGGTTTTGTTGCTTGTGATGATGATGACAACAACAGTACCGAAACAGGTCATGAAGGAATTCTTACGCAATTGGCAGAGGAAGTAGATGCCACTGCACAACAGTTGTGGAGTTCTTCTCCTTTGATTGTCAATACCGGACGTACCACTACTTTGACCAAGATCCAGGGATATGCGGATAAGTGTAAAGATGATTATTTCGTCAGTTATCTGAATGGCTTCGATCAGGCGAGTACGAGTATGGAAAAGTGTGATCCGATTATCTATTTTTATCGGAGTGCATTTGATCGTGTGATGGATGGAATTAAAAACTCAAAAGTAGAAAATGGTACGGCAGCGATCTGGTTACTCTATAATATGGGGTATGTGGTAAAAACTCCGTCAGGATGTTTTGCTATTGACATTTCTCATCGTTGGGCGAAAGAGCTGGCACCTTATATTGATTTTCTCTGTGTTACACACAAGCACTCCGATCATTATAGTAATGATCTTATCCAGGCTATGTTTGATTTAGGTAAACCGGTGTTATCCAACTATTTGAAAGACACGACATATCCTTATACTGCAAAGGGGGATAAAGATTATGAAATTGGAAAATTCAAGATTAAAACCTGTATCACTGACCATAACAATGCCGGGTTATCTAATTTTGTGACTGTGTTTTCGATCGATTGTGGAGAAGATACTGGTAATTTCGTTTTTATGCATGTAGGAGACTCTAACTATAAACCAGAACAATATACGAATCTGGCTTCTCATGTGAATGTTTTGATACCGCGTTATGCTCCCAATGCTCTGACCGAAAATAATATTCTGGGTTCAGGTGCGGGACAGGTGGAGCCCGATTATATCTTGTTATCACATATCTTGGAACTGGCTCATGCAGGTGTTGATGAATCAAGATGGTCATTGGATATGGCACTCGAACGGGCTTCGAAGATAAACTGTGAACAGACTTACGTACCAATGTGGGGAGAAAAACTAGTCTGGAAAAACAATAAACTGAACTAAAATTCTTAATGCTTGAACTTATGAAACGGATATGTAACTTCATACTTCTTCTGTGTTTGGTGCAACTGGCTGTTGCCCAAAATAGAATAGCTGAAATCAGAGAAAATCTGCTGGGAAATCATCCAGATAAAATATTGGTTGTATCCCACCGGGCTGACTGGCGTAATGCCCCGGAAAACTCATTGCAAGGTATACAGAATTGCATTGATATGGGTGTCGATATGGTGGAGATCGATTTGAAACGAACCAAAGACGGACATTTAGTAGTGATGCATGATAAAACGATCAATCGTACCATGTCTGGAAAAGGACTGGTGGAAGATTATACATTGGCCGAATTGAAAGCAATGCGTCTTAAAAATGGAGTAGCTTGTAAGACAAGACATCAGATTCCTACATTGGAAGAAGTGATGTTGCTCTGCAAAGGTAAGATCATGGTAAATATTGATAAGGGGTATGATTATTTTCAGGAAGCTTATATTGTACTCGAAAAGACGGGAACGGTTGACCAGTGTGTTATCAAAGCCGGCCTTCCTTATGAACAAGTGAAAGCCGAAAACGGTGCTGTATTGGATAAAGTGATTTTTATGCCTATTGTACAGTTGCATAAAAAAGGAGCCGAAGCTATTATTGACAGTTACAAGACTCACATGAAGCCTGCTGCTTATGAGTTAGTGTTTGATAATGATAGTCCTGAGGTGCTTAACCTGATAAAAAAAGTGCGTGATACGGGTTCTAAGTTGTTTATAAACTCTCTTTGGCCCGAATTATGTGGTGGTCATGATGACGACCGTGCAGTAGAACTTCATCAACCGGATGAAAGCTGGGGATGGATCATTAATCAGGGAGCCAAATTAATTCAAACTGACCGTCCTGCCCTCTTATTGGAGTATCTGCGCAAAAAGAAACTTCACGACTAAATAGACTTTTTCATGTTGAAACAACTTATAAACTTTTACAAGGTCTCTTCACCGAGACCTTGTAACGGGGAAGCTTTGTCTTCATCCGGCTCACAACATCTTCATTCCGATGCCCGTCGTCTGAAATACCTGAAATGGTCTACTTTTCTTTCAGCCACTTTCGGTTACGGCATGTACTATGTTTGTCGTCTTAGCCTGAATGTCGTGAAGAAGCCCATCGTAGATGAAGGAATTTTCTCCGAAACAGAACTGGGAATTATCGGTTCGGTATTGTTCTTTACTTACGCCCTTGGAAAATTTACGAATGGTTTTCTGGCCGACCGTAGCAATATCAACCGCTTTATGACTACCGGTTTACTGGTAACTGCTTTAGTGAACCTGTGCCTGGGTTTTACCCATTCTTTTATTCTGTTTGCTCTCCTTTGGGGGATTAGTGGCTGGTTTCAGTCTATGGGTGCTGCTTCTTGTGTAGTGGGACTTTCCCGTTGGTTCACGGACAAAGAACGAGGTTCCTATTACGGATTTTGGTCTGCCAGCCACAATATCGGTGAGGCGTTGACCTTCCTAATTGTTGCGTCTATCGTTAGTGTATTGGGGTGGAGATACGGTTTCTTTGGTGCCGGTATTGTTGGTTTGCTTGGTGCTTTAATTGTGTGGAAGTTTTTCCATGACACTCCCGAAAGTCAGGGCTTTCCTCCTGTAAATGCTCCAAAACAGAAAGAGGAGATGAGTGTGGTGGAAACGACAGACTTTAATAAAGCCCAACGCCAGGTATTGATGATGCCTGCCATCTGGATACTGGCTCTTTCGAGTGCTTTTATGTATATCAGTCGCTATGCTATCAATAGCTGGGGTGTTTTTTATCTAGAAGCGCAAAAAGGATATTCCACGTTGGATGCCAGCTTCATTATTTCCATCTGTCCGGTCTGTGGTATCGTAGGTACCATATTTTCGGGTGTTATTTCTGACAAGTTATTTGGCGGTCGTCGAAATGTTCCCGCCCTGATTTTCGGATTGATGAATGTTCTTGCACTTAGCCTGTTCTTGTTGGTTCCCGGTGTACACTTTTGGATAGATGTGTTAGCCATGGTTCTTTTCGGTTTGGGTATCGGAGTTCTCATTTGTTTTTTAGGTGGCCTGATGGCTGTCGATATTGCTCCCCGTAATGCGTCGGGAGCAGCGTTGGGGGTTGTGGGTATTGCCAGTTATATTGGGGCCGGATTACAGGATGTAATGAGTGGTGTTCTGATAGAGGGGCAGAAGACGGTTCAGAATGGAGTCGATGTTTATGATTTCACTTATATCAATTGGTTCTGGATAGGAGCGGCTCTGCTGTCGGTATTCTTTGCATTATTGGTTTGGAATGCAAAATCAAAAGAGTCAGATTAGTTTCAGGTATATTAGGTTAGATTGAAAAACACTTGTTTCCAAAAGAGGATAACAAGTGTTTATTTTCAATGGTATCGGTTTTTATTTCGGGAAGTTCGTAGCTACGATTCTTCCCGAAATGTTTTATCATATTTACCTCGTCTCTACCAGCCAACGATTGATATTGCGAGTTTCCGCACTAAATTCCACTCCGATTTTTATTATTTCCCGATGGTCTTTCTGATAAGGAATCAGATATCCTTTCTCGTCAATTTGCTTCATCGCTTCTTCTGCTGTTCCATTTAATTTGAACTCAAACACATAGACATATTTCGGCGTTTTAACCATAGCATCGGCACGTCCACGGGTGCTGCGCACTTCCGCTTCCGTGAATTGTCCCATCAATTTGAATACGAGATAGAAGATAACCTGATAGTGGCGTTCAGTCTGGTCATTCAATTCATACGGAATATCGGCAAAGAAAGCTTCCAGACGGGTGAGGAAAGATTCGTAATCACCTTTCTCCAATTCATCAATGAATTTTCCAATATAAAATCCCTGATCATTGTTCTTCATCGGAGTGTAGAATGGCACAAGAAAGTTAATGAATCCGTAACGTACCTCATCGTTAGGAAAGTCAAGTAAATAATTATTAAACCGTCTGTCGTAATCCTTAATAGTCAAATATCCACTTTGATAAATCAGCGGTACGGGATTATTAGCATCCATTCTGTATTCTGCAAAAGAAGATGCAGGTGCTTCTATGCCATTTAATAAAGTACGGAGATCATACTCACTTTTTTGCAGTAGTTCAACCAAAAATGTCGGTGTGCCAGTCTGGAACCAATAGCTACCCAACTCCAGTTTGCTGAAAGCATTCAACACACTGAACGGATTGAATACTCCTGCACCATCCGGATGAAAATGATAGCCGTCATAGTTGCGTTCCATTGCTGTGACTACCTCTTCTGGAGTCTGATGATTTTTGTGCCCGAAAGCTTCAATTTCGGGTTCGAAAGTACTCTTTAGTTCTTCACGGGTGATGCCGCAAAGTGTGGCGTAAGAATAGTCGAGACTAATATCATTCAACTGATTCAAATCGCTGAATACGCTGACTTGTGAGAACTTCGTAACTCCGGTCAGGAAAACAAAACGGAGATATGCGTCGGCGCTTTTTAGTACTCCATAAAAGGCTTTTAATGTCTGACGATAGTCTTCGAATAATTTCGGACGGGTAATAGCCTGCAAAAGCGGTTTGTCGTATTCGTCCACCAATACGACGACACCTTTTCCTGTTTTCAAGGAAGCTTGTTCGATTACATAACTAAAGCGCTCCTCAGGGCTACGGTCTTTTTTCTCATTGCCGTAAATAGCTTCCCATTTTTCTAAATATTGGTTTAGCATTGCAATTAAATCTGCTGCCGTTCCATATTTTTTGGCATTCAGATCAAGATGTAAAACAGGATGTTGTTCCCATTTCGTCTCCAGTTGTTCAATAGCCAAACCATCGAATAGCTCTTTTTTTCCTTGAAAATAAGCATCGAATGTAGAAATTAATAAGCTTTTACCAAAGCGACGCGGCCTGCTTAGAAAATATGGCTTTCCTAGGTTAGCCATACGCCATACAAGTGCTGTTTTATCCACATAAAGATAATTATCCTTCCGTATCCCTTCGAATGTCTGTATTCCAATAGGAAGTTTACGCATCAAGTTGTCCATATCCGATGATTTTAGAGTTTCTTAGGCAAAGATACAATATGCAAATGAGAATTTAGGCAGAAGACGAACATAATCTTTTCAGAATAAATTCAGTATTGTGCCTTTCTTTTGCCGGAGATAATTTGTTATCTTTGTAACTTTAATCCGAAAATCAATGAGTAGAATATTATTAAATACTAAGACTTGGCTATTATTTGTGCTGTTGCTTGGAATATCATTTTCTGCATGGGCACAAAGTGACGATTTTAATACATGGACTAAATTCAAGGTAAACCATAAGATAGATTCCCGGTTTTCAGTTTCAGGTGATTTGGAATTGCGCATGAAAGATGATGTGAGTAAATTGGATCGTTGGGGACTTATTGTTGGTGGAAGTTACCGGCCCTATTCATTTTTGAATCTGGGTGTTGGCTATGAAACCCATCTTCGGAATTTGGGTGACTCGGACTGGAAATTCAGGCATCGCTATCATATAACTGCTACTGCCAGTTTTCGTTATCAATGGTTGAAAGTAGCTGTAAGGGAAAGATTTCAGCAGACTTTTGATCGTGGCAACTCTGAAACTCGTTTGCGTTCCCGCTTGAAATTATCTTATGCTCCTACAAAAGGAATTGTTTCTCCCTATTTCTCTGTTGAAATCTATCAGAGTTTGGATGACGTTTCTTTTTGGAGAGCCGATCGTATGCGTTATCGTCCCGGAGTAGAAATAGCTTTGGCCAAACGTTGGTCGTTGGATGCATTCTATTGTTATCAATATGCATCTTCGCAAGGCAGACACATTGCCGGAATAGAAGTGGGATATTCTTTCTGAAATTAGCAGGCTCTTAATATAATAATGTGAGAGTTTAATTCTTTGTTCCTGACTAGTCGTTTGTAACTTGTTGATTGTTTGTGTTATAGATGAAAATGTAAAATTTTCCTATAGAAACTATACTTCGACTTAATATAATTATATACTTTTGCTTTCAAGACATCAAAATGATATCTTGAAATTGATGATTCCTCAGTACAACAGACGTGTTGTTCAGTATCCCATAACCGAAAGCGAATACTTCCTCTTATGCTATTCTTTCTGTTCAATCAAAAGTTTCTATTGGGAAATTAAAAAATAAATATGATGAAACTATTTTATAACCTACAAAGGGGCGTGGGTTTACTTGTTTTTTGTACTATCTTGCTTAGTGCTTGTGTGAACCATATTTCGGAGGAAGAGGAGGATAGTGTTAATAATGGAGATATTCCATTGAAATTTATTGCCGATATTCGTGAATCAGTTGGTACCCGTATGGCAAATAATAACTTTGCTGAAGGGGATGAAGTCGGTCTATTTGCTCTTGCCGGAACCACTACAATGCAAGAAGAACGTTATGTGGATAATCTTCATTTCATACGTTCATCCAATGGTGAGTTTGAATCTAACGAGTCGGTATACTATCCGGATGATGGAGTTACATTGAATTTAATCAGTTATTATCCTTATCAAAAGAGTGGCGTGGGGATAGGGGAGAGTACCATGCAGGTGGCGGTTTCAACGACTCAAAATATTCCTGACGATTATTCACATTCTGATTTCCTAATTGCTTCTAAAGAAGAGGTCTTAGCCAGTAAGGAGGCGGTCGCTCTGACCTATAATCATCAGTTTTTTCGTCTGAAAATTGTTCTTATTCCTGGAGAGGGGGAGAATTTGGAAGATATGTTATCCGTTAAGCCTACGCTTTCGGTGAGTGGCTTTTATACTAAAACAAGTTATGATTTTCAGAAAAAGACTTTCTCTGGTTATTCCGAAGAGAAAGATATTATTCCTGCAGGAGAATGGGAGATAAAAGACGGACGACTGATAGGAAAGGAATTTATTTTGATACCGCAGGAGGCGACTTCGGGATACCAATACATAACGTTGGAAGCTGCAGGAAAGCTATATACAAGCCCATTACCATCTACTTTACAATTAAAAAGTGGAAAGCAGCGCGAATTGGAAATAAAGTTTGTATCAGCCGAAGATGTATTAATGAGCAAAGTGAATGGGGAAATCGGAGATTGGGACGGAACCGAAATAGATCATACAGAATCGGTCACGCTTCATAAATACATAGATGTTTCGAAGTTGACTTTTGAAAAGTCGAATGTGTATAAAGTGTTACATTCGGGAAAGCAAGTAGCCGAAATATGTAAGGAGTATCTTGTTACTTCGGAATTTTCTTCGCAGGCAATCGTTGCCTATCCGATGAAAAAAGATGGTAGTGTGGACTTATCTCAAGGTGTTGTGGCACAGTTACTAGGGAAATCTGGAAAAGTGAATGGAGGAAGCATATCATGGAATATGGAAGATCACTTATTGGCCTATGTTGACGGAACTTTGCCGATTCGTAATAATGTATATGTGATGGCAAACGGAACCGTTTCTTTATCTGTTACGACAGCAGATGACGTACTATCTGTTTTGGCTTTGGAAGATATCGTTCGTGATGTACGTGGAGGAATCATTCATAATTATCCGTTAGTGAAGATTGGAACACAATATTGGATGCGGGATAATCTGGAGGCATCTTCGTATGTTGGCGGTGAAGCACTTCCCAGACTGGATGCAGTGACAGCGAATGTTGTCGGATATCTGCAATCTGCTACGGAACACTATTTTTATACAGCTAATGTAGTACTTTCTAATAAAATTCTGCCTGCTCATTGGAGTATACCGGATTGGAAAGACTGGAACATTTTAAAAGACTATCTGAATGGAGAGGCTTCTTTGCTGAAATCAGGTACTTGGTTACCTTTGAAAGCGGGAGAACAGGTACAGCCTGCAACTAATTTATCCGGTTTTAATGGAATACCTGTAGGAATGTATGTGGGGGCTTTTCAAACTGATTACGAGAAAAAACATCTGGCATATTGGACACTGGATAATGCAAATGCCGCTATCGATATCAAGGTTTTCTATCTGAAAAGTGATACGGATATCATTGAAGAATCTAATGCAGGTGTTGATACAAAAGCCTTTGCCATTCGTTGCATCAGAAAGTAAATCGACGAAAAAGGCTTCTCTTTTCCATAAATTTCTTATATTTGGGAAGTAAAACTAACTAAAAGAGAGAACTATGAAGAAGATAATAAACCCCTGGAAAGGTTTGGAAGGGTACAACTGCTTTGGTTGTGCTTCCAATAATGAAGCCGGATTAAAAATGGAATTTTACGAAGATGGTGACGAAGTGGTAAGCATTTGGAAACCACGTCCCGAATATCAAGGCTGGATTGATACCTTGCATGGCGGTATTCAAGCTGTCTTGATGGATGAAATCTGTGCCTGGGTTATACTTCGTAAACTACAAACCACGGGGGTGACGTCGAAGATGGAAACTCGTTACCGAAAATCGATTGATACCAAAGATTCTCATATCGTATTACGCGCGTCTATTAAAGAGGTAAAGCGGAACATCGTTATTGTTGAAGCAAAGTTATATAATAAGGATGGAGAAGTCTGTACAGAATCAGTTTGTACTTACTTTACTTTCTCGAAAGAAAAGTCGAAAGATGAAATGCATTTTTCGAAATGTGATGTAGAATCGGAAGAGATATTACCATTAATTTGAAATAAAAACTTAAGTTTTTGTGATAAATGTTTGGTAGTATCAAACAAATACTTTACTTTTGTCGCAGTTAATAAAAGAAATATGAAATATACAGCTACACATCATCATCATCATTTTCCTAACGAATAATCGGTGGGCGTGGATGATATTGTGTATAACTATATAAACGATAACGAAGGCTTACCGAATGCGGTAAGCCTTTTTTGTTTTTCAACGCAGATTGTATTTGTAATTAATAATTAGTAATTAAATAAAGTCATGTTAAGAATCGCAGTACAAGCCAAAGGACGTCTCTTCGAAGAGACAATGGCACTTTTAGAAGAGTCAGATATCAAGTTAAGCACTACTAAACGTACCTTGTTGGTACAGTCTTCTAACTTTCCTATCGAAGTTCTATTTCTTCGTGATGATGATATTCCGCAAACGGTAGCTACCGGGGTAGCTGATTTGGGAATTGTTGGTGAGAACGAGTTTATGGAAAAGGAGGAAGATGCGGAAATTGTCAAACGTCTGGGATTCAGCAAATGTCGTCTGTCACTGGCTATGCCGAAGGATATTGAATATCCCGGTTTGTCATGGTTTGAAGGCAAGAAGATTGCTACCTCTTATCCGGTTATTCTTCGTAACTTCCTGAAAAAAAATAGCGTAAATGCCGAAATACATGTGATAACCGGTTCGGTAGAGGTGTCTCCGGGTATTGGATTGGCTGATGCCATTTTTGATATTGTAAGTTCCGGTTCTACTTTGGTCAGCAACCGCTTGAAAGAAGTGGAAGTTGTAATGAAGTCGGAAGCATTGTTGATTGGCAACAAGAACATGAGCGAAGAGAAAAAAGAAGTGCTCGAAGAATTGTTGTTCCGTATGAACGCAGTAAAAACGGCCGAAGATAAAAAATATGTATTGATGAATGCTCCAAAAGACAAACTGGAAGAAATCATTGCTGTATTGCCGGGTATGAAGAGTCCTACAGTGATGCCATTGGCACAGGAAGGCTGGTGTTCTGTTCATACAGTACTTGATGAAAAACGTTTTTGGGAAATCATCGGAAAACTGAAAGGACTGGGAGCGGAAGGTATTTTGGTACTGCCGATTGAAAAGATGATTGTATAAATAGATAGGTACGGGAATCCGTTTCTAATAAAATATGAACCATGAAATTGATTAAATATCCCTCAAAAGAGCAATGGACAGAACTTTTGAAACGTCCGGCACTAAATACGGAAAGTTTGTTCGATACTGTTCGTTCTATTATAAATAAGGTAAGGACAGAAGGCGATAAAGCAGTATTGGAATATGAGGCTGCTTTTGATAAAGTAACCTTGTCCGCACTTGCTGTGACTTCTGAAGAGGTTCAAGCCGCTGGGACATTAGTAAACGATGAACTGAAAGCTGCCATTTCTTTAGCTAAACAAAACATTGAAACATTCCACTCTTCCCAGCGTTTTGTCGGGAAGAAGGTAGAGACAATGAATGGGGTAACTTGCTGGCAAAAATCAGTGGGAATCGAAAAGGTCGGCTTATATATTCCGGGTGGAACAGCACCGCTTTTCTCGACTGTATTAATGTTGGCTGTTCCGGCTAAAATCGCAGGATGCAAGGAAATCGTACTTTGTACGCCTCCCGATAAAAATGGAAATATTCATCCGGCTATCCTTTTTGCTGCGCAACTGGCAGGTGTCAGCAAAATATTCAAGGCTGGTGGTGTGCAAGCTATTGCCGCTATGGCCTATGGAACGGAGAGTGTACCCAAAGTATATAAGATATTTGGCCCCGGCAATCAATATGTGACAGCTGCCAAACAGTTAGTAAGCCTGCGTGATGTAGCTATCGATATGCCTGCCGGTCCTTCAGAAGTGGAAGTTCTGGCTGATGCATCTGCCAATCCGGTTTTTGTAGCAGCAGATCTTTTGTCACAGGCAGAACACGGAATAGATAGCCAGGCTATATTGATTACCACTTCCGAGAAACTTCAAACAGGGGTGATGGCAGAAGTGGAGCGTCAATTAGCAGAACTTTCCCGTCGTGAAATTGCGGCGAAATCACTGGAGAATAGTAAATTGATTTTAGTGAAGGATCTGGATGAAGCATTGGAACTGACTAACGCGTATGCTCCGGAACATCTAATCATAGAAACGGAAAACTATATGGAAGTGGCCGAACGTGTGATAAATGCAGGTTCTGTCTTCTTAGGTTCGTTAACTCCCGAGAGTGCCGGCGACTATGCTTCCGGAACGAATCACACCCTGCCGACCAACGGTTATGCCAAAGCCTATAGTGGTGTAAGTCTGGATAGTTTTATCCGTAAGATTACATTTCAGGAAATTCTCCCGGAAGGAATAAAAGCTATCGGTCCTGCTATTGAAGAGATGGCGGCTAATGAACAGCTGGATGCACATAAAAATGCCGTCACAGTTCGTCTCAAAGCAATTCAAAATTTATAATTTAAAACTTAAAGAAGTGAAAACGTTACAAGAACTAACCCGGCCGAATATCTGGAAATTAAAACCCTACTCTTCGGCACGAGATGAATATAAAGGAGTTACAGCCTCTGTTTTCCTGGATGCAAACGAAAACCCCTACAATACACCTCATAACCGCTATCCGGATCCTATGCAGTGCGAACTGAAGACGTTGTTGTCGAAAATCAAAAAAGTATCCCCCGAGCATATTTTTCTTGGAAACGGTAGCGATGAAGCCATCGACTTGGTTTTTCGTGCATTCTGCGAACCGGGAAAAGATAATGTCGTAGCCATCGACCCTACTTATGGTATGTATCAGGTTTGTGCCGATGTGAACAATGTGGAATATCGGAAAGTATTACTGGATGATGACTTCCAGTTCTCTGCCAATAAACTGCTGGCGGCTACCGATGAACACACCAAATTGATTTTCCTTTGCTCGCCTAATAACCCGACAGGTAATGATTTGCTCCGTTCTGAAATAGAAAAGGTGCTTTGTCAGTTCGAAGGATTGGTGATGCTGGATGAGGCTTATAATGATTTTTCCCAGGCTCCGTCTTTCCTCGAAGAGCTGGGTAAATACCCCAACCTTGTCGTATTCCAAACATTCTCCAAGGCTTGGGGATGTGCTGCAATTCGCTTGGGAATGGCTTTTGCTTCCAAAGAAATTATAGACATTCTTAGTAAAATCAAATATCCCTATAATGTCAATCAGTTGACTCAACAACAAGCTATTTCTATGTTGCATAAGCACTATGAGATAGAACGTTGGGTGAAAACATTGAAGGAAGAACGTGATTATCTGGAAGCGGAATTTGAAAAACTTCCATGTACCATTAAACTGTTCCCGTCCGATGCGAATTTCTTTTTGGCAAAAGTGACGGATGCCGTGAAAATCTATAATTATTTGGTAGGGGAAGGAATAATAGTGCGTAATCGCCATAACATTTCACTTTGCTGCAACTGTTTGCGTGTGACTGTCGGTACTCGTGTCGAAAATAATACCCTATTGGCAGCTCTTAAAAACTATCAAGGATAATTTATGAAGAAGAAAGTATTATTTATAGATAGAGACGGCACGTTGGTGATCGAACCTCCTGTAGATTACCAACTCGACTCATTGGAAAAACTGGAATTCTATCCGAAAGTATTCCGTAATTTGGGCTTTATCCGCAGTAAGCTCGATTTTGAATTTGTGATGGTCACTAACCAGGATGGATTGGGTACACCTTCTTTTCCGGAAGAAACATTCTGGCCTGCCCATAACTTGATGCTTAAAACATTGGAAGGGGAGGGGATTACTTTTGATGAGATTCTGATAGACCGTAGTTTTCCTGAAGATAATGCGCCCACCCGCAAACCGCGTACCGGAATGTTGACGAAGTATCTGGATAATCCGGAATACGATCTTGCCGGAAGTTTTGTAATAGGCGATCGTCCCACAGATGTGGAACTTGCCAAAAATATCGGTTGCCGGGCAATTTATTTGCAAGACTCGACCGAAGCTCTGAAAGAAAAAGGATTAGAAGAAGTCTGTGTTCTTGCAACTACTGATTGGGATCGGATAGCCGAATTCCTTTTTGCCGGAGAACGGAAAGCGGAAGTACGTCGTACTACAAAAGAAACAGATATTTATGTTGCTTTGAATCTTGATGGAAATGGAACTTGTGACATTTTTACCGGTCTTGGCTTTTTCGATCACATGCTTGAGCAGATTGGAAAACATTCTGGCATGGACTTAACCATCCGTGTTAAAGGAGATTTGGAAGTAGATGAACATCATACGATCGAAGACACTGCTATCGCACTGGGCGAATGTATCTATCAGGCTTTAGGTAGCAAACGAGGGATTGAACGTTATGGCTATGCCTTACCGATGGATGATTGTCTTTGTCAGGTTTGTCTGGACTTCGGTGGTCGTCCCTGGTTAGTTTGGGATGCTGAATTCAAGCGTGAGAAGATAGGAGAGATGCCGACGGAAATGTTCCTTCATTTCTTTAAGTCACTAAGTGACGCGGCAAAGATGAATTTGAACATCAAAGCGGAAGGACAGAATGAACATCATAAGATAGAAGGAATTTTTAAAGCCCTTGCCCGTGCTTTGAAAATGGCAATTAAAAGAGATATCTATCATTTTGAACTTCCATCTAGTAAGGGTGTGCTTTAATGTTTTTTAGAATCATATCCATATTGCTTATGCAAAAGCAAATCCCACTATGCTTATTGGCGATAGTCTTATCCGTCTCTCTTTTCGGTCAAAATCTGAAAGCGGATAAGATTATTCTGTCTGATAGTGATTTGACAAATTTGTATCAAATAGATTCGGGCGTATATCGTTCGGAGCAACCTTCAAAAGAGGGCTTTAAAGCTTTAGAAAAGTATGGTATTGGAGAAGTACTTAATCTACGAAACAGACATAGTGATGATGACGAAGCAAAAGGAACAAGTATAAAACTTCACCGGGTAAAAACTAAAGCACATTCGATTAGTGAAAAGCAATTGATACAGGCATTACGCATTATTAAAAATCGTAAAGCGCCTATTGTTTTCCATTGTCACCACGGCTCTGACCGTACAGGGGCTGTTTGTGCGTTTTATCGTATCATTTTTCAGAATGTTTCAAAAGAAGATGCAATCCATGAAATGACTGAAGGAGGCTATGGCTTTCATCGAATTTATAAGAATATTATTAGAAGAATCAAGGAAGCAAATGTGGAGCAAATAAGAAAAGAAGTAATGGAAGGTGGAGAGTTATAATATGCCATATCTTTACCATCGCTCTGTCACAGCTGTGCCACCGTATTGGCACAACCATGCCATCATGCTGGCACAGTTGTGACAATGCGGTGGCACAAGCCTATTGATAGGACGTCCTTACAAGGCCTCTATTTCTTTAAGCCACATGGCTGAACTGGCATCGCTCGGCATTCTCCAATCTCCTCTCGGGCTGATAGAAATACTTCCTACTTTAGGACCGTCCGGCAAGCAAGAACGCTTGAACTGTTGATTAAAGAAACGACGGAAGAAGGTAGAAAGCCATTTCTTGATGGTTTTTTCATCATACATATCTTTGAATGCAATATTTGCCAGATAGAATATCTTGGAAGGCCGGAAACCGAAACGTAAGAAATAATATAGGAAGAAGTCATGTAGTTCATAAGGACCCACCAAATCTTCTGTTTTCTGTTTAATTTCTCCGTTTTCATCTGCCGGAATCAGTTCCGGACTGATGGGAGTATCTACAATATCGAGTAAAGTCGCTTTCGAATTTTCATCCATGCCATTTACTGCCACCCATTGTACCAAGTATTTTACGAGAGTTTTAGGGACACTCGCATTCACTCCATACATGGACATATGATCGCCATTATATGTTGCCCATCCTAGTGCAAGTTCTGATAAATCTCCTGTACCAATAACCATTCCCCAAGTCTGGTTCGCCACATCCATCAATATTTGTGTACGTTCGCGTGCTTGAGAATTTTCGTATGTGACATCGTGTACATTAATATTATGGTCTATATCCTTAAAATGTTGAATGCAAGCATCTTTGATACTGATTTCACGAATAGAGATACCCAGCGATTTCATTAGATCGATGGCATTATGATAAGTACGGTCGGTCGTTCCGAATCCTGGCATCGTAATGCCGAGAATATCCTTTCTGGACAATCCCAACTTATCAAAAGTCTTCACACATACAAGTAATGCCAATGTTGAATCCAACCCGCCAGAGATACCGATTACAGCAGTTTTAGCTCCTGTATGGACAAGCCTTTGTGCCAATCCCGCTACCTGTATGGAGAACACTTCTTCACAATGTTCATTTAGCTCTATTCCTTGCGGTACAAAAGGATGAGAATTAAACTTCCGGGTTAAGGTTAGCTCTTTGCTGTTGACAAATTCAGTCGCAATAGAAACCGCCTTTTTATCCCCTAAGTTTGCTTGATTAGCTGCAAAGGTTGTATTTATCCTGCGTTCTGCCCGGATACGTTCCACATCAATTTCGCTGATAATCAGCTGTTCTTTCATGCTGAAACGTTCGCTGTGTGCAAGCAGTGAACCGTTTTCATAAATGAACCCGTTACCGGCAAATACTACATCGGTAGTAGATTCTCCAAAGCCACAAGACGAGAATACATATCCGGCAATACAACGTGCAGATTGTTGGCTGATGAGAGAACAAAGATAATTATTCTTTCCAATACCTTCATTATCAGCAGACATATTGAAAAGAATTTCTGCACCTTGCAGTGCTAATGAAGAACTCGGAGGTATAGTAGACCAAAGGTCCTCGCATATCTCGATGCCAAAAGTCGTATCTGAAGTCTCAAAAAGCAGATTAGAACCTATCGGAACGATTTGTCCACAGAGACGTACATTATTTGTTGTCAACTGAAGCGCCGAGGTAAACCAACGTTGTTCGTAGAATTCTTTATAATTCGGGAGATAGGTTTTAGCGGTAACTCCTAACACTTTTCCTTTTTGAATCACTGCAGCTGCATTAATCACTGTCGAGTTGACCACCACAGGCATGCCAACAATAGAAATAATGTCTAATTGGCGGGTGTTATTCAGGATTTGCATCAGTCCCATTTCTGCTTCTTCCAGTAAAAGTTGTTGTCCGAATAAGTCACCGCAAGTATATCCGGTAATACTCATTTCCGGAAAAATAATGATCTGCACTCCTTTTCCTTCGGCTACTGCAATCAGACTTTCTATCTTCTCTACATTGAATTTGCAGTCGGCCACTTTTACGTGTGGCACAGCTGCGGCTACTTTTACAAATCCGTAGTTCATCTTATACCTTATTTATATATAATGGGTGCAAAAATAGGAAATAGTTTTGAATAATTATCTTTTCTGTGTTGAATCCTCTCAATAAGCTATTTGGTATGAGTTACGATATTGTTGTTTAAACAATTAAAACAGCTATTAAAATGAACGTTAATATTTAATTATCCTTGAAATATACTATGGATTTACTTCTTTAATGGACTATATGTACTTAAATATGTAGCAAAAAGACATTAGTGGAAATATGGTATAAAATATGCGACATATAGTTTCATTTATTTAAATATAATATATATCTTTGTAGACAAAATAAAACGATATTGAAGTACACCTAAACAGAACAAGTGATATTAGTGTTTAATTTATAACTTAAGAGAGCAGATGGTCAAACCTTTAATTCACACAGCAACAACACGAAAAGTCTATTTGGATATTTGGCGCAATATTAAGAATTTGCCAAGTTAGTCTATTCCTATTCTATATTTATAGATAATAATAGCCTATCCCGGGTCGGTGCAGAATATGCTTAAAACCGATTTTGGGGGAAGGGGTGTATTGTTATTTCCTACGCAAAGATAAGCGTATTCCTCATTGTAGATAAATCTATAAAAATAAATCAATTTCATTAATTTTAATTCAAGTATCAAAGATGAGAAAATCAATTCTCTTGTTTGTACTCTTTACTCTGACAAGTATCCCCCTGTTGCTTTTTGCGCAGGGTGGATATCAGGTAACCGGACATATTATCTCGGCGGAAGATAATCAGCCGATGATTGGTGTGTCTGTTCTGGAGAAGGGTACAACAAACGGAGTAATTACCGATATCAATGGTAATTACAGTATCACAGTGACGAAGTCTCCTGCTACTTTGCAGTTCTCTTATGTCGGTATGAAAACGATAGATAAGCAGGTGACTGCTTCTACTCGTATAAATTTGACAATGGAAAACGATGCACAGATGGTGGAAGAAGTGGTAGTTGTCGCGTATGGTGTACGTAAGAAAGGAACAATCGCAGGTTCTGTATCTACGGTAAAAGCTGAAAAGATGGAAGATGTTCCTGCTCCGAGTTTCGACCAGGCACTGCAAGGACAGGCGCCAGGATTAATGGTGCTTTCTGATTCTGGTGAACCCAGTAAGGCAGCCACTTTTCGTATTCGCGGAACAAATTCAATTAATTCGGGGAAAGATCCTCTTTTTATATTGGATGGAGTAGCTATTTCAAGTTCGGATTTCAATACAATTAGTCCTAATGATATTGAAAGTATTTCAGTATTAAAAGATGCTTCTTCTACTTCTATTTATGGGGCACGTGCTTCCAATGGTGTGGTCGTTATTACATCCAAGCGCGGGCGTATGGGGGAAGCGGCTAAGGTTACTTTCCGTACACAGCTCGGATTTTCTCAACTAGCCTCAAAAGATTGGGATCAGATGAATACGGATGAACGCATTCAATTTGAGAAAGAAGTTGGACTGGATAAAGGACAAGATTATGAAAAGTTGAGTAAGACAAATATCAACTGGCTGGATAAAGTGTACAATGACACTGCCCCTTTGCAGAATTACGAGTTATCTGTAAACGGAGGCACGGAGAAATTGAATTATTATGTTTCAGGAAGTTATTACGATCAAGATGGCATTGCAGTAGGGTCTACATTCGAACGTGTCGGTTTTCGCGCCAATGTAGAGGCAAAAGCTAATAAATGGTTGAAGATAGGAACAAATTCAATGTTTGCCTATCAGGAAGTTGAACAGAGTGATGATGGAGAGTATGCGTTATGGGCTCCTATTTCCGCGTCTTTTTTTATGTTGCCTTACTGGAACCCTTATAAGGAAGATGGAAGTCTGGCACTTCAGGATGACGGGAGTTGGAAGGGAACGACAGAAAATCCGTTGGCATGGATGGCAAATAATCCGTTGTCGAATAAGAAATACAAACTTTTATCCACTTTTTATGCCGAGGTTACTCCGGTAAAGAATCTGACAATCCGTTCACAGCTAAGTGCTGATTATGGTCATACTACCTCTTTTTATCAAAGTTTCCCCAGTTACAAGCCAAATAATAATTATGGAGGTGCGCAGCGTAGCTCGTTTGATATGCTTAACCTGATGATTACAAATACGGCAAACTACCGTTTTATGTTGAATGATGTTCATTCATTCAATTTTATGGTTGGTCAGGAAGGTGAAAACTATCATTATGAAGGTTTCCAGTTAACTACTCGGGGACAGACAAATGATATTTTGACAAACTTAGCTTCAGGCTCAACTGCTTCATCATGGTCAGATCCTGTCACAGAATATTCTTTTCTCTCTTTCTTTGCCCGGGGCGAATACAATTATGATGACCGTTACTATGCTGATTTCTCGATTCGTGGGGATGGATCTTCACGTTTTGGTACCGATAACCATTGGGGAGCTTTCTGGTCAGTCGGTTTTATGTGGAATCTTCGTAAGGAGAAGTTCATGCAAAAATATGATTGGCTTACTAATGCGCAAATTGCGGTTAATACAGGTACATCCGGTAATTCTTCTATTAATAACTATGAGCATCTGGCTTTAGTTTCCGGTGGATATAAGTATGATAACGAATCAGGTATTGCAATTTCCCAGTTAGGAAATGAAGAATTGAGTTGGGAGTCTACATGGGCTACTAATGTGGCGTTGCATTTAGGGTTTATTGATCGTATCAATTTGGATGTGGAGTTTTATAATAAGAAAACGACCAATATGTTGATGGCGGTTCCTATTTCTTATACATCTACCGGTTTTGGGACCCGTTGGGATAATGTGGGAGCCATGCGGAATCGTGGTGTAGAAATTAATGTCGGCGCAGATGTACTCCGCATCAAAGACTTTAAATGGAATGTGAATGCCAATGTATCCTATAATAAAAATGAAATAACCGAGCTCTATAATGGGGTGACAGAATATGTAGCTTCCGATACCGGTAGAATGGTTGCGGTAGGTCATCCGTTAGGAGAATTTTATCTGAACCGTTATGCGGGAGTTAATCCGATTAATGGAGATGCTTTATGGTATACCAAAGACGGTGAAATTACTACGGAATATAATGAAAGCGACAAGGTGATGCTGGGCAAAACACATGAAGCTCCCTGGCAAGGTGGTTTTGGTACTACACTTTCCTGGAAGGGATTTTCACTTTCCGCACAGTTCACATGGGTGGCTGATCGCTGGATGCTTAACAACGACAGAGTCTTTCAGGAGAGTAACGGACTGTTCAGTGCCTATAACCAGTCAAAACGTATGCTTTACGACCGATGGAAAAAACCGGGAGATGTGACTGATATTCCCCGTTATGGAGTAACTCCCCAACTGGATTCACGATTCCTTGAAGATGCATCTTTCCTGCGTCTAAAGAATTTGATGCTCAGCTATACGTTCCCACAGAAATGGTTGAAGCGGACTAGCTTTTTGAATAGTGCCCGTATTTATGCGCAGGGACAGAATTTGTTGACATTTACAAATTTCACGGGTATGGATCCGGAGTCTACGTCCAATGTGTATAAGGCCCAATATCCGATGTCACGTCAGTTCACATTCGGACTGGAAGTTTCATTCTAAAATAAATCAGTAATGATAAGAAAAATAAAATTATATATAGCTTTGGTTGCGGTATTGCTTTCGGCATCTTCCTGTCTTGACAAATATCCGCAAGATGCTATTCCGCAAGATGATGCTATTAAAACAGTGAGCGATGTGCGTCAAGCTTTGATCGGTATTTATGCGCAGTTTAAAAACAGCAGCCTATATAGCGGTTACTTGACCTTGTTGCCTGATATTCAGGCAGATCAGGTGTACGCTGTTAAAGGATATACGAATGTCTATGGTGATGTATGGCGTAATGAGATATTAGCTATCAATAAACAGGTGGAATATGTGTATGGTGGTTTGTATGCCGTTATCGGACGTTGTAATTTCGTTCTTGATAACATGGCTGCCGTAGAAGCGGCTACTTCCGATGACGAACAACTGGATAAGTTGGATAACTACAAGGGACATATTTATTTTGCCCGTGCGCTGGCTTATTCGGAACTGCTGAAGTGTTTCTGTAAAGCTTATGACAGTGATGAAGAGGCTGCCAATGAACTGGGAGTTGTATTACAGTCCAGTTACGTTAATCCGGGACCTGTAAAACGTGCTTCTTTAAAAGATTCCTATCAGTTTGTTTTGGATGATTTGGCTAAAGCTGCCGAATATCTGGCTGCGGATGATGATGATACTGCGGTTATCTATAATTCTGCATATTTCACGGTTGGTACAGTCAATGCTTTGTATGCTCGTATGTACCTGTATATGCAGAAGTGGGAGAAGGCCGTTGAGTATGCCACTAAAGTGATAGATAGTAAGAAGTATGCATTAGCTGATGCTACAAAGAACAGTTATTCGGTTACTTACAATGATTTTGCGTATATGTGGCAGTATGATAATTCTACTGAAATCATCTGGAAAGTAATGTTTGAGGTAAATTCCTATGGAGGCGCATTGGGTACCGTATTCCTCAATTATGATTATACATCTTATAAACCGGATTATGTACCGGCTAAATGGGTATTGGATGCCTATGCTAATGCTGATTTACGCTACAATGCCTATTTTGGTTCGGTAACAACCGGCTTCTCCCATGCGTTAACCTGGCCGCTTTTGATCAAATATATGGGTAATCAGGATTTTATAAGCCAAAGAGTATTATGTGTTTCCATGCCGAAGCCGTTTCGGTTGGCAGAGCAATATTTAATTCGTGCAGAGGCTTATTGCCGGATGGGAACAGCTTATTATGGAAAAGCCGGAATTGATATTTCTACTTTACGTATGGCTCGTTATTCTTCCTACGGTGGTTCTACCACACTAACAGAAGAGAACTGGTTTAAGACTGTCAGTGAAGAACGTATGAAAGAACTCTTTATGGAAGGTTTCCGCCTTAATGATTTGAAACGTTGGCATGAGGGATTTGAACGTAAAGAACAAACCTCGACTGTCTCTCCGGGCAATACGCTGAAGTTGGAGAAAGACGATCCGCGTTTTGTATGGCCTATCCCGCAACATGAGTTGGATGCTCCAGGTGTGGATTTAATGCCTAATGAAAGCAATAAATAATGTATAAAGATAATATAGAGAAACAATGAAACTATTAATAACAGGGATCGTAGCACTGATAACGCTGGCTGTCGGATTCTGGGGATGTAATGATCTCTCCCGAACGACTTACAGCGGTTCCGACTACGTGATGTTCTCCGATACATTATCTATGTATCCGGTGCAGGACAGCGAGAAATGGTTTGAAATTCCGGTAGTAGCTACAAATATATGCGATTATGACCGTTCTTTTGGCGTAGAAGTAGACGATAAGGCTAGTAATGCAATTGAAAAAAAGCAATATGTGGTTGAATCAAATACGGTAACCATTAAAGCAGGGGAACGGGTAGCAAAGTTTCGGATGAAGGGTGTTTATGAGAATATAGGTAAAACCGACTCTTTATCGGTTACCTTCAATTTGCTTGCGAAAGATGAAAATATATGGGATTTGTACGGTACACGTACTCGTGTTCAAATGCAAAAAGCATGTCCTTTCGAACTTAGTACATTTGAAGGCTATTGTCTATTGACTTCTTCTTTCTTTAGTGCATATATGACGAATACAGAACATCGATTATTACAAGCGGAAAGAGACAAGGCTGAAGATAATACTATCATATTACATGATTTCTTCTATAAGAATTATGATCTTAAAATTAAGTATGATCCTTCCGATCCGTTAAAACCATTTGTAGAGTTTGATGAACAAATTATAGGTAGTACAGCAGAAGCTTTCGGAACTATTTATGGCAATGGAAAACTAATGTGTGATCAGCCTGTAGCATACGATTCTTATTACAATGTATGCCAGAAATTTGTAATCCTATATACAACTATTTATGTGGTGGGTAAAGGTACGGTAGGTACTTATGTGAATATTTTGGAGTGGATTAGTGATGAAGAAGCGGAGCAGTATAAAAAAGAGGAAGGACTCTAAACTATAATCGGAAATAAATATGAAAGATATAATAAAATATTATTTGCAATTGATTGTGTTGGCGTTCTGTCTCTTCACGTCTGCTTGTAGTGATGATGATGAGACTGCAACACCTGTGTTCCCGGATTTACAGAAAATAGAATGTGAAGTCGGGGATGTCAAGACGCTGACTTTTAAAGCTATTGATAACTGGATATTGACTTCTTCGTCGTTGTGGTGCTATTTTGAACAGGATGGTGAACAGACCTTCACTTGTTCAGGTGGTGCTGGCGAACAGACTGTCACCATTCATATTAGTGATGATGCTACGGAACTGATGAAATCCTATAAGGCGGAACTGACAATGACGATGGCGGGAAGTCGGCAGGTAATAGCAGAAGTAACGCGTCCGTCTATTGGTTATGAAGTTCGGGCTTTCAATGCGGATAAATCTGTAATGTATACAGAGGAAAATCCCTTTGTGATCAATTTCGATGGAACTGACATATTAGTGTTGGATGCCAATGAAGATTGGGTGTTGAAAGATAAACCTGAATGGATGGAGTTCAATCGCAGTAGCGAAGTTATATCCGGTAGGGCAGGAGATAATGTCAAGATGACCCCGCAGATGATAACGCAATATAAAAAGAATGAAATTACCGGCTTTTTGACAACTGAAAGTAGAAGTGGAGCCATTGCAAAAGTTCCTGTGAAGTATGAAGGCATCCCTGCTGATAGGATTATTGGTACTCTGACAGGTAATATAGAGGCTTCGGCTGATGGAGAAAGTTATACTGTAGGGAATGATAGCTATGATTCGGAAGGAGTTCCTGTGACGGTAATGGCTAAGAATGATGAATATACTTTGGTTTGTGTAGAATATCTGGAAGAACGGAATATGATGTGGGAGTATGAATACACCTATAAAATAATAGAAGGTGGTTCTGATCGTTGGCTTTGGGTAGATAATGATAAAAAAGGGAGTCTCAAAATAGCCGTAAGCCGGAATTCTTCGGAAAAAAGAAATGCCTATGTCTTAGCATTTCCTAATAGTGTATATGCTGAAATTAAGGACCAATTGTCCGATCTTGTTTTGCTTAAAACGGGTATTCCGCAAGCCTATGATGAAAATATTATAGCTAATGTGCTGCAAGCGGAAGATGCGAGTGCTTCTATGGGATTTGTGTTGAAGAATGGTGATGGTGGAGCATTGACCAATGTGACATTAACTTCTTATGCAGATAATGTTGGAGAAGAGCAAGCGATGGAGAAATATGGTACGAAGAATGTATGGATTGCATCATTGCCGTTGGGAATTAGTTTTGATCCTTTAATAATTGCTCCAAAAGGAATCACAATGACACATTATTTAATGGCTGTCAATTTCATAGATGGCTATAAATGGAATGGCATAGAAAAAGAAGAACCTTTTGTGGATGTGACTATTCATGGAATTGGTCCCGATGTAAATGGTGAAAAGGATATGGAATTGTCATTTATGGATTCTAGTGGAGAAGTTTATGCTGTATTAATAATATCCAAACGATATGAAGATTAATAGAATGATTTTATGAAAACAAAGATATTATTTATAAGAATGTTTGTCCTTTCCTGTATACTGTTTATTCTAGGGTTTACAGTAGGAAGTTGCTCTGACGACGATGATGCTGTGCTTCAGGCAGGATATGGATATGCTCAGTTCAAACTCTATAAGAGTGGGTTGGCAGAAACGAAAAAAACGCGTGCCAGTACGAATGAACTGAACTATTTGCGCGATGCGCAAAAAATGAAGATTGTACTCATCAATCAGGACGATGGTACTGAAGTTGTGCAGACTGTGGGTCTGGAGGCGATGGGAGATGATAGTGAATTTGGCCTGCGAAGTGAAAAACTTCAGTTGATGGCCGGAACCTACCAGATTGTTGGTTTCTACCTATTTAAAGCAGATGGAACAGCACAGGAATTGAAACAAATTCTTTCCGGAGAACCGTATGAAAAGACGATTATCACGGTGATCAATGGTGGATTGGCTGTACAAGATATACATGTGAAAGTCGTGAATCGAGGTATAGTGAAATTTACCGTGACTAAGAATTTTCTACCATCTACTCGTGCGACATTGGGAGAGGATTATCTGTTCTCTGATATTAAATATATTAATGTAACAGTACAGGAGCAATTTACAAAAAAGGATACGACTTTTAGTAATGTTAGTGTAGAATATACGGAGAAACTGGACGGCAATGGAACAAAAATATCCGTGGCCGTCAGTGATTCACTTTTCCGACTTCCTGCAGGTAAGTATAAAGTCAAGAATTATACGACCATTAAGAAAAACAAAAGTTCTTTGGAGTATGGAGAGGTGAATGGGGCTGATTTTGAAGTTTCGGATAATGTGACTACTGAAGTTAAAATTCCAGTTAATTTCAGTAAAACTACTGGCAGTATTAAAGATTATCTGATTCTGAAAGAAATTTGGGAAGCCCTGAAAGGTCCGGCTATTCCTGAAAAGAATCAAAAGGGATGGAGTTATTCCGGTGTTACATATCCTTTAGGAACTAACTGGGATTTTAATAAAGATATTGATTTATGGGGAGAGCAACCTGGCGTAGGATTGGATGAGAAAGGACGTGTCATAGGTCTTACTATTGGTGCGTTCGGTCCTGAAGGCGATATTCCAGCATCCTTAGGAGAATTGACGGAACTTAGAACATTGTCATTAGGTAATCACTCCGAACAAGTGGGTGATAATATTATTGAGAAAACAATAGGAACTGAACTGACTGAAGTACAGAAGAACTCTGTACGAAATGATTTTTATAATAAGTTCGTAAAAAAGGATATGGCATCATATTTCTCTGAACCTATACAAGCTGCGCTGAAATGGCAGAAAGAGGGGATACCTAGTCGTTTTTCACAGGCTGATGTAAAGAGCGAAGCCAGTCGTCCTTCTTTGAAGGATGTGCCGGTTAATCGGTTGACAAATGGAATACATAGAATTCCTGCTTCTATAGGAAATCTGGTAAATTTGCAATACTTATACATTGCCAATGGCAAATTTGAGGGATTTGAACCGGGTACTAATCTTAGCAAATTAGAAAATCTGACAGACCTCGAAATTTACAATTGTCCGTCAATGAAAAAACTTCCAGAGGAATTGCAACAATTACCTAACCTTCAATCATTCAATTTGGCGAGCAATCCGAATTTGGGAGATTTTCATGAGGATTTGGGCGAGTTTGTAGCTAGTGAAAATATAAGTAAGACATTACAAATATTTTATTTGACCTACAATAATCTGACTGTCTTACCGGATATGTCGATGGTGAAAAAACTGGGTAAACTGGATTGTGCATACAATAAGATTAAAAAGATTGAGAAAGCTTTCGGTAGCGATGTGGTCTTAGTGCAATTGTCAATGGATTATAATCAAATAGAAGAATTGCCGCGTGATGGAAGTGGAAGCTTCTGCGGATATGCAGATGTGGAGTCTTTCTCTTTTGCACATAATAAATTGAAAAAATTCCCGAATATATTTAGTTCACAATCTATATATGTAATGTCTTCGGTTAATTTCTCATTCAATGAGATAGATGGATTTGAAGGTGAGGAAGACGGTACATTTAAGGGCGTGAATGCTAATACGATTGCCTTAGGTGGTAATAAACTGAAAAAATTCCCGGATATACTATTCAAAACAAATTCTCAAGTGTCTGTTTTAGGATTGAACGGTAACGGTATAGAGGAGATTCCGAAAGGTACGTTTAGTGCTTCAAAATATTCTTATATGATGAAAACGCTGGACCTGACTTATAATAAGTTGTCGAAGTTGCCGGATGATTTCAACGGAAAGAACATGCCTTTCCTTTATGGAGTAGATATAAGTAACAACCGTTTTACGGAAGTTCCTACAGGTCCGATGGATGCAGCTACATTGACTGTTTACGCTGTCCGTAGCCAGCGCGATGAGAACGGTAATCGTTTGTTGAGAAAATGGCCGTCTAATATATCTTTATGTCCGAGTTTGCGGCAGTTCTGCATTGGTGGAAATGATTTGCGAAAGATTACTGATACGATTTCCCCGTATGTTATCGTTTTTGAGATAAAGGATAATCCAAATATCTCTCTTAATCTTTCCAATGTCTGCAATATGATTAAGGCAGGAGCGTATCTCCTTATCTATGATCCGGAACAGGATATTCGCGGATGTGATTATTTGAAAAATTAAATGGATAAATAATAAAAAAGAATCTATATGAAACCATTGTTTAATATATATTTATGCCTCTTTGCAAGTTTGCTTTTTATTGCAGCTTGTAATGATTCGGATGAAGAGGGGATTACTGGTTTCACCATTGACACTCAAGAAGTTACATTAGGTGCTACTGGAGGAATGGAGCCGGTAAAAGTGGCTTCAGGTACCAAATGGGTGGCAAAGGTAGACAAACCTTGGGTGAAGGTGATGCCCGCTAATGGTGTAGGAAGTACTAATTGTGAAATTGTAGTAGACTCTACGCTTTCTAATGACGTGCGACATGCTGTCGTGACATTTGTACCGGAAGGACAACCGAAACAGGAATTGAAAATACATCAGACCGGATATGGAAAGATGATTGGACTGGATAAATATGAAGTGGAAGTGCCCAATATGGGGAATGCAGATAAAAGATATTTTGATATATCAGTGACTACAAATGTCGAGTTTAAGGTTGATTATCCTTTGATAGGCTCTTGGGTAACTACTACTAAAAGAAATCCTGATATTTCATTGGATTATGGAGCTCGTCCCCGTACTATCAAGATGCGATTCAAGTGGGAGATGAATACAGACCCCCAAGAAAGAATTGCTTCTATAAAATTTCTTCCAGTGAACGAAGCTGATGAATTGGAGAAAGAAGTGACCTTGACGGTAAAGCAGGAAGCCGCACCGGAAATAACGGATGATAGAAGAGGAGATTCTATTGCTATTGTTATTGCAAGTACAAAATTGCGCTCAATGACTAACTGGGATGCTAGTGAACGTCTTGACTATTGGTTGGGGGTAACCGTTTGGGAAAAGACAGATAAAGGTGTAACACCCGAGCAGCTGGGACGTGTACGTTCCGTTGAATTCAGGATGCTGAATACAAAAGAAGAGTTACCTGCTGAAATCGGTAAAATTAAATATCTGGAAACGTTGGTTGTTTATGGTAACACGAACACTATGTTGCTCCCTTCTCCTTATCGGATTGGAAATGCATTGGCAGGATTAAAATATCTAAGGAATCTGACAATAAGTGCACTAGGTATTACAACAATCTCGAAAACAGAATTGGAAAGCTCGCGTAAAGACTTGATCACCTTGGATTTGAGTGGAAATAATTTCACGACTATTCCGTATGATTTGACTCCTGCTAATTTCCCGGGACTGCTCAATTTAAGTTTAACAGGTAATCGCCGTTATAGTACAATTACAGATTTAAGTACTGAAACGCGTGACAATCCAGGGTTATGTATAGATGCTTCTTCTTCTACATTAAAAAATTTATTGAAGTGGAAAAATCTGAAATCTTTATCATTATCTTATAATTTGATTTATGGTAAACTCCCAACATTTATTAATAGCTATAATGGTAGTCCTGAATATGGTGTATCTACTTACACAGATGAGGATATCCAGCAAAACGATACATTAATGAGTGCCAGCGAGGAGGTGAAAGCAAAACTAAAAACAATTCCGAATATTCTGCCTAATGCCGAACATTTCTCTATTAACTTGAATTTCTTGACTGGTGATGATTTGCCGGATTGGTTACTCTATCATCCACGTTTTGCGCGTTTTGATCCGTTTACCTTGATTTATACGCAAGATTCAGGTAAAGATAAGAGTGGCAATATTCCTGGTTTTAAGAATGAACCGTCAAATTTGGAATGGTTCTATGAACGTTATCCGAAAGCCAGACCTACATTAACAGATAATTGATTTTTTGATTATGAAAAGAATATATTTAATTCTAATAGCCGCTGTAGCGATCACTTTTGCATCTTGTTCCGATCAGGATATGGATGCTGTGAAACCTGATACAGGACAGGGAGCTCCTATCATAGATTTACCCGAAGGAGCTACTCAGGGTAAAATTTTGGTAAAATTTAAACCGGAAGCGGCATCCTTTTTGGATGCTGCTACTACCCGCTCTATCGGAGGTGCTTTGACCCGTTCGGGAATTTCGGATATGGATGCAGTTCTGCAGCGAATCGGTATTTCTGGACTGGAACGTATTTTTCCGGTGGACAGTCGTACGGAAGAACGTACTCGCAAAGCGGGATTGAATCTTTGGTATATTATCCATTTTGCTGAAGATACGGATTTGGAGCAGGTAGCCAAGGACTTGTCACAAGTGGCGGATGTAGCAAAAGTCCAGTTCACTCGTGCTATTCAGCGTTCTTATGATCCGAATGTACGGGCAACTGTGCTCACCAAGCAGGCAATGACCCGTGTGGTGCATACAACTCGTGCTGTGAATACCGATGCGAACGATCCTTTTTTTAATCTACAATGGGGATGTAAGAATGATGGTTCTATTCTTCAGAATGGAGAAAAAAATGATAAAGGAGATAATGTAGTACCTGCTGTAATGGGTGTTGATGTAAATTGTGGGAAAGCCTGGAAGCTTTGTACGGGTAATCCTTCCATTGTTGTTGCTGTGCTTGATGAAGGTGTGATGTACGACCATCCTGACTTGGAAGGAAATATATGGGTGAATGAGGATGAAACATTTGCTTCAAAGGAAGATGCTGATGGAAATGGTTATGCCGGTGACCGCTATGGCTACAACTTCACAGATGATAAAGGCTATATCTCTTATGACGACCCGAATGATACCGGACATGGGACTCATGTGGCCGGGATTATCAGTGCAGTGAGGAATAATGGTGAAGGTATTAGTGGCATTGCAGGAGGGGATAAAGCCAATAATAGAGGTGGTGTAAAAATCATGAGTTGTCAGGTCTTTTCCGGTTCTAAAGGATGTGACTTGTATCAGGAAGCGAAAGCTGTGAAATATGCAGCAGATAACGGTGCCGTTATTTTGCAGTGTAGTTGGGGATATAATTCGGGGCTTTCCAATCCTATTAGTGGGTATACCCCGGGGTTTACTTCTGATAAAGATTGGGTCGATGCTGCTCCGTTGGAAAAAGAAGCCTTCGATTATTTTCTTCATAATGCCGGTTCGCCAAACGATGTCATAGACGGAGGTATCATTGTATTTGCCGCAGGTAATGAATATGCAGCTATGGCCGGATATCCGGGAGCTTATCCTGATTATATATCTGTAGCCGCTTTGGCTGCCGACGGGACTCCTTCCTGTTACTCCAACTATGCGATGGGCGTTTCTATTGCAGCTCCGGGTGGTGACAGTGATTATCATCAGAGCTCGAAAGGAAAAATATATTCCACATTACCTCCTTCTGCCAATGAAGATGGTGGGGAAAATTCTCATTACGGATATATGGAAGGAACATCGCAGGCTTGTCCACATATTTCGGGAGTAGCGGCATTGGGACTTTCTTATGCAGCTGAATTACATCGTCATTTCCGTGCAGATGAATTCCGTAAAATGATATTGGAGTCTGTCAATCCGGTGGAACCCTATTTTAAAGAAACGAAAGTTTATTGGTACACAAATGCTTCGTTCGGACAAATAGCTGCCGGACAAATGGAGCCTGCCGCTTATGCGGGCAATATGGGAACAGGGTTGATTGATGCCTATAAGCTGTTGAAAGCAGTTGAAGGAGGTGGTGTGGAGATGACTGTACCTAATATGTATGTGGCCGTCGAAGCTACAAGTAAAATCAATTATTCCCGTTATTTCAAAAATGGAGAGAATATGACCTTTACCTGTACAGTTGATGATAACTCAATTGCTACCCTTACGACAGAGAACAACATTACTTTCACTTTGAAAGGCTTGAAAGTTGGTTCTACAAAAGCTACAGTCAAGGCGAGTGACGGCACCAAGCAAGATTTTTTCATCACTGTTCGTAAGAACGATAGTTGGATGTAAACTCTATTATGAAACGATATCTTGCCGAAACCATCGAACTTGGGCTGTTCCTTCTTATTTACCTGTTTCCTGTGCATAGCTTTGCGCAGGAAACAGTCGAACAAGTCTTGCAGTTTGAACATACAGTAATGAATATAGGAACTTTATCAGAAGACGATGATCCGGCAATGTATCATTTTAAATATCATAATGTAAGCAAGAAGCCTATATACCTTTCCAAGTTAACTACTTCCTGTGGTTGTACGGTAGCCAAATATGATAAAAAGGTAGTGCAACCGGGAGAGCAGGGAGAAATCATATTGGTCTTTCATCCAATGGATCAGGCTGGTGATTTGTATAGGGAAGCGTTTGTTTATACCGATCTTTCGAAGGAGCATCCTACAGCTAAGTTGGCACTCGTCGGTAAGGTATTGCCTACCGCTGACCGATGGAGGGACTATCCTGTATATATAGGGAACACATTACGGCTGAAAAGAAAGGATTGGCAAGTCAGGATACTTTCCCGAGAAGGGAGGCAAGTGGAAAGATTTGTATGCGTTAATACAGGGAAACAGCCTTTGAGGTTATCAGCCTTGTTGTTACCGGAATACATTCACTTCCATACAGAACCGGAAATTATTTCTCCGGGAATAGAAGCTGATATGGTTCTTTCTATTGATAAGGGCTTACTACCTCAAAAGAATGAAATTACATTTCATTTTATGTTGGATGGTATTCCTGTCCGGCCTTGCGAAAGGAGAATACAGGTGAAACTATTGTTACAATAATAATTATTATAAAATATGTATATGAAAAATATATTCAAAATGATGTTACTGCTCACTATGGCATTATTTATGTCATGTGGAGACGACGATGAAGTGAAGCTTCCTGATACGAAGGATGTAAATTATGCGAATATTGCAGGGACTTGGCGATTGAGTGAATGGAATGGAGAAAAGATAGACGGTGATACACGATACTATTATATCAAGTTTGACCGGAAAGAGAAAGACGGAAAACGTTCTTATACCATTTATACAAACCTCAACAGTGCTACGTCCCAGCAAATTCCCGGCTCCTTTACTCTGAATAAAGAGGAGGATTACGGAGATGTTATTAGCGGTACTTATTATTACCAGCTTGATACGGACGATGAATGGGAATATTCATATATCGTTTCGGGGTTAACTGATATTTCAATGGTATGGACTGCTAAAGAGGATATGGGGGAAATAAAAGTTTATACTCGATGTGAGGATATACCATCAGATATCTTAACCGGAACACGAACTTCATTCTAATCTTGATACTTTTAGTATCTTTTATAATAAAACCGTTTAAGTCAGTTTCTTGCACTTAAACGGTTTTGTTTTTGTATTAATCTTCAGTAGTACAGATTATATATAAAAAAACGAAGATTTATTTGGAAATAATATTGAAACTCTTTATCTTTGCATTGAATTTATAATTGTAATGAATACAACTTTGAAAGAAAGGGAAGATAATGAAGCCATACGATCGATTATTAGAACATAATATCAAGCCGTCCATGCAGCGTATCGCTATCATGGAATATCTGATGGATAATCCGATTCATCCATCAGCTGATGATATATATACTGCACTATCTCCCTCGATGCCGACACTTTCAAAAACTACGGTTTATAATACATTGAAATTGTTTTCGGAGCAAGGAGCAGCCTTGATGCTTACGATTGACGAAAAGAATACAAACTTTGATGCGGATACTTCTGTACATTCTCATTTCCTTTGCAAACGTTGCGGACATATTTATGATCTGAAATGCCCGGAAGCCATAAAGAAAGTGGAGAATATAGACATGGATGGTCACCAGGTATCAGAAGTTCATTATTATTATAAAGGTATTTGCAAGAATTGCTTAAGTAAAGATAAAGAAACACGTATTGACTAATTAATTTAAAATTGAGAAGAAAATGAAAAAATTTAGATGTACTGTATGCGGTTACGTTCATGAAGGTGACGCAGCTCCTGAAAAATGCCCATTGTGTAAAGCTCCTGCCAGCAAATTCGTAGAAGTTGTTGAGGTAGAAGGTGGCGCATTGTCTTTTGCTGACGAACACGTTATTGGTGTGGCAAAAGGTTGTGACGAAGAAATGATTAAGGACCTGAACAATCACTTCATGGGAGAATGTACTGAAGTTGGTATGTATTTGGCTATGAGCCGTCAGGCAGACCGTGAAGGTTATCCTGAAGTAGCTGAAGCTTTCAAACGTTACGCTTGGGAAGAAGCTGAACATGCTGCTAAGTTTGCGGAATTGTTGGGCGACTGCGTATGGGATACTAAAACGAACCTGCAGAAACGTAAAGATGCTGAACAAGGTGCATGCGAAGACAAAAAACGTATCGCAACTCGTGCTAAAGCTCTGAATCTGGATGCTATCCATGACACTGTACACGAAATGTGCAAAGACGAAGCTCGTCACGGTAAAGGTTTTGAAGGATTGTACAACCGTTATTTCGGTGATAAGAAATAATTAAGCCTAATAAACTCTTAAAAGGTCTGTATTCTGCAACGAATACAGACCTTTTTTATTTATATTTGTCTATCAATTTTTAAATACCACAGTTATGAGAAAAGTACAACTATTGTTAGTTTGTTTAATGCTTTCGGTGGCTGCTTTTGCTGCTGACAAAGTGATTAAATTGCCGAAGCCTAATTTAAACCGTACCGGTGCGGTGATGAAGGCATTGTCTGAACGACATTCAACTCGCGAGTATGCTTCTAAATCATTGAGTCTGTCGGATCTGTCTGATTTGTTATGGGCTGCTAATGGGATAAACCGTAAGGAATCCGGAATGAGAACAGCTCCGTCGGCGTTGAATAAGCAGGATGTGGATGTATATGTAGTATTACCTGAAGGAAGTTATCTGTATGATGCTAAAAATCATCAGTTGACTCTGGTTGCTGAAGGAGATCATCGTGGAGCAGTAGCCGGTGGACAGGCATTTGTGAAAACAGCTCCGGTGTCTTTGGTGTTAATCAGTGATCTTTCCAGATTTGGAGATGCGAAGAGTGCACGCAGCCAGTTGATGGGGGCTATGGATTCCGGCATCGTTTCTCAAAATATTTCAATATTCTGTTCCGCTGCTAACATAGCAACAGTGCCACGCGCTTCGATGGACAATGAACAATTGAAGAAAGTTTTGAAATTGAAAGATAGCCAAATGCCAATGATGAATCATCCTGTGGGATACTTCAAATAAGGATTGGCAAGATATACAAAAGAGTGACGGTATCCCGCAAGGATACCGTCACTCTTTTCCTATTATAGCGTTACTATCCCGACCGGATAGCGTCACTATATTTTCTTCTTTACTTCAAGAGAAATTCATCAATCGCTTTTTTGTAAGTTGCCTTGTCAGCAGCTCCACGGAAAAGCTGTGGATCTCCTTTCATGGGAATGAATACAAACAATGGAATACTTGTTGCATTAAATAAAGCTGCCAGTTCTTTTTGTTTATCTACATTGACTTTGTAGATGACAATTTTTCCGGCATATTCCTTTGCCAATTCTTTCATGATAGGAGCTGTTTGGCGACATGGTCCGCACCAATCTGCATATAAGTCGATGATGGCGGGCTTATTACCTTTATAATTCCACTCCTTTGATTTCTCATAATCGAAGACGTCTTTCAGAAACATATCTTTGTCCATTACGACGACTTCACCGTTACCTGTTACCTCTTTTTTACCTTGATTAGTTTCCCTACTGTCATTGAATGCGTATACAATTACGCTTGCCATGACGAGGGCTACCATTACTAATACTTTCTTCATTCGTTATTATTATCTTTTTATGTATAATGCTTCTCGATAACCCCTTGCAGTTCGCTACTATGGATTACGCCGGAATGTCTCCAGACAGCCTCTCCATTCTTGAACAGTATAAAGGTTGGTACAGCTTGTATGCGATATTTAGTAGCCAGGTTTTCATGCTGGTCAACGTCTATCTTTGCAATACGTGCTTTATCTCCCACAATAAGTTTTAGTTCTTCTAAAACCGGTTTCATTGCTTTGCAAGGTCCACACCATTCTGCAAAGAAATCAACTAAAACGGGCACTGGTGACTGTATTAAATCTTCAAATTTTTCCATAATCTTTTCTTTCTTAGAGTTAAAAAGCAGTCTTTGAAGACCGCAAATATAATTTCTATTTTATTATATAACGAGAAAAAGCTGATTTTGTTCATGAAATAGTAATCATAGAGTCATCATCTTGTAATGTGAAAGAGGGAATTTTGCGTATCTAAAAATAATGGAACTATGAAATTTTTATTTATTGTTCAAGGTGAGGGGAGAGGGCATTTTACACAGGCAATCACTCTCGAAGAAATGTTATTGCGCAATGGGCATGAAGTAGTGGAAGTCTTAGTCGGGAAAAGCTCGACACGTACTTTGCCGGGATTTTTCAATCGGAGTATTCATGCACCGGTGAAGCGATTCATTAGTCCGAACTTTCTGCCTACGGCAGATAATAAACGGGCGAACCTGACGAAAAGCTTTGCATACAATTTATTAAGATTACCGGAGTATCTTCGTAGCATGTATTATATAAATCAGCGGATCAGGGAGACAGGGGCGGAAGTTGTCATCAACTTCTACGAGCTTTTAACCGGACTTACCTATGCACTCTTCCGTCCCTCCGTTCCGTATATTTGTGTTGGGCATCAGTATCTGTTTTTACATCGTGATTTCGAGTTTCCGGATAAAAATTCGTGCCAGTTATGGATGCTGCGTTTCTTTACCCGGATGACCGCTCTAAGATCTTCGAAGAAACTGGCTTTGTCTTTCCTGGAAATGGAACAGGATGATATGAATCAAATAGTGACCGTTCCTCCATTGATTCGTCAGGAAGTGACCGCTATCCGTCCGGAAAAGGGTGATTATATTCATGGATATATGGTTAATTCCGGGTTTGCTGATAGCGTGGAGAGTTTTCATGCGAAACATCCGGAAGTTCCTTTAACTTTTTTCTGGGATAGATCGGATGCTGAAGAGGTGACACGGATTGACGAAACATTGAGTTTCCATCAAATAGATGATGTGAAGTTTCTTAATGCTATGGCGGGTTGTAAGGCTTATGCCAGTACGGCAGGCTTCGAGTCTATTTGCGAAGCAATGTATCTTGGAAAACCTGTATTAATGGTTCCGGCACATATTGAACAAGACTGCAATGCCTATGATGCAATGAAAGCGGGGGCAGGAATAATCAGTGATTCCTTTGATTTGCAGCCGTTGCTTCGTTTTGCAGGAGAATATACTCCGAACCGTCATTTCGTTTATTGGGCTCGTAGCTGTGAACGTCGGATGATCCGTGAACTGGAGAAACTGGCAGCTTCACATTCAGAAATAACTTCAATACCAACATTCACTAATTATTTACCAATATGAAACTAAACAGAACGGATTATGTGCTTGAACGCGCATCAGATGGTGGCTACTATGCCTGGTTGACTGTAAATATGCAATGTAATGCTTATGGGGAATCTCCTGAAGAAGCAGTTCAGAATTTACAGAATATAATGAATGAGATGATTGACGAGATGTATATGGTGGAAGAGTTTATATAAATTGAAAATAGAGAATTAAAAATTGAGAAATATAATGCCAGATGGCATAACTTTTATTTCTCAATTTTTAATTCTCAACTCTCAACTTACTCAATGCTAAGTTCGTCGATGATATGAGAGGCTCCTGCGTATTTATCGATGATAAACAAGGTATAGCGGATGTCAACACAAGCGGCTCGCTGCGATGAAGGACGGAAAGCAATGTCTCCTGTTAAGCCTTCAAAGTTGCGGTCGAAAGCAGTTCCAACCAACTGACCTTTGCTGTTAAATACCGGACTGCCGGAGTTTCCTCCTGTATTGTCGGTGTTTACGATAAAGCAGACAGGCATTTCACCGTTTTTGCCATAACGTCCATAATCCTGGGATTTATATAACTCTTTTAGCTTTTGAGGCACTACGAATTCCCAGTTTCCCTGATCTTCTTTTTCCATCACACCTTTGAGGGTGGTATGAGCATCATATACCACACCGTCAGCCGGTTCATAAGAAAGCACCTGGCCGTATGTCAATCGTAAAGTAGAGTTCGCATCCGGATAAATCGGCGTTCCTTTTTCCTGTCTCATGTCCATCATGCCTTTCACCCATACTTTATGAGCTGCGTCATAGTTCTGATTGGCTTCTTTCATGGCAATGGCTGTTTTCAGAATTCCGTCGGTAACAGAATATTTGAATAATACCATCCAGTCATATCCTATTTTATACAAACTTGGTTTCTTGATAAACTTCTCAAAGTTTTTAGGATTGCCGAAAATGGAATGTTCGAAACAGGCATCAACGAAGGCGTCAATACTTCCCTTGAAACGAGAATTGATGATTTCGAAGATGTTGATTCGTTGTTCTGCAGGAATGTAGTTGGCATAAGTCTTCAGCATTTCTTTCGCTACCATCCGTTCCACGTCGGGGAAAGGGACAGAAGCAAAATACTTATCACCTTCTTTCTTCAGTTTTAGTTTTGCTTCTTTTATCTGCTCTTTATCTTTCGATTTCAGAGCGGTAACCAATTCTGTCGTGGAAGGGATACGCATAAAATCAAGGGCGGTGACCAATGCTTCATTGATAGCCTGCTGATGATATAGCGCATCGCGTCGGTGAGATACAATAGAGCGAATCTCATCAAAGGCTTTCTGATACGAATCATCTCCCTTTTCACGGCCGCGGGCTAATAGTTCTTCTTGCTGTGCACGTTTGGTATCCAGTACATTGAGGCGTATCAGTCCTTCATTCATGCCGATTGCATTTTTCCAATAATTGGCCGAAGAAGCATATTTGCTTGCATAATGAATACGCACTGCCGGATCTTTCAGCATTTGCTCCATAAGTACTTTCTGACGGGCTCCGCGTACATGCTGGCGCATGAAATTGGTCGTTTGCATCCGTTCTTCCACTTCGTCGGCAATCATATACCGCCAGTTACGTCCGGGGAATCCCATGACAAAGGTGAAATCTCCTTCCTGAACTCCGGCGAGGCTGATCTTCAGATGTTTTTTCACTTGCAGAGGAACGTTGTCTTTAGAATATTCTGCCGGTTTTCCATTCTTGTCCGCGTAAATACGGAAGAGAGAAAAGTCGCCTGTGTGACGAGGCCACATCCAGTTGTCGGTATCAGCTCCGAATTTACCGATGGAAGAAGGAGGAGCCCCTACCATACGAATATCACTGTATACTGTTTTGATGAACAGATAATATTTGTTTCCTCCATAAAAAGCCTTGAGCTCCAACTTTGTTGCAGGAGTTATTTCTATATTCTCGGCTTTGGCAAAACGTTCTGCTACGTTGCCAAGATAACTTGGAGATAGATAATTAACACCATCCGGGTCCGGATCTTTTTTCAGTTGTTCGTTGACGTAATCCGTCACATCGAGAATCCGGTCGATAAAAGTGACGGTCAATCCCGGAGTAGGGAGTTCCGCATCACGGTTCATAGCCCAGAAACCATCTGTCAGATAGTCATGTTCTACATTACTATGTTGCTGGATAGCTCCATAACCACAGTGATGGTTAGTCAGTACCAGTCCTTCGGAAGAGATAACTTCTCCCGTACATCCTCCTCCGAAGTGTACAACAGCGTCTTTTAGAGAAAGGCCATTTGCGTTGTATACTTCCTCTATCGGAATTTCGAGACCAAGTTCGCGCATGGCAACAGCGTTCTGTGCTTTCAGATCGGTTAGCATCCACATGCCTTCGTCGGCGTGGATGCTAAGAGTTGCCAGTGAAAATAGGACAAATAGGATTTGTTTTCTCATTTATTCTACGATTGTCATTTCATTGATTAGGTGTCCGCAGTTTCCTAACTTTTCCAAAATGAACAGGACATAACGGATATCCAGGTTAATACAACGTTGTAGGTTGTTGTCGAAGTTGATGTCACCGCTTAATGATTCCCAGTTGCCATCAAAAGCGCAACCGATCAGTTCTCCGTTTTCATTCAGTACCGGGCTGCCGGAGTTACCACCGGTGATGTCGTTGGTCGACAGGAAGCAGACAGGCATATCACCATTTGGCAAAGCATAGCGGCCATAATCTTTCTTTTCGATCAGTTCTTTCAGTTTGGCAGGTACAACGAATTCACGGTCTTCCGGATTTTCTTTTTCAAGAATACCTTTAGTGGTCGTATAGTAGTTGTAGTGTACGCCGTCTTTCGGATCATAAGGTTTCACGTTACCATAGGTCAGACGAATGGTAAAGTTTGCATCCGGATAAGAAGGTACAGGCAACTTCATTTCACCTAGACCACGGATATAAGTTTTGTGCAGCAAAGCTAGTTCCTGATCCATATCCTTGAGCTGGGAAGCCAGTGTATCCATCAAGTCGTATTTAGACTGGCAGTATTGTAGTGCCAGATCATTGTCAATCGCTTTCACTGAAGGCTTCTTTGTAAACTTCTCGAAGTTTGCCCGGTTGGCAAAAATAGAGTTGTCATACATATCATCAACGAATTTGTTATAATCGCCTTTATATTTCTGCTCAATAACCTTATAAATAGAAGGACGTTGGTTTGCCGGAATCATTTCAGCATATAAGGGGAACAAGGCTTTCGCTACCTTGCGGTCTACTTCATGATCGTAATCTTTGTTATGGATGCTTTCGTAAGTGCTTTCCAAGGCTTTCATGCGTGCTTCGATTACAGAATCGTTTTTCTCAAGTAATGCTTCGCGTGTTTTAGTCAACATCACATTGCCAAATTCGATAGCTCCGAAGAAAGTCTCTCTCAAACAGGTGTACTGATAGTTGAGAGGAGTTGTCTTAGCTACCAGGTCATCAATGTTCTTCACTACCGCTGCATATTCAGCATTGTTTTGTGCTTTTGCAAACTCTGCGAATTTGGCTTCTTGTGCAGCTTTTGTTCCCAATACATCATTATCGATGATGGCCTTATTCATGCCGATGGAGTTTTTCCAATAGTTGCTGGAACCCGCATACTTGTTAGCATATTGAATACGGATTTTGTCACTGGCATTCATTACCTCTTTCAGGACAGCCAAACGTGCACCACGAATACGGATACGTGGATCGTTTTCCGATTCCATACGTTCTTTTACTTCTGATACAGTCAGGTAGCGGCTCGTACTTCCGGGGAATCCCATAATCATTGCATAATCTCCTTCTTTCAATCCTTTGATAGAGATAGACAAATGTTTCTTGGTTTTCAGTGGGACGTTGCTCTCGCTGTATTCTGCAGGTTCACCATTTGCATCTGCATAAATACGGAACATGGAAAAGTCACCGGTATGACGCGGCCACATCCAGTTGTCTGTTTCACCACCAAACTTACCGATAGAAGAGGGTGGAGCGGCTACCATACGTACATCCGGATATATTTTCTTATAGAAAAGATAGAATTTATTTCCGGCATAGAACGGAAGAGCTTGCGGAACAATTCCCTTTTTGTCTGCCAGGTCACTTTTAAAATAAAGATCATGGGCCAGCTTTTGAAGGAATATATTGCTGAATGATTCGGATTCGGTGATTTCTTTCGCCGCAATCTTGGCATTGACAATATCCGTAATATCTTCGATACGTTCGATAAATGTGAATTGCAATCCCGGAGTAGGGAGCTCTTTGTCTCTGGAAGTAGCCCAGAAACCATCAGTCAGATAATCGTGCTCAACACTACTATGTTGCTGGATGGAAGCGTAGCCACAGTGGTGATTGGTCAGAATCAAACCTTCGGGTGAGATAATTTCTCCGGTACATCCGCCTCCGAATATACCTACGGCATCTTTAAGAGAAATTCCATTCGGATTATATAGGTCCTGTGCTTCCAGTTTTAATCCTTGTTTTTTCATCATGTCTATGGAGTGTTGCTGTTGCATCAGTTGCAATAGCCACATACCCTCATCCGCTTTAACGGAACATACAAAAAGCGCAGCCAGCGCTAATAGATAAAGTCTTAGTCTGTTCATTATTTAATGATAAAATTAAAATATATGATTGGTTAGTATTCAATTTTCAAATCTCCGTTCTTCAGTGCTTCCATGATATTAGCAGGCGGACGTTGATTCATCAGTTCGTTTTTCATAAAGTCCATATAAGGAGCTACATGCTTAAAGAACTGGTAATAGCCTTTGCATAAGTAATTCAATCCCGGTTCGCCTTCTGCCGTTTGGCTGAAACGATTTTTCGGGCATTCTCCGTTGCAGGCAAACAGGAACTCACATTCCTTGCATTGAGTAGGGAGAGACTGATATTTCATGTTCCCGAAATTGTGCTGACGCTCGCTATGCATCATTTCCACCAGAGTTTTACTATAAATGTTACCTAATTTATATTCGGGAAATACAAAATGGTCGCACGAATAAACATCTCCGTTGAATTCCATCACACCGGCATGACCGCAGGTCTTTGCCATTGTGCATATACCAGGCTGTTCGCCCATCCAGTTCGCCAGAGTCGAATCGAATATTTGTACATAGTACTTGCCTACATCTTCTTTCACCCATTCGTCGAAAAGAGCACAAAGGAAGTTGCCCCATTGCTCCGGAGTGATCGAAAAATCGGCAAGAGTTCCGGCTTTATTTTCTGCAAGAGAAGCGAGGTGACGACCGTCCTCATGTGAGAGAATACGTTCAACGATAGGAGCGAACTGGATATACTGACAACCGATTTCTTTGAAGAAACGATAAAAGTCTAGTGGATAGTCGGCATTGAAGTCATTAATAACTGCCATCGCATTCCATTCCACCCCATGTTTTTTCAAAAGATTGATGCCTTGCATCACTTTCACAAAAGAGGGTTTTCCCATTTTATTTTTGCGATACTCGTCATGAAACTCCTGGGGACCATCGATAGAGACTCCTACCAGCCAATTATTTTCACGGAAGAACTCGCACCATTCGTCGGTGAGCATGGTTCCGTTGGTTTGGATGCAGTTGTCGATCGTTCGTCCGCGGGCATACTTTTTTTGTAGTTCCATCGCCTTTTTATAGAAGGAGAGCGGTCGCATCAGCGTTTCTCCTCCGTGCCAGGTGAAAAGCACCTGCGGCATGGTTTGTGAGTTAATGTACTCGTCGATAAACTTTTCCAGAAGTTCATCGCTCATTACGTGTTTCAGATTGTCTTTGTATAGGTTGGCCTTTTCCAAATAGTAGCAATAATCGCATGCTAGATTACATACGGCACCTACAGGCTTTACCATTACATAAAGCGGTTTGGCAAAAGGGGCAAATGTTGATGTTTTCATGACCGCAAAATTAGATAAACTAAATGAAAAAAATAGCCTTATACCTATGTTTATAAGGATTATTAAAGAAAAGAGTCTTACAAGATTTAAATATTGATAAAATGTTTCTTTGAATTCTGAATCAGTTGTACCTTTGTACCCAGAATTTAATGAATAGATGAACGTGAATAAAATTTTGCCTTTTTTGCTTTTGCTTCCGTTTTGGGCTTCCTGCACCAGTAAGTACAAGATTGAAGGAACCTCTTCAGTGAATAGTCTGGATGGAAAGATGTTGTATCTTAAGTCCCTTCGTGATGGAGAGTGGGTGAAGCTGGATTCAGCTGAAGTAGTGCATGGTCTGTTCTCAATGAAAGGGAAAATAGATTCCGTACAGATGGTGACACTTTATATGGATGAAGAAAGCATTATGCCGATTGTGCTGGAAAGTGGGAAGATAACAGTTACCATTAGCAACACGGACCTCAAGGCAGTCGGAACATCTTTAAATAATGCACTGTACGAGTTTATCAGCAAAAGAAACCAATTGGAAGAAAGCATTGGTGAACTGGAGCAGAAGGAAACCCGTATGGTACTGGATGGAGGCGATCTGGATGAAATTCACGGTCAGTTGGTGGTGGAAGGAGATTCACTGATGAAAGCGATGAATCAGTATGTAAAAACGTTCATCTCCGATAATTACGAAAATGTGCTGGGACCCAGTGTGTTTATGATGCTCTGCAGCTCTTTGCCCTATCCCATTATGACTCCGCAGATTGATGATATAATCAAGGATGCTCCTTATTCTTTTAAAGACAATAAGCTGGTTAGAGAGTTCCTGTCTAAAGCAAGAGAAAACATGAAGTTGATAGAAGAACATCAACGATTGGAACAAAATGCTTCAACAAATAAGTAATACTTGAGTTTTTTGTGTATTTTTGCACAAAACTCAAGTAAAGTGAAAACGACTACTGTTTCGGTATACGCCGCTTTCTTTTTTATTTTAGTCTTATCGGTTTCTTGTCATAGAGATTCGGAGGCCCCTGATGCGGCATTCCAGAGGATTGAAATGTGCATGGAATCTCTTCCGGATACAGCTCTGTATCTATTAAAGTCAATACCTCATACTGAAAAATTGCGTGGAAAGTTGCAGGCGGATTATGCACTTTTATTGACGCAGGCGATGGATCAGAACTATGTGAAGTTTACTTCTGACTCATTGATTGCACTGGCGCTGAATTACTATACTGTAGAGCGTGGTGACTCTGTTACGCGTGCTAAAGCGCAGTATTATTATGGAAGAGTGCTGCGTGAATTGGGCAAAGATGAAGAGGCTTTGACGTTTTTATCTTCGGCAAAAGAAATGTTCGGGAATATTCAATGTTGTAAGATGTTTGCAATGGCTACTGATGAGATAGGGATGATTAACCGGAAAAAGAAATTGTATCAGGAGTCGTTGAAGAATTTTCGGGAGTCATATACGATCTATGAAGAGTTGAAAGATTCTTTGAGTCTTGTCAGAGCCGGGCAAAATATAGGCCGGGCTTATTTGTTTCAGAATAAATGGGATAGCTGCTATTTCTATTATACTTACGCTTTAGAACTAGCCAGGGAAAAGCAATATCCGTCTGAAGTTTCCATTTTACATGAGTTGGGGATACTGTACCGTTCCATGGGAGAACTGAAAAAGTCAGAACGCTATTTTCTTGCTGCTTATGAAAAAGAAACGGATGAAGAAAGGAAATACGTGGAGTGTATGTCTCTCGGCTATTTGTATATACAGATGGGCGATGTAGAGAATGCCCGGAAATATTTTAAGATGAGTATCAATTCTTCTAAAGAATATACCCGTATTGACGCATATAACAATTTATACTTTCTTGAAAAAGATATTGATAATTTTGAAGAAGCGATTATCTACCATGAAAAAGCGGACTCTATCGTGAATGTATTGGATGAAGTCGATTCGCAGGAGTTGATAACAGAACTGCAAAAGCAGTACGAGAACGAGAAACTCCGGAATGATAATCTACAACTGAAAGTGGACCGTACAGTTTTTATATTTTGCGGTACGGTTATTTTCCTGATTGTGGCCTTCTATATGTGTTATTACTACTACAAAAGTAAAAATCACAGGAAGAAGATTGCCGAAATCGAATCCCAGATTAGAGATAATGAAGAGGAGATAAAGCGATACCAGCAGGAGATGGAAGAAATCCAGGAGTTGAAAGATCAAGTACTGGAAGAGAACCGCATACTGGAAGAAAATCGAATGAAGGTAGGCGAGTTGAATGGAAAGATTGTACTTCTAAGTATGCAGAACAAAACCTTATCGGGACTATTGAAAGAACTGGGAGGAGAATTAACTGTCGGACCCTCTTCTGAACAGTACATATCCGCTTTTCGTCTGCTGCTTGCTATCAAAGAGGGAACATTAAGAGGTAAATTGTCTAATGGAGAACGCTATAAATTGTTTAGCCTGTTTGATTTACTCTATTCTAATTACGTTACCCGGTTGCTTGACAAAACTCCTTTATTAACTAAACATGATCTTGAGATCTGTTGCTTTCTTAAATTTGGACTGACCAATGAAGAACTGGCGCGTATTTTTCAGACCTCTTCCGATTCTGTTACCAAAGCAAAAGGAAGGCTGAAAGGTCGATTAGGCATTTCTCCACAAGAAGATTTGAATGTGTTTTTAAGGGATTTTTGATAAATAAAAAATGAATTGTCCGGGTCATTAATAGAACGCTAATCTGTATTTGATTGAAATGTAGGTGTTTACGAAAAATCAGGCGCACTGATTTTGTCCGGGTGACTTTTTTTGTATTTTCGGATGCATGCTGTACTTTTGACACAACAAAAACCAAATAGCTATATGAAAAATCCTAATGAATTATCTGCCGCCTCTTCTTTGAGAGGTGACGAATTGCAGTTAATAGAACAAAAAGCCAGCATTGTTGTCGGAATAGCAAATTCTCGCACCAGGTTACGGATAGGAATTCTATTAAGTAAATATTCAGAGTATCAGGTGGATTATATATCCTCCGAGAGTGAGATCGGTAAACTGATTGAAGAAGCCGACTTGATTATTGGTGCGGGGATTACCGCTTACGAAGGGGTATTGCGCCGAAAGCCGGTGATTGTAGTGGGTGATTATGGCTTGGGAGGTCTGGTTACTCCGGATACATTCCGCAAGCATTATAACAATCGGTTTAGAGGGAAGATTAATGGTGTCAGAAATGAATCTTTCTCATTAGAGAATTTAGAAAAGGAAATTTATAAAAGTTTTAATTTGACTTTTCAAGAATTACAAATGATGTCAAACCAAACCATAACCTTGCAAAACATCTAAATATCTGAATTTCTTAATTTAATAGTTTGATGCATAAAACTGGTTAGGAATATGGGGGTGCGTGAGCATCCCCATATTTATATAAGATTATGTACTGACTATCTATCGGTCTTGATCTTCGTTTTTCACCATTCCCTTGTATTGTTCCGGCAGGGCGCTTTCAACCGCAGCGTAGGCCTCTGCCATGGTTGCCTTGATATTTTCCATTCCTTTCCCTTTGGGAGGAATAGGCTCGTGAATAGTCAGAATCATGCGATGACGGTGTATCCATTTGCCTGTGCGTGGCAGAATCTCGAATGAACCGTCAATGGTGACGGGTACAACCGCCAACTGTAAATCATCAGCCAACTGGAAAGCGCCTTTCTTAAAGTATCCCATGTGTCCTGTAAATGTACGCGCTCCTTCAGGAAAGACTACGAGAGAAACCCCGTCTTTCAATGAGTCTTTTGCCTGCCGGATTGTTTCCAATACTTTTTTAGGACCAGATCTGTCTACAAAGATATGTCCTGCACTTTCACAGGCTTTTCCTACAAACGGCAGTTTGCGCAGGCTTTTTTTCATCATCCACTTAAAGTTTCTTCCGATGAAGCCGTAAATAAGGAAAATATCAAATGAACCCTGATGGTTAGGTACGAAAATATAGGAAGTTTTGTCATGCAACTTTTCACGTCCCTCAATCTTCACGGGAATCAATAGAAACAGACAAATTAATTGTGACCAAATCTTCCCCGGATAATATCCCCAGATGTGGGCTCCTCCCAAGAGAGAACCTACAATAGTGACGATTGCCGTGAGGATGGTCAACACTAATAAAATAGGCAAAGCGATGCAAATCTGATAAATATAATACAGTATCTTCATAGGGTTGGATTTTTATCCTGCAAATATACATGATTATTGGTAAAAAAGAGAGGCAGATGTGATATAATCTTTTTGATTGTGTTATTTTTGCCTCTTGTTATTAGAGATAGTTACAAAATTATGATACGTATATTACATACTGCCGACTGGCATCTGGGACAAACCTTTTTTGGTTATGATCGCACGGAAGAACATGGAGTATTTCTGAATTGGCTGGCAGAAGAAATTCGTCAGAAAGAGATTGATGCATTGATTATAGCCGGAGATGTTTTTGATGTTTCCAACCCTTCCGCAGCATCCCAAAGCATGTATTATCAGTTTATTTATCGGGTGACAGCAGAGAATCCGTATTTGCAGATTGTCATTGTTGCCGGCAACCATGATTCGGCAGCACGCCTGGAGGCTCCTTTGCCTCTGTTGCAAGCTATGCGGACGGAAGTCAGAGGGGTAGTTCGCAAGCTCGAAGGCGGAGAAATCGATTATGACCATTTGACTGTGGAACTGAAGAACCGGAAAGGGGAAGTGGAATTGCTTTGCATGGCAGTTCCTTTTCTGCGTCAGGGAGATTATCCGGCCGTGCAAACGGAAGGCAATCCGTATGCGGAGGGAGTTCGCGAACTTTATGCACAACTTTTGCAAAGGCTATGGAAGCGAAGGACGGAGAATCAGGCGATTCTTGCCATCGGTCATTTGCAGGCTACAGGATCGGAAATTGCAGAGAAGGATTATAGCGAGCGTACCGTGATTGGTGGGCTGGAGTGCGTATCTCCGGAAACTTTTTCCGAACAGATAGCTTATACGGCATTGGGACATATACATAAAGCGCAGCGAGTGTCCGGAAGAGAGAATGTGCGGTATGCCGGAAGTCCCATTCCGATGTCTTTTGCCGAGAAACATTATCATCATGGAGTCGTGATGGTGACTTTCGACGGAGGTTGTGCGGTGGACATTGAACGGTTGGAATGCCCGAAATTAATACCTTTGTTGAGTGTCCCGAACGGAGAACCTGTTTCACCGGAAGCCGTCTTGGAAGCCTTGAAGGAACTACCCGAGACAGAAGCCGTAGCCCCATATCTGGAAGTAAAGGTATTGTTGGAGGAACCGGAACCCATGCTTCGGCAGGAGATTGAAGATGCACTGGCAGATAAAAACTATCGGTTGGCGCGTATTGTTTCTACCTATCGCACTGAAACTGGAAATACGACGAAAGAAAATGAAAACTGGAAGAGGGGGTTGCAGGAAATGTCTCCCTTGCAGATTGCACAGTCTGCCTTTGAGAAGATTTATCAGGTGGAAATGCCTGTAGAACTGACAGGTTTGTTTGAAGAGGCCTATTTGGCTGCTACCCGTAAAGAAGAGGAGGAAGAAGAATGAAAATACTAGCTATACGATTGAAGAATCTGACCTCGATAGAAGGAACGGTAGAAGTGGATTTTATGGCAGAACCATTACATTCTGCAGGTATCTTTGCCATTTCAGGAGCTACCGGTGCAGGTAAGTCTACTTTATTAGATGCCTTATGCCTGGCATTGTATGATAAGGCTCCCCGCTTTGCTACTTCAGTGGAAAATGTGAACCTGGCAGATGTGGGAGACAATCAGATTAATCAGTCTGATGTTAGAAATTTGCTGCGCCGGGGGACAAGTGACGGTTATGCGGAAGTCGATTTTTTAGGTATTGACGGACGGCGTTACCGTTCTCGTTGGTCGGTGAGGCGGACAAGAAACAAGATAAACGGTTCTTTGCAGCCACAAACGCTGGAAGTGAAAGAACTGGATACGGAGAAAGAATTTCAAGGTACCAAGAAAGAGTTGTTGATTCAGTTGGTGGAGTTGGTTGGCCTGACGTATGAACAGTTCACCCGTACAGTATTATTGGCACAAAATGATTTTGCTACATTTCTGAAATCAAAAGGGGCGGCAAAAGCAGAATTACTGGAGAAGTTGACAGGAACCGGCGTGTATTCCCGGATTTCTCAAGAGGTCTATGCCCGGAATAAGGCGGCACAAGAAGAGGTGACCTTGATTCAGAATCGAATGAATGTGATCGAATTGATGCCGGAAGAAGAGCTGCTTGCTCTGCAAAAAGAGAAAGAACTATCGACTGAAAAGCGTGCGGCAGGGATTAAACTGCTGGCAGAACAGAATGAACAACTGAATGTGGTTCGTTCATTAAAAATACAGGAAGAACTTTGTAAGAAAAAGCAGCAGGAAGAACAGGAGGAACAGGCTAGGGAGAAAGTTCTGCAGGGTGCATTGGCTTCCCAAGAGGAAGGATTGGTGCATTTTAAGGCACAATGGGAGGCCATACAGCCGGACTTGAAGAAAGCACGTCAATTGGATGTACAGATACAGTCTCAACAAAGCAGCTATATACAGTCGCAGCAGATTTTACAAGCGGCTAACAGGCAGGTGGCGGAGCAGGAACAAAAAATGCGAGTGGCTGCGGAACAATTACAGGTGTCTTATTCTTCTCTGAACCGCTTATTAAGCCATGTAGGGATAGAAGAAGCACTGCAACTTGAACAGGTGGAAGAGATTCTACGGCAAGAAGAAAACAAACTGGCTGCCGCTACAAGTACGAATGAGGAACGTTTATTGCGCTTAAATTCTTTCGGATATCCGTTATTGGCCGAAGAACAGGTGAAGTTGCAAAAAGAGTTGACTCGTCAGCAGAATATCCGGCAATTAACGGAAACGCAGACGAAAGCAAAGACGGAAATAGAAAGACTGGAGAAAGAAGTGGCCAATTGTCTGAAACAATTGACGGAGCAAGAAACTGCATTGAAAGTTACTCAACGTCTTTACGAAAATGCACGTATGGCAGTGGGAAAAGATGTGAAAGCATTGCGCCGGCAATTACAGGAAGGGGAGGCTTGTCCGGTTTGCGGTAGCACAGCGCATCCTTATCATCAGGAACAGGAGGTGGTAGATACTCTTTTCCGGAGTATAGAGCAGGAGTATAATGTAGCATCAACCAACTATCAGCAGATGAATAACCGGAGCATTGCTCTGCAACGTGATTTGGCGCATCAAAAAACGGTGGACGGACAGATCGCGGAACAGTTGGCAGCATTATATAAAGCAGGGATTGAAGCCGGAAACGAAGAGCAAATACAACACCGTTTGGCGGAACTGGCAATACGTATTTTGGAATATCGCAATCTTTATGCAGAATGGCAGCGCAGCGATGAAGAAATTAAAAAGATGCGTGCACATTGTGAAGCCCTCCGTGAGAATGTTTCTCTCTGTCGTTTGGCTATGCAGAAAGTATCGTCTGCCAAAGAACAGCTGGTAATCTTACAGAATGCTGCTTCGGCCGAACTAAAGAGATTTGAAGTGATAGAGAAAGCGCTGAATGTGCTTCGTCAGGAACGTTCGCAGCTATTGAAAGGAAAAAGTGCGGATGAAGCGGAAGCTGCCGTAGCAAAAAGAGAGAAAGAACTGAATCTCGCTTTGGAGAAAGCACGTAAAGAAGTAGAGGCGGTACACAACCGGCTTTCCGGTTTGCAAGGAGAGATGAAGCAAATTGCACTGGCTATAGGAGAGTTGCAGGAACAGTATAAAAAGATAGAGTCTCCCGAACTGCTTCCCGAAATAATAAAGAAGCAACAGGAAGAAAACCTGAATATAGAACGTGCCCTTTCTACTATGGAAGCCCGCCTGCTACAACAAGCAAAGAATAAACTGACTGTGGAACAGATTGCGAAGGAACTGGCAGAGAAACAAACTGTTGCTGAACGTTGGGCAAAATTGAATAAACTGATTGGCAGTGCGGATGGAGCGAAATTTAAAGTGATTGCTCAAAGTTATACTTTGAATTTGTTGTTGCTTCATGCCAATAAACATTTATCCTATCTCTCTAAACGCTATAAGCTGCAACAGGTACCCGATACGTTGGCACTTCAGGTAATAGATTGCGATATGTGTGATGAAATACGGACCGTGTACTCTCTTTCAGGAGGTGAATCGTTCCTGATTTCTTTGGCACTGGCTTTAGGTTTGTCTTCCTTGTCAAGTAATAATCTGAAAGTTGAATCTCTTTTTATTGATGAAGGTTTCGGCTCTTTGGATGCGGAAAGTTTGCGTACAGCGATGGAAGCATTGGAACAATTACAGATGCAGGGGCGGAAAATAGGAGTAATCTCTCATGTGCAGGAGATGAGTGAACGGATTTCTGTTCAGGTGCAGGTACATAAGAAAGTGAATGGAAAAAGTGTGCTTACCGTGGTGGGGTAAGCACACTCCTTACTACTTAGTATGAATTATTCAGGTTGGATTCTTTTACATTAATTCGTTCAGTTCGCTTAAATTCTTTTTGATTTCGTGGATACGATTTAAGAACTTCTTGCGGTAAATCCATAAGATCAATCCCAGTCCTCCGCCCCATAACAGGATGAAGAAAGCAATCATGCCCATTCCATATTGCCACACTTGCCAGTAGATAAATGAAAGTATAGCCAGGACTAGGAGAAAGGCAATAGCAATCAATCGTTCCCTGATGGTCCATCGATGGATACGGTTTACGCGGCTGATTACTTCTACCAAAGGCATCTCGTCTATTTGTGTCCGTTGGAGGAAACGGGTGGTGACGATATCCCAGCAAAGGGCAGGAATCCATGCGAAAATGATAATGATATAGATCGGGTTTAATCTGTTGTGCAACAGTACCTCCGCTAAAAATAAGATCAGTATCGGCAGAGAAATCAGAATAAGCTTGATGTTCAGTCTGGCAATGGCATGGATACCTTTGTCCGCATGCCTTATCAGCTTTTCAAGCTCTTCTTCTTTGATGAACTCTTTGTCTTTCAAGTGTTCATCCAGGGCATTCCAAGATTTTTTAAGTTCTTCCAGTTCCATATATCTTATTCCTCCTTTTTCATTCTTTTAAGTTTGTCTTTGATGCGACTTAGTTTGGTCGCTACATTGGTAACCGTCAGTCCGGTGATTTCTGCTATTTCCTCGTAACTTTTGTCTTCGAGATAAAGCAGGATAATTGATTTGTCGAGTTGTCCCAGTTGGTTAATCATCTGATAAAGCTGTTTCAACATTTCGTTGATCGGGTCGTGTGCTTCTATGGCCCAGTCGGTATCTCTGGTGAGGCTGACTATTTCCGGCACATTCTTTTCTTTACGATAGAAGCTGATACAGGTGTTGAGGGCAATACGGTAAATCCAGGTGGAAACCTTACATTCTTTTCTGAATTTGGGATAGGCTTTCCAAAGGTTCAATACCACATCCTGATACAGATCATTGAGAGGAGCATTGGGATTGGCATACAGATAGCATACCTTGTAGATCACCCGTTCATATTCGCGGATCACCGACAAAAACTCTTGTTCAATAGGGGCGCTAACCTCTGCTGTTTGTTCTCTCATGGAATCTATGATTACTTTTCTGGTTAGTTAGTCGTGAGAAAAGGAGAAAAATCACAGGGGAATAAGGACTATTGGAGATTAGCTGCCAGAAACTTACACATTTCTTCGATACTTTTTCCCCGACGGCGGGCATAATCTTCAAGTTGGTCTTCTCCAATCTTTCCGACGGAGAAGTATTCGGAAGCCGGATGTGAAAACATAAGTCCGCAAACAGAAGCGTGCGGGTACATAGCTCCGTTTTCGGTCAGCGAAATGCCTATCTGCTTCATGTCCAACAGTTCATCCAACAGGAAGTTGACGGATTGATCCGGTAAAGACGGGTAACCGACAGCAGGGCGAATGCCTTGATACTTTTCGACCAGTAAGTCCGCTATGCCTAAATTCTCGTCTTTGGCATATCCCCACGCTTCTTTGCGCACATATTCATGCATCTTTTCTGTTGCTGCTTCTGCCAGTCGGTCGGAGAGGGTTTGGACAAGCAGGTGTTTATAAGGGTCCTGTTCGTACAATCCTTCCATGTCCGCATCAATGGAAGAGGCAAAAGCACCGATGGTATCCGGGATGCCGGAAGAGATCGGGCGGATAAAGTCACTTAGACAAAGAAAAGGACTACCGTCTCTTTTCGGCGTTTGCTGGCGCAGTAAAGGAAAAGTGATGAACCGGTCTTTTTCTTTCTCAATAATCAGGTTATCCCCGTCAGAGTTTGCCTTGCAAAGCTTGAAGATGGTCTTTACTTCATAATCCCGGTCAAGCAGATCGAGCATCCGGTTGGCCTCTTTGAATAGCTGCATTGCTTCGGAAGCTTTATTACGTTCTTCTTCCGGGAAAGTTGTCAGCCACGAAGCACGGCAGGCATCACATCCGTGAATGTTGGCGATGGCTGCAAAACGTGGCTGGAACCCCCATGCATGGAAAAAGTAAATCCAGTTGATGTAGGGAGTGACTGTATGTATTTTATAAGACAAAATGGTACTCATAGGCTTGTTGAAAGCGAGCTGCTGTTTATCTGAATCTTAATTCCTGTCCGCGATAAGTCTCGTCTATTTCTCCGTTGTTATATAACAGATGTCCGTTTACAAATGTTTTCTCTACTTTCCAGTCGAATGTGTGTCCCTCTAATGGGCTCCATTTACATTTGCTTAGAATACAATCGGTTGTTACAGTCCATTCGCTTCCGGGACGGACTAATACTAGGTCGGCCTGATAGCCTTTGCGAATGAATCCTCTGTTTTGTATCTCATACATCTGCGCAGGAGCATGAGCCATCTTTTCTACTACTTTTTCGATAGTAAACACTCCTTTTTCTGTCAACTCCAACATGCTGACGAGTGAGAACTGAATCATTGGCATTCCGGACATTGCTTTTAAGGCACCGCCTTCTTTTTCGCTAAGTAAATGTGGGGCATGATCTGTGGCAATAGCATCAATCAAACCGCTATTGACAGCCTCTTGCAAAGCTTTCCGGTCTTGCGCTGTCTTAATGGCAGGGTTGCATTTGATGCGGGCACCCAGTGTCTGATAATCCTCTTCCGTAAAGAGCAGATGAGAAACACAGGCTTCTGCCGTGATCTTTTTTTGTACCAAAGGTACGTTAGAAAACAGACTCAACTCTTTAGCTGTGGAAATATGCATGATGTGCAGGCGGGCGTTTGTCTCATGTGCCAACTGTACTGCCAGTTCGGATGAACGATAGCAAGCTTCTTCCGAACGAAGGAGCGGATGAAGAGCCAAAGGTACATCGTCTCTGTATTCTCTCTTATATTTATCCGTATTTTCTTTGATAATTCCCTGATCTTCGCAATGAGCAGCGATGAGTAGATCGGTTCCACCGAATATATTACGCAGACTGGCCATCCGGTCTACCAGCATATTGCCGGTGCTTGAACCCATAAATAACTTCACTCCACAAACCCGGTGTTTATCCAGTTGTGCAAACTGGGTATAGTTATTATTCGTTGCTCCGAAATAGCAGGAATAGTTGACTGCTGACTTTTCACCCAACAGAACAAATTTTTCCTCCAAAGCCTCTAATGTGGTAGTTTGCGGATTGGTATTGGGCATATCCATGATAGAGGTGACACCTCCTGCTGCCGCAGCACGACTTTCTGTGGTGATATCTGCCTTATGAGTCAGTCCGGGATCGCGGAAATGCACATGTTCGTCGATGGCACCCGGCAAAAGATAACACCCGGTTGCGTCTATTATCTCGTCGCAGGGGGCAGTTGCGTTTTCTTCGCCAACCAATATTTCGGCTATCTTTTCATTCTCGATTACTACTGAACCCAGAACTTTTCTTCCTTCGTTGACAACAACGGCGTTTTGAATCAGTGTACGTTTCATTTCTTTTGTGGGAATTTATGGAACCAACTATTTACTTTTAATTTTATCACACCAAATATGGCTTCTCCAAAGATGCTGCTATTCATTTTAGAAGTCCCTAATTCACGATTAATGAAGATAACGGGAACCTCGATAATTTTGAAACCACACTTATAAGCAGTGAATTTCATTTCAATCTGAAAGGCATATCCTTTGAAGCGAATATGATCTAAATCGATTGTTTCCAACACCTGGCGGCGGTAGCAAACAAATCCGGCAGTGGTGTCATGTACAGGTATTCCGGTGATAAACCGCACATATTTAGAGGCAAAGTATGACATCAATACCCGTCCCATCGGCCAATTCACTACATTCACTCCGCTGACATAACGGGAACCGATGGATACATCTCCTCCTTGTTCCGAACAAGCCTGATACAAACGGGGTAAATCATTCGGATTATGACTGAAGTCTGCATCCATTTCAAAAATATACTCGTATGCGTGTTCCAGTGCCCATTTAAATCCAGTAATGTAGGCAGTACCCAGTCCCAGTTTTCCTTTACGTTCTATCATGAAAAGCTGTTCGGGAAATTCTTGTTGCAGTTTTCTTACGATGGCTGCCGTTCCGTCCGGAGAGCCGTCTTCTATGACCAGAATATGGAATACTTGGGGAAGGCCGAAAACGGCACGGATGATATTTTCTATGTTCTCCCGTTCATTATAGGTGGGGATAATTACAATGCTATCCGATGTCTGCATATAGATACTATAAAATTTAGAAACAAAAGTAGTTCTTTTTCCTTTAGTTATAGCTGAACTAAGGAAAATTTAACGTGTTTCATACCCCATTCGGAATAAGACGGCATGTTGTCGGAACTAAGCCCGCACCTCGCTTGGGGTAAGCCCACGTCTTAGCAGTGCTCATCCCACGGCTCACGGACGTTTAGCCCACGGCTTAACAGTACTCGCCCCACATCTAAGTAATGTCCGGCAGATACCTTATTATAATACTTCTGTTCTTTGGGTGTATACTCCCAATCTTTTTTGTAATTTTGCGGGGAAATTTTATAGGTATGACAATAACTGAGTTGCAACAACAATATGCTGCCCATCCCAATATGGCAGTAATGAAGCGCTTGTTGAAGGACACTTCCGTTCAGACTGTTTTTTGCGGAGGACTGTGTGCATCCGCCGCTTCTCTTTTTTCTTCTGTACTGGTGCAAGAGGGTGGTTGCCCGTTTGTATTTATTTTAGGTGATCTTGAAGAAGCCGGATATTTCTATCACGACTTGACGCAGATATTGGGTACGGAAAGAGTATTGTTCTTTCCATCTTCATTCCGTCGCTCCATCAAGTATGGACAAAAAGATGCGGCCAATGAGATTTTGCGTACAGAAGTACTTAGCCGCTTGCAAAAGGGGGAAGAGGGATTATGTATCGTTACGTACCCGGATGCATTGGCGGAGAAAGTGGTGTCGCGCAAGGAATTGAGTAATAAAACGCTGAAGCTGAATGTAGGAGAGAAAGTGGATACCACTTTCATCACCGATGTGTTGCATAGTTATGGTTTTGAATATGTAGACTACGTATATGAGCCGGGACAATATGCTGTTCGCGGTAGTATTATCGACGTTTTCTCTTTTGCTTCGGAATATCCTTATCGCATCGATTTCTTTGGTGATGAAGTGGAAAGTGTTCGTACCTTTGAAGTGGAGTCTCAATTATCCCGTGAGAAGAAAGATGGAGTGTCTATCGTTCCCGATTTGGCGGTGACAGGAGATGTAACGACTTCTTTTCTGGATTTTATCCCGAAAGAGACTACCTTGGCGATGCGCGATTTTCTTTGGTTGCGCGAGCGAATCCAGGTGGTACACGATGAGGCGCTGACTCCACAGGCAATAGCCGTTCAGGAGGCCGAAGAGAATGGTGGCATTACATTGGAAGGGAAATTGATAGACGGCAGCGAGTTTACTGTACGGGCACTCGATTTCCGCCGGTTGGAATTTGGTAATAAACCGACCGGAACGCCCAATGCCAGCGTTACTTTCAATACATCTGCCCAGCCTATCTTTCATAAGAATTTCGATCTGGTAGCTTCTTCTTTTAAGGATTATCTGGAAAAAGGCTATTCGCTTTATATCTGCAGTGACAGCATGAAGCAAACAGATCGTATCAAAGCTATTTTTGAAGATCGGGGTGATAAGATTAATTTTACTCCCGTAGAACGTACCATTCACGAAGGTTTTGTAGATAACACACTGCGGCTCTGTATCTTCACAGACCATCAGTTGTTTGATCGTTTTCATAAATATAATCTGAAAAGTGATAAAGCCCGTTCGGGAAAAGTGGCACTATCCTTGAAAGAACTGAATCAGTTCACTCCGGGAGACTATGTGGTGCATACGGATCATGGTATCGGACGTTTTTCCGGCTTGGTACGTATTCCGAATGGTGACACTACGCAAGAGGTTTTGAAACTGGTGTTTCAAAATGAAGATGTGGTGTTCGTCTCTATTCATTCCCTGCATAAGGTTTCCAAATATAAAGGTAAAGAAGGAGAGGCTCCCCGGCTTAACAAATTAGGTACAGGTGCATGGGAGAAACTGAAAGAACGTACGAAGAGTAAAATCAAGGACATTGCCCGCGATTTGATAAAATTGTATTCGCAGCGTCGTCAGGAAAAAGGTTTCTCTTACAGTCCCGATAGTTTCTTGCAGCGTGAGCTGGAAGCATCCTTTATTTATGAAGATACACCGGATCAGAGTAAGGCGACGATTGATGTCAAGGCAGATATGGAAAGTGACCGCCCGATGGACCGTCTAGTCTGTGGCGATGTAGGATTTGGAAAAACAGAAGTTGCGATTCGTGCGGCTTTCAAAGCCGTTGCCGATAATAAACAAGTAGCCGTTCTGGTTCCGACAACAGTACTTGCTTACCAGCATTTTCAGACTTTCCGTGAACGTCTGAAAGGCTTGCCGTGTCGGGTGGAATATTTAAGCCGCGCACGTACTGCCGCACAGACCAAAGCTGTATTGAAGGGATTGAAAGATGGAGATGTCGGTATTCTGATAGGTACCCACCGTATCTTGGGAAAAGATGTCCAGTTTAAAGACTTGGGATTGTTGATTGTGGACGAAGAACAGAAATTCGGTGTCTCTGTCAAAGAAAAGCTGCGCCAGTTGAAAGTGAATGTGGATACACTGACTATGACTGCTACTCCAATTCCCCGTACCCTTCAATTTTCATTGATGGGTGCACGCGACTTGAGTGTGATTTCTACTCCGCCACCCAACCGCTATCCGATTCAGACCGAAGTGCATACTTTTAATGAAGAAGTGATAACGGATGCCATCAATTTTGAGATGAGCCGCAACGGTCAAGTCTTCTTTGTCAATAACCGGATTGCGAACTTGCCGGAATTGAAAGCGATGATCGAACGTCATATCCCGGATTGCCGTGTAGCGATTGGACATGGACAGATGGAACCGACAGAGCTGGAGAAGATTATTCTGGATTTTGTCAACTACGACTATGATGTACTCTTGGCAACTACAATCATCGAAAGTGGTATTGATATTCCGAATGCCAACACTATCATTATCAATCAGGCGCAAAACTTTGGATTGAGTGATCTCCATCAGATGCGTGGACGGGTAGGACGTAGTAATAAAAAAGCTTTTTGTTATCTGCTGGCTCCTCCGTTAGGTAGTTTGACAGCCGAAGGAAGGCGACGTCTTCAAGCAATTGAAAACTTTAGTGATTTGGGAAGTGGCATTCATATCGCCATGCAGGATTTGGATATTCGTGGAGCCGGAAATCTGCTTGGAGCCGAACAAAGCGGATTTGTTGCCGATTTGGGATATGAGACATATCAGAAAATTCTTACTGAAGCTGTCCATGAGTTAAAGACAGACGAGTTTGCAGAACTGTATGCGGATGAAATCAAGGGCGAAGGACAAATTAGTGGAGAAGAGTTTGTAGACGAGTGTCAGGTAGAAAGCGACCTCGAACTATTGTTGCCTGCCAACTACGTAACAGGCAGCAGCGAACGTATGTTGCTCTATCGCGAACTGGATGGACTGACATTGGACAAAGATGTGGAAGCTTTCCGTGCTCGTCTGGAAGACCGCTTCGGACCGGTTCCCCGGGAAACGGAAGAACTACTCCGTATTGTGCCTCTACGCCGTCTTGCAGCCCGTTTGGGTGCAGAGAAAATCTTCCTGAAAGGTGGGCGGATGACCTTGTTTTTTGTTTCCAATCCGGATAGTCCGTTCTATCAAAGTAAGGCTTTTGGTAAAGTGATAGACTATATGATGAAATATACTCGTCGTTGTGATTTGCGTGAACAGAACGGCAGACGGAGTATGCTGATTAAGGATGTTACTAATGTGGAAACGGCGGTCAGTGTGTTGCAGGAGATTGTGGCTTTGCCGGTAAAGGAAGCATAAATGAGTTGAAGATGCTATCATTGGCAACAACTCATTACTATGTAGCTTTTATTTCTTTCTCTTACCTATATTATTTTTTCGATTGACTAATGAGTTTTCGTTTGACAGTTGTTGAACTAACGCCCGACAATAGTTGAACTATCGTTTGACTATTGTCAAACGAAAACTTACTAGGTAATCAAATACATATCAATTGGAGAGCGCTAACTTAAAAGTAGCCAATCAGATCACAAGTTATAATTGATTCATAATCATGCCTTATGCTTGATTTATAATTTATTTCATTCTATCTTTTTCCTTTCCCTCTTTCCATGTCCTTTCCTTTTCCATATAACTTGTCTATCAAATCTGAACGTCCGATACGTCTCAACTCATTGATGATGTTTTTTCGTTCTTCCGGTTTGTACCAGAAAAAGAATTGGCGTTGTGCAAGTTTCTCCCGTTGGGTTTTGGCACTGAATATCGGTTCTAGCGTGTATGGATGGAATCCGCTATACCAGGCTTCGGTAGCCACTGTCATCGGAGTAGGAGTGAAGTCCTGCACTTGTTCCAGGTGGAAGTCCAGACGTTTGGTGATAACGGCAAGTTCCGCCATGTCTTCTTCATTGCATCCGGGATGCGAAGAGATAAAATACGGAATCAGTTGTTGACGCAGATTTTCTTCCCGGTTAATGCGGTCGAATATCTTTTTGAATGTTTCAAATTGCTCAAAAGAAGGTTTGCGCATTATAGATAATACCCGGTCACTGGTATGCTCCGGAGCCACTTTTAACCGGCCACTCACATGATTGACTATCAATTCACGGGTATATTCGGCAGTGCTACGGTTGGTAGTTTCATCTTTGCTTTGATGAAGTAACAGGTCATAGCGTACACCGCTACCGATAAACGATTTTTTGATTCCGGGCAAGGTATCCACGGCATGGTAAATATCCAGTAAAGGGCGGTGATCGGTATTCAAATTCGGACAAACTTTCGGGTGAATACATGACGGTCGTTTGCATTTTTTGCAAATAGCTTCATCTTTCCCTTTCATCTGATACATATTAGCGGAAGGACCTCCCAAATCACTTAAATATCCCTTGAAATCGGGTAACTGAATAACTTCTTTTACCTCTTTCAGTATAGACTCTTTGCTTCGGCTGACAATAAACTTTCCCTGATGGGCGGAAATGGTACAGAATGCACAGCCGCCGAAACATCCCCGGTGAATGTTGATGGAAAATTTAATCATATCGTATGCCGGAATCCGTTTCCCTTTGTATTTTGGATGAGGCAGGCGGGTATATGGTAAATCAAACGAATGATCGAGGTCTTTCTGGCTCATTGGAGGATAGGGAGGATTGACTACGACTATCTTATTCCCTACTGCTTGTGTGATTCGTGAAGCCGAATATTTGTTGGATTCTTCTTCGATATGTCGGAAGTTACTAGCCTGTTTCTTTTTATCTGCCAAACATTCTTCGTGTGAATAAAGTTGAAGGTCATCTTCGGCAGATGTCCATTCTGTTGCACGACAAAGATAGGCTGTCTGGGGCACAGATCCGATAATTGTTCTAAATTTGCTGCTTGTCAGTACAGGTTCTTCAGTGGTGAGCAGGCTTTTCATATTTTTCACCAGGTCTGCAAGAGGCTTTTCTCCCATTCCGTAGATGAGCAGATCTGCTCCGCTGTCGCACAAAATACTCTTTTGTACTTTGTCCTGCCAATAATCGTAATGACTCAATCGCCTTAAGCTAGCTTCGATTCCTCCAATGACTACCGGAACATCCGGAAAAAGTTTCTTTAGTATCTGGCTGTAAACTGTAGAAGGATAGTCCGGGCGCATATCCGGTCGGCCGTCCGGAGTATAAGCATCTTCACTGCGTAGGCGTTTGTTGGCGGTATATTTATTAACCATTGAGTCCATGCATCCGCCGGAGATACCGAAGAATAGCCGTGGACGTCCCAACTTCTTGAAGTCGCGCAGGTCGTCACGCCAGTTAGGTTGGGGAACGATGGCTATTTTCAAACCTTCCGCTTCGAGAATGCGTCCGATAACGGCAGCACCAAAAGAAGGATGATCCACATAAGCGTCAGCACTGAATAGAACGACATCCAATTCATTCCATCCGCGAAGTTCTACTTCTTTTTTGGTAGTGGGTAACCAGTCGGTCAATCGATATTCTTTCATGCTGCAAAGATACGGATAATAAAAAACATCCCAATGATTTTTTTATTCATTGAGATGTTTAACTTCAATCATCAGGATGTTTTCTTCCAATCATTGGAGTGTTTTCTTAAAACTTCCCGTTGATTGTGAACTGTAATGTCATTTGTTCTCCGTCATAGATTTCACGGAAGCCGATACCTTGCTCGGACAGATATTCCTTTAGATCCTGAAACGCATCAGCATGGTTCATGATAATCTCTATCGTTTCACCCGGAGAGGCAGTGCACATCGCTTTTATTGCAGGAATCAGCGGACTGTATGCTGTTATTCCGCAGGTATCTACCGTAATCATTATTCCTCCTCTTCTTCCGCTTCCGGACTGGAGAGCCAGGTAAGATAAAGCTTGATGAGCTGTTGCAAGCCGAATGCCTTCATATTATTGTGATAAATCACGTCGATACAAAGGTCCAGCAAGTCTTTACTGTCTTCCTCCTGACTGGCGATAAGGGAGCGGATATTTAGTTTCAACTTATCCAGAACTGCTTCATCTACAATACCGGTACTGTCGATAAGATGACGGAACAGAGCATATTTTTCAATCGTTCTCAAGTTTTCATTAGATACTTCTATGCTGCGTGTACCGCTGGGATTTGCTTGTATAGTATACATTGTTTTTTAGTTTTAAAGGTTATTATAGTAGCAAAGATAGAATTTAAAATGAGAAACGGATTAAAAAAAAGGATATTTTTTATTTTTGAGTAAAGAATCCCAAGATGCCTGCCATAATGGTTGCCCGGTCTGCTTCGGACTGGATACTTTCAAAAGGAAAGCCCAATACAAAAGTACGGTAGTTTCCTTTGTAGACAATACCTGCACTCTGATTGCCGGGTGCATACGTAAATACGGGGAAGGCAGTATCTACGGGAACAATACAATCGGCAGCAGGTACAGCATAACTGCTTTCATTAGGCAGACGTGGGATTGTAATAGTACGGCCCAATCCTTTAATCTGATTCGAACTCTTATCCGTCAGGCTACCTTGATAACCATATTTCAGTATTTTCTCCGTAAACTCCCGGTTTCCTTGTGTTCCACTCATATCACTTCCTACATAAGCACCACTGACAAACAGGTTACCTCCCGCTTGGCAATAACTGGTCATAATCCGTTGCATAGCCGAAGAGAATGTCTTGTAATATGCTTTACTTGCAGGATCTTCTTTTTCCAGTCCCAAAATATAATCTACTACTGGATAATCTTCTAATGTAACCAATCCGTTCTCTACTGCTTCGTCGCTGCATGATACGAAACTATATTTTCCGGCTGCCTGAATTGCTTTTCCGTGAATAAAAGGATAGTCGAACGTGTTTCCTGCAATTTTCATTCCTTCTAATTCGTTTCCGCTATGTCCCAGACTTCCTTTTCCTTCTTTACCGGCTTGTGTACGGTCGAAGCCGGTTTGTGCTCCGCAAAATGAAATATTCGATATATACGGAACGCCGGGATCTTGCATTAGATCGAATCCAGCTTTATCAGAAGTGTTAACGACCGCCGGACCGCTGATTCTGTCAAAGCCATTGATGATGATTACTTTTCCCTGTTCACGTTTGGCTTTATAAGCGGAGAGGATTTCAGAAGGAAAACTTTCCCCACCCCGGTTTACAGCAGTTACTTTGAATGAATAAACAAGTCCCGGTTCTATCTTAACGGTGTGGGACGTTTTGCTGACTAAAGTGCCATTGTCAAAACCTCCATAACCGATGCGGGTATGTACAATGTATTCCCGTGGTCGTGCAGTCGGTTCTTGCGGATCGTCTTCGCCTTTCCATGAAAGTTCTAATGTATTCTTTTTCTTTCCGAATTGAATGGCGAAATTGCTCACAGGTAGAGGCTGAACTATGTATTCTTTATCATGCTGGTTGGTAATGAACTGCAAAATACCTTTGTAAATGGCACGCCCCACTGTAAACTTGAAGTTCGGATCATGTCCTAACTGCATATCTGCGAAGTTCTGGTGGGAGAGTAGTTCAATAATCGTAGAAGGCGTAGCCGGAAGACGTGTTTCACTATAATTCCGGTTCCACATGCTGCGGCGTATCCAAGGCAAGCTATAGCTTGAATAAATATCTTTCTGAATTTGTGTCAGCAGAATGTCTGCCAGATCACGTGAGGCATACCGGTCTGTTCCTGCATTCAGTTTGCCATTATTGAAATCTGTGGTGTAAATGCCAAGTGATCCAATCAGTTCGTCTGTTTTGCTACATCCGGCGTCACTGTGCAATGCCATCGTCATTTCCAAAGGTACGCCCAGACCCGACTGTTGTGGGTTATAGACGGAACTGCCCGATAAATAATTGATAACGTTAGAGCGTGTGTTGATATCGTCTGTATAGTCGTTTTCACCTTTTCGTCCGGCATATACTTCGTATGGCATTCCCGCCCATTGAGCAGAGTAGCGTGCTCCTTCCAAGTAACGCGGTAGCCCGCTGATTTTTCCTCCACGGGCAATGTTTCCCATTCCCCCTCCAAAACGTACTGCATCGGCGCATACAACCCCATGTTCGCTGCTCTCGTTACTAAGTACCACCATGCCGTAGTCGTTGCTCCCTTTATCGAATTCAAAAGTTCCGAGGTAAACCCATGTGCCTCCACCTATTTTCTGATTAACTTTAAATTCGGTTACTCCTCCGTTATGGAATACCAGATATTTGGCGTCGCTTACACTGTTGGGCAATGTTTGGTAGGAAACATAAACTGCATACTTGCCTGTTGCCGGTAGAGTAGGCACCCATTCGGCAAATACCTGGTCTTTATTCTTCTTTTTCTTTCTCTCTGTCGGAATAAAACGACAGGTTCCGTCAGTGAAAGGATTTTCTCCATCTTTATAGATTGTTTTCTTCTGAGCAAATCCTCTTACCGGAGCATTTGCCCAATTAATCTTTTTACCCCCCATTTCCAAATAAAGGGAAGCATTGGGGGTATCATTATCTACAATGATTTCATTCTTTTGTGTATCTCGTTCGCGGGGAGTATAGACAATCGCTCCTGCATTTTCCAGCATTGGAATTACATAAGGAAGGACAAAAGATTGAGTGAACATGTCTTCTGTGGTGCAGAATAATCGGGGACGTTGCCATCCCCATTCGTTTTTATCATTTTTGAAATAGTTGCCGTGGCTTTGCCAGATTGCAATGTGGCGGTCTTGTAGTCCGCGTGAGATTTCATTAGGACGTGAAGTGTTTTTCACCCAGGGAGCTCCTCTATAATCTACATTTAAGGATAACCGCTCCTTATCCTTTTTCTTATTCCGGTAGAAATTAGGTACCAAATCTTCAATGGGTTTCCCATCCGCATAAATGGTGAGTTGGTAATAATGAACGGGACCCGGAAGCAATTCTTTAACTTGATTATAAATGTTTTCTACAGTTTCCGGACGGAAAGGCTGGTAGGCGAAACTCTCCGATGCATAGATTGCAATCGTCTTACGGTCGTAATTAATATCGAAGCTATTCAGTTTAGGAGTGCTGATTTTGGCTGTTGCGGTATATTGGTTGAAGTAATCCGTCAGCCGCTCTTTTACATTTCTTTCAATATCCTGCGCAAAAAGAAAAGTTGCACAGAATGTAAGGCCTAGAAAAAATACTATTATTTTCTTCATACTTGTTGCTTTTTTGCTAAACGCAGATTATCACGGATTATCGCAGATTGTTTTATTCTATTTTTCTTTGCGAAAATCTGCGTTAATCCGCGTTTAATTCTCCCCGCAAAAATAAACAAAAAAGAGCGAGAAGTATCGAAACTTCCCACTCTTCTTTCATTGTTTTATATTCTCTTAATTAAGAATGATTACTCTTATAATGGAACATATTCTACAAATGCTTCCATTGCTTCGTAAGAAGCCAATCCCAATTGATCGTACAAAGTAGCTGTACCACGGTTACGATCCTCGCTACGTTGCCAGAACAAACGTTCGTCGTTACCCAGGAACGGAGCACTTTCCATTTGCGACTGATGTTTCAGGATAGAGTTACGTTTTGCACGAAGTTCTTCCGGACTGATAGGCACTGCCATTTCAATATTCTCGATTTCCCATTCAGCCCACGCACCACGGTACATCCAGATACGACAGTCTTTTAGCCATTTGGCACCTTCTTCTTTTTCAAGATCGACAGCAGCAAATACAGCGTCTGTACATACACGGTGAGTTCCATGTGGGTCGGCTAAATCACCAGCAACAAAAATCTGGTGAGGTTTTATTTCACGGAGCAAGTTGCGTACAATTTCTACGTCTGCTTCACTGATTGGGTTTTTCTGAATCTTACCTGTTTCATAGAATGGCAGATCGAGGAAGTGGCAACGTTCCAGCGGTATATTATTATAAGTACAAGCTGTACGGGCTTCACCACGACGAATCAGACCTTTGATAGTCAGAATATCACGACTGTCCATATCACCGTCTTTCTTCTCCTTCAGGAAATTGCGTATTTCTATATATTTTTCATTGATAACCAAATCTTCGCTATTATTGAAGAGCTGATTGAATCCATTGATAAAATGCATGAAACGAACTACTTCTTCGTCACCTACGGCGATATTACCGGAAGTTTCGTAAGCTACGTGTACTTCGTGCTTTTGTTCTACCAAACGGCGAAGCGTACCACCCATTGAAATAACATCATCATCCGGATGCGGAGAGAAGATGACCACACGTTTCGGATACGGTTTTGCGCGTTCCGGACGATAGGTATCATCAGCATTAGGCTTACCGCCCGGCCATCCGGTAATGGTGTGCTGCAAATCATTGAAGATTTTGATATTTACATTGTACGCAGAACCGTAAAGTGCCAGAAGTTCACTCAAACCGTTTTCGTTATAGTCTTTATTTGTCAACTTCAAAATCGGTTTGCCGGTCAACTGACACAACCAAACGATTGCACTGCGGATTAATTTATCATTCCATTCGCAAGAAGTGACTAACCATGGACGTTGGATACGTGTCAGGTTCATAGCGGCTGAAAGATCAAGAGCTACATGTGCATTATTGTGAGTTTGCAGATAAGAAGCAGGAATTGTGTCAGTGATCGGACCTTCCACACACTCTTTAATCATAGCTGCTTTGTTTTCACCCCATGCAAGCAGATAAACTTTCTTTGCGCCAAGAATAGTAGCTACTCCCATTGTAATGGAGCTGATCGGCGTATTATCCAGCGTTCCGAAAATCTTGGATGCCTCGTTTCGTGATGCATTATCTAACAAAATCAGACGAGTGGTAGAATTCAGTCGGGAACCCGGTTCGTTGAACGCAATGTTACCTACACGACCAATCCCTAACAAAGCAATATCAATACCTCCGAAGCTTTCAATGCGTTGTTCATACAGACGGCAATATTCGAAGATGGTATCTTTGGCAATGCTTCCATCGGGAGTGAATATATTCTGCTTGTCAATGTCGATGTGATCCAGCAGCATACTCTTCAAAGCATTGAAGTTACTGTTGATTGCATCGGGAGACAACGGATAATACTCATACATATTAAATACGATCACATTGCGGAAGCTAAGTCCCTCTTCCTTATGCATACGGATAAGCTCGGTATATACGTGGCTGGGTGAATCTCCTCCAGGAAGAGCCAATACACAGAAACGTCCTGCCTTTTGTTTTTCGCGGATGGTTTGTGCTATTTCGCGCGCAATATAGTTAGCACCTTCTTCTACGGATTCGTAGATGTCCGTAGGGATTTTTTCGAGTCTTGTCAAGACTGATTTTTCAAATGCATTCTCCGGTCTGTAGTATCTGGGGGAGACCCGGTGGAGACTGATTTGAGAACTAAGATTTGTTTTCATAAAGTTGTTAATTAAGTTATGTAAGATTAGCGTCCTTACGACTGTATTTTCACGACAAAGATACAAAAGAAGTCTATATAATTAACTACCGAGTTCTAGGTATTGTTGCTGCAAGAATCTGTTTTTAACATTTGTTATTTTGCCAATGTTACAGATGGAATTCGTCTGCATCTTTCCATACCGGGAACTTCTCTCTGAATTGGTTGAGAGTATTCAGATTAAGACTCACAGTAGCTATTCCTTCCTTTTCATCTGGAAATGAGCCGATTTCTTCTCCGAAAGCAGAATAAACTCTACTTCCTCCATTATATGTAAGCTGATATCCGTCTATACCCACCCTGTTGACACCGCATACATAGCATTGATTTTCCAAAGCACGCGCCCGGAGCAGAGTGTCCCAAACCAGACGGCGGGGGATAGGCCAGTTGGCTACATATATTAAAAGGTCGTACTCGTTGTTTACGTTCCGGCTCCATACAGGAAAACGGAGATCATAGCAAACCAACAGGCAGATATTCCATCCACGATAGGGGATGATAAGTCGTTTGTCACCGACCGAAAAATGTTCGGCTTCCCTTCCCATACGAAACAGGTGACGTTTGTCATAATAGAATTCTTCTCCTTCCGGTGTCAGGAAGAAGGCCCGATTATAGAACTGGTCGTTTTCAGTTGCTATATAACTTCCACAAATGGCTAGCTGAAATTGGGCAGCCCATTGTTTGAGTATTGTAATGGTTGCTCCGGAGTTCGGCTCTGCCAGCATTTTACTCTGCATGCTGAATCCGGTGGAAAACATCTCCGGTAAAACAACAATCTCCGTTATTCCACGAAGACTTTGCAGCTTTTCGTGGAGCAAACGGAGATTTTCTTGTTTATTTTCCCAAACAATATCGGTTTGTATGATAGAAATACGGATAGACTCCATGATAACTAAGTATTAAGTAATAAGTATTAAGTATTAAGCCGTGCGGATAAGTATATCAAAAGCTACGATTAATACTTAATACCTAATACTTAAATCATATTTCTCCAAGAGCAAAATTCTCCGGATGTTTTCCTTTGAAATCCTTGAAATAAAGTTTGATTTCTCTCATGTCCTTATTAATATCTCCTGACGGCATGATAGCTTTCGTTGCCGAAATCGTTTTCTTGCTGTAATCAATACCAATCAGGACGATAGGAACCTGTGCTTTCAAAGCTATAAAATAAAAGCCTTTTTTCCAGTTTGGATTCGCTTTGCGGGTTCCTTCGGGAGTGATAGCCAAATTAAACTTTTTATATTTAGCAAAATTATGAACCATCTGATCTACTAGCGAAGTTTTTCGGCTACGGTCGACGGGAATTCCGCCAACTGCTTTGAAAAAAACTCCAAGTGGAAAGAAAAACCATTCTTTTTTCATCATGAAACTTGTCTTACGGCCTATAGCACCATAAAATAGTTTTCCAATAAATAAATCAAGGTTTGTTGTGTGTGGAGCGGCACATATCACGCATTTATCATAATTAGGCACCGTAACGTTTGTCTTCCACCCTAACAGGCGGTAATAGATAAAGCTATAAATTGCTTTTTTCATTCTGTTGTTAGTTCAATTTCCCTATAGCTTCAATAATCTCGTTTACCTTTGCATTAAAATCAGCACGGAATTTCTTATAAAAACCTTTCACGTTGCCCGGTTCTGTGTGGCTGATGCGAGTGACAAACTCATCCTGCATCTTCAGTACCTCTGCCATCAGTTCATCTGCTTTTACCTTGTCTGTGCCAGGGATAAACATACTGTTGATTAAACACTCGGTGAATAATTCTCCTGCGATATAGTTTACGTTCTTTTTGAGTTCTCTTCTACTTGCCATAATCTTTACATTTAATGGTGAATAATAAAAATACTTGCGGTAAAGATAGGCACTTTCTTTGATTCTAGCGAATAATATAGGGAAAAACATTATTCAGGCCTTCATCTTCTTAACTCTATCTCTTCATTTAAATAATTTCACAGGCTATTATTGATGGAATAACGGTTTGATTGTAATCCTGAATAGTATTTATATGATTTACTTGTTAATCTGCGTTTCAATAAATTCCTATTTAGTTCATTTCGGATCACTAATGAGTAATTTATTTAGTTCAACAGTTGATAGGGTAAGTCACTTACTTAACCAATGTTGGTTATGTATGAGCCAAATGTTATTTTTAGTGAAGCGGTAGCCCGAGAAATAATATAGAATTTACCTAACGGACAAACGTACGTTATCTACCGTGTGAATATCCGTTACTCACCGGACGAGCATCAACAACCTGCCGGACGAGAGTCGGTCATCTGCCGGACGAACAACTCATGAGGGACGCGGGAATAGAAACGGCACCGACAAAGTGATCCGGACCGACAGCGGTAGCAACCAAAGCCATTTTCTCTGCCCTATATTATTGCTATTATTTATAACAGAAATAATACTTTTCTCTTCTCTACTTTACTCTACTGGTTTTCGTTGGCTTTTCCCCCTTTACTGGCAGGCGTTTCAGCGCTTTGTACAGCCCTCTTTGGATACCCTCGTTTTTGTATCGGTTTCACTTGTTTTCTCACCGAAGTACAAGAATAACTTTCACGTGAATGACGGTGTTTCTCTTATTTTTCTTTTTTTATAATAGCTGCAATCATAAAGTAGGTTATTTTTGTTCTTTCTCTTAATTTATTGTATAATCTAAAATAACTAATGATGCAAAAGATGAATAAAAATGGATTTAGCCAATGTGCCGGAGCGTACATTGAGCGTTTGCGGAAAGAAGGGCGATATTCTACCGCTCATGTTTATAAGAATGCTCTTTTTTCTTTTAGTAAGTTTTGTGGAACATTGAACATATCGTTCAGGCAAGTCACGCGAGAATGTTTACGTTGCTATGGACAGCATCTTTACGAGTCCGGATTAAAGCTCAATACGATTTCTACTTATATGCGTATGCTTCGTAGTATCTACAATCGGGGAGTAGAAGCGGGAAGTGCCCCTTATGTTCCCCGGTTGTTTCATGATGTTTATACAGGCGTGGATATCCGGCAAAAGAAAGCATTGTCTGTGACCGAGTTACACAAACTTCTATATGAGGACCCGAAATCCGAACGTTTGCGTCGTACGCAGACGATTGCCGCTTTAATGTTTCAGTTTTGTGGAATGTCATTCGCAGATTTGGCGCATTTAGAGAAGTCGGCTTTAGACCGGAATGTGCTTCAATATAATCGTATCAAGACTAAAACACCAATGAGCCTGGAAATTCTCGAAAGTGCAAAGGAGATGATGAATCAGCTTCGAAGCAATAAACCTGCTCTTCCTGATTGTCCCGACTATTTATTCGATATTTTACATAGTGATAAGAAGCGAAAAGATGAAAAAGCATATAAGGAATATCAGTCTGCTCTTCGTAGATTTAATAATTGTTTGAAGGATTTGGCGAGAGCGTTGCGCTTAAATTCGCCTGTCACTTCATATACTTTCCGACATTCTTGGGCCACTACTGCCAAATATCGCGGAGTTTCTATTGAAATGATAAGTGAATCGTTGGGGCACAAATCTATTAAAACCACACAAATATATCTGAAAGGCTTTGGATTAAGAGAACGTACAGAAGTAAATAGAAAGAATTTATCTTACGTTAGAGATTGCAATGCAGGCAGGTAATATATAGACAAAACTTTAATAATCAGTATTTAAATATATCTATTACTTCTTAGGTAACGGAATTAAATATGACGCAAAGATAGACAAAAATATAAATAGCAAACAAATATTCTCCCATTTTTTTTCGTTTTATCTGATGCATACGGCAAAAAAAAATCCGAACATGAAATAATTATATCTTCATGCCCAATGATTTATATGTCCTGTTTTAAAAAGATTTTTCCCCTTCGCTAAAGGCAAAAGCTCTTCTCTCACTGTAATTGTCGATGTTTTTCTCTGTTCTCATTCCGGTTGGTCTCGATTGTGTGTTTACTGTTACCTAAGAAGTAACAGAATTATATAAGGTAAAAATAGTAGATTAATCAAAACTTTGAGAATGTCTCTACTTAAAAGTATAACATACAAATAAAGATGAAACAAACTAAAGCAGCTTTTAGGAATAAGCCATTTATTTCATTAAAAGGTAGTATTCTATTTCTAATACTCATTCCGATGACCGGTCTGGTTCATGCGCAATATTCCATGGGAACAACAGGACAGTTGATGATACCTACTGCTGAAATGCAAGAGACCGGTACATTTATGGGAGGAGTCAATTTCTTACCCGAGCAAGTTACTCCATCGGTTTTCAGTTTCCCTACCATGAACTATTTTGTAGATATGACTCTTTTCTCTTTTATCGAATTCACTTATCGGATGACATTACTCAAAATGACAACCGGCACAGGCAGAACGGGTTATCATAATCAGGACCGTTCTAATACGATTCGCATTCGTCCAATAAAAGAAAGCCGCTATTTTCCGGCTGTTGTGATTGGTGGAGATGATCTTTTGACTGAGAAGAAGACTCCATATTGGGGAGCTTATTATGGTGTGTTGACAAAGACTATCGGATTTCGTTCAGGAGATCAATTGGCTGTCACAGCCGGATGGTATATTCATCAAGGCGATTGCCGGGTATTTAATAAAGGACCTTTCGGAGGTGTCCGTTACACGCCTTCTTTTTGCAAAGAATTGAAATTGATGGTGGAATATGATACGCATGGATGGAATATGGGGGCTGCCATGCGCTTTTGGAAGCATTTGTCCGTCAATGTGTTTACTCGTGAATTTACGTGTGTTTCCGCTGGTCTGCGGTATGAATGTACATTAATACATTAAAAGAAGATGAAAAGGATTGTTAGTGTGACTGCTGTTTTTCTCTGTGGTATTTCTTTGTTACAGGCACAGCCAGTTCGTGTGAGTGAGACACTGAAAGAATTGGAAATGGGGAATATTTCAGTTGTGGAGAAAAGGGACACGATAACTGCGGCTTTTGAGACCTCTGCCTATAGAGGTATTTATAATGGAATCGGTATTGCTATACGCCATTTGGTTGCTATACCGGAAATACCGACTTTGCAGCTACTTATATTAGATAATGCCCTACCACAATTATGTATAACTATCCCTGCAGATTTGATTCAAAAATGTCAGTCCGGCGAATGTACGTTGGATGAAGTGTATCGTAAGATGGGGATGACTACTTCTACCGAAACTGCTGTGCGTCAGCTGAAAGGTGTAAAACGAAAAGAAAGTTCTTTCGGTAAGGTAGATTTTGTGATATATCCCAACGTGATGTTAGTCAATAATGTAACTTATAAGTTGTATAAGGCGGCACTCGAGTTGCAACCTGCCCTGGAAATGCAATTATGGAAAGGAGCTTCGCTACGGATGCAGGTTTCTTTGCCTATTGTAAGTAATGAAGATGGTAAGTGGAACTGCGTTCGCTTGGGATTCATGGCTTTGCGTCAGGATTTTCGCTTGGCTAACCATTGGAAAGGATACCTCACTGGCGGTAGTTTCTCTAATGACCGTCAGGGACTTGCTGCAGGAATCGGCTATTTTTCAGCAAACGGCAGGTGGACGGTAGAAGGTGGAGGAGGAATTACCGGTTCTTCCCATTTCTATGGCAGTGACTGGAAAATGAGTAAGTGGAAAAGAGTCAATGGACAGATTAGCGTAGGATATTATGTGCCGGAAGTGAATACCTTGGTGAAAGTAGAAGGGGCCCGCTTTATTTATGGAGATTATGGAGTACGCGGAACTCTTTCACGCTATTTCGGCGAATATATTGTAGGTATATATGGTATGTACACAGATGGAGCAACGAATGCAGGGTTTAATTTCTCTATTCCATTACCGGGAAAGAAACGCAGGCGACATCTGCTACGGGTGATGCTTCCCGAATATTTTGCTTTTCAGTATGATATGCGTAGCGGGAATGAATACGCCCATCGTTCATTGGGCGAAAGTTATAGTGTTGAACCTAAGTCGGCAGAGAATTCACACTTCTGGCAGCCGGATTATATTCGATATTATTTGATTAGAACGAGTGAGAAGTGAAACATGATTGATATTTAAACTAGTATTTTTAACAAATTTGAACATTATGAAAAGTGTAAAATGGTTTTATGTGGGTGCCATGGCGATAGCCTTGGGTATGTTAACTTTTGCGACAGTAGCCTGTCACGATGATGATGACGATCCGAAACCGGCAGAAGGGGAAGTTGTTGAAACTCCGAAACCGGTTGTAGAGTATTACATTATGGGGACGGTGACTTCCGGAGGAGCAGCAATGGATGGGGCAAAGGTAAAAGTGGGTAGTAAAAATTACACAACCGACTCGAATGGTAAGTTCTCTGTTACAGAAAGTGCTACAGGTACTTATAGTATTGAAGCGTCTTCTAATGGATATCTTTCACAGAAAACGTCAGTTGTCATTGCAAATAATGCAGAGAATCGTAGTGTGGTAACGGTAGCTCTGGCTTTGACAAAGGAGAGTCCGAAAACTGCTGTGTCAATAGAGGCTACAGGAGAAACTAAAGTAGAGGATAATAGTGAATCGAATCAGGCAATTGAAAAGCCGGGAGAAGTTGCTCCGGAAGAAGTGGTAGAGGATAAACCGCTCGTGAAAGTCGAACTGACAATACCGGAAGATGCAATTGAGGCATCTCAACAACAAGCAGGAATTGTTGAAGATGGTAAAGTCAACATTAGTGTGACAACCTTTGTTCCTGCTCCTGAAGAAGTAACTACTGAAGTAAAGGCAGAGGACGTGAATAGAGATGTACCTAAAAGCATACCTTTAGCTGCTGCTAAATTTGAACCGTCTGGTTTGAAATTTAAGAAGTCTGTTACGATTTCTATTCCTAATCCTATCCCTGGAATAACATTCGCTGATGCTGATATGATACTTACTTATCAGAATCCAAATACAGGAGAATGGGGGGATGCAAAAGATAATAATGGAAATGTAATTAAAAATATATCTTCTACTACAGAAAGTGGAGCTGTCACTGCATATACAGCCGAAGTCGATCACTTCTCTGCTTATGCTATAGAGAATAAAGTATATAGCAAGATTAGTAATGAAACTGTGACAACTAATATTCTAGGACAAGCTAGTCGTGATAATAGTGAGAATGCTAAAGCGGTGACTGGCATTGAACTGAAATATAAGGAAAAGTCTGGTTGGGACTATGATAAGAATGATGCTGGTCTTGTTGCTGAAGTTAAATCGCAATTAGGAGCTGGTGCTAGTGCTGAAGATACAAAAACGGTGAATGCAATGGTTGCTTTTATGAAAACTCGTATGTTCTCATTAATGGGATCGGTATCTGGCATTACGGAAACTGAACGTGTTTATAACACTGTAAATGTAAACGGATATACTACCATGAGTTATACTTGCTATGCAAAAGTCCGTACTACCACGTTGACGGCTAATGTAAAGTTTAAGGGTACTGCAAAGTCTGTTTCGATTACAGCAACTCGTTATACCGGTACGGACCATCAATATAAAACGGTTACTTATAATCCGACACATAGCGGTGGTAAGGGTGGTAGTATCTAAGATGTTTTATAGTAAGGGGCTTAGATTCATTTGTAGCATTGAATCCCTGCCTTAGTCGATTAGAAAAAAGTACAGAGGTACTTCTTTACCTAATTGGCCCCATGCATCAGATTTTATTTTGATGCACATTTCCCCAAATATCAACTGTCTGTGAAGATCGTTGATATGACTTTGATACCGTTTGTCAAGTTGATGGCAGTATAATAAGTTTTTAATTATTCATTTTAAGATAAAACCCTTTTGAATATGCTCCTTTTCCAATAAACCCTTTGGGGCATGTTCATATAGAGTAGAGTATAGAAGGAGGAGGTCACTGTGAAGCGGTCTCCTCTTTTGCTTTTCGAAAATACTGTATTACATTAGAAGTAATACCCTAAATTCACAAAGCAACTTCCTTTGTCCGTCTGATTGGAATATCCCAATGATATTTCCAATGGCCCGAAGATACTGTCCATTCCATAGCCTGCACTGATACCGAATAATTGCTTGCCTTTCAATATATCGAAGAAATTACTATCTGTTAGTCCGTAGTTACCCGTCAGTGTAAGATAATGAATGGCTCCCATGCGTTGTCTGAACTTAATAGATGCAATCATAATGGTGTTATCCATCAATTCCAGATTGGTAACCCCGGCAAATGGTAATTGCTGTGGAATATAGAAACCAGGTACGTCACCGCCAATGGCATTTTGCAGCGGGTAGGGAAAATCTCTTCCGATCAGGATACGTCCATAAATGGAAGGAATGATAGAGAAACGGCGGGTTACAGGAATGACGCTTGCCCACGAAGCATTCAGTGCTGAAAATGGAGCGTGTTCGTTGTATTGTGCCATATTATCCGTATAGAGTGAATAGGCGGCTCTGAAGTCACTTCCTTTAGAAGGGAAACGTCCTTTATCATAGGTATTATATTGCACTTGGGCAAAATAACTTAGAAAGTGTTCGGATTCTACTTTCAGGTCGGAAATTTCAGGTTTCTTGAACAGGAAATCCTTGTATTTGTAATATTCAAAACGAAGACCGAGTCCGAAACGGAAATTCTTGTACCATACATCAGAGAAGCCGAATTCGGCCAGATGATATTTGTAAGTTGTATTATAGGCACGGTCGCCTTCCTCGTAAATATTGATATCATTGTATTGGAACATATACGAGAAGTTGAAATTACGCTGTTGCATTGGTTCCAGCGTATAGTCTATGCGGGCAGCATATCGTTTACCCAACCGACCGGTAAGAGCCAGACGGGAAGGAATACGAGTTTTGAGGTCTGCTGTTGCATTGACCAACAAAGATGCGATCTCTTCCGAATCGAAACGTATACCCAGGTTGATTCTTCTTTCATATTTTTCCTGTAACAGGAAGTTGAGGTGATAACCTTCAGGTGTCTCTTTCAACGTATAACTGGCACTGGAGTAGGACTGAGTACCGCGTAACTGATACAGGGCCTGTTCTATTTGTTGAGTGGAAATATCGCTGTTTTCTTTCAGATTACATTTCTTCATCAACCATTTTTTATCATCCACCTCTACACCGGAAAATGAGATGTCCGTCACATAAACCGTACGCGCATTAGAAAGAGAAGAATAAGGACCATGTTGTTTCGGGGTATAATCTTCGGCTATTCCTATTTTCTTTTTCAAAGCAAGCAATGAACCCCATTGGGCTTTTGCTGCTTCTTCGCCTCTACGCATCAGGGTATCAATGGCGGCTGGAGTAAAACTGGCGGATGAATATCCATCTACATTGACACGAATATAGGTATCTGTGAGGTCTACATTTTTTTCATGGTTAGACTGACAGGTGATATCTACAATCTGCCCCAGAATGTCGGGTACACTATTGAGCTTGTCGGCTTTCTTAAGAGCATTCTGTACGTCTACCCCGATAATAATATCGGCTCCCATTGCTTTCACTACATCCGCCGGATAGTTGTTTACAATACCACCGTCCACTAATACCATACTGTCTTGCCGTACCGGAGTAAATACACCGGGGATAGCCATACTGGCACGCATGGCAGTAGAGAGTATTCCGTCATGGAATACAATTTGTTCTCCATTAACAACATTGGCTGCTACACAGGCAAAAGGAATGGGAAGTTTATTAAAGTCGATAGAGTCATGATACCCTACGGTAAGGTCTGAAAATAGATTAGCCAGATTCTGTCCTTTCATGATTCCTCCGGTAGCGGCATCTTTGGGAGTTTTGGTGAAAGGAATAGAGACTGTATATTTTTCAGATCGCTCACGATCTGTTAATGACATGGCACTTCTTTTGATACGGTCACTCAATAGGAATGTCCAATCTTGTTTTCGTACCATGCTATCCAATTGTTCCGGAGTATAACCGATGGCATAAAGACCGCCTACGATAGCTCCCATGCTGGTGCCGGCTATATAATCAATAGGAATTCCGGCTTCTTCGATCACTTGCAGTGCTTTGATGTGTGCCATTCCTTTAGCACCGCCGCCGCTTAGAACGACACCTACCTTTTTTCTTTGTTCCTGAGAATGCAAAGAAAAAGGCAATAAGATGCCAATTGATAAAACTAATGTTGAAAAGATTTGTTTTTTCATTAGGACATGGTCTAGTGTTGATGTTTAATATAATACAAATGTAGAGCATAATTTGTTTAGTTGTTGAAATGGGAATTAAAAAAAATGTTCCAAAAGTCGGAAATGTGGATAATTTCTACATTTTATCTGGTGGATTCTACATTTCTACATTTCTTAAGACAAAATATAATAGACTGAATACCAGTAAATAATAGGTGTAATGAATTTTGGCATACTAATTGCAAGAAAGAGTATAGAACAAACATAAGTTAAATTAAATAATAAGATTCGATATGAGATTATTCTTTTCGAAACATGAGTTGAAACTGAGGAGAAAGAGAACCATTGCTGCTATTATATGTGTGGTACTTGTGTTGGGTGTGTATTGGATACTGACCCGACCTCAGAAGGCTGCGCCGGAAATGCCGACAGTCATTGTAGAACCGGTAGTGAAAGATGATGTAGAGATATACGGGGAGTATGTAGGGCGTATTCGTGCCCAACAGTTCGTCGAAGTCCGTGCCCGGGTGGAAGGCTATCTGGAAAATATGCTTTTTGCCGAAGGTACATATGTCAATAAGAATCAGGTTTTGTTTGTCATTAATCAGGACCAGTATCGTGCCAAAGCTGATAAGGCCAGAGCGCAGTTGAAAAAAGACGAAGCGCAGGCTTTGAAGGCGGAGCGTGATTTAAAACGTATCCGTCCGTTGTTTGAGCAGAATGCTGCAAGCCAGTTGGATTTGGATAATGCGGAAGCTGCTTATGAAAGTGCTGAGGCAACGGTAGCCATGAGTGAGGCGGATTTGGCACAGGCTGAATTGGAGCTGGGCTACACCATTGTCCGTTCGCCTTTGTCGGGACACATTAGTGAAAGAAATGTGGATTTGGGTACGTTAGTGGGACCCGGGGGAAAATCATTGCTTGCTACTATTGTGAAGAGTGATACGGTGTTGGTTGATTTTAGTATGACGGCACTCGATTATCTGAAGAGTAAAGAAAGAAATATTAATTTGGGACAGCAGGATTCTACCCGTTCCTGGCAGCCCAATATTACCATAACATTGGCAGATAACACAGTCTATCCATTCAAAGGATACGTGGATTTTGCTGAACCCCAGGTGGATCCTCAAACCGGTACTTTCTCTGTACGTGCAGAAATGCCTAATCCGAAACAAGTATTGTTGCCGGGACAGTTTACAAAGGTGAAATTGTTGCTGGATGTTCGTGAAGGAGCACTCGTTGTTCCAATGAAAGCCGTTACCATCGAAAAGGGTGGAGCATATATTTATACCATGCGCAGGGATAATGCAGTAGAGAAACGTTTTATCGAATTAGGACCGGAAGTCGGGAATAATGTGGTGGTAGAAAGAGGATTGGCAGAAGGAGAAATGGTAGTTGTAGAAGGGTTCCATAAGTTGACTCCGGGTATGAAAGTACGGGTGAGCCAACCGGATGCAGAAGCCCAGGATAGTATAACTGCGACAAAAAATGAAGTGGCCGGGGCGAAAGAAAATGTTACCGGAACGAAGGATAACGCGAAAGGAGAATAAACGATGAAAGTTACTTTTTTTATAGATAGGCCGGTCTTTTCGGCTGTAATCTCCATCGTGATTGTGATTGTCGGCATTATTGGTCTGACGATGCTTCCGGTGGATCAATACCCGCAGATTACTCCTCCGGTGGTGAAGATTAGTGCTTCTTATCCGGGTGCGAGTGCACTTACTGTATCACAGGCAGTAGCTACTCCGATTGAGCAGGAAATCAATGGTACTCCGGGGATGCTTTATATGGAATCAAATAGTTCTAACTCCGGAGGTTTTTCGGCAACAGTTACTTTTGATGTATCTGCTGATCCGGATTTGGCAGCTGTTGAGATTCAGAATCGTGTGAAACTGGCAGAATCCCGTTTGCCGGCGGAAGTGATTCAGAATGGTATTTCGGTAGAAAAACAGGCTCCCAGTCAGTTGATGACGCTTTGTTTGACTTCTACCGACCCAAAGTTCGATGAGATTTACTTGAGTAACTTTGCTACCATCAATGTGCTCGATGTGATTCGCCGTATTCCCGGAGTGGGACGTGTATCCAATATCGGTAGCCGTTATTATGCCATGCAGATATGGGCGCAGCCGGATAAGCTGGCAAACTTCGGACTGACCGTACAGGATTTGCAGAATGCATTGAAAGATCAGAATCGTGAATCAGCAGCGGGTGTGCTGGGACAACAGCCTGTACAAGGATTGGATATCACGATTCCTATCACGACACAGGGACGTCTTTCCACTGTAGGACAATTTGAAGATATCGTAGTACGTGCCAATGCGAATGGTTCTATCATTCGATTGAAAGATGTGGCACGTGTATCGCTGGAAGCTTCTTCGTATAATACAGAGAGTGGTATCAACGGTGAAAATGCTGCCGTGCTTGGTATTTATATGTTACCGGGTGCCAATGCGATGGAAGTGGCCGAGAGGGTAAAAGAGGCAATGGATGAGATTAGTAAGAACTTTCCGGAGGGATTGAGCTATGAGATTCCGTTCGATATGACGACTTATATTTCCGAATCTATCCATGAAGTATATAAGACGTTGTTTGAAGCGTTGGTATTGGTGGTTCTGGTAGTTTATTTATCCTTGCAGAGCTGGCGTGCAACGTTGATTCCGGTAGTGGCGGTGCCTATTTCATTGATCGGTACTTTCGGATTCATGTTGATTTTCGGTTTCTCATTGAATATCCTGACATTGCTCGGATTGATCCTTGCGATCGGTATTGTGGTGGATGATGCGATTGTGGTGGTGGAAGGTGTGGAACATATCATGGAAACGGAGCACCTAAGTCCTTATGAAGCTACGAAAAAAGCGATGAACGGACTTGCCAGTGCTTTGATTGCCACTTCGCTGGTATTGGCGGCTGTGTTCGTCCCGGTTAGCTTTTTAAGTGGGATTACAGGACAGTTGTATCGCCAGTTTACGGTGACAATTGTAGTATCCGTGCTTATTTCTACGGTCGTGGCTCTGACATTGAGTCCGGTGATGTGTTCGCTGATTCTGAAACCGGATAGCGGGAAGAAAAAGAATATCGTTTTCCGGAAGATTAATGAATGGCTGGGTATCGGTAGTAATAAGTATGTAGCTGCCGTAACTCGTACAATTAAGCATCCTCGTCGAGTTTTGAGTGCTTTTGGTATGGTGTTGATTGCTATCATGTTGATTCATCGCATTATTCCGACCAGTTTCTTACCTGTGGAAGATCAGGGATATTTCAAGATTGAATTGGAACTGCCGGAAGGAGCTACTCTGGAACGTACCCGTATCGTGACAGAGCGTGCCATTGCTTATCTGGAAAAGAACCCGTACATTGAGTATATACAGAATGTAACGGGAAGTAGTCCGCGTGTCGGAAGTAACCAGGGACGTGCAGAACTGACAGTGATCCTGAAACCTTGGGAGGAACGGAAGAGTACCACTATTGAAAAGATCATGCATACGGTAGAGAAACATCTTGAGGAATATCCGGAATGTAAAGTCTATCTGTCCACTCCTCCGGTTATTCCGGGGCTCGGTAGTTCGGGAGGTTTTGAGATGCAGCTGGAAGCTCGTGGAGAAGCCACTTTTGATAATTTGGTAGACGCGACAGATACATTAATGTACTACGCATCCAAACGCAAAGAGTTGGCGGGCTTGTCATCTTCTTTGCAGTCGGAAATCCCACAACTCTATTTTGATGTGGATCGAGACAAAGTGAAGATGCTGGGTGTACCTTTGGCTGATGTGTTTTCTACCATGAAGGCTTATACCGGTTCGGTTTATGTGAACGACTTTAATATGTTCAACCGTATATATAAGGTTTATATTCAGGCAGAAGCTCCTTATCGCGAACACAAAGACAATATTAATTTGTTTTTTGTGAAAGCCTCCAATGGAGCGATGGTACCATTGACTTCTCTGGGAAATGCATCATATACCACAGGACCGGGAAGTATCAAACGTTTCAATATGTTTACTACGGCCGTTATTCGTGGAGCAGCTGCGCAAGGATATAGTTCCGGACAGGCGATGGAGATCATGGAACAGATTGCCCGCGATCATCTTCCCGATAATATCGGACTGGAATGGAGCGGCCTTTCCTATCAGGAGAAGCAGGCGGGAGGTCAGACGGGTATGGTGATGGCACTGGTATTCTTGTTCGTTTTCCTCTTCCTTGCTGCACAATACGAAAGTTGGACAGTGCCTATTGCTGTGTTGCTTTCTTTACCTGTGGCTGCTTTGGGAGCCTATTTGGGAGTCTGGGTTTGCGGATTGGAAAACGATGTCTATTTCCAGATTGGCTTGGTTATGTTGGTCGGACTTGCCGCTAAGAATGCAATTTTGATTGTAGAGTTCGCAAAGGTGCAGGTAGATAAAGGTGAAGACTTGGTGCAATCGGCCATATACGCAGCCAAATTGCGTTTCCGTCCGATTCTGATGACCTCTCTTGCCTTTGTGCTCGGTATGCTTCCGATGGTACTGGCAAGTGGTCCGGGTTCGGCAAGCCGGCAGGCAATCGGTACAGGTGTATTTTTCGGAATGATATTTGCCATCGTATTTGGTATCATTCTTGTGCCGTTCTTCTTTGTGATGGTGTATAAAACAAAGTCGAAAATCTTAAAACATAAGAAATAATGAAACGAAAGAAACTATATATTGCTATCCTGTTACTTGCCGGAGTACTGACTTCCTGCAAGGTAGGGAAAAGCTATGTCCGTCCTGATCTTCATTTACCCGACAGCTTGGAAAGATCACAGGATTCGGTTAGCTTCGGTGACCAGGACTGGAGGGATATTTATACGGATGCTACATTGAGAAGTCTGATAGAGCGTGCATTGGATCATAATAAAGATATGCTGATTGCTGCTGCCCGTGTGAAAGAAATGGCTGCGCAGAAACGAATTTCTACGGCTGCATTGCTTCCGGATATTAAAGGAAAAGTGACAGGGGAACGCGAACTCGAGAATCATGGAGGAGATGCTTTCAAGAGATCGGATACCTTTGAAGCACAATTCCTCGTTTCGTGGGAAGTCGATCTTTGGGGAAATCTGCGTTGGGCGCGTTCGGCCAGCATTGCCGAGTATCTGCAATCTATTGAAGCACAACGTGCATTGCAGATGACGATTGTGGCTGAAGTGGCACAGGCTTACTATGAACTGGTAGCTTTGGATACAGAGCTTGATATTGTCAAACAGACATTGAAAGCCCGTGAAGAAGGGGTGCGCCTGGCGCGTATCCGGTTTGCCGGTGGATTGACTTCCGAGACTTCTTATCGACAGGCACAAGTGGAGTTGGCACGTACGGCCACTCTGGTTCCTGACTTGGAACGTAAAATCTCCCTGAAAGAGAACGATATTGCTTATCTTGCGGGTGAATATCCTAATAAGATAGCCCGTTCCCGTTTGCTTCAGGAGTTTAACTCTCCGGAAACACTTCCTGTAGGGTTGCCGTCTACTTTGTTGGAACGCCGTCCCGACATTCGTCAGGCAGAGCAGAAATTGATTGCTGCCAATGCAAAAGTAGGAGTGGCCTATACGAATATGTTCCCACGTCTTGCCCTGACAGGTGGTTTCGGTAGTGAAAGTACTTCTTTGTCGGAACTCTTGAAATCTCCCTATGCAGTTATGGAAGGAGCTTTATTAACTCCTATCTTTGGTTGGGGAAAGAACCGTGCGGCATTGAAAGCGAAGAAGGCTGCTTATGAGGCTGAAGTACATAGTTATGAGAAATCCGTACTGGAAGCTTTCAAGGAAACACGTAATGCGATTGTCAACTTCAACAAGATCAAGGAAGTGTACGAACTTCGTGCCAATCTGGAACGTTCGGCCAAGAGCTACATGGACTTGGCACAATTGCAGTACATCAATGGAGTCATCAACTATCTGGATGTGTTGGATGCCCAACGTGGATACTTTGATGCTCAAATCGGATTGAGTAATGCCATTCGTGACGAGTTGATTGCGGTGGTTCAACTTTATAAGGCTCTTGGCGGAGGCTGGGAGCAGAATCCCTAGAATTATATTATAAATTAGCTCGCTGAAGAAAACGTAAAGGCTATCTCCTACGTCGGGAGATAGCCTTAATTTTTCTTTCTTCTTTCTTTTGTCTTAAAAACAACAGAAGAAGAATTTTTATAATTCGGAAAAAAATGCGAAATTTGCAACGCTTTTCAAGTTTGACAAGAAACTTACTAACACCTTTAAATAAAAAATTAAAGAAAATGACTAAAAGTGCATTGCAAATCGCAAGGGCTGCTTACCAGCCCAAACTTCCGAAAGCATTGGCATCAGGAGCTGTTAAGGCTGTAGCAGGTGCTGCTACTCAATCTGTAGCCGATCAGGAAGCTATCAAAGCATTATTCCCGAACACGTATGGAATGCCGTTGATTACATTCGAAGCTGGTGAAGCTGTTGCTCTTCCTGCTATGAATGTAGGTGTAATTCTTTCCGGTGGTCAGGCTCCGGGCGGACACAATGTAATCTCCGGTTTGTTCGATGGTATCAAGAAATTGAACCCGGAAAACAAATTATATGGTTTTATTCTGGGTCCTGGTGGTCTGGTAGATCACAACTATATGGAGCTGACTGCTGATATCATCGACGAATACCGTAACACAGGTGGTTTTGATATCATCGGTTCCGGACGTACGAAGCTGGAAGCTGAAAGCCAGTTTGAAAAAGGACTTGAAATCATCAAACAACTGGGCATCAAGGCACTGGTTATTATTGGTGGTGACGACTCTAATACAAATGCTTGTGTATTGGCTGAATACTATGCTGCTAAGAAGTATGGTGTACAGGTAATCGGTTGCCCGAAAACAATCGACGGTGACTTGAAGAACGATATGATTGAAACTTCTTTCGGTTTCGATACAGCTTGTAAGACTTATGCTGAAGTAATCGGTAACATCCAACGTGACTGTAACTCTGCACGTAAATACTGGCACTTCATCAAATTGATGGGTCGTTCGGCTTCTCACATCGCACTGGAATGTGCTTTGCAAGTACAGCCTAACGTATGTATCATTTCAGAAGAAGTGGAAGCAAAAGATATGTCTTTGGACGATGTAGTAACATCTATCGCTAAAGTGGTAGCAGACCGTGCAGCACAAGGACACAACTTCGGTACAGTTTTGATTCCGGAAGGATTGGTAGAGTTCATTCCTGCCATGAAACGTCTGATTGCTGAATTGAATGACTTCCTGGCTGCTAATGCTGAAGAATTCGGTCAGATTAAGAAATCTCACCAACGTGATTATATCATCCGCAAACTTTCTCCGGAAAACTCTGCTATTTATGCTAGTCTGCCGGAAGGTGTTGCCCGTCAGTTGACTTTGGATCGTGACCCGCACGGAAACGTTCAGGTTTCATTGATCGAAACTGAAAAACTGTTGTCTGAAATGGTAGCTACTAAGTTGGCTGCATGGAAAGAAGAAGGCAAGTATGTTGGTAAATTTGCTGCTCAACACCACTTCTTCGGTTATGAAGGACGTTGTGCTGCTCCGTCAAACTTTGACGCTGACTATTGCTACTCTTTGGGTTACACAGCTTCTATGTTGATTGCTAACGGTAAGACTGGTTATATGTCTTCTGTACGTAACACAACAGCTCCTGCTGCTGAATGGATTGCTGGTGGTGTGCCTATTACTATGATGATGAACATGGAACGTCGTCACGGTGAAATGAAGCCGGTTATCCAGAAAGCATTGGTAAAACTGGATGGTGCTCCTTTCAAAGCATTTGCTTCACAACGCGAACGTTGGGCTATCGAAACGGATTATGTATATCCGGGTCCGATCCAATACTTCGGTCCTACAGAAGTTTGCGACCAGGCAACTAAGACTTTGCAACTGGAACAAGCTAAATAAATACACTTCAAAGTAGTTGTTAATACAACAGCTGCAATGAAGGGTTCTTTCAGGCACGGATTACGCGGATTAATACGGTTTTTAGTTATTTCTTATAACCCTGTATTCCGTGTAATCCGTGCCTATCTCTAAAAACATTGATCGTTTAAAGTAAATGCCGCAACGCAACAACCCGATGTCTGCCGTACAGAAGAAAAGAACTGTTTCCACTACCAAAAGAAAGGGAACGACTTCTTCTTCCAAGACTTCCCGTACCTCAAAAAAGGAACAGGTGAAGCATCGAACTGTGATGCCTACCTGGTTTCGTAATATTCTGGCAGTGATAATTGTCGGTTGTTTCTCCGTCGCTTTCTATTATTTCTTTATCCGCCCTTATGCTTATCGATGGAAACCTTGCCATGGCTTAAGGGAATATGGTGTCTGCATCCCTGACGGATATGATATTCATGGTATTGACATTTCTCACTATCAGGGAAAGATTGACTGGAAGAAGCTGTTGCAGAATAAAGAGACGGCTACTCCTTTGCATTTTGTCTTTATGAAGGCAACAGAAGGAGGAGATCATAACGATACCACATTTGAGGCAAATTTTGCCAATGCCCGTAACCATGGATTTATCCGTGGTGCTTATCATTTTTATATTCCTGGTACGGATGCTTTGAAACAGGCGGACTTCTTTATTCGTACGGTGAAACTGGATACGGGTGATTTACCTCCCGTACTTGATGTGGAAGTGACCGGGCGGAAGGAAAAAAAGGAATTGCAGCAAGGCATTAAACGCTGGCTGGACCGGGTGGAATCTCATTATGGAGTGAAACCTATTCTATACACTTCTTATAAATTTAAAACCCGTTACCTGGACGACTCTATCTTCAATGCATACCCTTATTGGATTGCCCATTATTATGTGGACTCTGTGCGGTATCAGGGGAAATGGCACTTTTGGCAACATACGGATGTAGGAAGTGTTCCCGGCATTAAAGAAGACGTAGATTTGAATGTGTTTAATGGCTCGTTAGAGGAACTTAAAAAGTTGACAATTAAGTAACGGGTATTTCTTTTCCCTACAACTTATCTCTTCTCATATTTGTTATAATCGTATTATTACTAAAAAATACGATTATGAACTTTGATATAGCTATTATTGGTGGTGGTCCGGCCGGGTACACAGCTGCCGAACGGGCAGGGGCCAACGGATTAAAGGCCGTTCTTTTTGAGAAAAAGGCAATGGGTGGAGTATGTCTCAATGAGGGGTGTATTCCTACTAAAACTTTGTTATATTCTGCTAAAATACTGGATAGCATCAAGAGTGCTTCCAAATACGGCGTTTCTGCCGAATCTCCTTCGTTCGATTTATCCAAGATTATGAGCCGTAAAGACAAAACAGTAAAAATGTTGACGGGCGGTGTGAAGATGACTGTGAATTCTTACGGAGTGACTATTGTAGAAAAGGAAGCTCTGATAGAAGGAGAAAAAGATGGGGAAATACGCATCACTTGTGACGGAGAAACCTATTCCGTGAAATATTTGCTGGTATGTACCGGCTCTGATACAGTGATTCCTCCCATACCGGGGCTGTCAGAAATCAGCTATTGGACTTCCAAGGAGGCCTTGGAGATAAAGGAACTCCCTAAGACACTGGTCATTATTGGTGGCGGGGTGATCGGGATGGAGTTTGCTTCTTTCTTCAACAGTATGGGCGTGAAAGTACATGTTGTAGAAATGATGCCGGAGATTCTGGGAGCGATGGATAAGGAAACCAGTGGTATGCTTCGTGCCGAATATGCCAAACGGGGAGTCACTTTCTATTTGAATACGAAAGTGGTGGAAGTAAATCCTCATGGAGTTGTGATAGAAAAAGAAGGCAAGATGTCTGCTATTGAAGCGGAGAAGATCTTGCTTAGTGTAGGACGTAAGGCAAATCTATCCAAGGTGGGACTGGACAAGCTGAATATAGAACTGCATCGGAATGGAGTGAAAGTAGACGAACATCTGTTGACTTCACATCCTTGTGTATATGCGTGTGGTGATATTACAGGCTACTCTTTATTGGCGCATACTGCTATCCGTGAAGCGGAAGTCGCCATCAATCATATTTTAGGAGTGGAAGACCGGATGAATTACGATTGTGTTCCGGGAGTCGTTTATACCAACCCTGAAGTGGCGGGAGTGGGAAAGACAGAAGAAGAACTGGTAGAATCAGGAGTTCCTTACCGTGTTTCAAAATTACCGATGGCTTATTCCGGACGGTTCGTTGCGGAGAATGAACAGGGAAACGGACTCTGTAAGCTGATTCTGGATGAAGATGGGAAGATTATCGGTTGTCACATGTTGGGAAATCCGGCATCAGAACTTATTGTGATAGCAGGTATTGCTATTCAGAGAGGGTACACGGTGGAGGAATTCCAGAAGACTGTGTTTCCACATCCTACGGTTGGAGAGATTTATCACGAAATTATGTTTTAACTCTTATTCCGCTTGATCTATGATTCGATGTATCTATAGTCCGTTTACTGATATTTACTTTCACTTGGCAGCAGAAGAGTATCTGTTGAAGCAGGGAAATGAAGATATTTTCATGCTTTGGCAGGATACTCCTTCTGTGGTAATAGGTAAGCATCAGCGGTTGCGGTCGGAAGTCGATAAGAAATGGGCGGAACAGGAACGAGTACATATTGCCCGTCGTTTTTCGGGTGGGGGAGCGGTGTACCATGATTTGGGCAATATCAATCTGACTTTTATAGAAACGGCTCCCCGATTGCCGGAATTTGTTACGTACTTGCAACGGACATTGGATTTCCTGAACTCTATAGGCCTGATGGCAAAAGGAGGCGAACGACTGGGGATTTATCTGAATGGATTGAAAATATCAGGGAGTGCGCAATGCGTACATAAGAATCGGGTGTTGTATCATTGCACTTTATTGTATGATACGGATCTGACAGCATTGCATAAAGCTTTGAATCCGGAACCGATGGTTGATGATGAAACTTTATCGTCAGTATATGCCGTTCCTTCCGTTCGGAGTGAGGTAACCAATATTCGGAGTTATTTACCGGAGGGAACTGTAACTGATTTTAAAGAGAAGGCTTTTCAGTATTTCAGTAAGTCCCAATCTGTCAGTGCTTTTACCAGGAAAGAAATAGAGGCTGTCAATCAGCTCCGGGAAGAGAAATATATTCAAAAAGAGTGGATATATAGTCGTTGATGTCCGGGCTGGCTTTGTCAGTATCCGGTTAAAATTTACTTAACTTAAAACTTTCTATTTCAGCCCGTTGTTGTAATATATCAAGGTTGAATAATAAATTTACTGTCTATGTCAAAATTCGAAATAAAAATGCCTAAGTTAGGCGAGAGTATAACCGAAGGGACAATCGTCTCTTGGTCTGTAAAGGTGGGTGACATGATTCAGGAAGACGATGTGCTTTTTGAAGTGAATACTGCTAAAGTAAGTGCGGAGATCCCTTCTCCCGTAGCGGGAAAAGTGGTGGAGATTTTATATAAGGAGGGTGATACGGTTGCTGTAGGAACAGTAGTCGCTATAATTGATTTGGATGGCGAAGAATCTTCAGGAACGGAGCCGGTAAGCGAAGGAGTTGTAAGAGAGGAAGCCGATGCTGGTCAGGTTGCTGCAAATGTTTCTGAAACATCACCATCATCACCATCGTTAGCGGAAACTGCTAGGAACGAATCAGCGAATACTGCATCGAAACCTGTTGTTGCAGAGGAAGAACGTTGGTACTCTCCTGTTGTGATTCAGTTGGCGCGGGAAGCTAAAATTCCGAAAGAAGAGCTGGATGCTATACAAGGAACTGGTTATGAAGGGCGATTGAGTAAGAAAGATATAAAAGATTATATTGAAAAGAAGAAAAGAGGAGGTAGTGTTGAACCGAAGCCGGCATCTGTTGTTGCTGCTCCGGCCGCAAGCAAACCATCAGTTGCTGTTTCTTCTGAACAGGCAAGTCCGAAGGTTGCTCCTGTAGCAATGCCTGGAGTCGAAGTAAAAGAGATGGATCGTGTCCGCCGGATTATTGCCGACCACATGGTTATGTCTAAGAAAGTATCTCCTCACGTGACCAATGTAGTAGAAGTAGACGTTACCAAATTGGTACGTTGGCGTGAAAAGAATAAAGACGCTTTCTTCCGTAGCGAAGGAGTGAAACTGACTTATATGCCTGTGATAACGGAAGCCGTGGCAAAAGCATTGGCTGCCTATCCACAGGTGAATGTATCGGTAGATGGATACAATATTCTTTTCAAAAAGCATATTAATGTCGGTATTGCCGTCTCTTTGAATGATGGAAATCTGATTGTTCCTGTGGTGCATGATGCCGATCATCTGAATCTGAACGGGTTGGCTATTGCCATCGATTCTCTGGCCTTGAAAGCAAGGGATAACAAATTAATGCCGGAAGATATTGATGGGGGTACATTTACGATAACCAATTTTGGTACATTCAAGAGCCTGTTCGGTACGCCAATCATTAATCAGCCGCAAGTAGCTATCTTGGGAGTAGGGTATATCGAGAAGAAACCTGCTGTTGTAGAAACTCCGGAGGGTGATACGATTGCAATCCGGCATAAAATGTACTTGTCTTTGTCTTACGATCATCGGGTAGTAGACGGAATGTTGGGAGGTAACTTCCTGCATTTTATAGCCGACTATCTCGAAAATTGGAAAGGCTGATAACTGATTGTTTCATTCATTAAGAACTTCATTACTCATGAAAAAGAAATATGATATAAAGACTACAGATGTAGAAACCCTGAAAAAGTGGTATCATCTGATGACATTGGGGCGTGCCTTGGACGAAAAGGCACCGTCTTACCTGTTGCAATCTTTGGGTTGGTCTTATCATGCTCCCTATGCAGGGCATGATGGTATTCAACTTGCTGTCGGTCAGGTATTCACTCTCGGTGAAGATTTCCTGTTTCCATACTACCGGGATATGTTAACCGTGCTTTCCGCCGGAATGACCGCTGAAGAAGTTATCCTGAACGGTATTTCCAAAGCAACGGATCCAGGTAGCGGAGGACGTCACATGTCGAACCATTTCGCCAAACCGGAATGGCATATTGAAAACATCTCCTCTGCTACTGGCACACACGACCTTCACGCAGCAGGTGTGGCCAGAGCAATGGTATATTATGGACATAAAGGCGTAGCCATCACTTCTCACGGAGAGTCGGCTACTTCCGAAGGATTCGTTTACGAAGCTATCAATGGTGCCAGCCTCGAACGTCTTCCGGTGATTTTTGTAATACAAGATAATGGGTATGGTATTTCCGTACCCAAATCGGAACAGACTGCCAACCGTAAAGTAGCCGAGAACTTCTCGGGCTTCAAGAACCTGAAAATTATCTATTGTAACGGAAAGGATGTATTCGATTCGATGAATGCTATGACCGAAGCGCGGGAATATGCTATCAGTACCCGTAATCCGGTTATTGTGCAGGCGAATTGTGTTCGGATCGGTTCGCACTCCAATTCAGATAAGCACACCTTGTATCGGGATGAGAATGAATTGGAATATGTGAAAGATGCTGATCCCTTGATGAAGTTCCGCCGGATGCTGCTGCGTTATAAACGTCTGACCGAGGAAGAACTGCAACAAATAGAAACTGATGCAAAGAAAGAATTGTCTGCTGCCAACCGGAAGGCTTTGGCTGCTCCCGATCCCGATCCTAAAAGCATTTATGATTTTGTAATGCCCGAACCTTATCAGCCACAGAAATATAAAGATGGTACACATGAGGCGGAAGGGGAGAAGACTTTTCTGGTCAATGCCATTAATGAAACATTGAAAGCTGAATTCCGCTATAATCCCGATACCTTTATTTGGGGACAGGATGTGGCAAACAGGGAAAAAGGAGGCGTGTTTAATGTAACCAAAGGTATGCAGCAGGAATTCGGCGAAGCCCGTGTATTCAGTGCACCGATTGCAGAAGATTATATTGTAGGCACCGCCAATGGAATGAGTCGCTTTGATCCTAAAATTCATGTGGTGATTGAGGGAGCGGAGTTTGCCGATTATTTCTGGCCTGCCGTAGAACAATATGTGGAGTGTACACATGAGTACTGGCGTAGCAATGGGAAATTCGCTCCGAATATAACTCTGCGTCTGGCTTCCGGTGGCTATATCGGTGGAGGCTTGTATCATTCTCAAAACCTGGAGGGAGCTTTGACCACTTTACCGGGGGCACGTATTGTCTGCCCATCTTTTGCGGATGATGCTGCCGGATTACTTCGTACCAGTATGCGATCCAAAGGCTTCACGCTGTTCCTCGAACCGAAAGCATTGTATAATTCGGTAGAAGCAGCGGCAGTAGTGCCGGAAGATTTTGAAGTACCTTTCGGAAAAGCACGTATTCGTCGTGAGGGATCAGATTTAAGCATTATTACCTATGGCAATACCACCCATTTCTGTCTGCACGCAGCAGAACGATTGGAAAAAGAAGGTGGCTGGAAAGTGGAAGTCATTGATATTCGCTCCTTGATTCCGTTGGATAAAGAGGCGATATTCGAATCGGTCAAGAAAACGAGCAAGGCATTGGTGGTTCATGAAGATAAAGTATTCTCCGGTTTTGGTGCGGAGCTTGCTGCTATGATTAGTGGAGAGATGTTCCGCTATCTCGATGGACCGGTGCAGCGTGTCGGTTCTACTTTTACTCCTGTCGGTTTTAATCCGATTTTGGAAAAGGAAATTTTGCCGGATGAGGCCAAGATATACGAGGCTGCCCGGAGATTATTGGAATATTAAATAGTGTGGATTATGAAAAAGATAGGTTTATTTTATGCTACCAAAGCCGAAAGAACGAGTTGGGTGGCAGAGAAAATACAGAAAGAATTCGGTAAGGAAAAGATAGAGACAGTGCCTATTGAACAGGCTTGGCTAAATGACTTTGCTGCTTATGACTGCTTCATTGTGGGTGCTTCCACTTGGTTTGATGGAGAACTTCCTACTTATTGGGACGAACTGTTGCCGGAACTCCGGACAATGAAATTAAAAGGTAAGAAGGTTGCTATTTTCGGTCTGGGAGATCAGATACGCTATCCGGAGAATTTTGCAGATGGAATCGGTCTGTTGGCGGAGGTATTTGAAGAAGATGAGGCTACTTTAGTTGGTTTTACTTCTTCCGAAGGTTATACTTTCGAACGTTCCAAAGCTTTGCGTGGTGAGCAGTGGTGCGGTTTAGTTGTCGATTTGGATAATCAGTCCGAGCAGGCGGAAAAGAAAATAAAAGCATGGTGTCAACAGGTAAAGAAAGAGTTCGCGTAACAACTTTGTTTCTCCTTATAAGATAGTGACGCTATCCGATACAAATAGTGACGGTATATGCTATGGATAGCGTCACTATCCCAAGCATATACCGTCACTATTTTTTCTACATCCATCAGGACTCTTATCCTTTATAAACAAACTTTACCTCTGCCCAACGATTCTTCTCTTTATAATGAACGAAAGTCAGTCCGTTCTTTTCCGCTTCTTCGCGGATGGCGGCAATGTCGTCTACGTAAAATCCACTCATGTAGAGTTCGGAATTCGTATGCATGCAGGTAATATATTGCTTCATATCATTCAGTAATATATTCCGGTTGATGTTGGCGATGATAACGTCGAAAGGTCCTTTTCCTGTAAGCGACGAGGCATCTCCTTGTGAAACGGCAATATCGTCTACGTGGTTCAATTCGATATTTTCGATGGAGTTTCGTACACACCATTCATCAATGTCGATGGCTGTACAGGGGCGTGCGCCCCGCATACGTGCGAGGATGGCAAGAATTGAAGTTCCGCAGCCCATATCGAGCAGAGATTTATCTTTCAATTCGCTGTCCAACAATTCTTCAATGATGAGGCTAGTAGTCTCGTGGTGTCCTGTTCCGAAGGCCATTTGAGGATTGATGACAATGTCATATTCCGCTTTGGGAACATCTTGGTGGAAAGTGCTGTGAATCACACATCGGTTTCCGATAATGATGGGTTGAAAGAAATTTTTTTCCCATTCTTCATTCCAGTCCTTATCTTCTGCTTCGGTGTATGTATAAGTAATATCCGTATCGGGTAGGGGGAACTCGGTGATGGCAATCTTGATGGCGTTTTCATCACAGATTGTCTGTTGGATATATGCGGTCAGTCCGCCTTCACACTCAACAAAACTTTCAAACCCGACTTCACCCAGTACGGCAGCCAGTACGTCAGTGACGATTTCTGTGCAAGGGTGGGTGCGGAATGTGAACTCAAAATACTTCATAGTTGTTTTTAATTCTGGTGAATAATGGACAAAGATAGTTAGAAATAGGGATTTCCCTATTATCCTTTGGGGAAAATCTCCCTCGGACGAAAAATCTCTTCCTTATCTTTGTAACATGAATAAGTTTAAGTAATTACATAAACCGAGATGATATGAAAAAGATTGTTTATTTCTTGCTATTTGCCTTGTGCCTCCCGATAGGCTTGATGGCACAAAGCGTTGATGACGACCTTTACTTCATTCCTTCAAAAGACAAACAGGAGAAGAAAGAAACTCCGGTTAAGAAGGAAACGAAGAAACAGGTGACCAACATCTATACTTCACCGGGTACTACAGTAGTGGTTCAGGACCGTAAGGGAAGAACACGGGATGTGGATGAATATAACCGCCGTTACGATGCACGTGATAATGAATTCGTAATGGATAATGATACCTTATATATAAAAGAAAAATCTAATCCGGATTTGGACGGAGAATGGGTGACAGGCGAATTCAATGGTACGGAAGACGACTATGAATATGCTGAACGTATCATCCGTTTCCGCAATCCGCGTTTTGCTATCAGCATCAGCAGCCCGTTGTATTGGGATGTAGTTTACGGTCCGAATTCATGGGACTGGAACGTATATACCGACGGTATGTATGCTTATGCGTTCCCGACATTCAGTAATCCACTCTGGTGGGATTGGCGTTATGGCTCTTACGGCTGGGGATGGAACTATGGCTGGGGATGGAATCGTCCTTACTACGCTTGGGGATATTCTCCGGGTTATTGGGGCGGCTGGTATGGCGGCTACTGGGGTGGCTGGTATGGCGGCGGTTATTGGGGACATCACCACCACTGGCACGGTGGTCCTAGCTGGGGCTGGGGCGGAGGTGGAAGCAGTCATTGGACAGGTCCTACCTATACGAATCGTCGTTCTTCCGGACAAAGCAGTTACAGAAATTCGTCTCGTCAATATGGTTCGAGTGTTACCCGTTCAGGTAGTGGTTCTTCTGTTCGTTCTTCCGGTGCGTCTTCTTCTTATAGTAGAGGAGAGAGCTCTGTAAGACGTGTAGTGGGTACACGTACTTCAGGCGAACGCGGTAGTTCTGTTAATCGGGTAGAAGGATCGTCACGTCGTAGTAGCAGTACTTATTCTCGTCCGAGCAGTACACGGAGTAGTGGAGCAAGTTCTACTTACTCTCGTTCTTCATCAGGAGCAAGAAGCACTACCGGCAGCAGTACAACAAGATCTTCATCATATAGTCGTGGAAGTTCAACTGCTCCACGTAGTAGTTATTCTAACGGAAGCCGTAGTTCTTCCTCATCTTCTTATGGAACTTCTCGTTCCTCTTCTTCCTCACGGAGTTATTCACCGGCTTCTTCCGGTAGTAGTTCACGTGGCAGTTATTCTTCCGGTGGTGGCGGTGGTTCTACCAGATCTTCTGGTGGTGGCGGCTCCTCCCGTAGTAGTAGAAGATAGGAAGTCAGATGTTTAATTAAAAGGTATGAAAGGTATGAAAAAGATATTTACTATAGCTGTATTGGGGTTATTGGCATCGGCAACTCCGGTTGTGGCACAAACAGTTTATGATGGTGCCAAACTGACCGGAAAAGATTTAAACGGAACTGCACGTTTTGTAGGTATGGGCGGTGCTATGGGAGCTTTAGGTGGAGATATATCCACCATGAGCACGAATCCTGCCGGTATTGGACTATTCCGTAGTAGCGATGTTATGACTTCCTTCGGATTTTCAGCTTATGGAACCGAAAGTAAATACTTGGATAACAAACTGAATTCAGATAAATCGAGAGCTTCGTTTGATAATATTGGATTTGTATTTTCTTCAAAGATCGGGAATAACACTCCTCTGCGTTTTGTGAATTTTGGATTTAATTATCATAAGGCAAAGTCCTTCTATAAGAATATGAATATGAAGGGTAATCTGGGAGATTATTCCCAAACTTTCTTGATGGCTTCGCAAGCTGGAGGTATTGAGGGGTGGGGAGACAACCCTTATGATGATCCGAATATCGGCTGGCTTTCTGTTTTAGGATATGATGGTTGGGTGATAACAGATATAACGACGGATAAGATTAATCCGGCAACAGGTAAGCCCAATAATATTTATACTGATAAGGACGGAAACCAAATTAATAATTTTGAAGGTAAACCTTTGTATGTTTCTCCTGGAAACTATAAAGGAATGTTCCCTTATGGAAATGCTAATTTCCGTTCTGAAGAGCGCGGTGGTATTGACCAATATGATTTTAATGTTTCGTTCAATATTAATGACCGGGTGTATTTAGGATTGACTCTTGGTGCATATTCTGTTGATTACAGTAAGTACACATTTTATGAAGAAGTCTATGAAAGTAATGAAGGGTATGACTTACAAAGTTGGAACAAGATCACAGGTTCTGGTTTTGATGTGAAATTAGGAGCTATCATTCGTCCGTTTGAATATTCGCCTTTCCGTATCGGACTGGCTATTCATACTCCAATCTTCTATAGTCTTGATTATAAAACAAGCGCACAGATTGCATCAGATGTGATTAATGAGGAAACCGGTGAGATGGGGGGAGATGTAGTAAAGACTTGGGATCATGTTCCCGGAAAGGCTGATATGGTTCGTTCATTCAATTTCCAAACCCCATGGACTTACAATGTAAGTTTAGGTTATACAGTAGGGAACAGTCTGGCTTTAGGAGCTGAATATGAATACCAGGATTATTCTTCTATGAAGTTTAAAGATCCGGATGGTTATTCTTCTTCTTTTGAGTTTGAGAATAGCACAACGCCTATGTTGAAAGGAGTTAATACAGTTCGTTTAGGCTTAGAATATAAGGTGATTCCACAATTTGCTCTTCGGGCTGGTTACAATTATAGTACTGCAGCTTTCCATAAGGATGCTTTCAAGGATCTGCCGTATAACTCTATTCAGACAGACACGGATTTTGCCAACTCTAAATCAATGAGTAATTATACATTGGGTATTGGTTATCGCGGATCAATGTTCTATGCCGATCTAGCCTATAAATTCTCTACGTATAAGGAAGACTTCTATCCGTTTGTAAATGGATATACAAATGAAGATGGTGATGTAACTATTGGTTCACCAGAAGCAACGAAAGTTACCAATACGCGTAGTCAGGTGTTGTTTACCGTAGGTATGCGCTTCTAATCTAATAAAGAGACAGTTTTCAATTTCAATAATAACTTTTGTGTGTAAAAAATCCCTGGAATGCTGAGTGTCTACAGCGGTTCCGGGGATTTTTATTAGTATCACTGTTATTCTTTTGTTTTATCTGCGTAACGGAGTCCGTTCATCAATAATTCCACGGCCTCCGTAAAGTCTCATTGTAACAGGACTTCCGGCTTCTATGGTAATATCCTGATCTGCGATGATAGGTTCTTCCTTATCGTCTACAATTACAGAACCAATCTTCTCACCAGCCTTGATTATCTGTGGAATCAAGTTAGTCAGGATACCTTCTGAAATTTTCCGGATACTGATATATTCCGGGGTTGCATTCTTGTCAGCTTCGATTTTACCGTTGAAAAGATCCTGCACACCTTTGTTCTTCAAGAAAAGTTTAACGATTGCTTTACCTTCGTACGGGTTGCCTTTTTCATCAAGTAGAATAACGGGCGCAGTCATTCGCTTGAATGTAAGGGCTACATTGCTAGAACCTTTGCGGGCTTGGGCTGTGCCGAACAAATATTCTAAACCGCCTTTGATGTCACGGTAGCGACTAAAGAGGGATCTAGTCGTTACATCACCGGACAATTCGGGATAATGAGCATAGAAAGTTACAGCTTCCGAATCTGTAGCTGTCTCGCTCCAATTTTGGTTATCTACTCCCAAAGTAAAAGGCTGATATTCCTGCTCGGAAACGGACATTGAAATGACGTCTCCAGCTGAAAAACTACTTTTTAAAGGGAGTGACAGGTTACTGCTGCTACGAGTAACAGCGTCAGTGATACTTTCATTGTCGACAGTAGTAAGAAAGTTGATACCTTCTTTACTGGGATCTTGCAGTTCTTCTTGCTGTTGACAACTGAACAGGCATACTGATGCCATGACAAATAAAAGGCTTTTTCTTTTCATTTGAGGGGTAATTAATAGGTTAATAATAGTGAGAGGTTTTTAATATTCTACTCTGTCTTCTTTGGCCGCCCAGGCTTTGAAGGCAGTAAGGGCTTCATTATGCAATAAGATTTCGGAAGGAAGCTTTCTGTCTTCAGGCTTCAGTTCTAGTTCGTCATAGATAAAAGAGTCGTCGAAGCCAATATTCTTGGCATCGGTCTTATTGTTTCCATAGTACATTTTATCCAATCGCGCCCAGTAAATCGCACCGAGACACATGGGACAAGGTTCGCAGGAAGTATAGATTTCGTATCCGCTAAGATTAAAAGTACCGAGTTTGGCAGCTGCGGCACGTATCGCACTCACTTCGGCATGAGCAGTTGGGTCACAAGATGCCGTAACACGATTTACTCCTGTTGCAACTATTTCCCCCTCTTTCGTGGCAATCACAGCACCGAAAGGACCTCCACCATTTTCAACATTTTCTTTGGAGAGCTCGATTGCTTTCCGCATTAAGTCTTCTCTAGTCATGGCACAAAAAATATATTGTTAGTTTCATTTTCCCTTTGCTTCTTTTTACAAAGATAGAAAAAACTAACAATATACAATGGAATATTCCTATTAATTTTTTAACAGTATCAGTAAACTTCGCAAGAAAATGATACTTTTTTTTGCTTTTTTTCGGGTTATAGTTTACCTAATATCTTGTCCATTACCCAGTTAGTGAGCGTTGCACTTTCTCCGTCGCAGGAGCAAACGGACTTACCTAACAAGTGATCGACCACTGCCTGAATAAGAGGTTGTTGCACATGTTCCGGGTTACCGATACAGATTTCTTCCCGTCCTTTTTCGGTATGTAAGCCGATAGGCTCATAAGTAAAGACAGAGAAACAAATCATTCCCTTGTCACCGATAATTTCAATACGGTCTTCGCGGGCAGAGTCATGGGCTACGAAACACCAGGAACCGCTACCAACCAATCCGCTATCAAATTGGAAACAGGCGCTTAATGTATCTTCAGCAGGATAAAGTCCACCTCGATTGCTCTTATAACCGCTTGCTTCGAGGATACAACCGAACATATCCTGCAACAAATCAATTTGATGCGGAGCAAGGTCGTAGAAGTAGCCACCTCCGGCAATGTCAGCCTGCACACGCCAGGGAAGGTTGTCACGATTGTAATCCAGATCGCGTGGCGGCTGGGCAAAACGAATCTGCACATTGATAATATTACCGATAGTACCGTTCTCTACCAGTTCCTTTACTTTCTGGAAATAGGGGAGATAACGGCGATAGTAAGCAACGAAACAGGGAACTCCCGTTTCATTGGATATGCGGTTGATGCGCGTACATTCTTCGTACGTCACAGCCATTGGTTTCTCAATATAGGCAGGTTTGCCTGCTTTCATGGACATAATGGCATACGTAGCATGTGAGGAAGGAGGAGTGGCAATGTAGATGGCATTTACTTCCGGATCATCGATCAGTTCTTGTGCATCGTCATACCATTTTTTGATTCCTCTCTCTTTGGCATACGCTTTCGCTTTCGCACCGTCACGACTCATCACGGCTACGACTTCCGAATGTTCTACTTTCTGGAAGGCGGGACCGCTTTTGGTCTTGGTTACTTCTCCACAACCAATGAAGCCCCATTTGATAATCTTTTCACTCATAATATATACCTATTGTGTCTGCTTAAACAAACCCCAAAGATAAAGCTATTTTTTGTCAAGAGCAACTTTATTGATTATTAACTTGGCAGAGACAGTGGGAAAACAGACATTACGTTTTATTTCAATAGAGGCTCTGTTTTACCTGAACAGACGGTCTGTTAGGAGAGAACAGAGCCTCTAAAAGATGGCAACGCACACTCTAATTCCGGTAAGAAGCAAGGTGAAGATCGCTATGCACCGGGTTAAAGGAGAATGAACACCGGGCAAAACTGAAAGGAAAGCCGGGGTGGGGGAACTTTCCTCTCTATGAATATGATTTTTTCTTTGATATATAAAAAGAAAGGAGGGAATCACAATTCCCTCCTTTACGTGCAGTTTAATTGAAACTACTTTATCATTAACTCTGTAAAGATACGACATTTGGAAGCGAAAGTCAAGTCTTTGAGAGTTTATTTACTTTCCTCTTTCAGGAAAAGAAGATTAAAAAGATCTTTCGGATTGCTTTTCCGGAACTGCTGATATGCCTTTAAATAATCGGTACGAGTGGAATCTAGCAGATACAGTCGATACAGGTCTTTACATAATTCCTGTTGTTTACCGTTCCATTCGCTGATTTGCTTGTAAGGCCATTCTTTGACTCCTTTGCCGAGATATGGCTTCAGAAAATCGGCAGCTTTGTAAATGCTTCGTCCGTCAGCAGAACTGACAGAAAGAACAGGTACATGGGCTTTTTCTCCCATAGTCGCAATATCTATCAGATGTTGCAGATTAAATTCTGAATATCCGAAAGCCAATGTCCGGCGTAATTCTTCGGGCTGTTTGCCGTCCGGTTCAATCTGTTTGAATACCCGCTTCTTGGGAACTTCCCGAAGTATCCGTTCGGCTACTTTATGATTGCCTGTATAGAGTGCAAATGCAATGGCTTGTGCATCATAAGCAGTACTATGATTGTTGGGGCGGCTGGCTTCTTCTTTTCCTTGTTCGCTAGTCAGAATCCAGTCCAGTAATTGCCCGAACCATTTTTTTAGCTGCTCTGAATCTTTCGAGGTGAACGAACGGGATTTTTCAAGAAGCTGAACGGCATCCAGCATTTCCACTAACGAATAAGTATCTATCACACCATAGCAACGGCCAAGATCATTATTATGTCCGGGCGCAACCTGCGCATATTTCAGATGTGGGTTCATGCAGGTTTTCTTATCTAGAAACCATACACGAATCTGTTTGGTTGCTTTCAGTGCATACTGTTCTTTGCCACTGAAATACCACGCAAGTGCGAGTGTCGTGACATTATTTGCCATCTCTCCCAAGCGGTTACGGTCCAGTTTATCCAGTTCCGGATTGGATACACCATCGTGGCTGATATAAGGTTTACCGTCCGGCTTGGTCGGGTCCGGCCAGAAATAGCGTGCCTGGCTCAAGTAGTCGTGTTTGTCTCCGCTTGGTGGCGTTTTATCTTTCATCATAACAGAAAGATAGTGGGCGTTCAAAGCCTTGTCTGCCTGCTTTAGTAAGTTCTGATAAGTGGCGCTGTATGCGGCTTGATTGAGAGACTTTTTCACTTGTTCCAGATGTTCCGCATTCCAGATGCTCTGGGCGCAAACAGTCATTGCAACAATGCTGAAAGCCAGTGACAAACGGATTCTCTTGGAGTAGTTCGCTCGTAGATTCATGGGATAATATAACTTTTTGGGTACTCGTTTTATTGTATTGTCTATTTCTCGTAATATACATTCATAATGATGGTGTTCAGTTTTCTGTCTGTTTGAATATTCAGCTGTTTCACCCAAATCAATCCGAATTTCTCCTTATGATAGAAGTAATACACTTCTCCTGCTGCAACAGTCGGAGTATTTGTTTTGATATCAGACGCTTTCACATCTCCGATGTCATCCCGGATATTGGTGATTTCACCGTTTGTCACTTTGGTAATCAGTGCGTCATCTGTGACTTTCTTGAACGGAGTTGTCTGTGTGGATTCTTTCCAGATGGCATAATCATTCAGATTCAAAGCTGTACCATTGCAAAACTGACTGTTCAGAAGATTGGTTCCGATATTGGCCGGGTTCAACAGACGCGCTGTGGGTGCACCGCTAGTATTATCCATTGCGAAAGTAACCCATTCTTTATGTTCGACTACATCGCATGGAGTCATCGTCCGTCCATTCGTAACATCAAAGAAAGCATTCTCCGTTCCATGACTTCCCAGTTCGATATCCTCCCAAAGGACGTATGGCAGGGTAGGTGTCGGTTTCACAGTTACGCTTCCCGATACGGCTAGTTCCTGATTATCTCCCAACACGTTGTCATACACTAATACTACGTTGTCGATTACTAAATTTTCGGTAATGTCTTCGGGAGCATTGAAAGAAAGGCTGGTAGCGGTAGCTGTAAACTCGTAAGATTGACCGTTTACCATTAGTTTCTTGATAATATTCAGGTTGGTTCCGGCCAGCGTAATAATGGCTCCTGTGCCCACTTCTCCTTCCAGAACAGTGGTGACAGTAGGAATAACCGGTGGCACGATTACTTCAAAATCATTAGATACATTCACGGTATTGGTGGTATACGTAACGCTCAACTGGACTTTTTTAGTTACATCGAAAGTTGAGGGTACGGTTACCATAAGTGAAGTATGCGAACGGTCCGGATTGGGATCGAAAGATACCACTTGATCTCCGAAGTTTACCTTAGTAATCAGGTGCATATTCTTTCCTGTAAGTGTGATCTTATCTCCGATAGTAGCAGAACTTACATCAGTGGTGACACCCGGCACTACCACTTCGAATGCATCACTCAAAGTCAGTTTGTGTACCGAATTGTAAGTGGCAACGACAGAGATATGCTGCGTCACTTCAAAATTATCGGGCACCGCCACTATCAGCGTGGTTTGTGAACGGTTGGATGGCTCGGTGGTGATGTTGACCACCTGATTGTCAAAAGCCACTTTAGAGATCAGATGCATATTCTGCCCGGTAAAGGTAACCTCGTCACCGATTGCTACGGAATAATCCGTAGCCGGTGGATTGACAGACGTTTCCGGAATTATAATTTCATTGTCACGGGTACATCCGTACAACAAACCTATCAGGCAGAACAAGACTGCCGATAATGCGGTAAATTTATATTGTCTTTTCATTGTCTTTCGTCTTTTTTAGTAACGTTGATAATACAGGTCGAAAGTAATCGTTGCATTGGCATCATTCGTCGCCTTAACAGCGTCAAAATCTACATTGACAGAACGGATAATCATAATACCGAATTTATTCTTCTTCAGATTCTTGAACACAACGACACTACCTGCCTTGTATATATTCGATGCTTCTTTATCCTCTGCTTCCGCTTTCTGACGACTACGTACCGAGTTGGAACCTTCCGCATCCATATCAATATTGAATAATGCTTTGGTAATCTCGTCGGTAGGAGATATTTCTTCGATGTTTCCTTCTTTAATGTTTCTAATCAGTTCGCCATATCCTTTGCTTTCTTGAAGTACAAGAAGTTTAGTGACGGTAGAAGTAAACTCACCAAAGTTTTCGTTGACTTCGGCTTCCGTAGAGGAACTCTTCAATGGGGGTAATGGAGTACCGTTACACCAGTAATTTCTCAAATTAGCTTTTATGTTCTGCGGACCGTTCAATGCAAAATCATTATTACTGTTGTGTACCGCTGCAAAATCAATCAGGGCACGGGAATCTACATCTTTCAGGATACAAGTGGTGGAAACCTGTCCGGTAGTTCCGTTAATCATATTACCGAAATCTTCATTGCGGTGTGCGCCCATTTTCAGATTCGGATAGCTGAATACTCTCGGAATAAATACATAACAGTCATTCCGTAATGTCAGACTGCCTGTTCCCTCATAATATTTGGCCAGAACATCCACAGTAGCACTCTCCGGCAATTCCGGAACACGGAATACAATGCTGTTGGCAGTCTTCTCAACGAAGTTAGTCACTTTCACTTCATCCCCGAAATGGATGCTTTCAATCAAATTCAGGAAAGTTCCGTTGAGGGTAATCAGACTTCCCTCGGTCACCCGTTCTGCCATTGCGTCAATGGTCGGAATATCTTTGATGATTTCAAAAGCAGGACCCTCCGGTTGAGTGAACTGCTCTCCTGTAGAGTCAAGATAATAGAGGGAGATAGGAGCGGCATCCGTGATGACGAAAGGAATGGTTGCTACGATTTCTCTTTCGGACTGATAGGAGATAGAAGCCTCTTTATCACCGAAACAAACTTTGGACACGATGTCCAGATTCTCACCCTGTATTTCAATCTGATCTCCCACGTGCGCTCCGGCAGGAACATTCTTCACTTGGGGAACCGGATATACAATCGTAAATGACTGCTCACTTTCCGTCTTTTTTTCTTTCGTACTAAGAACGATTTTCCCGTTTCCGGCATTGGCGGGAACTACAATAACAATCTCCTGTTGAGAGAGCTTATAGCGTATCGTAGCTTCTACGCCACCAATCGTTGCCTTTTGTATATCGCGCAGGAATTCTCCTTTGATAGTGATTTCCTGTCCGAACTTACCGCTTGTCGGGGTGAACTCTATAATTTGAGGATCACCCTGCTCGATGACATCAGTCGATTCTTTTTCGTTGCAGCCTGCCAGCGCAGTGAGAACGAAGAAGATGAATAGGCTATAGAATTTATTTTTCATGATTCAGTGTCGTTTAGTATTAATAGTTAGGGTTCTGTGTGATGACGCCCGGATTATTGTCGATTACGCTTTGTGGAATCGGAAGTATCAACTGATAATCCTTTAACTTGTTGATCTGTTGGGTGTAGCCTGCATAGAAATCCCATTCGGTTTCCTGAATATGCTTGTTGATTACCTCTATGGCCTTGCCCCAACGCAAGAGGTCGAACCAGCGTTGATTTTCGAAAGCCAGTTCCAGACGACGTTCTTTCTCAAGATAGGTGCGGAATACGTTACGGGTAGTCACTGCATCACTCTCGATTTTGCTTAGTCCGGCACGTTCACGTACCAGATTCAGGTATTTCAACCCGGCAGAGGGACCGTCTACTTCGTTCAATACTTCCGCATACATCAGTAGTACATCTGCATAACGAATGACAGGCCAGTCATTTTCAGCATCGTATCGTATGGATACTTCCGAAAGGAATTTCTTTACATAAGCCACTTGTGCTTCCACGTCTTTACTCTTATCATAATAACTGTCTGCCATGCTGACGTCCTTTCTCAAATCCTCTTTGCTGTAAGCGGCGGATATTTCTTTCGTAGGATAATTCTTACCGTCACCGCTACCCGTGATTACGTTCGCGCCACTGTTTTGCGGTGCAAATGTATTGGCAAACGGAGAACCGATTCCCAGACTACCGCTTTTATAGCGTACAGTGAAGATAATATCATCGTTCATCTCTTTGGTTGTATCAAACACGTCGGCATATTTGACATTCAGTGTCTCGCCTTTGGCAGTCACTACATCGCTTAATAACGGTTTGGCATCTTCATACCGTCCGAGGGTAAGATACACTTTAGCCAGTAGAGATTTGGCTGCCAGTACTGTGGCACGTCCCAGATCATTAGAGCTGTATGTGATGTCCTGTAAATCCGTAACGGAACGTTTCAGATCGTCGATGATTTGCGCATAAGTGGCCTGCACCGAACTGCGGTCTTTCTTTAGTGATTCTGCGATACTGATCTCTTCTGTCACCAGAAAGGTAGGGCCGAAGAGACGTACCAGATTGAAATAATGATAGGCACGGATAAAGAGAGCTTCACCCTCGAATTGTGCACGTTTCTTTTCGTTCTCCACTACGGCCAGCACTTCGGGTTTCAGTATTGAGTTGCAGTTATTGATATTCTGATAGGTAGCTTCCCAGTAGGTGCGGATATTCGGGTTGCTGGCGTCCATTGTTCCAAGGTCCAGTGCCAGCAGTTGCATGAATGCGTCGTTGCTGGAACGGGTGCCGTTCATGCGAGTGTTGTCCGAGCGAAGTTCCGTCAACGCCCATTCTATATTCAGTGGAGCGTGTATGCCTCCGTAACAACCGATGACGGCTGTGTTCACTTCCGTTTCATTTTGGTAGAAGTTGATATCGGCTATGTAAGAGTCCGGCGTGATGTTCAGGTCGCAGGAGGCGAGTCCCAACGCACAGGTTGAGAGAATACCGATGAATGTATGTTTTAGTTTCATTGTTATTTGTCTTTAAGGAGTTAGAAATTGAGTTCGAATCCGAAAGTGACTGTCGATTGCAGGGGGAACCCACCTGACTGGTAACCGTTGATAAGAGGAGAACTGTAAGAACCACTCGTCTTACGTGCTTCCGGATTAATACCACGGTAGTCCTTGGACCAGATATAGAACAGGTTCTGTCCTGAAGCATAAAGACGGAGTGAACTGATACCGATCTTCTTCAACTGCTTCTTATTGAACTTATAGCCTAAAGTCACATTGCGCAATGCTACATACGAGCCGTCTTCAATCAGGTAATCCGTAAATTCCCAGGCGACACCGCCATTTGCTGCGAAAGAGGGAGTTTTTCCGTCGCCCGGATAGTCTGCACTGATCCAGCGGTTTTTCACGTAGTTGCGGTTGAACTTCTTGGTTTCGGTAAAGTAACCGTCACCGTTGAATACATCCAGTCCGTGAACTCCCTGAATCATAACGTAGAGGTCGAAGCCTTTCCAGGTCAGTGTATTGGTGAATCCCCATGTTGCTGTCGGGAATGGGTTGCCGATTTCTGTACGGTCTTTGTCATTAATCACTCCGTCGTCGTTGATATCTACAATCCGGAGACTGCCTGGTACGGCACTGGCCAGGTGGGGAACAGCGTCCACTTCTTCCTGACTTTTGTAAATACCGTCTGTCTTGTAGCCGAAGAAAGAAATGGCTCTCTTGCCTACCTGTGCCAGATATGTTTCGTTACGTTCACCCGTAGAGATCAGTCGTTCTTCTCCCGAAAGTTCCAGTAACTTGTTGAAGTTGGAAGAGATATTGAATGAGCTTTCCCATTCAAAATTCTTGGTGCGGATATTATGGGTATTCAGTTCCACCTCAATACCACTGTTGCGGATACGTCCGATATTATTCCAGTAATTATTGAATCCGGTGAAAGAAAGAACCGGCTGTTTGAATAATAACTGTTTGGTGATGGAGTAGTATCCGTCCACTGTCAGGTTGATACGGTTGTTCAGGATGCTCAAGTCGAATCCGGCATTGTATTCGTAAGTCTGTTCCCAAGTGATGCGGTTGTTACCTTTGGTTTCGCTGGTCTTGGCGAGTCCGGAGATCAGATTGCCATTTCCCTCTCCCAATGCGTAATTGTTGGGATAGAGCAGGTCATAGTATGAATTGGCAGGAATGCTGTTATTACCTGTCACACCGAAACTGGCACGGACTTTCAGCAGGTTCAGCCAACCGAATTGTTTCAGGAAAGATTCTTCCGAAGCACGCCATCCCACAGATACCGAGGGGAAGTAACCCCATTGATGACCGTCGGCAAACAGAGAACTTCCATCTGTACGGATGCTGGCAGAAAGCAGGTATTTCTCATCATAACTGTATGTGGCACGTGCCAATAGGGACATCATTGCCGTACGGTATTTCTGGGTATAAGTTCCGTCGAGGTCGAAAGAAGTTGCAGCGTTCAGCGTATGGATATAGTCGGTGGGGAAGCCCAGTCCGACGATACCGGCAGTTCTTTCAGAAGTAGTCTGCGCTGTATAGCCGGCCAGTACGGAGTAGTCATGCTTCCCTGTCTTTCCGGTATAGTTTAACGTGTTCTCGCTCAATAAGTCGATATACAGACGGTTGGTATAAGTACCCATAGCTGATTCTTCATCTTTCTTGGCAGCATAATCACGATATTGATTGTTCTGGCGATACTTGATAAAGAAACCGTTGGAAGTGGTGAATACCAGTCCTTTCATCAGTTGGACATTGAAAGAGGCATTCGCCTGCAGGTTGTAGTCCTCGCGGAAACGTTCTTCCGTATCCATCAGTGAACGCGGATTGTTATTGCTCGAACCGAAAGGACTGCTGGACGGGGTGAAAGTTGTTCCGTCCTCACGGGTATAGGTAACATTGCTGAAGTCACTGCCTCGTGCATACGAACCGATAGGTTTGCCGGTCAGCGCAGAAGTGGCAGCAGTATGGCGTACAGGCATGAAAGAGGGCGTACGATAGAAATCCATGAAGTTGGTGGCAGGAGTTTCTGTCTTGGTGTACGACGGTGCCAGATTCAAACTGAAGTCTACCCGTTTGGATAGTTTTGCATTGATGCGTGAACGCAGGTTCAGGCGGGTATAGTTGCTGTTGAGCATGATACCGTCTTCCTGTGCATAGTTGCCCGAAATATAATAAGTGATGTCATTCTTGCCACCTGATACGGAGAGCTGCACCTGGTGAATCTGCGGACTGCTGTTCAATCCTTCTTTCTGCCAGTCGGTGTAGTTATCAATGAGACCGAAAGCCTCCTCTGTCTGTGACATTGTTTTATTTTTCAATACCGATTCGTATCCGATCATGCTGCAATAATCTTGTGAACTCATGATGGGATGTAACTTATAAGCCCATTTCAAACCGGTGGAAGCTTTCACGCTGTATTTCGGTTTACTGGCTTTTCCTGTCTTGGTAGTAACCAGGATAACGCCATTGGCTGCACGTGAACCGTAGATGGCTGCCGAAGCGGCATCTTTCAATACTTCGATGGAAGAAATATCCGCCATATCGAGTGTGGAAAGACCGTCCGGTGTGGGATAACCGTCGATGACGATCAGCGGAGAACTGTCGGCACTGATAGAACCCATACCACGCACACGGATTTGCGGGGCGGCTCCCGCTTCGGAAGTAGAGTTCTGTATATTGACACCGGCAATTTTACCTTGTAATAACTGGTCTACCTGGGTCACGGGAATATCTGTCAGGTTGTTGATATCCATCTTGGACACAGATCCCGTCAGGTGAGACTTTTTCTGCACACCATAACCTACGACTACCACTTCATCTAGTGTCTTTGTATCTTCCAGCAGGTGAATATCCAATTTGTTTTTACCGTTGATGGCAACTTCCTGTGGGGTGTATCCGATGTATGAAACCACCAGGATAGACTTGGAAGAGGGGACACTCAACGTAAACTGACCGTCCATGTTGGTGATTGTACCTGCGGTACCACCTTTTACTTTCACATTCGCTCCGGGGATTCCACCCTGACTGTCGGTCACTGTTCCGGTGACGGTAAACGACTGTGCATAAGTGACGGTAACGCACGGAACACAGAATAACAGTATCAATGCCATTACCAAAGGGTAATGAATAAATTTGTTCCTCATCTGATTAGTATTTTAAGTGTTTCTTATTCTAAACTATAGATTAAATGAATTCTTTTGTTAGCGGGTGTCTCGCGGAATTGAGCGCCGATGGCTTCATATCCGGCTTTCGGATCAAAGAACGATGCACGGCGAAGAATCCAGCAGGCTTCTTCCTGTTTCTTGTCCCATTCCTTGATTTGTTGGTAAGGCCATTCGCTCTGTGGTTTGCCGATATATGGAATCAGAAATTTCAGTGCTGCCGTGATGGAACGTCCGTCCTGGCTGGTAGCGTTGTAAATATCCTGTCCCAGCGTGGAGGCGATTGAACACATATCGAGCATGTGTCCCAGATTGAAGATCGTATATCCCAGGGCAGTAGTGCGTGCAAGTTCCAATGGCTGTTTGCCATCCGGTTCTATCTGTGCGAACAAACGCTTTTCGGGAAACTCCTGAATGGTTTTCATGGCAAGGTCTTGATTGCCTGTATATAGAGCATAAGCTGTCAGTTGCACGTCATAAGCCAGACCGTGATTGTTCTTTGCTCTCTGTTCTTCGGCAGCTACGGGACTGGTCTGCATCCATTCCACTAGTTGCGTGAACCATTCTTTCATCCCTTTCTTTACTTTGGGAGTAAATGCTTTCGAGTTCTCCATTAATGTCATGGCATCAATCATTTCCGTGAACGAGTAAATATCAATCATGCCTGCACCACGTCCCATGCCTTTATTCTTTCCGGGGATGGTTTGTCCGTAAGTGAGGTGCGGATTCATCTTCGTCTTGGCGTCCAGAAACCAGACATTCAGGAAATCTACGGCTTTTTGCGCATATTTCTCATCACCGGAGAAGTAATAGGCAAGTCCCAGTGTGGTGACTGCTTTCGACATATCTCCCAGTTTGTTGCGGTCGAGCTTATCCAATTCCGGATTTCTTTGTCCGTCTTTACGGATATAGGGCAAACCGTCCGGTTTGGATGGATCCGGCCACCAGTAAGGGCCCATGCTCATATAATCGTGTTTGTCTCCGCTATCTGCTGTCATTGTTTTGTCCATTACGGACGGCGGAGTCATCTTCAAAGCCTTGTCGGCATCTCTTAAAAGAGTTTTGACGGCAGGGGCATATAGAGGTGAATTGGCTTTTTCTTTTACTTTGGCTAATTTTTCCGCAGCATAGATGCGGGTGTTGGCTACCTGTGCGTTCAGTGTGAAAGCAGAGGCGAACAATAATGTGCATACTAATAAGTTTTTCATATTCTATTGATTTTATAGTTTATTGAATCCATAATAACGGGTGACGGATGGGAAGATTACGTACCACCTCTTCGTTGGTGGGGAAATGCTCCAGTTGCATCCATGTGTTGAAAAATTCTTTATTGAAATGATGTAATGTGCCGAATAACAGGAACGGTTGCGCCACTGGCCATTCTTCCCAAAACATAATGTCGGGTTGTCTCTTCCAGCTACTTTTGTCTTTTACGTATGGATAAAGCCAGGCGATACCCTTATCGATGTTTTTGCCGTCCGGTGTAGTGTAATTCCATATATCTTCTTCTCCAGTAGTGAGCAGTTGGCAGATAGTGGCCATTGCGTCAAGGTTGAAAAGAGAATAACCGTAGGGCTTGGTGCGTTCCAGTTCTAAAGGGAAACTGCCGTCTGCAGCCATTTGATTGGGTAAAAGTACTGTTTTATAACGTTCCGTGCAAAAACGAATCATTTCCCGGTTGTCCGTGAACAAGGCAAAGGCAGCGGTTTGCATGACCCAGCAGGTGCCATGATTGTTTTTCGCTTCCATTTCTTTGATTCCGTAACGGTGTGTGGACATCCAGGTCAGATAATCGGAGAACCATTGTTTGATAGTCCGCACTTCTTCCTTGTCAATCATCCCTTTCGCTTCCATAAGGCGGAGCGACTGCACTACTTCGATCAGGTGAATCGTATCGATGATTCCTATCCCTCGTCCTGTTGCTACTCCCTTGATGGCCTGTGCATACAGCAGATTGGGATTCATCTGTGTGTCCGGGTTGACAAACCATGCCCGGATATGTTGCATGGCTGCATCGGAATATACTTGTTTACCCGTAAGTATCCAGGCGGAAGTAAGGTCGCCTACCAGTTGGCTCATTCGAATCATGGCCTGCCGATGTGCTGTGAAATTCTCCGGATTGGTTTCTCCATCCCGGCGGATATAAGGACCGTCGGGAGCTTCCGGATTCGGCCACCAGTAATCACCCTCCGAATAGAAGTCATGAATACCTCCGGCACTTCTTGTCGCACGGGTAGCGGTCACAGTGACCGGTTCCTCATGAAGTGCGGCATCTGCCCGTTGTATCGTTTCTTTTTCTAAAAGGTGACGAATCTGTTCGGCTGTGTCTTCTCCGGCAACTGCCGTAGTAGTGCCAAAGAATATAATGAAACCTATTGAAATTATTGTCTTTCTCATGGTGCTTTTCTCCTTTCTTATTCAGCTTTCACTTCTATTCGGCTTTCACTTCGATGAAAGCAGTTTGAATGCCCGGTGATTTTACAGCTACCTGGCATGTGCCGTTCAAGTCAATGCGAATTGCAGCTCTGCCATTATAAGCCTGTACTTTCCGGGAGCCGGTGGATGTTCCTAAGTTCTGAATCAGTTTTCCGTCTCCCGCAGCTTCAAATGAGATTACATTTGCCGCATCCAGGCAGGGAATCCCTTTGTTGTCTGTCAGCTGGGCTTCCACCCATACGATAGAACCTTTATCGGGGTATGTCTTCAACTTCAGTTGTTTCGGATTGCTCCATTCTTCTGTCTGGTAGTTGAAACTTATTTCATCCGTAATGGCTGCTTTCATGTTACCTTTACCGAGTCCTTTCACTGCAACCGCTTTTATGTTATTTTCTCCTGCTTTCAGTATGCAGTTCCAGTGAAGTCCCGCTGCCGGAAAATCCTGGCTGTTGCGTTGCTTGACTCCCTGACTGACGCCGTTCACGAACAGCTCTACTGCTGCACAGTTGGAATATACCAGAATCTCTTTTTCTTCGTTCACTTTGCCCCATCGGGTCCGCCAGTTATGACCGTAAATATGAATCATAGGCTGTTTAGTCCAGTAAGACTGGAAGACGTAGTAGGCTTCTTTTTTAGTAAGATCCCGTTCTACCACTCCTTTCTGATTGACGTATGGCACCGGATTATCGGGGCGGAGAGGGGTGGAGAAATCTTTGAATACCCAAAAGGCGGTTCCTGTCAGCCAAGGCATTGTTTCTTGCTCTTTCAGGTGCCAGTCGAATAGTTTTACGATATACGTTTCCGACCAGTCTCCATCTCTGGAAGCACGGGGATCTCCGCCTTGCAGGGCGAAGTCACCTGCCCGTTCGTCGGCACTGGTTCCACCCGTAATTGCTTGTAGTGGGTTGAAAGGATATTCGGAATGACGTCCGGCATGTGAGTCACCTCCCCATTCTACGTGCAGGAAATGTTTCACCCGTTTCATCTCTTTCTCCGAAATACTCTTGTAGTCTGTAAATTGTCCGCGATACCAGCCTGCCCAAATGGAGGGAGAATAGACATCTACAATATCATTGCAGAAGTCACATCTGCGGATGGAAGTCATACGTGACGGATCGAGTTGGTGTGACAAGTCATTCAACTCTTTCATGAAAGCTCGGATGGCCGATTGTTCGAATGTTGAGAAATCATTGGGCCAGTCATTCTCATTTCCCAATCCCCAAAGGATGACGGAGGGATGATTGCGATGCTGGGTAATCATGTTGGTCAGCATCCGGCGCGCTTGTGCCTGATATTTCTCTCCTCCCAGTCCACCTCTGCACCAGGGTATTTCTTCCCATACCAAAATGCCTAACTGATCGCATAAACGGAGGATGATGTCCGATTGTTGGTAATGTCCCAAACGGATAAAGTTGACTCCCATCTCTTTAATCAGTTTCATTTCTGCTTCCATTTGCTCTTCTGTCATAGCGGCGCCTACTCCGGCATGGTCTTCATGCCGATGGGTTCCTCTTAACAGCAGACGTTCTCCGTTCAACCGGAAAGGTCCGTTTTCAATGAATTCAAAGTGGCGGAATCCGATGGATTCTGTAATAGTCTGTTTGCTTTGAGGAGTAGTCGATGTCAGTTCGCAGGTATAAAGTTGAGGCTGGTCGGGACTCCATAGAATCGGATTCTTAATCGTTGTCTCGAACAGGGGATTTGTCCCCAATGGAAGAACTGTCGTTGTCTGTTCCCATACCTTTTCTCCATTAGGCGCCTTCAATAAAAGGTGAATGCTTGCCTGGCGAATATCATTCGGGTTATGAAATGTTCCCTGTATCTTTAGAGAAGCGCTTTTCATATCTTTCTCTACAGGGGTATCTATCTGTATATTGCTGAAAGACACTTCGGGTTGGTAAATCAGATTCACGTAGCGGTAAAGACCACCGTATAAGTTGAAATCCGACAGGTCGGACGGAATCATCTCCGTATCTCTGGTATTATCGCAACGAACGGACAATGGAATTCTGCCATTGAAGCGTTTAGCGCAATCCGGGTTGGCAAGGGCTTGTTGAACGGCCTCGGTGATATCGACACTCCAACCGTCGTAGCCTCCTGTGTGACTGGCTACTTTATACGTATAGACATACACTTCCGTTTTTTGTCCTGCTCCCTCAAACTCCAGTATGACGCGTCCATTGAGATATGGATTCTTGATAGAAAGCTGAGTACGATACCATCCTGCGCCCTGATAATAATTGATATCCGGGTCTACTGCATCTTCTGCATTGAAACAGTGGGGTAGGGTAACCTGTTGCCAGATAGGCACTGCTTCGGAAGAACCGGGAGCGGCGGGACGTACTGCTTCCCAAATGCTTCCAAGGTCACCTTTCAGGTATTCCCATGAGTCTGTCAGCCGGATTCTTTGTTGAGTCGGAATCGTGGCATTCAACGGGAGTATCAGCAGATTGAACAGGATGAATATGGAAGATAATCTTTTCATAATTAGTAATGTACTAATAAAGATAAATAGTAAAGTGATGTTATCGTGAGAGTTGTCGGAAGATTTAGAAAAGACTTTCTTCCTTTTCTAATTTTGCTTTGCGGAGCAAGGCTTCCAGGAAATAATAGTCGGCGTATGAAAGCGGGACATCTATTTCGCTGTCGTGTGGTTTGGAACCTGTGCTGTGCAGCAACAAGAATCCTTTATCTCCGTTTAGTTGCGCACGATAGCTATGCGTCAGATTCTGGAGAATCTTATCGGCTTCCTGCTTGTATTGTTCTTTCTTTTCGGGAACGTATGTGCTTAGTTCATAAAGGGCGGATGCCATACAGGATGCAGCGGATGCGTCACGGGGTTCGTTTGGTATTCCGGGTGCGTTGAAGTCCCAATAAGGAATCAGGTCTGCCGGCAGGGTCGGATTGTTGAAGATGTATTTCTCCACTTTCTCCGCCTGTTGCAGGAATTCGGGTCTGCCGGTTTCACGATAGCACATGGTGTATCCGTATAAGGCCCATGCTTGTCCGCGTGCCCATGCTGATTCGTCGGAATATCCCTGATGCGTCATTTTGCTGCGTACCGTTCCGTTGATGGTATCGTATTCTACTACATGATAGCAACTGTTGTCTTCACGAAAGTGGTTCTTCATGGTAGTGAGTGCATGGTTGACTGCTATATTATAATAGGTGGAGTCGTTCGTTTCGCGGAATGCCCAGAACAGAAGTTCGAGATTCAGCATATTATCGATGATAACGGGGAATTGCCATTTGTCTGCATGGTGGTCCCAGGAACGGATACAGCCGATTACCGGTTTGTAACGGGTAATCAGGGTGCGTGCGGATTGCAACAGAATATCTTTATAAGTGGAATCTCCGGTCAGACGATAACCGTTTCCATAGCTGCAATACATCTTGAAGCCCATGTCGTGTGTCTTTCCGTTATTTTTTTCGCGTTCCAGAATTTCTGTATGTTTCTGCGCCTGCTCTTTCCAATATGGATTGTGCGTGTACTCATATAGATACCAAAGCTCACCGGGGAAGAATCCACTGGTCCAGTCTTTAGAAACAACCAGTTCCAGTGAACCGTCCGGTTTGATACTGCGGGGATTGGTTAATTCCCCCCAGCCCTTACTTTCTCTCTTTTCTCTACTCTCTTGTGATTCATTGGCACGTGCCTCGTCTATTTGAGTCAGTGCGTATTTTAATTGCTGTTCGGCAAATGCGAAGTTAGAAGCAACGATATCTTGCTCTTTAGAGTGATTACAACTGGTAAGTGTGATAATTCCAAGTCCGAAGACCAACAAGTAGTTTTTAATCTTTGTTTCCATATGATTATATTAAGTAGAACAACATTGCAAATGTATGGAAACAGAGTAGAATCGGTTTGTCTAATGATGCCAGATGTTTGCATTTTCATCCCAAACAAATAAAAAAATCCATGCTGTAAGCCTTGTTGGGACATTTTTTATTGTTTGGGACGATTTTGTAAATCGGCTATTCCCGGATGGTATCAATATCTGTATGGCCTGAATATGACTTTTGATATTCCGATGGAGAAACACCGTAAGCTGATTTGAAACATTTCGTGAAATAGGCGAGAGTACTGAATCCCGTGGCCGTTGCAATTTCGGTAATGTTCATTTCTGTTTGCTTCAGCATTTGTGTAGCTATCTCCAAACGTTTATGACGGATAAGGTCATTCAACGGCAGGTCGGTGATAGCTTTCAGTTTCCGGTAAAGATTGCTCCGGCTGAATCCCATCTCTTCACAGATTTTGTCTACTTTCAAATCGGGGTCGGTGAGATACTTTTCAATGATTTTAAATAGTTTCTGCATGAATTTCTCATCGGCGGAGGTCGTTTCCACTTCAATTCCCATGGATTGCAGGGAGAAGTTTTTGCTATATACGGATTTTAGCTTTTCCCGCTGTGCCAGAAGATTGTAGATACGTACCAGCAGAACATCAATATTAAATGGTTTAACCACATAATCGTCTGCTCCCGACAAGAATCCCTCTTTGACGTGCATCACCATCGTGCGGGCAGTGAGTAGAATAACGGGAATGTGTCCCGTCTGCAGATTGTTCTTGATAAGTGCGCAAAGTTCCAGTCCGTCGATACCGGGCATCATAATGTCCGTCACTACCAGGTCGGGAAATTCTTTCAGGACAATTTCAAAAGCATCTGAACCGTTGTCGGCTTCCAATACGTTGTAATATTGTTCCAGGTGTCCTTTTACATAACTTCGTATTTCTTCATTGTCTTCTACCAATAGAACCGTTTTGCCGGGTAGGGATGGGGTGGTTCCGGAAATGGTGTTTTCGGAATCAATGGTTCCGGACATACCTTTTTCTACTTGTTCATTGTTTTTTTCCGAGAGAACGGCAGTATCCGCCACCTCTTCTTCTGTCATGGTGTGGTTCGGTAATAGGATAGTGAATACGCTTCCTTTGGGAGTATTGGCTGTGACTCCAATTTCTCCGTGATGCAGATGAACGACAGATTGAGTCAGGCTTAATCCGATACCTGTGCCATTCATATTCTCGCTACCTGTCGTGTGACCGACCTGGTAGAAGGGAGTGAAGATTTGGGTACGTTCATCTTCTGGAATTCCTTTTCCCGTATCTGCTACCTGAATCACTAAATAACTTCCCTGATGGGAGGTGATAAGCGGAGAATGTTCCGATAGCCAGTCGCTATGTTCCTGGCGGAGAGTGTCTATATCTGTAATCAGCAGTAAACGCAGCGTGATTGTATCTCCCGGTACTGTGAATTTAAAAGCATTCGACAATAAATTGAAAACGGCTTTTTCGAGTAAGCCCTGATCGAAGCAGGCTGTCACCTCGCCTTGAGGAGCCTGATATTCGAAACGAATCTGTTTGCTTTCGGCAATCTGCCTGAATGTGTAGAATATTTCGAGCAGGAAAGCATTCAGGTCGCTTTGAGACAGTTGGAGAGTGAGATTACCACTCTGGTTCTTCTGTAAATCCATCAATTGATTGACGAGAAGTAATAATCGGCGGGCATTTTTCAGAATCATGTCCAGTTGTGTTCTGATAAACTGGGGAACTTCTGCCCGTTTCATCAACTCTTCCAGCGGGCTGATGATAAGTGTCAGCGGAGTACGTAGCTCATGCGAGAAGTTGGTGAACAGGTGCAATTTTGTCTGATGGAATTCTTCCATGCGTTGTTTCTCCATTTGCTTCATGCGCAGGTCCAGTTCCAGTTTATGTTTACTGTACATATAATAGCCGATGGTAAACATGATTCCTAATGCGGATAGGACATAAAGGATATAGGCCAGCGGCGTTCCCCACCACGGAGAGCGAATGATGATTTCCATTTTCTTTCCGGTTTCATTCCATACGCCGTCATTGTTGGATGCTATGACCTGGAATGTATATTTTCCCGGAGCAATGTTGGTATAGAATGCTTCTTTACGACTACCTACGTAATTCCAGTCTTCGTCGTGACCGGAGAGTTTATAGGCATATTGGTTCTGTTCGTGCAGAATATAGTTCAAGGCACTGTACGCAATGGAAAAATTATTCTGATTGTAGGCAAGAACCAATGTTTGCGTATCGTCCGGGGCACTATCCAGCAAATGAGTATCATCATTCGGTGTGATTACCTTATTGTTTACCGTCAGTTGGGTAAGTACTACCGGTGGCATGGTGTTATTCTTTAGAAGAGAGCCGGGAGTAAAAGAAAGGAAACCATTGCTTCCACTAAAGTAGACCTCACCGTGGGGCAGACTAATGACTCCCTGCGGTGTAAACTCCAACGTTTCGGAACCGACAAAACAGTCATAACTGCGTATCTGCCCGGTCTTGGTATTCAGTTCGGCTATTTCTTTATCGACACTAATCCATAAGTTATTGTTGTGCTCCACCATGGCATATACCTCATTATTGGGTAGCCCCTCTTTCTTGCCAATATGTTTGACAACGCCTGTTCCTTGTTTATACAGATATATTCCTCCTCCGAAAGTGCTGAACCAGATTTCGCCATTCGCTTTGCGCACTATGGAAGTGATGTAGTTGTTTTCAAGTTTCTGATTGGGATTTGTCTCTGACATGTTGCAACGGAGCACCGTTCCCTTTTGCATATCATATTCGTAAAGCCCGAACGAGCGGGTTCCTATCAGAAAGGTGTGAGCATTCAGTGCCAGGAAGCTCCGTAGGCTGGTGAAGTTGACGAATTCCTTTTTCTCTTTGCCATACGGGAACTGATTGGTGATTTTTCCGTCCGGAGACAGTTTCACCAGTCCTTTGTCGGCTGTCGTCCCTATCCATAGATTATTCTCTGCATCTTTATAAAAAGTATAGATGGCAAAGTTTTTTTCCCGGCCGAATGAATATACTAATGTGAATTTTTTGGAAGGAATATGGAATTTATAGACTCCTCCGGTACTTGTGCCACACCAGATATAGTCTCCGTCCAGTAAAAGGGATTTGATGATGTTCTTGTTGAACAATCCTTTGGATGTCTGTTCAATCAGGAAGTTGGTATATTCCTTGGTGATGGGATCGAACTGCATCAGTCCTCCTCCCTCTGTTGCAATCCACAATGAAGTGGAATCATACACCATCGTACCAAAGATATTATATAACTTCTGGTTGTTATTCTCTACCGGATGGTAAAAGATGAACCGGTTATTGAGCGGGTTATAGTAGTTCACACCACCGGAATAAGTACCCACCCAGAGCGTTTTCTCCCGGTCGATGTAGATACTGCGGACGGAAAAATGACTTAGACTGTTCTGATTAGCATCGAACCGGTTGTACTTGGATATATCATCGTTTCTTAAATCCAGAATACTAAGTCCGTCGAACGTCCCGATAATCAATTTCTGGTCCTGCTCGGTGATGCAACGGATATAGTCATTTGTCAGTCCGCTGTTTTTCTGATTGTAGATAGATAAGTCTTTGGTCTTCGGGTTCCATTTATTCAGTCCCCTGGTTTCTGTTCCTATCCATACCTGATGTTGGGAGTCTTCGAAAATACAACTGATTGCATCGTCCGACAGGGCAGGCTGTGTGCTTTTATTGAGTTGCTGAATCAACTCCATTTCAGGTGTACAGATAAATAATCCGTGACGATGAGTACCAATATAAAGCCGTTTTTCTGCATCAATATAAAGCTGCATGATTGCTTCATTCTCCGGGACATGGTCGGAATATTTCTTCTTGAATTCCCCGGAACGAGGTTGCCATATACATAACCCTGTTCGGGTACCAACCCATAGATTACCGGACTGGTCAAATTGAAGAACGGCAATGTTGTTTCCTGGCATGTTTGGATAATCGTCCGTCTGATATTTGGTAATCTGATTGGTTTTGAGATTGATATAGTTAAGCCCGTTATTAGTACCTACCCACAATCCCTCGTTTGCATCGTCCGGCAACAGGCAAGTGATATGATTGTCCGACAATGAATGAGGATCATCGTTATCATGCTTATATATAGTAAATTTCTCTCCGTCGTATTTGTTTAATCCATTGCGGGTTGCAAACCAGATATAACCTTTGGAGTCTTGTGCAATGGCAAGGACTGATAGTTGCGACAAGCCATTCTTGAGATTGATATTCGAGAAATTGAATATTCTGCTTTCTGTGGCATAAGCCCGTGGAAAGCAGATAGACAGGAAAATCAAGAAAGCAATAAAAGAAAATGAACGTGTATGGAATAGAAGTTTTAGTGTAATAGAAATAAGGTTATTCTTTATCATAGTATTTCTTATAAATCTTTTGGTATTCCTTTTCCTTTTGGAATTTATCCAGCCATGTATTCAAACTATCGAGTAAGGCGGGGGATTGTTTGCTGACTGCCCATGAGTAGAACTGCGTGAAGCTGATAGCTGTATTAATATCTATTTGCGGCAACGAATCTGCTGCTGCCAGTGCGATGCTTTCGTCGCAAACGGCATAGTCGATGTCTCCATGCGCTACCATTGATATCAATTGTTCGGAACCGTATTTATCAATCTCCTTGATGTAGATAGTATCTCCGATCTCATTGCCTAGATTCTGAATACGCAAAATAGAGGGGGAGCCTTTTACGACATGAAGTGTTCGCTGGGCTAAATCCAGTTGGGTGCGGATATAGAGTGAATCATTCTCTCCAATTTCTTTGCGTTGCACCAGCACTTGCTTGTTGAGGAAAATGGGAGAGGTGAGAAGCAGAGAGTCTTTTAACTTGCTGGTGGCTAATATGCCATAAGCAATCACGTCATAACGTCCCTCGCTTAATCCTTCCAACCGCTCTTCGAAACTCATAATAGGTGTTATTTCGGCTTTGAGTCCTTTGTCCCGGGCGAATGCCTGTATCAGTTCGTAATGAAAACCGGAAACGGTATCACCGTCTACATAAAAACTGATGGAATTATATTCGGTAGCTACACGTATGATACCCTCTTTGGCAATGGCAGCATAATCACGCGGATGTCCCGCAGGTTTTTCCTGCTTGCCGCATTGACGGAAAGAGAAGATAAATGCCAATACAACAATCACTGGCACTAAATATCTGAACAGTCTCAATTTGGGGCGTGATACCATAAGTCGTATAGTTTTTGTTAATCATAGAAATTCCATGAAAGACCGAATTTCAGCACACGTGGGTTGATGGGGTAGTGAGGAGACAGAAAGTAATTCGGACTGCTCATGCCCTGGTTCACGTGATACATCATTACATAGAAACGTGTACGCTTTAAATGTAAGTTCGCATATACATTCACAATCGGATAACCTCCTATCTGTACCTGGTCGTCTGTCGGCTGCAGGTGGAAATTCTGAATGGCCGGCATATAGGCAGGTGCATTGTATTTGCTGAAATAACGCACATCGGCACCTAATTGCACACTAAGTACTTTCTTTGCCAGTTTGAACTGCATATAGAAGTTATGATATAGCGAGAGATCAGGTAAAGGAAGTACAGTCTGGTCACTGGATTTCTGCCAGGTCACCTCATTGTCCAGATGGAAGATTCCTAGCTTGAAGTCCTGATTAAGGCTAGCAGATAATACCTGTATACTTCCGCTGTTCTGTTCCGGTTTTGCTTCCTGGTTGAAGTAAGTATAGTTCTTGATATTTTCAACTCCTGCTTTCAGACGTGTTCTCCAACGTGCAATGCTCAATTCCCCTTCAATACGGGTACGGAATTCCTTGTCCATATCGTCGTCCCACATGAAATGCTTGGAATGATAATGGCGCATATAGAAAGGAGCAAGTTTATTGCTGACTTCACCACGGGCTATAAGACTGACGGTGTCTTTCCACAACGGGAAGTTCAGGTCAATATCTCCTTTTACATTGAATTGTCCGATTGCTTTTCCTGCCAATCCCACTTCACCGATAGCGTGGTAATGAAGCACATTCCCTTCACGTTTGGATAATTCGCCTCCAACAAATATTTCATTTTCGTTGTATTTATCAGGCAACGGATTTCCTTCCATATTCATCAGTGTATACTTGCTGATTTTATAGGAAGCAAATGCAGTCAATCCGGCTTTGGCATATTTATTGAATCCCTCAAGTAACGCAATACCTATGGTGTTTTTGATTCCGACGTAGGTGGTACTGTCTCTGACATTAGGATTATCCGTATCAAAGTAAGTATTCTGATAATAATTTTTTTCACGCATGTCGTCATTAGAATTAAAGCTATGCCGTGCCCGTTCCACTTGGATGGTGTGTATAAAACTGGTAACGGGGACAAACTCCTGTTTGACGGGAGTGGTGTCATTTTCAGCCTGTGGTATGTCACGACTGAATCCGAGATTATATCGTTGGGTCAGGAAGACATAAAAGTCATGGTTGCGGTTGGTCGTTGCACTTAGTACGGTAGGAATATTGGTTGATTCATATTCTCTTTGACCTTGCGCCATTTCTTCCGGTGCAGTGATATAGCGGTCGTCCTCAATACCTCCGTTTTCATTTGTTTTCAGGTAATTATTGCTGTATATAGCCTGCATCTGATATTTGTCGCCGATATAGCTACCGAAAACTGCTGCATTAAAGTACGCCGTATTCTGATTATTGTAATATCCTCGTCCGTATAGGTAGTCTACATTAAATCCGAAAGCCAGTTTCTTGTTTACATTGACAGAGAAGTAAGATTTGAAACGCTCTTCCCCATTCACTTTATTACCGGCTTTGTGATACGTCAGATTCGTATAAGGTACGTTACTGTTAGTGAAATTAAATTCCGTAGGACGAATGAAGAAACTGGAGAAAGGCTCCATGAAAATAGTCGGCTCCGGGTCACGGCGGTCAAAGAAGATGCGTGACATACGGGGAGAACCCATATTGGCCAGATAATTATAATGTCCGGTAAGTCCTTCAGTCAGGTTTGAATTCTGGAAATGATGAAAGGCTGTATCTGCCGGGATGATAGTCCGGTCGCCCAACTGGTTCTTGATACGCCACATATACAACTTTGGAGGCAATCCCTGTACTTCGACATTTGCACTATCCAATCTGTCCGGAATCATGGCAGGGTCTACCTGATTTCCGTATTGGTCGTATCCGTTTTCGTCTACTCTCTGGCGACCATTATCGAACTGTGCGTGAACAGTCGTCAAACCTATAACGGAAAGTAATATATATAATAGTAAGATTCGTCTCATAATTGGAGGCAAAGATACTTACTTTAATTGAGAATTGAGAATTGAGAATTGAAAAATATGTTGCATCCTTTACTTGGCGAGCAATTATTTCTTAATTCTCAATTCTCAATTTTTAATTTATTAAACCTCACGGATTAACTCCATCCCTTTCTTGATAGCTTCCTCGTTCATAGGAATCAAGTGATGGTGACGTTCCGGCAGGGTTTTCTTCAATCCTTTGATAACATTCTCCAACGTTACGATGGGGCGAAGCTTCAATAATCCGCCAAGTACGATCATGTTGAATGCTTTGGCATTATTCATTTCGTTGGCTGCATCCATTGCGTCGATACGATATACCTTAATATCCTTACGGGTAGGAGGGTTGATAATTCCGTAACCGTCATAAATCAGGATACCGCCGGGTTTCACTTTGCTTTCAAACTTTTCGAGTGAAGGCTGATTCAGAATGATGGCAGCGTCGTATTTACTAAGAATCGGTGAGGATATTTTGTCATCGCTTACAATAACTGTAACGTTGGCTGTTCCACCTCGTTGTTCGGGACCGTATGCCGGCATCCAGGTCACTTCTTTGCCTTCCATCAAACCGGAATATGCCAGAATCTTACCCATAGACAATACGCCTTGTCCACCGAATCCTGCTATAATTATTTCTTCTTTCATTGTTCTGTTGACTTTTAGCGTTATTCTTTATCTTTTAAATCACCCAACGGATAGAATGGGAACATGTGTTCTTCCATCCATTTGTTCGCTTTCTCCGGAGTCATCTTCCAGCCTGAACTACAAGTGGAAACGATTTCTACCAGGTTGGAACCTTTACCGTTCATGGAGTTCTCAAAAGCCTTGCGGATTGCCTTCTTAGCCTTGCGGATAGCCGGTACGGATTGTACGGACTGACGGGTTACGTAAGCAGTTCCTTCCAGTTGGGCTGCGATTTCAGTAATCTTCAATGGATAGCCGTGAAGTTCAACGTCACGTCCGTAAGGACAAGTCGAACTTTTCATGCCTACCAGTGTAGTCGGAGCCATCTGGCCGCCTGTCATACCATAGATCGCATTATTGATAAAGATAATCGTGATATTTTCACCACGGTTCAAAGCGTGGATTGTTTCGGCTGTACCGATACAAGCCAAGTCACCGTCACCCTGATAAGTGAAAACAAGACGGTCCGGCCATAGGCGTTTAACAGCAGTTGCCACAGCAGGAGCACGTCCGTGTGCTGCTTCCTGCCAGTCAATATCGAGATAGTTGTAGGCAAACACTGCACATCCCACCGGAGAGATTCCCACAGTTTTATCTTCCATACCCATTTCCTCAATGACTTCGGCAATGAGTTTGTGTACCACACCGTGACTGCAACCCGGGCAGTAGTGCATGGCGTTATCGTTCATCAGAGTCGGTTTTTTGTAAACCAGATTCTCGGGTTTGATTATTTCTTCTTTAGTCATAACTTCATCTCCTTATCTGTTGGTGAACCGTATAAAAAACTCCATCAGCTTGACAAAGATTGCCGCGCCGCATACGTAGATAAACATTTTGAAATCATCTTTTGCTACAAAGTAGGTGATGATGGCTGCAACAGCCAATATCATAAATAGGATGTTCAGTACGTTTCTTATTTTATCGGGATTCATTGTTTCGTTATTTGATTATTTTTTCTTTCAAGGCAGTTACAATCTCATCCGGATCGGGAACGATACCACCTAGACGTCCGAAATGTTCTACTTTTACTTTACCGTTAACAGCGAGACGTACATCTTCAATCATCTGTCCGGCATTTAGTTCCGTAACGAGCATACCTTTTACTTTATCAGCGTATGCAGCAATCGCTTTGGTTGGGAACGGCCATAGTGTAATCGGGCGAAGGATACCTACTTTAATTCCTTTTTCACGGGCTAGTTCCATTGCTTTCTGGCCAATACGTGCCATTGAACCGAAAGCGATAATCAAATACTCTGCATCTTCGCAGTCAATCTCTTCGAAGCGTACTTCATTTTCTTCAATTTCACGATATTTAGCTTGAAAACGGAGGTTGTTGATTTCCATGGCTTCCGGTTTCAATTCAAGGGAAGTGATAATATTAGGTTTGCGGTCTTTTGCTTTTCCGGTAGCAGCCCATGGACATTGTTCAATTACTTCTGCTTCCGTGCGGCGTGGCTTTTGTGCAGGAAGAACAACCTTTTCCATCATCTGACCGATCACACCGTCGGCAAGGATAATAGCCGGATTACGGTATTTGAAAGCCAGTTCGAATCCTAATGCTACGAAATCTGCCATTTCCTGTACGGATGCCGGAGCGAGGGCAATCAGTTTGTAGTCTCCATGACCACCACCTTTTACTGTCTGGAAGTAGTCAGCCTGGCTAGGTTGGATAGTTCCCAATCCGGGACCGCCACGCATTACATTCACAATCAGACAAGGAAGTTCGGCACCGGCCAAATAAGAGATTCCTTCTTGTTTCAAGCTCACACCCGGACTTGAAGATGAGGTCATTACCTTCTTTCCGCTACCTGCACCTCCATATACCATATTGATAGCTGCCACTTCACTTTCCGCCTGGAGTACTACCATGCCGGTTGTTTCCCACGGTTTCAGTTCGGCAAGCGTTTCCAACACTTCCGATTGGGGAGTAATAGGATAACCGAAGTAACCGTCGGCACCGCAACGGATAGCTGCGTGGGCGATGGCTTCGTTTCCTTTCATTAATACAACTTCTTCTGCCATATTCTTTTCTTTTATTCTACTTTTACTTTATACACTGAAATACATCCGTCCGGACAAACCGTTGCACACGAACTGCATCCGTTACAGGTATCTTCCTTCACTTGCCAGGCATAGTTATAGCCTTTCATGTTTACCTCTTTATTGAGGGCGATTACATCGAGCGGACACGCCACTACACACAGGTTGCATCCTTTGCAACGCTCCGTGTCGACTACGATTGCTCCTTTGATTTTTGCCATAATCTTTATTTTATTACGTTATCTTTGAGTACGGTTATTGATTATACATCTCTTTTATTGATTGAACATATCCTTGTGGTAGAAGTTGAGGATATCTATTGCCATCTTCCTGGCCTGAACGGCAGGACTGTCCGGGTTGATCTCGATAGCATACTGGTAGTTGTCCAGTGCCTGCTTCCAATCTCCTTTCTTTCGGTAGGCATTTCCCCGTAAATAGTAAAGAGTATCTTTCTCTTTTTCGACAGAACTGTCCTGGAGAAGCTGGTCCAATTGCTTAATCGCTGTGTCCACATCCCCCTGATTGATAAGCTCTTTTAGGTTGTCTATTTGCTCCATTTCTTTCGTCTTTCGGGATTCTGAAACGCAAAGATAGTTTTTATTTATGTAAACAGGGCAAATGAGGACGGAAATTTGCATCGTTTTGAGTTTATTGCATATTCTATGAATATATAGTCAGGGTGAAGGAAAAACGATTCTCATCTTTTTTGTTTATAACGAGAATATATCTATTTTTGTCGCCAGCAATAAGATGAATTCTGCTTTCTCTGATAATAGATTATTAATAGACTTTGGCCTTGTAGAATACTAAAATGAAAGATGAACATGTGAATGATATAAGCAATTATCAGAAACTGTATATGCAATATGCACCTATGTTGTTGCGTTTTGCGGGGAAGTTTATTTCTCCTTTTTTTGCGGAAGATATTGTCCATGATGTATTTCTTAGAATATGGGACAAACAAGTGTTTCTGTTATCAGAATCAGAGGTTAAAAATATATTGTTTGTTGCTGTCCGAAATGCTTGTATAGATCATTTGCGTCGTATTAGTTTGGAACAGGAGTTTGCCGACAAGCGTGCTATTCAGCTCAAATTAGATGAGTTGAGTTTTTATGACGGTGCTGATGAATTGTTTATGAGGAAAGACTTAATGGCACATGTGATGGCAAAAATAAATGAACTGCCCGAAAAGAGACGTGAAATCTTCCTCTTATCTTATATGGAAGGGCTTAAAGCGGCGGAAATTGCCGAGAGGTTAAACTTATCTACCCGGACAGTGGAAAACCAATTATACAGAACTTTACTTTTCTTACGGAAAGAGCTTCAGACTGCTTTCGTTTATCTATTCATGTTCGTTTAGTGCTGATTTGTTGCCATTCTTCGCAGTCCCGGAAAATAAAATTCAAAAAAATAAAGAAGTCGGTGAGTAATTCCTGCTGATTGCTCGTTACATATATAAAAACAGGAAAATAGTATCTATTTATATATGGAAAGCATGACTTCAGATTTAATAATAGGATTTTTGAAAGGCTCGTTGAATGAGAAAGAGATCAATCAGTTTTATGATTGGGTGAATGAAACGCCTGAAAATAAACAGATCTTTTTTGAGGCAAAGATGGTCTATGACGCTTGCTTGTCTAAAGGAAGTAATATTGATATGGATAAGAGCTGGCAGCGGTTACTGGAAAAGAAACAGAAACAGGCGCCGAGGAAAATATACACTCTCTTCCGAAAAGTTCAGGCTTATGCAGCGGTGGCGGTGATAGCTGTTGCTTTTACTTCCGTTCTCTTTTGGTTGTTGGGTGATGCTTCTTCCGTACCTGTTGCCCGATATGTTGGTGGCGATGGGATCGTAGCCGATAAAGTTGTTTTGCCAGACGGCACAGAAATCAGCATGGGTAGTCAGACTAACTTCCGCTATGATCCGCAATATGGAAAAGAAAAGCGTGTTGTTTATCTGGAAGGAGAAGCCTTCTTTAATGTAGCCAAGCAAAAAGACAAGCCTTTTATCGTGGTTGTGAACGGGCAGGAAATAGAAGCTTTAGGGACGAAATTTAATGTTGACGCTTATCCGTCTGATTCCGTGGTAACCACCACATTATTGGAAGGTTCCATTCGCTTGGTTAGTGAAAAGGTAAACACTTCGACCGTTTTAACTCCAAATCAACAATATATATATCACAAAAACAAAGGTTCTTATAAAGTGGCTCAGGTAGATGCTGCCCTTTACACCTCATGGATTTCCGGTTATTACTATTTCCATGAAGAGAATCTTGAAGGTATATTAGCCCGATTGGGAAATATATACGGTGTCAGTTTCCGGATACAGTCTGATAAGTTGAAAGAACGTCGGTTTACCGGGACTTTCTATCGGGGGCAAAACATCAAAGACATTTTGGATATAATTAATATTTCAATCCCGATTCGATATAGTATTAATAATCGGCAAGTGATAATTAATTGAGCCGTATAATCTAATAAAACATTATTATGAACAGTAGTTAGCCTTAAAAAAAGAGAAGAAGATTTTGGCGAATCCTCTTCTCTCCGAGAGATGCACGCATCTCCTAAATTAAACTTCCTTCGAACGGAATAGTATTTAATCTTAAAACTTACAAATGTATGAATAAACAGCCTATTGTCTATGGGTTTGTCCTAAAAAGAAGCATAAAAAATACAAAAATAACCTTTGCTGTTTTGTTGTTATTTATTCTGCAGGGCATAGTTGGTAACGTGTATGCGCAGGAAAAGAAAATATCGATATCAGTAAAAAATGAAAAACTCGAGACTGTGTTACGAATGGTAGAAAAGCAGACCAACTATTTGTTTTTCTATGATTCGGACGAAATCAACAAGCAACAACGAATCACAATTAATCAAACGAACAGTTCCTTGAAAGATGTCCTGGATGCGGTTGCAAGTAAGACCAACTTGTCATATACCATTAAAGGACGTCATATCATTCTGGCTAAAAAGTCCAACGTCTCTTCTACAAACAAAGACGGACGCGCAAGCGGTTCGGAAAAGAAGGTAACAGGTATCGTAAAAGATGAAGCAGACCTTCCTGTGGTGGGTGCTAATGTGATCGTTCCCCGAACAAAAAAGGGAGTAATAACGGATATGAACGGTAATTTCTCTTTGGAAGTAGCAGCAGGGGATGAGGTTGAAATCTCTTATCTTGGTTACACGACACAAAAAATAAAAATATCCGCTCAAAACTTTCTGAATGTTGTATTGCGTGAAGACGCGAAGTCATTGAATGAAGTAGTGGTAGTCGGTTACGGCTCTGTGAAGAAGTCCGACCTGACTGGTTCTGTTGCTTCTGTCTCCAATACAACTCTGCTTAGAGGTGGAAAAACGAACTCCGCAGGTGCGTTACAAGGAGAATTGTCCGGTGTGACCATCACACGTTCGAATAACAAACCGGGTGGAGGGTATGATATAAAGATTCGTGGTATCAACTCTATCACTGCCTCTTCGTCTCCTTTGATTGTCATTGACGGAGTTCCCGGCGGTAATCTAGATTTTGTCAATCCGGACGATATTGAAAAGATTGACGTCCTGAAGGATGCTTCGGCAACGGCTATTTATGGTTCCAGTGGCGCAAACGGTGTAATCATTGTAACGACTAAAAGAGGGCAGACTGGTAAACCGAAAATTTCCTATAACGGTTATGTTGGTGTGAGATCTTATACAAACTTGCCCGACATGATGTCCGGTGACGAATATGTACAGTTGGCAAGAGAGGCTACTCGTGGCGGAGCTCCCAACTATATTTATAAGAGAGACGAGCAAATTTTTACCGACCCGTCCGAATTGCAGGCAGTGAAAGAAGGTAAGTATTTCGATTGGTTGGACGCTGTGTCCAGTCCTGCCTTTATGACAAACCATAGTTTGTCGGCGATTGGTGGCACGGAAGCTGTGAAATACGGTTTCTCTGGCGGCTATTATTTCGAAGATGGTATGATTCAGCCGCAAGAATATACACGCTACAACTTGCGTTCGGTAATAGATATCACTATTAATAAGCATGTTTCTTTCGGAGGAAGTATGTATGCGGTTCACAGTATTCGTGAAAAAGGTAACTGGGACTTGTTGCGTGATGTGTTCCGTATGCGTCCTACTCAACATCCCAATAGCCTGGTGACAGGTGAGGAAATATGGAAATATTCCGGTAATAATCTTTTCAATCCGTTGGTTACTTCCAAAAATCAGCGCTCGCAAGTGAAGAGCCTCAACCTGCAAAGCAATATTTATCTTAAAATAACACCTATTGAGAATTTGGAGCTCACTTCTTCATTTTCTCCATATTTTACACAGACTTCCATGGGGGATTATATCGGAGTGTGGACAAAGGCACAGCAGGGAACTGCCAAAGGTGCTAAGGCGAATGCGACGAAAGATAATTCATTGAGTTGGATTTGGGATAATATTGTGAACTATACTTGGAAGAAGTCCGTTCATTCTATTACTGCGACCGGAGTGTTCTCCGCTCAAAAGTATCAGTACGACAGATTGTATGGTGCAAGCAAGGACTTGTCTTTCAATTCACTTTGGTATAACCTGAATGGGGGAGCTATCGAGAGCTTGACTTCCAATTTCAGCCAGTGGACGATGATGTCTTATGTAGGTAGAATTAACTATGGGCTGATGGATAGATATTTGCTTACAGCCAGCTTACGTTATGATGGTTCTTCACGTTTGTCCGAAGGAAATAAATGGGCGCTTTTCCCTTCCGCAGCTATTGCGTGGAGAATCACTGAAGAAGACTTTGCCAAGAATCTGGATTGGTTGTCCAACCTGAAACTGCGTTTCAGTTATGGTCAGGCAGGAAATACCAACTCTGTGTCTCCTTATGCATCCGAAGGTACCATTTCGGGGTCTGTATATTATCCGTTCGGAACGTCTACTTCCGTAGGAAATCTTCCTGCCAACATTGCCAATCCGATGCTGACTTGGGAACGTACTTCAGAATATAACGTAGGTCTTGATTTCGGTTTCTTAAACCAACGAATTTCGGGTAACATTGAGTACTACAATCGTACTACCAATGACCTGTTGATGAAACGTAATATTCCTGTTCATTTGGGTTATTCGTCGGTTACTTCGAATGTAGGTTCCGTAAGAAACAGCGGATTTGAGTTGCAGTTGAATACCGCAAATATCATGACCAAGAACTTTGCCTGGAATACGACCATCAACCTGGCTTACAACAAAAACGAAATCGTAAGTCTGGCTGACGAAGAAGATCTTAGCAATTATTCCATTCATCTGCAAGGCATGAGAGGACGCTATTCTGACAAGCGTTTCATCGGTAAGCCGGTAGATACGAACTGGACTCAAAATACAATTGGCGTATGGCAGTTGGGAGAAGAAGAAGAGGCTGCAAAATATGGTTGTGTACCGGGTAACTTCAAGATTAAAGACTATAACAATGATGGCAAGCTGACGGACGATGACTATATCATCGACGGCAAGAGAACACCGGACTGGACAGGAGGTATGACAAATATGTTCAAAATCTATGATTTCGACTTTTCATTCCACATGTATTTCCAGGCAGGAGCCACACAGTACGACCGTTTCTTTGAGAACTTCGCATTAGAATGGAACAGCCAGAACTTCAACAATCTGCGGACTAATTACTGGACGCCGGAGAATCCTTCGAATACCATGGGACGTCCCTCACAAATGGGTTCCAGAGGTAATATCGCTTATGAAAGAACAGACTTCCTGAAAGTTTCCTATATCACACTGGGATATACTTTGAACAAGAGACTGATGTCAAAATGGGGACTGGATAACGCCCGCATCTATGTGACTGTACAGAATCCTTTCATTCTTACGAAGTTCAGAGGTCTTGATCCCGAACAGCCCGATCTTACCAACATCGGAGATACGGATGGTATGACTATGAATGCTTTACTTGGTGTTAATATTTCATTTTAAAAAAACAGATCTATGATAAACAAAAGATATTTGAAGTATACGCTTCTGTTATTCACTTTTGGAATGACTGCTTGTTCTGATTTTCTGGACGAAGTGAACCATTCCAGTCAGTCAGCGGACAAATACTATCAGACAAAGGGTGGATATGAGAGTCTGATTGTAGGTTGCTACTCAAACTTGAAAAATATCTATAATACTACTACTTATCAGATATTTACACAACAAGGTACGGATGTCTTCACACAGAATTATCCGACGGAAGTAGCGGCAATGAATCAGTATACCACTACTTATCAGTCAAATAATGGTACGATTTATGCGATGTGGAGTTCTTATTTCAATGCATTGAATAATGTAAATGCTGCTATCGATCGTTCGAAGAGTGTCATTTTGAAGACAGACGACCCTGATGGAATAGAACCCAGTGCGTTGGCACAGCTTGTGGCGGAGGCCAAAGCGTTGAGAGCCTGGTATTTGTTTGAGATTGTGAGGAATTGGGGACAGGGACCGTTGAAAATCAACGAGTCCAAAGAGCCGAGCTATACTGTCGAGTATTCGAATGGCGCCGCTTTCTACCAGCAGATTTTTACAGATTTGGAAGAAGCCATTAGTGTTCTTCCTTGGCGTCAAACGGGTTCTAACTACGGACGCATGTCAAAAGCTGCTGCGAAGCATATCCGGGCGTTGGCTTATCTGACACGTGGTTATGAAGAGTATGCCGATCCGAAGGATTTTGAAAACGCATTCAAGGATGCGGAAGATGTATATCTTAATTCCGGACATAAGCTGTTGGACGACTATGCGATGGTTCATCGTCAGTCGAATGAGATAAACGATGAAATTATTTTCCCTATTGGTTTTGCTGACGGAGCTAACTACAACACCAATATCTGGAATCAATGGTATATGATGCCTTATGCTATTGGCGGATGGCTGGGATTGGGCAAAGACAGTTATTATGGTAATGCGAGTATGCATGTGGAGGCGATTCCTACTAAATTTGCTTATATGATGTATGACTGGCAGAAAGACAGACGTCCTTCTGTGACCTTTATGAGTCCTTTGAATGGTAATGCGAGTACTTCCACAGACGGAAAGGATGCAGGCAAGAACTGGTTCCAGTGTACTACTCCTGTAGATGGAGTGTTCGCCAAAGGCGATAAGATTATCTATTTCCCGGTACCTACCGATCCTGAATATAAGTATTGGGCTGAAACGGACAAGAATGGAGTAAGATACAAAGTGTTCAACTATCCGATGGGAGATGATAAAAATTGGGCGAATGATGATTACTACAAACACGCTTATCAGACGACGAACTCAACATCTCGTACCTGTCTTCCTATCTGGAAATTCAAAGATGGAAACGCGGAGTATAGGGAAGACGAATCCGGTTCGGGGACGCGTGATATCTATCTCTTCCGTTTGGCGGAAACTTGTCTGATTGCGGCGGAAGCGGCAGTGATGAATAACAACGATCAGGCTAATGCCGAAAAATATATTAACTACGTTGTTTCCCGTGCAGAAAAACATTCTCCGCAGGGTGGGCTTTCTCGTTATTCCAATGTCACGATAGATAATATTTTGGACGAAAGAGCAAAGGAACTCCTTGGTGAAGGATCACGCTGGAACGACTTGCAACGCACCGGCAAACTGGCTGAACGTGTGTTGAAGTACAACTGGGATGTTTCCAACATCTATGGTGGGACAATCAAGACTACCTTGACGCAAGAGTCGTTTGAGAGTAAGTTTAAATTGCGTCCGATTCCTTTGCAGTGGCTGAACTCTTTGTCCAACGGTCACGAATTGGGTAACAATCCGGGTTGGTAATCGAATGTTGAACCTTTAAAATGATATTCATATGAAAATGAAATATATACTACCGATATTATGCTTGTTGTTTACGTTTGTTTCGTGTCAGGAAGATAATACGCCTCCGCCGCCCAATCCGAATCCCAACTATACGGAAGTGGGACCTTCTATGGAGTTCGTTCATCCCGGTATTCTACACACGACAGCTTCCATTACCCGGATGCAGAACTTTGTGAATGGGAATGTTTCTCCAGCGGTGGACTGTTACAGACTGTTGCAGCAGAATTCTTTGGCCTCTGCTTCATATATAATTCAAGGCCCTTTCACAACTATTGCTCGTTTTAATCTAGATATGACTCCTCATCCTACCAAAACTAAGAGCGAGGAAGATCATAAAGCTGCCTATCTGAATGCTCTTATGTGGAATATCACCAAAAATGAAGCGCATGCTCAAAAGTCGATTGAGATATTGAACGCTTATGCCGGCACATTGCGTGAGATCGACATGAGTGATAATGACGCTCCCCTGTGCGCTGCTTTGCAGGGATTTCTTCTTGCCAATGCCGCTGAACTGATGAGACATACTTATCCTTCGGTATCAGATACGGATGTCAAATCTTGGGAGAATATGTTCCGTAACGTATTTATTCCGGTATTGAGAAACTTCTTTGCCAAATCTCCTTATGCAAACGGCAACTGGGGAACCGCTGCTATCAAGGCTTTTATGGCGTTCGGTATCTTTTTGGATGACGAAAGTTTCTATAACGAAGCGGTGACGTTTTTCTATGAGGGGCACGACAACGGAAGTTTGACAAACTATATTATGGAGAGCGGACAGTGTCAGGAAAGCGGACGTGACCAGAACCACACGATGCTGGGGATAGGACATCTGGCAGAAGCCTGCGAAATTGCTTATAATCAGGGCAACGAGACGCTTTGGAGCGCATCGGAAAACAGACTTATGAAAGGGTATGAATATACAGCTAAGTATAATCTCGGATACGATGTGCCTTTTGAACCTTTCACGGATGTGACAGGAGTGAGATGGAATAATATCTCTGATGACGATAGAGGAAAATTCCGACCGGTATTTGAGATTGCTTACAATCATTACGTAACTCGCAAAGGTCTGGAAATGCCGTATACGCAACAGGTTATCTCAAGAATCTCTCCGGAAAGGGACGCAATGTGGTGTGACCATCCGGGATATGGGACACTACTGTTCCGTACGGAATCGGGTATGCCGCCGAGCGAAGGAGCTATTGATGCGAAAGGAACCGAATGGAAGGTCGCTACGGCCAATGCAACGACTGCAGCAGACGGAGATAATTTGGTGGTGACACCTGCTTTGCAAAGCAATGGAAAATATAGAGGTGATATAGAGAGAAAGTCAACCTTCCACGTAGGTAATTATCCTATTGTAGCGGTAGTTATAGAAGGTCTTCCAGCGAAGAAAGCGATAACATTTGACTCTCCCGAATATGGATCTTTAATAAATGATAAAGGTAACCAGCACGGACATGGCACTTATTCTACCCTTGAGAAGGAGTATGGTACTGTTTATTACTGGGATTTGGTGACGGGAGCAAGTTACACGTTAGGTAAGCAGATACCTATGGATCAATCATTCAATATGTCTCTCAAGTTGAAGATTGCTGATCTTGAATATCCGGACGGCGTATCGCCTTATACCGTTAAATGGATGAAATCCTTTAGAAACGAAGCGGAACTGATTAAATATTTGGAAGAAAACTAATCACCTTCCAAATTATAAGGTAAAAAAATAGGTAAAAAGAGGATAAAGGGAGGGTGTGTCTTGAGTTACTGTAGGCTTTCGATACACCCTCTTGTTATTATATACATCATTAAAATATAGGTAAATGATAAAGAAAAGAATACTCTCTTTGTGGATAAGTTTATGCGTTATCTGTATAGCCGGTGCCCAAGAAAAAGAACTGGCTTACTGTAATCGGCAAATACATAAAACATTGAAAGCGATAGGAACTTCTTCGAAACTTCCGAGAGCTATTGAAGCCGGCAAGTCATCGTGGGATATGGTGAGTCCCCACGACTGGACAAGCGGATTTTTTCCGGGAGTCCTGTGGTATGATTACGAATACAGTCATGAGCCGGAGATAAAGGAAAAAGCTGTTCATTTTACAAAATTGCTGGAGTCTCTATCGAGTAAAGTTACCAGTCACGATATGGGATTTCAAATGTTTTGTAGCTACGGTCATGCTTATCGTCTAACGAAAGATGACTATTACAAAGATATCCTGTTGAAAAGTGCGGACGAACTGGCGAAACTTTACAATCCCCGTGTAGGTACTATCTTATCATGGCCTTGGAAAGTGAAAGAAAGCAATTGGCCTCATAACACGATTATCGACAACATGATGAATCTGGAACTTCTTTTCTGGGCTGCCAAGAATGGAGGAGGGAAGAGGCTTTATGATATCGCTTTGTCTCATGCTCGTGTGACGAAAGCTAACCATTTCCGTACAGACGGTTCTTGCTATCATGTAGCTGTTTACGATACCATTTCCGGAAAACTCATCAAAGGAATCACCCATCAAGGATATAGCGATGCTTCGATGTGGGCGCGCGGACAGGCATGGGCTATCTATGGATATACGATGGTCTATCGTGAAACACGTGACAAAGAATATCTTCGCTTTGCCGAAAAAGTGGCAGACCTCTACATCCGTCGTCTGCCTGCCGACTTGATTCCTTATTGGGACTTCGATGCTCCCGATATCCCAACCGCTCCCAGAGATGCTTCGGCAGCAGCGGTTGTCGCTTCAGCTTTGTTGGAACTGTCGACGCTGGAAGACGATAAGGAGCGGGCAGATAAATATTATAAATTGGCGGAGAAGATGCTCCGCAACCTTTCTACGAAGAAGTATCAAAGCCGTGATAAGAATCCTGCTCTTCTGCTGCACTCTACCGGACACTATCCAGCCGACGATGAGATAGATGCCTCTATTATCTATGCTGATTATTATTACATCGAAGCGCTCATGAGATGGAAGAAGATACGTGCCGGACAATCTTTGTCCGAAGCGAACAAGTTCATGCATCCGGGTATTCTCCATACGAAGGAGAGTTTGGCGAGGATGAAATATTACGTAGATCATCGGATAGAGCCGGCTTACAGTTCTTACCGATTGCTCGAAGCTGATTCTTGTGCTTCGTCCACTTATCAGATGCAAGGCCCTTTTGAAGTGATAGCTCGTTTGGGAGTGAACAAACATACCAAACGCCCTAGCGAAGACGATCATAAGGCAGCTTATCTCAACGCCTTGATGTGGACCCTCACCGGAGATGAAGCCCATGCCCGCAAGTCGATAGAGATATTGAATGCTTACAGCGCCATGCTGAAATTAATAGGTCCGAACGACAATGACGACCCACTGTGCGCCTCTCTACAAGGCAGTATGTTGGCGAACGCGGCAGAACTAATTAAACATACCTATTCCAAAGTCACTCCGACGGAGATTGCCGGCTGGGAGAAGATGTTGCGAACGGTATTTATTCCTGTGTTGGACACCTTCTTCAAGGCGAAACCATATACAAACGGCAACTGGGGGGCTGCTGCTACCAAAGCATATATGGCCTTTGGTATTTTCCTGGAAGATGAGGCTCTCTACAATCAGGCAGTTCACTTCTATTACAACGGGCACGACAACGGAACGATTAAGAATTATATCGGCGAGAACGGACAGTGTCAAGAGAGCGGTCGCGACCAAGACCACGTAATGTTCGGCTTGGGTAATTTGGCAGAAGCCTGCGAAACCGCTTACAACCAGGGGGATGAGAAGATGTACGCCGCTCTTGACAACCGTCTGTTGACCGGTTACGAATATACAGCGAAATATAACTTGGGAGAATCCGTTCCCTTTACTACCTGGACTGATATTTCGGGCCGATATTGCAACTGGCAAACTATCTCGGACAAATTACGGGGAGTGTTTCGACCTATCTATGAGATCGTATACAATCATTACGTCACCCGCAAGGGATTGGATATGCCGTATACTCGCCGGGTTCTCTCCAAGATGTCAGTAGAGGGTGCTTCCAAATGGTGTGATGGCCCCGGCTATGGAACATTGTTCTTCCGGACGGACATGGATGATGATTATATTCGATATGCTGATCCATTCGTTGGTACTTCCGACAACGGACATACCTTTCCCGGAGCCTGTGTGCCTTTCGGTTTCATTCAAGCAAGCCCCGAAACGGGTAATGACGAATGGAAGTATTGTAGCGGATATAACTTTGCGGATGATTCCCTTATCGGTTTCGCCCAAACGCATTTGAGTGGGACGGGGTGTCCCGATCTGGGAGACGTTCTTCTATTGCCTTTCAGTGGGGAAGTGAAAGACGGAGTCTGTAGAAGCAAGTTTGATAAAAAATCCGAAAAGGCGTCTCCCGGATACTATGCCGTCCGACTGACGGATGCTGCTGTTGACGTGGAATTGACCTCCACGCAGCGTACCTCTTTTCATCGTTACGTTTATCATTCCACTGCTCCTGCCCACTTACTGGTAGACCTCCAGAACGGGATCGTTTGGGATAAAGAACGGCTGAAAACACATGTCTTGTCTGCTGAAATGGATATGCCCGACAATCATACCATCACAGGTCATCAAGTGGTAGAAAATTGGGTAAAGCGACAATACTATTATGTGATCTCTTTTGACAAACCGTATGTTGTACGTGAAGTGCTTTCGTCGGCAGGAGGGGAGAAGGCGAAACGACTGATTCTTGATTTCGACCTTGCTGAAGGTGATACGCTGCAAGTGAAAATAGCGCTCTCTTCCGTTTGTCTGGAAGGCGCGAAAGCGGCGTTAGCGAAAGAGAATCCGGGATGGGACTTCGATAAGATTCGTATGGAGGCCCGCCGACAATGGAACAACTTGTTTGATCGGGTAAAGGTGACGGGTAGCGACGAACAGAAAAAGAATTTCTATACTTCGCTCTATCACCTGTTTATCCAGCCCAACGACATGGCGGACACGGACGGACGTTATCGGGGTGCTGACGATAAAGTGTATACCTCGAAGACGGGCTCTTATTATTCCACGCTTTCTCTTTGGGACACCTATCGTGCAGCTCATCCCTTGTACACCATTCTCTCCCCGGAGCGGGTGGACGGAATGATACAGAGTATGCTCGAACACTATCGCACGATGGGGTATCTTCCTATCTGGGCATTGTGGGGAAAAGAGGCACATTGCATGATAGGCAATCATGCTATCCCTGTCATCGTGGACGCCTATATGAAAGGTTTCCGGGGATTTGACGTGGAAGAGGCGTATGCCGCTATCCGTGGAAGTTCTACCGTAAGCCATCAACATTCGGACTGGGAGGTTTATGATCGTTATGGATATTATCCTTTCGACATCATCCTCAAAGAGTCGGTTTCCCGTACATTAGAGTCCGCCTATGATGATTATTGTGTAGCCCGCATGGCGAAATCTTTAGGAAAAGAGAAAGATTATGCTTATTTCTCCCGCCGGGCTTCCTACTACAAGAATCTGCTGGATCCCTCTACGACTATGATGCGGGGAAAGGATTCGAAAGGAAAATGGCGTACACCTTTTAATACATTTTTATTGTCTCATGCCGCTACTTCCGGCGGAGATTATACAGAAGGAAATGCCTGGCAATATACTTGGCACGTGCAACACGACGTGGAAGGATTAATCGATTTACTCGGGGGCAAAGAGAAGTTCGCTAACAAACTGGATTCTTTATTCTTTTTAGAATCATCCGCGGAAAATACAGGGTTTACGCAAGACGTGACCGGACTTATCGGACAATATGCACATGGCAATGAACCTAGTCATCATGTAGCTTATTTGTATAACTATGCCGGACAACCTTATAAAACCCAACAACTCATTCGTGAAATTTTTGACCGTTTTTACCTCCCCAAACCGGATGGATTATGCGGAAATGATGATTGCGGACAAATGTCAGCATGGTATATATTCTCTGCAATGGGGTTCTATCCGGTAAATCCGATTGGGGGAGAATATATATTGGGAGCACCACAGGTGGAAGAAGTTACTATTTCATTACCGAATGATAAAACGTTCACGATGCAAGCAAAAGGATTGTCGAATGAGAATAAGTATGTGAAGTCGGTAACGTGGAATGGCGAACCCGTTGAGAATTTCCGGATACATCATTCGGAAATTATGAAGGGAGGGGAGTTGGTATTTGTAATGACCGATAAATATTGAGTGTTTTTGATTAGTTATCATGTAACTAATGTTTCTACTCACGCAAATAAAAGGATAATGAGCCGTTAAGAAACAGATTTCTTTTGTTACATTTGCGATTGGAAATTAAAAAAAACACTCAATGTTATGACTAAGAGCGATGCGGAACAAGTAGAACCAATGAAGCTTATATTCAATTATAACAATGTATTTTACAGCTTCTATTACGATGATCTTGGCGGTTGTATACACCGTTCTCGTGAATATGCTATCAACTATGTGTATTCAGGTGAGATGATTCTCGATAATGGAAAAGAACAAATTCATGTCAGAAAAGGCGAATGTGTCTTTATCCCCCGAGATCATCATATAACAATGTATAAGAGAACGTACAACGGTGAGCGGTATTGTGGTATTTTCCTGATGTTTACACGTCGTTTTTTACGTGAGATGTATAGCAAATTGGGACAGCGGAGAGTACCCGTCAATACTCCAAAACTTAATTCGGATGTGATAAAACTGCCCCAAACGGTGGAACTCGCAAGCCTTTTCGCTTCCATGACACCTTATTTCAATCCTGAAGTAAAACCGAAAGATGATTTTATGAATCTGAAGATACAGGAAGGTCTGCTCGCTTTGTTGGATATAGATGAACGGTTTGCCCCGACGCTTTTCGATTTCAACGAGCCGTGGAAAATAGATATTCTGGAATTTATGAGCGAGAACTACATGTATGAGTTCACAATGGAGGAAATGGCTCATTATACCGGGCGCAGCCTTGCCACGTTCAAGCGGGACTTCAAGAAGATAAGTGACCTGACACCTGAAAAGTGGCTTATCCGCAAGCGTCTTGAGGTGGCTTACAACAAGATGAAGGAAGGCGGTAAAAAGGTTGTGGACGTCTACGCAGAAGTTGGGTTTAAGAATCCTTCCCATTTTTCAACCGCATTCAAGAAACAATATGGTATATCACCGACAGCCATATTTGCATAAGATTCTTATTTGTGTAAATCGGGATAGTTTTATATTGAGCTTTTGAGCAATACTATTTGAGCCTCACAGCAATGCCGCTGTGGGGCTTTTGCTTTACCTTTGCGCTGTAAAATAAGAAAGAATAATTCAACAACTATTTAAGTAATAGCAGAATGAAAACAGCGAATCTTACATCCGTGGCAATCGCAGCCTTGTTAGGAATCATCATGCTTGCGGGCGCAGGCTGCACAAATAGTAAAACAAATCAAGAAACAAGTGATAATATGGAAACATTGAATCTTACTCAAGAATGGGACAAGAAATTCCCGCAAAGTGACAAGGTAAACCACCGCAAGGTGACGTTTAAGAACCGTTACGGCATCATACTTGCTGCCGACCTCTACGAACCCAAGAATGTTGAAGGCAAACTCGCTGCCATAGCTGTGAGCGGTCCTTTCGGAGCTGTAAAGGAACAGGCATCCGGTCTTTATGCACAGACAATGGCGGAACGTGGGTTCCTTACTCTTGCATTTGACCCCTCATATACCGGTGAGAGTGGCGGTGAACCTCGTAATGTAGCTTCACCGGACATCAATACCGAAGATTTCAGCGCAGCAGTCGATTTTCTCACAGCATTGCCTAATGTGGATGCAGAGCGTATCGGGATTATTGGTATCTGTGGTTTCGGTGGGATGGGACTAAATGCTGCTGCTATGGATACACGTATCAAGGCTACAGTGGCTTCGACGATGTATGATATGAGCCGTGTGAATGCCAATGGTTATTTCGATGCAGAGGATAGTGCCGACGACCGCAACAAAAAAAGGGAGATGATGAATGTTATCCGTACCCGTGACGCGCAGAGTGGTACAATCACTCCCGGTGTCCATGGGTTGCCTGACAGCATCACCGGTGAAGAGCCACAATTCGTCAAGGATTATTTCGATTATTACAAGACTAACCGTGGTTTCCACGTTCGCTCTATCAATTCCAATGGTGCATGGAGTCCTACGATGACGCTGTCTTTTATCAATATGCCACTATTATCTTATATTCATGAGATTTCTCGCCCTGTACTTCTTATTCATGGTGAAAATGCCCATTCGCGTTATTTCAGTGAGGATGCTTTTAAAAAGTTGACAGGTGATAATAAAGAACTGATGATTATCCCCGGAGCGAACCATACTGATCTCTACGACCGTACGATTCCTTTCGACAAATTGGAGGACTTCTTCAGAAAGAACCTGAAATAATAAATTATGAGTAAGCAGTAGTAATAGCTATATACAATTAAAACAATTAAATGATGAACGATATTTTTGCAAAAGACTTGAGCGGTGAGATGGTCTCACCTGATGAATCGGGTTATGATGAACTGATTACGGACATTTTCGCTACCATAAAGACTGCGACCGAGATGAACACGGGTTATCGTACGCATGAAGAGGTGCATGAATATATGGAACGTATTCTTGACAAAGAACTGGATGCAACCACCACCGTTCTGCCGCCACTCTACATTGATTATGGTAAACCCGTCAATATTGGTAAGCGATGTTTCATCCAGCAATGCTGCACGTTTTTCGGACGAGGTGGTATTACGATTGGTAATGATGTATTTATCGGGCCGAAAGTCAACTTGATAACTATCAATCATGACCCGGATCCGGATAACCGCAGTGCCACATACGGACGTCCGATTGTGATTGAGGACAAGGTGTGGATTGGCATAAATTCGACCATACTTCCAGGTGTAAGGATTGGCTATGGAGCGATAGTGGGAGCCGGTAGCGTGGTAACAAAAGATGTTCCGGCGATGACAATCGTAGCCGGCAATCCGGCACGAATCATCAAAAAGATAGAAACAAGCGAATAATATAATGGCTGTTTCCTGATGAGATAGGAATTATACCTGAAGAAACTGTAATTAATAAAGGTGCGTTCTAACTCTAATGAAGGTAAGGTGGTTGAAATAAATATCTTATCTTTTTCTCTTCAAATTCCTCTCACCTCTTCAACATCTTCTGCATCGCTTTGTTCATCGGTGATAGCGGGTGAAGGCCTAAGCTTCACCTGCCTCTTCATCAGGGTTTCTTTTGTTTTCAACTAGTTCCATTTTTTGTTTCATACCTTGAAACGAATGGTTTCCCGTAGTGAAACAGTTTGTTTCTCGGTGAGAAACGAATCGTTTCACCGTATGAAACTTTTAGTTTCTAGCGCTTGAAACAAAAAGTTTCAGCAGGCTGGAAACTAGTTAGAACGCAGCTTTACCAATTATACTCATCCGTGTAACTGTCAAAGACCGGTTCTTCGGTGATACCTTTCCGGTGAAAAAGTTGGCGGATATAGTTTTGATCTGCGGGGCTTAGGAAGCGTTCTTCGCGATAAAAACGATAGTAAAGAGTTTTTCCGAAATGCCCGATCAGTTGTTGCTTGATGTTTGTTCCGTCCTTATAAGGTACGTTGTCCAGCAGGTGGCTGATACCCCATGCCACATGTATCTTTTCTGCGTTTTGGAAGTGAGGACAGTCAATGCCGGTGGCCGGAATACACATTGGGTTTACGATGCTGATGTAGGAAGCGTCAGCGGTAGTGAGAAGTGCAGCCACCTGACGCAGGCAGTTACAAGCTTTTGGACATTGCTCGTTGTAGCAGCGGGCGTAGTTGAAAGGGACTGTTTTGTTTTTTAATTTATTGTCGTTCATTTTATATTGTATATTACATACATGATTGACAAAGGTAGTGCTTTTATTGTGGAAAGGTACAATTTGAAAAAGAAAAAACGTGAAAGGATGGGTGAAGGGAACACCCTTCACCTATAAACTGCTTATAGATAGGATAATACAAGGAAAAGTGAAGGGTGAAGAGATTGTTCATTATAACTCTTCGCATACCCGCATTTCCATACCTTTATATACCACTACAATCTTGTGTAGTTGCGTGGAGCCAATAGCTTGTTTCACCGTGTCCGTGTCGGCATAGCGGTTGGCCTGGGCGATGGCTTCCTGACGCAATTCCTCCACACGGTTTTCAGAATCGCGATATTTGGCGTACTTCAACTCAACGATGTAGCTGTGCTTCATGTCAGAATATATGTCCAACATAGGACAGAGGAAAATATCGACGTAACCCGCTTGTGTATCTTGCTCGGAGATAGGACGGTAGAAGCGGTTTTGCGCAGTCATGGCCAAGGTGAAGCCGTGAACGAAGAATTCGCCCTTTTGCTTGTCACGCTGGGATGCATAACGTTTCAGGCAGTCGGCAATGTAACCGAAATAGGCTTGCCAATTGCCATCATAGGCGAGCTGACTTGAAAGTTCGCTCTTTTCGTAGCTGCTGAAATTTAAGTCTGCGTCGTTGTAGGTATTCAGCAAATAAGTGTAGAGCTGCTCTTGAACCACCAGGTTCGGAATGGTCAGTTTGGTCTTGCCTTTATCTATTCCGCTAATGGTCAACATTCCGAAATAGTAGAGCAGGCTTATAAAATTGTCCGGATTGGTGATGTTGACGGCAGGGAAACCTTTCTTCAGTTCACCGGTGATATAGCCTTGACTCACTAAAGTTTGAATGACGGAAGCATCGTGTGCAAACTCCTTATCCTTTCGAATGAGCATACGCAGCTTTTCATAGTCGATACGTATATTATCTTCTATCATTTCTCGTGGTGCTTTGCCGTTATCTATGTAATTCTTCACGAAGTAGAGCACCATGTTGGAGTTGTACATGGTAGTTTCACCGTAACAATCCTGCGCGAAGCAATAATTGTCGTACCACGGTTTCATTATTTCCATCAGTTCGTCAACAGTATGGCGGAAAGGGCTGTTTGTTGAATAGTAAGTCAGCATTTCGCGCACTTCTTCTTCGGTGAACCCCATCATTTGGTTAAATTGAGGGGTAAGTGAGTAGTTTGTGCCGATGTTGAAGCCACTCGTCAGGTCATCCATCGTTACGGGGCTTACGCCGGTGATGAAACAACGTTCTATGCTGGAATAAGTTCCTGCCTTCACTTTATTGAAGAAAGCACGCAGATAACCTTCACCATGCGTTTCGTCAGTGTAGCGGTGCAAGCTTTCGGCATCGGAAAGGATGGCGTTGGTGAAGTGGTCGTATTCGTCGATGAAGAGATACATTTTCTGTCCGGCACGTTCGCAGGCTTGATAGAGGTAGTCCAACTGCTCTACGGCCCCATTCACTTGGCGTAGTTCTTCCAGAGTCTCCGGTGGCAGAAGGTCGGCATATATCTTGCAGAAGTTCATGAAAGTAATGCTGCAATGTGCATCCAGTCCTTTTCGATAATCGTTCAGTTTGCCGGTGATGCCTGAAAAGTTAAGGTAAAGCACCAGATAGCTGTTGCGGTTTGCTGTGGGATGCTTCCCGATGTAGAGGTCGCCGAATAAGTCGTTGAACTTATCGCGGGTACGCACATCGTAGTAGTGTTGCAGTACGTTCAGCGTGAGGCTTTTGCCGAAGCGGCGGGGACGGATGAAGAAAAAGAACCGGTCTGCCTGCTCTATCATAGGAATGAAGCGGGTTTTGTCTACATAATAATAGTCTTCGCGGCGGATGACTGCGAAGTTCATCATACCGTAAGGCAAACGCTTTCTGTTGGGTACTATATATTCCATTGGATCCATTTCCTGTCCTCCTGCTGATTTCTTATATTATAACTTGCTTCTTTAGCGTTAACGACACAAAGATAGTAAAAGTTCTTGTTGGGTACGAGGCATTCTCAAAAAAGTATTGGAAAAACTCATTCACACTAAGAACTGTAGCCCTGGCAAAGCTATTCTGAAACAGCAGTGAAGGGGCGGAAATAATTCTCGGGGTTAGCTTGTATTTACTGAAAGATACTGTATTTTTGTGCAGAACTAAAAAAATAGATTATGTTGGACATTATTTTGATTGTAATTAGTGCCCTTTGTATGATAGCCGGGTTAGCAGGTTGTATTCTGCCGTTTCTTCCCGGTCCGCCTATTGCTTATGTGGGGTTGGTCATTCTGCACTTCACGGATAAGGTACAATATTCTACGACACAATTCATCGTATGGTTATTGATTGTAGCTGTTTTGCAGGTATTGGATTATTTCACTCCGATGCTGGGAAGCAAATATAGTGGCGGTAGTAAATGGGGTAATTGGGGATGTATCATAGGAACTCTTGCCGGTCTTCTTTTCTTGCCTTGGGGCATTATTCTCGGTCCGTTTCTAGGGGCGGTGATTGGTGAACTCTTAGGAAATAAAGAGTTCTCGCAGGCACTCAAATCAGGTGTGGGCTCTTTACTCGGATTTATATTCGGAACTTTACTGAAGTTCGTTGTCTGCGGTTATTTTTGTTATCAATTTATCATAGGTCTTATTCGGTAACCTATTTGATGTTGTAAAACATTCGTAAGAATAACCTATCTATTGCCTTTACATAGAGTACTAAATCGATGTGTGTTCGTCTTTATTGAAGTAGCACATTGAGGTAGTACCATGAAAAAGACTTTTACTTATCTTTCTTTTATCATTTTCTTGGGGTGGTTTCCCTCGCTTTTTGCGGGAGAAATTTATGTATCCTTGCAGGGGAATAATAAGAATCCCGGGACAAAGGAAGCCCCGTTTAATACATTAAACCGGGCAATCAAGCAGGCTCGTGAATGGCGTAGACTGAATCGGCCGGAAGTAGCCGGAGGAATTTATATTCGTTTGGAAGAGGGTGTTTATGCCCAGCGCAGTTCTTTATTTCTTCGTCCGGAAGATAGTGGGACACCCGATTCTCCAACAGTGATTTGTGCAGTAGATGGTGCTCATCCTGTGATTAGTGGTGGAGTTGCTGTTACGGGGTGGAAGCGTGGATGTAGTCATCCGGCAGTTCCTGAAAAGCTAAGGCAGAAGATATGGTCGGCAGAGGCTCCCCTAATAGGAAACAGAAGAGTAGAAACCCGGCAAATGTGGGTGAACGGTCATAAAGTTCAAAGAGCTGCGCAATTTCCTGACGGAGGATTGGAACGAATGATTGACTTCAATCCGGAAGAGCAGACAATTACGATCCCCGTTTCTCAAAGTGTAAATTCGGAAAGACTACAAAATGCCGGTCAACTGGAAATGATTGTCCATCAACGCTGGGCAATTGCTATTTTGCGCGTGAAAAGTATAGACGCGAAAGACGGACAAGCTGTAGTTCGCTTCCATGAACCTGAAAGTCACCTGGAGTTTGCGCATCCCTGGCCGCAACCCGTCATCGGAGGAGAGAAAGGAAATTCTTCCTTTTGCCTGACCAATGCACTGGAATTGCTGGACCAACCCGGTGAATGGTTTCAGGAATATCCTTCCGGCACGATTTACTATTATCCGCAGGCGGGCGAAAATATGGAAACTGCTGAAGTGATTATCCCTGCTTTGGAAACTTTAGTGACCATAGACGGTACATTGTCCCGTCCGGTAAAGCATATACAATTTAACGGAATTACTTTTGAACATACCTCTTGGATGCGTCCTTCTTATCAGGGACACGTCACCTTGCAAGGGGGATTTCCTTTATTGGATGCCTATAAATTACAAGAACCGGGGCTTCCGGAAAAAGCGGAACTGGAGAACCAAGCCTGGATCACCCGTCCCGAAACGGCAATATGTGTAAGAGGTGCCGAGCATATTGATTTCAAGCATTGCACGTTCCGTCATTTATCGTCCACCGGACTGGATTATGAATGGGCCGTTACTGCATCGAGCGTCGAAGATTGTCAATTTACGGATATTGGAGGAACGGCTTTACTGGTCGGTGCATTTCCGGACGGAGGATTTGAGACGCACGTCCCTTTTATTCCTGCTGACGCACGGGAATTATGTTCCCATATTACTATCAGAAACAATTTCATCAGTAATGTGACTAATGAAGACTGGGGATGTGTAGGTATCGGCGCCGGATATGTCAGAAACATGGATATTTCTCATAATGAAGTCTGCCATCTGAACTATTCAGGGATTTGTGTAGGCTGGGGATGGACATCGCTGGAGAGCGGAATGTGCAACAACCGGATAGAAGCAAACTATATACATCACTTTGCCCGTCGGCTATACGATGCAGGCGGCCTGTATACTCTTTCCAACCAGCCGGGTTCCGTCATGCGAAATAACCGGATCGAACATTTAATCGAAGCCCCCTACGCTACGAATGACCGTGCTTTTTATATCTATCTGGATGAAGCTACGGACGGATATACAATGGAAAACAACTGGTGTCCCGCTGAACGTTTTGATTCGAACCGCCCCGGGAAAAAGAACGTGTGGAAGAATAACGGCCCTCAAGTGGCGGACAGTATTAAGTACAAAGCCGGAAGAATAAAGCAAGATTGAAACAAATCAATGGATTAACATAGTCATCAATGTACTAGTATAGCAATCAATAAACTAGTGTAATAATCATTAGAACTAGACTAGTATGGTAATTATTCAAACTAATATGATAATTATAGTAATCAATAAACGATATTTAATCAATAAAATAGATGAAACCAACGAACTACCACTTATTTGATTTCCTTGATTTCGATACCGAGTTATCAAGGAATGAGTCGCTTTGGAAAGCATACAAGCCAACGGCTGTTTATGAAAAGGAAGGAGATATTTACGTAACAGTTCCCTTTCAGAAGCAAAAGCTGGCTAACGATATGATGGCGGATACCGATGTTCCCCAGGAGGAATATACGTTAATCATCCGTCAGTATAACATCGGCATCACCCGCCTGTTTCTTGGCTTCGGCGATTATGTACTGACAGATGAGTCGGAAATGCTGCAATTCAGTGACCGGATTCAGAAAGTGCCCCTGTTTATAAAAGAACAAAAAGGAAAATGGATTCTTTCGACGGAAGACGGAACGAAGCGTGCCATTATCAACGTGGAAGAGCCTCTATTAGACCGATGGAGCGAATTGCTTCCCGATCCTCAAGAAACGCTTGACATCACTTTATACCCTGACGGAAAGCGTGAAATCCGCTTGTCAGCTTACGACCATTTTTCGCCTCCCCGCTACGATGCGCTACCTGTTGCCTTTTGCAAACGCGACGGTCGGAAAGAACGTGCAACGCTTTCTTTTGAATGTAAGCCCGATGAATGTTTTGCCGGAACCGGAGAACGTTTCTTTAAAATGGACTTAAGCGGACAGACTTTCTTCCTGAAAAACCAAGATGGGCAAGGAGTCAATAACCGGCGTACTTATAAGAATATCCCTTTCTATCTATCCAGCCGCATGTATGGAACATTCTACCATACATGTGCTCATAGCAAGCTCTCGCTGGCCGGACATTCCACCCGTTCCGTCCAGTTTCTAAGCGACCAGGCATTGTTGGATGTATTTGTAATAGGCGGTGATACGATGGAAGATATTCTTCGCGGTTATCGTGACCTGACCGGCTATCCGTCTATGCCGCCTCTTTGGAGTTTTGGCGTTTGGATGAGCCGTATGACTTATTTCAGTGCTGATGAAGTAGACGAAATATGCGACCGCATGCGTGCCGAACACTATCCCTGTGATGTCATTCATCTGGATACGGGCTGGTTCCGTACCGATTGGCTCTGCGAATGGAAATTCAATGAAGAACGGTTTCCTGATCCGAAAGGATTCATCGGGCGGTTGAAAAAGAACGGCTATCGTGTCTCTTTATGGCAACTTCCATACGTTGCAGAAAATGCAGAGCAGATTGATGAAGCCAGAGCCAATGATTATATAGCCCCATTGACCAAACAACAAGCGACCGATGGTTCCAACTTCTCCGCCCTGGATTATGCTGGAACAATCGACTTTACTTACCCGAAAGCAACCGAATGGTACAAAGGACTATTGAAACAACTTCTGGATATGGGAGTAACCTGTATCAAAACCGATTTCGGTGAAAACATTCACATGGACGCCCTCTATAAAGGCATGAAGCCGGAATTGTTGAACAACCTGTATGCCCTGCTTTATCAAAAGGCTGCTTACGAAATTACGAAAGAAGTGACAGGTGACGGCATTGTCTGGGCACGTTCCGCATGGGCGGGATGCCAGCGTTATCCTTTGCATTGGGGAGGCGATTCATGTAGCTCTTGGGATGGAATGGCAGGTTCTCTGAAAGGCGGTCTGCATTTCGGTCTGTCGGGATTTGCTTTTTGGAGCCATGATGTTCCCGGCTTCCATACATTGCCCAATTTTATGAACTCGGTAGTAGCAGATGATGTGTACATGCGTTGGACTCAATTCGGCGTATTCACATCGCATATCCGTTATCACGGAACCAACAAGCGTGAACCCTGGCACTATCCGGCCATAGCTCCGTTGGTGAAAAAGTGGTGGAAATTGCGTTATTCGCTCATTCCATACATCGTAGAACAAAGTAAACTAGCCATAGAAAGCGGCTATCCGCTCTTGCAGGCACTCATTCTGCATCATCCGGAAGATAAACTTTGTTGGCATATAGATGATGAATACTATTTCGGCAATGATTTCCTGGTAGCTCCGGTGATGAACAGTGAGAATCGTCGGGATATCTATCTTCCCGAAGGAAAATGGGTGAACTTCTTTACGGGAGAACGTCTGGAAGGAGCATGCTGGCTGAAAGACGTATACGTTCCATTGGAAGAAATGCCCGTATATGTGCGTGCAAATGCCGTGATCCCCATCTATCCGGAAGACGTGGACTGTACGGATGAAATGGATTTAAGCAAGAGCATGGCTTTACGCATAGATAATGATTATAAAGGATTTTGGACTATGATAGATTGTGGTAGAAAATTAATTAATTTAGTATAGTATGAAAACATGGAAGAGTAATTTAGAAGAAACAAAACAACGTTATATAAATTGGTGGAACCATAAAGGAATCATTCTCAATATGTGGGAGCACTTCCAGGAAGGAGTGCAACCACATGCAGAGATAACGCCTCCCACACCGGCAAAAGACCTGTCACAAAAGTGGTTCGACCCTCAATGGAGAGCGGAATATCTGGACTGGTATGTAGCGCACAGCAGCCTGAAAGCGGATATTCTTCCGGTTGCGAATACCCAACTGGGGCCCGGTTCTCTAGCCGCCATTTTAGGAGGAGTGTTTGAAGGCGGGGAAGACACCATTTGGATTCATCCCAACCCGGATTTCACCGATGAAATAGTCTTTAACCCCGAACACCCGAACTGGATTCTTCATAAAGAACTCCTGAAAGCCTGCAAAGCGAAAGCCAACGGACACTACTTTGTCGGTATGCCCGATCTGATGGAAGGACTGGATGTCCTGGCCGCACTGAAAGGAACGGATAGGGTATTATTGGACACAGTGATGCAGCCCGAAATCCTGGAACAACAGATGCAGCAAATCAACGACATCTACTTCAAAGTATTTGATGAACTATACGACATCATCCGTGAAGGCGACGAGATGGCTTTCTGTTATTTCTCGTCCTGGGCTCCCGGAAAGATGAGTAAACTGCAAAGTGATATTTCGACCATGATTAGTCAGGATGATTATCGCCGGTTTGTGCAACCTTTTATTCGTGAACAATGTCAGAAGATTGATTATACCCTTTATCATCTGGATGGAGTGGGAGCCATGCATCACCTGCCTGCCTTGCTTGAAATTGAAGAATTGAATGCGATTCAATGGACTCCCGGAGTGGGCGAACCACAAGGAGGATCTCCCAAATGGTACGATCTGTATAAGAAGATTCTGGCAGGCGGAAAGAGCGTGATGGCTTGCTGGGTGACATTAGACGAACTAAAACCTCTATTGGATCATATCGGCGCGGACGGTGTACATTTGGAAATGGATTTCCATAACGAAAAGGAAGTGGAGCAGGCCATGCGGATTGTTGAAGAATATACCGGTTCTTCTACCGCTGTAAATACCAATAAACATCAACAGGATGCCGACTTGGCAGCTACCGGACAGGAACGTATTTGTATACGGGAAGAACAACACCAGGAAGAGGATAAACTGAAACCTCTGTATGAAGCCATTGTTGCCGGGAAACTGGAACCTGCGGTTGAAATCACCCGACAAGCCATTGCGGAAGGAGTAGCTCCCCAAATGATTATCAATAATTATATGATTAAAGCAATGGGCGAAGTGGGACAACGTTTCCAGGATGGAAAGGCTTTTGTTCCCCAACTGTTGATGGCAGGACGTGCCATGAAAGGGGCTTTGGAACTACTGAAACCTTTATTGGCAGGAAGTGCTTCCACTACAATCGGTAAGATTGTCATCGGTACAGTGAAAGGAGATCTCCATGATATTGGTAAAAACCTGGTGGCTTCCATGCTGGAGGGGTGCGGCTTTGAAGTCATAAATATTGGTATTGATGTGACTTGTGACAAGTTTGTGGAAGCTGTGAAGGAAAACCATGCTGACATCTTGTGCATGAGCGCATTGCTGACTACTACCATGACGTATATGAAAGAGGTTATTCAGGCATTGGAAGAGGCCGGTATTCGTAATCAGGTGAAAGTGATGATTGGCGGAGCACCCGTCAGTCAGGGGTTTGCTGACGAAATCGGTGCGGACGGATATAGTGATAATGCGAATACAGCCGTAGCAGTTGCCAAAGAACTGATTGGAAATAAAAAATAGAATAAAAAGGCACGGATTACACGGATCAACACGGCTCTTAATTACATAGCCTATTAAAACTGTGAAATCCATGTAATCCTTGCCTAAAGAAAATCAGATTTAAACTTACGTTACTTATTTAATACTTGAATTATGCATGTGAAATTCTTAGAGACATTAGATTGGAGTATTCTGATTGCCTACTTCCTTATTTTGATAACTATTGGTATATGGGCAAGTTCTAAACGAAAAAAGGGGAGTAGTCTTTTCCTTGCGGAGAATTCGTTGAGATGGTATCATATCGGCTTCTCCATGTGGGGGACGAATGTCGGACCTTCCATGTTGATAGCTTCCGCAAGTGCCGGATTTACTACTGGTATTGTTTCGGGGAATTATGCTTGGTATGCATTTGTCTTTATATGTCTGCTTGCTTTTGTCTTTGCTCCCCGATATTTGGGTAGTCGCATCACGACATTGCCCGAATTTATGGGAAAACGTTTCGGACAATCTACCCGTAACATCCTTGCCTGGTATACCATTATTACCATTCTTATTTCATGGCTTGCATTGACTTTATTTGCCGGTGGAGTCCTGATCCGTCAGGTCTTCGATATTCCTATGTGGCAATCGGCATTGCTGTTACTTGTCATCTCCGCTTTTTTCACGATGCTCGGCGGACTGAAAGCTGTGGCCTACACGAATGTATATCAAATGATACTGTTGATTGTAGTATCAGCCACACTGGCTATCATGGGAATCTATAAAGTGGGTGGTGTAGGAGCACTGGTGGATGCCGTTCCGGCGGATTACTGGAATCTTTTCCGTTCGAATGATGACCCGGCTTTTCCTTGGCTACCTATTATCCTAGGTTATCCTATTATGGGAGTTTGGTTTTGGTGTACGGATCAGTCGATGGTGCAACCGGTTCTTGCTGCCAAGAATCTCAAAGAAGGACAGATGGGAACCAACTTTACCGGATGGTTGAAAATATTAGATGTACCTCTTTACATTCTTCCCGGCATTATCTGCCTCGCTTTATTCCCACAATTGGAGAATCCCGATGAGGCTTATATGACAATGGTGACTCATTTGTTCCCGACAGGAATGGTTGGCTTGGTATTGGCTGTATTGACAGCAGCATTGGTAAGTACTGTCGGCTCTGCATTGAATGCATTGAGTACGGTATTCACGATGGATATCTATGTGAAGAAAATCCGACCGCAGGCCAAGCAGAGAGAGATTATCAGAGTGGGACAAGTGGTTACGGTAGTCGGTGCACTGATCTCTGTGATAATAACCATAGCGGTCGACAGCATCAAGGGACTGAATCTATTTAATGTTTTCCAGTCTGTATTGGGATTTATAGCTCCTCCGATGGCAGCCGTGTTCCTCTTTGGCGTGTTCTGGAAACGCACCACTACGCTGGCTGCTAATATGGCTCTGACATTGGGAACTGTGTTCAGTATCGGAGTGGGAATTTTGTATTTATGGGTATTTCCGGCCGAACAATATAATGCGTGGCCTCATTTTATGCTGCTTTCTTTCTATTTATTCGTTATCATCGGAATAGGCATGATAGTAGTCAGCCTGTGGGATAAGTCTCCGCAACTGGGAACCTTGAATATGGAAAAGATAGAGGACAAACCTGCACGAATTGTTCTTATCATGTGGGGACTGCTTATTGTAACCATGATTGGACTTTACATCTTCTTCAATGGTCACTAGTTTTTATTCACCACAGAGGGCACAGGGGCTTTTATTATTAGATAATAATCTCTGTGCCCTCTGCGTCCTCTGTGGTGAAACTATTTTCTACGGAAACAATTTTCGAATGTACATAGTCCGCAAGTATATTCCAGCTTACGGACATGAGAACCCACTCCAATAATACCACTTACAGATTTGATGGGAATCATCAGACTGGAATCAGTCAACTGAATACCACAAGGCGAAGCAACCGGAAATAAGGAGAATAGTTTTTGTTGTTCCGATACGTGCCATCCGCAATAACCGGGGCTGTACCTATTAGTGTGCTTCCAACCTCTTTTTTCGATAAATACAGCCAACTCCTCTTCCATGCAATCAGCAGCCTTTTCTGCAATGATGCTCCCCAATGAGTCTGCTATATATACTTTCACCATGTCGTCCTCTTGCTGAAGCAGATGTTGAAACTTCTCAAATTCAACTCCGGCAGTTGCAGTAAAAAAGGCAAAGGCTTCCGAACCCCGTAGTTGGCGGGCAATGGTTTTACCGATTGAGAGAACCGTATCTTTTACAGTCAGTGTTGCTTTTTCAGTGTCAAGCAGTCCGTCAGTGAGGAAAAAGAAAAAACAGGGACGGAGGAGGGGAGTGATACGGTCAAGTAACGTATTTATTTCTTCTATGACCATTCCATCCGGCATAGAATCTTTATATCCCATCGCTTCGTAAATATCAGATGATGGGATTTGCAGTTTTTGATAAGTAAGCTCCTGTTCAACCATTGGTGGATGCATTGAAATATATAGGTTGTTGTAATCCTGCGGACACAGAATTAAACTTGTGTTTTATTGAATTCTTCCAATGCAGTATAAAATGCGTCTATATTAATAGAAGACGTATGTGGCGGAATATCACAACCACTTGACAATACGAAATTCGGATATGCACGGGTAGCCTCCAATAGTTGCAAAGTCGCTTCCTTCATAGTCTCCGGACCTGCCATCTTGAAAAGGCTCACCGGATCCAGATTTCCCATTGCCAGTGCATCGGTCGGAACCTCTTTCAACGCTTCCTCCATCTTAATTTTATTCCCGAAGTGGTAAACGGCTGCACCGGTATAAACCATCGCTTGCGTGCAATTCCCTGTGTTTCCGCAATTATGAAGTACTACGGCAAAGTGATCATCCTGTACCTTCTCTACTATTTCTTTCACAAATAAAGAAGAATATTGCAGGCAATCTTCGTTGGATAACAATCCCGCAGCAGGTTCAGCCATGATTACACCGTTCACACCGGTTGCTTTCAATGCCATACAATAGCGGGTGATGAAATCACTGCATTTTCTTAACAACGTATTGGCTGCATCGGGATTAATATAAATCAGCATCATGATTTCCGACATATCATACAAACGTCCGGCCAGCGAATAAGGACCGATGCAACCGGCAAAAACCGGGCGGTCTGTAATATTTCTGGCTGTCAGCATATTCGCTTTAAGATATTCCGGGATTCTTCCTTTGTTTAATGCCGGAATCTCCAGTTTCTCAATAGCTGCCTCGTCTGCCAGTAAACGACCGGATACACTGGGCACCTCATTTTCCGGAAAGATAATTTCTGCCCCGAAAGCTTCCGCTTCTACCGTCAGATCCATGATGACGGTTGCGGCCGCCGCCGGGTACTTGCCACAAAGAGCCTTGATTGCCTCATAATGAACCTGCCCGTTTGTCACTGCATCATGCACCGTTTTCCCGATAAACTCGATACCCGGATGTGTCATGATCGGAATGGCAATCGTTTCCTTACGTTGGATCGTTTGGCTGATCCATTCTTTCATATTCAGTCTACCCATAATTTTAGTTTTTAATATCGTCTTGTAATAAAGACGAAGTTACCCCTCTTTTGTAATCTCGTATATGATAAAATCTGATACCGGTATAAAAATAAAGCTGCCCTTCAGAAAGAAGAGCAGCTTTACACCTATTTGATTTATCTTCGAGCTTTATTTTACCGGAATCTTATCAATACGATTCTGATGACGGCCACCGTCAAATTTGGTAGAGAAGAACTCTGTCAAAATCATATCCGCTTCTTCAGTGCTGATGAAGCGTCCCGGCATAACCAGTACATTAGCGTCATTGTGCTGACGGGCCAGGTGCGCAATTTCTGCATTCCAACAGAGAGCAGCACGAATTCCCTGGTGCTTGTTCAGCGTCATATTGATTCCGTTTCCACTGCCGCAGATAGCGATACCGGGATAACATTCTCCCGATTCCACTGCAAGAGCCAGCGGATGAGCATAATCCGGATAGTCTACGCTAGCGGTAGAGTTAGTTCCGAAATCCTTGTAAGCCCAGCCTTTTACTTCCAGCCAGCCGCGAACATATTCTTTCAGTTCAAAACCGGCATGGTCGCATGCTAATCCGATTGTTTTCATTAGAGCATTGCTTTTACCTGGTTATATACGTTCTCGGCAGTAAATCCAAGTTTTTCATCCAACACAGTGTAAGGAGCAGAGAAACCGAAAGATTCCAATCCCCAAACTTTACCGTGGCAACCTACCAGACCTTGAAGAGTGACAGGCAGACCGGCAGTCATACCGAAAATCTTTGCATCTGCCGGAAGAATAGCTTCCTGATATTCTTTCGGTTGGTTGCGGAACAGACCTTCAGAAGGAGCAGATACAATGCGTACCTTCACGCCATCTTTGCGAAGTAACTCTGTGCCGGCTACCAATGTAGCTACTTCAGAACCTGAAGCCACCAGGATAACATCCGGATTTTCGTCGGAACCTGCTACGATATAAGCACCCTTGGCTGCTTGTTCGTAATCTGTTCCTGCCGGTAAATTGGCAATATTCTGACGAGAGAAGATTAATCCTGTAGGAGTAGACATATTTTCCATAGCAAGTTTCCAAGCAATGGTTGTCTCTTCTGCATCAGCCGGACGAAGTACCAACATAGAGTTGTGTCCCTTATGGTTTTTCAGTTTTTCCATCAGGCGGATTTGAGCTTCCTGTTCTACCGGTTCGTGAGTAGGACCGTCTTCACCTACGCGGAATGCGTCGTGTGTCCAGATGAATTTCACCGGTTGTTCCATCAAAGCAGCCATACGTACGGCAGGTTTCATGTAATCGGAGAATACGAAGAATGTACCGCAAGCAGCGATTACACCACCATGGAGAGACATACCGATACAGATACAAGCCATTGACAATTCAGATACACCTGCCTGGAAGAATGCTCCGCTGAAATCACCTTTCTTGAAAGAATGAGTCTTTTTCAGGAAACCGTCAGTCTTGTCAGAGTTAGAAAGGTCGGCCGAAGCAACGATCATGTTTTCTACCTGTGTAGCAAGTGCGCCCAATACGGTTGCAGATGCAGCACGAGTAGCGCTACCTGCTTTCTGTTCGATAGCAGCCCAGTCCACTTTCGGAGCTTTGCCCGAGAAGAAGAGTTCCAGTTTTGCTGCCAGTTCCGGGTTTGCTTTCGCCCATGCAGCTTTCTTTGCATACTTTTCAGCAACGATCTTTTTCAGTTCTTCTGCTCTTTTTGCATACAGTTCGGCTACTTCCGGGAATATAACGAACGGGTTAGTAGGATCACCACCCAGATTCTTGATTGTATTTACATAAGCGTCGCCGCCGAGAGGAGCACCGTGTGTAGCGCAGTTAGCTTCATAGCTGCTGCCGTCTGCCTTGCGTGCACCTTTACCCATTACGGTTTTACCGATAATCAGCGTCGGGCGTTCTTTTTCAGCCTGTGCTTCTTTGATTGCTGCACGGATTTCGTCAGGATCATTACCGTTGATACTAAGTACGTTCCATCCCCATGCTTCATATTTCATGGCAGTATCTTCAACGGTTACGTCTTTCGTTTCTGTAGAAAGCTGAATATCGTTGGAGTCATAGAACATAATCAGGTTGTCCAATCCCAGTGCACCGGCAATACGTCCGGAACCTTGAGAGATTTCTTCCTGGATGCCACCGTCAGAGATGTAAGCATAGATTGTTTGATTCATCACCTCATTGAAACGGGCTTTCAGGAATTTGGCAGCGATGGCAGCACCTACTGCAAAAGTGTGTCCTTGTCCCAGCGGACCGGAAGTATTTTCGATGCCACGCATGATGTCCACTTCAGGGTGTCCCGGAGTAGGGCTTCCCCATTGACGGAATTCTTTCAGCTCGTCCAGCGTGAATTTTCCTGTCAATGCCAGCGTAGAATAAAGCATCGGAGACATGTGGCCCGGGTCGAGGAAGAAGCGGTCACGTCCTTCCCAACGGGGATTTTCAGGATCGTATACTAGAAACTCAGAGAAGAGTACATTTACAAAATCAGCACCACCCATGGCGCCACCCGGGTGACCGGAATTGGCTTTCTCAACCATTGAAGCAGCAAGAATACGGATGTTATCCGCTGCACGATTCATAAGTTTGTTATCGTTCATATCATTAAAATTTAATTGATTTCTGTCAGATTGTTCGCAAAGATAACTCTTTATGTGGATTTAACAATCCAAAAGAGCTATCTTTTTTATCGACAATTTTACGGTCTTCTTGTTTGTGATACAATAAGTAATTGCTCTAAAATTACTGTAACTCTAAAGTAACAATGGACTTAGCAGGAAGTTTTACCTTCATTGTACCTTTATTGATTTTTACCTCTTTGAAAGGTGCCGGTTTTACAATATTAGGGTTTTCAAAAGAATTGTAATCGGTCAGTTTTGCAGAGGTCAGAATCTCTCCGACTGCTTTTTTGGCTTTCGTATCACCCAGATTGATGGTGATTTCCTGTGCTTCGTCAGCATCTACATTGGACAGAGAAATGTGGATCACTCCATCTTTGTTTTTGGAAGCTGTGGCGCTTACCATCGGAACGGTGCGGTTATCACGTACACTCATCTTTTCGCAAGTCAGGTCGATAGGAAGATAAGTGGCATCCTGATGTACTTTATACATCTTGAAGACATAATAAGTAGGAGTGAGCACCATTTCTTTGTCTTTTGTCAGAATCATCGATTGAAGTACGTTGACAATCTGTGCGATATTTGCCATCTTCAAGCGGTCTGTATATTTGTGGAATACATCAAGACTTAAAGAAGCCACGAAAGCATCACGCAACGTGTTTTGCTGATACAGATGTCCTTTGATGGTTCCGGGTTCCTCATCCCACCAGGTTCCCCATTCGTCCAGTAAGAGAGCGATTTTCTTGTCCTTGTCATATTTGTCCATGATGGTACAATGTTTCTTGAGTACATCTTCCACTTCCAGACATTTGCCCATTGTCCAATAATAATCATCCTTGTTGAATTGAGTGGCTGATCCTTTGCTACCGCTCCATCCGGTTACGGTATAATAGTGCAGAGAAAGACCGTCCATCCGGTGTCCTACACGATTCATCAATACATCTGTCCATTTGTAATCATAGTCACTTGCACCACTGGCAATTTTGAACAGACGGTTGCCGTCATAGTTACGGCAATAAGTAGAATAACGACGGTATAAGTCCGCATAATATTCCGGACGCATGCTGCCACCACAGCCCCAGCTTTCATTTCCTACTCCCAGATATTTGAGTTTCCATGCTTTGTCACGACCATTCTTACGACGAAGATTGGCCATGGGAGAGTCCCCGTCGGAGGTCATGTATTCCACCCATTTGGCGAGTTCTTCCACTGTGCCGCTACCTACATTTCCACTCACGTATGGTTCGCAACCCAGCATTTCGCAAAGATTCAAAAACTCGTGTGTTCCGAAACTGTTATCTTCAATGGTTCCGCCCCAGTTGTTGTTCACCATCTTCGGACGGTTCTCTTTCGGACCAATGCCATCCATCCAGTGGTATTCATCGGCAAAGCATCCGCCCGGCCAGCGAAGAACGGGAACGGACAAGTCTTTCAGTGCATTGAATACGTCTGTGCGATATCCCTTGATATTAGGAATATCCGAGTTTTCGCCTACCCAAAGACCGCCGTAGATACATGAACCTAAGTGTTCGGCAAACTGGCCGTAAATTTCCTTCGGTATGATTTCTTTGCCTTGATCGACATGTACGGTTATGGTAGCACTCTTTTGTGCAGAAAGAGATACAGATGCTGCCAGAAAAGCCGTGCTGACTAATAGTTTTGCTTTCATAAATGGTATTTGTTTAATGATTATTTTTTACCACAGATTACGCAGATTATCACAGATTGATTTTATTCTGACTACTATCATGTTATAACCCATAAATAATCTGTGTTAATTCGTGTAATCTGTGGTGACTTCTATTTTAGTAAACGAACTTCATAAACGGCAGAGGTCCATTCCGTCCCGTCAGGGATAAAACGTATCGGACAACTACCCGTATTCAGTTTTTGAGGCAGAACGTATGAAAGGGTTATGAAACCGTCTTTATCCGCTTCACTGACAGTCGGATGAACAGCCAACTTTTCGTTATTCAGAAGAATAGCCACTTTATTGCGGTCATCTTTCCGTACCGTAATCAGGAGGCGGCTTGCTTCCTCTTTTACCTTCAATTGATAGCCGAACCAACCTTTGGCGCGACGGAAATGTCGGTCTTTATTCGTTCCTGTTTCTGCCTGCTCATACTGGATGCCATGGTCAGACTCCGGCTGCTGTTCGCCGGGGAAGATCAGGTCAATGGTTTGATTAGCTAATTCCGTTGCTTTTCGTTCAGCCGTTGCCATCTCTTCCTGAATCGCTTTAAACTGCTCTTCGCTTGCCTGCCGGAAATAAACGGCATAACGGGAATTGTGCAGGCGGAAGAACGGGACGAGTTCCAATGCTTTGCCTTGTGTAGGATAAACCTCTCCGTTATAGCTGAAAGTAATCCGGCTATTCTGTTCTTTCTGAAGAGATTTGCAGATTGAATCTGGATTTCCTATCAGCATCGGGACTTCTTGCAAAGGAATTTGTTTGCCATGAGCGATATGTCCGCCACGGCTGTCATCGGCATATAAACCATCAAGATGTTCAGTGCCTGTGGAAGCTGCAAGAACGATTGGACCATATAAGAAAGCATAATAATCTTTCTTGTCGGGAATTTGTTCCACGCTGACTTTCATAGGCAAGTGGAAAGTAATGACATCTCCTTTTTTCCATTTGCGGGAGAGAGGAAGATACTGGTTACCTTTTGCCATAACGAACATTTTTCTTTTTCCATTGATGCTGACGCTATATCCTTTGGATTGGTTCGCCCATTCCGGAATACGTATCATTAAAGTACGTTTTTTCTTAGGCGCTTCATCTATTCGTAAAGTTACCTTGCCGTCATCGGGGAAACGGGTTTCCTGTGTCAAAATAATGCCTTGCTCTTTCCAGGTCAGTTGTGAAGGAATGAAGAGATTGACATAAAGAGTGTCTTTCCGATACGCATAGATAAATTCACCGTATTTGGTATGATTCTCCAAGCCTGAACCTACACAGCACCACATTGATGTTTCCGGTTGTGAGTACACGCGATAATGTCCCGGACGCATAGGAGTGAAGTAGACAAATCCACCTTTATCCGGCTCTTGTGACGCTAGAATATGATTGTAAAGCGCACGTTCGTAATAGTTTACGTAGTTGGGATCAGGTTCGTTTGTTTGATTCGGATTATGAGAATTCTGATAAAGCATTTTGGTAAGACGGAGCATGTTGTAAGTATTACAGGTCTCCGGTCCTTGAACGTCGTTCAGCATGGACGTGAAGTTATCCGACGGATGGAAATGTTCGCGTACACTATTTCCTCCGATGCAGACAGAACGGTGATTGACTACCGTGTTCCAGAAAAAACGGGCGGCATGATCCCACTCTGCAGCATGATTCCAATTCTTGTCGTCTTGTGAAAGTTCGGCTATTCGCTTGTAGCCGATCACTTTCGGAATCTGTGTGTTGGCGTGCATCCCCGTCAATTTGTCTTCCTCTTTGATAAGCGGGTCGAGGATAAGGTTGTGAGAGAAACGGCGTGCCAGTTCCAGATACTTCTTGTCGCCTGTGATTTCGGCCACGTCAGCGAACGTTTCGTTTAATCCGCCATGTTCGCTACGAAGCATATCCTGCATTTGTTCGTCGCTCAAGCCGGAAGTGATATCGATCATCCAGTCTGTAAAAGCGATAAGCATTTGGCGTGCAAGATCACTTCCTGCATAGATATATGCATCCCGCAATCCGGCGTAAGTCTTATGTATATTGTATAAAGGTACCCATTTGCCGTTAAGGTCGAAACCTCCGGCACGGATCTTTCCTGCTTTTATATCTTTCCAAAGTTGAAGGCTTCCCGGAGTTCCTCCGATGAATCCTGTGCCGACAGTTTGTTGTGCCCGGTTCAACTCATTCAGCATGTAGTTGAGGCGATTATAGACTGCGGTATCTCCGGTGGCGGCATACATCATGGAAAGTGCGGATAAATAATGTCCGCCGATATGTCCGTCCAATCCGGTATTTTCCCAATTGGTGTAGCTGGGGGCTTTAGGCTGTAACCCTGCTTCGCGGAGAAAAGGAGCGAGCAGACGGTCGGGGTCTAATGCAAGTATGTAATGTAAATCAGTCTGTTGAGCTTGCAGAAACGGACTATCCAATAGTTTCACATTCTGTAAAGGGAAGTAAGACACTTGTGGAGCGTTTTGAGCTTTGCCCAATGAGATGGACAGCACAAGTGCAAGTATGAACGAGGTGGTTTTCATGATAATAGTCTCCCCATCTCCCTCTCCAAAAGAGGAGAGGGGTGGAGATAATTAATGTTTGTACTTAGTTAGAATTGACTCTTGATAAACAGCGATTTATCGGCAATCTTTGATGAATAACAATGGATTGCCGACTGTCAATTATTTAAATTTGACTGCTGCCTCTTCGATAGGCAATCCTGCCTTATAGTTTTCGATGTATGTATTGAAGCCGGCTACATCTTCGGGTGTAGGTGATACCTCGATACCCGCGTCACCGACAAATACGCTTTCATCCAGAAAATCGGCAAGAGATTGTTTCTTTTCATTGTTCACGAGGTAAGAACCTAACAGGGCAATACCCCAGGCACCACCTTCGCCGGCTGTTTCCATCACAGAAATAGGCGAGTTGATAGCTGCAGCAAGTATTCTTTGACCTACTCCTTTGGTTCTGAATAATCCTCCGTGACCAGTAATTCTGTCCACTTTGATTTTTTCTTCGTTGAACAGGATATCGTTGCCAATCTTGAGTACTCCTACTGAAGCATACAAGTGAGTCCGCATAAAGTTTGCCAGGTTGAATTTGTCATTTGCCGAACGTACAAACAACGGTCTTCCATCAGCAAATCCAGTTACAGGTTCGCCTGAAATATAATTGTATGAAAGCAAACCTCCGCAATCGGTATCACCGGTGAGCGCAATATTGTAGAGTTTACTATAGATTTCATCCATATCTACAGGTATGCCCAGAAGCTCCTGGTATTCCTTGAACAAGTTAACCCATGCGTTGAGATCAGAAGTGCAGTTGTTGCAATGCACCATGGCTACCAGACTTCCGTCAGGAGTTGTCACCATGTCAATCATTTCGTATGGCTTCGACAGTTCTTTCTCCAATACAATCATTGAGAATGAAGAGGTACCTGCGGATACATTTCCGGTGCGTTGTTTAACAGCATTGGTTGCCACCATTCCGGTACCTGCGTCTCCTTCCGGCGGACAAACCGGTATTCCTGCCTTCAAATGACCCGATGCATCGAGCTTTTTACTTCCTTCCGGAGTGAGGACGCCGGCATTTTCACCTGCCGACAATACTTTAGGCAGAATATCTTCCAGTTTCCAGCTATATTCTTTCGGAGCAATCAGTTTATCGAACTTAGCCACCATTTCAGCCGAATAGTTGTGGGTTGTCGGATCGATAGGGAGCATACCCGATGCGTCACCGATACCCAATACCTTTTCGCCAGTTATCTGCCAATGCACATAACCTGCCAGAGTAGTCAGGTAATCAATGTCATTCACATGCGCTTCATCGTCCAGGATAGCCTGGTACAAATGAGAAATGCTCCATCGCAGCGGAATGTTGTAGACAAACAGTTCTGATAAGGCTGCTGCTGCCCGACCTGTATTCGTATTTCTCCAAGTGCGGAAAGGCACGAGGATTTCTTCTTTTTTGTTGAACGGCATATAACCATGCATCATGGCGCTGACACCGATAGCAGCCAGCGTCTCAATCTCTATGCCATATAAGTTCTTTACGTTAGCGCGAAGGTCAGCATAGCAATCTTGCAGTCCCGACCAGATAGCTTCAATATTATAAGTCCAAAGTCCGTCAACTAACTGGTTTTCCCAAGTGTGGCTACCTTGAGCAATAGGCTTGTTTTCCTGGTCAATCAAAACTGCTTTAATTCGTGTTGACCCCAGTTCTATACCAAGAATGGCTTTGCCTGCCTCGATGGTTGATTTTGCATCTAATTTCATGTTGAAATCAATATTTTAAGGTTTAGCAAAGCGCTTTATTCAACATGTAATACACTTCGTTCATGCGCAGTTCTTTTTTGAAGCAGCTGATCGTAGTATCCTTGTTGATATGTACCATTTCGATACCTGCGATTTCAGCATAATCTTCCCAATATTCTGCTGTCAGGTCGTAAGAGAAGCAAGAGTGGTGAGTTCCACCAGCCAGGATCCATGCACCTGCACCTACTTCGAGGTTAGGCATCGGAATCCAGAGAGCAGAAGCAACCGGCAACTTAGGCAGCGGTTTCGGTTCGATACATTCCACATCGTTCACAATCAGGCGGAAGCGGTTACCCATATCTACTACTGTAGCAGTGCATCCTGCGCCTGTCTTTGAAGTGAATACCAATCTTGCTGTCTGGCTCTTGCGGATACCTATACCGAGGAAGTGTACTTCCAGGCGAGGTTTGTTGGCTGCGATAAGCGGACAGATTTCCAACATGTGTGACTGAAGGATAGAGCTGTTTGCACCATCGAAGTTCAGTGTGTAATCTTCCAGGAATGAACAGCCTTTAGGGAGACCTTGATTCATCACCCATACAGTACGGTAAAGAGCAGCCGATTTCCAGTCACCTTCAGCACCGAATCCATAACCTTCCGCCATCAGACGTTGTGAAGCAAGACCCGGGATTTGATCGAAACCATTGTATTCAATGTCGCCCAAATCGTCGAAGTTGGTAGTAAATCCTTTGGCACCTTTTGCTTTCAGGATAGCGCGTATAGCCAGTTCAGCCTTGGCAGCATTCCATACTTTCTGGTAAGCTTCAGTTGATTTATCTTCCAGAGAAGCATCGTGATCGTATTCCTTGAAGTAAGTAGCTACCAATGCATCTACCTCTTCATTTTTGATATCCTTGTGATATTCCATCAATTCGCTTACCGGACAGTAATCTACGTGGTAACCCATACGTTGTTCAGCTTCCACTTTATCACCATCGGTTACGGCTACGTTGTTCATCTGGTCGCCGAAACGGATAATCAGCATATCCTGTGAATCTGCCCAACCGGCACAAACACGCATCCAAACGGCAATCTTATGCAAAGTCTCTTCCTCTTTCCAGTAACCTACCACTACTTTACGACGGATACGCATACGGGTGCAGATATGTCCGAATTCGCGGTCACCGTGAGCAGACTGGTTCAGGTTCATGAAATCCATGTCCATTGTATCCCAAGGAATTTCCTTGTTGAATTGAGTATGCAGGTGCAACAAAGGCTTCTTCAACTGTTGCAAGCCGTGAATCCACATTTTAGCAGGAGAGAACGTATGCATCCAAGTGATAACACCGACACACTTTTCGTCATTATTGGCTGCTTTGAAAACAGCTTCCACTTCTTTAGAAGAATTAGCTGTTCCTTTGTATACCACCTTTACAGGGAGTTTACCGGATTCGTTCAATCCGTTAACCATTTCATTAGAGTGTGCGTCTACTGCGATTACTGCGTCACCTCCGTACAAAAGCTGTGCTCCTGTTACGAACCATACTTCATATTGATCAAATGCGTTCATAATGTTATTGCTTTAATTGTTATTGTTCTAATTTTTAATCTTTAATTATTTCTGTCCGTAATAAGCATTCGGACCATGCTTGCGGCTGAAATGTTTTTCTATCAGCAGCGGATTCATTGTTAAATTGGGATTCACCGCATAAGCGATACTTGCCATTTTAGCTACCTGTTCCATAACCACAGCATTGTGTACGGCATCATACGCGTCTTTTCCCCAAGAGAAAGGACCATGATTTTTCACCAATACTCCCGGTGTATGTACAGGGTTCAAGCCTTCAAAACGTTTCACTATCACATTACCGGTTTCCAGCTCGTAAGCACCTTTCACTTCCGCTTCTGTCATATCCGTTGTGCAGGGAATGGCATCATGGAAATAATCCGCATGAGTCGTTCCGATGTTCGGAATGTCGCATCCCGCCTGTGCCCAGGCAGTAGCATAAGTAGAGTGAGTATGAACCACTCCGCCAATCTCCGGAAATGCTTTGTAAAGTACTACGTGAGTAGGAGTATCCGAGGATGGCTTCAGTCGTCCTTCAACGACCTTGCCATCCAAATCCACTACTACCATATCTTCGGCTTTCATGTCATCATAACTTACACCACTGGGCTTGATTACTACCAGCCCGCTTTCACGGTCGATAGCAGAAACATTGCCCCAGGTAAAGATGACTAATCCATGCTTTACCAATTCGAGATTGGCATGAAATACTTTTTCTTTTAGTTCTTCCAGCATAATGATTAGATTTTAAATTTCGGGTCTTTGCGGTAAGCCTTGCCGTTGAACTTATACAAGGCAGCCCCTCGTTTGGAACCCAGTTTATCAATTTTATCAGTCTTTTCTATATAATCCATTTCAGCTACTCTTTTACGGAAATTCCGTTTATCCATTGTTTCACCGCAAATGGCTTCATATAAACTTTGTAATTGGGATAATGTAAATAGCTTCGGCAATAGATTGAAACCGATGGGCTCTACAGATGCTTTCTGTTTCATCAGTTCCCGTGCTTTTTCTACCATTTCAGGATGGTCGAAGATAAGCGGGGGAAGTTCATTTATATTCACCCAGTAAGCATTGTGTTTCTGAACCTGTTTCCGGTCATACTCATTGATGTTAATCAATGCATAATAAGCCACGGAGATAACCCGTTCACCCGGATCGCGATCGATAGCTCCAAAAGCTCCCACCTGTTCCATGTAAACGTTTTCCAGTCCGGTAAGCTCATGCAATACACGTTTAGCGGCATCATCCACACTTTCATTGTTTTGTACAAATCCTCCCATCAGTGACCATTCACCCATTGCCGGCTCGAAGTTTCTCTTTAACAATAACAGGCTGATTTCCCCTTCGTAGAAACCGAAAATGATACAGTCTATGCCGACATAGAAGGCCGGATTCGAGCTATAATAAACCTTTTCCCGCCCCTTTTCCAAAGAGGGGGAATTAGAGGTTATCATTGGCTCTTGTGAATTATCTTTATCCATTTAGATTGTGATTTTAGTTATAATAAAACAGTCTTTCCGTAGATAAGACTATTTTCAGGCTTCTCTTTCAACCCTTCCCCAAGAGGAGGGTTGAAAGAGAAGCTTATTTTTACCAGAAATACCAGTAGAAAGCAGCAGTAATGGCCAGAATAATTACCGTATGAATAATATCCCAGTGATTCCAGCTTGCACGTGTAGCGGCTTTTTGTTCCTTAGTAGCCGTACCGAATACTAGTCCCTGAATCTTTTCTGCAGTCGGAGCTTCTGTTGCCAGACTGACTACGATTACTACAATAATACAGAACAGGAACATCCATCCACAGAAGAATAACCAGTTCATGTCATAGAACAAATATTTGAATGTAGAATCAGCTACTTCACCTGCGTTGCTATAATATACTTTTGCGCCGAGGCGGGTCAACCCGATTACCATGCCGGAGATCAATCCCCACATACCACCCTGGGCGGAAGTACGTTTCCAGCAGATCCCCAGTAAGAAAGCGGCAGCGATACCTGGTGCCAATACAGACTGAACATCCTGCAAGTAAGTATAAAGTACATCACCTACACTACGCATGATAGGAATCCAAAGAATACCTAAAACAACGATTACAATTGTTGCAATCTGACCGATACCCACCAGCTTCTTTTCCGGAGTTTCCGGTTTGAAACGTTTGTAAAAGTCGATAGTAAACAACATGGCTGATGAGTTAAACAGAGATGCAAGGGAACTCATCAAAGCGGCAAGAATACCACATACTACCAAACCTTTCACGCCCGCAGGAAGTAATTTGGCTACTAATGTCGGGAAGGCGGCATCAGCATTTGCTGTTCCGTTAGCCAGCATCGGTAAGAAACCTTCACCACCGGCACCGATATATTTTTGATGTAATGCAAATGCAATCATACCAGGAATCAAGAAAAGGAATACGGGTAGCAGTTTCAGATAAGCACCGAAAATAGTACCACGACGAGCTTCCATTTCATTTTTACCTGAAAGTACACGTTGTACGATGAACTGGTCGGTACACCAGTACCAGAAACCGATAATAGCCGAACCGATCAAAGCACCCAACCAAGGGAAGTTTGCATCATCGTTGCTACGAATCAGGTTAGTCATTGTATCACCGTAATCATTTACAGTAACAGCGCCGCAGACTCTCATCATTTCGTCCCATCCACCTAATTCTTTGAAACCGAGCACTAGAATTATTAATGATCCTAGCAGTAGGATAGGGGTTTGAAGAACAGAAGTGTAAAGAACTGATTTCATACCACCGAAGATAGTATAAAGCGCAGTTAACACTACCAGACCGATAGCTGCAATCCAGAAGAAATCAATTCCCCAAAGCTCTTTTATACCGAATACTTGTTGGAATACGAGGCCACCGGCATAAACAGTTACGGCTACTTTGGTCAATACATAACTTACAAGAGAAATAACAGATAAAATAGTACGTGATTGAGGATTATAACGACGCTCCAGAAATTCCGGCATTGTATATACCATGCTTCGTGTATAGAAAGGAACGAATACCCATCCCAAAATCAAGATCATCCATCCCTGGATTTCCCAGTGTGCCATAGCCATACCACTGGATGCTCCGGCTCCTGCCAGTCCGATCAAATGTTCCGAACCAATGTTTGATGCAAAGATAGAGGCACCGATTGCAAGCCATGTTGCGTCGCGTCCACCCAAAAAATAATCCGCCGAGTCATTTTGTTTTTGTCTGACTACCCAAACAATAATACCGATCAGAGCCAGAAAAAAGACTCCGATTACTAGCCAATCTAATGCTTCCACAATAAATATGATTTATAAGTTAATATTATTTCTCTACAGAGAATTTGAAAATACATTCGCTATTATAAGTTTGTCCCGGTTCCAGTACAACAGAAGGCCAGTCTGCCTTGTTGGGGCTATCTGGATAGTGTTGTGTTTCCAGGCAGACAGAAGCACGTTGGTTGTAAACGATACCTTTCTTTCCGGTTACGGTTCCATCAAGGAAGTTTCCTGTGTAAACCTGTACACCCGGTTCGTTGGTATATACTTCCAGAGTGATGCCGCTTTCAGGTGAAGTTAGTTTGGCTGCTACTTGAGAAAGATCTCCCTTAGTGTTGAGCACCCAGTTGTGGTCATACCCTTTTCCGTTCTTCAGTTGAACGAAATCATAATTGTTGATCTCTTTACCTACCGCTTTCGGAGTGGTGAAGTCCATCGGAGTGTCTTTTACCGGAGCGATTTCGCCTGTAGTCATAAAAGTACTGTCTACCGGAGTATAATAGTCTGCGTTCACATACAGTATGTTGTCAGTTGAAGCTTTTGACGGATCACCAGCCAGGTTGAAGTAAGAATGGTTGGTCATATTGATGATCGTCTTTTTATCGGTAGTTGCGCTATATTTAATGTCGATAGCGTTGTCTTCAGTTAGTTTATAGGTCACTTTAGCTGTTACATTTCCCGGGAAGTTTTCGTCTCCGTCCGGTGAGACAAGTGTCAGTTCCAACGTTGTCGGATCAATCAGATTAGCTTCATAAACTTTGTATTGCCAACCTTTCGGACCTCCATGCAGGCAGTGGCCGAAATTGTTTTGCGGCAGTTGGATGGTATCACCGTCCAATGCGAAACGACCCTGATTGATACGGTTTGCATAGCGTCCGATAGAAGCACCAAAGTCGCTGGGTACATTAATATAGTCAGCAATGCTGTCAAAACCTAAAACTACATCCTGCATCTTACCGTTCTTATCGGGTACCATGACAGACACGATACGTCCTCCGAAGTTAGTGATGCATACTTCCATACCTGCCTTGTTCTTTAAGGTATAAAGAGCTGTTTGGGCATTGTTCACTTCTGTTTGAAATTTTACCGGGTCGAGACCGGACAAGGTCAGCTCGGAAGCCGGCTTGTTATTGCACGCAGCCAGCATCAGCGCGGCAAATCCTGCAAGTAGAAAATGTTTTTTCATGGTTTTATTTTTAATGTAAATGAGATGCTTATCTTATTTTGGGTGTAAAAGTAACACTTTCGTTTGGTGTATCAAATACACTCTTATATGTTGTGCAGCATAAATGGTGTATTTTATGATTTTCCATACACCTTATTATATATAAATGTACGCTTTCCATCCGTTTGTTTTTCATATAATAGAGCGTGCAAATAGGTGCTTTTTAATCTGGTTTCGTATTATAAATATCAGATGCGGATGGAAAATTGTGCAAATGAATGGAATTTGATCCTTTTTGACCGATAAACACCTATTAATGATAAATTTGGGTACGGAGAAAATAGAGAATCTGATTATCTTTGCATTTTAACTATATATAATTTTTTATTGAGAACCATGAGAAGATACGCAAATTTATTGGCAGTATTAGCCTTGTCTACTAACCTTGCCCTTCATGCTCAAACCAATGAGTTGGTGATACAGACGAAGAAGCTGGGTGCAGAAATCCAACCTACTATGTATGGACTCTTTTTTGAGGACATCAACTACGCTGCCGACGGCGGACTTTATGCCGAACTGGTGAAGAATCGTTCCTTTGAGTTTCCACAACACCTGATGGGATGGAAAACGTATGGAAAAGTGTCATTAATGAACGATGGTCCTTTTGAGCGTAATCCGCATTATGTGCGCCTTTCCGACCCCGGACACGCACATAAGCATACCGGATTGGATAACGAAGGTTTCTTCGGCATCGGTGTCAAGAAGGGAGAGGAGTATCGTTTCTCTGTTTGGGCGCGTTTGCCGCAAGGAAGTACGAAAGAAACATTGAGAATCGAACTTGTAGATACCCAATCAATGGGCGAACGTCAGGCACTTGTTGCAGGGAATCTTACGATTGATTCTAAGGACTGGAAAAAATACCAGATGATCTTGAAGCCCGGCAGTACTCATCCGAAATCCGTACTCCGTATTTTCCTTACCTCCAAAGGAACAGTAGATTTGGAGCACGTCTCCCTTTTTCCGGTTGATACCTGGAAAGGACATGAAAATGGGCTTCGTAAAGATTTAGCACAAGCATTGGCGGATATTCATCCCGGAGTCTTCCGCTTTCCCGGTGGTTGCATCGTAGAAGGTACCGACTTGGAAACTCGTTACGACTGGAAAAAATCAGTTGGCCCGGTAGAAAACCGTCCCTTAAATGAAAATCGTTGGCAGTATACTTTTACTCACCGATTCTTCCCTGATTATTATCAAAGCTATGGATTGGGATTCTACGAATATTTCCTGCTGTCTGAAGAAATGGGTGCGGCACCTCTGCCGATTCTGAATTGCGGACTTTCCTGCCAATATCAGAATAATGATCCGAAAGCTCACGTAGCAGTTTGTGATTTGGATAACTATATTCAGGATGCACTCGACCTGATTGAGTTTGCTAATGGAGACGTGAATACTACGTGGGGAAAAGTACGTGCCGATATGGGACATCCTGCTCCGTTTAACCTGAAGTTTATCGGTATCGGTAACGAACAATGGGGGAAAGAATATCCCGAACGTCTCGAACCGTTTATCAAAGCCATTCGTAAAGCTCACCCGGAAATCAAAATAGTAGGTAGTTCCGGTCCGAATTCCGAAGGAAAAGATTTTGATTATCTGTGGCCTGAAATGAAACGCCTGAAAGTTGATTTGGTGGACGAACATTTCTATCGTCCTGAAAGCTGGTTTCTGGCTCAAGGCGCCCGCTATGACAACTACGACCGTAAAGGTCCGAAAGTATTTGCCGGTGAATATGCCTGCCATGGAAAAGGAAAGAAATGGAATCATTACCATGCTGCTTTGCTAGAGGCTGCTTTTATGACCGGATTGGAACGTAATGCTGACATCGTTCACATGGCTACCTATGCTCCGCTTTTCGCTCATGTGGAAGGATGGCAATGGCGTCCTGATATGATTTGGTTCGATAACCTGAACTCTGTGCGTACCACTAGCTATTATGTACAACAACTGTATGCGCAGAATAAAGGAACAAATGTTCTTCCCCTTACCATGAACAAGAAAAATGTAACGGGAGCCGAAGGACAGAACGGACTCTTTGCCAGTGCTGTTTACGATAAGGGTAAGAATGAACTGATTGTAAAGGTTGCCAATACTTCCGCCACAATACAGCCAATTTCCTTGAATTTTGAAGGATTGAAGAAACAAGATGTATTGTCTAATGGCCGTTGTATCAAACTTCGTTCGCTCGATTTGGATAAGGATAATACACTTGAGCAACCTTTTGCCATCGTTCCACAGGAAACTCCGGTATCTATTGAAGGCAACGTGTTTACTACCGAACTGGAACCCACTACGTTCGCGGTATATAAATTCACGAAGAAATAAGTAGAACTAATTAAATGTTATTAGACCAATAGGTTTTAGATTTTTGTTAATTGTAAAAAGTAAGGGCGGCTTCCATCACGGAAGCCGCCCTTCTTATTTATTTAATTTCGAATAAATTCTTATTCCAGTCTACGAGAACCGTCACCGATTACTACGTCATACACTTTCGGGCTTCTGCCGAATTTAGCTTTGAAAGCAGCTTTTGTTTTTTCAACGAAGTTGTCATACAACTCATCTTTAACAAGGTTGATTGTACAACCACCGAAGCCGCCACCCATTACGCGTGAACCGGTTACACCGTACTCTTTAGCGCAGTCATTCAGGAAGTCGAGTTCTTCGCAGCTTACTTCGTACAGCTTGCTCATGCCGTGATGAGTTTCGTACATCTTCTTACCTACAGTTTCGTAATCATCCTTTTCCAATGCCTCGCAAACATCGAGTACACGTTGGATTTCTTCGATTACATATTCTGCACGCATATAGTCTTCAGCGCTGATATCAGCTTTCGCTTCTTCTAGCATAGCCATTGTACAGTCGCGCAGGAATTCTACGTGCGGATGTTTTTTCTGGATAGCGGCAACAGCAGCTTCACAGCTTTGGCGACGCTTGTTATAAGCAGAAGAAGCCAATTCGTGTTTCACAACTGAATCCATCAGAACCAGACGATAACCTTCCGGATGGAATGGGAAATACTGATACTCCAGTGAACGGCAATCCAGACGGATCAAGCTACCAGCTTTACCGAATACGGAAGCAAACTGGTCCATAATACCGCAGTTCACACCACAGTAATTATGTTCTGTAGCCTGGCCAACTTTAGCCAATTCAAATTTATCTATTTTGTTTTCACCGAACAGTTCGTTCAGTGCGAAAGCATACGTACTTTCCAAAGCGGCAGAAGAAGACATACCTGCACCCAGAGGCACATCACCTGCGAAAGCAGTATTGAATCCCTTCACATCAACGCCACGTTTAATCATTTCACGGCATACACCGAAAATATATCTTGCCCAGCTGGCGCGTGGAGCATCTTCTTCATTCAAACCAAATTCTACATAATCCTTCAAGTCGATAGAGTAAGCCTTTACTTTGTCAGTACCGTTAGGTTTGATTTCAGCAATCATCCCTTTGTCTACCGCTCCCGGAAAAACGAATCCACCGTTGTAGTCAGTGTGTTCACCGATCAGGTTGATACGGCCCGGAGAAGCATATAAAAATCCAGTAGTTCCGTCAAAGTGTTTAATGAATCGACTTCTTACGTATTCTGTATCCATGATATTTATATTTTAAAGGTGAATAAATTGAATTCTATTCTATGTGATTATTCCACAGGAATATCCTTATTTACATTCTTGCAACCTACCAAACCGTAGAACAACAGGTAAGCCAGAGCAGCGATAATCAACCAGTAGCTAGCCATATAACCTACAGAGTCAGAGATGCTTTGTTGGATCAACGGCAATACACCACCACCAACAACCATCATCATAAAGATACCGGAAGCCTGTGCTGTATATTTTCCTAAGCCTTCTACTGCAAGGTTGAAGATACCACCCCACATTACAGAAGTACAAAGACCACAAAGTACAAGGAACAAGGCGCTCACAGGAACCTGTGCCATCATAAAGCCTTCACCTACAGTATAACCCGGCATTGAAACCGTTACATCTTTCGGAGTGAAGATAGCGATCAATACGAAAATGATAGCAGTAGCAGAAACAACGATCAACTGTGCACGGCTGGAAACCTTACCACTGATAGCACTACTTGCAGTACGTCCCACAAGCATCAGCAACCAATAGATAGCAGCGATAGCACCACCGATAGCAGCACCGTTCATCATGATACCGGCACCTTTATCGCTTGAATCGGCAAGATAGAAGTTCAGTGTACCCGGGATACCAATTTCAATACCTACATAAATAAAGATACCGATTACACCCAGTAAAGTGTGACGGAAGCTCCATGGACTGTGAGAGAATTTTTCTTTCTTCACTCCACCTTTCTGAAGGTGTGGTTCAGGAATAGCAACAAATGAGATAACGATAAATGCAGCAACGAATACACCCATAGCAACGAAGAGCAGAGGAGCAACGTCAGACATAGCAGTACTTGAAGTAACAGTACCGATCAAAGCACCTACGAAAAGCGGAGTCAATGTACCAGACAAAGAATTAAGAGCTCCACCAGTTTGAATCAACTGGTTACCTTTGTTACCACCGCCACCGAGAAGGTTCAACATCGGGTTTACCACTGTGTTAAGCATACAAACGCAGAAACCGCAGATAAATGCACCAAGCAGATAGATTACAAAGTTTAATTTGATAACATACTCACCGAATGCGAATACTTCAGCACCTGCTCCGAATAAGCTGGAAAGATACTGTGTGAACAAACCGAGGAAACCTACTGCCATTGCAATCAAAGCAGTCTTCTTGTAACCGATCTTAACGAGCATGTTACCGGCAGGAATTCCCATAAACAGGTAAGCCAGGAAGTTCATCATATTTCCCATCATACCTAAAGTGTTCGAACCCGCATATTCATTTCTCCAGATTGTTCCGAATGGAGCAGCGAGGTTTGTTACGAAAGAGATCATCGCAAAGATGAAGAACATCGTGATAATTGCGACGAGATTACCGTTCTTTTTTTCTTGTGTCATGGTTCAAAAAAAATGTTAGTTTATAAAATTAGGTTAGTTATTTTTTCAAATCTTATTCTTCTACTGCAAACTTGTAGACAGTGATCTGTTGGTATTCATCACCCGGCAGCAAAGTAGCCGATGGGAAATGCGGTTTGTTCGGGGTATCCGGGAAACACTGTGCTTCAAAGCAGATAGCGCTTCTGGCAGGGAATGTAGCTCCGTGTGCACCTTCAAATCCGTTGAGCCAGTTGCCCGTATAGAGTTGTACACCCGCTTCGGTGGTATATACTTCCATGATACGTCCGCTTTCCGGGTCCTTGCAAGTGGCAGCCAGGTCGAGCGAACCGCTTTCCATCTTGTTCAGTACATAACAGTGGTCATATCCTGCACCAAAAATCAGTTGCTGGAATTTGTCGTCGATACGTTCGCCTACAGTGTGTGGAGCACGGAAATCCATCGGAGTACCCTCTACTTTGGCAATTTCACCGGTAGGGATAGAAACTTCGTCGATAGGCGTATAGAAATCAGCGTTGATCGTAACGATGTGGTTGTTAACGGTAGGAGTAGGGTTGGAAATACCGGCGAGGTTGAAGAAACCGTGGTTAGTCAAGTTAACGACTGTAGCTTTGTCGGTGGTAGCGCGATATTCGATAGTCAGTGCATTTACTTCATTTTCCAGGCGGTAAGTCATTTCCACTTCCAGATTGCCGGGGAATCCCTCTTCGCCGTCAGCAGAAACATAGTTGAATTGCACTGTGCTCTCATCAATCTGGACAGCATCCCAAACACGGGCGTGGAAACCGGTAGGTCCACCATGCAGAGAGTTAGGTCCGTTGTTAATCGTGAGTTCATGTTCTTCGCCGAACAAGGTGAATTTTCCTTTCGCGATACGGTTGCCGTAGCGTCCGATAGTAGTGCTTAGGAAAGGTTCCGGGCTGTTGATGACGTGATCGATGCTGTCGTGTCCGAGGATTACATTAGCATACTTACCGTTTTTGTCCGGTACCATGATAGAAAGAATGGCGCATCCGTAATTGGTTACAGCTACTTCCATTCCCTTTGTGTTTTTGAGGATAAATAAATCAGTTTTCTTATCATTTATATCCTTTTGGAAATCTTTCCGGCTGAGCCCTGATAGATTCCCTTCTGTTGGGAATGTGTTATTCATGTCTGGTATTATTAAAAATTTCCTGCAAATAAAGGGAAATTCTTTCTTACTCACAAATTATTCCGACTAAATATGACAGGTGCTTTAGGAAAGTTTAGCTTTATTACTTCATCTTCTTTGGATGCAAGGACAAAAGATGATTTCTTAAATGAATTTTCATCCTCCTTTTCTTAAAAACTGAACTATTTTTTGTATGTTTGTTCCCGGATTGTAACAATCCGAGCGAATTTAATCTAAGTTTATAACAAGAAAAACAAAAATGTATCCATTAAAATTCGAACCTATTCTGAAGCAGACGCTTTGGGGGGGCGACAAAATTATTCCGTTCAAGCATTTGAATTCAGACTTGAAAGGAGTAGGAGAAAGCTGGGAGATTTCCGGTGTTGAGAACAATGAATCCGTAGTGGCTAATGGCCCGGATAAAGGTTTAACCTTGGCCGATATGGTAAGAAAGTATCGTGAGGAACTGGTTGGTGAAGCGAATTATGCCCGTTTCGGCAATAAATTCCCACTGCTCATTAAGTTCATCGACGCCAAACAGGATTTGTCAATCCAGGTACACCCAACAGATGAGTTGGCGAAGAAACGCCACAATTCGATGGGAAAAACCGAGATGTGGTATGTGGTAGATGCCGACAAAGGAGCTAAATTGCGTTCAGGATTCTCTGAACAGATTACCCCGAAAGAATATAAAGAACGCGTGTTGAACAATACGATTACCGACGTATTGCAGGAATATGAAATTCATCCGGGTGATGTGTTTTTCCTTCCTGCCGGACGCGTGCACAGCATCGGGGCAGGTTCTTTCATCGCCGAGATTCAGCAAACTTCTGATATAACTTATCGTATCTACGATTTCAACCGTAAAGATGCGAATGGTAAAACCCGCGAACTTCACACCGATTTAGCCCGTGAAGCCATCAACTACGAAGTGTTGGATGACTATCGTACTAAATACGAACCGTTGAAGGACGAACCGGTAGAACTGGTTGCCTGCACCTACTTCACGACTTCTCTGTATGACATGACTGAAGAAATCAGTTGCGACTATTCCGAACTCGATTCATTCGTGATCTTTATCTGTATGGAAGGATCATGTACAATGAGAGACAATGAAGGTAATGAACTGACTGTTAGTGCAGGAGAATCTATCCTGTTGCCTGCTACCACGCAAGATGTCACTATCACTCCCGAAGGAGGAAGTGTGAAATTGCTGGAAACATACGTATAAGATAATAGCGTACAAAATGAAGGTCATCCGACTTTGTTTCATCCTCATGATGGGCAAAGGCGGATGACTTTTTTTATTACTAATAGAATAAAAACGGCAAAAAACTCTTTAACTATATTTATTAAAAAGTTTATCTGGAACACACAAAAAGATTCGTTCTTTTGCCGCTAGCCAAATGGCATAATATATAAAATAACTAGTGATGTAATGAGGAACAAAAATGGATTTAGCCGATGTGCAGAGTTCTACATCGGCCGTTTGCGAAAGGAGGGACGCTATTCTACGGCGCATGTCTACAAGAATGCCCTCTTCTCTTTCAGCAAGTTTTGCGGCACGCTCAATGTGTCGTTCAGACAAGTCACCCGGGAAAGTTTACGACGCTACGGGCAGTATCTTTACGAGTGTGGCTTGAAACCCAACACGATCTCTACGTATATGCGTATGCTTCGTAGTATTTATAACCGGGGAGTAGAAGCGGGCATTGCGCCTTATGTGCCGCGACTGTTTCATGATGTTTATACCGGTGTCGATGTTCGCCAGAAGAAGGCCCTGCCTGCTGTCGAATTGCATAAGCTTCTGTATGAGGACCCCAAATCGGAGCGTTTGCGTCGTACACAGGCTATTGCTGCCCTGATGTTCCAGTTTTGTGGAATGTCGTTCGCTGATCTGGCTCACCTGGAGAAATCGGCTTTGGAACAGAATGTGTTGCGATACAACCGTATCAAAACTAAAACCCCGATGAGTGTGGAAGTACTTGATACAGCCAGTGAAATGATTAACCAGCTTCGCAATAGGGAAGATGCACAACCCGATTGTCCGGATTATCTGTTTGACATCCTTAGCGGCGATCAAAAACGTCTGGATGAAAGAGGGTACCGGGAATATCAGTCCGCTCTTCGCCAATTCAATAATTGTTTGAAGGACTTGGCAAGAGCCTTGCATTTGCAATCTCCAGTCACTTCCTATACACTTCGCCATTCTTGGGCAACGACAGCGAAGTATCGGGGAGTACCTATTGAAATGATTAGTGAATCATTGGGCCATAAATCTATAAAAACCACACAAATCTATTTGAAAGGCTTTGGACTTAAAGAACGTACAGAGGTAAATAAAGGGAATTTATCTTACATTAAAAACTGTTGTGCAGGCAGGGTGAAAAGTGCAAAGTATTAGTATTCAGAACTAAAGTATGTGTGTTACTTCTTAGGTAACGGAACTTAAATTTGATGCAAAGATAGACAAAAACATAAATAGTAAGCAAATATTCTTCCACTTTTTTTCGTTTTATCTGAAATATAGGAAAAAAACTATCCGAACATGAAATAACTTTATTTTCATGTTCTAAACTTTTTATTGCCTAATCTCTGGATTTTTCCTGTTGAGTATTAGGCAGTTCCTTTCTTGTGCCCTATTCCTATATGTGATTTCCATTTTTATAGAGACGCGCGCCTTGTGTGTGTATTGTCCGTTACCTAAGAAGTAACGGAATAACATGGGGTAAAAAAACATGATTTTAACAAAAACAAAATCACTTAGTGCTGGGCCTAGCGATGGGACAGGGGAAGGCGTAGCACACTCTAAACGCTGGTATGTTGCTCTGGTTCGTATGCACCACGAGAAGAAGGTAGCCGAACGTTTAGACAAAATGGGGATCGAGAATTTCGTCCCTGTCCAACAAGAAATTCATCAGTGGAGTGACCGGCGCAAGGTAGTTGAGTCTGTCCTTCTTCCAATGATGGTGTTTGTGCACGTAAATCCGAAAGAACGCAAAGAAGTTCTGGGTTTTTCTACAGTGAGCCGTTATATGGTGATGCGTGGTGAGAGCTCTCCGGCGGTGATTCCAGATGAGCAGATGGCTCGTTTCCGTTTCATGCTCGACTATTCCGAGGAAGCTATTTGTATGAACAGCTCTCCTTTGGCACGTGGTGAGAAGGTCCGTGTTGTGAAAGGACCTCTGACCGGGCTGGTTGGTGAACTGGTCAATGTCGATGGCAAAAGCAAGATTGCCGTCCGGCTGAATATGCTGGGATGCGCTTGCGTTAATATGCCTATTGGTTATGTCGAGGCTATCTGCGAGAAAAACTAATCCCGTCATCATTTATCCACCATTTACATGAATACGAAATTATCCGGTGCTTTTGCACTGATATTCTTTTTCTTCTTTCTCTCGGCTTGCCAGTCCTATAAGAAAGTACCTTACTTACAGGATGCGGAGATTTTGAAACAGGCGAATACGCAAGTTGCGCCTGTTCAGGACGCAAGGCTGATACCGGGTGATGAAGTTTCCATTCTTGTTTCCACTTCCGATCCGGTTGTTTCGCAGCCTTTCAATGCGCAAGGCAGTACGTTTCTATTGGACGATCAGGGAAATATCAATTATCCGGTTTTAGGTAAACTTCCTTTGAACGGTTTAACAAGCCGTGAAGCTGAAAACCTGATAACGGATAGACTGAAATCTTACGTGAAAGAAAGACCTACGGTAGTAGTCCGTATGTCCGGCTTTAAAGTTTCAGTTTTGGGCGAAGTGGCCTCTCCGGGTGTTTATCCGGTGGTGAATGAGCAGATCAATGTGCTCGAGGCCCTTGCCATGGCAGGAGATTTGACTATTTATGGTGTTCGTGATAATGTAAAACTAATCCGCGAAGACAAGAACGGGCATAAACAGTTTGTTACACTCAATCTGAACGACGCGGATTTGTTGTTATCTCCTTACTATCAGTTGCAACAGAATGACATCCTATATGTCACTCCCAATAAAACCAAAGCACAGAGCGCGGACATCGGAACAAGTACCACGATGTGGATTTCGGGATTTTCCATCTTAGTGTCAATTGCCAGTCTGCTGGTCAATATACTTAGATGATCCTTACAACTCTCCACATTCTTTGATACAGTTAAAACACGGACATTCCTTCATCGGATTTAAATCATGATGGCCTACAATCAATGCTTTGGGGAATCTTTTCCTCAATTCGCGGAGCAAAGCGAGCAAGGAACCTCGTTGCGCCAATGTACGTGTGTCTTGGGGATGTCCGGCAATATCCAGCCCTCCTTCGTAACAAATACCTATCGAATGGGTGTTATGGTCACGGCAGTGTGCCCCGACCTTTTCCAGAGGACGGCCCTGGCAAATTTCTCCATCGCGGGTGATGTAGAAATGGTAACCGATGTCACGGAATCCACGGTGTTGGATATGATCTTGTCGGCAAGCCTCCGCCGAAAGGAATTTTCCTTCCGGCGTGGCACTGCAATGAATGATAATCAGCGTAATGGTGCGCATGGGGCTACATACAACTTTGTACTCCGATCAGGCCTCCGATAGCGGTGGCAACGGTGATAATCACTTTGATAATGAAGCTCCATACGGAGCGGGGAGAAGATGAATTACTCATGACATTGTTTTTTTAAGATTAAAAATTGGATTTAAATAAGTCCTTCACTAAATGAAGGACTTACAGGAACTAAGGAATAAGAATTAGGCAGCCGGGTCAGGTGCTTCACCGCTTCCGCCCGGATTCGGATTGGGCGTATTGCCTGAATCGGAACCTCCACCGGGGGTAGTTGGTTTCTGATATTCCGCTTGCTGCTTCAGCTGACTGTCGAGTTTCAGGTTGGTAGTCGACAAATTACCGGTGGCACGAGCTTTCAGACGCATACCAGTGATGTTTTTCTCTAACGAAAAATCTTCCAGTGTTTCAGCCGCCTTACTTCGGATGCCCACACCAAAGATGGCAAGGTCGTCGATTTTCACACATTTGCCGTCGAGCAGCAGTTCCTTGATACAGTCTACCATGTCGGAAAGCACACCTTTGATGACACCACCGGAATACGGTGAATTGTGTTTCGACATGTGTTCGGCAAGCTTGGCCAAATCAAACGTCTCGTCGCTTACTGCACGGGCGAACCACTTGCCTGCATTCAGGCCTTTTTGCTGTTGGTTTTGATAAATTTTGTAACGAATCATAAAACAATAAATTAAAGGGTTAAACATTGTGTCCGGGGGATTCTTTTCCCTTTCGACGATACAAAGATACAACCCTGAAACCCGCAGAAATCAATAGTCTACAGTTGCACGCGATTGTTGTCAATTATACGCAGTAATGGTCGGTTATTCAATGGAAAAACGTAGGATATATGAATATGTTTTGTTATTTTTGTAACTGTAAATCAGAAACTTATTCATCATGAACGAATTCAAAATACGCGCCTACGGCCGCATGGAACTGGCTCAACTTTATTCTCCGGAACTAACTGACATTGCTGCATATCGAAAGATGAAGAAATGGATCTCTTTATGTCCCGGACTTCTGCAACGCCTGTACGACTTAGGTTACGAATCAAAGCGCCGCTCGTTCACCCCGTTGGAGGTGAGAGTGATTGTAGACGCCTTGGGAGAACCTTAGAAGAGCGGAAAAGTAAAGCACCGCTTTAGCAATCGTAAAGCTATGCTTTATCACCTCTAAAGCGCCGCTTTAGGATTCATGAAACGTCCTGTTATTATATAAATGCAAAAAATGCACTTTTTCCGAGGGCTCCCTAACACACGCACACATGCGTGCGCGTATAAACGCCTTTATCGTCTGTATTGATAAGCAATCCTTTTTTTATCAGACGGTTCAGCCAGCTAAGAGCAGTGTTAGGTTTGATTTTCATCTTTTCAGCCTGCTCCAACAACTGTGTGCGGGTGAACTGGTTGCCCATCATTTCAAAAAGTGCATCCCGGTCGGCATTGGCTCTATGTTTGACCTCTGTGGAAGGAAGAAAAGACAAGATATGTGTGGCATGACGATAGAGCGGAGTTACAAGCTCCAGCACCGCATGGAAATCTTCAGCGGTGATTGTCACATCCCAACGGGTGATAATGCCGTCTTTGATATTATCGGCGGCAATCTCCTTGTCAGGAGTCAGCAGAGGGGCGGAAGAATCCTTGAACTGATAAGGCTGGTCACATTCCAGTGCACGTATCATAGCTACTTCTGCCATGATACGGCATGTATTGACAGCCAGTCGGGCTATGGAACTACTCATTTCGTTATCGTTGGCAAGTCCCGAACGGAAAAACAGATCGGCAAAGAGGGCATTGAACTCTTGCTTTTGTTCATCAGTGAGCCGGAGCGTATGAAGTCCGTGTGTTTTCATCAGGTCCAGTTGCTTTTTCCATTCCAGACCTATGCTTGTGAAGATGGCTTCCAGATCGTTTTCGCCACTTTCAAACTGGTTGATCCATGTCCATATACCGTGCATATAATAAAACAGCTGGCGCGAGAAAAGTCCGTTTTCTGTCGAGGGAATAAGAGGTTTTACTTGCGCGGGTGTACCGGAAAGCAGGACGGAAAGATAGCTTTTCTTTACTTCCCGGTATTCCTGGTCGGTGCGTCGGTTGTACGACAGGCGGTCGTGGTCGAATGCTTTGCGGAGCGTATCGCTCCAATGTCCGTATTCAGAACCGATAGCAGCGGAAATGGTATCCGCTTCGGTTTCGCAGATAAGTCCTGTGCCGTTGGCATCCATGATATTTTGCAGAATACCCGTTCCGGTGTTATTGCCCGAGATGAGGAACATTTTATTCTTGGGCATTTGAGGAGCTTCCATTTTGCAGCGCTCCTTTCCCATGGTATCGTATGCGGCTTTCTCTTTCTTGTATGCCTTGACCTCTTCCGCTACTTGTTGGCGGATCTCGTCATGAATGGGTTCCACAAGCAGACGGATGAACGAAAGAATTCCCTTACCCGAGGCGGAAGGAGCTACAATAAAACTTTGCAGGCAAGGAGACTGGAGTTTGCCGGCGTATGGACATCTCACATATCGCTCCATGCTGGCACCTATGGCGGTCAATGCTCCGAGCAGCATGACATCGCGCTGTGTAGGGCTGGTGGCATAACTCATGATGAGCAACAGGATTTTCGGCCAGTCCGCTTCGGTGAAAGAAGGCAATGGCTGTTTCGGGTCACTCCCGTCCTGCAGCTCTTCGGACTCGTCCGTTTCCTCATTGTCCACCTTATTATACACGTGCGTGTGTGTGAGATTTTTGGACGGTGCATTTCCTGCATTTTTTGCATTTTTCCGGTGGTTCATCATTTCCTCTTTGCAGAGAGTTACACCCGCCCTTTCAGCAAGATGGAATGCAGTGCCCAGATGGACGTCTCCATGCCGGGTAGTAAGTGCGTTAGAGAATATCCGTTCGGCATGTTCCCGTTCGTACTTGGCAGACACCCGGCACAACCGATGGAAAAACTCGCGTCCCGCTTCTCCGCAATCCGTTGCGATGGCGAACGCCAGTTGTACATATTCAGCATACGTAGGGGCAATATCCGCTCCTGCAGTTTCAACCGCTTCACAGAGGCGGCATAACGATTCAATTTCGTTCATAATTTTAATTTATAGTTTTAATATCTAATTATTTGCTGTTTCTAAACAATGCTCCCGGATCATGACTAAGAAAGCAAGACCTTACAATGTCCTTGCCGGAAAAGTCTACCCCTTTGCGTTTTTCTCCGAAGGGAACGGGTGCCCCTGTACCATAAAGCAGCACGGTGAACATCATTGCCAGTTTCATATTTTCGATGATACTGTTTGTGTCGTTAGCCATGGGTAAATGATCGTAGGGTACGAATGCTTTCACACCCTGTCCGCTGGGACTGATAAACGTGAGTACAGGACGCAGAAGGTGGTCATTAAACAATGTGCTGCGCATTTCCACTGCCTCCTGATAGGAGTCGAGATGGTCGATATCTACCACCACCAGATGTGAAGAAGCTACGAAACATTTGCTGTTTCGACGCGAGAACGTACCACAGGGAGTCACGTATGGCAATAGTGATGCTTTTGCTGTCCGTATATCTCCGGAATTGCGTACTTGCTCGGTCAGAATTTTGAGATTCTCGTTGCAGGTTATCATTTGAAAAACTTGTTCTACGGAGACTTCGCAGGAGGGAACCAGTGTTGCAGGAGTAACAATCCGTCCCTGTTCATTTTTGATGGGAGCAATGGGAGGCATGAAATAAGACATTCTGAAATCGTTTGTCATAACATTTATATTTTTTGATTATCGCCTTGAATTTTCAAAACGCGGGGCGAAGGTAGAAATAGCTTTTAAATATATCGTTCAGACATGTCTGAACGGATATGCATAAAATTAACATATAATACAATGTATTTAACAACTAATAAAATTATAAACATGAAAAAATTTAATCATCCCGTACTGGGCCATTTCATCGCAGAGCAGTTTGAACGTGCTCACTTGTCAATAGAGGCTATGCGTAAAGAAATCCACATGGGAAAACCCACTTATTACAAGATGACATCTGGGGAGATTTACGTCTAAGTGATTTTACCCGTCTTTTTTCCTATTACTATGACAATCTCACAAAAGAAGAGTTTCGAGCCAAAATGGTAGAATGGGGAGAACTTTATATTGAGTATAGGGAGAAAAATGAGGATGTGGATGAAAATCTAAATCAAGAATAAAGTAATGCAGGAAGTCCAACGTTTTAATAAAGTCCTAAAATCTTTTGTCCTTCTAGGGGACATCATCTTATTGAACTTGCTGTTATGGGTGTTTACTTCGATCTGGGAAAGCCGGTCTCTTTTTGAGTATTCCGTGTCTCTTCTCCAGAACATGGCTTTGATGACTTTATGTTATCTGGTTTGCAACATCCGTTCCGGCGTGATCCTTCACCGTCCGGTGGTTCGTCCGGAGCAAATAATGCTTCGGGTGGCACGGAACATGATTCCTTTTGTATTGATGGTACTGGGGCTTTCGTACATATTCCATTTTGAATGTGTTAACCTGCGTCAGCTGGGAGCATTTTACGTAGCTCTCATTATCGTTATTATTTCTTATCGCCTGACGTTCCGATCTATTCTGGAGTTTTATCGCAAAAGTGGGGAAAATGTCCGAAAGGTAGTACTGGTGGGTAGCCATGAAAATATGCAGGAACTTTATCATTCCATGACGGATGATCCGACATCAGGATATCGTGTACTGGGGTATTTTGAAGATTTCCCATCAGAACGCTATCCTATGAATATTGCATATTTGGGGCAGCCGTGCGAAGCTGTTGATTATTTGACCCGTAATGCGGGAAAGGTAGACCAGCTCTATTGTAGTCTTCCTTCCGCCCGTAGTGCTGAAATTGTGCCGATTATCAACTATTGCGAGAATCATCTGATTCGCTTCTTCAGCGTTCCCAATGTCCGGAACTATCTGAAACGGAGAATGTATTTTGAAATGTTAGGTAATGTCCCGGTACTTTCTATCCGTCGTGAGCCACTTGAGTTATTGGAAAATCGTATTGTGAAACGTAGCTTTGATATTATTTGCTCGCTACTGTTCCTTTGTACCCTTTTCCCGATTATATATATCATTGTGGGACTGGCTATAAAGATAAGTTCGCCTGGGCCTGTTTTTTTCAAACAGAAACGAAGCGGGGAGGATGGTCGTGAATTTTGGTGCTATAAGTTTCGTTCGATGCGGGTGAATGCTCAATGTGATACATTGCAGGCTACAGAACATGATCCTCGTAAAACTCGAATTGGCGATTTGATTCGTAAGACGAATGTGGATGAACTTCCTCAATTTATTAATGTACTGAAAGGGGATATGTCTTTAGTGGGTCCCCGTCCGCACATGTTGAAGCACACAGAAGAATATTCTCATTTGATAAATAAATATATGGTTCGTCATTTTGTTAAACCGGGTATTACAGGCTGGGCACAGGTGACAGGTTTCCGTGGAGAAACGAAGGAACTTTGGCAGATGGAAGGACGTGTGCAACGTGACATCTGGTATATCGAGCATTGGACGTTCATTCTGGACTTATATATCATGTATAAGACTGTATATAATGTAATCCGTGGGGATAAAGAGGCTTATTAGGTGAGGAATTGGAAATTGAGTAAAAATTAAATCAATAGTTGTAAAATTACATGAGTAGGTGGTTATGAGAAAACTGAAACGATTGACTTTGGGTGTGTTACTTGCTTTTTTGCTGGTATCCTGCCAATCATATAAGAAAGTGCCTTATTTGCAGGATACGGCTTTTGTGAATGATACAGAACAGAGTGTTCGTCAGACAGGTGTGAAGGTTATGCCCAAGGATTTGTTGACGATTGCCGTATCTTGTTCTACTCCGGAACTGGCTGCACCTTTCAATCTGGTAAATTCGGGTACTGCTAGTGGAACGGAGGGAAAGATGGTAGGACAAGGAAACGCATCACCTGCTCTACAGCAGTATTTGGTAGATAATCAGGGGAATATCAACTTTCCAGTATTGGGTGAGATTCATGTAGGTGGATTGACTAAACTGGAGATAGAAAATCTGATTATAGATAAGTTGAAGGTTTATTTGAAAGAAGCACCGCTTGTAACTGTGCGTATTGTTAATTACCGAATTTCGGTATTGGGGGAGGTTGCCAAGCCTGGTAGTTTTGTGATCTCTAATGAGAAGATTAATTTGCTGGAAGCACTCGCTATGGCAGGTGATTTGACTATTTATGGTATGCGTGATAATGTGAAATTGATCAGGACAGGGCAAGATAACAAGCAGGAAATTATTACTATGGACTTGAATAAGGCTGAAACGGTACTGTCTCCTTATTATCAGTTACAGCAGAATGATATAATTTATGTGACACCTAATAAGACTAAGGCTAAGAATTCGGATATAGGAACCAATACGGGATTATGGTTTTCTGCTACTTCTATCTTGGTTTCACTTGCAAATATATTGGTAATTTTATTAAATAAGTAATTAGTAATGAAAGAGAATGAGAATTCGTATAACAATAATATGAGTGAATTAGACGAAGAGAAAGTAAATTATCAGGAAATTCTCTTTAAGTATATCATTCACTGGCCTTGGTTTATTGCTTCGGTTTTAGCTTGTTTGATTGGCGCTTGGGTGTATTTGCATTTTCAAACTCCTGTGTATCAGGTCTCTGCATCTATCATGATAAAGAATGATAAAAAGAATGGTGGTGGAAATACTGCAGATTTGGAAAGCTTGGGATTAGGTGGGGTGATTACTTCTACGCAGAGTATTGATAATGAGATAGAAGTGCTACGCTCAAAAACAATACTGAAAGAGGTCGTTAATAATCTGGAACTTTATATTACTTACTATGATGAGGATGAGTTTCCTAAAAAGGAACTGTATAAAACCTCTCCCGTAATTGTGAATTTGACGGCACAAGAGGCGGATAAATTGCCAAATGTAGCTTTGGTTGATATGAAGTTATCTCCAGAGGGTGGTCTGGATGTGAATCTAAAGATAGGCTTGAATGAATATAATAAGCATTTTGATAAACTTCCAGCAGTGTTACCTACGGATGCAGGTACATTTGGGTTTACATTGAAAGATTCTTTATCAAATGGGAAGATAGTAGGGCAAAGTGCAGTACGAAATATCAGCGCTGTAGTTAGTCAGCCTTTTGGGGTGGCAAAAGGATATCAGTGGGCATTGGAAATAGCACCTACCTCAAAAACGACTTCTGTAGCAGTTGTTTCATTGATGAATACGAATATACAGCGGGGACAGGACTTTATTAATAAGTTAATGGAAATGTATAATCGGAATACGAATAATGATAAAAATGAGGTTGCCGAAAAGACGAGAGAGTTTATCAATGAACGTATTAAGATTATTGATGAGGAACTTGGCACTACAGAGGATAAGCTGGAAGCTTTTAAAAGAAATGCAGGATTGACGGATATCAGTAGTGATGCCCAATTAGCAGTATCGGGAAATGCTGAATATGAAAGAAAACGTGTAGAAAATGGAACTCAAATTAATTTAGTTCGTGATCTTAATAAATATATCAATAATCCGTCGAATGAGTATGAAGTATTACCTAGTAATATTGGTTTATCCGATAATGGTTTAACTACTCAAATAGATCGTTATAATGAATTGATTATTGAACGTAAGCGTTTACTTCGTACTTCTACGGAAAGCAACCCGATGATTGTAAATCTGGATACAAGTATTCGTGCCATGAAAGCAAATGTAAAAGCTGCTATTGATGGGACTTTACAAGGCTTGCTTATCGTGAAGGCTGATCTGGATCGCGAGTCCAGTCGTTTTTCCCGTCGTATCAGTGATGCTCCGGGACAGGAGCGCCAGTATGTAAGTATTGCACGTCAGCAGGAAATCAAGGCTGGGCTTTATCTGATGCTTTTGCAGAAACGTGAAGAGAATGCTATTACTTTAGCCGCTACTGCGAATAATGCGAAGATTATTGATGAGCCAGCAGCTGAAGGTGCTCCAGTTTCTCCTAAGCCTAGGATAATCTACTTAATTGCTTTAGTGGTAGGAGTGGGATTGCCTGTTAGTATTATTTTTTTAATTGGTTTGACTAATTTTAAAATAGAAGGGCGTGGTGATGTAGAGAAGTTAACAAGTCTGCCTATTGTAGGTGATGTACCGTTGACAGAAGAAGCAAATGGTTCTATTGCTGTGTTTGAGAATCAGAATACTTTAATGAGTGAAACTTTCCGTAATCTCCGTACTAATCTTCAGTTTATGCTTGAGAATGATCAGAAAGTGATTTTAGTGACTTCGACAGTTAGTGGTGAAGGTAAATCTTTTATTTCTTCCAATCTAGCAATAAGTCTTTCTTTATTAGGAAAGAAAGTAGTGATTGTGGGGCTTGACATTCGCAAGCCCGGTTTGAATAAAATTTTTAATATTCCGAGGAAAGAGCAGGGAATTACTCAATATCTGTCGAATCCGGACAAGAATCTGATGGATTTCGTTCAGCCTTCGGATGTTAGTAAGAATTTGTTTATTCTTCCAGGAGGAACTGTACCACCTAATCCAACAGAGTTATTAGCTCGTGATAGTTTGGATAAAGCGATTGAGGTATTGAAAAAGAACTTTGATTATATAATTTTGGATACTGCCCCGGTTGGTATGGTAACTGATACTTTGCTCGTAGGTCGTGTGGCTGATTTGTCAGTTTACGTATGTCGGGCAGACTATACTCGGAAAGCAGAGTTTACCTTGATTAATGAATTGGCTGATAGTAATAAGTTGCCTAATCTTTGTACTGTAATCAATGGTTTTGATCTTCAGAAGAAAAAGTACGGCTATTATTACGGTTACGGTAAGTATGGCAAATATTATGGCTATGGTAAGCGTTATGGCTATGGTTATGGCTATGGGGAGACACACCATGGTGGTAAGGGAGAAAGGACAGAAGAATAGACGAATGTGATTTTGGAGAAGACAAATGAATTATATAATATGAGAATTAAACAATTACGCATAAAAGGTAGAATCATAAGATTATTTAGGCTTATTGTAAATACAGGTTATATGCTTTTGCATAAAAGAGCAGATGAGATTGTACTTAATGTGTCTATGAATTTGTTGTGTAATAAAGTGTTTCATAGTAATATAGGTGATGACATAAACTATTATCTTATAAAAGAATTGAGTCATAAACGTATATTGAATTATTGGGATTTTTTCAATCTACGGAAGCAGCCTAATTTTATGGTTATAGGTTCGATAATAGGTTGGATGACAAATAAAGATAGTATCATTTGGGGGAGCGGAGTGCGGGAACCGGATAATCCTTTGCCGGCTATTCCTCGTAAGGTATTGGCTGTTAGGGGGCCGCTTACACGCAAATACTTGATCTCACAAGGGGTGGAGTGCCCGGAGATATATGGAGATCCCGCTTTATTGTTACCTAAGATCTACTCTCCATTTGTAAATAAAAAATATCTAATAGGGGTGATTTTACATAAAAATGATCTAGGTAATTCTATTATAAAGGAATTTATTGAAAGAGAAAGAAACAAGGCGAGACAGATTGATATTAAACATTATAAGGATTGGAGGCAAGTGATAAAAGAGATCGTAGAATGTGAAATGATTATATCTAGCTCATTGCATGGTCTGATTCTGTCTGATGCGTATCATATTCCCAATGTTTGGATTAAATTCTCTGATGAAACCTTTGATGGAAGTTTTAAATATTTGGATTATTTCGCTTCTGTGAAAAGGCCGATCGATAGACCACTAGTCATACGATCACGTTTGGATTTATCGGATTTGCTTCAATATAAAGATAGTTATTCTCCTATTACTTTTGATGCTCAAAAATTGTTGTCTGTCTGTCCGTTTATAGATAAAAACAAAATTTTACCTTAATGTCAGGAAACGATAGAATCGCAAAGAATACAATATTCTTATATTTTAGAATGTTGTGTACAATAGTCGTATCATTATATACATCACGAATTATTCTCCAAACATTGGGTGTCAATGATTATGGTATTTATCAAACTGTGGGTGGAGTAGCAGGTTTATTAAGTTATATTATTAATGGTTCATTGGCATCCGGTTCATCGCGATTTATTACATTTGAAATGGGGAGGAGAGATAAGGGAAAGCTAAGTGATACTTTTTCCTCTTTATTGACTGTACATCTATTATTCGGCGTGGTCGTTGCTTTGTTGGCAGAAACTATCGGATTATGGTTTTTATATAATAAATTAGTCATTCCCCCGGAACGATTTTCCGCTGCTGTATTTACATATCATTTATCTATATTAATGTCTATTGTCGGTATTACGCAGGTGCCATATACCGCTGTGATTATTGGACATGAGAAAATGAATATATATGCTTATACGAGCATTATTGAAGCTATATTGAAATTACTGCTTGTATATATACTCATGGTTTCCGATTGGGATAAATTAATGCTTTATGCTTCATTGCTTTTTGTGGTTCAATGTGGTATTACTTTTTTTTATCGTTATTACTGTATTCGTCATTATGAGGAATCTCATTACCATTTCTCTTTTGACAAGTCTATTATAAAGAAAGTACTCGGCTTTTCATCGTGGAATTTGGTAGAAAACACTTCTATTTCATTAAATGCTCAAGGTACTACTATTCTTCTTAATATGTTTTTTAATCCGGGCATAGTGACAGGACGTTCAGTGGCCAATATTGTTTCTATGACAGCTAATTCATTTGTTAACAATTTTCGAACAGCAGCAAATCCGCAGATCGTTAAGAGGTTTTCGGCAAATGATTTTGATGGCAGTAAGCATTTATTGCTAATATCAACAAAATATTCATATTTTTTAATGTTGATATTAGCATTTCCAGTCTTTTTAGTTGCAAAGCAATTATTATATCTTTGGCTGGGACAAATACCTGATTATTCTGTTGTATTTCTGCAATTCGCAATTGTTACTACGCTTTTTGGAGTGTTTGACCAATCGTTTTACAGTGCGTTTACAGCAAAAGGTCAGATAAAGGAAACTACTATATGTTCCATTTGTGTCGGCTATTTATCCTTTCCTGTCATCTATGTTTTGTTCAAGTTAGGTTATTCTCCAGTTTCATTGTCCTGGGTCATGTTATTTTCATCTCTGATACTCGCTATTTTTATAAAGCCTTTCCTACTGGTGAAAATTATGGGATATACGTGGACAGATATTTTTGTTTTATTTAAATCTTGTATCATAGTAACTGTTGTTTCTGTGCCTATACCATTACTGTTATATATATTTAGAAATACATTGTTTCACACGCCATATTTGGATTTTTTTATCCTCTCAATAAGCGGCGTAGTTTGCGTAGCTTTGGCTGTTTGGTTTTTGGGTTTGGATGATGATATACGTAAGAGAATACAAAATACTATTAAAACCAAGTTATTAAAAAGAAAATGAGTTCAAGAATTGAATACATCGATCGTTTGAAAGGATTGGCTATTTTGGCTGTTGTTATGGGGCATATTATATATTTTGTGTTTCATCTTAGTGACGATCCTGTGTGGGGATATATATACAGTTTTCATGTTCCACTTTTTATTTTTTTATCTGGATATGTGATTTTTACCCCCCCCCAATTTGTTAAAATTAACAAAAAAGATAATTACTTTGCTGATGCCTGCTATAACTATTGGCGGTTTCTTATGTTATGTCACTAGTCGTAGTTTCATGTATTTTGTCACAGATGATATGAAACTAGGGTATTGGTATTTGTTTGTTCTTGCTTTCTTTTATTTGCTATTGACTCCTTTTAGGCTAAAGCTGAAATGTGATAAACTTGTAATTAAGGTTCTTATTGATGCAGGGTTGGCATTAGGTGTTTGGATTGTACTGTTTTTATTAAGTAGATACGTTTTATCTAAAAATATAACGAATATTCTTAGCCTTAATTCATGTTATAATCTTTGGCCTTTTTTTATATTGGGATATTTGTTTAGAAAGTGGGATCTTACAAAAGAAATAATGCGACGAAATTGGATTTTCTCTGTTTCTTTATTAAGTTATGTGTCAATTAAACTGTCACTTGATAACGGTTTAAAGATGCATTTTATTCCCTTGATTATGTCGTTCTGTGCTATTATGTCTTTGTTCTGTCTATTTGGCTGGAGAGAGAACAAACATACGGTATTGGATAGGCAATTAGGTTTGATAGGTAGGAACACGCTGGATATTTATATTTATCATTACTTTTTACTTCAAATGATTTCTCTCCCCTTATTGGGGAAATGGATAAGTTCTACAGGGAACTATTTTATTGAAGGTGTATTGCTTATACTGCTATCATTAAGTATTGCTTATGCTTCAATCGTTATAGGAAAAACAATAAAAAAGAGTCATTGGCTGGACAAAGTGGTCTATGGACGTTTTTTTTAATATTCTAATATGATACCTAAAATAATACATTATTGTTGGTTGAGTAACGACCCGATGCCTGCAGAGCTCAAACGTTGCATTAAAAGTTGGAAGAGAAAGCTTCCTGATTATAAAATAAAGAAATGGGATACACACAATTTTGATATTTATTCCATCCCTTTTGTAGCAGAAGCATGTAAGATGCGAAAATGGGCATTTGCTTGTGATTATATTCGTGTATATGCACTTTATACGGAAGGGGGAATATATATGGATTCAGATGTTTTTGTCAGGAATAGTTTAGATTTTTGTCTTGCTAATAGGGCATTCAGTGCGGTAGAGTGTTATCCAGACTTAGTGGAGAAAATTTATGCTGAAGGGTCGGTTGATGCGGAAGGTAACAAAAGAAAAGATATTCAATATATAGACGGTATTCAGATTCAGGCGGCTATTCTTGGTGCGGAAAAAGGACATCCTTTTATGAGGGATTGTATGAACTATTATCATGATAAGCATTTTATATTGCCGGATGGTTCATTGAACAATAAAATTATTTCTCCTTTTATTTTTGCAAATATTGCGATTGATTATGGTTTCAAATTTAAGGATGAAGAACAGGATTTGAAGAGTGGATTAAAAATTTATTCGTCAAGTTTGTTTGCAAGTAAAATGGAGCTTATAACAGAGAAAGCCGTTGCAATACATTGCTGTGCCGGTAGTTGGCGTTGGATGCCTTCCTCATCAATAGCGTATGCTGTGCAGTATATGAAAGAAATAATCAAAAACATACTTTTCAGATTACATTTGAGAGGCGGCAAAACTAGAGGAACTTTGAAATAATTTGTATTTTTATTATGCGTATAGATTCACTTGATATTTTAAAAGGAATAGGCATTATCCTTGTGGTAGTTGGTCACATGATTGGTAATCAACTATATATCCGTCCATGGATATATGCTTTTCATATGCCATTGTTTTTCATGGTATCAGGATATTGCTTCAATATAGCGAAGCATCCTAAATGGCTGTCGTTTGCTATGAGTAGGGTCTGGTCACTTCTCGTTCCCTGTGCTTTATATACGGTTATTAGCCTTGTAGTATCTCCTGAATATATATGTGAGGGGAAATATTATGAATTGAAGACGTTGCTCCCTGGTGCACTTTGGTTTCTTCCAATATTATTTATAGTAGAAGTTCTAGGGTATAACATAGCCAGTTATAAGGCGAATATAAAAATAATTATCATGTTGATATGTGCGGTTTTAGCCACCAGCTTTCACTGTTTAGAACTCCCATTGACGTATAGGCTTGTTCAAATTCCAATGTGTCTTTTATTCTATTTAAGTGGAAGCTTATTGAGAAAGTATATCATTGTTGAAGATTTTTTAATGAACAGGAGTATGAATTTATGGCAATATTGTTTGTTGGGTTTCTTAGGGTGTATTTTGACCTATATATATGTGAGAATAGATGCATTAAAACACGATCAGGAAATTTTGAACTATTTTGAAATAGGAATGGTGCTTGCTTGTTTTAGTGCTATTATTGGTGTAGCTTCATTTTCTGTTTTTTGTCTCAAAAGAATGCCGAAATTAGGGAATGCATTGGTATATATAGGTAGAAATACACTAATAATCATGTCTGTTCAAGGTATATTTATATCATTGGCTGATTATTTTTTGCGTCCCTGGATACCGTCATTTACCATTGGGAAGTTTGCTCAATTTATATTTGTGTTTTCCTGCAGTTTCATTATGATACCATTAATTAATAAATACATTCCTGTACTAGCAGGTAAAGGAATGAAATATCGTTCACTTTAATTTATATGTTTCTTTCAGTTATTATTCCTGTATACAACGTAGAGCCTTATCTGCGTCGTTGTATTGATAGTGTCATAGCCCAGGATATGGGCAATGAAATAGAATTGTTACTGGTGGATGATGGCAGCAAAGATGCGTCGGGGGCAATATGTGATGAATATGCATCGAAATACAATTGGATTCATGTTTTTCATATATCCAATGGTGGAGTGGGTAATGCGCGTAATTATGGTATTGAACATGTTCAAGGTGAATACTTTACTTTTGTAGACTCGGATGATTTTCTTGATCCCGGTATTTATAAAAAGGTATTAAGATTGCATCGTCAAACTCCTTCAGACGTATATGTATTTGGCTATAAGGATTATCCAGCAGATGGTAGCGGTGGACATAGGTTGAAACAATGCTATTGCGATGATGCTAAATCGTTATCACAGTTGTATTTAGATGTAAAGAAAGACTATCTAATGTTCCCGGTTTTCAACAAAATTTTTAATTTTATTGAAAATCGACATTTCCGGTTTTCAACAAATATCCACTATTTTGAGGATTGCCTCTTTGTTCTTGATTGTTTGAGTAAAGCAAAATCGGTAAGAATGATCGAACAAACAGCTTATAATTATGTACATCATTCAGGAGAACATTTAGGTGGGAAATATACCACACCGGAGGTGGTGGTTGAAGTAGCTCGTGAATTGAAGAGGCGAAGTGACTTACTTCCTCAAAGTGATGAACTGACTCAATATACAATTCTTGAATACTATAATAACATGCTTCATGCGGTTGATAGCAGCCGTGGCATAAAGCAAAGATTACAATATATACGCATACTTTTGAGGGAAATCGAGACGTTTGGTTTCAAGACTGAATTCAAGAAGTATCTAGGCAGGAGAAAAATACTGATGCAGTTCTCGAGTCCTGTAGGTGTACTTATGATGTGCCTCTTACGTAATTTAATCCTAAAATTCAGATGATATGTATCAAAATTATAAAGTTGTAGTGAATACGGCTGCAGGTCGCCGCCGTTATATGCAATATTTGGTTCCTCCCATTTTGAATGCTGATATTGTGGATCGGTATGATATATGGGTTAATACTCGCAATATGGTGGATATTGAGTTCTTTAAAAAACTTGCGCAGAAATATCCGAAAGTTAATTTGGTGTGGCAACCGGACGGAGTTGTTAATGGCATTGCGAGCATTAATGCATTTTATCGTGATTGCTGCGACAAAGATACTATTTACATGAAACTTGATGATGATGTGGTATGGTTTGAACCCGAACTGTTTGAGAAGATGGTAAAGTTTCGTGTGGATAATCCAGAGTATTTTTTAGTATCACCGCTCGTAATCAATAACGCTTTGTCTACTTATCTTTTACAGGTGCATAATAAAATCAAGTTGGATAAGTATTATATGAGTATCTGTGGGGAGAGAACTATCTGCTTTGATGGCTGGTTTGCGGCAGATTTGCACGATTGGTTCATGGAGAAATATCTTATTGCCGGTAAATATCAAGAGTTGTATGTTGGTAAGCATCCTATGGGGATGGCTCGTTTTTCAATCAACTGTGTTTTATGGTTTGGTAATGAAATGGCTGAATTTAAAGGTGAAGTGCCAGGAGATGATGAAGAGTTTTTGAGTTGTATCAAACCAACTCAATTAGGTAAGGCTAACTGTTTTAATGGTGATGCTCTGATTGCTCATTTCGCTTTTGGACCTCAACGAGAGGGGCTTGATAAGATGGATATTCTGAATCGATATGGTAAAATATTGCATGATTTGTGGAAGCAGGATGAATCAATGCGTGAGATAGATATTTCTGTACAACAAATGATTAAGAAAGTTGAAGCGCGTGAGGCTGAATTGAACAGCCTTCCATCACCATATAAATGTATACCTAAAGTAAAAGTGCCTTTCTTCATGCGTTTAGGAAAAAAACTGCCGGAAAAGGTGAGATGTGCAATCAGAGAGCTACAACGTAAACAGCGATATAAATTTATAGAAAGATAAAAAAACTGTAAAAAAACAGAATAGAAAAAACTAACATATTATGAAACAATATGATTATTTGATAGTGGGTTCCGGACTTTTTGGATCCACCTTTGCCTGTATGGCTAAACGACAAGGTAAGAAATGTTTGGTCATTGATAAGCGTCCACAGCTGGGTGGCAATCTTTATTGTGAAAACATAGAAGGTATAAATGTACACCAATATGGAGCGCATATCTTTCATACTTCAAACAAAGAAGTGTGGGATTTTGTCAACTCTATAGTGGAGTTTAACCGATATACCAATTCACCGGTGGCTAATTATAAAGGTAAACTTTATAATCTCCCCTTTAATATGAATACCTTTTATCAGATGTGGGGCGTGACAACCCCTCTCGAGGCTGAAGCTAAATTGGAGGAACAGCGGACGGAAGCAAAAGTTGCTCTTAATGGTCGTGAACCTGAAAATTTGGAAGAACAGGCGCAGCTTCTTATTGGAAAAGATATTTATGAAACACTCATCAAGGGATATACTGAAAAACAATGGGGACGACCCTGTACAGAATTGCCTGCTTTTATCATTCGTAGATTGCCGGTACGTATGGTATTCGATAATAACTATTTTAATGACAAATATCAAGGAATTCCAATCGGTGGCTATAATAAACTGATTGCTGGTCTATTGAATGGTGTAGAGTGTCGTCTGAATTGTGATTTTGGGGAGAATCGTGAAGAACTGACAGCTCTTGCCGATAAGATTGTTTATACAGGTGCGATAGATGAGTTCTATGGTTATCGTTTGGGGCGTTTGCAATATCGCACCGTATCTTTTGAAACAGAGATCTATGATACTGCTAACTATCAAGGTAATGCTGTAGTGAACTATACTGACCGAGGAGTACCCTATACTCGTATCATTGAGCATAAACATTTTGAGATGTTTGGTCAGCAACTTTTGGATTGTCCGAAAACTGTAGTTAGCAAAGAGTATTCTACAGAATGGAAACCTGGTATGGAGCCCTATTATCCAGTAAATGATACTCTAAATAATGATTTAGCCGATAAATATCGTGCATTAGCAGCTTACGAAAAAGATATCATCTTTGGAGGTCGATTGGCTGAATACAAATATTATGATATGGCTCCTATTGTGAAAAGGGTTTTTGAAGTAGTTAAATCACAAGGTTTATAAAATGAAGAAATACATACTTATTATTAAAACTATAACAAATGATAAACTTAGTAAATCTTTAATAGGTGGTGGAGCAAGTGTTAAGGCTCCTCAAGATATACATAAAATTGCTTTACGAAATGGTTATGAAGAATATCCTATCATTTTGAGAGGGTATAAGAATAAACTACTTTTTATTGTTGTTTTATTCCTAAAAATGATTCGTCTTGCTATCAATTTACCTAATGGTGCAACATTGTTGATTCAGTATCCAAGTTTAAATCCTAAAATGCTTTATTTTATTCTTCCTTTCTTGAAAAAAAAATATCTGATAACATTGTTGCATGATATTAATTCTGTAAGAGAAAAAGGGGAGCTATCGGGCTTTGAGAATAAGGTTTTGTCAAATTTTGATGAAATAATTGTGCATACACCTGAAATGCAAACTTATTTTGAGCAGCGATTGAGACCAGGCATTAAGTATCATTATTTAGGTTGTTTCCCTTATATTGCAGTCCCAGATAAAGAAGCACGTCAGTTAAGTAAGCAGGTTTGTTTCGCAGGTAATATAGATAAGAGCGTGTTTTTTAGTGATTTTGTTTTTGAGAATAAAGATTTAGATCTTATAGTATATGGTTCTTGTTCCTCAAATAATGCTATGAAGAATAAATATGAGTATAAAGGAGTTTTTAAGCCTGATATAATTGGTCACTTAGAAGGGAGTTGGGGACTTGTTTGGGACGGAGATTCCACAGAAACCTGCTCTGGTACATGGGGGAGTTATCTTAAAATTATTGCACCTCATAAATTTTCGTTATATGTGTTAGCTGGATTACCATTAATAGTATGGAAGGATTCGGCGATGGCGAAATTGGTAGAGATGAAGAATATTGGTATTACCGTGACATCGCTTTCAGAGATTTCTGCTAGAATTTCTGCTGTTTCAGATAATGATTATAAAGAATATTGTGCTAATATTCTAAAATTCCAGCCAGTTCTATTGAAGGGTGAAAATGTGTGTTTGTAGAACATTGGGTATTATAGCCATATAGGGGTGCATAATTTCTAGTAAATTTTATTATTATATGTTGGGTCTTAGCTTGGTAATAATTAATCGTGATATTAAGGAATATTGTTTTCCTTCCTTAATGGCTTTTTTTCTTATTTGTTCAAATTCAATTATTTTTCCTGGTATATATACATTACTCATTGCATTTGGGTATGTGGCATTTTACAAAATTAGATATGGAACCTTTACCATTAAATATTCAAAACTAAATATCTTATTTCTTTTAGCCTGCTATATTTCTGTATTTTCAAATTTATATATCGATTATCGCATTCTTATGTTTACTGGGATGATGCTTATTTGTGCACCATTTTATGTATCTAAAAAAGTCTTCTTATTTGAACGCAAAATTTTATCTGTAATTTTATTATTTTTTCCTGTTGTATCAATGATAGCTATGTATTGCTATCTAAAAGGCATAAATGCCTTTGCACAGGAGGGGGTACATATTGACCTCTCTTTTTCGGCTATTTATTATCATCCTATGTGGTTAGCTCCTATTGCAGGATTAGCTAATGTTATTTTGTTGTGGTGTCTATTTCAGTTACAAAATAAATGTTTCAGATGTATTGTGTTGTCTATTTTATTACTGTCTATTTATGTCACTGTTGTTGCTGCATCTCGTACTGCTCTTTTTGCATCCGTGATAACTATGGTGTTATACATTGTATACAATGCAAGAAATGTTAAAAAAATAATATTGTATTTGTTGGTTATAGGATTTCTTGCAACAATATCGATTCCTGTATATCTTGAGCATTCAACTCAAATACAAAATAAGTTTGAAGGGGGAAAAGGTGAAAAATATGGTTCTCGCTCTGCCCATTTTGGAGAGGGGTTTGAAAAATTAAATGAATCTCCTCTTATTGGAAGTGGATTTGCAACGGCTTGGTATAGAGGCGTACTTCATAAAGGTCGATTGGAGAGTGGTAGCGGATGGTTGTCTATATTATTTCAATTAGGTGCCCTAGGTGCAATAATAATGTTATTCATTCTAAAGAAAGTAACTCGAGTTTTTAAATATATTAAACATGATCGAAGGTTACAATTGTTTGTTATTTCTTTACTTTTTCTGTGTTTGCATTCTTGTTTTGAGGGGTATTTATTAACTGTCGGTTATTATATAGGTTTTGTATTTTGGCTTCTAATTTCTCATATAATATGTTATCCGGATATGGTGAAGAAGTACAAATTAAATTTTGAATCATGAAAATGTTTTCTTTGGATACTTTTGTTTACAGTGTATTGTTCTTTTGTATTGATTGTGATGGGTTGAATCTATTTTAAATATTTAATATCATTCTATCTTCATTTAGTTGATGTTCATGTGTTAATGGCTTATTTGTTATGATCTTTTTTATTTGCAAAATCTTGTATTGAAATGAACTTCTTTTTTTTCCAAAATTGTATTAGTCCGCATCAGATACCTTTTATCGAAGAACTGTCAGTTTTTACAGATGTTGATAGGGTAGTGGTGATAGCTCCTCGTGTGGATTACGATGATCGAAAGCTGATGGGATGGAAAGCTTCTAACCTGCTTAAAGTAAGTAATGTTGAGTTTATTATTGCTTCTTCTGTTGATCAGGTGAAAAAGTTATATGAGTCATGTAAAGGTGAGGATACCTATTGCTTCTTTTCAGGTATTAATGCTTTTGCAGAGGTTGTGTCTTGGATGAAACTTTCACTAAATTATCCTTTTAAACGTGGAGTGATCACAGAACCTCCTTTACTTTATCATTATCCTTTATGGCAACACAGCCTAAGGTTTGCGTTGAAGGATTGGAAATATGTAAAACATTTCAACTATCTATTGGTGATGGGAGATGAGTTTGTGAATTATTATAGATTTTGGAGTAAACGATGGAAAGTATTGCCTTTTATATATTGTACGGAATGGAAAGAGCGGACTTTGCCTGTACCTATAACTGAAAAGCTTAAGGTCCTTTATGTTGGTAGTTTTTCGGACAGAAAGAATGTTGTGGCAATGTTTAGTATATTAAGCCAGAAGAGCGAACTGGAGCTAGGCTTAGTGGGTGATGGTGAGAAACGTACATTGATAGAAACGATGAATAAAGAAGCTAAGGCGAAAGTTATTCTTTATGGTATGCAGCCTATGAATAGGATTTCAGAGATTATGCAACAGTATGATGTCTTAGTTTTACCTTCTAAGCATGATGGCTGGGGGGCTGTGGTAAACGAGGCGCTGACAATGGGATTATATGTGGTTACTAGTAATCATTGCGGGGCTTCATATTTACTAAAAGATAGACAGCAAGGAATTGTATTTAATTTGGAAAGCTCCTCAAGTTTGAATAATGTGATAGATACTTGTATTGCTAATCGTGATTGGATAAGGAAAACAGTAAATGAGCGAATCGCGTGGAGCAAAGATCATATTTCATGTAAGGCTGTGGCACATTATTTTATGCAGAATTTATAATCGAAAGTTTATGAAAGTAGTACACTATATTCCTTCTATTGGAAAATCAGGTGGGGGGGTAAGTGCATATTTACAGTTATTATCACATAATTTGGGACAGTTAGTGGAGTTGCATATTGTATGTCATCTCTGTGATAATGAATTGCAACTAACTAATTGCAAAGTGCATTATATAGAGAGCAGCATTAAGCATCCACTAAAGATGAAGCATGAGTTCTGCGCTTTGCTTGATAATTTAAAGCCTGATGTAGTACATGTTAATGGTTGCTGGATGTTACAATGTTCATGGACTGTGTTTTGGGCTAAAGCGAAAGGGTATCCGGTTGCTCTTTCACCGCATGGCATGCTTGAACCTTGGGATATCAAGAAGAATTATTGGATAAAGAAACTGCCTGCATTATTACTATATCAGAAACACAGCATCAAGATAAGTGATGTACTTGTAGCAACAGCAGAGAAAGAGAAAGAGAATCTTTTAGCATTGGGATATAATTCAAATGTAGCTGTTGTCCCCAATGGGGTAATCGTTGATGGTATTGGTTGCAAAGAATCGTGGGAAGAGCGGAAACAAATACTTTTCCTGGCACTTTATCGTAAGAATAAAGGTATTGACATTTTGATGGAAGCTGTAGCTAAAATAAAGCAACAACTTAATGGGTGGAAGATAGTGATAGCAGGTATTGAATCTGATTATACTGTAGTAGAGTTGAATGAAATGGCTATCCGATTAAATATATCAGATATGGTAGATGTTGTAGGCGGATTGTTCGGAGATGATAAGTGGGATGCTTATTGTTCTTCGGATGTGTTTGTACTTCCTACTCTTAATGAGAATTTTGGCATTGTGATAGCAGAATCGTATCTCTGTGGAACACCTGTAATTACTACGAAGGGAGCCCCTTGGTCGATGATTGAGAAGTATAACTGTGGATGGTGGATAGATAGAACTGTGGATGAATTAACTTATGCCATAATTGATTTTGTCCATACTCCTATTGAGAAGCGTAGACTGATGGGTCTGCGAGGTCGTCAATTGGTAAAGGAGCGCTTTGCAAGTGATATTGTTGCAAAGCAAATAGTAGAATTGTATAACTCAATAATATGACAAAAGATTTGATGGAGTTTAAAACTTCATATTCAAAGAGTAATAAATTACGTCGTTTAGTATGGGGCGTAGTTTGGACTTGTTTTGCCCGTCCATTTCCTCGCTCTATGGCGATGGGATGGAAACGTATGCTACTTCGTGCTTTTGGGGCTAAGATCGCGTCTACTGCTGTTGTGTATGCTACTGCTCGGGTATTTCAACCGTGGCTGCTAATAATGGATGATTATGCTTGTTTGGCCGATGGGGTAGACTGTTATAATGCAGCGCCCATTCATATAGGGCGTAATGCTACGGTAAGTCAACGGGCTTTTCTTTGTACTGCAGGGCATAATATTATGGACCCACATCATCATCAAATTGATGCTCCGATTGTAATTGAAGAACAGGCATGGGTATGTGCTGAAGCCTTTGTTATTCAAGGGGTCACGGTAGGTCAGGGAGCTGTATGTGCTGCTCGTGCAGTGGTGATTAAAGATGTTGAACCATGGACTGTGGTTGGAGGAAATCCAGCAAAGTTTATAAAGAAAAGAGTGTTAATAAATGTTAACGGGGGGGGTAAACCCTTATCTCTTATTTTATATAATCAGTCGGCTTGATGCTGCATAATATCATTGAGCTGACATGAAAGTAAATATAATAACAGGGCCTTTTGGCTGTCTACCCCCATATGCTATTGGAGCAGTGGAAAAATTATGGTACTCTATCGGTACAGATATGAGAAATAAGGGACATCAAGTCATCTTTATATCTAAGAAACCACTAAAAGAGAGTTCTATGGATGATAATCTTCTTCTGCATGGCTATGAAAGAACTGGATCTTGGGTAAAGGACTTTGTTCTGGATTTTGTTTTTTCAATAAAGGCATTAAGTAAAATGCCTAAATGTGATATGCTTGTGCTTAATTCAATATGGAGCCCTATTCTTTGTCTATTATTTAAATGGAAGTATCGTAGGGCTTTATATAATGTGGCACGATTTCCGAAGAAACAGATGGGGGCGTATTTTGCTATGAGTAGTTTGGCATGTGTGTCAACTGCAGTTTACAATGCATTAATAGAACAGAGTCCGAGTATGAAATCTAGGGCTTGTGTCATACCCAATCCGATTGATACTCATATATTCTGTAATGAACACATGGTAAAAACTCTTTCAGATAGTCCGGAAGTGGTTTATTCTGGCAGAGTACATAGAGAAAAGGGACTGGATATATTAGTAAAAGCAGTGACAAGACTCCATGAGGTGGGGGTATCTGTTGGATTACGAATAATTGGTGCAACGAAAATAGAAGACGGAGGTAGTGGTGAAGACTATGTAGATTATTTAGAATCTTTAGTAAGAGGATACAGGATAACATGGGTGGAACCTATTTTCTCACCTAGTTTGTTGGCAAAAGAAATACGTAAAGGTGATATTTTTTGCTATCCTTCTATAGCTGGATTAGGTGAGACATTCGGTGTAGCCCCTCTTGAGGCAATGGGCTTAGGGTTGGTTCCTATTGTTTCGAATTTAGATTGTTTTAAGGACTTTATAGTGGATAATGAGAACGGATTGGTCTTTGATCATACTGATGTACGATGTGATGAATTGTTAGCTAATTGTTTAATGCGCTTATTATCGGATGAAAAAATGTATTCAGAAATGTCAGCGAAAGCAATTAAAAAGTCTGCAGGTTTTAGTGTGAGTAGAGTGTCTGATATGTATATGAGTATTTTTAAAAAAGTATTAGGTGGTGAGTGAGCTTTATCGTAAAAATAAGAACCAACGTGATGCGTATTCTAGCCCATGGCCAAAGAAAGAAGCAATCATGATTCGTATATGGGAAGTGGTTTGGACACTTTTTGTAAGGTGGTTGCCAAAACCTTTTTATCGGTGGCATATATTTCTATTGAAACTGTTTGGTGCACATATTAGTGGTCATCCTTTTATTGCACCTACTGCCCGTATATATGCCCCATGGCTTTTAACCGTAGGAGATAGGTCTTGTATAGCGACTCGAAGCGAAATATATAATTTGGGACCTGTTATTATAAAAGAAAGAGTAACCATAGCACAGTATGCTTATATCTGTAATGGATCCCATGACTTATCTGATAATAAATTACCTTTGGTTGTAGGTGATGTGGTTATTGACAATGATGTGTTTATTGGAGCAAGAGCCATAATTCTGCCAGGATTACATCTTTGTCGATATTCGGTTGTTGGTGCTGGCGCAGTACTCACCCAAAATACTACTGATTTTGGCATTTATGCAGGTAATCCTGCAAGATTTATAAAAGAAAGAAAGATTTATGGTGAATAATCATTATTATGGTGGCTCTTATGTTGCGTAAATCTCCTAAAATCTGTTTAGCCTGTTCGGCAGGCGGGCATTTACGTGAGCTACAATTGGCTATTGGCGCTATTCCAGAGCAATGGGATTGCTATTGGCTTACCTTAAAAACGACATCAACTAAAGCTTTTATGGCAGACAAGGAACATGTATTTTTAGTGAATTTTCAACCAGCAAAGAAATGGACACTGATAGTGAACTGTTTGCAAGCAATATTCTGGGTGCTGGTGAAACGCCCAGATGTAATCATTACTACAGGAGCTGGTGTGACTGTACCTACGGTTTTTTTCGCAAAAAAACTATTGGGGACAAAAGTAATATTTGTTAATTCGGCTGCTGATGTGACACATGCTTCTAAAACTCCCGTATGGATAGAACGGTATAGTGATCTATTTTTGGTCCAATGGGAAGAGATGCGGCAATTATTTCCTAATTCAATTTGTTGTGGTGTTTTATGATTTTTGCTAGTTTAGGTACAATGAACATAGCCTTCAATCGTATGGCAAAAGCCGTGGATGAATGGGCAGCTATAACTAAGGAAGAGGTGATAGTACAAACTGGGTATACAGATTATCCCTACAAACATGCGAAAGCTTTTAAATTTTGTACAAAGGAGCAGATGAAGGGTTATATTTCTAGAGCTGATATATTAATACTTCAAGGTGGCTGGGGAGCAATATCGGAAGCGATGGAATTGAGGAAAAGAATAGTTGTGATACCAAGATATGACAAGGTAGAGCATATCCATGACCAATTTCAATTAATTAGGAAATTGGATACTTTGGGCTGTGTACTAGGGGTATTTGACGAGAGGGATCTTGCCGCAAAAATGGAACAGGCAAAAACTTTTGAGTTTAAGCAAATAGGGAAAGGAAACGCACAGAAACTGATTGAGAAGAAACTGCAGGAGTGGTTTCCGAGATGACAATAATTAGCGAGTTCAAAATAGAATCTTATGAAAGTGTCTATAATAACGTCGTGCTTTAATCGTGCGGCGACGATTCGTGATGCCATAGAGAGCGTATTGGCACAGGACTATAATGCCATAGAGTTTATTGTTGTAGATGGGGCGAGTACAGATGGTTCGTTAGAGATTATTAGAGAATATGAAGGTCGTATCTCAACTATTATCTCGGAGCCTGATCATGGAATGTATGAAGCCATTAATAAGGGAATTCGTGTGGCTACAGGTGATGTAATCGGATTACTACATTCGGATGATTTCTTCTATGATAATGGGGTCATAAGCCGCATTGTGGAACACATGAAAACTACTCGAGCAGATTTTCTGTATGGTGATGGACTTTTTGTGAATCCTGATAATACAGACAAGGTAGTACGTAACTGGATTGGCGGTGATTATCGTTTATGGAAGGTACGTCATGGATGGCTTCCATTACATCCTACTTGTTATATTCGCCGCGAGGTAATGATGAGACTGGGTCTTTATAACGAAAGTTATAAGATTGCTGCGGATAGTGAACTGTTGGTGCGTTATCTGATGACGGGCGGACTTTCTGTTACTTATTTGAAAGAGTATGTTGTACGTATGCGCATGGGCGGACTATCTACCGATAGTGCTAAGCGTAAGAAAATGTGGGGAGAAGACATTAGAGTGTATTCCTCTCACGGTCTATGGCCTACTCTGACTAAATTAGAGAAGATGGCATGGAAAGTACCACAATTTGTGTTGGCGTTATTGAAAGGATAATGGTAATTTAATGAATTGATAGCTGATTTGTGCAGATCAACTAGCTACTTTCTAAAAATAAACTCCTGAAGATTATTAGCTTATAATATAACGAAATATGTAGGTCCCTAACTTCATGCTACACACATGAATCCCCTACATTTTGCAGGTTGGGAAAAATGCAGCGGTATATTCCTGATCTGTCCCCTCATATTGGCAAAATGCTGATATGTATTCTAAATATATCAACTGTCTGTGAAGATCGTTGATATATTGCTTTTTAATAGTATGTTTATTGATTAAAAATAATCAGATTTGATTATATATTTTCGGATTTACTTACTATCTTTTAAAGATACTATTTATTGTATTCAATATGCGAAAAGAAGAGATATTACGATTGATCAAAGAAACAATAGCTAAGACAATGCTATCTGGCGCTAAAGTTATTTTATTCGGACCACAGGCTCGTGGAGATGCTAGGGAGGATTCGGATTGGGATATTCTTATTTTACTGAATAAAGATAAAGTTGAATTAGATGACCATGATTATATTTCTTATCCTTTTTTTGAACTTGGATGACGCAACAGAAGAAGAAATTCTTCCTCTTATTGATAAAACTGTAATGTTTATTTCTAAAATGGAGGATTTGTAGACTTTTAAGTAGGGTACAGTGAAGTCCCTTGTTTTATCTCAAATTCCTAAAATACGCCCGTATCTTCCGCATAATCTTGATTCCCATCACTACGCCATCAAATACAGCCATACCGGTATTGAACGAACGCATGAGTGCATCCGCCTTGTTGGTTGCCGGAGCAAGTGGGGCAAATATTTCGCGTGTAGTAGCTGTCATGGCTTTTTTTTGAGCATGGATTTCATTTAAAAGCTTCTTTTTACGTTCGGCAATCTCTTCTAATGTAAATTTCTGCGGGGTCTGCGCATTCATAATTTATTTATTTGAATCAGTTAAAAATAAATTAGCGAGGAAGTTCACCATCGGAGAAATGATGAGCTGCTTGCGGAAAATAATAACCAGGGCGATGAGAACAACATTGATGCCTGCTATGATGGCGAAACTCGACATCAGACCGCCCACTAAAGGCTCCAATATATAAGCAAGAGCAAAAAGCAGATAAAACAGGGCAACCATGCCAAGGATAATAAGTACTAATATCATAATTAACGTGGAAAAAAGTATGGTTAACTTCTCCGTCAATTCTAATTTGGTATATTCTTTTTGAAGCTCCAGATATTTCTTGAACTCGAAAAACAACTGCTGAAAATTCTCAATACTTTTATCGTCTGCAAACATGGTCGCTCTGTTTTTAGTCTTTGGTTACTCACTTATTCTGCTATTTCTCCCTTCATCTCGGCAGCGATCTCATCAACGAGAGTTTCCATTTCGCTGCGATTCAGCTTGATTCCCTTTTTACGAAGAATCTCTGCGATTTTGTGACGGGTGTCTTCTCCTTTTTCAGGAGCAAATAAAATACCAAGGGCTGCGCCTACGGCTGCACCACCCAGAAAAGCTGCTAAAACATTCAATCCTTTCATAATGTATAATGTTTAAAATGATTATGATACAACAAATATAACATTTTTATGGAAAGGTTGTTCGTGAAAACTGAAATTTTTTGCTACGTTTTATAATTCTTTTTTTCTTTTATGGTTTAATCTTATTTAACTGACTTTCGTAGCTAACCTTTGAAGGTTAAGGCGTACTTTTGTTTTCGAATATTGTAAATCAAAACATAATGGAAGCTAAGATTGTTTTTATAACCGGCGCCAGTAGCGGAATTGGTGAGGGTTGTGCCCGTAAATTTGCGAGGGAGGGATGGAATCTGATTCTGAATGCCCGTACCGTATCGAAACTGGAAGAACTGAAAGCTGAACTGGAAGGGGCGTATGGTGTCCGGGTTTATATATTGCCTTTTGATGTACGCGACCGGAAATTGGCTGCCGCCTCTTTGGAATCATTACCCGAAGAATGGAAGGCGATTGATGTGTTGGTGAACAACGCCGGACTGGTGATCGGTGTGGATAAGGAATTCGAGGGTAGCCTGGATGAATGGGATATCATGATCGATACGAATATAAGGGGACTGTTGGCTATGACGCGTTTGGTGGTGCCCGGTATGGTGGAACGCGGACGCGGACATATTATTAATATAGGATCTATTGCGGGGGATGCCGCTTATCCGGGCGGAAGTGTGTATTGCGCAACGAAAGCTGCCGTGAAGGCTCTTTCGGACGGACTCCGGATTGATCTGGTGGATACTCCATTGAGAGTGACGAATGTCAAACCGGGAATGGTGGAGACAAACTTTACAGTGGTGCGTTATCGGGGAGATAAGGAAGCTGCCGATAATTTTTATAAAGGGATTCGTCCGTTGACGGGAGATGACATTGCAGAAACGGTTTATTTTGCCGCGTCGGCTCCTGCACATATTCAGATTGCGGAGGTACTTTTGATGCCTACTTATCAGGCAACAGGCACTATTTCGTATAAGAAGAAGCCGGAATAGACGTTTTTTTGACGGATTTCTTTGCCGGATGATAAAATTTCTATTATTTTGTTGCCCGAAACTAAATATAATAGACGAGAATATTGAATTATTAATTAAAACAGAGTATAGGATTATGAAAAAATTAGTCGTATTAGGAATGGGAGTATGCTTGGTGCTAGCATTTGCATCTTGTAAATCCAGCGAAAGTGCCTATAAGAAAGCTTACGAAAAAGCAAAACAGCAAGAATTGGCAGAACCGCAGGTGGAAGCTCCGGTAGAGGTTACTCCGGTGGTTGCAGCTCCTGTGACAACTACTAAAGTGGCAGATACATCCGGCGTTCGTCAGGAAAAGGTTACAGTGGTTTCCGGTAACGAAGGATTGAAAGATTATAGCGTTGTAGCAGGTAGCTTTGGTGTGAAAGCGAATGCTGAAGGCCTGAAAGATTGGTTGGACGGACAGGGATATCACTCTACGATTGCATTTAATGCTGATAAGGCAATGTATCGTGTGATTGTGAACTCTTTTGCTGACAAGACTGCTGCTGCTGAAGCTCGCGATGCATTCAAGGCTAAATACCCGAACCGTTCGGATTTCCAGGGTGCTTGGTTGCTGTATCGTGTATATTGATTTCTTTTTGGTAATATATATTGGAAAGAACGAACGTTTTTTTCCGAATAAGAAGGCGGTAACTGGGAAGTTACTGCTTTTTTATTGAAAATGAGTGGCTTTTTCGTTTAGATATTTTTATCTTTCTACTAAAAGAAGTTATAAATGATAGTGGGGAAACTTTTATAGCAAAGAAAGTTTTTACTTTTGTCAACTCTTAATTTGGAGGATGTTTTGCCTGAATGTGAATAGGGCATTAATTTAGAGATTGAATGGAACAAAAATATGTAATGGCTGCTATCGACGCGGCTCTAAAAGCAGGTGAAAAGATTCTTTCTATTTATAATGATCCGGCATCGGACTTTGAAATAGAGAGGAAAGCTGACAACTCTCCGCTAACTATAGCAGACAGAAAAGCGCATGAAGCGATTGTGGCTATTCTGAACGATACTCCTTTTCCTGTTCTTAGTGAAGAAGGGAAGCATTTAGGGTGTGAGATCCGTCGAGGATGGGATACTTTATGGATTGTAGATCCGCTGGATGGAACGAAGGAGTTTATTAAGCGCAATGGAGAATTTACGGTAAATATCGCTTTGGTGCAGAACTCTGTACCTGTATTCGGTGTTATTTATGTGCCTGTTAAAAAAGAACTTTATTTCGGGATCGAAGGTGTAGGGGCTTATAAATGTTCCGGTATTGTCAGTTTGGAAGATGACGGCGTGGCATTGGAACAACTGATTGGGAAGTCGGAACAGATACCTTTGAAGGAGGTGCACGATCATCTGATCGTGGTTGCTTCCCGTTCGCACCTGTCGCCTGAAACGGAATCATATATTGCAGATTTGAAGAAGAAACACGGCAGTGTGGAGTTGATTTCGAGCGGAAGTTCAATTAAAATCTGCCTGGTTGCTGAAGGTAAGGCTGATGTATATCCGCGTTTCGCTCCGACGATGGAATGGGATACGGCTGCCGGGCATGCGATAGCCCGTGCTGCAGGGATGGAAGTATATCAGGCTGGAAAGGAAGAACCTCTACGATATAATAAGGAGGATTTATTGAATCCGTGGTTTATCGTTGAGCCAAAAAGAGAACACTAAATAATGTTTATATGACATTTGAAATTGTATTTGTACTATTATCCCTATTAGGAATGGTAGCGGCTTTGATAGCAGATAAGATGCGTCCGGGCATGATACTTTTTTCGGTAGTGGTTTTGTTTCTGTGTGCCGGTATTCTGACTCCTAAGGAGATGTTGGAAGGGTTTAGTAATAAAGGGATGATTACCGTTGCTCTGCTGTTTCTGGTGAGTGAGGGTATTCGTCAGTCGGGCACATTGGGACAAGTGATTAAGAAGTTGCTTCCGCAAGGAAAGACGACAGTATTTAAGGCACAGTTGCGTATCTTACCTTCGGTGGCATTTATTTCTGCCTTTCTGAATAATACGCCTGTTGTGGTTATTTTTGCCCCGATTATCAAGCATTGGGCTAAGTCGGTGAATCTTCCGGCTACGAAGTTTCTGATTCCTCTTTCTTATGTGACTATTTTAGGAGGTATCTGTACCTTGATCGGTACTTCTACCAATCTGGTGGTGCACGGTATGATATTGGAGGCCGGATTTGAAGGCTTTTCTATGTTCGAGCTCGGAAAGGTGGGTATTTTTATAGCTATTGCCGGAATCATTTATATATTTCTTTTCTCCAAACGTCTTTTGCCGGATGCACGTCCGGATACGGCTGTGCCGGATGAAGAAGTAGAAGAAGGGGAGAAGTTGCATCGGGTAGAGGCTGTTTTGGGTGCCCGTTTTCCCGGTATCAATAAAAAACTGAAGGATTTTAATTTCCAGCGTCATTACGGTGCGGAGGTAAAAGAGATTAAAACACGTAACGGACAACGTTTTGTGTCGAATCTGGAGGAAGTGGTACTTCACGAAGGGGATACATTGGTGGTGATGGCGGATGATACGTTTATTCCGACATGGGGGGAATCTTCTGTGTTTGTCTTGTTGACGAATGGGAATGAGCCGGATACTACCGGGAAGAAGAAGCGTTGGTTTGCTTTGCTGTTGCTGGTTCTGATGATTGTCGGCGCAACGGTGGGTGAGCTTCCGATAACGAAGGAGATGTTTCCGGATATCAAACTGGATATGTTTTTCTTTGTGTCTATTACTACTATTATTATGGCATGGACGAATCTGTTCCCTGCCCGTAAATATACTAAATATATTTCGTGGGATATTCTGATTACTATTGCCTGTGCTTTTGCTATCAGTAAGGCAATGGTGAACTCTGGTGTGGCGGATAGTGTTGCGAAGTTTATTATCGGGTTGAGTGATGATTACGGCCCGCATGTGTTGCTTGCAATGGTATTTATTATCACGAACTTGTTTACGGAATTGATAACTAATAATGCAGCAGCGGCTTTGGCGTTTCCTTTGGCACTGTCAATCTCTGCCCAATTAGGAGTGAGCCCTACGCCTTTCTTTGTGGTGATCTGTATGGCTGCATCTGCCAGCTTCTCGACACCGATCGGTTATCAGACAAATTTGATTGTGCAAGGTATCGGTAACTATAAGTTTACGGATTTTGTACGTATCGGGTTGCCGCTTAATATTATCACTTTCTTAATCTCTATTATTCTGATCCCGTTGATCTGGAACTTTTAAATAAAATTGTAAATGGAAGAAAAGAACCATATATATCCGATATTTGACCGCATGATGACGCGGCAGGACAAAGAAGAGCTTTTGGGGCAACACAGTGTGATGATCTGGTTTACCGGATTGAGTGGTTCCGGAAAGAGCACGATTGCCATCGCATTGGAACGTGAACTTCATAAGCGTGGATTGCTTTGCCGTATCCTGGATGGGGATAATATCCGTAGTGGAATTAATAATAACCTGGGATTCTCCGAAACGGACCGGGTGGAAAATATCCGTCGCATAGCGGAAGTGTCGAAGTTGTTTCTGGATAGTGGTATTATTACGATTGCTGCATTTATCAGCCCTAATAATGATATTCGCGAAATGGCTGCAAACATTATTGGTAAGGATGATTTTCTGGAGGTTTTCGTTAGTACTCCGCTGGAGGAATGTGAGAAACGTGATGTGAAAGGATTGTATGCGAAGGCACGGAAAGGGGAAATTCAGAATTTTACAGGAATTTCCGCACCTTTCGAGGTTCCCGAACATCCGGCTTTGTCACTGGATACTTCCAAATTGACTTTGGAGGAGTCGGTGAACCGTTTGTTGGAGCTTGTTTTGCCAAAAGTGAAGTGTATAAAATGAAATAAATATGGAAGAATATAAATTAAGCCACTTGAAGGAGCTCGAAGCCGAGTCTATTCATATCATCCGCGAGGTGGCGGCGGAATTTGAGAATCCGGTGATGCTTTACAGTATCGGAAAGGATTCCTCGGTGATGGTACGCTTGGCTGAAAAAGCGTTTTATCCGGGTAAAGTGCCATTCCCGTTGATGCATATCGATTCGAAATGGAAGTTCAAGGAGATGATTCAGTTTCGTGATGAATATGCGAAGAAGTACGGATGGAATCTGATTGTTGAAAGTAATATGGAGGCTTTTCATGCAGGGGTAGGACCTTTTACGCATGGAAGCAAGGTGCATACGGACTTGATGAAGACGCAGGCTTTGCTTCATGCGTTGGATAAGTATAAGTTTGATGCTGCATTTGGTGGTGCCCGTCGTGACGAGGAGAAGTCACGTGCGAAGGAACGTATTTTCTCTTTCCGGGATAAGTTTCACCAATGGGACCCGAAGAATCAGCGTCCTGAATTGTGGGATATTTATAATGCCCGCGTGCATAAGGGGGAAAGTATTCGTGTATTCCCGATTAGCAACTGGACTGAATTGGATATTTGGCAGTATATTCGCTTGGAGAATATTCCGATCGTTCCGTTATATTATGCTAAGGAGCGTCCGGTAATTAATTTGGATGGCAATATTATTATGGCGGATGATGACCGTTTGCCTGAAAAGTACCGTGACCAGATTGAAATGAAGATGGTTCGTTTTCGTACGTTGGGCTGTTGGCCTCTGACAGGGGCAGTGGAAAGTGGAGCTGCTACGATTGAAGAGATTGTGGAGGAAATGATGACTACAACGAAGAGTGAACGTACTACCCGTGTGATTGACTTTGACCAGGAGGGTAGTATGGAACAAAAGAAGCGTGAGGGATACTTTTAATTGTAACTAGTTATGGCAGATAATAAATTAGATATAAAAGCTTTTCTGGACAAGGATGAACAGAAAGACTTGTTGAGACTGTTGACTGCGGGTTCGGTAGATGATGGAAAATCAACGTTGATCGGACGCTTGTTGTTTGACAGTAAGAAACTGTATGAGGATCAGTTGGATGCACTGGAGCGTGATAGTAAACGTGTGGGGAATGCGGGCGAGCATATTGACTATGCGTTATTGCTCGATGGATTGAAGGCTGAACGTGAACAGGGTATTACGATTGACGTGGCTTATCGCTATTTCTCAACGAATGGCCGTAAGTTTATCATCGCGGATACTCCGGGACACGAACAGTATACCCGTAATATGATTACCGGGGGATCTACGGCTAACTTGGCTATTATCTTGGTGGATGCTCGTACCGGAGTGATTACCCAGACTCGTCGCCATACTTTCCTGGTGTCTTTGCTAGGAATCAAGCATGTGGTGTTGGCTGTCAACAAGATGGACCTGGTGGGTTTCTCGGAAGAGCGTTTTAACGAGATTGTGGCTGACTATAAGAAGTTTGTTGCTCCATTGGGTATTCCTGACGTTAACTGTATTCCACTTTCTGCATTGGATGGGGATAATGTGGTGGATAAGTCTGAACGTACTCCGTGGTACAAGGGGATTTCTTTGCTCGATTTCCTTGAAACGGTTCATATTGATAATGACCATAATTTTACGGATTTCCGTTTCCCGGTTCAGTATGTGCTTCGTCCGAATCTGGATTTCAGAGGATTCTGTGGTAAAGTTGCATCCGGTATCGTTCGCAAAGGGGATACGGTGATGGCGCTTCCTTCCGGAAAAACATCTAAGGTGAAGAGTATCGTGACTTATGACGGGGAATTGGATTATGCTTTCCCACCGCAGTCTGTGACCTTGACATTGGAGGATGAGATCGATGTGTCGCGCGGCGAAATGTTGGTGCATCCTGACAATCTGCCAACGGTGGATCGTAACTTTGAGGCTATGATGGTCTGGATGGATGAAGAACCGATGGATGTAAATAAGTCGTTCTTTATTAAGCAGACTACCAATTTGAGTCGTACGCGTATTGATACGATAAAGTATAAGGTGGACGTGAATACGATGGAGCATCTGTCTCTGGAGAATGGTCAGCTGACTAAAGAGACGTTGCCTTTGCAGTTGAATCAGATTGCCCGTGTGGTGCTGACTACGGCTAAGGAATTGTTCTTTGATCCTTATAAGAAGAATAAATCTTGTGGCTCATTTATCCTGATTGACCCGATCACTAATAATACTTCAGCAGTAGGTATGATTATCGACCGTGTGGAAATGAAAGATATGAGTGACACGGAGGATATTCCGGTATTGGATATGGCAAAACTGGGAATTGCTCCGGAACATTACGAAGCGGTAGAGAAAGCTGTGAAGGAACTGGAACGTCAGGGCCTTGCAGTGCGACTAATAAAATAGATTGTTCAACAATAAATTGAAAACTGAAAATGACAGCATTCTGTCGTCTTTAATTTTTAATTCTTAATTTCTAATTAATAAAGTGGGATTACTCGAATTTAATAAACTTCCGATTAATACATTGGTAGGTGCTGACTGGAAGACATTCAAGGCTATCACCGCCGGTCGTGAAATTGACGCAGCCTACAAAGGTAAATACCGATTGACGAAGGCTGTGTGCCGATTGCTTTCTCCACTGGCGTCATTACAAGACAGGCGTTACGAGAAGTTGCTGGCTAATCAGCCGCTGGAGCATGATCCGGTGTTCATTTTGGGACACTGGCGGAGTGGAACTACATTTGTGCATAATGTGTTCTCTTGTGACAAGCATTTTGGGTATAACACTACTTATCAGACTGTATTTCCTCATCTGATGATGTGGGGACAGCCTTTCTTCAAAAAGAATATGAGTTGGCTGATGCCGGATAAACGTCCGACGGATAATATGGAACTGGCAGTGGATCTTCCCCAGGAAGAGGAGTTTGCTTTGTCGAACATGATGCCTTATACATATTATAATTTCTGGTTCCTGCCGAAATATCAGCAGGAGTATGCCGATAAGTATCTTTTGTTTGATGATATAACGGATGCCGAATTGAAGGTGTTTGAAGAGGTGTTCACGAAGTTGATTAAGATTTCTTTGTGGAATACCCAGGGAACTCAATTCCTTAGCAAGAATCCTCCGCATACCGGAAGGGTGAAGGAACTGGTGAAGATATTCCCGAATGCTAAGTTTATCTACCTGATGCGTAATCCGTATACCGTATTCGAATCTACACGCAGTTTCTTTACAAATACGATTCAACCGTTGAAGTTGCAGGATGTCAGCAATGAACAATTAGAGGAAAATATCCTTTCTATCTATGCAAAACTTTATCATAAGTATGAATCGGATAAGAAATTTATTCCGGAAGGTAACTTGATGGAAGTGAAATTTGAAGATTTCGAAGCGGATGCGATGGGAATGACGGAGAATATTTATCAGTCTCTTTCTATCCCCGGATTTACCGAAGCACGTACTGATATAGAAAAATATGTGGGCGGAAAGAAGGGATATAAGAAGAATAAGTATAAATATGACGACCGTACGATTCGTTTGGTAGAAGAGAACTGGGATTTTGCTTTGAAACAATGGGATTATAATTTATAAGAAGAAAAAGAAAGGAAAAGTATTGATGATTCAGAAAAGTGTTCATCGCCTGTTGATGACAGGTTTCGTTGCATTTATTTCTTCCTTGTCTTTGATGGCGCAACATAAAGTTGAAATGCTTCCTTTTGGGGACATGGATCAATGGGTGGACCGTCAGATAAAGGAATCGAGCATTATCGGTGGGAATACAAAGAATGTATATGCGATAGGGCCGACGACGGTAATTAAGGGAGATCAGGTTTATAAGAATATGGGCGGATCGCCTTGGGCTACTTCAAATGTGATGGCGAAAGTTGCCGGTATTACGAAAACTAATACTTCGGTATTCCCGGAGAAGCGGGGAGATGGATATTGCGCCCGTTTGGATACGCGCATGGAGAGTGTGAAAGTGTTGGGACTGGTTAATATTACGGTGTTGGCGGCTGGCTCTGTCTTTACCGGTTCAGTGCATGAGCCGATTAAGGGTACTAAAAACCCACAGAAAATGTTGCAGACCGGTATTCCGTTTACCAAAAAGCCGGTGGCTCTTCAGTTTGACTATAAAGTGAAGATGTCCGACCGGGAGAACCGTATTCGCGCTACCGGTTTCAGCAAGATTACGGATGTTCCCGGAAAAGATTATCCGGCAGCTATCCTGCTTCTGCAAAAACGTTGGGAAGATGCCAATGGAAATGTGTATGCAAAACGGATAGGGACTATGGTGACTTATTACTATCATTCTACAGACTGGAAAAATAATGCGACCTATGAAATTATGTACGGTGACATCACGAATCGTCCGGAATATAAGTCGCACATGATGCGTTTGCAGGCGACTGAAAGTTATACGGTGAACAGTAAGGGTGAAAGCGTGCCTATTCATGAAGTGGCCTGGGGAGATGAAAATGATGTTCCGACTCATATGTGTCTTCAGTTCACGTCCAGTCATGGAGGAGCCTATATCGGTTCTCCGGGAAATACACTGTGGATTGACAATGTAAAACTGGTATATTAACTAAAGTATATAGACAAAGAATAGAAATAGTCAGTGATCTAATTTCATCACTGACTATTTTTTTTGTTTTAATTCTTCCACAACAACCCCCTTCAGATGCCTTCTGAAGTTATATTACACTTTTATCGCTCTATAAAATTCTATGAATGAATGAAAATTTACGTGTTTTTTTGTTTGTGTTATATTAAATATCTATATTTGCACTAATTTTAGAAGAAAGGATGACGTTTATTGTCTCTTAGTCAGGTGTGGAACATTTGGGTTGTGTATCTAGCCTGTAAGACAATTGAAATATATTATTTACTAAAATAAATTGAGATGAAAAAGGGTTTATTGTTTATTTTATTGGCAGCAGTCTCAGTATGTCTGCCTGCACAAGAAAAAGAAAATGCAGCAAAGAGTTATAGAGTGGAAACAAATCGCTTTGGTGCTAACTGGTTTATTAGTGGTGGCGTTGGCGCACAAATGTATTTTGGCGACAATGATGGTAAAGCTGACTTCGGAAAACGTCTTGCTCCGGCACTTGACATTGCTGTAGGTAAGTGGTTTACTCCGGGTATCGGATTGCGTGTAGCTTACAACGGGCTTCAGGCTAAAGGTGCTACTCCTAATGCTAATGGTCCGCTTGTAGACGGAGGACAGTATTCTAATGGCTACTACAAAGAAAAGTGGAATGTTATGAACTTCCATGGAGATGTATTGTTGAATCTTACCAATATGTTCTGTGGATATAAAGAAGATCGTGTGTACTCATTCATTCCTTATGTAGGAGCTGGATTCGTACATACAGGTAAAGGTCCGGGTTATGACGAACTGGGTATCAATGCCGGTTTAATCAACCGTTTCCGCCTGTCTTCTGCTTTGGATCTTAACGTTGAATTGCGCGGACTTTTGATGAAAGGCGCATTTGGCAATTCAGGTCCTGAAGGATTGGCTGGTCTGACTGTAGGTGTTACTTACAAGTTTAAGAAACGTGGTTGGGATGCTGTTCCTACTGTACCAATGGTTCCGGAAAGCCAGTTGAACGACATGAGAGACAGAGTGAACGCTTTGAAGGGTGAAAACGAATCTTTGAAACGTGACTTGGTTGAAGCTCGTAACAAGAAACCTGAAGTGATCGTTAAGAAAGAAGCTGGATTCGTTCCACGTCTGGTTGTTGTATTCAATATCGGAAAGAGCAACATCAGCAAGAGAGAATACATGAATATTGAAGCTATGGCTAAGGGTATCAAAGCAACTGATAAAGTGTTTACTATAACAGGATATGCTGATAAGGGTACTGGTTCTGCTGAATACAACATGAAGTTGAGTAAGAAGAGAGCTGAAGCTGTTCGTGACCTGATGGTTAATGAATTTGGTGTTCCTGCTTCTCAATTGAAGGTTGATTACAAGGGTGGTGTAGGCAACATGTTCTATGATGATGCTAAGTTAAGCCGTGTAGCTATTGTTGAAGAATAATATACATTTGAAAGAATAGAATAAAAGAGACGTTTCCTTTCACGGGAAGCGTCTTTTTTGTATTTTTGTACCCCATGAGCAGAATAGTAGCAATAGATTATGGAAGAAAGCGTACCGGAATAGCTGTGAGCGATACAATGCAGCTGATCGCAAACGGATTGACGACGGTGCCCACGCATGAACTTCTGAACTTTATCGGTGAATATATAGCTAAAGAACCGGTGGAGCGGATTATTATTGGATTGCCCAAGCAAATGAATAATGAGGTTTCGGAGAATATGAAGAATATAGAGCCTTTTGTTCGTTCGCTGAAAAAGCGTTATCCGGACCTTCCGGTCGAATATGTGGACGAACGTTTCACTTCTGTTCTTGCACACCGTACCATGTTGGAGGCCGGCTTGAAGAAAAAGGACCGGCAAAATAAGGCATTGGTGGACGAGATAAGTGCTACTATTATTTTGCAAACATATTTGGAGAGTAAACGTTTTTAGTATAGGACATAAGAATAACTTAATTTTTTAGTAGAGTATAAAAATATGATTTTACCTATTTATGTATATGGCCAACCTGTATTGAGAAAGGTTGCAGAGGACATAACACCGGATTATCCGAATCTGAAAGAGTTGATTGAGAACATGTTCGAAACAATGGTACATGCAGACGGTGTAGGATTGGCTGCTCCACAGATTGGTTTGCCTATTCGCGTGGTTACGATTACATTGGATCCGCTTTCGGAGGAATATCCTGAATTTAAAGACTTTAATAAGACTTATATCAATCCCCACATTTTGGAAGTAGGGGGTGAAGAAGTGAATATGGAAGAAGGATGCTTAAGCCTTCCCGGTATTCACGAAACAGTGAAAAGAGGTGATAAAATTCGCGTGAAATATATGGACGAGAATTTTGTGGAGCATGAGGAAGAGGTGGAAGGTTATCTGGCTCGGGTGATGCAACATGAGTTCGATCATTTGGATGGTAAGATGTTCATCGACCATATCTCACCGCTTCGTAAGCAGATGATTAAAGGAAAGCTGAATACGATGTTGAAGGGAAAAGCGCGCAGTTCATATAAGATGAAACAGGTGAAATAAAGATAAAAAACGTTTATATCCCTGTTAAGTAAGCGAAAAGCATTATTTTTGCTTCGTTTACAAGCATAAAATATCAATGATAAAAAGAATCTTAACAGTTTTATTACTGTTCCCAACGCTGGTGTGTGCTCAAATAAATACGGATCGGGTGATGACTATTGCCCGAAACGCTCTTTATTTTGAGGACTATGTACTTTCTATTCAGTATTTTAACCAGGTTATTAACGCTAAGCCTTATCTGTATGAACCTTATTTCTTCAGGGCATTGGCTAAACTGAATCTGGAGGATTTTCAGGGTGCTGAAGCAGACTGTGATGCAGCTATCCAACGCAATCCATTTGTGGTGGGTGCTTATCAGATTCGTGGTTTGGCAAGGATTCGTCAGAGTAAATTTGATGGAGCGATTGAGGATTATAAGAAAGCATTGCATTATGATCCGGAGAATATTACTTTATGGCATAACCTGACATTATCTCATATCCAGAAGAAGGATTATAATGCTGCGAAAGAGGATTTGGAAAGCTTGTTGAAGGTGTCTCCACGCTATACCCGTGCTTATTTGATGAGGGGGGAAGTGTCTTTACAACAGAAAGATACGATTGCTGCCTTGAATGACTTCAATAAGGCGCTTGAACTGGATAAATATGATCCGGATGCTTGGGCTGCAAGAGCGATTGTTAAATTACAACAGGCTAAGTATGCGGAAGCGGAAGCGGATTTCAACCGTGCTATTCCGTTGAGTGCTAAGAATGCTGGAAATTATATAAACCGTGCATTGGCTCGTTTTCATCAGAATAATTTAAGAGGTGCCATGAGCGATTATGATCTGGCATTGGATATTGATCCGAACAACTTTATCGGTCATTATAACCGCGGTTTGTTACGTGCACAGGTAGGAGATGATAACCGGGCTATCGAAGACTTCGACTTTGTTATCAAGATGGAGCCGGATAATATGATGGCTGTCTTTAACCGTGGTTTGCTGCGTGCGCAAACGGGTGATTATCGCGGGGCTATACAAGATTACACAACTGTTATCAATCAGTATCCGAACTTCCTGGCCGGATACTATCAGCGTTCGGAAGCTCGCAGAAAGATTGGAGATAAGAAGGGTGCGGAGCAGGATGAATTTAAAGTCATGAAGGCGCAGATCGACAAGCAGAACGGTGTGACGAACAAAGATGTAGCACAGAACAAGGATAAGGAAAATGATGAGGAAGGCGGAGAGAAGACCCGTAAGAAATCCGATAAGAATATGAATAACTATCGTAAGATAGTGATTGCGGATGATTCTGAAGCCGAACAACGCTATACAAGTGATTATCGTGGTCGTGTGCAGGATAAGAACGTAAATATAACGCTGGAACCGATGTTCGCTTTGACTTATTATGAGAAGATGAGTGACGTGAAACGTTCGGTGAACTTCCACAAATATATTGAAGACTTGAACCGTACGGGTATACTTCCGAAACGTCTTCGTATCACAAATATGGAAGCTCCATTGACGGAAGAACAGGTGAAGGTGCATTTTGCCTTGATTGATACACACACATCGGCGATTGTGGAAGATGACAAGAATGCTTCGAAACGTTTTGCCCGTGCGATTGATTTTTATCTGGTGCAGGACTTCTCGAGTGCGGTTTCTGATTTGACCCAGACGATCTTGCTGGATGGTGATTTCTTCCCGGCATATTTTATGCGTGCATTGATTCGTTGTAAACAGTTGGAATATCAGAAGGCTGAACAAGCTGTCGAAACAGATGTTGTTCCTGGCGATAATAAGCGTAAAGAGATTACCGCGGTAGATTATGAGGTGGTGAGAAAAGATTTGGATAAGGTGATTAATCTGGCTCCGGACTTTGTGTACGCATATTATAATCGTGCTAATGTTTCTGCCATGTTGAAAGATTACCGTGCCGCAATTATTGACTACGATAAGGCGATCGAGCTAAATCCTGATTTTGCGGATGCTTATTTCAATCGTGGACTGACTCACATTTTCTTAGGAAATAATAAGCTGGGCATTTCAGATTTGAGTAAAGCCGGTGAGTTGGGGATTGTTTCTGCTTATAATGTTATCAAACGTTTTACAGATCAATCGGAATAACATTTTTTTGATAAAAAATAGAAAACTCAAAAGATTTAGTTACTTTTGCGTTCAAATTATGAAAATATAACATCATCATATTATGATAAAGATAACATTTCCCGATGGCTCCGTTCGTGAGTATAACGAAGGAGTGAACGGTTTACAGATTGCTGAAAGTATCAGCTCGCGTCTGGCACAGGAAGTGCTGGCATGTGGCGTGAACGGCGAGACTTATGATTTAGGACGTCCTATTAATGAAGATGCTAATTTCGTTCTTTATAAATGGGATGATGAAGAAGGTAAGCATGCATTCTGGCATACAAGTGCACACTTGTTGGCGGAAGCTTTGCAGGAACTTTATCCGGGTATCCAGTTTGGTATCGGACCGGCTATTGAAAACGGTTTCTACTATGATGTGGATCCGGGTGAAGCGGTAATTAAAGAAAGCGACCTTCCTGCCATTGAGGCTAAAATGTTGGAACTGGCTGCAAAGAAAGAAGACGTAGTCAGAAAAAGCATCGCAAAAACGGATGCTCTGAAAATGTTTGGTGATCGTGGCGAAACATATAAATGTGAATTGATTTCTGAACTGGAAGACGGACACATTACGACTTATACGCAGGGTGCGTTTACTGACCTTTGTCGTGGTCCTCACTTGATGACGACTGCTCCGATCAAGGCTATTAAACTGACAACTGTGGCTGGTGCTTACTGGCGTGGCCATGAGGATCGTAAGATGTTGACCCGTATTTATGGTATCACGTTCCCGAAGAAGAAAATGTTGGATGAATATCTGGTGTTATTGGAAGAAGCGAAGAAGCGTGACCATCGTAAGATTGGTAAGGAGATGCAGTTGTTTATGTTCTCCGAAACTGTAGGTAAGGGACTTCCTATGTGGTTGCCGAAAGGTACTGCATTGCGTCTGCGTCTGCAGGAGTTCTTACGTCGTATCCAGACACGTTACGATTATCAGGAGGTGATTACTCCGCCAATCGGTAATAAGTTGCTGTATGTGACTTCGGGTCACTATGCAAAATATGGCAAGGATGCTTTCCAACCTATCCATACTCCGGAAGAGGGGGAAGAGTATTTCTTGAAACCAATGAACTGTCCTCACCACTGTGAGATTTACAAAAACTTCCCACGTTCTTATAAAGACCTTCCTTTGCGTATAGCTGAATTTGGTACGGTTTGTCGTTATGAACAAAGTGGAGAGTTACATGGTTTAACTCGTGTTCGTAGCTTTACACAGGATGATGCGCATATCTTCTGTCGTCCGGAGCAGGTGAAAGATGAATTCCTTCGTGTGATGGATATTATATCTATTGTGTTCCGTTCTATGGATTTCCAGAATTTTGAAGCACAGATATCTTTGCGTGATAAAGTGAACCGTGAAAAGTATATTGGTAGCGATGATAACTGGGAAAAAGCGGAACAGGCTATTATCGAGGCTTGTGCGGAGAAGGGCTTGCCTGCTAAGATTGAGTATGGAGAAGCTGCTTTTTATGGTCCTAAGCTTGACTTTATGGTGAAAGACGCTATCGGTCGTCGTTGGCAGCTGGGTACTATCCAGGTTGACTACAACTTGCCGGAACGCTTTGAACTTGAATATATGGGTTCTGATAATCAGAAGCATCGCCCGGTGATGATTCACCGTGCTCCGTTCGGATCAATGGAACGTTTTGTTGCTGTATTGATTGAGCACACTGCCGGTAAGTTCCCATTGTGGCTGACACCGGAACAGGTAGTTATTCTGCCGATCAGTGAGAAGTTCAATAAATATGCAGAACAGGTGAAGATGTATCTGAAAATACATGAAATCCGTGCGATTGTAGATGATCGTAACGAGAAGATCGGTCGCAAGATTCGTGATAATGAAATGAAGCGCATTCCTTATATGCTGATTGTCGGTGAAAAAGAGGCTGAAAATGGTGAGGTTTCTGTTCGTAGACAAGGCGAAGGTGACAAAGGAACTATGAAATTTGAAGAATTTGCTAAAATTTTGAACGAAGAAGTTCAGAATATGATAAATAAATGGTAACTTTGCAGCCGTTTCAGAATAAAATATTTAGTATAACAATAAAAAGATCAAACTAGGAAGTAAACGTTTTTAATGAAGAATGACACTCTAAAAGGGCAATACAGAATCAATGAACAGATTCGTGCCAAGGAAGTTCGCATAGTAAGCGATGATATTGAACCGAAAGTATATCCAATCTTTCAGGCTCTGAAAATGGCTGAAGAGAGAGAATTGGATTTAGTGGAAATTTCTCCTAATGCTCAACCCCCTGTTTGTCGTATTATTGATTATTCTAAATTTCTTTATCAATTAAAGAAACGCCAGAAGGAACAGAAAGCGAAGCAGGTTAAGGTTAATGTGAAGGAGATTCGTTTTGGTCCCCAGACAGATGACCATGATTACAACTTTAAGTTGAAACATGCTAAAGGATTCTTGGAAGACGGTGATAAGGTGAAGGCTTATGTATTCTTTAAAGGTCGTTCTATCCTTTTTAAGGAACAAGGTGAAGTATTGTTGCTTCGTTTTGCGAATGATTTGGAAGACTATGCTAAAGTGGATCAGATGCCGATATTGGAAGGTAAGCGTATGACTATCCAGCTTTCTCCGAAGAAGAAAGAAGCTCCTAAAAAGCCTGCAACGGTCGGAGCACCGAAACCTGCTGCTCCTGCACAAAAAGCAGAGAAGCCGGAAACGAGCGAAGAATAAGAAAAGGATGCGTAACGCGCAGGTATAGTGCGTTGCCATTATATATTTAATAATTTAAAAACAAGTAAGATGCCAAAGATGAAGACTAACTCCGGTTCTAAAAAAAGGTTTACCCTTACCGGAACAGGTAAAATCAAAAGAAAGCACGCTTTTCACAGTCACATTTTGACTAAGAAATCCAAGAAGAGAAAAAGAAATCTGTGCTACTCTACAACTGTTGATACAACAAATGTAAGCCAGGTTAAGGAACTCTTAGCAATGAAGTAATCAAAAGCGTAAAAGTATTATTAAAGTATTAACCGAATGCATTAGCCTGAAGTTCGCTGCGTGAAGTAGCGGCGCTAACATTCAAAAAAAGTAAAACTATGCCAAGATCAGTAAATCATGTTGCTTCAAAAGCAAGAAGAAAGAAAATTTTGAAATTGACCAGAGGTTACTTTGGTGCAAGAAAGAATGTATGGACCGTAGCTAAAAACACTTGGGAAAAGGGTTTGACTTACGCGTTCCGTGACCGTAGAAATAAGAAAAGAAACTTCCGCGCTCTTTGGATACAACGTATCAACGCTGCTGCACGTCTTGAAGGAATGTCTTATTCTAAATTGATGGGCGGTCTGCACAAAGCCGGTATTGAAATAAACCGTAAGGTTTTGGCTGATTTAGCTATGAATCACCCGGAAGCTTTCAAAGCTGTAGTTGCTAAAGCTAAAGCTGCTTAAGCATCAATAGTTTACGAGTTACAAAGTGTCAGTTACTAAGCTAGTAACTGACACTTTTCTTTTGTTAGGCGGATAAATGGGAGTGAAAAAAATGTTAGTAGGTAAACAAATTCCTTTTTTTTTCTTGTTAGTCTCATAGATTCTTATTACATTTGTGATACAAAAATATTAGCCGTATCGACTGGATCGGGAAACTCTTCAAATTAATCTGATGCACCGAGAAAGCTTCGTTCTTCAATGGCGGGCCACATCCTTCGGGACAGCTTTAAGCCGGTGGATTACAAAGAGGGCGAGCGCTCAAATCTTGTTCTATCAGAGTTTCATCACATCGTCGATGCGGCTTTTTTATATACTTTTCTATGATATTCTATTTCTCCGGTACAGGTAATTCTAAGTGGATTGCAAATCAGCTTTCCAAAGAGCAAAAAGAAGAGTTGGTTTTTATTCCCGATGCGCTAAAGAATGAAGCATTGGAGTTTAGTTTGCAGGCAGGTGAAAAGATCGGTTTTGTATTTCCTATCTATTCGTGGGCTCCTCCTGAAATCGTACTTAATTTTATTCGGCAACTCTCTTTAAAGGGGTATAAAAGACAATATTTGTTTTTTGTTTGTTCCTGTGGGGATGATACCGGGCTTACGCAGCAGGTGCTGGAGAAGGCTTTGAGTCATAAAGGCTGGAAGTGTCATGCAGGCTTTTCTGTGACTATGCCCAATAATTATGTATTGCTTCCCGGTTTTGACGTAGATAAGAAAGAATTGGAGGAGAAAAAACTGGCAGATGCTATTCCGACTCTCAATCAAATAAATGCTTCAATAAGTAGGAGAGAGGAGTTGTTTCTTTGTCATGAAGGGAGTATTCCTTTTATTAAGACGAGGATTATCAATCCGTTGTTTAATCGTTTTCAGATGTCTCCTAAGCATTTTTATGCTACCGATGCTTGTATTGGGTGTAAGCGTTGTGAGAAGAGTTGCCCGGTGGAGAATGTTACAGTTGTGGACGGAAGGCCTGTTTGGGGAATGGATTGCACCTCATGCCTGGCATGTTATCATGTTTGTCCGCAGCATGCGGTGCAATATGGAAAAAGGACGAAAGATAAAGGGCAGTATTTCAACCCCAATCAATCTACTCGTCTTTGATTTTAATACAGCAGTTGGATAAGTCTTCAATGATGGCCAGACTTTCTACTCTGACACCTTGTTCCTCGAGCATTTTGCGGCCATTCTGGAAGGCTTTTTCAATAATGAAGCCCATTCCTACCAAATTTGCTCCGGATTGTTTGATGAGGTCGATAATGCCCAATGCGGCATTTCCGTATGCGAGAAAGTCATCCACGAAAAGAACATTGTCGTTCGGGGTGAGGAAATCTGCACTGATAACGACTTCATAATCACGGTCTTTGGTGAATGAGTGCACGGTGGTGCTTAGTGCATTCTGGATGGTTTTAGGAGACTTTTTCTTTGCAAATACAACTGGTAAATCCATCAGGTAGCCTGTCATGATAGCAGGAGCGATGCCGCTGGCTTCGATCGTCATAATCTTATTTACGTTTGTGGCTGCAAAACGACGGACAAACTCGACTCCGATTGATTTCATCAGGACAGGGTCCATTTGATGATTAATAAAACCGTCTACTTTTAGGATACCTCCTTCGTAGCACTTTCCGTCTTGCAGAATTCTTTTTTTAAGTAATTGCATGCTGTATGATATTAATTAAATAATGTGCTAATATTCCATTCCGCATGGTGAACAGCGGTTGGTATATTAGCACATGGAAATTTGAATCGTTACTTGTTGTCTCTTAAGTCTTTTACTCGGACGGCTTTTCCTTCGCTTTGCGGGAGAGAGCCTTTTTTTACCAGTTTAACTTTGGGAGTCACCAATATTTCATCCTTTAATTGGCGGGTTATATCCTTGCGGATCTTCTCCAGTTCAATATAATTGTCAGTGGAAAGGTCGCTTAATTCTACTTCGACGATCATCTCGTCTTGGTTGTTGACTGTTTCCAATGTAATCAGGTAATTGCTGCCTAATTCGGGGAATTGTACGAGTATCTTTTCTACTTGCATCGGGAAGATATTTACTCCCTTGATAATGAACATATCATCACTGCGTCCCTTGATACGGTCAATACGGATGTGCGTGCGACCGCAGGGGCATTTTCCCGGAAGAATACGGGTTAGGTCACGGGTGCGATAGCGGATTAACGGCATCATCTCACGGTCGAGAGTCGTAAGTACTAATTCTCCGATTTCTCCTTCCTGAACGGGTTCGCCTGTTTCCGGATCGATAATTTCTACCAGATAACAGTCTTCCCAGAAGTGCATTCCGTTTTGTTCCTGACATTCGAAGGCAACACCGGGGCCGTTCATTTCTGTCATACCGAAGCTGTTGTATGCTTTTACGCCCAGCATCTTTTCTATTTTCCGGCGTTGTTCGTCGGTGTGAGGTTCAGCACCGATAACCAGCGTTTTCAGAGTGGTTCCTTTGGGATCAAGTCCTTCTTCCTGAAAGACTTCGGCAAGGCGGATGGCATAGCTGGGGATAGCATGTAAAGCGGTAGTCTTAAAGTCGTTGATGAATTTAATCTGTCGTTTACTGTTTCCGGCTGCGGCAGGGACTGTCAGACAGCCCAGGCGTTCTGCACCGTATTGGAAGCCTAATCCTCCTGTAAACATACCGTATCCGGAGCTGTTTTGGAAGACGTCGGTCTTGCGTATTCCTACTGCGTACAAGCAACGGGCTACCAGATTGGCCCAGGAGTCGAGATCGTGCTGTGAATGAACAATAACTGTCGGGTTTCCGGTAGTACCACTGGAAGAGTGAATACGTACACCATCATTGCTCATATCACCTGCTACTAGCCCGAAAGGGTAGTGGGCACGCATATCGGCTTTGGTAGTAAAGGGCAATTTGCGGATATCGTCTAATGATTGTATGCTATCTGCAGTGATGCCATGTTTGCTGAAAACTTCTTTGTAATATGGGGAGTTTGCAGCTATATTGATTGTTTTCTTAAGCCGTCGAAGTTGTAATTCCTGCAACTTCTCCCGGCTCATGGTTTCTAGTTCTTCTTCCCAATATTGTGTATTCATGATAATGTCTGTTATTACATTAGCTTTTCTGCAATTTCCTTGCCGGCGGCCAATGCTTTAAGATTCATTTCTACAATTGCTTCTCCCTTGCGCAGGAAGATTTCACGGATGCTGTCTTGTACTTTTTCGTAGTCGATGTCAAGGAATGGAATGGTTGCTCCCAGTAAGACTATGTTGGCAACGCGGGCGGAGCCTACTTCTTTGGCTACTTTGTCTACGTTCAACACAATTTTGTGAGGCAGCCTATTGATTTCTGCCATTACTTTGTCTGCTTCCGGATAATTGGGGATATTGACAAATGGAGTTTCGTTAGTCACCAACCAACCGTTAGGGCTAAGATAGGGGAGGTAGCGCAATCCTTCCATGGGTTCCAATGAAATGATAAGGTCGCATTTACCTGATGGGATCAGGTCTGAAGCAATCGGTTGGTCGCTGATACGGAGGTTGGATTGAACATCTCCTCCGCGTTGGCTCATTCCGTGCACTTCTGCTTGTTTCATATATAATCCTTCTTTCAAGGCAGCTTTGCCGATCACTGTAGCAATAGACAGAATTCCCTGTCCACCGACTCCTGATAATATAATGTCTTTCTTCATGGCTTACTTACTTCTTTTTTTGCGTGCTAATGTCTGGATACACTCTCTGCGTGGGATAATGACAGATACACCACGATATTCGATTTCTTCGCGAATGATTTGTTTCATCTCCTCATAGTTTTTCTTCAACGGAGTAACGACACGGATATGAGCCGGGTCTACTCCGATACCTGTACAGATCGCTTCGATACGTCCGGTTCCGGCAGAGTCCTGTCCACCTGTCATGGCGGTAGTTTCATTGTCGGAGATGACGATGGTTATACTGGCATTCTCGTTCACACAATCTAATAGGCCGGTCATTCCGGAATGGGTGAATGTGGAGTCTCCGATTACAGCTACAGCCGGGAAAAGACCTCCGTCAGCCGCACCTTTCGCCATCGTGATGGAGGCGCCCATGTCTACGCATGAGTTGATTGCATTGAAAGGAGCATTCGCGCCTAGCGTGTAACAGCCGATGTCGCTGAATACTTTATGAGATGGGTATTCTTCTTTCAGAACTTCGGTCAATGTGATATACATATCGCGGTGTCCGCAACCTTCGCAAAGTGCGGGCGGGCGCATTTCTACGACAGAAGGAATACCGAATTCTGATTTATTTTCTTTACCTACGGCGCGGGCTACAGAGTCAGGATTTAGTTCTCCATCCTGTGACAGAGTGCCGTCCAAGCGTCCTTTTACTTTAACGCCGATGCCCAGATAACCTTTCAATTGTTTTTCTACAAAGGGTTGTCCGTCTTCCAGAACGAGGATTTCGTCACAGGATTCAATCAATTGATGTAATTGCTTTTTAGGCAATGGATACTGGCCGATTTTAAGTACCGGATATTCGCAACCTTCAGGATAGTTTTCCATCAGATAGTTGTAGCCGATGCCACAAGCGATAATTCCTAACTTTTTGTTAGGACCATCTGTATATTTATTATAAGGTGATTCTTCCGAAACTTTGATAAACTCGTCTTGGCGCGCAAGTAATACTTTGTAGCGTTTACGGGCATTTCCAGGTAACAAGATGAACTGACGAGGATCTTCGCTGAAAGAGATGCCATTCTGTGGCTTTTGCGCTTTGCGTTCTACTCCAGAGCGGGAGTGTGCAAGGCGGGTTACCATACGCATCAAGATAGGTTCGCCCAATTTTTCAGAGAATTCAAAACCACTGTATACCATATCATACGCTTCCTGCTGATTGCTGGGTTCGTACATGGGAATCAGTGAGAAATCTCCGTAGAAACGGCTGTCTTGTTCGTTCTGCGAAGAGTGCATACTGGGATCGTCTGCAGCTATCACAATCAATCCGCCTTTCACGCCTGTGATGGCAGAGTTGACGAAACAGTCGGCAGCTACATTCATACCTACGTGCTTCATACAAACTAATGCCCGTTTACCTACGAAAGACATACCCAACGCAGCTTCCATCGCTGTTTTTTCATTGGCACACCAACGGTTGTGTATATTCTGTTCGGTCGTTATAGGGGCCATTTGAATATATTCCGTAATTTCAGTTGAAGGAGTACCCGGGTAGGCATAAACGCCTGAAAGTCCGGCATCCAGTGCAGCTTGTGCAATGGCTTCATCGCCAAGTAAGAGTTGCTTGCTCATATCTATTTCTTTTATTTAGTGTTGATCACAGTTTGTTAATCTATCGGGCAAAGATAGGCTTTTCCGTTCGTTTTATCACAAATTTACTTGAAAATCTTTCTTTCATTCAGGGCTTTCCAGTATTTTCTTGCATTTGCCATGTGGTCGGCGTAATTGGAGGCAAAGTTGTGAGTACCGGAAAAATCTTCTTTGGCACACATGTAGATATAGTTATGTTTGGTATAGTTTAATACGCTATCTATTCCCTTTTTAGAGGGAATACGGATGGGCCCCGGAGGTAATCCGGTATTTATATAGGTATTGTAGGGAGAATTGACTTTTAAATGCTCGTTAGTAATTCGGCGCAGACCAAAATCCTGCAGGGCAAATTTGATGGTGGGATCTGCTTGTAAGGGCATATCTTGATGTAACCGGTTGATATACAATCCGGCTACTATTGGCTTTTCTTCGTTGTTGTTGGTTTCTTCTTCAACGATGGAAGCAAGTGTGCTGACTTCTTCCGGTGTCATGCCAATGGCGGTAGCTTGTGCCAAGCGATCTTTATTCCAGAAGCGTTTGTGCTCGTCCTTCATTCGTTTGAAGAATTCGTCTACGCTCATGTCCCAATATACCTGATAGGTTTCCGGTATGAAAAGGCTGGGGAGTGTTATGTTGGTATATCCCATTTGCGCTTGGAAAGTAGAGTCGAACAGTTGGCTCGCAATTTCGGCAGAGTCTATCATGAGTTGCTTGCCGATGCTTCGCGCCAATCGGTCTAATGTCCGGACGCTTCCGATAGTAAGGTTCATAGGTTCCTGATAACCTCTGGAAAAACGGCTATATACATGATAGACGTTGTCATTGGGGCGAATGGCATAACGACCGGTATGGATATTCTGATTGAAATCCTTGTATTTTGCCATCCACTGGAATCCGGTGAACTTATTGACATGCCCGAATTCTTTTATTTTATGGTAGATAGAATCGGCAGTATCATCCCGGTCTACATAAATATATACGGTTTTAGATGGGTGAAATTGGGGGGCAAACAGATAATAATAAAAGGTGCCTCCGGCAACTGTACAAAGGAGGAATGCTCCGATTAGAATTGATAGTAGAATATTTCTCTTTTTTTTCTTCATCTTTTGAGGTGTATTTAAAAAGTTCGTCAAAGATAAAAAGAATTTGGATAGGAGTGTTCTCTTTTTAGGATGAATCATAAGAAGACTATATCAAAAGTATGTTTTCTTTCGATGCGGTAATGAATCCATTCTTTCACGTTGCGTTTGCCTTGCTTGATTTGTTCAGTTGCTTATTGTGCTGCTTGGCATTCATTGTAATTATCTTTTTGTTTCCAGCGTAGTTCCATTATTCCAATATATTGTGGGACTATTTTCTCGCAATATATGGGAATGTTTTCTCATAAAATAAGAGAATACTTTCCCACAATATGTGGGAATAAGACAATCTCTTGACGTTACAATGTGAAACCTTGAGAGTAATACAACAACTCCCTTTTATTGAAGTGCAAGTCTGTTTGTAACTAGAATGCCATTGGCACAGGGAAATGAATTCATTTCAGAGAAACGAGTTTTGCTACTTAATTAGGCCACAGGGAGTAATTAATATCTGCTTCTATTTTGTTTTCTATCTCATCGGGCAGAGGTGCGAAGAAATCCATGTTAGTCAGGCTCTCGATGCTATCTATTGTTACCGTATAGGATGATAGAGGTTCTACTGCCTGCTCATTATTGAATAAGAAACCGATAGCTCGCATCGGCTTGACAAAAGGAGAAAGGACTACTTTAAAAAACTTTTGAGGTACTACGACTTTATTCTTTCCGATTGTTTTGGGATGTTTTTCAATAATAGGGCCACATATAATAATGATGGCGCTGTCTGCTATAGCCCAATCCCGGATCTTTTCTTCCAGGTTTTTCCATCCTCTTCTGTTTAGTTGTGGATGTTGCGGACACATATTGCTGAAATAAAATGATTCTTTCATGGCTTCAGGACTCCATTTCATATCTGCTGCGGGAGCCATGTGTCCTTTGTCATATCCTGAACGGGTATAGTCGGCATTTGTGGCAATCGGACCTGTCACTAATGGATCGGCAATAAAACGATTACCTCTTTTTTCTTTTCCTTTGGTTTCTTCCCTGGTTAATTCGTAAGAAACCCAGTTGGGAATTTTTAAATCTTTGTTATATGATACCGTATATCCGCTATGGCGGATGATTTGTTCTTGCCGGGGAACTAGTGATACAGGTGTCTCCAGATCTTTACCGGGTGGAATTTGAAAGGAAGTATCAGTTTGCGGTTCGTTATTTTTCTGGATATTAATCTGCTGGCAATACAAATAAACACCAAAAAGAATAGGAATGAGCACGATAATGGCGATGATACATCCTAATCTGTTATTAGAATGTGATTTCTTTTTGAATAGTTTTCTGTTTGTACCTTTTTTATTTCGATTCATTGATTGGCTGGTGATGACAGGTTTGTTTTATTCTTCTTTTCTCATGCTGAATTCGCAACCGCAATATTGTTGGTTATAAAAGTTATATTCTTTAATGATGGCAATACGTCGTTCGCTAAGTCCCCCTTTCCGCCAATTCTGTTCCCAGTACGTAACATCCGGGTAAGAGGCGGTAGCATATTGTCCGGCTTCATTGATTTGCTCCAGACTTTTCCAACGACTGGAGGCAAGTGTCGTGGTAATTACAGAGAAACCATGTTCGTGTGCGTAACGGGCTGTCTCCAATAAACGCAGTTTAAAACAACGCAGGCAACGTCCTCCTCTTTCAGGTTCCTGCTCCATTCCTATTATGTGACATCGCCAGTTTTCATGATCGTAATCAGCATCTATGATCTCCAATCCCAATGATTGGGCATAGCGCGTACATTCTTCTTTTCTTATCATATACTCTTCCTGCGGATAAATATTAGGATTGCAATAATAAATGACGGGGGTGATATGATGTTGCATCATACATTCAATAATGGCTGATGAACAAGGAGCACAACAAGTATGAAGCAAGACTTTATCGGCTCCTCCCGGAACTTCGAGTTGGAATTTCTTTTTCATGCTGTAAAGTTAGTACATATTTACGATACGAGTCAATGGTTTATGCTTTATTCAGAATAGTTTTTTTAGTATCTTTGTCCACTCAAGTTTATAACAGATCAATAATGAATGAATTAAATTGCGGGCAGGAAGAGCAATATGCAGGCCCGGAGAAGAAAAAGAGTACCTCGAAAATTGTAAAGAGAACTTTAGTTGTGGCTGCATTAGCTTTGGCGGTATATGTTGTATATTCCGTAGTTTATTTATTTGTTTCACCTGATCGTAATATTCAGCAAATCTATCTGGTTCCCGAAGATGCTGCGTTTATCATTCAATCATCGGCCCCGATTGAAGATTGGGAAAAGTTTAGTGGAAGTGAAACATGGCAATGTCTGAAGAAAGCGAAATCTTTCGAGGAAGTAACGGAGAGTGTAGAGAAGCTCGATTCGGTAGTCAAAAGCAATAAAGTGTTGTTGTCGCTTGTTGGTGAGCGGGATATGCTTATTTCGCTTCACAAGACTCGTGCCACAAAGTGGGATTTTCTGCTGATTCTGGATATGCAGAAAACATCGAAAATGGATTTATTGAAAGATCAGGTGGAAACCGTATTAGTCATGAGTGGCTTTACTGTCACCAACCGGATACATAACGGCATTAATATCCTTGAAATGCGTGATCCCGAAACAAGGGATATTTTCTATATTGCTTTTGTGGATAATCATTTGGTAGGATCTTATACGTCCGGGCTTGTCGAATCGGCTATTGATTCGCGTAATAAACCCAAAATCGGACTCGACCAGTCTTTTATTGAAACGGAGAAGTTGGTTTCCGGCAAGGGGCTTGTCAGAGTCTTTATTAATTATGCGCGCGTACCTCAATTCATGTCTATTTATCTGGGGGCAAGAAACGAATACATTGATCTGTTTAGCAATTCTATGAATTTTGCCGGACTTTACCTAAATACGGATAAGGAGCGGATGGAAGTGAAAGGGTATACGTTGAGAAAAGATTCTGCCGATCCTTATGTCACTGCTTTATTGAATTCGGGAAAACATAAAATGAAAGCGCATGAGATTCTGTCCGGGCGGACGGCTCTTTATACCAATATAGGTTTCAACAACCCGGTAACTTTTGTAAAAGAGCTGGAGAATGCAATGTCGGTTCATAATAAACAATTGTATGATTCTTATCAAAGTTCCCGGAAAAAGATTGAAGGGCTATTCGGGATATCTTTGGAAGAAAACTTTTTGAGTTGGATGTCGGGGGAATTTGCTATTACGCAATCCGAACCGGGGTTGTTGGGACATGACCCAGAACTAATTCTGGCTATCAGAGCTAAAAGTATAAAAGATGCCCGTAAGAACATGGAATTAATAGAAAAGAAGATTAAGCGGCGCAGTCCGGTTAAGATAAAGACGGTCAATTATAAAGATTTCGAGATTAATTACGTCGAAATGAAAGGCTTTTTCCGCCTGTTCTTTGGAAAACTATTTGATAAATTTGAAAAGCCATATTATACTTATGTCGATGATTATGTAGTTTTTAGTAATAAGGCTGCGTCTTTGCTCTCTTTTGTGGAAGATTACGAGCAGAAGAATTTATTGAAAAATAATCCGGGATTTGAAAATGCGCTTTCCTATTTAAAGTCGAGTTCTACCATTTTCTTATATACGGATGTGCACAAGTTTTATTCCCAACTGAAACCTATGATGAATCCTGCCACATGGAATGAAATACAATCCAATAAAGATATTCTGTATTCGTTTCCTTACTGGACTATGCAGGTTATAGGAGATGGACGGTCAGCTTCTTTGCAATATGTGATGGATTACAGTCCATATCAACCGGAGGAGGTTGTTGCCATTGCTGCCGATGAAGATGATGAGGAAATGAACGAAGATGCTGAAACTGAAAAAGAACAGATGAGCGAATTGAAGCGTTTCTATGTCGAAAAGTTTGAAGGAAACGTTTTGAGGGAGTTTTATCCGGAGGGAGCGTTGAAGAGTGAAGCGGAAGTAAAAAATGGGAAACGTCATGGTCGTTACCGTGAATATTATGAAGATGGTACATTGAAACTTCGTGGAAAGTATGCAAATAATAAACCGAAAGGTACATGGAAGTACTATACCGAGGACGGAAAATTTGAGCATAAAGAAAAGTTTTAGATTACGTCAACAAAAGTTGATTTAAAAATTAAGCTCAAAAAATAATCGGATTCTTTTTGTTTTCTCAAATAAAGCTGTAATTTTGCACGCCGTAAACGAGAGACAAACGCCGCTATAGCTCAGTTGGTAGAGCAACGCATTCGTAACGCGTAGGTCGCCAGTTCAAGTCTGGCTAGCGGCTCTCAAATTAGAACGCTGATTATTAATTAATAATCAGCGTTCTAATTTTTACAGGATTCCCTATTCTTATTTTAAAAGGGAAATCCTGCGTATGTAATAGATGTGAAATATAAAAATGTAATCTATGTTGAGTCGTATTATTGTTTTAGTGGTTGCCGGAGTAGCCGTAGTCTATATCGTTCGCTTTATAGATAACTTTTTCTCCCAGCGTAGAAGATAAAACTAGCTTTCAAACATTCTGCTGCGTGCGAGCATACAAGCGCCAACGATGCCGGCTTTGTCTTTCAGCTTAGATGTGATGATGGCTGAATCTTTATTAACCAGATTTAGAGAGTACTTGCGTACGGCTGTTTTTATGGGTTGGGTGATATAATCGCCGGTTAAAGATAAAGTTCCACCTATAATGACCAGTTCCGGGTTGAAGATGTTGATTAGCCCGGCAATCTGTTTGCCTAGTTTCTGTCCGATTTCTTCTACAATTTCAATGCAAAGCAGGTCTTCTTTATTCACAGCGGCAATGATCTCATCAAGAGTGATCGGGTTTTCCTCTGTGGCGATTCGTGTAGATAGAATGGAACTTTCCCCACTTTGAATACGCTCTAATAAGATACGATGAAGTGCCGATCCGGAAGCTTCCGTCTCCAAGCAACCTTTTTTTCCGCAATGGCAGATTATCTCATTATCATAAGCACTCATGTGTCCAAATTCACCGGAGAATCCGGATTTTCCGGTATAAATCTTACCATCAATAATAATTCCGATACCTACTCCCCAGCTTACATTTACAAAAATGATATCCTTTTCTCCTTTCACGCAGCCTTGCATGTATTCGCCATAAGTCATGGCACGCGTGTCATTATCAATGGTTACTTTATATCCCAATTTTTCGGATAATACATCCGCCAACGGCCTTTCCTCAAAATTGAATTGACTGAAGCTATACCCTGATTCAGGATTTACACGTCCCGACACATTTACATTAATATTTAAGATCTTCTCTTTATTAATAGTGAGTTTCTTTATAAAATTGAGAATATGCTTGCATAACTCATTCATCCCTTCGATTGAGTTCTCAAACTTATAAGGTATATTCATTTTTAATTCTACCATATCGCCTTTGAAATTTATCAGTCCGATATTGACGGCGAATCTTTTGATGTCTACACCCAAAAAGTAACCGGATTCCGGATTAAGCCCATAGAGGTTGGGATGGCGTCCGCCACTAGTTTCCAATTTGCCATAATCATTAATATATCCGTCATCACACATTTCACCGATAAATTTGGTGACAGTCGGTACACTTAAATCCAGCTCTTTTGAAAGATCGGGAATTGTAGAACTTCCATTATATATATAATGTGTAATAATCCTCTTTTTGACAAGAGCACTTTTAGAGCCTTTTTCTATTTCTTTCAAGAATTGTTGGTTCATAACTATGTATATTTGGTAATTCACACAAAGATAATTAATTTTTTTATTAATACGTGGTCTTTAGGCCTTGAAAATTAGAATATCTTGAATGTTATATTCCCTATATACTATGTAATGGATTTATATATAGGATAATGTAGCTATGGACGATTGTGGATATAATAAATGAAAGAAGACGATTTGTGAGGTAATTCCCCCTTCTATTAATTAATAATGCGAGGAATAATGATTTTATTAATAAAATATTTTATTATCTATTGTTTATTTAATAAATATAGCTATATTTGTGCCGTGATATTATTAATAAAACTCTATATCCTTAAATGAATTTAGTATGAGAAACTATTTTTTAGGTCTGTGTTTATTATTTGCTTTGTGTTTTACGGCATGTTCTCATTCGGATGATTCTGTTGATGTGTTAATTATTGGTGGAGGCGCTAGTGGAGTGACTGCTGGTATTCAGTCTGCTCGAATGGGGGCTGCAACATTGATAGTAGAAGAAACAGAATGGCTGGGTGGAATGCTTACATCTGCAGGTGTAAGTGCTGTTGACGGAAACTATGATTTACCGGCGGGCTTGTTTGGTGAGTTTCGCGGACATTTGGCAGATTATTATGGAGGGCTTGATTCTCTAAAAACCGGTTGGGTGAGTGCAGTGTTGTTTGAACCTTCAGTCGGAAATAAAATTTTCCATGAAATGGTTGACGCGGAGAAAAATTTAAAAGTATGGCATAATGCTACTTTGGTAAAGCTGGAAAGAGAGAATGATGCTTGGATTGCTCAAATTCAGATGAAAGATAATACAATTAAAAAAATACATGCTAAAATATTGATTGATGGTACTGAATTGGGGGATATAGCAAAAATGTGCGGGGTGAAATATGATGTCGGTATGGAAAGCCGTCATGATACTAAAGAAGATATTGCTCCGGAAGAGAAAAATAATATAGTTCAGGATATTACATACGTAGCAATCTTGAAAGATTATGGTAAAGATGTGACTATTCCTTGTCCTGAAGGATATAATAAAGATGAATTTGCTTGTGCTTGTGCCAGTCACGTTTGTATCACGCCTAAAGAACCAGATCGTGTATGGTCTAAAGACATGATGATAACTTATGGAAAGCTTCCTAATAATAAATACATGATTAATTGGCCGATAGAAGGCAATGATTATTATGTAAACTTGATTGAAATGACCCGTGAGGAACGTGAAGAAGCCTTGAAATATGCAAAACATTATACGATGTGTTTCGTTTATTTTCTGCAACATGAATTAGGTTTTAATACATTGGGCTTAGCTGATGATGAATATCCTACAGCCGACAAATTACCATTTATTCCTTACCATAGAGAGTCTAGGAGAATCCATGGACTAGTACGTTTTGATTTAAATCATGCTTGTGAACCGTTTAGGCAGTCTCAACCTCTTTATCGTACTTGTATTGCCGTGGGGAATTATCCTGTGGACCATCATCATACGCGTTATCATGGATATGAAGAGTTGCCTAATCTTTATTTTCATCCGATACCGTCATACGGTTTACCTTTAGGAACTTTGATTCCGAAAGATGTTGAAGGATTGATTGTTGCTGAAAAATCAATATCTGTTTCTAATATAATTAATGGTACCACTCGTTTGCAGCCGATGGTTATGCAGATCGGGCAGGCAGCGGGAGCATTAGCAGCTCTTGCGGTGAAAGAAGGTAAAAATATAAGAGAAGTATCTGTTCGGGAAGTACAAAATGCGATTTTGGATGGAAAAGGATATTTATTACCTTATTTAGATGTTGAGTTAGATCACCCAATGTTTAAGTCACTACAACGTATCGGCTCTACAGGTATATTAAAAGGTATAGGTAAAAGTGTTGACTGGTCAAATCAAATGTGGTTCAGAGCGGATACATTATTATTGGCAAATGAGTTGAAAGGATTGGGTGATGTTTATCCTTTTGTCAATAAGCAAGTATTCGAAGGTAATAATACCATATCAATTCAGAAAGCTACAGAACTAGTAGGAGAGATTGCAGAAAAAGAAGGTATTGAGATGAAAGAGGGTAGGGTAGAAGAGATCTGGGATAAATTTGATTTGAAAGATTTTGATATGAATCGAAATATTTTGAGAAGTGAAATGGCAATTTTGATTGATCAGATATTAGATCCTTTCAATAATAAAAAAGTAGATATTATAGGACAATATATTCAATAGGTAATAATAATATAAGTGTTAACTGCTGTTTTAATTAAACTAATATGAAAACATTAGATCGAAGAGATTTTCTAAAAAAAGCCACATTGGCTAGCGCATCGGCTTTGACTGTACCAACTTTGTTTGAATCTTGTACTTCAAAAGCTAGTGCCAGTACAGTAGTGGCAACTGATGGTTTGGAAAGTAAACTCATTGTTCCTAAAAACAATGGCTTAAAGATTACCGGAACTTTTTTGGATGAAATATCACATGATATTCCACATCAGAACTGGGGTGAGAAAGAATGGGACTTGGATTTTCAGCACATGAAAAATATAGGAATTGATACAGTAATAATGATCCGTTCTGGTTATCGTAAGTTTGTCACTTTTCCTTCTCCTTATTTATTGAAGAAAGGTTGTTATATGCCTTCCGTTGACTTGGTGGATATGTTTTTACGTTTAGCTGAAAAGTATGGAATGAAATTCTATTTTGGACTATACGATTCGGGTAAATACTGGGACACAGGAGATATGACCTGGGAAGTGGAAGATAACAAATATGTAATTGATGAAGTTTGGGAAAATTATGGTTCCAAGTATAAAAGTTTTGGAGGATGGTATATCAGTGGTGAAATAAGCCGGGCAACGAAAGGGGCGATTGGTGCTTTCCATGCATTAGGAAAACAATGTAAGGATATATCTAATGGATTACCGACTTTTATATCGCCTTGGATTGATGGAAAAAAAGCAATCATGGGAACGACAAAAATGACTAAAGAAGATGCCGTTTCTGTACAACAACACGAAAAAGAATGGGATGAAATTTTTGATGGAATTCATGATGTGGTAGATGCATGTGCATTTCAAGATGGGCATATTGATTATGATGAATTGGATGCTTTCTTTTCTGTCAATAAAAAATTAGCAGATAAGTATGGTATGCAATGCTGGACAAATGCCGAATCTTTTGACCGTGATATGCCTATTCGTTTTCTACCCATTAAGTTTGATAAACTTCGGATGAAGTTGGAAGCAGCCAAACGTGCCGGATATGATAAGGCTATTACTTTTGAATTTTCTCATTTTATGAGTCCGCAATCAGCCTATCTGCAAGCTGGTCATTTATATGACAGATATAAAGAATATTTTGAAATAAAATAAATGTTATGAAGTCTACAATCAATTTTGGTTATCTTATATTCCTTTCTGTTGTGGCAGCATTAGGAGGCTTCTTGTTCGGATATGATACCGCAGTTATATCAGGAACAATTGCCCAAGTGACTCAACTTTTTCAATTAGATGCACTACAACAGGGGTGGTATGTAGGATGTGCTTTGGTAGGCTCTATCGTAGGTGTTCTTTTTGCTGGAATCTTAAGCGATAAGTTAGGAAGGAAACTTACGATGGTTATTTCAGCTGTGTTGTTTTCCACATCAGCTCTAGGATGTGCTCTATCAGCTGATTTTGCCCAGTTGGTAGTTTATCGGATTATAGGTGGAGTAGGAATAGGGGTTGTGTCCATTGTTTCTCCTCTTTATATATCAGAACTAGCTGTAGCGCAGTATAGAGGACGCTTGGTATCATTGTATCAGTTAGCTGTAACGGTTGGTTTTCTGGGAGCTTATTTAGTTAACTATCAATTATTAGCGTGGGCGGAGAGTGGTACGCAATTAAGTGCGGATTGGTTGAATAAAATATTTATAACTGAAGTATGGAGAGGTATGTTGGGTATGGAAACATTGCCGGCAATCTTATTCTTCATTATCATATTTTTTATTCCGGAAAGTCCCCGCTGGTTAATCGTACGTGGAAAGGAATTGAAAGCTGTAAATATATTAGAGAAAATATATAATTCAATTACAGAAGCGAAAAGTCAATTAAATGAAACGAAATCTGTGCTGACCTCTGAAACAAAATCGGAATGGTCTTTATTGATGAAGCCTGGAATTTTCAAAGCTGTTATTATCGGTGTGTGTATTGCGATTTTAGGACAGTTTATGGGTGTGAACGCAGTACTTTATTATGGCCCTTCTATCTTTGAAAACGCAGGACTTTCAGGAGGAGATTCTCTTTTTTACCAAGTTCTGGTAGGACTAGTCAATACTTTGACCACGGTTCTGGCTCTTG